>Ga0187776_10000008_pt1 | contig 144804 bp, 130 predicted proteins | sample 0216_BV02_MP12_2_FD_132426 | JGI IMG/M metagenome (GOLD analysis project Ga0187776, IMG submission 132426) | Tropical peat soil microbial communities from peatlands in Department of Meta, Colombia - 0216_BV02_MP12_20_MG | ecosystem: Environmental > Terrestrial > Soil > Wetlands > Peat...
ATCGAGTCGTCGTCGGTCTCGACCTCGATCCTGCGCCCGGAGTGCGAGTAGTGGTACCAGTACAGCAGCATCGAGCCGAAGCTCGCCATCAGCCGGTCGGCGATGTTGCGCGCTTCCGACAGCTTGTGGTCCTGCGCCTCGGGCAGCAGCGCGCCGAGCGCCGAGCAGGCGGTGCGCATCACGTCCATCGGATGCGTGTTCGCCGGCACCGCCTCGATGCGGTCGGCGATCTCGAAGCGGCGCAGGTCGCCCGCTTCGCGCGACAGGCGCCGTGCCACTTCCTTGATCACCTCGTTGCGCGGATCGGCGATGGTGTAGACCGGGTGTCCGAAGCCGATGATGACTTCCTTGTTGGCGACGCGCGCGCGGATGTCGGCCTCGGCCTCATCGGCCGACTCGTAGCGCTGCTGGATCACCAGCGCCGTCTCGTTGGCGCCGCCGTGCTTGGGCCCCCGCAACGCGCCGATCGCGCCGGCGATGCAGGAGTACAGGTCCGAGCCCGTGCCGGCGATGACGCGCGCCGCGAAGGTCGAGGCGTTGAACTCGTGCTCGGCGTACAGGATGAGCGAGGTGTGCATCGCCCGCACCCATGCCGCCGGCGGCGGTCGGCGATGCAGCAGGTGCAGGAAGTGCGCGCCGATCGAGTCGTCGGCGGTCTCGGTGTGGATGCGCTCGCCGGAATGGCTGAAGTGATACCAGTAGGTGAGCATCGAGCCGAGGGAGGCGATCAGACGGTCGGCGATCTCACGCGCGCCGGCGGCTGAGTGCTCGTCCTTCTCCGGCAGGATGCAGCCCAGGGCCGAGACGCCGCTGCGCAGCACGTCCATGGGATGCGCCGCGGCCGGCAGCGCCTCGAGCACGGTACGCACCGCGGCGGGCAGCCCGCGCAGCGCCTTCAAGCGGGCCTTGTAGCCCGCGAGCTCAGCGCTGTTGGGGAGCTTGCCGTGGATGAGGAGGAAGGCGATCTCCTCGAACTCGCACCTGTCGGCGATCTCGAGGATGTCGTAGCCGCGATAGTGGAGGTCGTTGCCGGTGCGACCGACGGTGCAGAGCGCGGTGTTCCCGGCCAGCACCCCCGAGAGCGCCACGGACTTCTTCGGCTTGAGCGGGGCGGGGTCGTTCATGGCTTGCTTCCAAACAGCTCGTCGAGCTTCCTCTCGTACTCGTGATAGCCGAGCACCTCGTAGAGCTCGGCGCGCGTCTGCATGTGGGGCACGACGCTCTTCTGCGTACCCTCACGGCGGATCGCCCCGAACACCACCTCGTGAGCCTTGGCGGCGGCCCGGAACGCCGACAGCGGGTAGAGCACCAGCCTCACCCCGGCACGCCCGAGCTCGGCGAGGGTAAAGAGCGGCGTCTGCCCGAACTCGGTGATGTTGGCGAGCACCGGCACAGCTGCGGCGTCCGCGAACTGCCGGTACTCATCGAGCGTCTTCAGGGCCTCGGCGAAGATCATGTCGGCGCCGGCGGTCACGTAGGCCGCGGCGCGCTCGAGCGCGGCCGGGAGACCCTCAACCGCGTGCGCATCCGTGCGCGCCATGATGACGAAGCCCGGATCGATGCGGGCATCGACCGCCGCCTTGATGCGATCGACCATCTCGCCGGGGGGCACCAGGGCCTTGCCGGGCCGGTGGCCGCAGCGCTTGGCGGATACCTGGTCCTCGAGGTGCATGCCGGCGGCCCCGGCGCCGATCAGGTCGCGGCAGGTGCGGGCGATGTTGAAGGCGCTGCCGAAGCCGGTATCGGCGTCGACCAGCAACGGCAGCTCGCACTTGCCGGTGATGCGGCGCACATCCTCGCAGACGTCGTTGAGCGTCGTGACACCCAGGTCCGGCAGTCCGAAGGAGGCGTTGGCGACCCCGGCGCCCGAGAGATAGATGGCGCGGAAGCCGGCGCGCTTGGCGAGCAGCGCCGCGTAGGCGTTGATCGTGCCGACGATCTGCAGCGGACGCTCGACGTCGACGGCGGCCCGCAGGCGCGCTCCGGCGGTGGCTGATCGATCCGACATGGGTGACCTCGAAGGGGAAACGCCATTCTATACGCGCGGCGCCGCCGGGGGCCAGCAGGCGCGATCCTACTCGTCGGTAGGATTCAGCCGATGCGCACCAGGGTGCGCCCGGTGACGCGCCCGGCGATGTAGTCGGGAAAGGCCTGGGGCAGCTCGTCGAAGCCGATGGTGCGCGTGACGATGCGCGCCAGCTGCCGGGGCCTCAGGTCCGTCGCGATGCGCTGCCACACCGCCAGCCGCCACTCGCGCCGGGTCGCCGAGGAGTTGATCCCGAGCAGGGCGACCCCCCGCAGGATGAACGGCATCACGGTGGTCTTGAGCTCAGGGGAGCTCGCCAGCCCGATGCTGGCGATGTTGCCCCAGAAGTCCACGGTGCGCGTGAGCCACGTGAGCACCTCACCGCCCAGGTTGTCGATGGCGCCGGCGAAGCGCGCCGCCTCCAGCGGCCGGCTGCCTAAGTCGAGGCTCCGGCGGTCGAGCACCTCGGCGGCCCCGAGCGCCTTGAGGTAGTCGGCGGCGTCCGGCTTGCCGCTCACCGCGATCACCCGGTAGCCGCGCGTCGCCAGCATGTCGATGGCGACGCTGCCCACGCCCCCGGTTGCGCCCGTCACGACTACGGGTCCGCCCTGCGGGGTCTGGCCGTTCTGCTCCATGCGGTGGATGGCGAGCGCCGCGGTGAAGCCCGCGGTGCCGAGCGACATGGCCGTGGTGGCGTCGAGTCCCGCGGGCATGGGAATCACCCAGTCGGCCGGCACGCGCGCAAACTGTGCGTAGCCGCCGTCGTGCGTCTCGGAGAGCCCGCAGCCGGTCACGAGCACCGCCTCGCCCGCCTTGAAGCGCGCATCGCTCGAGCTCTCGACGGTCCCGGCGAGGTCGATGCCGCCCACCAGCGGGTAGCGGCGCAGGATCCTGCCCGCGCCGGTCGCGGCGAGCGCGTCCTTGTAGTTGATGTCGGAGCAGGCGACGCGGATCACGACCTCGCCGGCCCCCAGGTCCTCGAGCGTCAGCTGCTCGAAGCGCGCGGCGATCTTGCCGCCCTCGGAATGAATGCGGAACGCCTTGAAGGGTTTCATGACTTTCGCTCCGTATCGCGGTCCAGCCAGGCGATCAGCCCCTGGGTATTCAGCTCGAGGTCGCCGGCGAACGCGCGCTCGAGCGCGGCCTCATCGAGCGTGCTGCCCTCGCGTCGCGCCAGCTCGATCCACAGTGACAGCATGTCGGCGCGGATCGCGGCGACGCGATCCGCTGCGTGCGCGTGCCGGCGCGCGATGTCGCTGAGCTCGCGGATCTGTGCCTTGAGGAGCTCACCGAGCCTTGGTGCGCCGGTCACGCGGCTGAAGTGCATGAGGTATATCGACTCGGGGCGGTAGCTCAGCATGCGGTCGATGGAGGCGAGGTGCTGCTCGGGGTCGAACTGCGTCGGCACCGTCGAGGGCGTGATGAAATTCCCGCGCGGTGTGTCGAGAGCCCGGTAGGAGATGCCGAAGGTGTCGCCGCTGAAGATGCTCGCGTGACTCGAGTCGACCACCGCGTAGTGATGCATGGCGTGGCCGGGCGTGTGGATGAGCTCGAGCGTCCGCCTTCCGAGCGTGATGCGCTCGCCGTCCGCGACCACGCGCACCCGCTCGCGCGGTATCGGCAGGAGCTCGCCGTACAGCCGCTCGAAGCGCTCCGCGCCGTACACGGCCCGCGAGCCCACGATGAGGCGCGACGGGTCGATCATGTGCGGCGCGCCGCGTGGATGTAGCAGCGCCCGCGCATTGGGGAGCGCGCGCATCAACCGCCCGGCGCCGCCCGCGTGATCGAGGTGCACGTGCGTCAGCAGCAGGTAAGCGACCGACTCGCGTGCGATGCCGAGCTCGGCGAGCGCCGCGAGCAGATAAGGCACCGAGTCGTTGGTGCCGACGTCGACGAAGGCGGCCGAGCCTGAGTCCTCGATGAGGTGCGCGGCGGCGTGCCCGGAATACAGGTACTCGGCATCGATCGCGCTGATGCCGTGCGGGTGGCGGTAGATCGTCGGCTTGACGGGAAGCTCGGGCACGCGGCTCGTGTGTGGGGCCAGGGGTTTCGCGTGTACACATCGTAACCCGTGCGCTAGCTTAGACACATGACCCGACCGTTCAACGTCCTGCGCCGCGCCCTCACCGCGTGCGCCGCGGCGCTCCTCGCCGCCACGGTGCTAGGCAGGCCGCCGGCGCCGGAGCCACCCGCTCCCGAGCAGCCCGCCCCGCCGCCACAGTCACCCAGCCCGGCCGCCGGGCCGACGGAGCCGCAACCGGCCGCTGCGGCCCAGCCCGCGGAGCCGGGAGGCGCCGTTGCGCCGGCCGCGCCGGCGCCGGCTGCGACGCCCAGCCATCTGCCGCCGCTCGTGCCGCGGCGTGAGCGCGGCAACCTGGTGTTCGACAATGTGCCCGCATCCGACCAGGCGCTCGGCGCGCGTCTCGGCCGCTATCTCGAGTCGCGCCAGGCGAGCCTCCTCGACTGGCTGCCCGATGGGTCGCTGCTCATCGCCACGCGCTTCGGCGAGACTGAGCAGCTGCATCGGGTCGCGGGCCCGATGGGCGCGCGCGAGCAGCTCACCTTCTATCCGGAGCCGGTCAATTTCGCGCGCGCTGCCCCGGCAAGCGGCGGCTTGGTCTACCTCAAGGACCAGGGGGGCGATGAGAATTCGCAGCTCTACTACCAGGCGGCCGACGGTGGCGTGCGCGAGCTCACCCACGGCGATTTTCTTCACGGCAATCCGGTGTGGGCGCACGACGGCAGGCGCGTCGCCTTCTACGGCAGCGACCGCGACGGCGCGAGCTACGACATCTACATCGCCGACGTGACGAGCGGCGCCGCGCCGCGGCTCATCGTGGGCGGCAAGCAGGGCGCGTGGTATCCGCTCGACTGGTCGGTCGACGACGGCAAGCTCCTCGTCTGGCGCTACCTGTCGGTCAGCGAGGGCTACCTGTACATCGCGGATCCTGCCAGCGGGGCGCTCACGCCGCTCGAGACCAGCGGCCGCAAGATCGGCATCCGCGGGGCGAAGTTCGCCCCGGACGGACGCGGCGTGTACGTGCTCTCGGACGAGGACGATGAGTTCGTGCACCTGAGGCTCATCGATCCGGTGACGCATCAGACACGCCGCATCACGCCCGACACCGGCTGGGACGTCGAGGACTTCGACGTGAGCGTCGACGGGCACTACGTCGCCTACGTCGTGAATCACGACGGGCGCAGCCGCCTCACCCTTCAGGACACGCAGACGCACGCCGAGGTGTCGCCCCCGGGACTGCCCGAAGGGGTGATCACGCGCGTCCTCTTCGATCGCGCGGCGCGGCGCCTCGCGCTCGCGGTGGAATCGCCCGGGTCGCCGCGCGATGTCTACTCCTATGACCTCGAGCACCAGCGGCTCGAGCGCTGGACGCGCAGCGAGGCCGGACCGCTCGACAATCGCGCGCTGATCGCCCCCGAGCTCGTCCACTTTGCCACCTGGGACCGCGTCGCGGGCCACCCGCGGTTACTGTCGGCCTACGTTTACCGGCCGCGCAACGTCGTGCGTTGTCCGGTCGTCATCGACATCCACGGCGGACCCGAGTCGCAGTTCCGTCCCGGGTGGGATCCGTTCATCCAGTTCCTGGTCGGGGAGCTCGGCTACGCGGTAGTCGCACCCAACGTGCGCGGGTCGAGCGGCTACGGCAAGAGCTTCCTCGCCCTCGACAACGGCGAGCTGCGCGAGGACGCGGTGCGCGACATCGGCTCGCTCCTGGTATGGATCGGCGCGCAGCCGGCCTTCGACCGCGAGCGCATCTCAGTCATGGGAGCTTCCTACGGCGGCTACCTGACGCTCGCCTCGCTCGTGACCTACGGCGAGCGGCTGCGCGGCGGCATCGACGTGGTGGGCATCAGCAACTTCGTCGCCTTCCTCAGCGGCACCGCGCCCTACCGGCGCGACCTGCGCCGCGCCGAATACGGCGACGAGCGCGATCCCCGGACGCGCGCGTTCCTCGAGCGCATCTCCCCCCTCACCAACGCGAGCCGCATCAAGCGGCCGCTGCTGGTGGTGGACGGGCTGAACGACCCGCGCGTGCCGGCCTCGGAATCCGAGCAGCTGGTGTGGCGGGTGCGCGCCGCTGGCGGCGAGGTGTGGTACCTGGTGGCGAAGGATGAGGGTCATGGCTTTCGCAAGAAGGCCAACCGGGACGCCTATCTCGGGACGGCCGCCGCGTTCCTGCAGAAGCTGGCGCGTTAGGCCGCGCGGGGAAACGCCACGACGACCCGCAGGCCGCGGCCGTCGTGCCCGGCGGCGAGCGTGAGGGTGGCCCGATGCGCATCCGCGATCGCCTTCACGATCGCGAGCCCGAGGCCGCTCCCCGGAGGGGCGGTGCCGGCGCGCCGATAGAAGCGATCGAACACCCGCGCCCGCTCGGCGCTCGGAATGCCCGGGCCCGAGTCGGTCACGGCAAGCTCGGCGCGCGGGCTCGCCGCGCTGCCGCCCGCCTCCACCGAGACATCGACGCGCGCACCCTCACCGCTGTAGCGCACGGCGTTGTCGACCAGGTTGCGCAGCAGCGTGCGCAGCGCCTCCGGATCGCCGGAGACCGTGAGCGGCTGTGCTGCGGAGATCCCGAGATCGATGTGACGCGCATCGGCGAGCGGCACGAGCTCGGCGACCACCTCGCGCGCGAGCGGCTCGAGCGCCACCGCGACGTGCCGCGGCGCCGTGCGCGGCTCCTCGCGCGCGAGCGCGAGCATCTGCTCGACCAGGCGGATGGCGCGCCGCACGCCCTCGGAGAGCCGCTCCATGGCGGCGGAGCGCTCGGCCTCGCCGCTCGCCCGCGCCAGAGCGTCCATCTGCAGATGCAGCGCCGTGAGCGGCGTGCGCAGCTCGTGCGCGGCGTCGGCCATGAACGCACGCTCGCGCCCGAGCGAGGCGTGGAGACGCGCGAGCAGCTCATTCAGCGCGCCCACCAGCGGCCGCACCTCATCGGGAAGCCGCGTGTCGGGCAGCGGCTCGAGCGTATCCTCGCGGCGCGCCTTGACGAGGCCCGTCAGCCGCTCGAGGGGCTTCAGGGCGAGACCTACCGCGAGCCAGATGAGAGCGGCAAGCGCCGGCAGCAGCAGCGCGAAGGGTGCCAGCGTGCGCAGCGCCAGCTGCGCGGCGCGCTGCTCCCGCACGCTCATCGGCTGGGCGACCTGGATGACGCGCGTCAGCGCCTGCACGCCGTACACCCGCCAGCGTCCTTCGCGGGTGTTGACGGTCGCGAAGCCGAGCGTGGTGATCTCGGGCAGCACCGCGTGCGGGCGTGACAGATAGACGCGCACGCCGTCGAGCGTCCACACCTGCACCACGAAGTCGTACGAGGCATCGTCCGGCGCGATCTGCTGCGACAGCAGGTACTCGACCGGCTGGTCACGCAGGATGAGCGCCGTCTGCCGCAGGTGATAGTCGAAGAAGGCGTCCGCCTCGGCGAGCGCATTGCGATAGACGATCCAGCCGCCCGCGAGGCCCACGAGCAGCACGCCGGCGAGGAGCGAAGCCAGGAGGCGCGTGCGCAGCGAGCTCACGGCTTGGGTCTCACGCAATAGCCGACGCCGCGCACCGTGCGGATGAACCCGGCACCGAGCTTGCGACGCAGGCCATGGACGTACACCTCGATCGCGTTGCTCTCGACTTCCTCGCCCCAGCCGTACAGGCGCTCCTCGAGCTGGCTGCGCGACAGGATCGCTCCCGGGCGCTCGAGCAGCAGCTCGAGCAGCGCAAACTCGCGCGGCGACAGGGCGACTTCGGCGCCGTCGTGCGTCACGCGGTGCGAGGCCGGCTCGAGCACGATACCGAGGTGCTCGAGGCGCGGCTCGCCGCGCCCCGACTTGCGGCGCAGCAGCGCGCGGATGCGCGCCGCCAGCTCATCGAGATCGAAGGGCTTGACCAGGTAATCATCGGCTCCGGCGTCGAGCCCTGCCACCCGGTCGGCCACCGCATCGCGCGCGGTGATGATGAGGACCGGCAGCGCCGCGCCGCGTCCGCGCAGCGCCTTGAGGAAGGCGAGGCCGTCGCCGCCCGGGAGCCCTAGGTCGAGCAGCAGCAGCTCGAAGGGCTCGGTGTCGAGGGCGCGGCCGGCGGCCTCGGCGGTGCGCACCCAGTCGACGGCGAAGCCATCGCGCCGCAGGCCCGCGCGGATGGCCTCGCCGATCATGGGATCGTCTTCGAGCAACAGCAGTCGCATACGGGTCCGCGAGTATGATCAATCGCGCCCGGATTCGTTCAAGGAGGGCAGAAGCTTGAGCCCGAGCGAGCGCCTCACGCGCGATGCCGCGCTTCTCGGGGTCACCCTCGCCCCCGACGACGCGGCGCGGCTGTTGAGGCTCCTCGACGAGCTCGAGCGCTGGAATCGCAGCTACAACCTCACGGCGATCGGTGACCGCGAGGAAATGATCACCCACCACCTCCTCGACAGCCTCTCGATCCATCCGGATCTCGCCGGAACGCGCATCGCGGACGTCGGCACCGGAGCCGGCTTTCCGGGGCTGCCGCTCGCCATCGTGAATCCGTCGCGGCATTTCACGCTGATCGACTCGAGCGGCAAGAAGGCGCGGTTCGTGGCGCACGCGGCCCGTACGCTCTCGCTCGACAACGTGAGCGCGGTGCACTCGCGCGCCGAGAGTCTCAATCCGCCGGTGCCGTTCGACACCGTCACGGCGCGCGCGCTGGCACCGCTCCCGGAGCTGCTCGCGCAGGTGGCGCCGCTCTGCGGACCCGCGACCCGCGTGCTCGCCATGAAGGGCCGCTGGCCCGAGGAGGAGCTGAAGAAGCTCCCGCCGCCCTGGCGGCTCGCCGGCTCGCGCACCCTCACGATCCCCGGACTGGAGGCGGAGCGCTGCGTGCTTATCTTCGGGCTGAAAGCGCCTGCGGCGCTTTCAGCAGGCCCACCAGCCGGCTGATTCTCCCTCGCGGGCAAAAGGCGCGGCTTTTGCCCGCGCACAGCAGGCCGGTTCCGGTGGAGGTTTTTTTTCAGGGCAGATGCAGCGGCAACGCGGTCGTCTCCTTGATGACCGCCAGTGCGATCGAGGAGTTGACCGACTGCACCCCCGGAAAGCGCGACAGGTGATCGAGGAAGAAGGCCTCGTACGCCTTGATGTCGCGGCACACGATACGCAGCAGGAAGTCGGTTTCGCCCATGAGCGTGTAGCACTCGAGGATCTCGGGATGCGCGCGCACCGCCTGCTCGAACTTGAGCAGCGCGTCGCGCCCGTGACCGGAGAGCTTCACGTGCGAGAACACCATGACGCTGAGTCCCAGCTTCTCGCGCTCGAGCACGGCGACGCGGCGCTTGATGACCCCGAGCTCGGTGAGGCGGCTGATGCGCCGCCAGCAGGTCGAGGCGCTCATTCCCAGCCGCTCGCCGATCTCGGCGGCCGAAAGATCCCCGTGCGCCTGGAGAAGCTCGAGGATGCGCAGGTCGCTGCGGCTGAGATCAGGATGCAATGTTCGTCTCACTTATCGGCCAATAGATGACACGTATGTTTCATCACTGAGGTTAAGGAAGCAACTTTTGTGATACTTCGCCCGGCCCCGCGGCGTACTCTGGCTGGATCGAAAAAAATCGCAGGCGGGAGGCGGGCATGGAAGTGTTCGACATGCGGGAATTCGACGGCCACGAGCTGGTGCTCTTCGGGCACGACGCGCCGACGGGGATGCGCGCGATCATCGCTCTCCATTCCACCGTACTCGGACCTGCCGCGGGGGGCTGCCGCATGTGGCCGTACGCCACGACCACGGACGCCGTGGCGGACGCGCTGCGCCTCTCGCGCGGCATGAGCTACAAGAACGCCATGGCCGGCCTGCCGTTTGGCGGGGGCAAGGCGGTCATCATCGGCGATGCGCGCACGGCCAAGACCCCGGAGCTGTTCGCCGCCTTCGGCCGCCTGGTCGATTCGCTCCGCGGTCGCTATGTCACGGCCGAGGACGTCGGCACCACCACCGCCGACATGGACCACGTCGCGCGCGCCACCAAGTACGTGTCGGGACTGGGCCGCTCACCCGGGGAGGCGGGCGGCGACCCGGCACCGAAGACCGCGCTCGGCGTGTTCCTCGGCATCAAGGCGGCGGTGAAATTCCGCCTCGGACGCTCCGATCTCGCGGGACTCACGGTCGCGGTTCAGGGTGCGGGCGGGGTCGGCTATCACCTGTGCGGCATGCTGGCCGCGGCGGGCGCGCGCCTCAAGGTCGCGGACGTGCTGCCGCGGGCCGTCGAGCGCGTCTGCGACGAGTTCAAGGCCACACCGGTCGCCGCCGTCAAGGTGCTCGAGGAGGAGGCCGACGTACTCTCTCCGTGCGCGCTCGGCGCGATCCTCAACAACCGCTCGATCGCGCGGCTCAAGGTGCCGGTGGTCGCCGGGGCCGCCAACAACCAGCTGGCGAGGGATGCGGACGGTGAGGCGCTGCGCGCCGCGGGCATCCTCTACGCGCCGGATTACGTGATCAACGCCGGCGGCATCATCAGCGTCGCGCGCGAGTACTACGGCGGCACCGAGGCGCAGGTGATCGAGGACATCCAGGGCATTCCCGCGCGGCTCACCGAGGTATTCGAGCGCGCCCGCCGCGAGAGCCGCACCACCAACGAGGTGGCGGACCAGGTGGCGCGCGAGCGCCTCAGTCGCGGCCGCGAGGCACAGAGACTCGTGGCCTGACCGTTACCGGGCAACCGCCCGGGGGTGCGCACGCGTTCGCACCCCTGTCGCCGAGCGCGCACACTAGTCTCAAGCGCAGGGCAGCGCGCGGGCGGCGGTGAAGTACACTGTGGCCTCATGAAGCGGGTCATCGCCATCGCGAACCAGAAGGGCGGCGTCGGCAAGACCACCACCGCGGTCAATCTCGCCGCCTCGCTCGCCGCCACCCGCCGGCGCGTGCTGCTCATCGACCTGGATCCCCAGGGCAACGCGACGATGGGCAGCGGGATCGACAAGTCCCAGGTCACGCGCAGCGCCTGCGAAGTGCTGCTCGGGGAGTCGGACCTGAAGTCCGCGCTGGTCGCGGTCGCCGACGGCGGCTTCATGCTGCTGCCGGCCAACCAGGACCTGACCGCGGCGGAGGTGCGGCTCCTGACGCTGCCCATCGGCCGCGAGACCAAGCTGCGCCACGCGTTGCAGCCGGAGCGCGACGCCTTCGACCTGATCTTCATCGACTGCCCGCCGGCCCTCAACATGCTCACCGTGAACGCCCTGGTGGCCGCCGACAGCGTCCTCATCCCGATGCAGTGCGAGTACTACGCGCTCGAGGGCCTCACGGCGCTGCTCGCGACGGTGGAGCAGATCCGCGAGGCGGTGAATCCGGGCCTCACGATCGAGGGCGTGCTGCGCACCATGTTCGACCCGCGCAATAATCTCGCCAACGAGGTGAGCAGCCAGCTGATCGGGCACTTCGGCGACAAGGTGTTCCGCACCGTCATCCCGCGCAACATCCGGCTCGCGGAGGCGCCCTCTTTTGGCAAGCCGGCGCTGTTCCATGATAAAGAATCGCGCGGCGCACTCGCGTATCTCGCGCTCGCAGGGGAGATGATCCGGCGTGAGGAAGAAGCGAACTCCGAAACGCGCGCGGCCGCGCGCACCCACGCGGACGGCAACGGCGCGGACGGCGACCACCCCCCGTCCCACGGCGCGCCCGAGCTCGAACCGGGCAGCGCAGCCGACACCGCCACCGGCGAGGGAAAGGGCGCATGAGTTCAAGGTCACCGGGAACAGCGGCATGAAGAGGCCCACGCTCGGCAGGGGGCTCGCGGATCTGCTCGGCCAGGCGGTGGCGCGCCCCTCGGTGACGGCCGGCCCGGGCGAGGAGCTCGCCAGGCTGCCGCTCGATGTGCTGCAGCGCGGCCGCTACCAGCCGCGCACCGACATGCGTACCGAGACCTTGAGCGAGCTCGCCGACTCCATCAAGGCGCAGGGGGTGGTGCAGCCGATCGTGGTGCGGGCGCTCGAGCCGTCCGCGGGCGGTGCGCCCGGCTCGCCGCAGCGCTACGAGATCATCGCCGGCGAGCGCCGCTGGCGCGCGGCGCAGATGGCGGGCCTCAGCGAGATTCCCGCCGTCATCCGCCGCCTGCCGGACTCGGCCGCGATCGCCGTCTCCCTCATCGAGAACATCCAGCGCGAGAACCTGAATCCGCTCGAGGAGGCACGGGCGCTCACGCGGCTGATCATCGAGTTCGGGCTCACCCATCAGGAGGCGGCGGACTCCGTCGGCCGCTCGCGGGCCGCCGTGAGCAACCTGCTGCGCCTTCTCGAGCTGCCGGGCGAGGTCGCCGAGCTCCTCGAGCAGCGCGCGCTCGAGATGGGCCATGCACGCGCGCTCCTCTCCCTCGGCGGCCGCCGCCAGCAGACCGAGGTGGGGCTGCTGGTGGCGAAGAAGGGGCTCTCGGTGCGCGAGACCGAGGCCCTGGTGCGGCGCCTCACCGCCCCCACGGTCCATGGCGCGGAGGGCGACGGTGGCCCGGCGCGCGACCCGAACGTCGAGCGGCTCGAGCAGGAGCTCGCGGAGAAGCTCGGCGCCCGTGTTGCAATCCAGCATTCGCCCAAAGGCGGCGGCAAGCTGGTGGTGAGCTACAACAGCCTGGACGAGCTCGACGGAATTCTGGCGCATATCCGCTAGCGGCCCCGCGGACGCAATAGGTAGTAGCGCGGTGGACTGCCGCCCACGCGGTCTCTATAATCCCGCGGCTTTTTCGCCGTCGCGCACTTAAGTGCCTGAACGGCCGAGGTAAGTAAGCCGTTTGCGCCGTGCTCAAAGCGCAGGAACAGCGGCTCTTTTGAGCCCCTCGAGCGGGACTTATATAAGGTGTTGGCGATCGATCTGCCCCGGGCGCGGAGGCTGGCTTTCGGCGTCGTGCTGGGTCAGGCGGGCGTGACGGCGATCGCAGCGCTCGCCGCGTTAGCCCTGGCGGGCCGGGAGGCGGCGCTGTCGGCGCTCCTCGGCGGCGGGATCGCAACGGTGGGGAGCATGGCGATGGTCGCCCTGGTGTTCGCGGGCGCCGCCGCCGATGCGCGGCGCATCGTGGCGGCGTTCTACACGGGCGAGGCCGTGAAGCTCGCCGTCGTGGTGGTGCTGTTCGTCATGGTGCTGAGATTGGTGCGGGTGGTGCCGCTGGCGATGCTCGCCAGCTTCGCCGCCACGTACCTGGTGTACTGGATTGCGCTGGTCGGCGCGCTGCCCGCGATGAGCGGCACGGGCCGCGGAGCTTAAGAGTGGTGGCGGGACTTGAGACTGCGATGGCGGCGGAGAAGGCACCGGGTGCCACCGAGTACATTCTGCACCATCAGACCTTCCTCTCGAACAAGTCGCCGCACGGCATCGTCGATTTCACCGTCATCAACTACGACACCGTCTTCTTCTCGGTGCTGCTCGCGGCGGTGTTCTTCGGGCTCTTCTGGCTGGTGGCGCGGCGCGCAACCACCGGCGTTCCCGGCCTGCTGCAGAACATCATCGAGTGGATCGTCGAGAAGGTCGATGAGCAGGTGCGCGACACCTTCCACGGCACCTCACGGCTGATCGCCCCGCTCGCGCTCACCATTTTCTGCTGGGTATGGCTGTTCAACTTCATGGACCTGCTGCCGGTCGACTTCGTGCCGTGGGTGGGTCGCGCCGTGGGCGTCGAGCACTTGAAGGTGGTGCCGAGCACCGACCTCAACGCGACTTTCGCGCTCTCGCTCACGGTGTTCGCGCTCATCGTCTTCTACAGCCTGAAGATGAAGGGCATCGTCGGCTTCGTCAGCGAGCTGACGCTGCAGCCCTTCAGGGTCAAGAACGTTTTCCTGCAGATACCTCTGTGCCTGGTTAACTTCATCCTGGAGTCGGTGACTTTCCTCGCGCGGCCGGTGTCACTGTCGCTGCGTCTATACGGCAATCTCTACGCGGGCGAGATGATCTTCCTGCTGATCGCGGTGCTCACACTGTCGCACGGGCTTGGCTCGCTGCTGAGCGTCGGCGGCTGGCTGGGCATTATCGGCGAATTCATTCTGGGACTCATCTGGACGGTGTTCCACATCCTGATCATCACCATCCAGGCCTTCATCTTTGCGGTGCTGACGGTCGTTTACCTTTCGATGGCTCACGAGCATCACTGAGGCGCACGGCGGCGGCACCCGAGGTTTTCGCCAACCGATTTTTTCGAGGAGAGTTGAATGGAAAACGTTGCACACATCCAGGCCATGACCGTGCTGGCCGTCGGCATCATCTTCGGCATGGGCGCACTCGGCACCGCCATCGGCTTCGGCATTCTCGGCGGGCGCTTCATCGAGGGCTCGGCGCGCCAGCCGGAGCTGCTGCCGGTGCTGCGCGTGCAGATGTTCCTGGTCGCGGGCCTGCTGGATGCGGTCGCGATGATCGGCATCGGCTTCGCGCTGTTCTTCACGTTCGCGAATCCGTTCGTGAGCGCGCTCCAGGCGGCGCACTGAGCGAGTCGCTGATCGAGTCCGGAGACCTGAGACCGTGAACATCAATCTCACGCTCATCGTGCAGATGCTCGTGTTTGCTCTGCTGATCTTCGGCACCATGAAGTGGATCTGGCCGCCGATTCTCGGCGCCATGCAGGAGCGGGCGCGCAAGATCGCACAGGGTCTCGCGGCCGCGGAGAAGGGCGAGCAGGAGCTCGCCGAGGCGCGCGGCAGGGCGGACGCGATCGTCCGCGAGGCACGCGAGCGCGCCAACCAGATCATCGATCACGCGCAGCACCGCGCCAACGAGCTGGTGGAGCAGGCCAAGACCACGGCGCGTGTCGAGGGCGCGCGCCTCGTCGCCGCCGCGGAGCAGCAGATCGAGCTCGAGACGACCCAGGCGCGCGAGAGCCTGCGCCGCGAGGTGGCGGGCATCGCAGTCGGCGCGGCCGCCAAGCTGCTCGGGCGCGAGATCGATGCGAAGAAGCACGCCGATCTCCTCGACCAGCTCGCCGCCGAGGTCTGACAGGAGAGCTATGGCGGACAAGACCACGATCGCCCGACCCTATGCCCGCGCGGCCTTCGAGGAGGCGCGCGCCACGAAGCGGCTCGAGCCCTGGTCCGAGGCGCTGCGCATCGCCGCCGTCGTGGTCGCCGATCCGCGCGTCGCCGCGCTGCTCGGCAATCCGCGCGTGACGCCGGAGCAGCTCGCGCAGCTCGTGATCGGCATCGCGGGGCCGAAGCTCGGCGAGGACGGCGCCAACTTCGTGCGCACGCTCGCCGCCAACCACCGCCTCAGCGTGCTGCCGGAGATCGCCGAGCTCTTCGACACCCTCAAGGACGCCGAGCAGGGGGTGGCGGACGTGACCGTCACCTCCGCCGCGCCGCTCGATGCCGCGCAGCAGAAGACCCTGTCGGCCGCGCTCGCCGGGCGCCTGCAGCGCACGGTGCGCCTGCACTGCGCGACTGACCCCGCCCTCATCGGCGGCGCCGTGGTGCAAAGCGGCGACCTCGTCATCGACGGCTCGCTGCGTACGCGCCTCGAGCGCATCGCCTACGAATTGACCGCTTAAGGAACGCACATGGCCATCAAGGCATCCGAGATCAGCGACCTGATCAAGCAACGCATCGAGAACTTCCAGTCCGTCACCGAGGCGCGCAACGTCGGCACGATCATCTCGGTCACCGACGGCATCACGCGCATCCACGGGCTGGCCGATGCGCGCTACGGCGAGATGCTGGAGTTTCCCGGCAACACCTTCGGACTCGCGCTCAACCTCGAGCAGGACTCGGTCGGCGCGGTGGTGCTCGGCGAGTACAAGCACCTGAAGGAAGGCGATACCGTCAAGACCACGAACCGCATCCTCGAGGTGCCGGTGGGCCCCGAGCTGCTCGGGCGCGTCGTCGATGCGCTGGGAGGTGCGCTCGATGGCAAGGGTCCGGTGAAGACGGCGCGCACCGCGGCGATCGAGCGCGTGGCCCCGGGCGTCATCTACCGCAAGTCGGTGAGCCAGCCGGTGCAGACCGGCTACAAGGCCATCGACTCGATGGTGCCGATCGGCCGCGGTCAGCGCGAGCTCATCATCGGCGACCGCCAGACCGGCAAGACCGCGCTCGCGGTCGACACCATCATCAACCAGAAGGGCTCAGGGGTTAAGTGCATTTACGTCGCGATCGGCCAGAAGCAGTCGACCATCGCCAACGTGGTGCGCAAGCTCGAGGAGCACGGCGCGCTCGCCCACACCATCGTGGTGGCCGCCTCGGCCTCGACCCCGGCCGCCATGCAGTACATCGCCGCCTACTCGGGCGTCACCATGGGCGAGTACTTCATGGACAACGGCGAGGACGCGCTCATCATCTACGACGACCTCTCCAAGCAGGCGGTCGCCTACCGGCAGATCTCGCTGCTGCTGCGCCGTCCGCCCGGGCGCGAGGCCTTTCCCGGCGACGTGTTCTACCTGCACTCGCGGCTGCTGGAGCGCTCGGCGCGCGTCAACGAGGAATACGTCACCATGGTCAGCAAGGGCGCGATCAAGGGCAGGACGGGCTCCCTCACCGGGCTGCCGATCATCGAGACCCAGGCGGGCGACGTGACGGCGTTCGTGCCGACCAACGTCATCTCGATCACCGACGGACAGATTTTCCTCGAGACCGACCTCTTCAACGCCGGCATCCGCCCGGCGATGAACGCCGGCATCTCGGTGTCGCGGGTCGGCGGCGCCGCTCAGACCGACATCATCAAGAAGCTCGGCGGCGGCATCCGCCTGGCGCTCGCCCAGTACCGCGAGCTCGCCGCCTTCTCGCAGTTCGCCTCCGACCTCGACGAGGCCACCCGCCGGCAGCTGGAGCGCGGCCAGCGCGTCACCGAGGTCATGAAGCAGAAGCAGTACGCGCCGATGTCGGTGGCGCAGATGGCGCTCTCCATCTACGCGGTCAACAACGGCTACATGGACAAGGTGGAGCTGAAGAAGGTGGTGGACTTCGAGGCGGCGCTGCAGGCCTTCGCGCAGAGCAACTACCAGCCGACGCTCGATGCCATCAACGCGAGCCCTAAGCTCTCCAAGGAGAACGAGACGGCGATGAAGAAGTGCATCGAGGACTTCGTGGCGACGGGCACGTATTAACCGGTACCTACCAACCGGTAGTAAGCATCACTCCGCACTGACGCTATCGCAATGCCCGGCACCAAGGAAATCCGCGCCAAGATCGCGAGTGTCAAGAGCACTCAGAAGATCACCAAGGCGATGCAGATGGTGGCGACCAGCAAGATGCGCCGTGCGCAGGAGCGCATGAAGCTCGCGCGCCCCTACGCCAAGCGCATGCTCGAGGTGATCGGCCACCTCACCGAGGCCAATCCCGACTATCGCCACCCGTTTCTCGTGACGCGCGAGCCGAAGGGTGTCGGCCTCATCGTGATCTCCTCGGACCGGGGACTCGCCGGGGCGCTGAACGCCAACGTGTTCCGCGAGACCTTGAAGCTCATCCGTGAGTGGCAGGGCAAGGGCGCGACCGTGAGCCTGTGCCTGATCGGCACCAAGGCGCTCAACTTCTTCCGGCGGCTGAATCTGCCGATTCTCGCCAACGTCACCCATCTCGGCGACCGGCCGCACGTCAAGGACCTGATCGGCACCGTCAAGGTGATGCTGGACGGCTACCGTGCCGGCGAGCTCGACCGGCTGCTGCTGGTGAACGCGCAGTTCGTCAACACCATGACGCAGAAGCCCGTGACCCAGCAGCTGCTGCCGATCGAGGCGCTCGACACGGAAGGTCTGCAGGAGCACTGGGACTACATCTACGAGCCGGATGCCGCGGGCATCCTCGATGGCCTCCTCATGCGCTACATCGAGTCGCAGGTCTATCGCGCCGCGGTCGAGAACGTGGCTTCCGAGATGGCGGCGCGCATGGTCGCCATGAAGGCGGCCTCCGACAACGCCGGCAAGCTCATCAGCGAATTGCAACTGATCTACAACAAGGCACGCCAGGCCGCGATCACCAAGGAGCTTTCGGAGATCGTGGGCGGCGCCGCAGCGGTTTGAGGTTAAGCACCATGGCCACCCCCGGCGAGGGAAAGATTACCCAGATCATCGGCGCCGTCATCGACGTCGAGTTTCCGCGCGAGTCGATTCCGCGCGTTTACGAGGCCTTGAAGCTCAAGGACGCGGATCTCACGCTCGAAGTGCAGCAGCAGCTCGGCGATGGCGTGGTGCGCACCATCGCCATGGGCTCGTCCGAGGGACTGAAGCGGGGACTGGCGGTGCTCTCGACGGGAGCCCCGATCTCGGTGCCGGTCGGCAAGGGCACGCTCGGGCGCATCATGGACGTGCTCGGCAAGCCGCAGGACAACCGCGGACCGGTCGAGGCGCGGGAGTACCTGCCGATCCACCGGCCGCCGCCGTCGTTTGCGGAGCAGGCAGGCGGACGCGACCTGCTCGTCACCGGCATCAAAGTCATCGACCTGCTGGTGCCGTTCGCCAAGGGGGGCAAGATCGGCCTGTTCGGCGGCGCCGGCGTCGGCAAGACCGTCAACATGCTCGAGCTCATCAACAACATCGCCAAGCAGTACTCGGGACTCTCGGTGTTCGCGGGCGTCGGCGAGCGTACCCGCGAGGGCAACGACTTCTATCACGAGATGATCGAGTCGGGCGTCATCGACAAGGACGAGCTGTCGAACTCCAAGGTCGCGATGGTGTACGGCCAGATGAACGAGCCGCCGGGCAACCGCCTGCGCGTCGGCCTGACCGGCCTCACCATGGCCGAGTACTTCCGCGACGAGCAGCGCGAGGACGGCGGCAAGGGCCGCGACGTGCTGTTTTTTGTCGACAACATCTACCGCTACACGCTGGCCGGCACCGAGGTGTCGGCGCTGCTCGGGCGCATGCCCTCCGCGGTGGGCTACCAGCCGACGCTGGCCGAGGAGATGGGCGTGCTGCAGGAGCGCATCACCTCCACCAAGACCGGCTCGATCACCTCCATCCAGGCGGTGTACGTGCCGGCCGACGACCTGACCGACCCGTCCCCGGCGACCACCTTCGCGCACCTCGATGCGACGGTCGTGCTGTCGCGCCAGATCGCCTCGCTCGGCATCTACCCGGCGGTCGATCCGCTCGATTCCACCAGCCGCCAGCTCGACCCGCTGGTGGTGGGCGAGGAGCACTACAATACGGCGCGCGGCGTGCAGGCGGTGCTGCAGCGCTACAAGGAGCTGCAGGACATCATCGCGATCCTCGGCATGGACGAGCTCTCGGAGGAGGACAAGCTCACCGTGTACCGCGCGCGCAAGGTGCAGCGCTTCCTGTCGCAGCCCTTCAACGTCGCCAAGGTGTTCACCGGCCAGGACGGCAAGATCGTGCCCCTGAAGGACACCATTCGCGGCTTCAAGGGCATCATCAGCGGCGAGTTCGACTCACTTCCCGAGCAGGCCTTCTACATGGTGGGCAGCATCGAGGAAGCGGTCGCCAAGGCGAAGACCCTGCAGTAATGGCCGAAACAGCCACCATTCACGTCGACATCGTGAGCGCCGAGGGGGAGCTCTTCTCGGGAGCTGCGTCCGAGGTGATCGCACCGGCCTCGCAGGGCGACCTCGGCATCCTGCCGCGGCACGCGCCGCTGCTGACCCTGCTCAAGCCCGGCGAGGTGCGCGTGCGGACTCCCGACGGCGAGGACCAGCACTTCTTCGTCGGCGGCGGCGCGCTCGAGGTGCAGCCCTCACGCGTCACCGTGCTCGCCGACACCGCGCTGCGCGCCAGAGACATCGACGAGGCGGCGGCGCTCGCCGCCAAGCAACGCGCCGAGGAGGCGCTCAAGGACCGGGCGGGACACATTACGCTGGCCGAAGCGCAGGCCGAGCTCGCGCGCGCGATCGCGCAGCTGAAGGTCATTCAGCGCCTGCGCAAGCTCCGGGGCTGATCCACTGGACCCGGCAACGGACGTTTCAGCTCCGCGACCGGCGGCGCCGGATGCGCCGCCGCCGGGAATCCTCGCGGGGCTCGCCCGCAACCTGAGCGCGGGACTCTCGGTCGCCGCGCTCCGCCGCCGCTGGCCGCCGAGTTTCGACACCGGCTTCGATCAGGTCGCGGCGCTCCTGCTGGTGAATCTCGCCGTCTGGGCGGGGCTCGACAGGGTGCACGCCGAGCGGCAGGCGGAGTTCGGGCCCGATGGGCTCTTTGCCCTGGCCTGCTACCTGCTGCTGGCGCTCATCGGCTGCGCACTCGTGGCGCGCGCCCAGAGCCGCGCCACCCCGACCCGCCCGCTCCTCACGGTGACGCTGGCGGTCTCGCCGTTCGTGCTCACGGCCTTCTCCCTGGCCGGCGGCCTCTCCTGGGTGGCGGGGCATCCGCTCTCCACCCTGACGCTGGCGCTGCTGTACCTCGCGGTGCTCGCGGTGCGCGTGGTGGGAGCCGCGTTCGGACCGGTGCGCCTCAAGCCCGCGCTGCTCGCCGTGGCGCTCGTGCTCGCCTCGCCCTGGGCGCTCGCCTGGCTCGATCTCGATACGCGCCTGTGGGTGCCGCCCGAGTCCGAGGAGACCCTGGACGAAGACGATCCCGCCACGACCGAGGCGCTGCTCTACGACCAGCCGGCACGCATCGCCGCGGTGGTCGCGCGCGTCACGCCCTCGGAGCCCGGCGCGCCACGCGCCTACTTCGTCGGCTTCGCGGGCGATGCGGACCCCGAGGTCTTCAGCCGCGAGACTCAGTTCGCCCGGCAGGCGTTCGCCACCCGCTTCGGCTCGGCGGACCGCTCGGTGCTGCTGGTCAACGACGCCGACGACCGCGACTCCTGGCCGCTCGCGAGCCTCTCGGGCCTGAGCCAGACGCTCAAGCTGCTCGCGACCCGCATGGATCCCCAGCAGGACGTGCTGGTGCTGTTTCTCACCTCGCACGGCTCGGAGGATGGCCTCGAGGTGCGCAACGGCTCGCTGCCGCTCGCGCCGCTCGACCCCGCGGACCTGCGCCAGGCGCTGGATGACTCGGGCATCCGCTGGCGCGTGGTGGTGGTGTCGGCCTGCCATTCAGGGGTGTTCATGGATGCGCTGAAGAGCGAGACGACGGCGATCGTGACCGCCTCCGATGGCGACCACAGCTCCTTCGGCTGCCAGGAGGACCACGATCTCACCTGGTTCGGCGAGGCCTTTCTCAAGGAGTCGCTGCCCGGGAGCAGCTCGCTGGAGGAGGCGTTCGAGCGGGCGGCCAAGCTCATCGCCGAGCGCGAGGATCGCGAGCACCGGGCGCACTCTAACCCGCAGCTGTACATCGGTACGCTGATGCGCCGCAAGCTCCAGGAGCTGGAATCCGCGCGCCCGGTGGGCGAGCACGAACCGGTCGTCGTCAGGCGCTAGGGTACAATTTCCCCCATGCGCAAAGCTTCGCGCCGTTCGCGCGCGCCGCGCCTTCCCAAGGCCGCAGCCCCGCCCGCTCCGCTCTCGGTGGTGATCCTCGCCGCGGGAGAGGGCAAGCGCATGAGGTCCTCGCTTCCGAAGGTGCTGCAGCCGCTCGCCGGCCGGCCGCTGCTGCAGCATGTCATCGATACCGCGCGCTCGCTCGACCCGGCCGCCATCCACGTGGTGTACGGACACGGCGGCGAGCGCGTCCGCGCGGCGCTCGCCGACGCACCCGTCACCTGGACGCTGCAGGCGCAGCGCCGCGGCACGGGCCACGCGCTCCGCCAAGCGATGCCGCAGGTCCCCGACGGGCACGTCGTGCTGGTGCTATACGGCGATGTGCCGCTGATTCGCCGCGCGACGCTCGCCGAGCTCCTCGGCCAGCAGGCGGCAACCGAGCTGCGCCTGCTCACCATGCGGACCGACAATCCCGCGGGCTACGGCCGCATCGTGCGCGAGCGCGGCGGCGGCGTGCGCCGCATCGTCGAGGAGCGGGACGCGAGCCGCGCGCAGCTCGCGATCCGCGAATGCAACACCGGGGTGCTGGCGGCGCCGGCACAGCGGCTGCGCAGCTGGCTCGCGCTCCTCAGGCCCGACAACTCCCAGGGCGAGTACTACCTGACCGACGTGGTCGCGCTCGCGGTGAAGGAGCGCGTCCCGGTGCGGGCGGTCGTGGCGAGCCAGGCGATCGAGGTCTCCGGGGTCAATGACAAGGCGCAGCTCGCCGAGGCCGAGGCCGCGTGGCGCAGCGAGAAGGCGCGCGAGCTGATGCTCGCCGGCGTCACCGTCGCCGACCCCGCCCGGCTCGAGGTGCGCGGTACGGTCACGCACGGCGCCGACGTGTTCCTCGACGTGAACGTCGTGCTGGAAGGGCGCGTGGTGCTCGGCGACGGCGTGCGGGTCGGCCCCGGGTGCCTCATCCGCAACAGCGAGCTCGGCGCCGGCACCGAGGTGTTCGCGCACTGCGTGATCGACTCCGCCGTGATCGGGCCCGACTGCAACATCGGGCCGTTCGCGCGCTTCAGGCCGAGCTCGACGCTCGCGCGCGGCGTGCACATCGGCAACTTCGTCGAGGTGAAGAACTCGCGCCTCGGGGAAGGCTCCAAGGCCAACCACCTCGCCTACCTCGGCGACGCGCAGCTCGGCGCCCGGGTCAACATCGGCGCCGGCACGATCATCGCCAACTATGACGGCGCCAACAAGCATCGCACGGTCATCGAAGATGACGTGCACACCGGCAGCAACAGCGTGCTGGTGGCCCCCATCACCGTGGGCGCCGGCGCCACGATCGGCGCCGGCTCGACCGTTACCCGGGCGGTGCCCGCGGGCAAGCTCACCGTAGCGCGTGCCCCGCAGAAGACCGTCGAGGGCTGGCGGCGGCCGGTGAAGCAAAAGAGCTGAGCGCCGGCACCCGGTCCGGTGGCTTCTCTGCGACCCCGATCACGGCTTTCGCCAGCAGAATCAGCGCGTTCCGTCGTTTTGAGGCACACTGGGCGCCCCGGCCGCCCGGTCCAGCGTGGTTCGGCCTGAGGCCAGATTGAGGCATTGACGCCATGTGTGGAATCGTCGGAGCGGTCGCTGAGCGCAACATCGTCCCGGTCCTCATGGAGGGACTGCGCAGGCTCGAGTACCGGGGCTACGACTCGGCCGGCATCGCGGTGCTCAACGGCACGCAGCACCTCACGCGGCTGCGCACCGTGGGCAAGGTGCGCATGCTCGATGAGGCGCTCACCCACAACCCCACCTCGGGGAAGATCGGCATCGCCCACACGCGCTGGGCGACCCACGGCGTGCCGAGCGAGCGCAACGCGCATCCGCACATCTCGCGCGACGGCATCGCGATCGTCCACAACGGCATCATCGAGAACCACGAGGAGCTGCGTGCCGATCTCGAGCGGCGCGGCTACCAGTTCTCCTCCGAGACCGACACCGAGGTCATCGCCCACCGCGTGCACTACCACCTGCAGACGCTGCACGACCTGTTCAAGGCGGTGCGCGCCACGGTGGCCGAGCTCGAGGGCGCCTACGCGCTCGTGGTGGTGAGCGAGCAGGACCCCGACCGCCTGATTCTCGCCCGCGAGGGCTGCCCGGTGGTGGTGGGGCTCGGGGTGGACGAGAATTTCGTGGCCTCGGACGTCGCGGCGCTGCTGCCGGTGACCCGCCGCTTCATGTTCCTCGAGGAAGGTGACGTCGCCGAGGTGCGGCGCACCGCGGTGCGCGTCATCGACCGTGACGGCGCGAGCGTCGAGCGTGAGATCCGCGAGAGCGAGCTGTCGGCGGATGCCGCCGAGAAGGGCCCCTACCGGCATTACATGCTCAAGGAGATCCACGAGCAGCCGCGCGCGGTGGCCAACACGCTGCAGGAGCGCGTCGCCAACGGGCGGCTGCTCGAGGCGGCCTTCGGCCCGGCGGCTACCGAGGTGCTGAAGCGCACCCGCAACGTGCACATCGTCGCCTGCGGCACGAGCTATCACGCCGGCTGCGTGGCGCGCTACTTCATCGAGCAGATCGCCAAGGTGCCGTGCGCGGTCGACATCGCGAGCGAGTACCGCTACCGCAGTCCCCTGGTGCCGCCCGACTCGCTGTTCGTCACCATCTCGCAATCGGGGGAGACCGCGGACACGCTGGCAGCCCTCAGGCTCGCCAGGCAGTCGGGTTACCTGTCGCAGCTCGCCATCTGCAACGTGCCGGAGAGCTCGCTGGTACGCGAGTCGGAGCTGGTGATGCTGACGCGCGCCGGACCCGAGATCGGCGTGGCCTCGACCAAGGCGTTCACCACGCAGCTCGCCGCGCTCGGCATGCTGGTGGTGGCGCTGGCGCGCCATCGCGGCTCTGATCCCGAGCGCGAGCGGGGACTCGTCACGCGACTCATCGAGCTGCCGGCGCTCATCGAGAAGACCCTGCAGCTCGACCCGGTGATCCAGCGCCTCGCCGAGCAGCGCTTCGCCGGCAAGCGGCACGCGCTGTTCCTCGGCCGCGGCGCGCTCTATCCGATCGCCATGGAGGGCGCGCTGAAGCTCAAGGAGATCTCCTACATCCACGCGGAGGCCTATCCGGCCGGTGAGCTCAAGCACGGGCCTCTCGCCCTGGTCGATGCTGACATGCCGGTGGTCACGGTCGCCCCCAACAACGACCTGCTGGAGAAGCTCAAGTCCAACCTCATGGAGGTGCGGGCGCGCGGCGGCGAGCTGATCGTGTTCGCCGACCCGGAAGCGGGCATCCATCCGAGCGACGGCGTGACGGTCATCGAGATGCCCAAGCACGTCACCTACGTGCAGGCGCCGGTCGTCTACACCATACCGCTGCAGCTGCTCGCCTATCACGCGGCGATCCTGCGCGGCACCGACGTCGACCAGCCGCGCAACCTCGCCAAGAGCGTCACGGTGGAATAGCCACGGCACCGCGCGCATGACCGCCGCTGTGCACCGGCCGCTCGCGAGCCTCGCGGTCCTGCTCCTCGGGGTCGCTGGATTCAGCGCTTCGTCCGCGGCACAAACACCCTCGTCCGACTGGCAGTTCAGCGCGCTCCTGTACGTCTACCTGCCAGAGCTGCGCGGCTCGGCCACCTTTCCCACCGGGACGAGCGTCGACATCAGTGTCGATCCCCACCAGATCATCTCCAACCTCAATTTCGCGGCCATGGGGGCCTTCGAGGCGCGCAGGGGTCCCTGGGGTGGCTTCACCGACCTCGTGTACATGAATGCGACCGGCTCGAAGTCGGCCACCCGGGTCCTGTCCATCGGCGATGTGGTGATCCCGGCCAACGTCACCGCCGACCTGGACCTGCACGTCCGGAGCACCATCTGGACGCTCGCGGGAACCTACCGGGCTTGCGGCACGCCCGCGGCGACCCTGGACGTGCTGCTCGGCGCGCGCGGCCTCTTTCTGCAGCAGCAATTGGACTGGCAACTGAGTGGCGATGTGGGACCGCTCGCCGGTCCCGCGCGACAGGGGTCCGGGGACTCGGATTCCACCTACTGGGACGCCATCGCCGGTGTCAAGGGCCGGTGGAGCTTCGGCGGGCAGCGCGCCTGGTTCGTGCCCTACTACCTCGATGTCGGAACGGGTGCGTCGCAGCTCACGTGGCAGACGCTCGCGGGTCTTGGCTACGCATTCAGCTGGGGCGAGGTCGTCGGCACCTGGAGGTACCTCGCGTATCACTTCTCTTCCCAAGGCTCGAGTCTCACCATGAGCGGTCCGGCAATCGGCGCAGCTTTCCGCTGGTAAGCGTAAGCGCCTCGGCCGGAAGGACTGCACCTGGTGCCCACGACCGCCACCCGCGCCGCCTCCGCCGCAGACCTGCTCGCGGGCCTTTCCATCGCGGGGCTGCTGCTGCCGGAGGGGGTCGCATACTCCGGGCTCGCGGACCTCCCGCCCCAGGCCGGGGTGATCGCACTGTTCGCGGGACTCGTCTGCTATGCCCTGCTCGGCCGCAGCCGCTTCGCCATCGTCTCGGCGACCTCCTCCTCGGCGGCGGTGCTCGCCTCGGCGATGGTCGCCATGGGCGCGAGCGGCGCGGCGCAGCGCGCCGCCGTGGCCTCGATGCTGGTGGTGGGGGCGGGCATGGCTTTCGTGCTCTCGGGCGCGCTGCGCTTCGGCGCCGTGTCGAACTTCATCGCGCGGCCGGTGCTGCGCGGCTATGCCTTCGGACTCGCGCTGGTGATCGCCGTCAGACAGTGGCCAACCATCGCCGGGATGCACGCGAGCAGCACCGGCTTCTTTGCGCTCATTGCCGAGCTCGTGCGCGGTCTGCCGTCGTGGCAGGGGCCGAGCCTCAGCTGCGGGCTGCTGTCGCTCGCCGGACTCTTCGTACTCGAGCGCGTGCCGCGCGTCCCGGGCCCGCTGGTGGTGATCATCGCCGGTATTCTCGCCGCACCCTGGCTGACGGCCCACGGCGTGACGCTCACCGGTCCCATCGATCTCACTCCGGCGATGCCGCACTTCGCGCTGCCGGACAGCACGCGCGTCGCCGCGCTCGCGGGTTCCTCCCTGGCGCTCATGTTCATCCTCTACGCCGAGTCCTACGGCTCGATCCGCACCTACGCGCTCAAGCACGACGATGCGGTGCAGCCGAACCGCGATCTCCTCGCGCTCGGCGTGGCCAATGCGGTGGCGGGACTGCTGCAGGGCACGCCGGTCGGCGCCGGCTATTCGGCCACCTCCGCCAACGAGGCCGCGGGCGCGCAGTCCCGCCTCGCGGGCTTCACGGCGGCGGCGGTGGTGCTGGTGCTGGTGGCGCTGTTCCTGCGGTGGATCGAGCGTATCCCGGGACCAGTGCTGGCGGCGATCGTGATCCACGCGGTGAGCAAGTCGCTGCGCCCCGCGGTGTTCGCCAACTACTTCCGCTGGCAGCGCGACCGGCAGGTGGCTGTCGCCGCGGTGCTCGCGGTGCTGCTGTTCGGAGTGCTGAACGGGCTGCTCGCGGCGATCGTGTTCTCGCTCGCCTGGCTGCTCAGGTCGCTCGCGAGCCCGCGCATCACGGTGCTCGGGCGGGCCGGTGAGCACGATTACGTGAGCGTCGCACGCTTTCCGCAGGCGGTTACGACGCCTGGCCTGCTGGTGCTGCGGGCCGAGGAGCCGGTGTTCTTCGCCAACGCCGAGCCGCTGCTGCTGCGCGCCCGCGAGCTGGTGCTCGCGTCCCCCGGCACGCAGCGGGTGGTGCTGAGCTTCGAGGAGTCTCCCGATCTCGACAGCACCGCGCTCGAGACGCTCGGGGAGTTCTGCGGCTGGCTCAGCGCGCGCGGCATCGAGCTGCGCGTCGCGCGGCTGCGGCATACGGTGCGGGACGCGTTGCTGCGCGCCGCACTGCCGCAACTGCCCGCCGCGGCGCTCGACTACTCGAGCGTCGATGACGCCGTGCGCGGCGAGTGCGTGAGCCCCGCGGCACCGCCGACCCCGGTGCGGTGAATTCGTGCTACTCTCGCGCTGCGCTGCGGCGCGAGCCGCGGCTCGCAACACTTGCAGAGGGGCAACAATGAAAAGACTCTCCGTCTTCCTGCTGGCCGCGCTGGCGGCCGTGCTCGTGTCCGGTTGCAACACCCAGAAGGGACCGGCCGAGCAGGCCGTGGCGAGCTCGCAGGCCGCGCTCGACGCCGTGCGCGACGAGGCACAGAAGTACGCGCCCGAGCAGCTCGGCGGCGTCGAGGCGAAGCTCTCCGACATGAAGGGCAGCTTCGAGAAGGGTGACTACGCGGGCGTGCTGGCCGCGGCGCCGGGACTGACCGCCGCGATCGGGAGCATGAAGGACGCCATCGTCGCCAAGAAGAGCGAGGCGCAGGCCGCGCTCGCCAAGGCGAAGGACGACTGGGGCCCGGCGAGCACCGCGGTGCCGAAGATGGTCGACGACCTCGCCAAGCGCGTCGAGGCGCTGTCGAAGACGAAGAAACTGCCGAAGGGCGTCACCAAGGAGGCCGTGGCCGCCGCCAAGACCGGCCTCGACTCGCTGAAGTCGACGTGGGCGGACGCCAGCAATGCCGCTGCCTCCGGGGATTTCACCACCGCCATGGCCAAGGCCGACGCCGTGAAGTCGAAGGCCGCGGAGATGATGAAGTCGCTCGGAATGTGAGTCCGGCTCGCCGGCCGCCTCACACGAGACGGCCGGCGAGATCGTAAGCGGACGAGCCTACGATCTCGACGTCGGCAAAGTCTCCCGCGCGGATCCGGCCGGCGTCCGCGATCCTCACCACGCCGTCGATCTCGGGCGCATCGGCCGCGCTGCGCGCGATTGCCTCGCGCTGTGCCACGGAGTCGACGAGCACCCGCATCCGACGGCCGACCCGCATCTCGAGGCGCCGCGCGCTGATGGCGGCGGCGCGCTCCATGAAGCGCCGGTAGCGCTCCTCCTGCACCGCGGGGGGCACGTGGTGCGTGAGCGCGTTGGCGGCCGCGCCCTCGACCGGCGAGTACTTGAAGCAGCCGACGCGATCGAGCTGTGCCGCCTCGAGCCACGCGAGCAGCTCCGCGAACTCGTCCTCGGTCTCGCCGGGAAAGCCGACGATGAAGGTGCTGCGCAGCGTCAGCTCCGGACATTGCGCGCGCCATTGCGCGATGCGCGCCAACGTGTTCTCCGCGTGCGCCGGGCGGCGCATGCGCTTGAGCACCGCGGGGCTGCCGTGCTGGAACGGAATGTCGAGATAGGGCAGCACGCTTCCGGCGGCCATGAGCGCGATGAGCTCGTCCACGTGCGGGTAGGGGTAGACGTAGTGCAGCCGCACCCACACGCCGAGTGAGCCGAGCGCGCGCGCCAGGTCGATGAAGCGTGTCTGCCACTTCCGGCCGCGCCACTCGCCGCCGGCGTAGCGCCGGTCGGTGCCGTAGGCGCTCGTGTCCTGGGAGATGACCAGCAACTCCTTCACGCCGGCTGCCACCAGCCGCTCGGCCTCGCGCAGCACCTCGTCGATCGGACGGCTCGCGAGCCGGCCGCGCATGGCGGGAATCACGCAGAAGCTGCAGCGGTTGTTACAGCCCTCGGAGATCTTGAGATAGGCGTAGTGGCGCGGCGTCAGGCGCACGCCCTGCGGCGGCAGCAGGTCGAGAAACGGGTCGTGCGCCGGCGGCAGATGCGCGTGCACCGCGCTCACCACCTCCTCGTAGCGCGCGGGACCGGTGACTTTGAGCACCTGCGGATGGCGCTTGAGAATGCGCTCGGGCCTCGCGCCGAGGCAGCCGGTGACGATCACGCGGCCATTGTGCTCGAGCGCTTCGCCGATCGCATCGAGCGACTCATCCACCGCCGCATCGATGAAGCCGCAGGTGTTGACCACGACCAGATCGGCGGAGTCATAGGTCGGCGAGACCTCATAGCCCTCGGAGCGCAGCTGCGTGAGGATGCGCTCGGAATCCACCAGTGCCTTCGGGCAGCCGAGGCTCACGAAGCCGACGCGCGGGGCGCGGCGGCGCGGCGGCGCAGCGGCGCGCGCTCTGGTGGCGGCAGGTGTCATGGGGAGCCTAGCGGGTCGGCGGCCGGCTCGCATCGTTCGCCGGCGGATGAGCCCACGAGCCGGCCCAGGGAGTGCCGGGCCGGTGGTGCATCCGCGCCAGCGCGCAGAACACCAGCAGCACGATCAGCGGCATGAGCAGCCACGGCCAGATCGCCGGCCGCCGCTCGCGCGTGCCGCCCGCCTCGAGCCGTGCGTCAGCGGCCATAGAGACCCATGAGCTCGGCCTTGCCGAGCGCGGCGGCGTTTACGTTGAAGCCGATGAGCGCGGCAGTCGCGTCCGCCGGCACCTCGAGCTTCTCCACCTTGAGCGCGTAGAGCCGCAGGTAATAGCGGTGGGGTTTGCCGGGCGGCGGGCATGGACCGCCATAGCCCGCCGTGCCGAAGTCCGTGCGGCCCTGCACGGCGCCGGCCGGCAGCAGGCCCTTCTTCGGGTCGCCGGCGCCGGCGGCCAGCGATGTGGCGCTCGCCGGGATGTTGTACACCACCCAGTGCCACCAGCCGCTGCCGGTGGGCGCATCCGGGTCGTGCATCAGGAGCGCGAAGCTCTTCGTGCCCGCCGGCGCATTGCTCCACGAGAGCGCCGGCGAGACGTTGCCGCCGGTGCAGCCGAAGCCGTTGAAGACCTGCGCGGCGGCGATCGTCTTGCCTGCGGCGATGTCGGGGCTCGACAGGGTGAACTTGCCGCTCGCGGCCCGGGGGGTCTGTGCGGCCGCCAGGGTAACCGCCGCGAGCAGCCAGGTGCCCGCCGTCCACGCCGTACTCATGGGTGCGCTCCTCCCGGGCGCCGGTCGCCCGAGCGGCGCAGTGTGCAGCGCGGCGCTACCCGTGGCAAATCAGCCGACGACCCAGACCCCGCCATGGACGCGCCAGCCGCCGTTCACCCGGACCCAGGTGCGCGGCACCCAGTGGTAGCCGGGGCGGGGCGCGGTCCAGTGGCCCCCGTGCCAGACATAGCGCCCGCCTTCCCAGAACCACCCGCCGCCGATCCAGACGTATCCGGGCGCCGGTGCCACCACGCAAGCCGACAGCACGACGCACGCGAGCACGGCGGCCAGCACGCCTCGCAGGGACTCAAGCTTCATCGACGTCTCCACTTGTCCGCCGGCGACCCGCCGGAACATATTAGGAACAACGTACGCGACCGCTTCGAGTGCACCGACCACGAGTTGCCCACATGAGCGCGACAGGGACTGAGACGCACAACCAGCCGGGCGAGCTTGCCGGCTACAACCTGTTCAGCAGCCATTCAGCGCTCGCCGAGGCGCTCTCGCGCGAGGGTGACCCGGCCGATCGCGAGCCGCTCGCGGCGCTCGGCGCGCGGCTCGGCACTGCCGAGATGTTCTCGCTCGGCGAAGCCGCCAACCGCAACCCGCCCGAGCTGCGCGCGCTCGATCGCCTCGGCGAGCGGCGCGACGAGGTGGAGTTTCACCCCGCGTGGCACGAGCTCATGCGCCGCCTGGTCGCCGAGGGGCTGCACACCGGGCCCTGGGCGCAGCCGCGGCGCGGCGCGCATGTCGCCCGTGCCGCCGGTTACCTCATGTGGGCGGAGATCGAGAACGGCACGCAGTGTCCGGCCACCATGAGCTACGGCGCGGTGCCGGCGCTCGTCGGCCACGGGCCGCAGTTCGAGCCGTGGGTGCTCGCCCTCGAGTCGCGCGAATATGACCCGCGCTTCCTGCCGGCCGCCGCCAAGCGCGGCCTACTGATGGGCATGGGCATGACGGAACGGCAGGGTGGCTCGGACGTGCGCAGCAACACGACCCGTGCCGTGGCGGTCGGGGTGCGCGGACCGGGGCGCGAGTATCGCCTCACGGGGCACAAGTGGTTCCTGTCGGCGCCGATGTGCGATGCGTTCCTGGTGCTGGCGCAGGCCCCGCAGGGACTGTCGTGCTTCCTGGTGCCGCGCTTCACGCCCGACGGCAGCGTGAACGCCCTGCATCTGCAGCGCTTGAAGGACAAGCTCGGCAACCGCTCGAACGCCTCCAGCGAGGTCGAGCTGGCGGCGGCCCTCGGCTGGCTGGTCGGGGAGGAGGGACGCGGCGTCCCCGCCATACTCGAGATGGGCGTGTACACGCGCCTCGACAACGCGATTGCCTCCGCCGGCCTCATGCACCAGTGCGTCGCGCAGGCGATCCACCACACGCGCGGCCGGCGCGCCTTCGGTGCGCTGCTGAGCGAAGCGCCGCTGATGCAGAACGTGCTGGCGGACCTCGCCCTCGAGTGCGAGGCGGCGGTGATGCTGGTGATGCGCCTGGCGCGGGCCTATGACGCGCGCTCCGACGAGGACGCCGCGCGGCTGCGGCGCCTGCTCACGCCGGTGGCGAAATACTGGGTCTGCAAGCGCGCCCCGACGGTGTGCGCCGAGGCGATGGAGGTGTTGGGCGGCAACGGCTACGTCGAGGACGGTCCGATCGCCCGCCGCCTGCGCGAATCGCCGCTCAACTCCATCTGGGAGGGCTCCGGCAACATCATGTGCCTCGATGTGCTGCGTGCGCTCGCTCGCGAGGCGGGCATTCCCGAGGCGCTGGACGCGCTGCTCGCGGCGGCGCGCGGGCAGGATGCGCGCTACGACCGCTTCGTCGCCGCGCTGCGGCGCGACCTCGCGCCAGGCGACGACGGCGAGCTGCGCGCCCGGGATCTCACCCAGCGCCTGGCGCTCGCCGTGCAGGCGGCGCTCTTCCTGGCGCACGGCCCGGCCGCCTCGTGCGAGGCGTTCCTCGCCTCGCGCCTGGCGCTGAGCGCGCCGGCGGCCTTCGGCACGCTGCCGCGCGGCCTCGACTACCAGCGGCTCATCGCACGGGCCCTGCTCTAGAGTCGCAGGGCAGCCTGCATGCGCTTCGATCGCGAGTACTACCGGCGCTACTACTACGATGCCCGCACCGCGGTCGCGAGCCGCGCCGAGATGCGCGCGCGCGCGCGCCTGATCGCGGCGTTCGTCGCTCACCTCGGGCTTCCGGTGCGGCGCATCCTCGAGGCCGGCTGCGGCACCGGGCTGCTGCGCGGCGAGCTCAGGCGATTGCTGCCGCGCGCGCACTACATCGGGCTCGAGGCGAGCGACTATCTCTGCCGCCGCTACGGCTGGCGTCACGGGCGCATCGAGGCATTCCGCGCCCGCGCGCGCTTCGATCTCGTCATCTGCTACGACGTGCTGCAGTACCTCGATCGCGCCGCCGCCGAGCGCGCACTGCGCAACTTCGCGCGGCTCAGCCGCGGCGCGCTCTACTTCAGCGCGCTCACCCGCGGGGACCTGGAGCGCAACTGCGACCGCCAGCGCACCGACGCCGACGTGCACCTGCGCAGCGCGCGCTGGTACCGCGCACGCCTGAAGCGGCATTTTCGCGCGGCCGGTCTCGGCTTCTGGCTGCGGCGCGGCGCGCCGCTCACGCTGTGGGAGCTCGAGGCGGAGTGAGGCGTGGGCCGCTCAGCCGCCCTGGCTGGCCGCGGGCGGCGCGCGCGCGGCGCGGCGGCGGAACAGTGGATAGAGCGGCAGCCCGAGGAGGATCAGCACCAGCGTCGCGAGCGACTCGCGCGGCGCGGTGAGGAAGCCGCTCACGACGATCCAGACCATGACCAGCACGAAGAGCAGCGGTGTGAAGGGGTAGCCGGGTACGCGGAACGGGCGCGGCGCATGCGGGAGCCTGCGCCGCAGGACGATGACCGACAGCGCCACCGGGATCCAGAACAGCGCATACGACATCACCGCCATGTTGGTGAGCTGGTCGAAGGTTCCGGAGGCCGCGAGCAGTGCCCCCCAGAGCCCCAGCAGCACCAGCGAGGTGAGCGGCACGCGGCTCGCCGGGTGGAGCCGACCGAAGGCGGCGAAGAACAGCCCGTCGCGCGCGGCGGCGTAGGGAACGCGCGCCGCGCTCAGGACTACGCCGTTCAACGAGCCGATGGTCGAGATCAGGAAGATCAGCGCGGCGATCGGCGCGGCCCGCCCGCCGAGGAAGGTCTGCACCGCGCGCGCCGCCACCGAGGGGGCGTCGGGGTAGGCGGTCGAGTTGGCGCTCGCGACCTGCCAGAAGGGCAAGGCATAGAGGTAGGCGGCATTGATGGTCAGGTAGAGCGCGAGTACCAGCAGCGCCCCGCCCACGATCGCACGCGGCACATTGCGCTGCGGATCGCGCACCTCGCCCGCCGCCATCGGCAGGAACTGCCAGCCGCTGTACGCCCAGAGGGCCGCGAACATCGCGCCGCCGAAGCCGGCGAGCCCCCCGCTGCCCCCGCCCGGCTCGCCGCGCAGGTTCGCCCAGTCGTGGACGTCGCTGAAGGCGAACACGCCGGCGGCAACCGCGAGGACCGCGACCACCTTGGTGGCCGTGAGCAGCGTCTGTACGCGACCGCCGAGCATCACGCCGAGGCAATTGACGAGCGTGAACGCGGCGATCACCGCCACGGCGATCAGCTGCCGCATGCCGAACTCGAGCACGTAGGTCGCGCCGCCGACATGCAGCGCGTGCTGATACCAGCGCGCGTCGAAGTGATGAATGTCGGAGACGAAGATCGCGACTGCCGCGCCATAGGCGGCGACCGCCGCTCCCCCGAGAACGAAGGCATTGCAGGCAAACAGAAATCCCGGCACCTCCCCGTACGCGGTGCGCAGGTAGACGTATTCGCCTCCGGCGTGCGGCAGCAACGCGCCGAGCTCGGCGAAGCACAAGGCGCCCAGCATGGCGACGCCGCCGGCGGCGGCCCACGCCGCCAGCACCAGCAGCGGCGTTCCCACCGCCTGAGCCATGCTCGCCGCTTTGAGAAAGATGCCGGTGCCGATGATGACGCCGACGACCAGCGAGGTCGCGTGCGTCAGGCCAAGGTCGCGGCGGGGCTCCAGCACCGGGCTGTTCATCGCCTTATCGTACAATCGCGGCCCGGAGGGAGCGGAGGAAAACGATGGCGGTGCACTCGTACTCGGCGCGGATTCACTGGCAGCGGGGCACGGCCGCCTTTACCGACAACCGCTACAGTCGCGCGCACCGCTGGCACTTCGACGGCGGAGTCGAGGTTCCGGCATCCTCGTCTCCACACGTAGTGCGCGTGCCGTTCTCCGACGAGCACGCGGTGGACCCTGAGGAGGCGCTGGTGGCGGCGCTCTCGAGCTGCCACATGCTGTTCTTCCTGTCGTTCGCGGCCGCCAGGGGCTTCCGGGTGGATGACTATCGCGACGACGCCGAGGGGGTAATGGCAAGGAATTCGGCAGGCAAGACCGCCATGGAGCGCGTCACGCTCCATCCGCGGGTGAGCTTCTCCGGCGAGCAGCGGCCGACTCGCGCCGACATCGAGGCACTGCATCACCGCTCGCACGAGGAGTGTTTCATCGCCAACTCGGTGATCACCACGGTTGAGGTCGAGCCGGTGTGGGACACCTGACGTGGCGGCGGTGAAGTTGGCGGGGTTTCGCGGCGCGGTGAGCTGTGCGCGCGAGCCTCAGGGGCCGCTCGGGCTCACGCTCACCGGGCGCACCGCCGAGCCTTCCGGGGAGCAAGTCCGGCTCAGCTTCGCCGGACGCGCCCCGGCTGATCTTCCCGGGCGGCTCGAGGACGCCGTGGTCGAGCGCAGCGCGCCGGGCGAATACCGCATTGCGAGCGGCGCACGGTCGTGGCTCCTCGAGGCGCGCTCGGTGGAGGTGCACCGCGAGGTGGCGCAGCGCTTCTACGCGGCGATCCCGCCGCGCCCCGCGCCCTTGAGGCGCCGGCTGCTGTTCGGCGTGATGCTCGGCATCGCCCGCAGCCGGGCTGGGATCGCGCTGCTGCGCGCGCTGCGGCCGTAGAGACTTCTAGGAGCTCGGCGAGCTCAGTCCGAACTCCTCGTCCGGCTCAGCCACCGGCCGGCGCGCGCCGATCAGCGCGGCGTAGGTATCGATCTGCTGGCGGAAGGTGCGATCCCAGGTGAATTGCCTCAGCACGCGCGCGCGTGCCGCGGCGCCGAGCGCGGCGAGATCGCGCTGGTAGAGCGTGGCGATGGCCGTGGCCATTCCGGAGGCGCTGTCGGGCTCGGCCAGCATGCCGACACTCTCGTCGACGAGCTCGGGGAAGGCGCCGGCGCGCGCCGCCACCACCGGGCGGCCGCAAGCCATGGCCTCGAGTACCACCAGCCCGAAGGTCTCGCGGCTGCCGGCGTGCACCAGCGCATCCGCCGAGGCGATCCACGAGGCGAGCTCCAGGCTGTCGCGCCGGTAGGGGACCATCGTCACGTTGGCCGCCGGGCGCGCGCGCTTGTGGCCGCCGATGAGCAGCAGGTGATAGGGGGCGCCGAGTTGCGCGAAGGCCTGCAGCAGCACCGGCAGGTTCTTCTCCGCCGCGAAGCGGCCGGCATAGGCCAGCAGCCGCGTGTCGGCCGGCAGGCCGAGCCGCTCGCGTAAGCCGGGCGTGCGGCGGCGCGGGTGGAACACCTCGGCATCGACTCCGAGGGGCTGGTGCAGCGCATGGTGGACGCCGAGCGCGCCGAGGTACTCGCACATCACGCGGCTCGGAGCGAACACGACGTCGAAGCGCGCATAGAGGCTGCGCAGGTAGCGGCGCACCGGTCGCTCGATGCTGCGGAAGCGGCGGCCGATGATCTGCGGCACGTTCGAGTGATAGAAGCCCACCACCGGGATCCCGCGGCGCCGCGCTACCGCGGCCGCGCACCAGCCGGGGTGGAAGGCATCGCCGGCCTCGATGAGCGTCGGCTCCAGCCGGTCGAGTACACGCTTCCAGCGGCGCACGTTGAGCGGCAGCCGGTAGTTGAAGGTGCCCGGCACCGTGAAGCCCGACAGGGTGCAGAGGCCGCCGCGCTCGAAGCGGTTGCGCCGCCCCGGCACCAACATGCTGTGCTCCCAGTGAGTGTGCGCGCGGAGCCAGGAGTGTTTGGCGTTGAGATAGCGCCGGACGCCGCCGCTGGTCGGCGAGTAGAACAGAGTCGTATCGACCAGGTGCAGGGAGCTCACAACAGCCGCATTGCACCCGCATGACGATGGTGTGTCAAGCGTGCCGCCACTTTGTGTTACAACAGCCTCAGGCCGGCTTAATGTTGGCGTTGAGACGGAACAAGTTCCCGGGATCGTAGCGCTTCTTGAGCGCCGCGAGACGCGGGTAGTTGTCGCCGTACGCCGCCGCCAGGCGGCTGCCGTGATCCTCGCTGTTCGTGTAGTTGACGTAGTGGCCGAGGGTCAGCGGCTCGATCTTCGCCCATGAGCTGCGCGCCCACTCCTTGTTGCGCTCGACGGTGTCGTGGTCGGCGTCGGGCCTCCAGAGTCCGAGCACGTGCATGGAGCAGCGGGCGGCGCGATTCCAGAAGGCCGTGTCGTGCGGCTTGACGCGCCCGATCGCGCCACCGGTCGGCTGGAAGCCGAGATCGATCGTGTCGAGCTGTGTGCCCTCGACGCAACCGACGACGGTATCGATGAGCCCGGGGGTCAGGCCGTTGACGAACCCGCCCCGCAGGTAGATGCCGTGATGCGCGAAGCCCGGGGCATCCTCGCTCCCCTGCAGCTTCACGTAGGAAGCCATGGCGAGCGAGTCCTCGTGCGGCTTGCCGAGCTTGCGCAGCGGCGCGATCGCGCGCTCGGCTTCCTGCGCCGGGCCGGCGTAGCTGACGTCGAGCTCGATGAGTCGCTGACCGTGCGCGTCGCTGTCGATGTCTACCCCGGCATAGAGCTCATCGGGTGCACCCGCGATGAAGTCCGCGTAGTTCCTCAGCAGCGTTCGCGCACCGGCGTCGAAGGGGAAGCTCAGCGTGCCGCCGTACAACGGACCGACCTCGTGCAGGCCGAAGATGAACTCCGTCACCACGCCGAAGTTGCCGGCGCCGCCCCGCAGTCCCCACAGCAGGTCAGGATCCTGCTGGGCGCTCACCCGCAGCCAACGCCCATCCGCGGTGATCACCTCGGCTTCGAGCAGGTTGTCGCAGCTCAGCCCGAACTTGCGGCCGAGGCGCCCGATGCCGCCGCCGAGCGTGAGTCCGGCCACTCCGGTATCCGCCACCACGCCGGCCGGCGTGGCGAGGCCGAAGCCCTGGGTCTCACGATCGAGGTGGGCGAGCAACGCGCCGCCGCCGACGCGCGCCCGCCGGGTGCTCGGGTCGACCTCGACCGCGCGCATCGGCGAGAGATCGATCACCAGTCCGCCGTCGCAGCCGGACTGGCCGCTGAAGCTGTGGCCGCCGCCGCGCACCGCCGTCAGCAGGCCGTGAGCGGCGGCGAAGCTCACCGCGTGCCTGACGTCCGCCGCGCCGCTGCAGCGGGCGATGAGCGCCGGATGGCGATCGAAGGCCGGGTTCCACAGCCGCCGGGCCTGATCGTAGCCGCTCAGGCCGGGAGCGAGCAGCTCACCGCGCAGCGCCGCGCGCAACTCGTCGACGTCGGTGCCCTTGAGGATCAGCGGTGCGCCTTCGAGGCCTACGGCGTTGAGGTCGGCGGAGGCGGCGAAGGCGGGACGGCGCAGCGCCGCGGTGGTCAGCGCGGCGAGCCCGGCCGCAACGAAGCTTCTTCTTCTCACTTCTTGGTCCCCCGGTACCGCTGCAACGCTCCGAGGGTGCTCCCCGGGGTCCCCGGCCGTCAAGCGCGCGCGCAGCGCACCGCGCTACTATTGCGGCGCGCGAACGTGCTGCGCCGCAGGTCCGAGGGCCGGTGCGGCGCTCAATAACCCAACAAGCGGCGCCCCCGCTGATCGGACTTCGGTGATGAGCCAACTCCTGCGCCGCCTGGTCGTTCTGCAGCCCGGTGAAGCGCCGGCGCTGCTGGCCTCGTTCGCGACGCTGCTGTGCATGTTCACCAGCTACGCGATTCTGCGTCCGGTGCGCGAGACCATGGGCATTACCTCCGGAGTGGAGAAACTGCCGGATTTGTTCTGGGCAGTGTTCGTGGTGATGCTGGCAGTGCAGCCGGTGTATGGATGGCTCACCGCCCGTTTCCCGCGCACGGTGTTCCTGCCCTGGGTGTACGGTTTCTTCGCCGCCAATCTCATCGCTTTCTACCTCTGGTTCCGTGTGCAGGAGGATCACACCTGGATCGCCCGCGCCTACTTCGTGTGGGTGAGCGTCTTCAATCTGTTCGTGGTAGCGGCTTTCTGGAGCCTCATGGCGGATGTCTTCACTCGTGAGCAGGCAGGCCGGATGTTCGGATTCATAGCCGCGGGCGCCAGCACCGGCGGGCTCATCGGGCCGCTCATCGACCGCTATCTGGCCGTGCCTCTCGGCACCATCAACCTGCTGCCGATCTCGGCGGCATTGTTGCTGCTGTCGCTCGCTTTCATGACACGGGTCGTCGGCTGGCAGCGCCGGCAGGCAGCCGCGGAAGGCGCGGCTCCTGAGCGCGCGCTGGGAGGCGGTGCGTTCGCCGCGTTCCAGCAGGTGGCACGCTCGCCATATCTCCTCGGCATCGCCTTGTTCGTGCTGCTGCTTACCTGGGTCACGACCTTCCTCTACCTCGAGCAGCAGGCGCTGGTCGCCAAGGCGTTCAGCTCGCACGATGCGCAGACGCGCTTCTTCGCCACCGTCGACCTGTGCGTTCAGGCGGGGGCGCTCGTCATTCAGCTGTTCCTGTTCGGACGGTTCTTCAAATCGGTTGGGCTCACGCCCTTGTTGGTGTCGGTGCCGGTCATGATGACGTTCGGTTACGCGCTGGTTGCCCTGGCGCCGTCGCTGATGGTGGTGGTTGTGGTGCTGGCGGCCCGCCGCATCGGCGACTACGGCATCAGCCGCCCGTGCCGCGACTCGCTGTATACCGTGGTAACCCGCGAGGAGAAGTACAAGGCCAAGAGCCTGATCGACACCTTTGTGTACCGCGGGGGGGACACGAGCAGCGCAGCGCTGTACAAGGCGCTCACGTCGGGCCTCGGCGCGGGTATCTCGACCGTATGCTGGCTCGGAGCGGCGATTTCGGCGGTGTGGATGGTGCTGGCGCTGGCGCTCGGGCGGGCGCAGGAACGGGCCAAGGCCGGGTAGTGCGCACCACCCAGGGATCCCTGAGCGAGCGGGCACTCGCCGCATGGCTAGACTGGGTGGGAGCTGTTACGCGGCGCTCGACTGCGGCTCGGTGGCCGGTGGAGCTGCCGCAGTGGCGAGCAGCTCGTCCGCCGCGGTGATGATCTCGGCCGCGCTGGCGCAGCGCTCGGTGCGTGACTTGGCCACGAGGCGGGTGAGCAGCGGCTGGTAGCGCTCGAGGTTCTGCGGCAGCTGCGGCGGCGGGCTGTTGACGTGCTGCTGCAGCACGTCGAGAGCGGTGCCGCCGGTGTAGGGCTTCTGCCCGGTGAGCATCTCGTAGAGGATGATGCCGAGGGAGTAGAAATCGGAGCGGCCGTCGAGCTGGTCGCCGAGCGCCTGCTCCGGGCTCATGTAGTAAGGCGAGCCGCGCAGCACCCCGGTCTGGCCGGTCTGCAGGCTCGTCGTGCTGCCGTCGATCTGGCGCGCCAAGCCGAAATCGATGAGCGCGACGGCGTCGTTCTCGCGCAGCATGACGTTCGGCGGCTTGAGGTCGCGGTGCACGAGGCCTGCCTGGTGCACGACCTGCAGCGCCTCGGCGATGTGCCGCAGGTACTGCAGCGCCTCGCGCTCGGAGACGCCGCGCTGGATGCGGGCCTTCAGGTCGCCGCGCGGCAGGTACTCCATCGCCAGGTACTCGAAGCCGGCGTGCACGCCGTAGTCGTAAATCTCCACCACCAGCGGGCTCTTGATGGCCTGCACCGCCGTGTATTCCCGCTCGAGGAACTGCCGTCCGGCCGCCTCGTCGCGCAGCGTCTTGGAGACCTTGAGCGCCACGTTGTGGCCGCGCGCGGCGCTGGTGGCGAGATAGACGGCCGCCTTCTCCGACTCGCCCACCTTGACGCGCAGCGTGTAGCCCGGGATGAAGTCCTCGCCGGGAGAGCTGGTCAGCAGAGCCACGACGCCCGGTGGCTGCAGCGCCTCGGTCGCGGAGGTGGGGGCGCCGTCGGGCGCGGGCGGCACCGCATCGGACGGCACGACTCCCGCGACCGTGTCGCCGACGCGCCCGGCGGGGCGGTTATCGGCGGGATTCCTGGCGGCGTGCGCCGCCCGGTCATGCTCGATGTGCGCGAGGCTCGCCAGGCGGCGCGCCACGCGCCGCTCGACGCGCCGCAGCGCCACGCGTACCGCGGTGCTCAGTCGCTCGGGCGTCAGCAGCTTCTTCGGCAGGTAGTCCAGGGCGCCGAGCTGCAGGGCACGCACCGCGGTGAGCTCGTTGCCGTCCTCGGCGATCGCAATCACGGCAGGGGCCGCGGGCTGGTCGCGCAGGCGGCGCAGCAGCGCCAGCCCCGGCGAGTTGGGATCCTCGGGGCTGGTGCCGAAGCGGCAGCCGAGCATCAGCAGGTCGCAGTCACGGCCGGAGAAAGTGCTGCACCAGCGCTCGAACTCCGCCAGATTGAGCATGCTGACACTGGCGCGCGGACACAGCACGTCGAGGTGGTGGCGCAGCCATTCCGCATAGCGGACGTCGTCCTCGACGACCAGCATACGAGCCGGTGGCGTGGGATGCGCGCTCATTTAAGAAAGATGACGCAGCACCTCGTCGCTGTCGCCCCGGACCTACGGATTCTGTGAAGCTCATTCTGTGAACTGGTTCAAGGTGTGAAACGGTTCCGAGCGGACGCGCCGCGGGACTGACGCGGACTGCCGCCACTGCGGCTCCGCCTTCATTCCCGCGTGAGCAGGAACTGCGATCCCTGGTAAGAGAGCACCGCGCCGTCGGGTGTGATGTGCTCGACGCGCACGCCCTCGAGCGAGTCGCCCTCGCGCAGCTTGTGCATATTGATGAGCACCCAGCGGTCCTGGGCGTGCTCGGCATAGGCATGCAGATCGAGGCGCAGCTGCGGCAGCCGGGTGCCGGGCGCGGCGGCCAGCTGCTGGTAGAGCGGCACGCCGGCCTCGGTGGCGCGCTTGACCTTGCCCACGCTCCCGGACGGGGGTGGCTCGGCAGCCGGGGCAAGATCATCGGCGCTCGGCGGCGGCTCGCTCGGTGCGGCGCCTGCCGGTGCCGCGGCAGGGAGGGTTGCGACGCTGCGCACCGCCGGGCTCACCGCGGGCGCGGCCGCCGCTCCTGCGTTGAGCGCGACCGGTGCATTCATCGCAACAGCGGTGGGCGGGACGGTTGCCGGCGGAGCGGGAGCCGGCTCCGCCTGCGTGCGCGGCGGTACTCGTGCCGCCGGTGCGGCTTCGGCCGCGGGCGTACCGTGCCGCAGCAGCAGCCAGCCCACGACGGCGAGATTCGCCACAAACAGCACCGCGATCACCACCGCCCACGCCGGCAGGACACGGCGCGGCGGGGCGACCTTCACTTCGAAGAGCGCAGGTCCCCCCTGGCGCTGGCGGTCGCTTTCGGATTTCTTCAACGCGTCGAGGATGAACGACATCGGTCACCCGCCGTGAGTATCGCCCGTCGACAGCAGCGGTACGCCGGGGCCCGCCACCGCGCCGGCGAGCGCGATCTGTGTCTGCGGCCCGGCGATCCCGTCCACTGCCAGCTGATGCTGCCGCTGGAAATCGCGCACCAGGCCGGTGAGCTCGGCGTCGAAGACGTCGCTCACCGGTGCGCTCGACTCGACGTGCGCCAGCTGCTCGAGGCTCTGGCGCAACCAGCGCACCTCCGCCCCGCGCATCCCGGCCGACAGCGACTTGACCGGCGAGCTGGCCGGGCGCCACAGCATCACGAAATCGCCCAGCCAGAAGTGCGACAACTCGCCGAGGCCGACCGCGTGCGCGCCGCCGAGATCGAGCCGCGCGTGCTCGTCGTCGAGAGCGGTGATCACCACCTGGTGGCTGCTGCCGCCCGCATCGCTCAGCATCAGGATCGCCGGATGGTTGTAGAGGCGCAGCTGGCCGAAGGAGCCGCGCTCCGCCAGGCATTCCAGGTGCGCCCGGGTCGCCTGGGTGCACGGGTCGGTGCCGCCCGGCTGGTACTTCGCGCCCCAGAGCTCAAAGAGCTTGCCGAAGGCGCTGTCGGTGTCGGTCTCGGCGGCGTGGGCGGCCAGCAGCTGCGCGAGCGTCGGCGCGGCAGGTGACGCGCTGACAGCCGCGGCCGGCGTGGCCGCCGCCGCGGCCAGAGCCGCGGTTGCCGGCTTCACGGCAGCCGCTGCGCCCGGGTGTGCGGCCAGGCTCCAGGGCCCGAACGCCCACAGCGTCGCGGTGAGCGCCGCCAGCACCGCGGCGACGGCGGCGGCGGTCGCCCATGGCAGCCAGTACGCGGCGAAGCCTCGTCCGAACACCTCGGCGGCGGCGCGGTGCACCAGAGCCCCGGTGACCCGGTGCCGGTCGAGCGAATAGGCGCCGAGGAGCGCGCGGTCGCAGATGACGTTGATGACCCGCGGCACACCGCGCGACAGGCGGTACACCTCGCCGAGCGCCCAGGAGCTCAGGATGTCGGTGGTCGCGCCCGCGACCCGCAGGCGATGGCGCACGTAGGCGGTGGTCTCCTCGCGCGACAGGGGATCCAGGTGATAGCGGCCGGTGATGCGTTGCGCGAGCTGGCGCAGCTCGTTGCGCGCGAGCAGCTCCCGCAGCTCCGGCTGGCCGATGAGGATGATCTGCAGGAGCTTCTGCGTGTTAGTCTCGAGGTTGGTGAGGAGCCGCACCTGCTCGAGCACCTCGGGCGACAGATTCTGCGCCTCGTCCACCACCAGCACGACGCGGTGTCCCGCCGCATGCGCCTCGAGCAGGCGGCCCGAGAGGATGTCGACCAGGTCCTTCAGGCTCTGGCGCGAGCCTTCCGGCACGTCGATGCCGAGCTCCTCGCAGATCGTCAGCAGGAACTCCGCTGCGGTCATCTTGGGGTTGAGGATGAGGGCGATCTCGGCGTCCTTCGGCGCCTGCGCGAGCAGCGAGCGCACGATGGTGGTCTTGCCGGTACCCACCTCGCCCGTCAGCTGCACGAAGCCACCGGCCTCGTTGATGCCGTACATGAGGTGCGCCAGGGCCTCGGCGTGGCGCTCGCTCAGGTAGAGGTAGCGCGGATCGGGCGTGATCGCGAACGGCTTCTCGTTCAGGCCGAAGAACTTGAGATACATGGACCCGATGCTACTCGATGGTGCTTCCCCGGCGCAGCGCCCGCGCGCCGAAGCGCGCGCGCACCTCGTCGAGCGCCGCATCCATCGCGTGCGCGCGGCGCAGATCCTCGAAGAGCCCGAGCTGGGAAGCGGGCCTGAGCTCCGTGAGGACCACGCCGAGCAGGCGAAGTTTCGCTCCCGGGTGCGAGCGCAGCCAGCGCTCGAGGAGCTCGGCCGCGACGCCGGTGATGACGCGGCCGGCGCTGGTGGCCGGTGCGATGGCGCGCTGCCGCGTGAAGGTCGAGAAGTCGTGGCGGCGGATCTTCACGCCGACGCAGGCGGTGACCAGCTCGCGGCTGCGCAGCCGCGCGCCTGCGAGGTCGGCCAGCCGCGCCAGCTGCGTCTGCAGCGCGCGCGGGTCATCGATGTCCTTCTCGAAGGTATCCTCGGCGGAGAGCGACTTCTCCTCGACATCCGGCAGCACCGGCCGCTCGTCGACGCCGGAGGCGCGCTCGCGCACCCAGGCGGCGTAGCGGCCGAACAGCGGCCACAGCACCGCATCCGGCGCGCTGCGCAGCTCACCGAGCGTGCGTATGCCCGCCGCCTCGACCCGCTCGCCGGTCTTGCGTCCGAGGCCGGGAAGCCGGCGCACCGAGAGCGGATCGAGCATCTCGCGCACCCTTGAGGCCTCCACGACCGTGAGCCCATCGGGCTTCGCGAGGTCGGAGGCGATCTTCGCCACTAGCTTGTTGGGCGCGACGCCCACCGAGGCGGTGAGTCCGGTGCGCTCGCGGATCTGAAGCTTGATGCGGCGTGCGATCTCGACCGCGCCGCCCAGGAGCTCCTGGCTGGCGGTGACGTCGAGGAACGCCTCATCGAGGGACAGCCCCTCGACGAGCGGCGTGACCTCGCGGAACACGCCGAACACGGTGCGCGAGACCTCCTGGTAGCGCGCCATGCGCGGGCGCACGCAGATCGCCTGCGGGCATAACTTCAGCGCGGTGCGCATCGGCATCGCCGAGCGCACCCCGAAAGGGCGCACCTCGTAGCTCGCGGCGGTCACGACACCCCGGCCTCCGGTCCAGCCGACGATGACCGGCTGCCCGGCAATCGCCGGGTTGTCGTGCTGCTCCACGGACGCATAGAACGCGTCCATGTCGACGTGCAGGACCGCGCGGCTCATGGAGCGCTCAGGGGCTCATTTCGCGACGACGGTAATGGTAATTTTCTTCGAGATCACCGGCGGATCGTGCGGGACGTGGCTCTGGTCGCCGAGCACGAGCTGCAGGGTGTGCTTGCCGGGCGGAAGCGTCAACGATGTCTCGGTCTGGCCCTTACCGAAGTGCAGCAGCTTGTCGGTCGCCGGGAGCGGCGCGCCGAGGTTCGCGGGTGGATCGCTGTCGACGAGCAGGTGATGGTGTCCGGTGTTGTCGAACTTCACCCCGGCGGGCGCGATGCCCATGCCCTTCAGGCCGAACTGCACCGTGACCGGGCTCGTCACCCTGGCGCCGTCCTTGGGGCTGATGATGTAGGCCTCGGCACCGGGCGGCGAGGGCGTGCGCTCCTGGGCGAGCGCCAGCGGCGCGGCGAGGATCAAGGCGGCAGTGAGCAGGGTACGCATGACGGACTCCTTCCTGGTTACTCCAGCGTGAGTGCGCTGTAGGCGAAGTTGAGCACGAACATCAGCATGCCGAAGACGAAATAGCAGAACGCCAGCAGGGTCATCTTGGCAATCGTGAGCGCCCGGCCCTGGCCGTACATCGTGCGCATGGAGCGGTACACGTACCAGACGACGTACAGGAACAGCGCCAGGTTCACCCAGTTGGCGGCAGACGGCAGCAGTGCCCCCGCGACCCAGCCGAGCGGCACCACCAGGAACACGAACGCATGGTTGTGCACCAGCAGCAGCAGGTGCTCGACGTAGTAATGCCGCGGTCGCCAGTAGAGCAACATCATGAGCGCGGCGATCAGCGGCAAGAATACGAACATGGCACGCGGCAGATTGTGCCGGAAGGCATCCATGAGCGAGCGCGCGTTGTCGGCGCGGATCCTGAGACACGCCCGCTGCATCGCCGGTCGCAGGGTCGCTGCCCACGGGCCCTCGTAGCTGATCATGGCGCACTCGCGCGCGGCACGCTGCTCCCTGGTCTCGCCGGGCCGCGCGGGGGTGGTCTCGAGGCCTGGCTCACCGAGCGGCATCACGCGCGCGGATTTCGGCACGCCGCTGTCCGACGTGGACAGCTGCAGCACCTCTGGCTGCTTGTGGGTCGCGGCGGCCAGCAGGAAGAACGCCACCGACAGCACGAGGTAGAGCCGCACCGGCGGCAGGTAGCGGGCGCGCCGGCCGGCGAGGAATTCGCGCGTGAGGAAGCCGGGCTTGAAAAGCAGCGCCCACAGCGTGCGCCACAGCCGCGAGTCGGCATGGGTGAGGTCCTCGGTCGCCACCTGTGCGAAGTGCCACAGCGAGTGCAGCGGCGGCTCGAGACGCTGCCCGCAGTGGCCGCAGTACCGGCCTGGAACGCTCGCGCCGCAGTTGTCGCAGCGCGGCACCGTGGCCACCGGCACGGCGGCCGCAGGCTCCGTGGTGGCGGTCTGCGCCGCGCTGGCCGCATCCGGCGGCACGGCGGCGGCCGCCCCCGTGCTCATGCGACGTGGGGCCGCGGCTGACTGGCGGCCGGCTGCGCCTCGAGCGGTTGCGCCCTGATGCCGAGCTCCTCGGAGGCGAAGTCGTCGACGTTGATGAGATCCATCGTCTTGCGGTCGTACTCGCGCAGCGCCGCCGCCTCGGTCTCGGAGACGATGCCGGCGCTCTGCGCCTGCTGTATCTGGCCGGGAAGCTCGAGCGCCGTGATCTTGCCGGTCTTGACTCCCTCGACGCGGATGCGCTTCACGAGCGGCTCGAGCTGTCCGGCGAGCACCATGGCCTCCTGCAGCAGGCCGAGGGGATTGCGCGGCTCGAGCGTGCGGTAGATGCCGTGACAGAGCCAGTCACGCGCCTCGGTCGGCGCGGTCACGAGCGCGGCCACGCGGTGACCCAGCCGGTCGCCCGGCGCAGAATAGATGAGGCCGCGCGGGAAGATCAGGCCGCGCATCACGGCGGCCAGCGCGCGATTGGGGAAATTGCGCAGGAAGCCGTGCAGCTGCTCCTGCGCGTAGTAGAGGAGATTGCGGCAGGCCCACTCGACGATGGGCAGATCCTCGGCGCGCCGCCCCTGGTTCTCGTGATGCTTGAGCACCATCGAAGCGAGGTACATCGAGGAGAGCACGTCGCCGAGCCGCGCCGACAGACCCTCCTTCTTCTTGAGGTAGCCGCCGAGGGTGAGCATCGCCACATCGACCGCGAAGGCGAACGAGGCGCTGAAGCGCACGATGTGCTGGTAGTAGCGCGCCGTGTCGCCCGCGACCGGGGCGCGGGTGAAGCGCGCGTGGGTCAGGGCCATGATGAAGGAGCGCACCGCGTTCGAGAGGGTGAAGCCGATATGCCCGAACAGCGCGCGATCGAACGCGTCGACGCCGGCGGCGCGGTCGGGATTGCGCGCCGCGTTCATCTCCCGCAGCACGAACGGATGGCAGCGAATGGCGCCTTGGCCGAAGATGATGAGGTTGCGGGTGAGGAGGTTGGCGCCCTCGACGGTGATGGCGACCGGAGTGATCTGGTAGCCGCGCCCGAGATAGTTCTTGGGTCCCAGCATGATGCCCTTGCCGCCGTGCACGTCCATCGCGTCGTTGCCGACCTGGCGGCCCATCTCGGTGACGTGATACTTGAGCATCGCGGAGGGCACCGAGGGCTTCTCGCCGCCGTCGATCGCGCCCGCGGTTACCGAGCGCGCCGCGTCCATGGTGTAGGTAAGGCCCACCATGCGGGCGATCACGGTCTCGACGCCCTCGAATTTCCCCACCGGCGTATTGAACTGCGAGCGGATGCGCGCGTAGGCGCCGGTGGCCCACACGCCCGCCTTGGCCGCCCCGGTGGTGTTGGAGGGCAGCGAGATGCAGCGGCCGACGGAGAGCTGCTCGACCAGCATGCGCCAGCCGCTGCCGGCCATGGCGGGTCCGCCGATGATGAAGTCCAGCGGCACGAACACGTCGCGTCCCTCGATGGGCCCATTCTGGAAGGGAACGTTGAGCGGGAAATGCCGCCGCCCGATGGAGACCCCGGGGGTGTTGCGCGGAATGAGCGCGCAGGTGATGCCGATGTCGGTCTTGGCACCTAGGAGCTTGTCCGGATCGAACATGCGGAAGGCGAGCCCGACGACGGTCGCGACCGGCGCGAGCGTGATGTAGCGCTTGGAGAAGTTGAGCTTGAGGCCCACCACCTCGGTGCCGCGCCAGGTGCCGCGGCACACCACTCCGGTATCGGGAATGGAGGCGGCATCGGAGCCGGCGCGCGGGCCGGTGAGTGCGAAGCACGGCACTTCCTCGCCGCGGGCGAGGCGCGGCAGGTAGTAGTTCTTCTGCTCCTCGGTGCCATAGTGGTTGAGCAGCTCCGCCGGCCCGAGCGAGTTCGGCACCGCGACCGTCGAGGCGGTGGTGGGGCTGCGGCTCGAGATCTTCGCCAGCACGCACGAGTGCGCGAAGGCCGAGAACTCGAGACCGCCGTATTTCCTCGGGATGATCATCGCGAAGAAGCCGCGAGCCTTCAGGAAGGCCCACACCTCGGGGGGCAGGTCGCCGAGCTCGTGAGTGATGTGCCACTCGTCGAGCATCCGACACAGCTCCTCGCACGGGCCGTCGAGGAAGGCCTGCTCGGCGTCCGAGAGGCGCGGCGGCCTGGAGGCGAGGAGCTTGCGCCAATCCGGCGCGCCGGTGAACAGCTCCCCGTCCCACCACACCGTGCCCGCCTCGAGCGCCTCCTTCTCGGTCTGCGACATCGAGGGCAGGAGCTTGAGATAGGCGGCCAGGAAGGGACGGGTGATGAGCGCCTTGCGCAGCGGCCGCACGTTGAGCAGCCACAGTCCCGCGAGCAGCACCCACAAGAGGCCCTTCCAGATGCCCGCCGGGGCTCCAAGCGTCGTGTAGACGGCGAGCAGCACGGTGAAGGTGACCGTGAAAGACAGCAGCGACAGCCGCCGGTAGGCGAGAAACAGCACCGCGGCGATGAACGCGAGCGTGATGACGCCCCCGACCTGGGTGACCGCGTAGGCGGCGGCCACCACTACCAATAGCGAGACGATCGCACCGAGCATCGCTGGCCTCCTTGTCAGCCGAGCAGGTTCTTCACTCCGTCGCGCTCCTCGCGGAGCTCCGCGTGGGTCAAGTCCATGCGCCGGCGGCTGAACTCGTCGATGTCGAGGCCCGGGACGATGCGGTACTCGCCGTTCGCGATCGTGACCGGATAGGAGTAGATGACGCCGGCGGCGATGCCGTAGCTGCCGTCGGACGGGATCGCCATGCTCACCCAGTCGTTCTCAGCCGTGCCGTGCACCCAGGTGTGCACGTGGTCGATGGCGGCGGATGCCGCCGAGGCGGCCGAGGAAGCCCCGCGCGCCTTGATGACGGCGGCACCGCGCTGCTGCACGGCCGGAATGAAGGTCTCCTCGATCCACTGGCGGCCGACGAGCGCCGGCGCACTCTCACCCCGCACCAGCGCGTGCCTCAGGTCGGGGTACTGCGTGGCGGAGTGATTGCCCCAGATGGTCATGCGGCGGACATCCGTCACCTGCGCGCCGGTCTTCGCGGCGAGCTGCGCCACCGCGCGGTTGTGATCGAGACGCGTCATGGCGGTGAAGTTGCGCGGATTGAGCTCGCGCGCGTTGTGCATGGTGATGAGCGCGTTGGTGTTGGCGGGATTGCCGACGACCAGCACGCGCGCGTTGCGGTCGGCGACGGCATTCAGGGCCTTGCCCTGCGCGGAGAAGATCTGCGCGTTCGCGAGCAGCAGATCCTTGCGCTCCATGCCGGGTCCGCGCGGCCGCGCGCCGACCAGCATGGCTATCTGACAGTCCCGGAATGCGACGCTGGCATCGTCGCTCGCACTGACGCTCGCGAGTGTCGGGAAGGCGCAGTCGTTGAGCTCCATCAGCACGCCCTGGAGTGCCCCTAGCGCCGCGCTGATCTCGAGCAGGTGCAGCCTCACGCGCGTGTCGGGGCCGAGCAGCGCCCCGGAGGCGACGCGGAAGGCGAGCGCGTAGCCGATCTGCCCGGCGGCTCCGGTGATCGCGACATTCACAGCGGGTTTCATGCGGATCTTTCTCTGCGCCGAGGGGAAGACGAGCCGGAAATTCTAGCCTGTGCGCGCCGGCCAGCCTGGCAAAACGGTATCGGCGCTCTGGCGGCCCCCCCTGAGACCCCGGTTTCGAGGCCCCGAGCCCCCTTTTACCTAACCGCTCCAGGTCATCTACTGAAATAGCTTGACACTCAGGTAGTGTTGTACTAGAGTACATCACCAAGGAGGGCAACCTGCATGGTGCAGGGAGCCGGAGAGAGCAGAAGCAAGAGAGGAGACCATCATGAACGCCATCGAGACCGTGTATCGGAATGTTACCAGTGCCGCCGCCGCCGCCCTGATCTGCGTCGTCTGCACCATGGCCTTCGTCGAGTCGACCGCGGTTGTTCCGGGCACGCAGCCCGAGATGATCAGCATCGCTCACGCGTCCACGCCGTCCTGGTTCGGCAAGCCCGAGCCGGCCGTTTTGGTAGATTAGTTCGCTAGCCTCCCGAAACAGCTTCCTTGTCCACCGAGACGCTCACGACGGCCATCATGGATCCGCAATGGGACAACAGCCTGCCGATCTACCGGCAACTGAGGGACCGCGTGGTAGCCATGATCCTCGAGGGCGTCCTGAAGGAAGGAGACCCGCTGCCCTCGGTACGCAACGTCGCCGCGGACTTTCGCCTCAATCCGCTGACGGTGCTCAAGGGCTACCAGCAGCTGGTGGACGAGCAGCTGGTCGAGAAACGCCGGGGCCGCGGCATGTTCGTGAGCTTAGGGGCACGCAAGGCGCTCATGAAGGACGAGCGGCAGCGCTTTCTCGAGGACGAGTGGCCGAAGGTCTACGCGACCATCCAGCGCCTCGGCCTCTCGGGCGAGGAGCTGCTGCGCGCCGGAGCCGCCGCCCCCGCGGCGCCTTTCCCGGCCGCGCCCGCCAAAGGGGAGCAAGATGACAGCGGTAATTGAAGCACGCGGCCTCAAGAAGTCCTATGGCGCGACGCACGCGCTGGACTCGGTGAGCTTCAGCGTGGAGCCGGGCCGCATCGTCGGGCTCATCGGCCCCAACGGCGCCGGCAAGACCACCGCGCTCAAGGCGATCCTGGGCCTCACCTCCTTCGCGGGGGAGCTGCGCGTGCTCGGGCTCGACCCGCGCTCGCAGCGCGATGAGCTCATGCGCGACGTGTGTTTCATCGCCGACGTGGCCGTGTTGCCGCGCTGGCTGCGCGTCGCCCAGGCGGTCGAGTTCGTCGAGCACGTGCACCCGCGCTTCGACCGCAGCATCGCCGAGAATTTCCTGAGCAAGACGGACATCAAGCTGTCGAGCCGCGTCGGCCAGCTCTCCAAGGGCATGGTGACGCAGCTGCACCTGGCGCTGATCCTGGCGATCGACGCACGGCTCCTGGTGCTCGATGAGCCGACGCTCGGGCTCGATCTGCTGTATCGCCGCCAGTTCTACGACACGCTGCTCAACGACTACTACGACAAGGAGCGCACCATCCTCCTCACCACTCACCAGGTGGAGGAGGTGGAGCAGCTCTTCACCGACGTCATCTTCATCAGCCACGGGCGCTTGACGCTCAATTCGCCGGTCGAGGAGCTCGGCGGCCGCTACCAGCAGCTCACCGTGAGCTCCGAGCAGGCCGCCGCGGTGCGCGCGCTGCGCCCGTTCTACGAACGGGAAGTTTTCGGTCGGGTGGCGATGTTCTTCGAGGGGCACACCGCGGCCGAGCTCGCTGCCTTCGGCGAGCTGCGCACGCCCTCCATCGCCGATCTGTTCGTGGCCAAGATGCAGGGAGCCTCGACCCCATGAGCCACCACCTGGAACTCGCCCGCGATCCGCCGCGCCGCGCCGCGCCGCGCCCTCCGTGGGAGCGCTCCGCCCCCTGGGTGGCGCCGCTCCTGACCGCGGGAGTGCTCGCGGCCGCCACCTTCCTCATGTTCGCCAGCTGCGGGGCAGCACTCATATGAACGCCAACGCCGCAGCCATGGCACCCGCCGGCGCGCTCCTGCGCCGCGCCGGCCCGCTCGATGTGCTCGTCATGCTGGTGCGCCGCGAGCTGTGGGAGCATCGCTCGCTGTGGATCGCGCCGCTCGCGGTGGAGGCCGTACTGCTCGTATCCGTGGTCATCGGCCGCATCAACATGGACCTCCCGGAGCAGCTGCTCAGCGCGCAGCAGAAAGTGGCGCTCTTCACCATCGTGCAGTGGGCGCTCGCCCTGCCGCTCTTCATGGTGGTGTCGATCGTCGCCGGCTTCTATCTGCTCGATTGCCTGTACTCCGAGCGCAAGGACCGCAGCATCCTCTTCTGGAAGTCGCTGCCGGTGTCGGACGAGCTCACCGTCGCCTCCAAGCTCCTGGTCGCGACCGTGGTCGTGCCGCTCGGAGTGTTCGTGCTCGCGACCGCCGGAAACCTGCTGTTCGGCGCGGTCCTGACGGTACGTGTCCCCGGCGCGCTCAGCTGGAGCACGTACGAGTGGCTGCGCACGGAGGTAGTGCTGCTCATGACCGTGGCGCTCGGCGTGCTGTGGTATGCGCCGGTCGGCGCCGCGGTGCTGCTGCTCTCGGCCTGGGCGCGGCGCAGCCCGGTCCTGTGGGCAACGCTCGTGACCACCGTGGCGCCGATCGTCGAGCGCATCGGACTCGGCACTCACTACATCTGGAACTTCGAGCGTTACCGGACCAACGGGATCTGGCACAAGCTCTGGCTCGGACACGAGCACGTGTTCGCCAACTTCAAGGAGCTGCCCCCGGTAGGCGTGGTGCTCGACACGTTCAACGTCCGCAGCGCGTTCACCGACATCGACCTGTGGCTCGGGGTGATCGCCGCGGTCGCGCTGGCCTACGCGGCCGCGCGCGTCCGCCGCTACCGCGACGATACCTGACTGATATGGCGCGCGCCGCCCGTGGCGGCGCGCGCCGGCCAGCCCATGGCTCGACTCGCCCACTCCGAGGGATCGCGCTTATGATCGCCATCTCCAGACGGGCGACAGGGCCGCGATGGCAGCAACGGTTCCGAGAGCACAGGCCGTCGAGGTCCGGCGTACGGCCGAGGGCCTGGAGCTCGAGCTGACGGGCGCGTGGCGCGCGCGCGAAGTCGCCGCGATCGAGACGGCGCTCGCCGCGGTCGACCTGTCCTCGGTGCCCCGGGTGCGCGTAGCCACCGATGGCATCACGGAGCTGGATCTCTCGGGGGCCTGGGCCCTCGGTGGCTTCGTCAGGCGCGCGCGCCGCGCCGGTGTCGAGGTCAGCTTCCGCGGCACCCCGCCGGACCTGCTGCGTCTGATCGAGCAGACCCTCGCGGAGGAGCCCGCCGGGGCCGTCTCACCGGCCGCCGCCGCTGCCCCGGAGCCGGCCGACCGCGCGCTGGTTGCCATCGGCCGCTACGTCGTCCGCTCGGCTCGCGATCTGGTCCATGGACTCGCGTTTCTCGGCCGCACCTGCACCACCTTTGCGGCGAGCCTGGCGCATCCGCGGCGGCTGCGGCCCATCTCGGTCGTGCGCCACGTCTACGACACCGGCATCACGGCCATGCCGATCGTGGCGCTCATCGCTTTCCTGATCAGCGTCATCCTCGCTTACCTGAGCGCGCAGCAGCTGCGCGGGCTCGGCGCCGACATCTATGTAGTCGACCTGGTGACGATCGGCGTGCTGCGCGAGCTCGGGGTACTGCTCACCTCGATCATCGTCGCCGGGCGCTCGGGCAGCGCTTTCGCAGCCGAGCTCGGCTCGATGAGGCTCAACGAGGAGGTGGACGCGCTCACCGCCACGGGTGCCGATCCGATCGAGCTGCTGGTCGTGCCGCGCCTGCTCGGGCTGGCGATTGCGCTGCCGCTGCTCACCATCCTGGCAGATCTCATTGGCATCAGCGGCGGGGCGCTGCTGTGCCGCTACCTCCTCGACATGCCCCTCACCCAGTACGTGAACCGGGTCAACTACGCGATCTCGCCCAGCACTTTCTGGGTTGGGATCATCAAGGCGCCGGTGTTCGCGCTGGTCATCGCTTTCGCCGGCTGCTATCGCGGCATGCAGGTGCGCGGCTCGGCGCGCGTGCTCGGGCATCTGGTGACCGTGGCGGTAGTGCAGGCGATCTTTCTGGTGATCCTGGCAGATGCCCTGTTCGCGGTGCTGTTCATGAAGATGCAATTCTGATGGAGCCGGTGGTGGAAGTTCGCGGGCTGGTGAACCGCTTCGGCCGCCAGCTGGTGCATGACGGCCTCGACATGCAGGTGCACGCCGACGAGGTGTTCGGCATCGTCGGCGGCTCGGGCTCGGGCAAGTCGGTGCTGCTGCGCACGATCCTCGGACTGCAGCGCCCGGCCGCCGGCACGGTGCGTATCCACGGCAGCGACATCACGCGTCTTTCCGAAGAGGAGCTGCGGCCCATCAAGGCCGGCTACGGCGTCGCCTTCCAGCAGGGGGCGCTGTACTCGGGACTGACCGTGCTCGAGAACGTGCAGCTGCCGATGATCGAGCACCTGCAGCTCCCGCCGGCGGCGCTCGACGGGCTGGCGCTGCTCAAGATCCGCCTGGTGGGGCTGCCGGCGGATGCGGCCGGCAAGTACCCCGCGCAGCTCTCCGGCGGCATGGTGAAGCGCGCGGCGGTGGCGCGCGCCCTGGCGCTCGATCCGCAGCTGCTGTTTCTCGATGAGCCCACCTCGGGCCTGGACCCGGTGAGCGCGGCCGCCTTCGACGACCTGGTGCTGTACCTGCAGCAGCACCTGAAGCTCACCATCGTCATGATCACGCACGATCTGGACAGCATCTTCCGTACCTGCAATCGTGTCGGGGTGATCGTGGACAGGCGCATGGAGTCCGATACGCTGGAAGGCATCGTCGACTACCCGCACCCGTGGATCCAGGCCTACTTCCACGGCGAGCGGGCGCGCGCGCGCCTTGGAGCCCTGCATGGAGCGTGAGGCCAACTACGCCGCCGTCGGCGCGTTCGTGCTGCTGGTGACACTGGCCGGTGGGCTGTTCGTCTACTGGTATTCCGACACGCGCGAGCACCGTGATTACAACCGCTACGAGATCTATTTCACCGGCAGCGTCAGCGGACTGGAGAAAGGCGCGGCGGTGCGCTATCTCGGCGTGCCGGTGGGGCGTGTCAATGACCTGCGCATCGATCCGCGCGACTCGAGCCGCGCCGAAGTGATCGTCGACATCGACTCGAGCACGCCGGTGTCGGAGCACACGGTGGCGCAGCTGAACCTGCAGGGGGTGACGGGCCTGCTGTACGTCGATCTCAGCGAGGACCGCAGCGGCAAGCTGGCCCCGCCCGTGGCGAGCCTGCACTATCCGGTGATCCGCTCGGCGCCCTCGGGATTCGACGTGTTCCTCGCGGGGTTGCCCGAGCTGGTGGCCACCGCCGCGACGCTGGCCAACCGCGCCAACCGCCTGCTGAGCGATGAGAACATCGCCGCGGTGGGCTCCGCCGTCGGCAACCTCGACAAGGCCTCCGCGAGCCTGCCGCGCACGCTGCACGATCTCAACACGCTCATCGCCGAGCTCCGGGGTGCGAGCTCCGAGCTCGCCTCTACCGCGGGTATCGCGCACGGGATGCTCGCGAGCGTGGATCCGGACGTCCGCGCCGCCGCGCAGCGCATGCGCACCATCGCCGACAACCTCGCGAGCGCCACCGGTCAGCTCGAGCAGGCGGTCGCCGAGAACCGCCAGGACATCCGCGCCTTCACCCGCGAGGGGCTGCCGGAGATCGAGCGTTTCGTGCGCGAGGGCCGCGCGGCGGCGCGTGATATCCGCGAGCTCTCCAACAGCCTGCGCGAGAACCCGGCGCAGCTCCTCTATCAGCCGCCGCAGCGCGGCGTGGAGATCCCGCGATGAGGCGGCCGCGCCTGACACGGGTGGCGCCGCCACTGGCCGCGGCCCTGGCGATCTCGCTCGCTGGGGCAGGGGCCTGTACCAACCTCTTTCATAGCGACGCCAAGCCCGAGCAGACCTACGTGCTGCGCGCTCCGGCGGCCGGAGCCGCCGGCGCCGCGACAGCGGGCGCCACCGCGACTGCGCCCGCGGCCGTGCTCGGCTCGCTCCAGGTCGCGCATCCGGCCGCGGCCCCGGGGCTGGACGGCCCGCACATCATTCTCGTGCAGGCCGATCACCGCATGAACTTCTACCTCGGCAGCCGCTGGCCGGCGCCGCTGCCGGACGTGGTCGAGGCGCTGGCGGTCGAAACGCTGCGCGCCTCGGGCGACTGGCAGTCGGTGCAGGACTCGGGCAGCCCCTTCCCTGCCGAGTACCTGCTCTCGATCTCGGTGCGGCGCTTCGAGGCCGACTACAGCGCGGGGAGATCCGCGCCCCAGGTCGAGGTGGTGCTCGACTGCACGCTCGGTGGGCGCCGGGGGCGGGATCTGATGGCGAGTTTCGTCGCCGCGGGGAGCGCTGCGGCGGCCGGTGACCGCATGAGCGAGGTGATCGCGGCTTTCGAGACCGCGAGCAGCACGGCGCTCGTCTCGCTGTCGGCTCAGGCGGCCGAAGCCACGCGCGCCTTTGCCGCGCGCGGCGCGACGACCACGGCGCACTGAAGCGCCCGACGTCAGGCCGAGCGGGGTGCCGCCGCTTCCTCGCTCCGGCGCAGCAGATGCGCGAACGGCAGGGTGCCGGCCGCCTGGCGGGCGAGGAGTGCGAGCAGCTCGGCGGCCGTGCAGGGCTCGCCGAACAGCCGCCCTTGGGCGTAGAGGCAGGCGTTGCGTCGCAGGAACTCGAGCTGGGCGCGCGACTCGACGCCCTCGGCGATCACCTCCATGCCGAGCGAGCGCCCCATCTCGATGATGGTGCGCACGATGGTGGCATCGCCGGCGTCCTCGCTCGCATCGCGCACGAACGACTGGTCGATCTTCAGCGTGCCGATCGGGAACTGCTGCAGCGCCGACAGTGACGAGTAGCCGGTGCCGAAATCGTCGATCGACAGGTGCAGTCCCATCGCGAACAGCTCATCGAGGAGGCGTACGGTGCGCTGCGCGTCCGCCATCAGCGTGGTCTCGGTGATCTCCAGCTCGAAGGCGGTCGGGGACACTCCGTGGCGGCGGAACACCGAGCGGCAGCGCAGGATGAAGCTCGCCTGGCGCAATTGCTTCAGGGACAGATTGAGTGAAATGCGTCCCGGATCACCGCCTTCGCTCTGCATCTGGCGGTAGTCCATGCACACGCGGTTCAGCACCCACTCGCCGATATCGAGGATCAGATTGGTCTCCTCGGCGAGCGGGATGAACTGCGACGGCGGGATGTCGCCGTGGCCGGGCAGCCGCCAGCGCAGCAGCGCCTCGGCGCCGATGATGCGTCCGTTGCGCAGGTCCACCTTGGGCTGGTAGCGGATCTCCAGCTCGTCGCGCTCCAGCGCGCGGCGCAGCTTGCTCTTGAGCATCAGCCGCTCGACCGCCGCGGCATTCATCTCCGGCGAATAGAAGGCGAAGGTGTTGCCGCCGTTCTGCTTGGAGTAGTACATGGCGGCATCCGCGTTGCGGATCAGGTCGATGACGTTCTCGGCGTCGCGCGGACAGAAGGCGATGCCGAGGCTCGCGGTCAGGAATATCTCCTGCTGGTTCAGCTGGAACGGGCGGCTGACCTCGGTGAGGATCGCGCGCGAGAGCTGCGCGATCGGGCCGCGGTTGTCGGCGTCCGCCGGCAGCCCGTCGACGCACAGCGCGAACTCGTCCCCGGCGAGCCGGCCGACCACGGTCTCCTTGGGCACGGCGCGTGTCAGGCGCTCCGCCAGCACCTCCAGCACGCGGTCGCCGGCACCGTGCCCGAAGGTATCGTTGACCTCCTTGAAGCGGTCCATGTCGAGGTACAGCACCGCCACGATCTGCCCCGAGCGCAGCGCGCGCGCGATGGTCTGCTGCAGCACGTGGTAGAACTGCATGCGGTTCGGGATCTTGGTGAGCGCGTCGTAGCGGGCCAGGTAGCGGATGCGGCGCTCGGCGCGCTTGCGGTCGGTGATGTTGCGCGCCACGAAGATGTTGCCCTGGAACTGCGGATCGTCGCTGGCGATCACCGAGCCGGTGAGTGCCACCGGGATGGTCTGGCCGCTGCGCGTGCGCACCACGGTCTCGCGCGTCTCCTGGGCGGCCTGCAGCAGGTCGAAGCCGGCGCGCTCGCGCTCCTCGAGGATCGAGGGGATGCCGCGGCCGACCAGCTCCTCCTCGCTGAAGCCGAGCAGCTTGCAGGCGGCGGAGTTGGCGAGCCTGATGACTCCGTCGGGAGAGGTGACGAACACCGCATCCGTCATGCTGTTCAGCATGCTGTGCAGGTAGTTCTTGCTGATGGTCGACTGGCGGAGCTTCCCGCGCATGCGCTCGAAGGCCTGCTCGAGTCCGGCGAGCGAATCCTGCGCATCCACGTCGACCGGGCGCGTGTAGTCGCCGACGGCGATGCGGTCGGCGCTCTTGATGAGCGACTCGACCGGTCGCTGGAGCTCGTGCAGCGCGCGCCACGCGAGCAGCGCCGCGGCCACGCCGCCGCCCGTCGCCAGCACCAGCACCAGCCACCAGGTGAGGCTGCTGCGCGAGGCACCGGCCGCGGCCAGCTGCCCGGCGAGCGGCACGCCGGCCGCCGGGGCTGCCTGCTCGAGCGTGAGAGTGAGCTGCGCGAGCGTCTCGGGAGTCGTCGCGCCGGGGAAGCTCTCGACCATGAGGCGTACCGGCGCCGTGACCACAGCGCTCTGGGTTCCGGGGGCGGGCGGCGTGCCGCGCTCCCACGAGTAGAGCGTCCCCCCCAGGCCGTTGGCGACCGCGACGGCGGCGACCGTGGGATCGTCGATAAAGGGCTGCAGGCGCCGGGCGATCCCGGCCGTGTCCCCGGCGCGCACCGCGCCGGCCACCGAATCAGCGGCGTGAGCGGCGATGCTGTGGGCGCGCGCCTGGAGCTCGGCGCCGACGCGCTCGCGGGCCGCAGCTTCCGCGAGAGTGCTGAGCGCGGAGGTGTCGGCCTGGTGGCGCAGTGCGAGGAGCGCCGCGACCGCGGCCGCGGCGAGCAGCGCGGTGAGAAACGCGGCACCCGCGTAGCGGAACTTGAAAGTGGCGGCGGTCACCCTTTTCGTGCCTGTCCGGGGAGCCGGCTGGCTCACGGACAGGATCCCCTGCATTGTGGGGATTCATCTTACTCGCCGCCCCGGGGCTGACGCCACCGGAAGCCCTTCAGTAGTTGGCCCAGACTCTCTTTATATATCCGAGCATCAGATTGCGCATGGTGCCCATCGGGTCCTCGACCGCCGCGAAGATCGGCGGCCGCCGCCGCAGCAGCTGCCAGTTCTCGCTGCGCAGCACCTGTCGCAGATACTCGACGTTGCGGTCGATCGCCTCGATGTAGGGATTGCGGCCACCGTAGAGGATCTCGAGGTAGCGGTAGGCCGCGCCGAAATCCCGGTCGAGGCGGTTGCCTCTGGTTTCTTCGATGAACTCCGGCGTCTGCCGCAGCAGGTCGAGTCCCGAGGCGTATTTCACCTGCCGGTAGCCCCCGGAGAAGGGCAGCGCCACCCCGCCCAGGACGAACTCGGCGTAGAGGCGATCGCGGCATTTCTCCAGGTAACAGCGGTCGGCGATCTGCGCGATCATGTCGGCGGTGCCGAGCAGATGGCCGACCAGCACGTCGCGCCGGTCGGAGAGCTTCGCCTCGATCTGCGCGAACGGCACCTCGTAGCCGGTGAAGTGGATGATCTCGGTCGCCACCGGCACCCAGGCTCCGAAGCCGAGCACCGGCAGATATTCCTCGAGAAAACGCGCGCCGCGCGAGACGTGCACGCGGGTGAACTCGGCGCCGTTGCGCGATTCCCGCTCGTCCGTGCGGCGCAGGTAGCCGACATCGTGGAACAGTCCCGTGACGAGTCCGACGATGGCGCGGGCGCCGCCGAGGCGCGCGTCTGCGGGCTGCTGCCGCTCGTAACCGACGATCAGCCGCGCGAGCGCCAGCGTGATGTCGAGGGTGTGCTGGCGGTCGTGGTAGACGGTGTCGACGCCATGGAATCCGGGGATCTCGCCCGCGAACAGCCGCTCGAAGTGCTCGAAGGCGCGCTCCACCGGCTCGAGCGACAACCCGGGCCAGGTGGGGCGGTAGAGAGCCGAAACGGCCTCGAGCACCGCGCGCGGCGAGCTTACCTGCACCGTGTTGGTAACGTCGAAATCGCTGCGCCGGGTGTTGAGCATGGTCGCACGAGGTGCCGTGAAGGACGAGTTGATGTGGCCCTCCCCGAAGAGGCCTCGCGTCGGCTTTAACTGCCGCAGAGTCTAGTGAGTTGCAGCCTCCGCTCACCACGACGCCGCGCACACTTTTTGAGCCATCAGCTCCGGAGAAATGGTAAATAACCCTTCCGTTTCAATGGGTTCCGCCATTGGAGGCGTCTGCGGACGGCGACAGTGCCGGAGCCTCGGCGGAGAACTCGGCGATGACCGGCGCATGATCCGAAGGGCGCACGGCGCGGCGTGGCTCGCGGTCGACCACGCAGGCGGTGCAGGCCGTGGCGAACGCGCGGTTCGCGAGCAGCAGGTCGATGCGCAGGCCGTGGTTGCGTCGAAAGGCGAGCATGCGGTAGTCCCACCAGCTGTAGGTTCCCGCGGGCTGCTCGAAGCAGCGGAATACGTCGACGAGTCCCAGGTCCAGCAGCGTACGCAGCGCGCGCCGCTCCGGCTCGCTGACGTGCACCGAGCCGGCCCAGGCAGCCGGGTCGTGCACGTCCCGGTCCTCCGGCGCGATGTTGAAGTCCCCGAGGACGACCACGCGATGATGGGCGGCGAGCTCAGCGCGCAGCCAGGTGGCGAGCGCCGCAAGCCAGCGCAGCTTGTAGTGGTACTTGTCCGAGTCCACCGTCTGGCCGTTCGGGACATAGAGGTTGACGACGCGCAGCCCGCCGGTGGTGGCGGCGAGCACGCGGCGGGCGGGATCCTCGAGCCACGGGATGTCGGTCACGACCTCGGTGCACGCCCAGCGCGACAGCAGCGCTACTCCGTTGTAGGTCTTCTGGCCGCTCGCGAGCACGGAATAGCCGAGCGCGGCGAGCTCGGCGCGCGGGAAATCCTCGTCCGTGAGCTTCGTCTCCTGCAGGGCGAGCACGTCGACCGGAGTGTGCGCGAGCCACTCCAGCAGCTGCGGCAGCCGAACGCGTAGCGAGTTCACGTTCCAGGTCGCAATGCGCATCGAATCAGTAGATGCGCAGGCCGCCGTACTTGCGGCGGATGCGCCGGTCGAGCAGTCGCCAGCCGAGGACGAATCCGCCGGCGAGGGCCAGCAGCGCCACCGCGACGAGCCAGACCCACGCGGCGCGCGCGGGCGGCACCGGCCCGGTCTCCTCTTCGGGCGGCAGCGCCGCGGCACGCTCGGCGTCGAGCTCGGACTGCAGGCGCGCCACCTCCCGGCGCAGCGCCGCCACCTCCGTGTCGCGCTCGCCCTCCGGGGAGCTGAGCGCCAGCGGCTTCGGCGGCTCCCGCCTCGGGGCAGGCGCTTTTGCGGCCGGCGGGGGCGCAGCTGCCGTGGGGGCAGGGGGGGCTTGCGCGGCCGGGGCCGGGGCCGCGGCCTGTTCGGCCCCCGGAAGCTGCGTCGGTGAGCCCGACGCAGGCGCAGATTCGGCTGGCGGAGGCGTCGCGGGAGGTGACTCGGGCGGAGTCTGTGCGTGCGCCGCGAGCACGCCGGCGAGCAGGGCCGCTGCGACGTGGCGCTTCAAGCCGCCAGCTCGCCCGCGGACAGCATGCCGTGTTGCCTGAGAAGCGGGCGCACGTCGGGAGTGCGACCGCGAAACTCGACGAAGGCCTCGAGCGCATCACAGCTGCCGCCGCGCGAGAGGATCGCATCGAGAAAGCGCTGCGCCATGCGGGAATCGAACACGCCGCTCTCCTCGAAGGCCGAGAAGGCGTCCGCCGCCAGCACCTCGGCCCACTTGTAGCTGTAGTAACCGGCCGCGTAGCCGCCGGCGAAGATGTGCCCGAAGCTGTGCGGGAAACGGTTCCATTCGGGCACCGGCACGACCGCCACCGCGCGCCGCACCTCGGCGAGAATCCCGAGCACGCGCCCGCCCCGCTCGGGCGAGTACTCGGCGTGCATGCGGAAATCGAACAGGGCGAACTCCAGCTGCCGCATCATCGAGAGCCCCGCGTGGAAGCTGCGCGTGGCGATGAGGCGCGACTGCATCTCGCGCGGCAGGGCCGCGCCGCTGTCGAAATGGCCGGAGATCTGCTGCAGCACCTCCGGGTGCCAGGCGTAGTTCTCGAGGAACTGGCTCGGCAGCTCGACCGCGTCCCAGGCGACGCCGTTGATGCCCGCGAGGCTCGGGTAGTCGACGCGCGTCAGCAGATGGTGCAGCCCGTGCCCGAACTCATGAAACAGCGTCACCACGTCGTCGTGAGTGAGCAGCGCCGGCCGGCCGGCCGCGGGCGGCAGGAAGTTGCACACCAGATAGGCGACCGGGAGCGCCGCCCCCGAGGCGAGGCGCTTGCGGCCGACGCACTCGTCCATCCAGGCGCCGCTGCGCTTGTTGGAGCGCGCGTAGGCATCGAGGTAGAAGCCGCCGATGGCGGCGCCGGCGGCGCTCTCGATGTCGAAGAAGCGCACGTCCGCGTGCCACGCCGGCACACCGCTGCGTTCGCGGATGCGCACGCCGAACAGCCGCTCCGCGACGCCGAAGAGGCCGGCGAGCACCCGCGGCAGCGGGAAGTAGGGCCGCAGCTCCTCCTGCGATACGGCGAAGCGCGCGCGCTGCAGCCGCTCGGCGTGGAAGCCCACGTCCCAGGGCGCGAGCTGCCGCCCGGCGAAGTCCTGGAGCTCGGCGAACTCACGCTGCGCCGCGGCGCGCGCCGAGCGGGCCAGCTCCTGCAGGAACTCGAGCACCTCGGAGACGCTGCCCGCCATGCGGGTCGCGAGCGCGTACTCGGCGTAGTTCGGGAAGTCGAGCAGCCGCGCGGCCTCGTGGCGGCGGCGCAGGATCTGCTCCATCACGGCGGAGTTGTCCCAGCGGCCAGCTCCGGGTCCGCGGTCGGAGGCGCGCGTCGTCCAGGCCTCGTAGAAGGCGCGGCGCAGTCCTTCCGACTCCGCATCGGTCACGACCGCGACGTAGCTCGGCTGGTCGAGCGAGAGAATCCAGCCGCTCGCGCCACGCTCGGCGGCGCGACGCGCGGCCAGCTCGATCAGCATCTCGTTGAGTCCCCGCAGATCGTCCGCATCGGTGACGTGCCAGCTCCAGGCATTGGTCGCGTCCAGGATGTTCTCCTCGAACTTCGCCTGCAGCTGCGTGAGCTCCTGCATCACGGTCTTGAAGCGCTCCTTGCGCTCGGGCGGCAAGCCGACCCCGGCGAGGCGGAAATCCCGCACCGCGTGCTCGATGAGGCGACGCTGCACCGGGGCGAGCTCGGCCGCGTCGCGCTCGGCGATGGTGCGGTAGGCGCGGAACAGGGGCTCGCTCTGCGCAAGATCCGTCTGGTACGCGGAGAGCAGCGGCAGGCAGGCGTTGTAGCCGGCTCGCAGCGCCTCGGAGTTCACTACCGCGTTCAGGTGGCTCACCGGCGACCAGGTGCGCGTGATGCGGTGCTGCAGCTCCTCGAGCGGCTCGATGAGCGTCGCGAAGGTCGGCTCAGGCAGAGAGGCCAGCTCGCCGATGCGCGCGCGGTTGCGCTCGAGCAGCGTGCGCATCGCCGGCTCGACGTGCTCGGGGCGGATCTGCACGAAGGGTGGCAGCGGATTCTGGCCGAGGAGGGGGTTGTCCATGCGCCCCGCCATTGTAGCCGACCGCGCCGGCGGGACCGCCTCGCCGGCCGCTCATATAACATGGCAGTACGAGGTGCTTATGGGCGAGCAATTCGACCTGGTGGTGATCGGCGGCGGCAGCGGGGGACTCGCGGCGGCGCAGCGTGCAGCCGAATACGGCGCCCGTGTCGTGCTCATCGAGTCCGGCCACCTCGGCGGCACCTGCGTCAACGTCGGCTGCGTGCCGAAGAAGATCATGTGGAACGCGGCCGAGCTCGGTGGTGCGCTGCACGACGCGCGTGACTACGGCTTCGACGTCGGCGCTGCGGCGCACGACTGGCCGGCGCTGAGAGCAGCGCGCGAGCGGTACATCAGGCGGCTCAACGACATCTATGCGGCGAATCTCGAGCGCCGCAAGGTCGAGCTCGTGCGCGGCCGTGCGGCCTTCCTCGATGCGCGTACCGTGGGCGTCGGCGGGCGCACCTTCAGCGCCCCGCACATCGTCATCGCCACCGGCGGGCGGCCGCAGCTGCCGCGCCTCCCGGGGGCGGAGCTCGGCATCACCTCCGACGGCTTCTTCGAGCTCCCGGCGTGCCCGGCGCGCGTCGCGGTCGTGGGTGGCGGCTACATCGCGGTGGAGCTCAGCGGGATCTTCGCCGGCCTGGGCGCGGCAACCACGCTGGCGCTGCGCGCCGGCACGCCGCTGCGCGCCTTCGATCCCATGATCGGGGAGACGACGCTCGCGATGCTGCGCGAGGTGGGCGTCACGCCGCTCACCGAAGCGGTTCCCGTGGCGCTCACGCGCGGCGCCGGCGGTGCGCTCACGCTCGCGCTCGCCGACGGCCGCAGCGCCGGCCCTTTCGACTGCGTGCTCTGGGCCATAGGCCGGGAGGCGCTGGTGGGCGACCTGGCCCTGGCGCGCGCCGGCGTCGCGCTCGACGGCGCGGGTTTCGTCGCCACCGACATGTACCAGGCGACCAGCGTCCCCGGTATCTACGCGGTCGGTGACGTCACCGGGCGCGCCCAGCTCACGCCGGTGGCGATCGCCGCGGGCCGGCGCCTCGCGGACCGCCTGTTCGGCGGTCATGCGGGCCGCCATGTCGACTACGACAACATTCCGACGGTGATCTTCGGGCGCCCGCCCATAGGAACGGTGGGGATCACGGAGCCCCTGGCGCGTGCGCGCTACGGCCATCAGGCCGTTAAGGTCTTCAGGTCGAGCTTCGTGCCGCTCTATCACGCGGTCACGGACGCCAGGCCGCGCACCGAGATGAAGCTGGTGACGGTCGGCGCCGAGCAGCGCATCGTCGGCGTGCACATCGTGGGGCCGGGGGCCGACGAGATGCTGCAGGGGTTCGCCGTGGCCGTGCGCATGGGCGCGACCAAGCAGGACTTCGACGACACCGTGGCGATTCATCCGACCAGCGCCGAGGAGCTGGTCACGATGCGATGAGGCCGCGGCGCGGCTTCAGATGCTCCCGGAGCGCTCCTTGAGCGCCGCCAGCACCTTGGCGGTCGGGGGACGTACCCCGCGCCACAGGCGAAACGATTCTGCCGCCTGCTCCACCAGCATGCCCCAGCCCTGCAGCGCCTGTGCACACCCCAGCGCGCGCGCCCATTCGACGAAGGCGGTCGCCGCGCGGCCGTAGGCGAGGTCGTAGCACACCGTGGCGCGGCCGACCGCCGCGGCGGGCACCGGCGGCATCTCGCCGGAGAGGCTGGCCGAGGTGGCGTTGATGATGAGGTCGAAGGGCTCGGCGCCGATGTCCTCGAAACCCACGCCCTGCGTGGCGCCGAGGTCGGCGAAGGCCGCGGCGAGCGCGGTGGCGCGCTCCGGCGTACGGTTGGCGATGACGACGATGGTCGGCGAGAGGCCGAGGAGCGGCGCGAGCACGCCGCGCGTGGCGCCGCCCGCGCCGATGATGAGGACGCGCCGGTTGGTCACCACCAGCCCCAGGTTGTCGCACAGGTCGCGCACCAGACCGACACCGTCGGTGTTGTCGCCGAGGATCGTGCCGTCGTCGCGCAGCGCCAGGGTATTGACGGCGGCGGCGTGCATGGCGCGCGCGGTGAGCTCGTTGGCCGCCTCGACGGCCATGACCTTGTGCGGCACGGTGATGTTGAGTCCGCGACCGCCGCGGTCGAAGAACCCGGCGACGAAGCCCGGGAACTCGCTCGAGGTCACGTCGTAGAGGCGGTAGCTGATCGCCTGCCCGGTCTCGCGCGCGAACATGCCGTGAATGAACGGCGAGAGGCTGTGGCCTATCGGATGACCGACGACTCCGTAGGGATCGGGTGCCGCACTCATTTACCGCGATTGTGACAGCATCCGGACCTCGGTGCCTCCCGAGCCGCCGACCGCCAGACAGGCGAAGAGCTCCTCGAGCCATGCGCGCATGCGCTCCTCGATCTGCCAGGGCGGATTGACGATGAGCAGGCCCGAGCCGTTGAGCGCCACGCGCGAGTCGCGCGGGTAGAGCCACAGCTCGGAGAGCAGCGTCGGGACTTCGATCCGCCGCGCCCAGTCGGCGTGCCAGGCCGCCGTGACGCGCTGCTCCTTGATCGGATACCAGGCAGCGAATACCCCGGTCGCGAAGCGCTCGAGGCCATCGGCCACCGCCGCCGCTACCTCCGCGAACTCTCCGCGTGTCTGCTCATACGGGGGGTCGATGAAGATGAGCGCGCGGCGCTCGGGCGGCGGCAGCGAGGCGCGCAGCAGCTCGAAGCCGTTGCCGCGCTCGGCGCGCAAGCGGGCGGCGGGGCACGCCCCGCGCGGCTCTGCGAGCGCGGCGGCGAGCGCATGCGCCTCGGCGCCCTCGAGCTCGACGAAGACGCCGCGGTCCTGCGCCCGCAGCTCGCTCGCTGCGAGCAGCGGCGACCCCGGGTAGAAGTGCGGATTGCCGCGCGCGCTGCGCAGCTGCGTGAGCAGCGCGGCGTAGCGGCACAACTCCGCTGCGTGGAGCTCGGCCTGACAGAGACGGCCGACGCCGGCCGCCGCCTCCGGCGCGCCATGCGACAGGTCATAGCTCCCGCGGCCCGCGTGGGTATCGAAGTAGAGGAAGCCCTTGTCCTTTCTCTTCAGCGCCGCGAGCAGCGCGAGCAGCGTCACGTGCTTGTGCACGTCGGCGAAATTGCCGGCATGGAAGCCGTGGCGGTATTTCATGCTCGGCGGCGCGGATTGCGCGCCGCGCGGCGTGCCTGCGCCTTGCCCGAGGCGCTGGCTCGGCCCTCGAGCGCACGCGCGCGCAGGGCGCGGAAGCCCGCCGCGACATACGGCGCGAGCCGCTCGCGCACGCTGTCGAGGTCGGAGGCGCGGCACAGGCCCCCCGAGAGCTTGTCGATGCGGCCCGTCTCGGCAAAGGTCAGGGTCAGAGCGCCGGTGAGGAACTGGTAGCCCCAGTAGATCTCGCGCGGCGGACAGTCGGGGAGCGCCTCGCGCAGCACCGCGATGAAGCGGTCGACCAGCGGGTCGAAGTGGCGCGTCATCATGAGCGGGCCGAACTCCGGGGAGTTGTTCACGTAGGCGACCAGGGCGAAGTAGCTCTTCCAGCCCGGTCCGCCGCGCGCCGAGCGCTCGAGCAGCGGCTCGAAGAAGGCATTGCAGATGGCCTCGAGGGACGGTGCCGCCGGGAGCGCCCGGCGCCGCACCTCCTCGAGGAGCTCGAGCCGCTCGCGGTTCAGCACCTCCGCGCGCCGCTCGAACACTGCGGTGAAGAGCTCGCGCTTACCGCCGAAATGGTAGGCAACCAGCGCGACGTCCACCCCGGCCGCCTCGGTGATGTCCCGCAGCGATACCCCGTAGAAGCCGCGCCGCGCGAACAGCGCCTCGGCGGCGTCGAGGATGCGCTCCTTACCCGGCCGGCCGGCGGTCTTCTTGCTCATTCTGCTGCGCTGCAACACGCTATGGCACCCCCGACAGTTTCCTGTGATTCCGCTCGTACGGCAATCGCGCCGCCACCTTGACGCCCTCAACGTCTGTTGAATATATTCTCAACAGTTGTTGAATAAGATCCAGGGGGGGACCACCATGAGCAGCAATTCGGCCGCGCGCTTGTGCGCGTGGACACTGGCATGCGGCGCGGCACTCGCGCCGGCCACGGTATCGGCGCAGACGGCGGCCGCGGGCGCTGCGGCGGCGCCGGCGGAGGTCACCGGGCTGCAGGAAGTGGTGGTCACCGCCCGGCGGCGCTCCGAGAACCTGCAGGACGTGCCGATCACCGTGTCGGCGGTCACCGCTGACACCATCGAGAAGCTCGACATCACCAGCATCCAGGACCTCAACAGCCTGGTGCCGAACCTGAAGATCTCTCAGGACCGCGCCACCAGCAGCACCATCAACATCTACATCCGCGGCGTCGGCCAGAGCGATCCGCTGTGGGGCTTCGAGCCCGGCGTCGGGGTGTATGTCGACGACGTCTACATGGCGCGGCCGCAGGCGGCGCTGCTCGACGTCCTCGACGTCGAGCGCCTCGAGGTGCTTTCCGGCCCGCAGGGCACGCTCTACGGCAAGAACACCATCGCCGGCGCGCTCAAGTACGTGACGCGCGACATCGCCGGTCCCGACACCGCCACCGCCGCGGTGACCGCCGGCAACTACGACGAGCGCGATTTCAAGTTCAACGGCTCGCTCGCCATGGTGCCCGACCACGTGTACGTCGGCATGGCGATCGGCTACTACACGCACGACGGCTTCGGCGAGGTGCTCGAGCAGCCGGGCGTCGCGCCGGGGCCCGCCACCCAGATCGGCGCTCAGGTGTCCGACAAGAGCGTGCTGGTGGGGCGTGCCAACCTGACCTTCATGTGGGGCGAGAGCTCGAAGCTGCGGCTCATCGCCGACGGCATCGAGGATAACTCGCATGCCTCCGGCGGCCAGCGGCTCAACAACTACCTGGTGCCGCAGCTCAGCAATCCCTTCGACATGTACAACGACATGCCGGTCGACCGCGACTTCTTTCACCGCAACGGCTACTCGGGCACCTACACGCAGAGCCTGACCCCGCAGCTCGACCTGAAGATCGTCGGCGCCTACTACCAGGGCAACGGCCAGCAGTTCATCAGCTTCGACCACCTCGATCAGAACCTGTTCGAGGTCCCGGGCCTGTACAAGGACGACCAGTCCTCGGGCGAGGCGCAGCTGACGTTCCACAACGACCTGGTGAAGGCGGTGGGCGGAATCTTCTACATGAACAGCACCGCCTGCGGCGACTACAACGGCTCGATCGGTACGCTCACGCTGCTCGGCGTTCCGGCGCTCGATCTGTACATCACCGAGCTGGTGAGCGGCTGCGTGCATACCAAGAGCTCCGCCGTCTACGGCGATACCTCGTGGAAGCTCACCGACAAGCTCAACTTCGACGCCGGGCTGCGCTGGAACGAGGACCGCAAGACCGCGCCCATCTACCAGGCGGATTACGCCAGCGTGGCTCCCACGCAGCTGCACCCGGGACAGACTTTCTTCGACCCCAGCCAGGTGCCGGCCGGCTTCTTCCCCTTCCCCGGGGTAGTGACCAACTACACGGGCGATCGCGCCTTCGTCAACACCACCCCAAGGCTCGGCTTCGACTATCACTGGACCGAGCGCCTGATGACCTACCTGAGCTACAGCAAGGGCTTCAAGAGCGGCGGCTTCGACATGCGCGGCAACGCCGCCGTCTACCCGGGCACCGAGAACGGCTACAACTCCGAGACCGCCGACAACTACGAGATCGGCCTGAAATCGACCTGGCTCGACGGCACGCTGCTGGTGAACATGGCGGTGTTCTACGACCCGTACACCGACGCGCAGATCGGGGTGCAGCAGTTCGTCGAGTACGCCGGTGCGCCCACCAACCTCACCGCGATCCTCAACGCCGGCAAGCAGATCAACCAGGGCGCGGAGCTGCAGACCGTGTGGCAGCCGGCTCGCGCGCTGACGCTGTCGCTCAACACCGGCTACCTCGACTCGTACTACGAGGACTACCTCATCCCCTGCAGCGTGTTCACGGCGGCGCCCGGCTGCGGCGCCGGCGTCGGCAGCATCAATGCCGCCGCCGAGAACCGGCCGCTGAACGCGCCCGCCTGGACGGTCTCCGCCACCGCGCTTTACCACTGGGACCTGCAGGCGGGCACGGTGACCGCGCGCGCCGGCTACGACTGGCGCAGCTTCACCAAGGTCGCCAACACGACGCCCAGCGTGACCGACCAGCCCGCCTACGGGCTGCTCAACGCGGGTCTCGCCTTCGAGACTGCCGACCGCAAATGGCGCCTGTCGCTCGACGGCCGGAACCTCAGCAACAAGTACTACCGGGTCGCCGGCTACGACTTCGGCGATCCGCCGATATCGCCGGCCAACTCCTTCATCGGCGGCATCAGCCAGATCGGCTTCTACGGTCCGCCGCGCACCTGGTCCGTGACCGCCCAGTACCACTACTGACGCGACTTCCGGGCGCGGGCACACCGATGGGCTGGTTCGAGGCGCCAGAGCCGCTGCTGCCGGAGCTGATCGCGCGCCACGGGCGCTGGCGCGCCGGGCGCACGGCGCTGGTAGCAGGGCCGCGGCGCTTGAGCTGGGCGGAGTTCGAGCGGGACACGGCGCAGATCGCCAACGGGCTCGCGGCGCTCGGACTCGGCGCCGGCGAGCGGGTCGCCATCCTCATGGACAACAGCCTGGAGATGGCGCTGACGATCTTCGGCATCCTGCGCTCCGGCTGCGTCGCGGTGCCGCTCAATGTCTCGGTGACCGACGCCGCGGTCGGCGCCATGATCGAGGACGCAGCGGCGCGCGCCGTGTTTGCCTCGGGCCCCCACTGCGCGCGCATCGAGGCGCTCGCCGCCGGCTCGGCGCGCCTCGGCAGCGCGGTCCGCATCGGACACCACGCGCCCGGAGCGCCGTGGATCGAGCTCAATCCCTGGTGTGCGCAACAGTCGGCCGCCGCGCGCGCGCCGCCCGGGCCGCACGACGAGTGCAACATCATCTACAGCTCGGGCACCACCGGCGTGCCGAAGGGCATCGTCCACACTCACCGGTGCCGTCTCAACTGGGCGGTGGACTGTGCGCTGACGCTGCGCTACCGCAGCGACTGCGTCACGCTGTGCTCGCTCGGCCTGTTCTCCAACATCAGCTGGGTGGCGATGCTCTCCACGGTGCTGGTCGGCGGCACCATCGTCGTCATGCCGCATTTCGACGCCGCGGCCTGCGCGGCGCTCATCGAGAGCGAGCGCGTCACCCACGGCAACTTCGTGCCGCTGCAGCTCGAGCGGCTGCTGGCGCTCCCCGAGCTCTCGCGCCACGACCTCTCCAGTCTCGATACCATCATGTGCTGCGGCTCGCCGCTGCCGCTCGAGGTGAAACGCGAGTTCCCGCGCCGCACCGGCGCGACCCTCATCGAGCTCTACGGGCTCACCGAGGGCCTGTGCACGATTCTCGCGCCCGAGGACTTCGCGGCGAAGACCGCCTCGGTCGGCAAGCCGTTTCTCGGCACCGACCTGCGCATCATCGGCGACGACGGCCGTGAGCTGCCCGCGGACGCCACCGGCGAGATCGTCGGCGTGAGTGCGCTGCTGATGCAGGGCTACAACGGACGCGATGAGGCGAGCGCGGAAGCGACCTGGCAGGGTCCGGACGGCCGCCGCTGGCTGCGCACCGGGGACCTCGGCTATCTGGATGCCGACGGCTTTCTCTATGTCGTCGACCGCAAGAAGGACATGATCCTCTCGGGTGCGCAGAACGTGTACCCTGCCGACATCGAGCAGGTGATGCGCGCGCATCCCGACGTCGCCGAGGTGGCGGTGGTCGCGGCGCGCAGTGCCAAGTGGGGCGAGACCCCCGTGGCGATCGTGGTGGCGAGAGCCGGCAGCACGGTCGACCGGCAGGCGCTGATCGAATGGACCAACGCGCGGGTCGGCAAGCAGCAGCGCATCGCGGACGTCGTGTGGCGCAGCGCGCTGCCGCGCAATGCCAATGGGAAAGTCTTGAAGCGCGAGCTGCGCGCCGAGCTTGCCGGGCGCGAGTACTGAGCTTTCGGGGAGTTGGCCATGGCGGCGGCGGAATACTGGTTCGACAGTCAGGAAGGACTGCGGCTCTTCAGCCGCGTCTGCGCGGGCCCGGGGGCGGCTGCGCCGGTGGTGCTGTGCCTGCACGGCCTGACCCGCAACAGCCGCGACTTCGAGGATCTCGCCGCGCACCTGGCGGCGCGCTATCGGGTGATCGTGCCGGATGTGCGCGGGCGCGGGCTGTCGGCGCGCGATCCCAACTGCCAGAACTACCAGATCCCGGTGTATCTGGCCGATCTGCAGCGGCTGCTGACCGGCCTCGGCGCGGCGCGCGTGACCATCATCGGCACCTCGATGGGCGGCCTCATGGCGATGCTGCTGGCGGCCATGCAGCCGCCGCTGGTCGCGGGCATCGTGCTGAATGACGTGGGGCCCGAAGTCGATCCCGCCGGGCTCGAGCGCATCCGCGGTTACGTCGGCAAGGCGCCTGCGGTGCGCGACTGGCCCGGGGCCGTGGCCCAGGTGCGCATGGTCTACGGCTCGGCCTGGCCGGGGCTCGACGAGGCGCGCTGGGAGAAGATCGCGCGGGCGAGCTACCGCGCCGATGCGCAGGGCGTGCCCCAGCCCGACAGCGACCCGCTCATCGCCGAGCCCCTCAAGGACACGTCCAAGGCGGCGCCCGATCTGTGGCCGCTGTGGGGCGCGCTCGCGCAGGTGCCGATGCTCGCGATCCGGGGCGCGCACTCCGACATCCTCAGCGCCGCGACGCTCGCGCGCATGCAGCGCGAGAAGCCGGATCTCGCCACCCTCACGGTCGCCGATCGCGGCCACGTGCCGCTGCTCGATGAGCCGGAGTGCCTCAAGGCGATCGACGAGTTCCTGGCGGCGCGCGCCTGAGGCCGCGCCCTTCAGCCCACGGTTACTTCACGCCCCGCGCGCGGCCGGCGCTCGTTCTCGCCTTGGGCGCGGCGCGCGCCTTGCGCGGCGTCGTCGTCTTGGCAGTACGCGCCGGGCGTGCGCCGCGGGCCGCTGATGGCGGCCGGGCACGTGCGAGCGGCTTGCCGGTGCGCCGCGGATTTGCGGCCTGGGCCTCCCGCGCCGGGGAGGGCGCCGCGCCGGCCGTGCGGCTGCCCGCCGCCCGCTTGCGGCCCCCAGGCTGCTCCGCCCTGGCGGCCACCGCGGCCGCGTCGCCGCCGGCAGGCGGCTTGGGCTGCTTGCGGAAGCGCCCGAAGCGCGCGCCGCGCTCGGGCGCCGCGGCGAGGAGCGCCTTGCACTCCTCCAGCGTCAGGCTCTTCGGATCGCGCTCCTTCGGTACCTTGGCGTTCTTTTTCCTGTCCGTGACGTAAGGCCCGTAGCGGCCGTTCAAGACCTGGATGCCGTCCTCGGGAAAGTCGCGGATGAGACGCGCGGCGTCCGCTTCCTGCTTGAGGCGGATCACCTCGAGGGCGCGCTCGAGCGTCACGGTGTAGGGATCGTCCTCCTTGAGCGAGACGTACTTGCTGCCGTACTTCACATAGGGGCCGAAGCGGCCGACGTTGGCGACGATGGTCTCGCCCTGCGCGGTGGCGCCGAGCGTGCGCGGGAGCTTAAAGAGCTCCATCGCATCGGCGAGCGTGATCGAGTCCATCTTCTGCCCGGGCCGCAGGCCCGCAAAACGCGGCTTCTCCTCATCGTCCTTGGTGCCGATCTGCACGAACGGGCCGAAGCGGCCCATGCGCACCGTGATGGGCTTGCCGCTCGTCGGGTCCTTGCCGAGCTCGCGCGCCTGCGCGACCTGCTCGCGCGTCACGGTCTTCTCGATCTTCTCGACCTGATGAATGAACGGCTTCCAGAACTTCGCCAGCGGCGTGGTCCACGGCTCCTCGCCGCGCGACACGGCATCCAGCTCGTCCTCCATCGCCGCGGTGAAGCCGTACTCCACGTAACGATGGAAGTGGTGGGTGAGGAAGCGGTTGACGATCTTGCCGATGTCGGTCGGCACGAAGCGGCGGCTGTCCATCTCGACGTATTCGCGGTCCTGCAGCGTCGAGATGATCGAAGCGTAGGTGGAGGGCCGGCCGATGCCGTGCTCCTCGAGGGCCTTCACCAGCGAAGCCTCGCTGTAGCGCGGCGGCGGCTCGGTGAAGTGCTGCTCGGCCTTGAGCGCGGTGAGCGCCACGCGCCCGCCCTCCGTCATCGGCGGCAGCACGTGATCGCCCTCGTCGGTTCTCGCGTCGTCGCTCCCCTCCTGGTAGACGGCGATGTAGCCCGGCTTCACCAGCGTCGAGCCGTTGGCGCGCAGCAGATGGCGCTGCGGCCCGTCGGCGCCGGCCAGCAGGTCGACCGCCACGGTGTCGAACACCGCGTGGCTCATCTGCGAGGCCACCGCGCGCTTCCAGATGAGGGCGTAGAGACGATACAGGTCGTCCTCGATCTTGCCCTCGACGTCCGCGGGCGTGATCGCCGCCGAGGTGGGCCGGATCGCCTCGTGCGCCTCCTGCGCGTTCTTCGACTTGGTCTTGTAGATCCGCGGCTCCTCGGCCACCTCGTCCTTGCCGTAGAGCCGTGCGGCCACCTCGCGGATCTCCTGCACCGCCTCGGCGGCCAGCGACACCGAGTCGGTGCGCATATAGGTGACGAGGCCGACGCTGCCCTCGCCGATGTCGAGCCCCTCGTAGAGCTGCTGTGCGAGGCGCATGGTGCGGCGCGCGTTGAAGCCGAGCTTGCGGGCGGCCTCCTGCTGCAGCGTCGAGGTGGTGAAAGGCGGAGCGGGATTGCGGCGGCGCTGCTTGCGGTCGATGGCCAGCACGCTGAGCACCGGCTGCGCACCCGCGCCGCGCGCGGCGGCGCCGATGGCGCGCTCGGCCTCGCGCGCCGTCGTCTCGTTGGTGAAGCTGAACTGCTCGACCTTCTGGCCGCGGTACTCGAGGAGCTTCAGGGGGAACGCCTGACCGGCGTGCGTGCCTTCGCCGTCGATGGTCCAGTACTCGAGCGCCTTGAAGGCGGCGATCTCCTCCTCGCGCTCGCAGATCATGCGCAGCGCCGGGCTCTGCACCCGCCCGGCCGAGAGTCCGCGGCGCACCTTCTTCCACAGCAGCGGCGACAGGTTGAAGCCGACCAGATAGTCGAGCGCGCGGCGCGCCTGCTGCGCGTTGACCAGCTCGAGCGTCAGGTCGCGCGGCTGCTCGACCGCGGCGCGGACCGCGTTACGCGTGATCTCGTAGAACACCACGCGCCGCACCTCCTTGCCGCTCAGGTCGCCGCGCTCGCGCAGGATCTCCTTCAGATGCCAAGCGATCGCCTCGCCCTCGCGATCCGGGTCGGTCGCGAGGTACAGCGCGCGCGACTTCCTCAGGGTGCGGGCGATAGCATCCACGTGCCGCAGATTCTTCTCCAGCACCTGGTACTTCATCGCGTAGCCGTTGTCGGGATCGACCGCGCCCTCCTTGGGCACGAGATCGCGCACGTGGCCGTAGGAGGCGAGCACGTCGAACTCGCGGCCGAGATACTTCTTGATGGTCTTTGCCTTGGCGGGCGACTCGACGATGACTAGGTTGTCTGCCATTAGGGGAAAAACGCCTCAGCCTGAGACGAAAAACCGCGGACGAGCCGCGGACCAGACGGGAAGGGCGCGCGAGCTCGCGCCGGTCAATGCGGCGCGCCCGGGCGGTCCTCGGACACCAGTCCGTCGAGCCGCTCGAAGGCCAGCTCCTGCCCGGGCTGGCTCGAGAGAACCATCAGCACCACCCACTTCAACTGCTCGGTGTCGGGCTCGTCGGCATCCAAGGCCAGCATGCGCTCGATGACGATCTCGCGCTGCTGCGCCGTGAGCACGCCGAGCCGCTCGAGCGTCAGCAGGAATCCGCGGCATTCGGTCGAGAGGCGCGTCAGCTCGCTGTCGGAGAACACGCGCACGCCCGCGCCCGCAGCGCCCGGCGGCGTCCCCGGCAGGGGCGGGCGGTCATGCTCGAAGGCGAGATCGGTGAGCCAGTCGAGCGCGCGCTCGACCTTCGCCGGAGTGAAGCCGGCGCGCTCGAGATCGCGCGCCAGATGCTCTCTCTGCGGCACCTCCGGCGCATCGGCGAGCATGTACCGGTCGAAGACGTAGATCAGGATGTCGAGAACGCTGCCAGTCATCTATCTTAAGGTATGCGGCCAAAACGGCCGCCCGGAAGAGCCGCCACACGCCCCTCGAGCTCGAGTATCAACAGCATCGAGGCGATTGACTCGCTCGGCAACTCGGTGCGCGCCACCAGACTATCGATGGTCGCGGGCTCGAAGCCGAGCGCATCTAACAGCATTTCATACTCCTTGTCCAATTCGCGGTCGCTGGCGAGCGGGCGCGCAGCTTGCGTAAGTCGTTCTTCCGGAACCGAAAATCCGAGCTCCTCCGTCACGTCCCTGGCTTCCTCGACGAGCTTCGCGCCGGCCTTGATGAGTTGATGACAGCCGCGTGACAGCGGGCTGTGGATCGAGCCTGGGATCGCGAACACCTCGCGGCCGGCCTCGATCGCCAGACGCGCCGTGATGAGCGAGCCGCTGCGGCGCGCGGCCTCGACCACCAGAGTGCCGAGCGCGAGTCCGGCGATGATGCGATTGCGCTGCGGGAAGTTCTTGTGGAGCGGCGCGGTACCCGGCGGGAACTCCGATACCAGCGCGCCGTGCGTACGGATCCGCTCGGTGAGCGCGCGGTTCGCTCCCGGATACACCTGATCGAGGCCGGTGCCGAACACGGCGATGGTCGCGCCGCCGCCCTGCAGCGCGCCCTCGTGGCTCGCGGCGTCGATCCCGGTCGCGAGCCCGCTGGTCACGGTGAGACCGGCGCGCGCGAACCAGGCGGCGAACTCCCGGGCCGTGGAGCGCCCCGCTGGCGTGGGCGAGCGCGAGCCGACCATGGCGAGCTGGCGTGTGGCGAGCAGCTCGACCGGGCCCTGCACGTAGAGCGCCGCGGGCGCGCCCACGGTCGCCTTGAGAAGCGGCGGGTAGGCGGCATCGGTGCTCAGGAGGATCGCCGCGCGGCTCTGCGCGAGCCAGTCGAGATCGGCGGCGATGCGGCGCTCGGAGGGCGCGGCGAGGAAAGAGCGCGTCGCGGGAGGCAGCTCGACCCGCACCAGGGCGCGTGGGGAGGCGGCGAGCGCGAGATCGCCGCCGGAGGCGGCGCTGAGCGCCGCGAGCGCCTCCGCCGTCAGGCCCGGGGCCCGTGCCAACACCGCCCGTGCATGTGCCTCATCCATGGCCAGCGAGCATAAGGCAAGCGCGCTGCGCCGCCTTCGGGGCGGCGCAGCGCAAAGCTGAGCGAAACGTCTAGTTTTGCGCGCCCAAGGCGCGAGCGGAGCTCAGGGGTTACGCACGACGTCGTGCACGTGGATGGTGTTCAAGGCGCCGACGATGAGCGCGTAGCTCATGCGGTCGTAGACCTTGAAGACCAACAGCGTGCCGCTGCGCTCGTCGGGCAGCCTCACCTTGGGCGCGAACGCCTTGTCGATGCCGGTGCCCATGCTGCTGATGTCGCGTCCGCCGCGGTACAGATCGGGCACCACCTCGCCCGCGGTATCGACGGCGAGCACGTTGCCGACGTCGAGCCCCTGGCTCTTGCCACGGTTGATGGCGACCACCTCGAACTGTCCGGACAGATCCGTGCCGCCAACGATGGCGATGATGCGGCCGTGGACGTTGCCCGAGGGCGCGCGCGGCGTGAAGTTGATGGGCGGAGCCTCTTCGGTCGCGGTCACCAGGCGGTCGCCCGCCACCGTCTCCATCGCCGGGTCGGTGAGCAGGGCCTTGGCGGGACTGCCGGGGCGCTCGACCAGCGCGGTGGCGGTGTAGACGCCTTCGTAGCCGAGCAGCGCGTTGTCATCCGGATCGCGCAGCTCGTCGCCCACGCGCATCACTGCGTAGCGCGCATTCTGTTCGGCGCTCAGGTTGGCGACGTAGACCTCGATGCCCGAGCCGCCCACCTGGTGCATGTCGCGGAAGGCCAGCACGTAGGGGGCGGTCCTGATCTGGTCGCGCGTCAGCAGGCGCGGATGCGAGAGGAATCCCTGGATGGAGGCATAGGGAATGGTCGGGATCGCGGCATCGAGCGGAGTGCTGCGCAGGCGCGGATCGAGCCGCACCGACTCGAGGCGCGCCGCGCCGGCCTGCGCGACGGACACCTGGGGGCTGCCGTTGGCGCCGTAGGCCAGCGCCAGCGTGTCACCCGGATAGATGAGGTGCGGGTTGGGAATCTGCGGATTGATGATCCAGACCTCGGGCCACAGCCACGGGTCCTTGAGGAACATCGAGGCGATGCCCCAGAGCGTGTCGCCGCGCTTGACCACGTAGCTCTTCGGTGCGCTCGGGTTGACCGCACTCGCCGCAACGGCGGGAGCGGCGGCGGCGGGGGCCGGAGCGGCAGCTTCCGCGCCGGCGGCCGCAATCGCGGCCTCGGTCGCTGTCATGTCCGGTGCCGGGGCGGTCGCCGCGGCTGAGGTGCTCGCGGGCGGCGGCGCGGCCGCCTGCTCGGCGGCGGGTTCGGAATGCCTGAAATGCGCGCACCCGGCGAGTATCAGCGACAGGGCGAGCATGCCCGCGCCTACGCGGGCTCCAAGTACTTGATTAGAGACCATCCTCCACTCCTCATTGCACGAGGTGGGGCACACAAGCAGCGCCCAGGATTCTAATTGTTATACTGGCACGCCGCCCATTTGGCAGACGAATTAATGTCAAAATCGTGCGCTGGATCACGGGTGGCGGCGCCCCCATATACGGCGAAATCATGCCCTTAAGAACCATCCTGGAGTTCCCGGATCCCCGGCTGCGCACGCGCGCGCGTCCGGTGACCGAGTTTGACGCCGCGCTCGGGGCGCTCATCGACGACCTGTTCGAGACCATGTACGCAGCTCCCGGCATCGGGCTCGCTGCCACCCAGATCGACGTCCATCAGCGCGTCATCGTGGTCGATATCTCGAGCGACCGCAGTGGAAAGCTCGAGCTCGTCAACCCGCAGATCCTTGCGCGCGAGGGCGAGGCGAGCACCGAGGAAGGCTGCCTGTCGGTGCCGGGAATCTTCGATGAGGTGAAGCGCGCGGCGAAGGTGCGGGTGCGCGCCCAGGACCGCACGGGCGCGGTATTCGAGCGCGACTACGACGACATCCTGGCGGTGTGCATCCAGCACGAGATGGACCATCTCGACGGGAAGCTGTTCGTCGACTACCTCTCCGACCTCAAGCGCGAGCGAATTCGCAAGAAGCTCGACAAGGAGCGGAAGGAGCGCTCGGCGCGCGCTGCGGTGCCGGTCGGGGGCGCGCACCGCGCGTATTAGTCAATGTCAGTGTTGCGCGTCGCCTTCGCCGGGACGCCGGAATTCGCGCGGCCCGCGCTCGGGGCGCTCATCGGCTCGCACCGCGTCGTCGGCGTGCTGACGCAGCCGGACCGGCCGAGCGGGCGCGGGCGCCTGCTGCGCGCCTCACCCGTCAAGGCGCTCGCCGAGGCCCAACATCTGCCGCTGCTGCAGCCGGCGACTCTGCGCGAGGAAGCCGCGCGCGCGGAGCTCGCCGCCTGGAACCCCGACGTTCTCGTCGTAGTCGCGTACGGACTCATGCTCCCTCCCGCGGTGCTGAAGCTTCCGCGACTCGGCTGTCTCAACGTCCACGCCTCGCTCCTGCCGCGCTGGAGGGGCGCGGCCCCCGTGCAGCGCGCGATCCTCGCCGGCGACTCCGTCACGGGCGTCACCATCATGTTGATGGACGAGGGACTCGACACCGGTCCGATGCTTCTGCAGCGGGAGTTGGTCATTCGCGAGGACGACACGGGCGGGTCGCTGCAGGCGGCGCTCGCCGAGCTCGGCGCTAGGGCGCTGCTTGCGGCGCTCGAGGGATTCGCGGGCGGGACACTCAAGCCGCACCCGCAGCCACAGGAAGGCGTCAGCTACGCCGCCAAGATCACCAAGTCAGAGGCGAACATCGATTGGGGTCAGGACGCCGCGAGTATCGAGCGTCAGGTCCGGGCCTTCAGCCCCTGGCCGATTGCGGAGACTACCCTCGTCGGGGAGCGCCTTCGGATCCACTCTGCCAAGTCATCTACCGCGAACGAGTCGGTAAAAGACATAAATTACGCAGAAAGCGGCACCATCGTCTCCGTACGTGACGGCATCATGCTTGTGAAGTGCGGCGAGGGGGGGCTGCTCGCGGTCCGGGAGGTCCAGAAGCCGGGTGGCCGGATCCTGCCGGTGTCTGAATTCGCTCACAACGTCGAGCTCGTGGGTCGCCGGCTTGGCTAGGGGGCGCCGGGCCCCGGGCGCGCCGGCGCTTGCCGCCGCGGCCCGGGTGGTTCAGGCCGTCGTGACGAGCGGCCGGTCCGCGGACGCTGCGCTCGCAGAGTCCGACTCCGAGGCGGAGCGCTCGGCTGTGCGGGCCATCGCGCTCGGGACCTTGCGCTGGTACCTGCGGCTCGCGCCTGCGCTCGACCAACTGCTGAAGCGCCCCGCCGAGCTCGCGCCAATGGTGCGCGCGCTGCTCGTGGTCAGCGCCCATCAGATCGACTACTCGCGCAACGTTCCCGAGCAGACCGTGGACGCTGCGGTCGATGCCGCACGGATCCTCCGGAGCGAGCGCGCCACCTCGCTGGTCAACGCGGTATTGCGGCGTTATCTCGCCGAGCACGCCGCGCTCCTCGAGCGGGTCGATGCGGACCTGGCCGGCCGCACCGCGCACCCGGCCTGGCTCGTCGAGCGCTTCCGCGCCGCGTGGGGCGAGACGAGCGCGGCGATACTCGCAGCCAACAATGCCCATCCCCCGATGACGCTGCGCGTGGACCTCTCGCGCCTCGGCAGGCCGGACTATCTGCGCCAGCTGAAGGATGCCTCAATTGACGCGCGGGAAATACAATGGTCAGCATCTGCAGTGACTTTGGATCTTCCGCTGCCCGTTGATCGGCTGCCGGGGTTCTCCGCAGGAATGGTCTCCGTCCAGGACGCGGGGGCCCAGCTTGCGGCGCCGCTGCTCGGAGCCCGGCCGGGAATGCGGGTGCTCGATGCCTGCGCCGCCCCGGGCGGCAAGACCTCGCACATCCTCGAGCAGCTCGGCGGAGAGGCTGAGCTCACGGCTGTGGACATCGATGCGGGCCGGGTCGAGCGGATCCGCGAGAACCTCATGCGACTCAGGCGCGCCGCGCGACTCGTGATCGCGGATGTCCGTGAGCCGCAGACTTTCTGGGACGGACGTGCCTTCGACCGCATTCTGGTCGATGCCCCCTGCTCCTCGACGGGGGTGATCCGCCGCCATCCGGACATCAAGCTGCTGCGGCGCGAGAGCGACCTGCGCTCGCTCATCGAAGGTCAGCTCGCGATCCTCGTCGGGGCCGCGCACATGCTCGCCGTGGGCGGGCGGCTCCTCTACTGCACCTGCTCGGTGCTGCCGGAGGAGAACGAGGCCGTCGTGCAGGGCCTCCTCGAGCGCGTGCCGCAGATGGTGAGCGCGCAGATGCCGCGAGCCTCCCAGCTTGCCCCCGGCGCCCTCGATCGGGCCGTCGGCATCCAGCTCCTGCCCGGAGCAGAGGCGGGGACGGACGGCTTCTATTATGCTTGTCTCGAAAAGACAACGGTCGGAACCTGAGCACCCGTCCCGAGTCCACAGCCGAGGCCTTGTCGTTGCATCCATGCTACGTGGCGATCCAGCAAGGGATGGTTTGATCCGGCACGGCTTGGTCATGACGCTCTGCGCGCTGGCCCTGAGTACCGGGGCCGGGCAGGCGGGAGCCGAGGCCCTCGACGGGGTGCTCGCGGTGCGCTCCGCGTACGTCAACATCGATCACGGGGTCTTCCTGCTGCACGCGCGGATCGAATACCCGGAGGGGTCCGCCATCCGCCAGGCGCTGCGGGATGGGATCACACTGGCCTTCGACCTGGATGTGCGCATCGAGCGGGAGCGGCATCTGTGGTTCAACGCGGGCATCGTCGATCTGACGCTGCACCGGGAGCTCAGCTACCACGCGGTCAGCGACCGTTACGTGGTGCGCGACGTGCGCAGCGGCGACCAGGACACCTTCGCGACGCTCGACGAGGCGCTCACTTCCCTCGGCCAGGTGAATGGCTGGCCGATCCTGGTGGAACCCCAGCTCGACGGGGGCAGCTATACGATCAGCGTGCGGGCCGGCGTGCGCCGCGGACGGATGCCGGCATCGCTGCGCGCCTTGTTGTTCTGGACCGACGACTGGGCCCGCCAGAGCGAGTGGTATACATGGACGCTGCCCGTGTAACGCCGCGCTGGCAACGCCGCGCGCGCCTCTCGGCGGTCGCGCTCAGCGTTTTCTGGGGCGTGACCGGCTTCGCCGCCTTCCTGCTGCTCGCCAAGAGCGTGCAGAACTCGGCTGAGTTCGCCCGGTTGCAGTGGTGGATCCTGGTGCTGAACGTGTGCGCCGTGCTGGTGCTCACGGTGCTGGTGGTGCGCAAGCTCTGGCGGCTGGTGCGCGATTATCGGGCGCACGTCCCCGGCTCGCGCCTCACGGCGCGGACCGTGGGGATCTTCGGCGCGCTGGTCATCGCGCCGCTCTTGATCGTTTACCTGTCCTCGCTCGAGTTCCTCAACCGCGGCATCGACAGCTGGTTCACCGTGGAGGTGAAGCAGGGCCTCAACGACGCCGTGGTGCTGTCACGCGCCGCGCTCGCCCTGCGCATGCGCGAGTACTCGCGCCGCACCGAGGAGCTGGCGCGCTCGCTCGCCACCCTCCCGCCCGGGGCGATGCAAGCGCAGCTCGATGCCGATCGGCGCACGGGCGAGGCGCTCGAGATCGCGCTCTTCGGCGCCCAGGGACACATCATCGCGGCGAGCCTCGAGAACCCGCTCGAGGCCTTGCCCGCGCAACCGCCGCAGGACCTGGTGCGCCAGGTGGCGCAGCGGCTCTCCTACGTGAGCCTCGAGCCGCAGGCGGGCGGCCGCTACCTGATCCGCACCGCCGCGCCGCTGGTCGCTTCCGCAGCCAGCCACGATCCGCGCTTTGTCGTGGCCGTCTATGGCGTGCCGGAGCAGCTCGCGGCGCTCTCGGAAGCGGTGCAGGGCACGTACTCGCAGTACGGCAACCTCGCGGCCATGCGCGAGCCGCTCAAGTACAGCTTCCGCCTGACGCTCACCCTGGTGCTGCTGCTCGCGATGCTGGCGGCCATCTACGGCGCCATCTTCTCGGCGCAGCGCCTGGTGCGCCCGGTCCAGGACCTCATCGAGGGCACCCGGGCGGTCGGCAAGGGCGATTTCGCCACACGCCTGCCGCTGCCGTCGCGCGACGAGATGGGCTTCCTGGTGCACTCCTTCAACGACATGACCAAGCGGCTGCGGCGCGCGCGTGCCGAAGCGCAGCACAGCCAGGAGGCGGTGGAGCGCGAGCGCGAGCGGCTCGCCATCATCCTGGCGCGCCTGTCCACGGGAGTGATTGCGATCGACCGCCACATGACGCTGCGCATGGCCAACCAGGCAGCCGGCGCGATTCTCGGCACCGAGCTCGCTTCAGCCACCGGCCGCGCGCTGCCCGAGCTCGCCGCCGGCAACGAGCGGCTCGGGCAGTTCGTGGGCGCGCTCGCGGTGCGCTTCGCGGCCGGCCGCGAGGAGTGGCGCGAGCAGCTCGACCTCGACGGCGCCGCGGGCCGGCGCACGCTCATGTGCGCCTGCACCCCGCTTCCGGGCGAGGAGCGCGACATGGGCTTCGTGATCGTCTTCGACGACATCACCGCGCTCCTTGCGGCGCAGCGCGATGCCGCCTGGGGCGAGGTCGCGCGGCGCCTGGCGCACGAGATCAAGAACCCGCTCACCCCCATCCAGCTGTCGGCCGAGCGGCTGCGCCGGCGGCTGCTCGCCGGGATGAGCGAGCGAGACGCGGAAATCCTCGAGCGCGGCACCCGCACCATCGTGCAGCAGGTCGAGACGATGCAGCAGATGGTGAACGCCTTCAGCGAGTACGCGCGCGCGCCGGAGATGCACATCACGCGCTTCAGCCTTAATCAGCTGGTGACCGAGGTGGCCGACCTGTACCGCTCGCAGGCCCCGCGCACCCGCATCCGTCTCGATCTCGATCCGCGCCTCGAGGGCATCGAGGCGGACCGCGGGCGCGTGCGGCAGATTCTCAACAACCTGGTGACCAACGCGCTGGAAGCTCTCGAAGGCGTCGCGCAGGGCGCGCTCGAGATCAGCACGCGGCTGGAGAGCGCCGAGGACGCCGACTATGCCAGCATGACCGTGAGCGACAACGGGCCGGGATTCCAGCGCGAGCTGCTCGGGCGGGTGTTCGATCCGTACGTGACCAGCAAGCCGAAGGGCACGGGCCTGGGCCTCGCCATCGTCAAGAAGATCGTCGAAGAGCACGGCGGGCGCATCGACGCCGACAACCGTCCCGAAGGCGGCGCACGCGTGCACGTCGTGCTGCCGGTGATAGACAGCACCCGCTCCGCCAGCGGCGGCGCGCGCGAGCGGCGGAGGGAAAGGGCGCAAGTAAACCTCGACTGAATGTCGCAGGCTTTATGGTGATGCATGGCGGACCACGCAACCCACATCAGGCGTACTTGCGATCGCCCTCGGCAGCGGAAAGCCGCCGCCGATCCGGGCAAGGTTGCGACTTGCGTTCAAGTCGGCATGCGCCCGGAGACCACACGGACACTCAAAGCGATTCCTGATCCTTTGACCCAATGCACCACACGCGGAACACGTCTGGCTACTGTAGGCAGGGTCGACATAGTCGACAGCTATAGTCCACTTCACCAGAAACAGCACGCTGCACTTTGCGCGCAATTCATCGCGCGATTTCAGCTGCGAGTTTCCTTGTGAGGATATATGAGCAACCCACACATTCTCGTAGTCGATGACGAGGCGGACATCCGCGGCCTGCTGAAGGAGATCCTCTCCGAGGAAGGCTACGAGGTGGACGTCGCGGCCAACGCCGCACAGGCGCGCGCCTCGCGCGCCCGGCAGAACCCCGATCTCGTGCTGCTCGACATCTGGATGCCGGACGTCGACGGCATCACGCTGCTGCGCGAGTGGTCCTCCGGCGCCGGCGACGCCTGCCCGGTGGTGATGATGTCGGGTCACGGGACGGTCGAGACCGCGGTCGAGGCCACGCGGCTCGGTGCCTTCGACTTCGTCGAGAAGCCGCTGTCACTCGCGAAGCTGCTGCGCACGGTGGAGCGCGCGCTCGATGCCGGGCGGCGCCACCGCCAGTCCGGCAAGCTCCTCGGTGCGGCGCTCACCGCACCCATCGGCAAGAGCCGCCTCATGCAGCAGCTGCGCGCCGAGCTGCAGCAGGTGGCGGCGAACCCCTCGCCGCTGCTGCTCATCGGCGAGCCGGGCTCGGGCCGCGAAGCCCTGGCGCGCTACGTGCACGAGCACGGGCCGCGCGCCACGGCGCCGTTCGTCATGCTGATCGCCGGCACGCTGCGCGAGGCGGATGCCGAGGCGCGCCTCTTCGGCCGCGAGCGGGCGGATGGCGGCACGCGGGAGGAGGGGCTGCTCGAGCAGGCGGGCAACGGGTCGCTCTTCATCCACGAGATCGAGGACCTGCCGGCCGGCGTGCAGCGCCTCCTGTACGGTGTGCTCGAGTCCGGACAGTTCACGCGCCTCGGCGGCAGCGAGCCGGTGGCGCTGCGCGCGCGCCTGATCTCCTCGGCGCAGCCCGGGATCGAGCAGCGCGCCGGCAGTGAGGCGCTGCGCCGCGACCTGCTCGCGCACCTCAACGTGCTCATCATGCGCGTGCCGCCGCTGCGCGATTACGCCGAGGACGTCCCGGACCTGCTGCGCTATCACGTCGACCGCGTGGTCGACACCGAGGGGCTGTCGTTCCGGCGCTTCAGCGTCGCCGCGCAGAACCGGCTGCGCAACTACCCCTGGCCGGACAACGTGCGCGAGCTTCGCCACCTGGTGCACCGGCTGCTGATCCACGGAGGGAGCGAAGAGATCCGCCTCGAGGAGATCGAGCGCGAGCTCGCGGTGCAGGCGCCGCCGGACGAGCCGCTGGTGAAGCAGGATCTGCTGGCACTGCCGCTGCGCGAGGCACGCGAGCAGTTCGAGCGGGCCTATCTGCAGCAGCAGCTGCTGCTCTGCAACGGCAAGGTCGGGCAGCTCGCCAAGCGCGTCGGCATGGAGCGCACGCACCTGTATCGCAAGCTCCGCTCGCTCGGGGTCGATTTCAGAAACATCAGCGAGGACTGAGCACGGCGCCGGCACCCATGACAATCAGCGCCGACTTTCTGGCGTACGTGCTCGATCAGCTGCAGGAGCTCGGGGACGTCAGCGCGCGGCGCATGTTCGGTGGCGCGGGGCTCTACTGCGATGAGTTCTTCTTCGCGCTGATCGCGGACCACACGCTGTATCTGCGCGTCGACGATTCCAACCGCGGCGACTACCTGCAACGCGCCGCGCAGCCCTTCAGGCCCTATGCGGATCGGCCGCATCTCAGCATGAGCTACTACGAGGCGCCGGCGGAGGTGCTGGAGGATGCGCGGCAGCTCAGCGAGTGGGCACGGCGCTCGGTTGCGGTCGCGATGCGTGCGCCGACGCCCCGGGAGAACAGGCGGCGGCGCGGCCGCTCCGGGCGGCGCCGGCCGCGGACCGCGCGCGCCGCCGAACGCTGAGCGTGCTCAGTCGCCGACGCGGATGACGAGCGCATCGACGTCCGCGGCCTGCAGCTGCTTGCGCACCTTGTTGAGCTCGGCGAGATCGGTGATCGGACCAATGCGTACGCGGTGCCAGACGTCCGCGTCGACCGCCACCCGCTGCACCTTGGCATCCACCCCCTGCAGCGCGAGCTGTTTCCGCACGCGCTCGGCATCGGACTCGCTGCGATAGGAGCCGGCCTGCAGCACATACACGCCCGGGCGCTCGATGGGCGCGCCCGCGGGCTGGTCGCGCTTGACCTCCTTGTCCTTCTCCGGCACCACCACCTCGAAATTGGGCAGCATCTGGTAGAAGTCGTACTTCTCCGCGCTCTTGCCGCCGCCCGTCGCGGCCGGGTCGTCCGCCGGCGCGGTGCGGTGCGGATCGGGGCGCGGCGCGTCGCCGAGCTCAGGCGGCTTGTGGCCCCGGCCGGCGGCGTACACGAAGGCCACGGTGGCGAGCACCACCCCGGCGAGGAGGCCGAAGCCGAACTCGCGCCAGCGCCCGAAGTCGAGCGGGCGGCGCCGGGCTCTCTTGTAGTCGCGGGTGGTGAGTCTCGCCATGTTGAAGCAGCGCGCAGCGCCGCTCACATGCTCTCGGGCGCGGACACGCCGAGGAGCTTCAAGCCGTTGCGTACCACCTGCTGCACGCCGAGCACGAGCGCCAGGCGCGCATTGCGCAGCGGCGCATCCTCGACGAGGAACACCTGGGCGTTGTAGTAGGTGTGAAAGGCGTTGGCGAGCTCGCGCAGGTAGTGCACCAGCGCGTGGGGCGCGCGGTTCACCGCCGCCTGCTCCAGCACCTCGGGATAGCGCGCCAGTGCCTGCAGCACCGTCTGCTCGTGGCCGTCGGCGAGGCGCCCGACGGCGGCGAGCCCCGCAGCACGGTCGAAGCTAAGGCCGCGCGCGCCGAGCTGCTTGATGACGCTCGCAACGCGGGCGTGCGCGTACTGGATGTAGTAGACGGGATTCTCGTTGGTACGCGATTTAGCGAGCTCGAGATCGAAGTCGAGCGGCTGGTCGTGGCTGCGCATGAGATAGAAGAAGCGGCAGGCGTCGTTGCCCACTTCGCCGCGCAGCTGGCGCAGCGTCACGAACTGCGCCTCGCGTTTGCCCATCGGGATCTTCTCGGCGCCGCGGAACAGGCTCACGAACTGGATGAGCGGCGCCTCGAGGCTCTCCGGCGGCTCGCCCATGGCCGCAAGTCCCGCGCGCACGCGCGCGACGTAGCCGTGGTGATCGGCGCCCAGTACGTCGATCAAGCGCGCGAAGCCGCGCTCGCGCTTGTTGAGGTGATAGGCGATGTCGGAGGCGAAGTAGGTCTTCTGGCCGTTCTCGCGCACCACCACCCGGTCCTTCTCGTCGCCGAACTCGGTGGCACGGAACCACAGCGCGCCATCCTGGCGGTACAGCCGCCGCTGCTGCTCGAGCACCGCAAGCGCGTGATCGATCGCGCCGGAGTCGGCCAGCGCGCGCTCCGAGCACCAGTGGTCGAAGGTGACGCCGAATTCCCCCAGGTCCTCGCGGATGTCGGTCAGCATCGCCTCGAGCGACAGCTCGAGCACCTGAGCGAAGCCCCCGGGGCCGAGGAGCTCGCGGGCGCGCGCAATGAGCGCGTCGATGTAAGCCTCCTTGTCGCCCGCGGGAGCATCGGGCGGCAGGCCCGCGAGCACCGCGGCGGCCGGCCGCCGCAGCGTCGCCTCGGCAGCCGCTGACTTCAGGTCCTGCGCCAGCGCCCGCACGTAGTCGCCGCGATAGCCGTTTTGCGGAAAGGGCAGCTGCTCGCCGCACAGCTCGAGATAACGCACCCAGGCGCTCACCGTGAGGATGTCCATCTGGCGCCCGGCGTCGTTGATGTAGTACTCCCGCGTGACGTCGAAGCCGACCGCCGCGAGGATGTTGGCGAGCGTCGCGCCGTAGGCCGCCTGGCGCCCGTGACCCACGTGCAGCGGGCCGGTCGGGTTTGCCGACACGAACTCGACCAGCACGCGCTCGCCCGCGCCGAGCCTGCTCTCGCCGTAGGTGGCGCCGCGCGCGTGGATCGCCTCGAGCTCGCGGGCGTAGGCCGTGGCGCTCAGGTGAAAGTTGATGAAGCCGGCGCCCGCCACCTCGGCGCGCGCCACCAGCGGGCTCGGCGGCAATGCCGCGACGATCGCCGCGGCCAGCTCGCGCGGCGGACGGCGCGCGGCCTTCGCCAGGCGCAGCGCGACGTTGCTGGCAAAGTCGCCGTGCTGCGCCTCGCGGGTGCGCTCGACGACCACGGCGGAGGCGGGGGTTGTTTCGCTGAGGAGGCCGCCGGCGAGCTTCGCGAGTGCGGCCAGCAGCAGCTGCTCGAGTTCCTGCTTCAAGATCGGGTGAGTGTACCAGCCGTCGGATGCTCAGAAGAGCTCGAGCGGGTCGACGTCGAGCGCCCAGCGCACGCGCTGCGCACTCTTCAGAGCCTCGACGCCGGGCAGCCAGCCATCGAGCAGCTGATGCAGCGGCGGACGCTCCTGGCTCTCGATGAGGAGCTGCGCGTGGTAGCGTCCGGCGCGCTTCGCCATCGCGGCGGGCACCGGACCCAGGAGCCGCACGCCACGCGGCACGCTGCCGGCCAGCGCGCGTGCCTCGGCGAGGAAGCCGAGTGCCGCCTCGCGCGTCTTCCCCGAGGCGCGCAACGCCGCGAGACGGCTGAAGGGCGGCCAGGCCGCCTGCAGCCGCTCGGCGAGCGCGGCCTCCGCGAAGCCGTCGTAGCCACGCGCGAGCAGGCTCGTGAGCAGCGGGTGCTGGGGAAACTCGGTCTGGATCAGCACCTCGCCGGCCCTGGCGCCGCGGCCGGCACGGCCCGCGACCTGCACGATGGTCTGCGCGAGACGCTCCGGTGCGCGGAAGTCGGTGCTGAAGAGACCCTGGTCGGCGTTGAGCACCACGACCAGCGTGACGTTCGGGAAATCATGACCCTTGGTGACCATCTGCGTGCCGACCAGGATGCGCGCCTCACCGCTGGACATGCGGCGCACGACCTCATCGAGATCGCCACGCCGGCGCACCACGTCGCGGTCGAGCCGCACGATGGGCACTTGCGGGAAGCGCGCTGCAAGCGCCGCCTCGATGCGCTCCGTCCCCTGGCCGACGGGCTTCACGGCGAAGCCGCACTGCGGGCAGCGTGCCGGCAGCGGTGCGTCGGCGCCGCAGTGGTGGCAGCGCAGCCGCACTGCCGCGAGATGCACCGTGAGCCGCGCGTCGCACTCGCGACAGGGAGCGATCCAGCCGCACGCCGTGCACAGCAGCGTCGGCGCGAAGCCCCGGCGGTTGAGGAACACGAGCACCTGGCCGTCCGCGGCGAGATGCCGCTCGATGGCAAGCGTCGCGGGAGTCGAGATGCCGGACTCGACCGCGCTCGAGCGCAGATCGATGAGCGCAAGTCGCGGCGGACGCGACTCGCCGGGACGGCGCAACAGGCGCAGCCGCGTATAGCGGCCGCCGGCGACGTTGTGCAGCGTCTCGAGCGAGGGGGTCGCGGAGCCGAGCAGCACCGGCACGCGCGCCAGTCGCGCGCGCACCACTGCCAGATCGCGCGCCGAGTAGCGCAAGGCACCCTCGTGCTGCTTGAAGGAGGCATCGTGCTCCTCGTCGACCACGATGAGCCCGAGCGCAGGGAGCGGGGCGAATACCGCGGAGCGCGTTCCGAGCACGATGCGGGCCTCACCGCTCGAGGCGCTGCGCCACGCGGCGAGGCGCTCCTGATCCGTGAGCGCGGAATGCAGCACCGCGAGCGGTGCCTCGAAGCGATCGCGAAAACGGCCGACCAGCTGCGGAGTGAGTCCGATCTCCGGCACCAGCACGAGCGCGCTCCGCCCGCGCGCCAAGGTCTCCTCCGCGAGACGCAGATACACCTCGGTCTTGCCGCTGCCGGTGACCCCCTCGAGCAGGAAAGGCGCGAAGGCTCCCGCGGCCGCCGCGAGCTGCTCGACCGCATCGCGCTGCTCGGGGAGCAGCGTCGGTCCGGCGGCGCGTACCCGCGCGCCCTGCGCGGCGGGTGCGAGAGCGACCTCCTGGCGGTCGAGAAATCCGCGCGCCGTGAGAGCGCGCGCGGCCTCGCGCCAGTTGACGGAGTGCGTGGCGAGGACCTCGGCCGCTGCCGTGCCCCCCTGCGAGACGATGAATTCGAGCAGCGAGCGCTGCCTGGCCGCGCGCCGGGGCTCCCCGCCGCTGAGCGCCTCACGGCCCGCGGCGCTCAGCGTCCAGCGCTCTTCGATGGCGAGGAGTCCCGCCCCGAGCCGCAGCGCCTTGGGCAATGCGCTCGAGAGCACCTGTCCGATCGGATGGTGGTAGTACTCCGCCGCCCAGCGCACGAGCTCGAGGGTCGCTCCATCCAGCACCGGCTTGGGGTCCAGCACCTCGAGGACAGTCTTGACGCGCTCCGGAGCGAGCTCGGAAGAGTCTGCGGCCCCCATGACGACTCCGATCAGACGGCGTCGGCCGAACGGGACCCGCACCCGCATCCCCGGCGCGGGCTCTGCGGCACCCTCCGCGAGGGCCGGCGGAAGGTAGTCGAAGAGCCGCCGCAGGGGGGTATCGATCGCCACCCTGAGGAACTGAGGACCCGGTCTCACGGATTAGTCAAATCAGTGACTTGCGTTCGAGATGGGCGTCAACCGCGCACGGCGTGCGCGCGTTATACACGCCATGCCCGAGTTTGCTACGCTCGCGTCGCCTTATAGCATGCCGGCCGCACTACACGGCGACGTGGATCTGTCGGACCCCGAAGAGCAGACACAAACCCGCGCGCTGAACCAGTTCCTGGCCGGCGTCGAGCTGAAGGCTTTCAAGATCGCCCAGGCGGCGCTGCGGCACGAGGATGACGCCCTCGATGCGGTCCAGGATGCGATGCTGCAGCTGGCGCGGGCCTACTCGGATCGTCCGCCCGGGGAGTGGAAGCCGCTCTTCTACCGGATTCTCGAGAACCGCATTCGTGACATGCAGCGCCGGCGCACGGTACGTGGCCGCGTCATGGCCTGGCTGCCGGTGCGCGGCGACGATGACGACGAGGACTTCGACCCCGTGGCCCAGGCCCCGAGCACCGAGCCACAGCCGGTGCGCCGGCTCGAGCTCGAGGAGGCGGTGGGCGCGCTGGAGAAGGCGCTGCAGGAGCTGCCCCCGCGGCAGCAGCAGGCGTTTCTGCTGCGCACGCTCGAGGGGCTCGACGTGGCGGAGACGGCGGCGGCGATGGGCTGCTCGGAAGGCAGCGTGAAGACCCATTACTTTCGCGCAGTGCAGGCACTGCGCGCGCAACTTGGAGAGCTCTACCTGTGAGCCGCACCGATGAGTCACTGACGGATTTCGAGCAGGCCGCGCGAGCGGTGCTCGAGGAGAGCGTGCGCCGCATCGACGCGCGCACGCGCTCGCGCCTCAACCAGGCGCGTCATGCCGCGCTCGAGGCGGCCGCTGCGCGCCGCCGCTCGTGGTGGCGCAGCTTGGCCCTGATGCCGGCCGCGGGCGCCGTGGCCGCCGCGCTGCTCGTGGCCGTGGTGCTCTGGCACCGCGAGCCTCAGCGCACGCCGGCGCTGGCCCTCGACTCGCAGCATGCCGTGGTCGAGGACATGGATTTGCTGACAGACAACGACTCGATCGACCTGATGGAGGGATGGGACGGCTCGTTCTATGAATGGGCGGCCGCGCAGTCCGATGCCGGTGCCGAGAGCAACAGCTGATGTGGTCCTATCGCGCCGCTGCGGTCGCGGTGCTGAGCGCACTCACGCTCGGCAGCGCCATCGGCCGCTCGGACGACACCAGCCGCCCGCCGCCGCAGCCGCCTGCCGCGGGATTCCTCGAGTTCCTCGGCAGCGTCGACCGTCTCTCGGAAGTGAATCCGAACTACCTTTCGCAGCCGATTCCGGCGAAGACTGCGCAGCCTGCGGCCAGCGGGGGCACGCGGCCGCCGCCCGCCCCGCCGCCGACTCCGGCGCCGACTTCCCCCGGAGACAAGAACAATGGGTAGCCAGCTGAGAGTCCGTAACGGGGTGTGTGTGCTGCTCGCCGCGGTGCTGCTCGCCGCGGTTGCGCCGACCTTCGCGCAGGAAACGGCGCCGGCCGCAGCTCCGGCCGCCGCGGCCGCGAGTCCGCCCGCGCCGGTCGCCTGGTCGAGCCTCTCGAGCGAGCAGCAGAAGCTCCTTGGCCCGATGGCAAATCAGTGGGGGACTCTCCCCCCCGAGCGGCAGCAGGCGCTCGCCCACGGCAGCGAGCGCTGGCTCTCCATGTCTCCCGAGCAGCGCGACCAGGCGCGTGACCGCTTCTCGCGCTGGCAGTCACTGCCCCCGGAGCAGCGGCGCGCGCTGCGCGATCGCTGGCAGCGCTTCCAGGCACTGCCGCCGAATGAGCAGGCGGCCGTGCGGCAGAACTTCCACCGCTTCCAGCAGTTGCCGCCGGCGCAGCGGCAGATGCTGCGCCAGCAGTGGCGCAACGCCACGCCCGAGCAGCGCCAGCAGATGATCGAGCACGCGCGCGAGCAGCGCCAGAAGCGGATGGTGCAGCCGCACGCCGGACCGCACCCGCAAGCCAAACGTCCGTAGCTTCGTTGCGGGCCGCGAAGGGCGGGGCTCGACGCGCCTCTGCCCCGATCGCCTCAGCTAGCGGCTCTTAGCCTTCGCGTCCCGCATTGGCACCGGGATGTTGCATACGTCGATGCGGCCCGCCGGCACCTTGAACCACTCCTCGTGGCGGTTGCGGCGCGCCTCGACGTAGGCGGCGAAGGTCGCGGTGTCAGTTCTCAGGACCTCGAGCGGCGCGCGCTCGGCCTCCGGGAGATCGGCCGCGACGCGCAGCGAGCGCAGCGGCGTGCGCTCGGCGGGGTGCTCGTAGAAGCCGAGCGCGCCGCTGCCGCGCGGCATCACCGAGAGCAGCTCCATGCCACGCACCACGCGCCCGAGCAGCGTCACGTTGCGGTCGAGATGGCGGGGCGCCTGCCCGATCACGACGTAGAGCTCCGTGCCGCCGCCTGAGTCGACGTCATTGTCGCGTCCGGCGCCGACCATGCCATAGCAGTGCACCAGCCACGCGCGCCCGATCTGCGGATCGGCGGCCACCGGGAAGCCGTCCAGGAACCCGACGACCGGCGCGTAACTGTCGGGGTCGGTGATGCGCGTCAGCGTGAGAGCGCGCAGCGGCCGCTCGAACTCCGCAGGGAGGGTGCGCTGCGCCTTCTGCAGCGGCTTCTTGCCCTCGGCATCGCCCCATTGCACGACGTAGTTGTCCTGCGCGCGCATGATGGCGAGGCCGTCGAAGTACTGCTCGCGCGCGAGCGCCACGACGTTCTCCACGTGGCGCGGCGCGAAAACCGGGGCGAGCTCGATGATGACTCGCCCCGCGGGCAGCTCGAGGTAGAGCGTCTGCTGCGGATCGAGCGCGCGCCAGTCGGAAGGCGCAGACGCCGCGAGCACCTCGGCGGTGGTCCGTGCCTTGGCAGCCGGCTCGCCCATCGGGGCGGCGGCAGCGGCAGGGGCTGCGGGCGCGGCGGCACCCAGGAGCGACGCGGCCAGGGCCGCGAGCGCGGACCGGATGGGGTGAGTCATGACCTTATCCTCGCTCACTTCAGCCGTGTGAAGCCGTCCGGGCTCCAGTCCTCGCTGCCCACGCCGTGGTGCACGATGAAGAGGCCCTCCGGGTCATAGCGCTTCTTGATCGACATGAGGCGCCGGTAATTGGCGCCGAAGTACGCCTCCTGCCAGCGCTCGTTGAAGAAATTGCTCTCCGAGAGGTACGACCCGGAGCGCGGGGCGACCTTGGCGAGCTCCGCAGTCGCCGCATCGATCGCGCGGGCGTCGCGGTGCGCCGCCTCGAGATCCATCGGCGGCCGCGACTCGCCGGGATAGGAGGGCCGCTCGCCGTCGGCGATGATCGCGAGCGCGAAGGCCTCGGTCACCGCGGGGTTCATGGCGGTGTCGAGCGAGGCCTTGATGGCGTCGGGCGCAGCGAACGCCAGTCCCTTGTTGAAGTGCAGGCCCACCTCCTTGTGGCGCGAGGCCGCATGGAGCGCCTCTGTGAGGCGCTCCTGGGAAGCGCCCTCGAGCAGCGCCGCGGGGAGCCACAACGAGTCGTAGCCGTGCAGGTAGGCACCCACCTGGTCCTGGTCGCCTTCCCAGTAGCCGTGATCGGGCGAGGCTCCGGGCCGCTTGTCCGGGATCATGCTGGAGTTGCCCTCGATCTCCCACCAGCTCTGCATCTTGTGGCCGCCGCTCGCGCCGAGATGGTCGGTGACCTGGTAGTCGGCGTTGGCGCTCACCCAGTCGAAGAACGGCTGCCACGCCGCGCGCGCCTCCTCGCGGGTTAGGCCCTGCTGCACCATGGAGATCTTGAGCGAGTTGTCGCTCTTCACCGCGACCTGCTCGCCCCAGTGGGGATTGGCGAGCCGCTCGGCATAGTGGGCGACGAAGCGGGCGATGAGCGCGCGGAACGACGTATCGCTCTTTGCCTGGATGGTGCCCCAGGCGCTGCCGCAGAAGTCCGGCAGCGGGTGGATGCGCAGCGTGAGTCGCGTCACCACGCCGAAGGTCCCGCCGCCGCCGCCTTTCAGCGCCCAGAGGAGATCCGCATCCTGGCAGGCGTTGACGACGCGCACCCGCCCGTCGGCGGTGACGACCTCGGCCTCGATGAGCCCCGCGGCGGCGTTGCCGAAGGCCCTGGAGAAGCTGCCGAAGCCGCCCGACTGCACGAGCCCGGCGACGCCGACCGAGGTGCAGCCGCCGCCCTGGACATAGCGCCCGCCGCGGCTCGTGACGGCGCTGTAGGCGTCGATCCACATGCAGCCGGCGCCGAGCGAGACCGCCGGGGTGGGGGCCATCTTGCCGGCGCAGCCCGCGCCGACGAAGTCCTCGTGCAGGCGGACCTCGTTGAGCGCGCGCGTCCAGATGAGCAGCGAGTCGGGGGCGCTCGAGGTGCCGAGATAGCTGTGGGCACCGCCCTTCACCACCACCCGCAGGTTGTGTGTGCGCGCGAAGCTCACGGCGTGGGCGACGTCCTGGGCGCTGCGGGCCTTGACCGCATAGGCGCTCGGGGCGGGCGTCCAGGCATCGAGCCAGCCCGAGACCTGCGTGCCGCCCGGCTGGTCGCCGATGTAGAAGGGGTTGCGCAGGTTTTGCGAGACCTCGCTGCACGCGGCGCTTCCGGCGTCGGCGACGCAGGGGGCGAAGAGCGCCTGCGGCTCGAGCAGCTTGCCGCCGACTGCCGCCCTGAGCTCAGCCCACTCAGCCGGCTTCGGCCAGTAGGGGTCGCCCGGGCGCACGCGCGCGAAGGGCGACATGACGCGCGCCGCGAGTCGCCCGGGCGCGGCGAGAACGAGCGGCAGCGCCGCCCCCAGCTTCAGCAGACTCCGGCGTGGCAGGACGTGAACGGGTGTTGTTGGTGTGCTCATCGGTCGCGCTCGTCGCAGTGGAAGAGATGCAGCATCCGGTGGAACACCGGAGCGAGGATGATGGTCGCGGTGATGATGAAGATCAGCCCCGCGTACAACGCATAGCACCCGGCGAACAGCTTGCCCGCGGGTGTCACCGGATTGTTCACCGGCCCCATGCCTCCCAGCAGCATCGCCGCGTTGAGGAAGGCATCGCGCCAGGCGAGATGCTCGTAGTACCCGTAGCCGGCCATGCCGAGTGCCAGCGAGGCCGCGAGCAGCAGTGCCGCGAGCGCGAAATGTCGCAGCAGCCGCCGCACGAATCGCGGGCGCGAGAGCGGCGGCGTGCGGCGGGACTCGTACATGGGCGCAGCGAGAGACAGCCCCTGATGCGCAGCCTCAGCCCACCGCTTTCACAGCCGCGATGAGCTCCGCGCCGGCTTTCTGCGCATCGCCGTACAGCATGCGGGTGTTGTCGAGGTAGAAGAGCGCGTTCTCGATGCCGGAGAAGCCCGCGCCCCTGCCGCGCTTGATGACGATGACGTTCTTCGCCTTGTCGGCGTTCAGGATCGGCATGCCGTAGATCGGGCTCGACTTGTCGGTGCGCGCCACTGGGTTCACCACGTCGTTGGCGCCGATGATGAGCGCGACATCTGCGGTCTCAAACTCGGCGTTGATCTCGTCCAGGTCGGAGATGAGGTCGTAGGGCACGCCGGCTTCCGCCAGCAGCACGTTCATGTGGCCGGGCATGCGCCCCGCGACCGGATGGATCGCGAAGCGCACGTTCACGCCCCGGTCGATGAGCAGCTGGCACAGCTCCCAGATCTTGTGCTGCGCCTGGGCGACCGCCATGCCGTAACCCGGTACCACGATCACCTTGGAGGCGAAGGCCAGCATCACGCCGACGTCGGCCGCCTCGATGGGCTTCAGGCTCCCGGTGACGGCGCCGGTCGCCTCGCCCCCGGTGTCGCCGAAGCCCGAGAACAGCACGTTGCCGAGCGAGCGGTTCATCGCCCGCGCCATCAACTGCGTGAGCAGCGTGCCGGCCGAGCCCACCACCGTGCCGGCGATGATCATCGCCGCGTTGTCGAGCGCGAAACCCTCGAGCCCGACTGCGAGTCCGGTGAGCGCGTTGTAGAGCGAGATCACCACCGGCATGTCGGCGCCGCCGATCGGCAGCGTCATGGTGACCCCGAGCACGAGCGCGAGCACGAAGAAGCCGGTGACGACGCCCGCACCGGCGTTCATGTGGGAAGCCACCAGCGCGCCGAGCACCAGCGCAGCGGCGAGCAGCAGCAGGTTCACGATCTGCTGACCCCCGAAGCGGATGCTGCGCGTGATGAGTCCCTGGAGCTTGCCGAAGGCGATGGCGCTGCCGGAGAAGGATATCGCGCCGATGATGCCACCGAGGACCGCGAGCGAGCCGGTGACGTAGCCCCCGGCACCGCCGCGGTAGAGCTCGACCGCGGCGATCGCCGCCGCCGCGCCGCCGCCCATGCCGTTGTAGAGCGCGATCATCTGCGGCATGTCGGTCATGGCGACGCGCTTGCCGCTCCACCACGCCAGCGCCGCGCCCACCAGCATCGCCGGGAGGATCAGCCCGTAGTTGGACATCCCCGGATAGAGGAAGGTGACGAGCGTGGCCACGCCCATGCCGGCGCCCGCCCAGAGGATGCCGCTGCGCGCCGTCACCGGCGAGCTCATGCGCTTCAAGCCCATGATGAACAGCACCGCGGTGACGAAGTAGCTCGCCTGGATCGCGAGGCTCGCGGAGAACCAGCCCGGCATCAGTGGGTCCCTTTCCTGGCGCGCGACCCGCTCGCCTTGAACATCTCGAGCATGCGCTCGGTCACCACGTAGCCGCCGACGGCGTTGCCGGCCGCCAGCAGCACGCCGATGAAACCGATGACTTTCTCGAGCGGGGTGACCGCGCTGCCGAGGGCGACCATGGCGCCCACGAGAACGATGCCATGCACGAAGTTCGAGCCCGACATGAGCGGCGTGTGCAGGATCACCGGTACGCGCGAGATGACCTCGTAGCCGGTGAAGGCCGCCAGCATGAAGATATAGAGCGCCACCATCCCGGTCATGTCAGCCCCCCAGCGCCTTGGCCGTCGGCTCGTGTCTGATCTCGCCGTCGCGCGTCAGGCACGATTGCGCGAACACCTCGTCGTTCCAGTCGATCGCCAGCTCGCCCTTCACGAGGGCGGGCTTGAGGAAATTGAACAAGTTGCGCGCGTACATCTCGCTCGCGTTGTAGGCGAGCTCGGCGGCGAGATTCACCGCGCCCACGACTCTCACGCCCTGGTGCTCCACGATCTCGCCGGCGCGGGTGAGCTCGCAGTTGCCGCCCTGCTCGGCGGCGATGTCGACCACCACCGAGCCCGGGCGCATCCGCTCGACCGCCGCGCGCGAGATGATCTTCGGCGCCGGGCGCCCGGGGACGGCGGCGGTGGTGACCACGGCATCGGCCGCGGCGATGCGTGCATCGAGCGCCGTCTGCTGCTGCGCCCTCTCCTCGGCGGTGAGCTCGCGCGCATAGCCGCCGGTGCCTTCGGCGCTCACGCCGGTCTCGACGAACTTTGCTCCGAGCGATTTCACCTGCTCGCGCGTGGCGCCGCGCACGTCGTAGGCCTCGACCACGGCCCCCAGGCGCCGGGCGGTGGCGATGGCCTGCAGTCCCGCGACGCCGGCGCCGATCACCAGCAGCTGTGCCGGGCGAATGGTGCCGGCGGCGGTGGTGAGCATGGGGAGGAACTTCTGCAGCTGACTCGCGGCGATCAGCACCGCCTTGTAGCCGGCGATGGCGGCCTGAGATGACAAGGCGTCCATCGACTGCGCGCGCGAGATGCGCGGCACGAGCTCCATGGCGAAGGAGGTGAGGCGGCGCTCCTTGAGCGCGCGCACCTCGGCGGCGCGTGCGTAGGGCTGCATGAAGCCGATCACCACGGCGCTGCTCCTGAGCTGTCCGATCTGCCCGACGGTGAGCGGCTGCACCGTGAGGAGCACGTCGGCGCCCGCCAGCACCGCCGCGGCGGAATCGGCCCAGGTCACATTCTTATAAGCCGAGTCGGGGAAGCGCGCGCGCTCGCCGGCGCCGCGCTCGAGCAGCAGGCGCGCGCCCGCTGCCGCGAGCTTGTCGGCGATCTCCGGGACGAGGCTGACGCGCGTCTCAAGCGGCGCGCTCTCGCGCAGCGCTCCTATCGTCACTGGCATTCAGGGCCTCTTGCACGTGCGTGGCCGGCCGGCCACGTGACTGGAAAATTTCAATTTAATTAAGACCTTGCGATGTTGAATTCTTGCACAAAAGTGCCGTATCTTACAGCGCCATGCCCGGGATTGACCTTGATCGAGCCGACCACGGCCTCCTCGACGACCTCGCGGTGATCGCCACGCCCGCGGCGCGCGGCCTGTCGCAGCTCGTACTGCGCACGGACGTGGCCGGCATGCCGCTCGAGTGGATCGATTACAAGGAGGCCGCGCGACTCTACACCCAGGAGCAGGTCGCATACACGTGCGGCTCGCTCCTCTACCAGCTGTACGGCGGGACCAACGCGCGCACCGGCCGCCGCACCGTGCTCGAGGTGAACTCCATCGTCGCGACCGTCGGCCACACCGGCAATCCGGGCAACACGCGCCACGATTACATCCCGCCGCTCAACAACCAGACCCTGTTCCGGCGCGACGCGTACCTGTGCATGTACTGCGGGCTGCGCTTTCCCTCGCGCGACCTGTCGCGCGATCACATTCGCCCCTTCAGTCAGGGCGGCACGGACATCTGGACCAACGTGGTGGCCTCCTGCCGCCGCTGCAACAACCAGAAGGCCTCGCGCACGCCGGAGCAGGCGCGCATGCAGCTGATCGCCGTGCCGTTCACGCCGACCTACGCCGAATACATCTTCCTGAAGGGACGGCGCGTGCTCGCCGACCAGATGGAATACCTGGTGGCGCATTTCCCGCGCTCGAGCCCGCTGCACGACCGCATCCGCGCCTACCTCTCCTGAAGGCGCTCCGCGTGACGATCGGGGCCGGCACCTGCTAAGGTCCGGCGCGTGATCTTCCTCGTCGACGCCTCGGTCTACGTCTTCCGCGCCTACCACTCGATGCTGCCCGACATGCGCGACGCGGACGGCAATTCCACGCACGCGGTATTCGGGTTCGCGCGCTTTCTCGGCGATCTCATCGAGCGGATGCGTCCGGCCTACATGGCGGTGGCCTTCGATCAGCGCTGCAAGGATTCCTATCGCCGCCGCCTCTACCCCGCCTACAAGGCGAACCGCGACAGCCCGCCGGCGGACCTGACGCAGCAGTTCGCGCGCTGCCGTGAATTGTGCCGGCATCTGGGGATTGCCGAGTTCGTGTACCCCGAGTACGAAGCCGACGACATCATCGGGACGCTCGCGGGGCTCATGCGCGCGGCCGGCGTGCGCGCCGCCTTCATCACGCGCGACAAGGACCTGGCGCAGCTGATGCGCGACGGCGACGTGCTGTGGGACTTCGGCGCCCGCGGCCAGTTCGGCTATCACGACATCGAGCGCCACTTCGGGGTCGCACCTGAGCGCTTCGCCGATTATCTGGCGCTTGCGGGTGATGAGTCCGACAACATCCCGGGCGTGCCCGGCGTCGGGCCCCGCACCGCGGCCTCGCTCATGAAGGCTTTCGCATCGCTCGATGAGCTCTACGACGATCTCGAGCGCGTCGCGCTGCTGAAGATCCGCGGCGCGGGCACGCTCGGAGCGCGCCTCGCCGAGCATCGCGACGCGGTGTACCTCGCGCGGCGACTCACCCGCATCAGCTGCGATCTGCCGCTGGGCGTCGGTGCCACGGGACTGAAGCGCCGCGCGCCCGATCTGCCCGCACTCTCGCGCCTGTACGACACCCTCGGCTTCGGGCCGTTTCTGCGCGCGCAGGGGGCGCGCGTCGCGCAGCTGCCCGCGGCCTGCGCCTGAAGCGGCGCCCGGTCGGGCCCAACATGGAGCGCTGGGCTGCCATCGCGGCCGGAATCACCCGCATCGCGGGAGTGAGTTGCGCCGCTCGGCCCGAGAGGCGTGTGGCCGGGGGCAGTATCAACCACTGCTACCGGTGGCCGACCGCAACGGGAGCGCTGTTCGTCAAGGTGGCCGGCAGCGGCGCGCTGCCGATGCTCGAGGCCGAGGCCGAGGGGCTGGCGGAGCTCGGGCGCGCGCGGGCGCTGCGCGCACCAAGGGTGCTGGCGTGCGGAGCGGGCGCCGAGGCGGCGTTTCTCGCCCTCGAGTGGCTCGAGGCCGGGACCGCGGACGAGGCTTGCGAGGAGCGCCTGGGATCCGCCCTCGCAGCGCTCCATCAGGTCACCGCGGGCGAGTTCGGCTGGCGGCGTGACAACACCATCGGCAGCACGCCGCAGGCGAACGGGGCGCTCGCCTCCTGGGCGGAGTTCTACCGCGAGCGGCGGCTGCGCCCGCAGCTCGAGCTCGCCGTCGCCAACGGCTTCGGCCCGCTGCTCGGCGGCTGTGGCGAGCAGCTGCTCGCGGGGGTCGGAGCGCTGCTCGGGCAGCACCGCCCGGCGGCCTCGCTCCTGCACGGGGACCTGTGGGGTGGCAACTGGCTCGCCACCAGCGACGGTGAGCCGGCGGTCTTCGACCCGGCGGTCTACTACGGGGACCGCGAGACGGACCTGGCCATGACGCGGCTCTTCGGGGGCTTCGGCCCGGCCTTCTACCGGGCCTACACCGCGGCGGCGCCGCTGCCGCCGGGAGCGGAGCTGCGGCGCGGGCTCTATAACCTTTATCACGTGCTGAATCACGCCAACCTCTTCGGCGGCGGCTACGCCCAGAGCGCACGCGCCATGATCGAGCGGCTGCTCGCGGAGCTGCACGCATAGAGGCTATGCTGCGTACCCGGCCCGTGCCGGCGCGAAAGGAGCTCCCGGGGGTTTTATGGCGGTCGCAACGACGGATAAGAACATCGAGTCGGTCCTCATCGAGCAGCGCAGCTTTCCCCCATCGCCCGAGTTCACGGCGCGCGCGCGCATCCAGCCGCGGGATCTCGACAGCCTGCGCAAGCGCGCGGCCGACGATCATGTTGGATTCTGGGCGGACCTCGCCTCGCAGGAGCTCAGCTGGCACCGGCCGTTCACCGTGGCGCTCGATGAGGCGCGCGCGCCGAATTACCGCTGGTTCACCGACGGACGCCTCAACGCCTCGTGGAACTGCCTCGACGTGCACCTGAATGAGCGCGGCCACAAGACCGCGGTCATCTTCGAGGGCGAGCCGGGGGACGTGCGGCGGCTCTCTTACCGCGAGCTGCACGCGGAAGTCTGCCGCTTCGCCAACGCGCTCAAGGCTCTGGGTGTCGCCAAGGGCGACCGCGTCGTCATCTACATGCCGATGGTGCCCGAGGTGCTGGTGGCGATGCATGCCTGCAACCGCATCGGCGCCATCCATTCGGTGGTGTTCGGCGGCTTCTCGGCGCCGGCGCTCAAGGATCGCATCGAGGACACCGAGGCGAAGCTGGTCATCACGGCCGACGGCGGCTGGCGCGGCGGCGCGGCGGTGGAGCTCAAGGTCGGCACGGATCACGCGCTCGCCGGCGGCTGCCCGAGCGTCAGGCGGGTCATCGTGCTCAAGCGTACCGGCCGTCCGGTGCCCATGGACGCGAAGCGCGATCTGTGGTGGCACGAGGCGGTCGAGGGACAGCCGCCGTCGTGCGATCCCGAGTGGGTGGAGGCGGAGCATCCGCTCTACATCCTCTATACCTCGGGCTCTACCGGTAAGCCGAAGGGCATCCAGCACGCCACCGGTGGCTATCTGCTCGGCGCCAAGGTGACGACTCAGTGGGTCTTCGACCTGCGCGACGACGACGTCTTCTGGTGCACGGCGGATGTCGGCTGGGTCACCGGCCACACCTACATCGCCTACGGACCGCTCGCCGCAGGCGCCACGGTCGTCATGTACGAGGGCGCTCCCACCGTGCCCGACGGCGGCCGCTTCTGGAAGAACTGCCAGGCCCATGGCGTGACCATCTTCTATACCGCGCCGACCGCGATCCGTGCGCTGATGAAGCTCGGCGATGAGATACCCGCCAGGTACGACCTGTCGAGGCTGCGCCTGCTGGGCAGCGTCGGCGAGCCGATCAATCCCGAGGCGTGGATGTGGTATCACCGCGTGATCGGCAAGGAGCGCTGCCCGATCGTCGACACCTGGTGGCAGACCGAGACCGGCGCGATCCTCATCTCACCGCTTCCCGGGGTGACCGCCACCAAGCCCGGCTCGTGCACCCAGCCGCTCCCGGGGATCGATGCCGACATCGTCAACGATCACGGCGAGTCGGTGAAGCGCCCCGACGCGGGTGGCTATCTCGTGATCCGCAAGCCCTGGCCGTCGATGCTGCGCACCATCTGGCGCAACAACCCGCGCTACGTCGAAGGATACTGGTCTAAGTTCCACACGCGCTGCTACGTGGCGGGCGACAGCGCGCACCGCGACAAGGACGGCTACTTCTGGATCATGGGTCGCATCGACGACGTGCTGAAGGTGTCGGGACACCGTCTCGGCACCATGGAGATCGAATCCGCTCTGGTCGCTAATCCGCGCGTCGCCGAGGCGGCCGTGGTCGGCAAGCCGCACGAGATCAAGGGCGAGTCGGTGTTCGCCTACGTGGTGTTGCGCGGCGCGCGTCCCACCGGCAGCGCGGCCACCGCCCTCACCAAGGAGCTGCGCGACTGGGTGGGCGAGCAGTTAGGTCCGATCGCCAAGCCCGACGACATCCGCTTCGCGGACAATCTCCCCAAGACGCGCTCCGGCAAGATCATGCGCCGCCTGCTGCGCGCGGTGGCGAACGACGAGGAGGTCACCCAGGACGTCTCGACGCTGGAGAATCCCGCGATTCTCGATCAGCTGCGCGGCACGGCCACCGGCGCGAAAACTTCCCGCCCCAAGCCGGCCGCGCCGAAGGCCAAAGCGCCGGCAAAGAAGGCCGCCAAGCCGAAGGCCGCGAAGGCGAAGGCGAAGGCGAAGAAGCCCGCGAAATCCCGCAAGCCCGCCGTGGCCAAAGCGAAGCGCTCCGGCAAGCGGCCAAGCCGCGCACGGCGCGCGGCGCCACGGCGCAAACGCTAGACCCTCAAGGGCCGGCGCCGCCGGTCGCATCGAGCCCGAGCACGACGAGGCGCCGCTCGAGCCGCTCGCGCAGGCTCGCCGGCTGATCGAGCCCCATGCGTTTCAAGGCCGCGGCGTGGCGCGCGGCGGGACGGCCCGAGGCGAGTGCCGCCGCCGCGGTGGTGAGCTTCGACCAGGGGCTGCCGGTGCGGCCCCCGAGGTGCTTGAGCGCCCGCACCAGCGCGGCCTCCTCGGCGGTGAGATCGGTGCCGAACGGGTACTCGCTGAAGAATCCCTGACGGCGATGCGCGCCGAGCGCGCGCGCCAGGCGCGCGGGCGTGTTGTCGCGGTGCGCCTCCGGGATGCGGTAGTCGGCGCGTAGCTTGCCGGCGCGTACGGCGTGCGCGAGCAGCGGCTCCTGGAAGCGCGAGTCGGTGACGTTGAGCAGCGCCATGATGATCTCCTCGTCGGTCCGGCCGCGCAGGTCGGCGATGCCGTACTCCGTGACCACGATGTCGCGCAGGTGCCGCGGGATGGTCTCGTGGCCGTAGCTCCAGAGGACGTTGGAGGTGGTGCGGCCCTGCTGCGTGCGCGTGGCGCGCGCGCAGAGTATGGAGCGGGCGCCGGGCAGCGCGTGCGCCATGGCGACGAAGTTGTACTGGCCGCCGACGCCCGTCACCACCCGGCCGCTGTCGAGCGCGTCGGATACCGCGGCACCGAGCAGCGTGACCATCATGGTGCTGTTGATGAAGCGGGCGTCGCGGCGCTGCAGGATGCGCAGCTCCTGGTCCGGCCCATAGAGCTGGTTGATGTAGCCGACCCCGCGCATGCCGAAGCGCTCGCGGGTCGTCTCGGGCAGGTCGCGCAGCGCCGCGTAGAAGCCGCGCGGACCGACGAAGAATCCCGCGTGCAGCACCTGGCCGTTGCGCAGCTCGCGTCCCAGGCACTCGGCGAGGCGCGCGAGGCTTGCGGGGTCGCTCAGGTCGGCCTCGATCCAGCTGCCGCCGCGTGCGCGGATACGCCCGGCGTCAAACTCGACGTCGGCGCGGAAGACTCCGTAGTGCTTGAGCTGCGCGAACTCCGCGGCGGTGAGTCGCGGTCCCATGCCCGCGTTCGCCAGGAGCTCGAGGATGCGCTCGTCGAAGCGCTCGCCGATCTTCCCCGAGGCGAGCAGCCGCTCGAGCGGCAGGCAGTCGTAGACCGGGCGGCGCAGCACCCCGGCGCGGTACAGCTCGAGCAGCTGATCGACGAACATCTCGGTTGCGGCGTAGAGGCCGCCGGCGAAGGGCTCCATGCCGCCCTCGGCCGCGATCAGCGGCGCCGCCCCGGCGTGCGGGTCGAGAGCCTCGCGTGCGGCGCGCCAGGCGGCGTTCTGCTGATGGCGCAGCAGCAGCGCGTAGGTGGTCGCCTCGGCCAGCTCGCCGATGCCCACCTGCAGCGTGCCCCCGTCGCGCACCAGGCTGCTGGCATGCATGCCGATGGCGTGGTGCACGAGGCTGAGCGGCGGATTCGGCGGGCAGAAGAGGTCGTAGTCGTAGCGCGGAGCGTCCACCAGGAAGTCGAGGCAGCGCGCGTCCACCTGTGCATGCCCGGTCATGAAGGGCATCTGCGCGTGGGTCTCGCCCACGAGGACGATGTCGCGGCCGGCGCGGCGCTGTGCCTCGATGAGCGCCAGCAGCTCGGGAGTGACGTCGGCATTGGAGCCGAGGCTGAGCAGCATCTGGCCGTCCTGCGTGCGCCGCGCGACCAGCTGCGCAACGACGTTGACACCGCGCGCCAGGACGTCGCGCGCCACGTGCGTGTAGTTCGCGCACAGATAATGCCGCTGCGCCTGGGTTGAGCCGAGGAACTGGCCGAGCGTCAGGAAGAACTCGATGACGCGCACGTTGTCGGGCAGCGCATCGTGCAGCAGCGCCCGGGCGTACTCGGGCTCGACGTAGCTGCCGAACACGCGCGCGACGAGCGGCGTGGTGAGGCGCGCTTCCAGCGCCGAGTCCGCCACCGGCTTCAGCAGCGACAGCGCCGTCAGGATGGTGAGGTCGATGCCGGGATCGCGCAGCGCGCGACGGTAGAGCTCGTTGACCAGCGGATTCGGGTTGCCGATGCCGAGCGGCAGCGCCAGCACGATGCGCGGCCCCACGCGACGCAGTACCGCATCGACGCAGTGTCCGACGTCGTCGAATATCTCAGGCATGCCTCTTGTGGCATGCTCCCCGAAGCGCCTGACGCGCGTCAACACGCGCCACCTGCATGGAGGAGCACCATGGCATTGAGCAAGCCCGCACTCGACCCCGCGAGCGTCGCCGCAGTGAGCCGTTCGGGCTATCCCGAGCCGTACCGCTCGCGCGTGCTGCCGCGCGAGAAGCGCCGTCTCGGAGAGGCGCTCGGCCTCACGCGCATCGGCATCAATCAAACCGTGCTGCCGCCCGGCAAGGAGTCATCGATGCGGCACTGGCACACGCGCGAGGACGAGTTCGTGTACGTGCTCGAAGGGGAGCTGGTGCTGCGCACGGGCGCGGGCGAGCAGCGGCTCACGGCCGGCATGTGCGCCGGTTTTCCCGCGGGCGTCGAGGACGGGCACCAGCTCATCAACCGCAGCGACCGGCCCGCGGTCTATCTCGAAGTGAGTAACCGCGATCCCGAGGACGGGGCGCAATACTCCGATCCGGAGGTGGACCTCCTGTGGAGCCCGCCGCATGCGCGCGGCAGCTTCACGCGCCGCGACGGCACGCCGTACTGATCCGTTGGGCGCCTCTAGCGCGCTACGCGCGTCAGGCGCAACGCGAACGACACGGTGACCTCGTTCCCGGCCTGATCGGTGGCCTGCCACTCACCCTGGCCGACGCCGAAATCCAGGCGGCGCACGACGGTCTTGCCGGCCATGTAGCCGACCGCAGCACCGCCTTCCGTGGCCTCACGGAAGCTGAAGGGCACCTGCGTCTCGCGCGTCACGCCGCGGATCGTGAGCGGGCCCCTGGCTTCGTAGCCGCCGGCGGTCCTGACGATTTGCGTGGCAGTGAAGTGCGCCTCGGGAAACCTGGCTGCAGCGAACAGGTCGTCGCTGCGCAGCACCTCGTCACGGTCCACGTCGCCCGTGTCGACCGAGGCGACCTGCACCGTGACTTCGAGCCGTCCGCCCGCCGGATCCGCGCCCGGGCAATCCAGCGTTACCGCGAAGCGCGGGAAGCGTCCGGTGTTCTTCGCGCCCGCCTGCAGGAAGGTGAACTCGAGCGAGCTCTTTGCGGGGTCGAGCGTGTAGTGCGAGGCTGCGGCCGGCGGGGCGCCGGGGGCCGTCGCTCCCGCCGCCGCCGGAGCCGCGGCGCGGGCGTCACCGCAGCCGCCGCCGGCGAGGAGCGTCCCGGCGAGCGCCGCAGCGAGGAGCGATGAGCGCATGGGTCGATTCCTTCAGGTGCGGGTGAACGGCAACATGCGCCTGAGCACGTCGTCCCTGTGCACAAGATGATGCTTGAGCGCGCCGGCGACGTGCACAGCCACCACGGCTGCGAGCACGCAGACGAGCGTCACGTGCGTGGTGACGAGCGCCTCGAACAGCGCCTGGCTCTTCGGCACGAGATCGGGGAGCTGGAAGAACCCGAACCAGCTCACCGGAAACCCACGCGCCGAGGACATGGTCCAGCCGGACAGGGGGATGGCGAAGAGCAGCGTGTAGAGGGCCGCGTGGCTGAAGCGCGCGAGCCTGCGCTCGTAGGGCTTGAGGTTGTCCGGCAATGGCGGATGCGGATTCAGGGAGCGCCACGCGAGGCGCAGGATCACGAGGCCGAGGATTGTGATGCCAAAGGACTTATGGCGCGCGAGGAGGGTGAGCTTGCGTACCCCGTTCGGAAGGTCGTCGGCCATCTCCGCCAGCGTCACCTGCACGAGGATCAACGCCACGATGACCCAGTGGAACGCCTGGGCGATGACGCCCCAGCGACGGGTCGTGTTGCGGAGAGCCATGGGCTTTAAGCTTAAGGGCGTGAGCAGCGGTTGCAAGGTCCGGGCACTCGGCGCGTCGTTCCTGGCCTGCGCGTTGGCTGCCTGCCCGACGCGTGCACCCCCGCCTCCGGCGCCGCTCACCAATGCTCCGCCGCCGCCGCTCACCGCGCCGCACGTCGGCCGGCCCTACGGCATCGTCGCGGACCAGTCGCTGCTCACCGTGCGGGTGTATCGCGGCGGGGCGCTCGCATCCGCCGGCCACAACCATGTCATCGCCTCGCACACGCTCGCGGGCACGATCTACCTGGCCGACGACGTCCTCAGGACGAGCTTCGAGGTGCGCTTTGCGGCGGCGGAGCTCAGCGTGGACGAGCCGCAGCTGCGGGCGCAGGAGCCGGGCGCAGATTTCCCCCCCGACGTGCCGCAGTCGGCGCGTGACGGCACGCGGCGCAACATGCTCGGGCCCGCGCTGCTCGCGGCCGACGACTACCCGGAGCTGGTGCTGCGCGCCGAGCGCCTCGAGGCTGCGGCGTCTGGTGCCGCGGGGGAGCTGGTGGCGCAAATTGAGGCGCAGGTGCGCGACCAGCGCCGCACCATCGCCGTTCCGGTGCGCTATGAGCTCGCCGGGGACACGCTCACGGTGACGGGCGAGAGCGCGCTGCGGCAAAGCGACCTCGGCCTCACACCCTTCACCGCGTTCATGGGCGCGCTCGCGGTGCAGGACGAGATGCGCATCCGCTTCCGCATCGTGGCGCGCGCCGCGGGCGGCGCGCGCTGAGACGCGCCGTTTCCCGCACGCGCTACTTCGCGCCCATCTCCGCCAGCAGCTCCTTCGCCCGGTAGATCTTGCGCAGCGCCTCGAAAATGACCGCCGGATCGACCGCGACGGCGCGGTTGAGCTCGGCGTCGTACCAGTAGTCGCCGGAGATCGAGTGGATGTTGCCGTCGAACATCAGGCCCACGACGCGCCCGCGCGCATCGATGAGCGGACTGCCGGAGTTGCCGCCGATGATGTCGTTGCTGGTCGAGAGGTTGAAGCGCGTGGTGGGATCGAGCTGCGTCTTCACCGCCAGCCAGCTGTCGGGGATGCGGAAGGGATCCTCGCCCGTGGCGCGCTCGAACAGGCGTGCCAGGTGCGTAAACGGCTCGACCTCGGTGCCGTTCTCCTTCCACCCCTGCACCGTGCCGAAATTGAGCCGCAGCGTGAAGGTCGCATCCGGCGGCTCGCTCGTACCGAGGAGGCGGAAGCGCGCGCGTGCAATCTTCTCCGCGGCCGCATCGACCGGCGCTTCCACCTGGTCCTCGTAGCGCTTGCGCACGGCACGCGCTTGCCCGTCCACCGCGCGGGCGAGCTCGATCATCGGATCGTGCGAGCCGTCGACCGCCGCCGCGCCGCCCTCCCAGAGCTGCCTGCGTAAGGCAGGCTCGGCGAGCTTCGAGCCGTCGATGAGCCGCGCGGCGAGCGAGTCGGGGGAGTCCCCCGAGAGCAGCTGGCGCACCAGCGGCGCATCCGGTCCCAGCCACTCGCGCATGCGCTCGAGCGAGAAGGAGAGCGTGAGCTTCTCGAGCTGCGGATACACCGGCACCGGAGCCGTGAGGCGCTGCGCGACGCGCGGCAGCGCCGCATCGCGGTACTCGCGCAGCCGCTCGGTGTTGGGCTTGGCGCGCTCGGCGGCGCCACGCACCAGGGTGCGCGCGTAGCCGTAGAGCTGGCTGTTGAAGCCCGCACCGAGCTCGATCCAGGTATAGGGCAGCTCGATGCCGCGGTAATAGGCCTCGGCCCGCGCGATATCGCCCCAGGGGTCACCGGCCGCGGCGGCGAGCTGCGGGTCGGCGGCCACTTTCGCGCGCAGCGCCGCCTCCTCGGTGCGCTTGGACGCGAGCAGCCGCTCATCGAGGAGAGCCTCGAGCTGGCCGCGGCGCACCTTGATGGAGTTCTCCAGGCCCGACAGCGGATCCTCCACGATGCGGCTCGCCTCCGCGCCCGTCTTGCCGAACTGGATGTAGCGGCCGCGCAGCTCCTCGGCGCGCAGCAGCCACTGCGGCAGGAATACATCGCGCAGCACCTCGAGCTGCGCGACGGTCAGCAGCCGGTCGGTGTGGCCCGGATGTCCGGCGACGAACACCACCTCGCCCGCCTGCGGCCCCTCGGGACGCAGGCTGAGGAAGCGCGGCGTAGCGGCAGGCTTGCCGTCCGGTCCGTAGGCGCGCAGCACCGACATATCGAGGCACCAGCGCGGGAACTGGAAGTTGTCCGGATCGCCGCCGAAGGCGGCGATGTCGCGCTCCGGCGCGAATACCAGCCGGACGTCGTCGTAGCGGCGGTACTTGTAGAGCCAGTACTCACCGCCCTGGTAGAGGTCGACCGACTCGCACTTGAGCGGGGCGCCCGGCCCGTGTTTGCTCTCCTCCTCGCAGGCCTGCTCGAGCTGCGTCAGGGTCTTCTTGCGTGCCTCGTTGGCTGCCCGGTCGTCGAGGCCGCGCAGCGCCGCGGCGACCTGGTCGGTGACGTTCGCGGTGCTCATCAGGACGTCCGCCACCTGGGTGCCGCAGCGCTGCTCCTCAGCGCGCGTGCGCGCGAGGAAGCCGCTCCTCAGGAGATTCTTCTCGGGCGTCGAATGCTCGTCCAGGCAGGCCTCGGAGCAATGATGGTTGGTGAGGATGAGCCCGTCGCGCGAGACGAAGGAGGCCGTGCAGTTCGACAGGCGGATCACCGAGGTGCGCACCCGGTCGAGCCAGGCCCGGTCGACGTCGGCGCCGTAAGTCCTCTTGACCCGCTCGCTCGGGAAGTTGTCGAAGGTCCACATGCCGGCGTCGGCGCGGGCGCGGGGCGCGGCGGCGAGCAGCGGCAGGCACGCCAGCACGGCGAGAACGGGCAGAGCCGGAAGAGCGCGGCGCATGGGCGGTCCTTTCTTATGACTTTTCGCCGGGAGCGGCATTATCCCCGATGCATCGCGCCGTGAGGCGCCGCCCGGACCGTCGGCCCCGCTGTCCGTCGCAGCGCGCGCTCCGCTGAGCGTGGTACGGCGCTAATCCTCGCCCGCGAGCAGCAGCAGCAGCGTGCCCTCGGGGCTCTGCAGCAGCGCGTTGGCGTCGCGGGCGATGCCGCGCGGCAGCGGCTCCTCCGCCACCCCCAGTGCACGCAGCTGCGCGATGCGCTGCGGCATGTCCGCCGCGCGAAACACGACCAAGGGCGCAGCGAAGATGCGCGGGCGGTGGAACGCCAGGTCGAGGTGGTCGCTGGTGAGCGGCAGATGCGCGTAGGGAGCCGCCACTTCATCGGTCGCGACGAAGCCGAGCGGCTCCCAGAAGCTCCGGGCGGCGTCGAAGTCCGTCGCCGGGAGCGAGACCTGCGCGAAGTCGCCGAGGAGCGAGACCTCGCGGGGCGAGCGCTCGGCGGGCGAATAGGTACGCGCCTCGATGACCCGTACGGACTCGCCGTGTGGACCCTCGAAGCCGATCTCGTTGAACACCTCCTCGCCGGTGTGGGACACCGTGAGCTCGATGCCGAGCGCCGCGAACTCGGCCAGGCAGGCGGCGATGCCTGGCCGCACGAAAGTCAGGGTGGGCGAGGGGGCACGGCGTGCGTGCAGGCCGAGATAGATCCGGCCGTCGGTCAGCACCCCGTAGGGATGCGTGTAGGTGTCGGTGGTCGCGGTCTGGGTGAACCCGAGACGCTCGTAGAATTCCACCGAGGCGCGGATGTCGTCGGTGACGAGGCTGAGCTCGTGAAAGCGTCCCGGCGGCGGCAGCGGCGCGCGCGCCATCAGGCGGAGGCGCCGCGCGCCGCGCTCGGCAGCTGCTCGCGCTCGAGATGAGTCCAGCCCTGGGTGTGCTCCACGATGAGATCGGCGAGGCACTGCGCATGCGCAGGCCGCGCGTTGAGCGCCGGCACGTACTGGAAGCGCTCGCCGCCGGCGCCCATGAAGGACGCGCGGTTCTCGATGGCGATCTCCTCGAGGGTCTCGAGGCAATCGACCGCGAAGCCAGGGCACACCACCGTCACGCTGCGCGCGCCGCGCGCCGGCATGCCGCCGAGCACCTCGCTGGTCGCGGGCTTCAGCCAGCCGCTCGGCCCGAAGCGCGACTGGAAGGCGACGCTCCACTCGCTCTCGCGCAGCATCAGCTCATCCGCGAGCAGCCGCGCCGTCTTCTGGCACTTGCAGAAATACGGATCGCCCTCGCGGAAGCGGCGCTCCGGAATCCCGTGGAACGACATGAGCAGGTGTGCAGTGCGGCCCTCGCGGCTCCAGTGCTCGGCGACGCTCGCGCGCAGCGCCTCGATGTAGCCGGGATGATCGTGGTACTCGGCGACGAAGCGCAGCTCGGGCAGCCAGCGCCAGCGGCGCAGCTCCTCGCTCACCGAGTCGTAGACGGCGCCGGTGGTGGCGCCGCAGTACTGCGGGAAGAGCGGCAGCACCAGGATGCGCTGCGCGCCCGAAGCGCGCAGCCGGCCGAGCGCCTCGCGCACCGAGGGCGGGCTGTAGAGCATGCCGAGCTCGACCGACAGCGGCGCCAGCATGCGCTGGGCCAGCGTGGTGGTGAGCGCCGCGTGCAGCTGCTCGGACAGGCCGCGCAGCGGCGAGCCGGCCTCGGTCCAGATACTGCGGTACTTGCGCGCGATGCGTGCCGGCCGCAGCGGCAGCACCAGGCCGTAGAGGATCGGCAGCCACAGCAGCCGCGGCAGCTCGACCACGCGCGGGTCGGAGAGGAAGCGCCGCAGGAAGCGGCGCACCGCGGGTGCGGTCGCCGTCTCGGGCGTGCCGGAGTTGACCAGCAGGATGCCGATGCGCTCGGCGCCGTCGTGCTGGAAGTCCGGGGAGCTCACGTAGCGCATCGGCTCAGCGTCGCGCCGCTAGCCAAGGCCGACGCACAGGTACTTGAGCTCGGTGTAGTCCAGGATCCCGTAGCGCGAGCCTTCGCGGCCGATGCCGGACTCCTTGACGCCGCCGAAGGGCGCGACTTCGGTGGAGATGATGCCGGTGTTGAGGCCGACGATGCCGTACTCGAGTGCCTCCGCCACGCGCCACGAGCGCGCGAGGTCGCGCGTGTAGAAGTAGGCCGCGAGACCGAACTCGGTGTCGTTCGCCATGCGCACGGCATCGGCTTCGGTCGCGAAGCGGAACAGCGGCGCCACCGGGCCGAAGGTCTCCTCGCGCGCAAGCAGCATGTCGGCGGTCACGTCGGTGAGCACGGTCGGCTGGAAGAACGTCCCGCCGAGCGCGTGACGCCTGCCGCCCGCCACGACGCGGGCGCCCTTCGCCACGGCATCGGCGACGTGCTCCTCCACCTTGGTGAGCGCCTTCGCATCGATCAGCGGACCCTGGTCGGTGGGGCCCTTCAAGCCATCGCCCACCCGCAGCTGCGCGACCGCATGCGTGAGCTTGCGCGTGAACTCCTCGTACACCGGCGCATGCACCAGCAGCCGATTGGCGCACACGCAGGTCTGGCCGGTGTTGCGATACTTGCTGGCGATGGCGCCGGCTACCGCGGCATCGAGGTCCGCGTCATCGAAGACGATGAAGGGCGCGTTGCCGCCGAGCTCGAGCGAGAGCTTCTTTACCGTGCCCGAGCACTGCGCCATCAGCTTCTTGCCGATGACGGTCGACCCGGTGAAGCTCAGCTTGCGCACGATGGGGTTGGAAGTCATCTCGCCGCCGATGGCAGCCGCGTCCCCGGTGATGATGTTGAGGACTCCCGCGGGCAGGCCCGCGCGCGCGGCCAGCGCCGCGAGCGCCAGCGCCGAATAGGGCGTCTGGCTTGCCGGCTTCACCACCACCGTGCAGCCGGCGGCGAGCGCCGGTCCCACCTTGCGGGTGATCATCGCCGCCGGGAAGTTCCATGGGGTGATGCACGCCACCACGCCCACCGGCTGCCGCAGCACCAGGATGCGCTTGTCCACCTGGTGACCCGGGATCACGTCGCCGTAGAGCCGCTTGCCTTCCTCGGCGAACCACTCGATGAAGGAGGCGGCATAAGCGATCTCACCCTTCGACTCGGCGAGCGGCTTGCCCTGCTCGGCGGTCATGAGGGTGGCGAGATCCTCCTGGTTGGCCATGATGAGCTCGTACCAGCGGCGCAGGATCAGCGCGCGCTCGCGTGCCGTGTGCGCCGCCCACGCCGGGAAGGCCGCGGCCGCCGCCTCGATGGCGCGCCGGGCTTCCGCGCTCCCCATGTCGGGCACGGTGCCGATGGGCTCGCGGGTGGCGGGGTTCAACACCTGATGGCTCGCGCCGCTGGCGGCATCGACCCATTTGCCGCCGAGAAAGGCCCGGGTACGCAGCAGATCGGGATCTCGAAGCTTCATGTGAGAGTGCGTCCAGAATGAGGCGCGCTAGCTCCCCGCCGGCTCCGCGCCGGCGACGTAGCGCGCGAGGAAATCGAGCGTGCGGGAGCGCGCCAGCGCCGCGGCCTGCGCGTCGTAGCTGTCGCGCTGCTCGCAGTTGAAACCGTGGCCCGCGCCCTGGTAGACGTGCAGCGGGGCCTGCGGGTACGCCGCGCGGATCCGTTCGACGTCGCTGAGCGGAATGCTGCGGTCCTCGCTCCCGTAGTGGTACATCACCGGGCAACGCGGCTTGCGCCCGAGATGCTCATCGAGGCGGCCGTAATAGACCACCGCGGCGGCGAGCGGCAGCTCGCAGGCGGCGAGATAGGCGAGCGTTCCTCCCCAGCAGTAGCCGACCACGCCGATGCGGCCCGAGTGCTTCACCACCGCCGCAGCGGCGGCGACATCCTTCAGCGCGGTCTCCGCGGCGATCTGCTTGCGGTAGCCCGCGCCCTCCTGAATCTCCGCCGGCGCGTAGCCGAGCACGATGCCGCGGCGCACCCGGTCGAACAGCGAGGGCGCAATCGCGGTGTAGCCCGCGGCGGCGAAGCCGTCGGTCACCGAGCGGATGTGAGCGTTGACGCCGAAGATCTCCTGGATCACCACCAGGGCGCCGCGCGGGCGGCCGGGGGCCGCCGTGAGCCACGCCTGAAACTCGTGACCGTCGCGGGCCATGATGGTGGTGAGCTCGCCCATGGGGATCCGATGGCAACGCCTGGTACTCCATGGCATTCTAACCTGCCGCGCTCCGGGGGGGTGTCATGCTCGTCGGTCAAGCAGCCAGGCGCGTCGCCATCGTCGGCGGCGCACGTATTCCCTTCGCCCGCTCGTATACCGTGTACGCCACGGCCAGCAATCAGGACATGCTCACGGCCGCATTCCGCGCGGTGGTCGAGCGCTTCAAGCTGCAGGGCGAGCGGCTCGGAGATGTGGCCGCGGGCGCGGTGATCAAGCACTCGAAGGACTACAACCTCACGCGCGAGTGCGTGCTGTCGGTGGGGCTCGATCCGCAGACGCCGGGGCTCGATATGCAGCGCGCCTGCGGCACCAGCCTCGAGGCGGCGATCGCCGTCGGCAACAAGATCGCCCTCGGCCAGATCGACGCGGGGCTTGCCGGCGGCACCGACTCGATCAGTGATGCGCCGATCGTCTACCCGCGCTCCTATCAGCAGCTGCTGCTCGCGAGCTACCGCGGCCGCGGCGCGTGGCAGCGCCTCAGGCCCTTCTTCGGCCTGCGGCCCAAGCATTTCCGGCCGGTGCTGCCGGCGGTGGTCGAGCCGCGCACCGGACTCTCGATGGGCCAGAGCTGCGAGCTCATGGCGAAGCGCTGGCAGATCACGCGTGCCGAGCAGGACCAGCTGGCCTACGACAGTCACGTCAAAGCGGCGGCCGCGTGGCGCGAGGGCTTCTACGACGACCTGGTGGTGCCGTTCCTCGGCCTGAAGACCGACAACAACGTGCGTGCCGACAGCAGCGTCGAGAAGCTCGCGAAGCTGCGGCCGAGCTTCGCCTCCGACGGCACGCTGACTGCCGGCAACTCCACCCCGCTCACCGACGGCGCGAGCGCCGTGCTGCTCGCCACGCCCGAGTGGGCCGCCAGGCGCAATCTCCCGGTGCTCGGCTATCTCGCCTACGGCAAGGTCTGGGCGGTCGACTACGTGAGCGGCAAGGAGGGGCTGCTGATGGCGCCCGCCTACGCGGTACCCGCGATGCTTCGCGATGCGAACCTCAAGCTCCAGGACTTCGACTACTACGAGATTCACGAGGCCTTCGCCGCGCAGGTGCTGTGCACGCTCAAGGCCTGGGAGACGCCCGAGTACTGCCGCGACGTGCTCGGGCTGCCGGCGCCCCTCGGCTCCATCGACCGGGCCAGGCTCAACGTGAAGGGCGGCAGCGTGGCGCTCGGCCACCCCTTCGCCGCGACCGGTACGCGCATCCTGCCGACGCTGGCGAAGCTCCTCGCCGGGAATCCGTCCGCCCGGCGCGGGCTCATGTCGGTGTGCACCGCCGGGGGGATGGGAGTCACCGCGATCGTCGAGCGCTGAGCGTGCGCGGGCCGCCGCAGGTCACCCCCATGAAAGCCGCGATCCTCTCCGGCGCGCTCGCGGCTGCGGCTCTGGCCGCGGCCCCGGCTTCAGCCGACTTCAACGCGGCGCTCGCCGACTATCAGGCCGGCCGCTACGACACCGCCCGGCGGCAGTTCAGCGCGATGGCGGAGCTCGGCGACTGTTCCTCGCAGTTCAACCTCGGCGTGATGGTGCTGCAGGGCCAGGGCGGAGCGAAGGATGTGGGAACGGGCGTCGGCTGGCTCGAGGCGGCGGCCGCCAACGGCTGCCAGGAGCTGGTCGGTGGCCGCGTCGCGGCGCTCCAGGGTGCCTTGAGCCGTGAGGAGGAGCGCACCGCGCGCGACATCATGGCGCGCTACGGCCACGAGGCCCTGCACGCCCAGGGAATCGTCGATCCCGACCTCGAGTGCCGCGAGCGCAGCCGCGCCGCGGTGCTGCAGGCGCCGGTGGCGGAATATCCGCATGCAGGCAAGCACCGCAACGCCCTGGTGATCGGCGTGCTCACCATCGGTGTCGACGGTCACCCGCGCGATCCGGAGATCCTGCTCGTCGCGCCCGATGAGGCGTTCGCCGCGGCGGCGGTCGAGGCCTGGCTGCATTCGCGCTTCGCGCCCGCGACCCACAACGGCACGCCGGTGGAGTCCCGGCTGCAGGTGCGGCTGCCTTTCATCATCACGGGCGGCGAGCCGCTCTGGAGCGGCGGCGCGCTCAAGGACGTGCGCGCGGCGGCGGATGCGGGCGATCCGGCGGCCGAGTACCTGGTGGGTCTGGCGGCGACGGCCGATCCGGCGCTCGGGATCGGACCGGCGCGCGGGACGCAGCTGCTGATCTTTGCGGCGCGCGACGGCAACTCCAAGGCGCAGTATTGGCTCGGCGCACAGCTGCGCGCGGTGACGGCCTGCCACCCGCAGACGAACGGCTCGGCGTGGCTTAAGTATGCCGCCGCGGGCGGCGATCCGGGCGCGCAGCTCGTGCTGGCCGCCGATCTCGTGAGCGCGAACCCGACGGACGCGCAACTCGGCGAAGCGCGCAGCCTGCTCGAGCAGGCCGCATCCGCCGACAGCTACTACGTCAGAAAGCACGTCGTGGCGCTGCTGGCCGCCTCGCCGTACGCTCAGCTGCGCGATGCGACGACGGCGCAGCAGGTCGCCTCCAGGCTCTCCGTCGGCGACATCCAGTCCGATCCGCAGATGTTCGAGGCGCTGGCCGCGGCGGCCGCAGCCGGCGGCGACTTCGCCGGTGCCGTCTCGCAGCAGGAGATCGCGATCCGCAAGGCGCGCGATCTCGGCTGGAACACGCGTGCGATGGAGGAGCGGCTGGCGTCCTATAAGGGCGGCAAAGCCTGGCAGGGAGACTTGTTCGCGCGCTAGCCGCGGCCCCGAGACCTGACACGGCAGGCTCCTGTGACCAGCTCTCGGGCCGCGCGTCAGATCAGCAGGAACTCGACCAGCGTACGCTGCTCGGCGCTCAGGCGCTCGAGCGGGGTCACCAGCGCGCCGCGCAGGGCGTGGCGGCACGGGCGCGACTCGTCCTCGGAGTACTGCGCGACCACCGCGACCAGCAGCTGTCGTACGCGTTCGAGGTTGTCGCGGAGGCCGGCGAGTATCTGCGACGCCGACGCGTGTTGCGAGGGATCCTCGAGCCAGGAGTCGTAGTCGGTGGCGAGCGCGATGGTGCAGTAGCCGAGCTGCGCCTCGAGAGCGAGGAACACCTCCGGCACGTTGGTCATGCCGACGACGTCGGCGCCGGCGCTGCGCAGGAACAGGCTCTCGGCGCGCGTGCCGAGGCGCGGGCCCTCGACGCAGGCGTAGGTGCGGCCCTCGTGCACCGTGAGTCCGCGGGCACGGGCCACGCGCGCGATCAGCCCTGCGGTGCTCGCGCACACCGGCTGCGCGCTGGCGACGTGCGCGACCAGCCCACGGCCGAAGAAGCTCGCGGCGCGCGTTCCCCGGGTGAAATCGAGGTACTGCGACGGAACGGTGAGCTCGCCGGGCCGGATATCCTCGCGCAGGCTCCCGACCGCCGAGACCGCGATCACGGTACGCACGCCGACGCTCTTCAGCGCCCAGATGTTGGCGCGGAAGTTGATCTCGCCCGGCAGCAGCTCGTGGTCGCGACCGTGGCGTGCGAGGAAGGCGACCTCGCGTCCGGCGAGCGTGCCGCACAGCAGCGGGCCCGAGGGCGCCCCGAAGGGCGTGAGCACCTCGCGCTCTCGCAGGCCCTCGAGGCCTTGCATGGCGTACAGGCCCGTTCCGCCGATGATGCCGATCATGAGCTCACTCCCGTGGCGGCATTTGCGCCGACCGCCCGGCAGGCGGCAAGATGCCTCAAAGGAAGCGCAAACAACAACCGCCACCCGTCACCGGCATGAGCAGCACCCCCGAAAAGCGCGGCGCGCGTTATGCGAGCTTTCGTGAGTTCTATCCGTTCTATCTCGGCGAGCATGCCAACCGTACGTCCCGCCGCCTGCACGTGAGCGGCACGCTGCTGGCGCTCGCGCTGGCTGCGGTGGCCATGGCGAGCGGGCGGCTGAGACTCCTGTGGGCGGTGCCGGTGGCCGGCTATGCCTTCGCATGGGTGGGGCATTATTTCTTCGAGAAGAACCGCCCGGCGACCTTCGCGCACCCGCTCTACAGCCTGTGCGGGGACTTCACCATGCTCTACGAGGTGCTGACGGGCCGCATCCGCTGGTAGCGGCGTCACGCAGGACCCATGAGCAGCGCGGCCATCGATCGCGTCTTCGAGCGACGCCTCGCCTCCCTCGTCAACAGCGGCGAGCCGCACGTCCTGCAGGGCGGTGCCAAGGGCGTGGAAAAGGAATCGCTGCGGGTCACCCCGCGGGGGCGCCTCGCTCACACTCCGCACCCGGCGGCGCTCGGCTCGGCCCTCACCAGCGAGAACATCACGACCGACTATTCCGAATCGCTGATCGAGCTGGTGACGCCTGCCTTCACGCACAGCTGGGAGCTGCTGCAGTACCTGCTCGACCTGCATCAGTTCGTCTACCGCCATCTCGGCGAGGAGCTGCTGTGGGCGACCAGCATGCCCTGCGCCATCGACAGCGACGCCGACATCCCGCTGGCGCAGTACGGCAGCTCGCATGTCGGTCGCATGAAGACGGTGTACCGCAACGGTCTCGGACTGCGCTATGGCCGCATGATGCAGGCGATCTCGGGCGTGCACTTCAACTACTCGTTTCCGCTGCCGTTCTGGGAGGCCTACGCCGCGCTGCGCGGCGCGCGTTCCCATGGCGCGGGCTTCGTCTCCGAGTGCTACTTCGACCTGCTGCGCAACTATCGCCGCCACGGCTGGCTGGTGCTGTACCTGTTCGGCGTCTCGCCGGTCGTGTGCAAGTCGTTCCTCAAGGGGCGCGACGTCCAGCTCCAGGACTTCGGTCCCGGCACGGCCTACGAGCCCTACGCCACGAGCCTGCGCATGAGCGACGTTGGCTACCGCAATCGCAACCAGGCGGGGCTCACGGTGTCGGTGAACAGCCTGGGGGAGTACGTGCGCGACCTGCAGCGCGCGATCACCACGCCACACCCGCCGTATGAGGCGCTCGGCGTCAAGGTGAACGGCGAATGGCGCCAGCTGAACGCCAACATCCTGCAGATCGAGAACGAGTACTACAGCTTCATCCGCCCCAAGCGCGTCGCGCGCTCCGGCGAGCGGCCTACCAAGGCGCTCAAGCGCGCGGGTGTCGAGTACGTCGAGGTGCGCGCGCTCGATGTCAGCGCCTTCGATCCGGTGGGAGTGAACCAGACCAAGCTGCGCTTCCTCGAGGCCTTCCTGGCGCTGTGCCTGCTCAAGGAGAGTCAGCCGATCGGGGTCGCGGAGCAGGCGGCGCTCGATGAGAACCATCTGACCGTGGCACGCCGCGGCCGCGAGCCCGGGCTCGTGCTGTCGCGCGACGGGCGCAGCGTCCCGATGCGCGACTGGGCGCGGGAGCTCCTCGACTCGATGTCGGGCCTGTGCGAGATCCTCGACCGGGGGGATTCGGCCCGGCCCTACACCCAGGCGCTCACCGCCCAGGCGGTGAAGCTGGCCGACGTCTCGCTCACGCCCTCGGCGCGCCTCATGAGCGGGCTCGGTACGGGGGAATCGTTCTTCGAGCTCGCGCTGCGCATGTCGGCGGCGCACAAGGCGTACTTCCTCGATCTCTACCCTCCGAACGAGGAACGCCTCAAGGAGCTCAGAGTAGAGGCCGATGAGTCGCTGATCGCCCAGCGGCGGATCGAGGCGAGCGATCGGGGAAGCTTCGATGAGTACCTCGCCCGGTACTTCGCGGACTGAGGTCCACAACCTACATAATCAAGGAGTTAGCGGCACCGCCCGGGTCAATACCCCGGCAGAGGCATTGTTGCGCTCGTGGCGCGCCCGGGACACTGCGCGTTCGTGAGCGGCACGAGCGCGATGTGGCCAGTGCTTACTTGCGCGCCGCGCCGCCACACCCGATCCTCCTCGAACTCATGAATGCGCTCTCTGTCCGCGGACTCACCAAGACCTACAAGAACGGCGTCGAAGCTCTGAAGGGTATCGACCTCGACGTCGAGCAGGGGGACTTCTTCGCGCTGCTCGGGCCGAACGGCGCCGGCAAGACGACGCTCATCGGCATCATCACCTCGCTCATCAACAAGACCGCGGGCGAGGCGCGCGTCTTCGGCCACGACATCGATCGCGAGCTCGAGGCGGCCAAGTCCTGCATCGGGGTCGTGCCGCAGGAGATCAACTTCAACATGTGGGAGTCGCCCTTCACCATCGTCGTGAACCAGGCGGGCTTCTACGGGATTCCACGCCCGGTCGCACGGGTGCGTGCCGAGAGGTATCTGAAGCAGCTGCAGCTGTGGGACAAGCGCGGCGGCATATCGCGCGCCCTCTCCGGCGGCATGAAGCGGCGCCTCATGATCGCGCGCGCGCTGATGCACGAGCCGCGGCTGCTGATCCTCGATGAGCCGACCGCGGGGGTTGACATCGAGATCCGCCGCTCGATGTGGGACTTCCTGCGCGAGATCAACAACCGCGGCACGACCATCATCCTCACCACCCACTATCTCGAGGAAGCCGAGACGCTGTGCCGCAACATCGCGATCATCAACGGCGGGCGCATCGTCGAGCGCGACCGCATGTCGAGCCTGTTGCGCCGGCTGCATGTTCAGACCTTCGTGCTCAACGTACGCGAGCCGCTTGCCGCCGCGCCGCGGCTCGACGGCTACGACACGGTGCGGGTCGACGACCACACGCTCGAGGTCGAGGTGTCGAAGGACGAGAACCTCAATGACATCTTTGTGCAGCTGTCGGCGCTCGGCATCGAGGTGCTCTCGATGCGCAACAAGGTGAACCGCCTCGAGGAGATCTTCATGGCCCTGGTCGAGGGGCGCGGCGCCGAGGACTCCCGGGCGCAGGCCGGGCCGGCCGCAACGCGCGCGGCGCCGCCCGCCGTGCGCGCCGAGGCGGAGGCGCGCCGATGAGCAGCGTGGCGCTGCCCGCCGCACCGGCGCCGATCAATCTCGGCGTGGTGCGCTGGATCGGCTTCAAGACCATCGTGATCCGCGAGTACGGGCGGATCATCCGCATCTGGGGCCAGACCATCGTGCCCGCGGTGGTGACGGCGACGCTCTACTTCGTGATCTTCGGCAGCCTGATCGGCCGGCGCGTCGGCGCCATGGACGGCTTCGACTACCTCCAGTACATCGCGCCTGGGCTGATCATGATGCAGGTGATCACCAACTCCTACGGCAACGTCGTGGCGTCCTTCTTCGGCGCGAAGTTCGGCAAGCACGTCGAGGAGATGCTGGTGTCGCCGCTGCCGAACTGGGTGATCGTGGCCGGCTACGCCTGCGGCGGCGTGGTGCGCGGGCTCCTGGTGGGCGGGGTGGTCACCCTCGTGTCGCTCCTCTTCGCGCACCTGCACGTGCACCACCTGCTGGTGATCCTGGCCGCCGTGCTGCTCACCTCGCTGATCTTCTCGCTCGGCGGCTTCCTCAACGCGCTGTTCGCCAAGAACTTCGAGCAGGTGAACTGGATCCCGACCTTCGTGCTGACGCCGCTCACCTATTTCGGCGGCGTGTTCTACTCGATCTCGCTGCTGCCCGATTGGGCGCGCCGGGTGTCGTACGTCAATCCGATCCTGCACATGGTCAATGCGTTCCGCTACGGCTTCCTCGGCACCTCCGACGTCAATCTCGGCGTCGCCTTCACGCTGATGGTGCTGGCGGCGGCGGGATTGTTCGCGACCGCGGTGACGCTGCTCGATCGCGGTACGGGAATCCGCGATTGACGCCGGCGGTGGCGCTGGTGACCGCGCGCGCCGCGCGCGGTCTTGACGAGGACATGCCGCCGCTCACGGCGGCGCTGGCGGCCGCGGGCGCGGCGGCACAGTGCGTGGAGTGGGACGACCGCCAGGTCGACTGGGCGCGCTTCGACCTCGTGGTGCCGCGCTCCGCCTGGGACTACGCCGAGCGGCTGCCGGAATTCCTCGCCTGGGCGGAGCGGGTCGCGCGCCTCACCACCCTCGTCAATCCCTTGCCCGTGGTGCGCTGGAACACCGACAAGCACTACCTCGGCGAGCTCACGCGCGCCGGCGCGCCCGTGGTTCCGACGTGGTACCTCGAGCCGGGTGAGGATGCCGAGCGCAGGCTCGGTGAGTTCCTGGCCGCGGAGAGCTGCCGCGAGCTGGTGGTGAAGCCGGCCATAGGTGCCGGCTCGCGCGATGCGCGGCGCCATGCGCGCGCCGCTCGCGCCGAGATCCTCGCGCACATCGAGCCGCTGCTCGCCGCGCGGCGCAGCGTGATGCTGCAACCCTATCTCGAGAGCGTCGACCGCGAGGGCGAGACCGCCCTCATGTACATCGACGGCCGCTTCAGTCACGCGATCCGCAAGGGCGCGCTGCTGCCCTCGGGCGCGCCGTCCACCGCGGAGCTGTTCGCGCCCGAGACCATCGTGCCGCGCGCACCCGGGATGGACGAGCTCGCGGCCGCCGAGCGCGTCCTCGGCGCGGCGCCCTTCGAAACGCTGGTCTATGCGCGGGTCGACCTGCTGCGCGATGCGGCGGGCGCGCCGCGGCTCCTCGAGCTCGAGCTCACCGAGCCGTCGTTTTTCCTCGCGCACGCGCCCGGCTCGGCGGAGCGCTTCGCCGCGGCGCTGCTGGCGCGCCTTGGCGCACGCTGAGCGCGACGCGCCCGGCTCGAGCGCGGAGCTCAGAGGAGCGCGGCGTTCTGAAATATGTGAGACAGCACACACAAAAGACCCGATAAGCCTTTGTAGCAACAAAACTTTCACATCTGCGTCATGCCTCTGTCGCACCGCAGCGCGAGCCTGTAGTGCGTATGAAAGCGCCTGGCCTCAACGCCTTCATGGCCCGCATCGATGCGGCAGAGTACGGCCTCACCCGTACGCTGAACCGCGGGGCTGCGTTCGCCATTCCGCGGCGTGTTTTCCGGATCGCCAGCCGCCTCGGCGATGGGATCGTCTGGTACCTCCTGATCGTGCTGCTGCCGATCCTGTATGGCGCCTCAGCGCTCCGACCGGCCATCGTCATGGCGCTCACCGGCGTGCTGGGACTGACGCTCTACAGGCTCTTGAAGCGGCTGTTCGTGCGCGAGCGGCCCTTCATCACCCATGCCTCGATCGACCTGAAGGCCGCGCCGCTCGATCGCTACAGCTTCCCCTCGGGGCACACGCTGCACGCGGTGTCCTTCGCCTGGCAGGCCACGGCGCATTTCCCCGAGCTCGGCTGGGTACTGGTGCCGCTCGCCGGCCTGATTGCCGCCTCGCGCGTGGTGCTCGGCCTGCACTACCCGACCGACGTGCTCGCGGGGGCGGCGATCGGCGGCGCGCTCGCAGAACTCGGCACGTCCTTGGCTTAGAATCTCACCGATGCATTCCCATCCGATGACGCGCCCGAGGCGCGCTGTTTGCGCTTGCGTTCGCTGAGGCAACGGCGCTGATGTCCGAAAAATCGCCGCAGGCGATTTTTCCGATGGGCTAGCGCGTGCGCGTCCTTTTCATCTCGGACGTCTACTTTCCACGCGTCAACGGCGTCTCCACTTCCATCCGCACGTTCCGCCAGGACCTCTCCGCCCACGGCGTCGACACACAGCTGGTCGCGCCGCACTACGGGGCCCCGGCCGCAGCGGAGGAGCCCGGCGTGCTGCGCGTGCCCTCATCAGGCGTGCCGCGCGACCCGGAGGACCGCCGCATGCGCTGGGGCGCGCTCACGCGCACGCTCGATGAGCTCGCACCGTCAGGATTCGACCTGGTGCACATCCACACGCCCTTCATCGCCCATTACGCCGGCGTGCGCTTTGCGCGCCGCGCCGGCATCCCCTGTGTCGCGACCTACCACACCTTTTTCGAGGAGTACCTGCACCACTACCTGCCGGTGCTGCCGCGGCGAGTCGGCGGCTGGCTCGCCCGGCGCTTCACCCGCTCGCAATGCGACGACGTGCGCGCGCTGATCGCCCCGTCCGAGCCGATGCGAGCCGTGCTGTCCGACTACGGGGTCACGACGCCGATTCACGTGCTGCCCACCGGGCTTGCGGCCGACCGCTTCCGCGCCGGCGACGCGCGCGCCTTTCGCGAGCGTGCCGGGCTCGCCGACGATGCACGGCTCGTCACCTACATCGGGCGCGTGGCGCACGAGAAGAACATCGGCTTCCTGGTGCAGATGTTCCGCCGGGTGCTCGAGCGCGTGCCGCAGGCCGTGCTGGTGATCGCCGGGGAGGGCCCGGCGCGTACGGCTCTTCAGAGCCAGGTCGCGAGCCTCGGGCTCGCGCGCCACGTGCACTTCACCGGCTATCTCGACCGCGACACGCTGCTGCTCGACTGCTACGCGGCGGCGGAAGTGTTCGTGTTCGCCTCGCGCACCGAGACCCAGGGGCTGGTGCTGCTCGAGGCGATGGCGCAGGGGGCGCCGGTGGTCTCGACGGCCGAGCTCGGCACGCGCTCGATCCTGGTGCCGGGAAGCGGTGCGCTGGTGGTGCCGGAGGAAGAGGCGGCATTCGCTGCGGCGGTGCTGCGCGTGCTCGACAGTCCGCAGCTTCGGCAGGAGCTCGCGCAGCGCGGGCGCGCGTACGCGCGTGGCTGGACTTCGTCGGTCATGGCGCGGCGTCTCACCGAGCTCTACGAGACGCTGCGCAGCGCGCCGGGCGCCCGCCCGGCGGTGGCCTGAGCGCAGTTGAGCGGCGCTCCGTGCTGACGGCAGCGATTCCCTACCCGGTGGCGGAGGAGTTCCGGCCGCCGCTGTGGCTGCGCAACCCGCACGTGCAGTCGATCCTCGCGACCACCTTCGTGCGGCGCGGCCGCATCGAGCGTCAGGCCGCGCCGCTCGTCGGCGCGCAGCGCGAGCTGCTGCTCGAGTGCGGCGCCGGCGTGCGGCTGCAGTGCTTCGTCTCGCGACCGCCACGCAGCAACGGGAAGCCGGTCCTGGTGCTGCACGGCTGGGAGGGGAGCGTCGAGTCCATCTACGTGCTGTCGCTCGCGCAACTGCTGTTCGAGCGGGGCTTCGAGGTGGTGCGGCTCAACCTGCGCGACCACGGCGAGACCCATCACCTGAACCGCGAGCTGTTCCATTCCTGCCGCCTGCCGGAAGTGATCGGAGCCGTGCAGGCTCTGCAGGCGCACTTTCCGGGGCGGCCTCTCAGCGCCGTGGGGTTCTCGCTCGGCGGCAACTTCCTGCTGCGCGTGGCGGCCCGCGCCGCGGAGTCGTCGCTCGATCTCGCCGGCATCATCGCCATATCGCCGGTGCTCGAGCCGACCGAGACGCTGGTCGCCCTCGAGACCGCCATGCCGGGCTACCAGGGATTTTTCGTGCGCAAGTGGCGCCGGTCGCTGCGCAAGAAACAGGCAGCCTGGCCGGACAGCTACGATTTCGCCGACGTGCGTGGCGGGTTGAGGGAAATGACGGCGGAGCTGGTGCGCCGCCACTCCGAGTTCGCGAATCTCGATGACTATCTCAACGGCTACGCGATCACCGGCGCGCGGCTGGCCTCACTCGCGGTGCCCGCGCACATCCTCACCTCGCTCGATGATCCGATGATTCCGGCAGGGGGACTGGCGCGCCTCGCGCACTCCGCCGCCCTCTCTGTGACGGTCACGCGCTACGGTGGTCACTGCGGCTTCATCGAGTCGCTCACGGGCGTCACCTGGGCGGAGCGGTTCGTGCTGGCAAGGCTCTAAGCGCTGCGCTTCTCGTCGAAGCGCATCACCGGTTGACCGCTGGTGACGGTCACGGCTCCCTCGATTACCGCTCCGCGGGCGATGGCGATCGTGCGGGCAACGATGTCGGCCTGGATCACTGCCGTGGCCCCCACCTCGAGCTTCTCATCGACGACCAGCCGCCCGGTCAGGTGGCCGGCGATGACCGCGGCGCGCGCATGCACTTCTCCGTGCCACTCGGAGTTGGCTGACATGCTGAGCGCGCCGCCGATGCGCCCGTCGCCGCGTACGGCGCCGCAGACCACCAGGGGGCCGAGGGTCTCGAGATCGCCGCTGATGCGGCTCCCCGGCGCCACGAAAGTCGGCGCATCGCCGAGCTGGTCGAGCATTCTGCGCCGTTGTGTATCCTCACCCATGCGGTGCTCCCGGGAAGCTGCGGAGTCATAATAAGGGCCGCCAGGGGACGAGAATGCCGACCATGATCACATTCCAGGCAGGGAGGGCGGTGCTAGCCGCGGCGCTGCTCACAGTTGCGGGATGCAGCGGGGAGCAGCAGGACTGGCGCGCCGCCGAGGCGGCCGGGACGAGCGAGGCCTACCAGCACTTCCTCGAGCAGCATCCCGACAGCGAGCTTGCGGGCAAGGCGCGCGAGCGGGTGGGGGAGTTCGCCGAGGAGCGCGACTGGCAGCAGGCAATGAAGGTCGGTACGCCCGAGGCCTACAAGAGCTTCCTCGCGGCGCATCCCAGCGGCCGATGGTCGCAGGAGGCGCGCATCCGCATCGAGAGTTACGCGCTCGGATCGATCCCGCGGATGGAGCCCCAGACACCCGGACAGACCGCCACGCGCGCATCGGGCGTGAAGCTGCTGCGCCTCGCGAGCGCCGCGCCCACGGTTCCCGCAGGCGCGGCAGCGGCCGGTACGGCAGGCGCCTCCCCGGCGGTCGCGGCAGCATCGGCTCAGGCCGCCGCGGGGCTTCAGTCCGCGCCTTCGGCCGGAAAGGGCTACGCGGTGCAGCTCGGCGCCTTCGCCACCCCGGCGAGCGCCGACCGCGAGTGGCGGCGCCTGCAGGCGCGCTTCGCGCCACAGCTCGCAGGCCTCACGCCGCAGGTTGTGTCCGCCGGCACGGCCTCAGCCCCGCTCTACCGCCTGCAGGCCTCGGCGGGCGGTGAGGCCCAGGCACGCGCGATCTGCGACGCGCTCAAGGCCCGGTCGCAGCCGTGCGTTCCGGTGCTCCCGCACTGACGGTACGACTCTGCTGCTGTGCGCTCCAAAGTGACAATTCTCGTCACCGCGTCGAGGCGCTGGGTTTCCTCTTAAGTATTTGTTTGTACGAGGTTTGTGTCTTTGGCACGCCCCTTGCTCCTATCGGGATGCGGTGAATCGGATGATCACCGCGAGGTTCGTCGGACGCGCCCCTGAGTGCGTCCGTCACCTGAAGTTGCGAACAACTTCCCCGTGTTCGCTCCTGCGCGCCGCGATGCGACTTCCCCCGCTCGCGGCGCATTTTTTTTCCCGGCTAGAATTCCCGAAAAGTTGAGACCACGGCATTCGGCTCAATAGAACTGCTCATGGAATACCGGGACTACTATCAGATTCTCGGCGTGCAGCGCACCGCCTCGGCCGACGAGCTGAAGACGGCCTACCGGCGGCTGGCACGCAAGTACCACCCGGACGTCAGCAAGGAGGCCAACGCCGAAGAGCGCTTCAAGGAGGTGCAGGAGGCGTACGAGGTGCTGAAGGATCCGGAGAAGCGCGCCGCTTACGATCAGCTCGGGAGCGAGTGGAAATCCGGGCAGCAGTTCCGGCCGCCGCCGGACTGGGGGAGCGGCTTCGAGTTCGGGGGAGGCGCGCCGCGCCCGGGGCGCAGATCGGGCCGGGCGCGCACCGGTGCCGCCACCGGCGGCAACGAGGAGACTTTCGGCGAGGAGGGCTTCAGCGATTTCTTCTCCTCGCTGTTCGGCGGCGGGTCGCCGTTCGGTGCCACGGGCCGCCACGGCGGCCGTGACCATCATGCGCGCATCGACATCGACCTCGAGCAGGCATTCCACGGTACGACCAGCACACTCGAGCTCAAGCGCCCCGAGCTCAAGAGCGACGGTACCCTCGAGGTGCGCACGCACGCCGTGCGGGTCACGATCCCGCCCGGGGTGACCGAGGGGCAGCTGATCCGCCTCGCGGGCCAGGGGGAGGCCGCCGCCGACGGCGGCCGCGCCGGGGACCTCTACCTCGAGGCACATATCCTGCCGCACCGGCTCTATCAGCTGGATGGTCGCGACATCACCTTGACGCTGCCGGTCGCACCCTGGGAGGCCGCGCTCGGTGCATCGGTCAAAGTCCCGACGCTCGGCGGTCCGGTCGAGATGCAGGTCCCGACGGGAGCGCAGTCGGGGCAGAAGCTGCGGCTGCGCGGCCGCGGCCTTCCGGGAAAGCCCCCGGGGGACCAGTACGTGCAGCTCAAGGTGGTTTTGCCGCCGGCGACTTCCCCGGAGGCGAAGGCGCTCTACGGGGAGATGCGCAGCCAGCTCCACTTCAATCCGCGCGCCGATTTCCCGGGGCGAGGTGAGGCATGAGCGAGATGACGCATCTCCTGAGCGGCGAGCTGATCGGCGAGGGCGACTGGGTCACGGTCACCGAGATCTGCCGCCTGTGCCGCATCGACAGCGAAGCGATGTTCGAGCTCGCCGAGCTCGGCCTCGTCAGCCCGCGGGGCGCAACGCCCGGCGAATGGGAGTTTCCCGCGGCGGTGCTGCCGCGGCTGCGCATCGTGGGGCGGCTGATGCGCGACCTCGGCGTGAACGTGAGTGGCGCCGCGCTGGCGGTGGAGCTCCTCGAGTCTCAGCGCCGGCTCGAGCGGCAGATTCGCCGGCTCGAGCGGCTGGTGAGCGAGCCGGGCTGAAAGCGCGCGGCGCGCCGCCTCAGGCCCCGAAGCGCGTCCCGCCCGCCTCGAGCCACTGCGCTTCTTCCGGCGTGCTGAGGCGACCGAGCACCGCGTTTCTGTGGGGGAAGCGGCCGAAGCGCTCGATGACCGCGCGGTGCTCCTCGGCGTAGTGCAGCACGCCCGCGAAGGCCGTGTGCAGCTCGGGGGGCGCCTCGGCGAGCAGGCGGCGGAATGCGGCGACCGACTCGTCCTGCGCATCCCGGCTCTCGGCGTGCTGCAGGGGCATGTAGAAGAAGAGCCTCTCCACGGGATCGAGCGCGCCGTCGGCGGCAGACTGCATGCCCGCGAGGGTCAGCGCGAGCGCTGCCGCATCGTAGGCGAAGGCGCGGGCCGTGCCCCGGAACATGTTGCGCGGGAACTGGTCGAGCAGAATGATGAGACTCAGCAGTCGCCGTGAGCCGTCGGCCCAGCTGTCGAGCTCGCCGGCGGCGGCGCGCTCGAGCAGTCTGCCAAAGCGCGTGCGGATCTCCTCGTCGTGACGGCGGCTCTCCGCGCCGAACCAGAAATCCATGCGGCGCTCGAGCGCTGCCGCAGTGAGCGGCAGCTCGCCGAACCAGTAATCGCGCACGGTGCGTGCCTCATCCATCGGCGCGCTTCGGCTCGTCAGACTCGAACAGCCTCTCGAGCTGCTGCGCCGCCTCGCGCGAGGTCGCGAGGAACTTGGTCTCGTCCTCCTTGACCTGGTACTGCGCCGCGAGTGTCGCCTCGTCGTGCTCGCGGAAGCGGTGCACCGCCTCGCGCGCCGCCGCCGGGCTGTCGCCGAGCGCCTCCAGCACCCGGCCCGCCATCTCCAGGCTGGAGCTGTAGGTCTCGCGCACGATCACGCTGACGCCCGCGTCCATGAGCGCGAAGGCATGCTGGCGGTTGCGCGCCCGCGCGAACACCTTGAGTCCCGGGAACTGCTCGCGCGCCAGCACCGCGGTGCGGATCGAGGCCTCGACGTCATCGAGCGCCAGTACCAGGATGCGCGCGGTCGCAGCTCCCGCGGCCCGGAGCAACTCGAGTCGCGAGGCGTCCCCGTAATAGACCTTGTTGCCGAAACGCCGCACGAAATCGACGTGCGTCTGGCTGCTGTCGAGCGCGGTGAAGGACTGGTGCCGCATGCGCAGCACGCGCGCCACGATCTGGCCGAAGCGGCCGAATCCCGCGATGATCACCGGGCGATCGCGCTCGTCGATCGGATCGTAGGGAGGCTGCGCCGGGCGCAGCCAGCGGCTCACCACCACCTCCTGAGCGATGAGCAGCAGCGGGCCCAGCATCATGGAGAGCGTCACCGCCAGGACCAGCAGGTCGGCGATAGCGCCGTCGAGGAGCCGCTCACGTGCGGCGAGCGTGAACAGCACGAAAGCGAACTCGCCCCCCGCAGGCAGCGTGAAGCCGAGCTTCCAGGCCGAGCCGCCCCGGCAGCGGGCCAGGCGCCCGAGTGCCGCGACCGAGAGGACCTTGATCGCGAGAAAGCCGCCGGTAACCGCAAGCAGCGTCAGCGGCTCGGACTTGAGCAGCCCGAGGTTCGCCGACATTCCGACGCAGAGGAAGAACAGGCCGAGCAGCAGGCCCTTGAAGGGCTCGAGGTCCGCCTCGAGCTCGTGGCGGAACTCGCTGTCGGCGAGCAGCACGCCGGCGAGGAATGCGCCGAGCGAGGCCGACAGCCCCGCCTGGTTGGCGATGAGCGCGGTCACGATTACGGTGAGGAGCGCCGCGGCCGTGAACACCTCCGCGACGCGCACACGAGCCACGATGCGCAGCGCCGGCCGCAGCAGCAGCCGCCCGCCGCCGATGATGACCCCGGCGATCACCACCAGGAGCTTCAGCGGGCCCAGCCACCAGGCGCTGCCGGACGCAGGGACCGAGTCCTGCGGCGCCAGCATCGGCAGCACGGCGAGCACCGGCATCACCGCGAGGTCCTGGAAGAGGAGGATGCTGAAGGCGGCCCGCCCGTGCTGGGCATGGAGCTGCCCGCGCTCGGCCAGCACCTGCAGGACGAGCGGCGTCGAAGACAGCGAGAGGCCGAAGCCCACGATGCCGGCGGCCACGGGCGCGAGCCCGAGCGACCAGGCCGCCGCGCCGAGCAGCAGCGTGCACAACGCGACCTGGGCCGCGCCGAGACCGAACACCGTACGCCGCATGACCCAGAGGCGCGTCGGCTGCAGCTCGAGCCCGATGATGAAGAGCAACAGCACGATGCCGAATTCGGATACCTGGGTGATGCGCCCCACGTTGCCGACGAGATTCAGGCCCCAGGGGCCGATGACGAGGCCCGCAGCGACGTAGCCCAGGATCGAGGACAGATGCAGGAAGCGGAACAGCGACACCGCGAGCACCGCGGCGGCCAGCAGGATGGCGGTTTCGGCCAGCGAGATCATGAGCGTGGGGTGATTCTGGCAGGAATCCTCCGCCCGGGGACTTGAGTTTGGCGCGTCGGGTCCCCATCCCCCGCCGCATGCTGGACGAGCACGCCGACCCCGCGACCCCGCGAGTCACGGCCTCACCCGACACGCAGGTCCCCTCTGAGCCGCTCGATGCCTACTCACGGGCGGTGGTCGGCGCCGTGGAGAGAGTGGGTCCGGCGGTGGTCAGCGTCTACACGGGCGGGGCCGAGGAGGCGGCGCGCGCCCGGGGCGGTGCGGGCTCGGGCGTCGTGGTGACGCCCGACGGATACCTGCTCACCAACGAGCACGTCGTGCAGCGGGTCCAGGAGGCACGCGTCTCGTTCGTCGACGGGCGCTCGGTACCAGCCGTGGTCGCCGGGCGCGATCCGGCCACCGATCTCGCCGTGCTGCGCGCGCAGGCGGCAGCGCTTCCGTACGCCGAGCTCGCGAGCGCGCAGCGCCTGCGCGCCGGGCAGCTCGTCGTGGCGGTCGGCAATCCCTTCGGCTACGAGTCGACGGTCTCGGCCGGGGTGGTGAGCGCGCTCGGACGGTCGCTGCGCAGCCGCCAGGGGCGCCTCATCGAAGGCATCGTGCAGCATACGGCGGCTCTCAACCCGGGAAATTCAGGTGGCCCGCTCGTGGACGCCCAGGGCGCCGTCACCGGCATCAACACCGCGATCATCCCCATGGCCCAGGGCATCGGCTTTGCGATCCCGGCCGCGACCGCCCAATGGGTGCTCACCGAGATTCTCACCCAGGGTCGGGTGCGGCGCGCCTTCCTCGGCATCGCCGCACGCGATCGTCCGCTCGACCTGCGGCTGGTGCGGGCGTTGGGTCTCAAGGCCGCGCGTGCCGTGGAGATCCTGTCGCGGGAGAAGGATGGGCCGGCCGCCGCCTCGGATCTTCGCCCCGGGGACCTGATCGTTGGGGTAGACGAGGAGCCGGTCGACGGCGTCGACGCTCTGCACCGGCAGCTCGCGCGCGTTCCGCCTGGTACGAGGCTCAGCTTGAGCGTCGTGCGGCGGACGCGGCTCGTCAAGCTGCCGCTCACGGCGCGCGAGCCGCCTGGTTGAATTGGCGCGCCGGCCTGCGGCGCGGCGCGCGGGCCAACCCGCCGGTGCAGCTTCAGGCCGGCCCTACTCGCACAAGCTCTCGAGGTAGCCCTGCGCTTCCGCCGACAGGCGCTTCAGGGCCAGCGCCCGCGCTTTTGGCGCATCCACGATGTACTCGAGCGGCCCCGACACCAGCATCTGGCGGATGCTCGGGGAGCGCGCCGAGGCGCGTGCCATGCGGTTGAGGAGCGTGAAGCCGCGGTTGATCACGCGGCCCGAGGCGCGGTTCTGCTCGATGGTGCGCGCCAGGTACTGCCCGAAGCGGGCGTAGAGAAAGTAGTCGTCGTTCCCGACCTGAAAGCGCGCTTCGGCGAAAAAGTCGGGGAAATTCCTCTCGAGATACTCGTTGAGTCGTTGAAGGCGGGGCCCAGGGTCGCTGTCAGTCGACGCTTTGCGCTGCTTCATTGCCTTGCTAACACCTCGCTCGCCGCCGAAGGTGAGCGGCCGCGCGAATGTTGGAGCAGCAGGACCTGCGATGCAAGAGGCAATTGCGGCGCGCGCTGCGCTCTGCGAGGCGGCGCACGCGCTCAGGAGCGTCCACTTCGATCCGGGGCCGCCAGGCGATAGAGCACGTGGTCGCGCAGCGGGTGACCTGCCGGCAGGCGCGGATGCGCGAAGTCGTCGGCCGGATCGTGGCGCATGCCGAGCCGCTCCATCACGGCACGCGAGCGCACGTTGGCCGGCACGGTGAACGCGACCAGCTCGGGGAGTCTGAGGGTCTCCAGCGCAAATCGCAGGCACTCACGTGCCGCTTCAGTCGCGTAACCGCGTCCCCAGTCCGGGCGGGCGAGGCGCCAGAGGATCTCGGTGCAGGGCGTGAAGTGCGCCTGAAAGGCCGGGACGTTGAGGCCGACGCAGCCGGCGAAGGCCCCGCTCTCCCGCACCTCCAGGGCCCACAGTCCCCAGCCGCGCGCCTCGAGGTCGGCCGCGGCGCGCTCCACGAGCGCGTCGCTCTCGGCCCGGGTGAGGCGCTTCGGCATGAACTCCATGACCGCGGGGTCGGCGTTCAGGGCCGCAAAGGGCTCGAGATCCGCGGCGCGCCACTGGCGGAGGGTGAGCCTTGGGGTGGTCAGCCTGTGCATCGGTGCTTGCAAGAGCGTCAAGGGCCGGTATTATCGATCGCATAGTGATGGTGTAAGACAGCCGGCCGACGGGGTGAGTGGCGCAGCCCTCCGTCGTGGTTCCGGCTGCTCAATTCGCGGTTCTCGAGGCCTTGTGAGTCCAGGCCGCGGATCTCCTTCAACGCACGATTTTCCGGGTAAGCCTCCGGCTGCGGTCGCCTCGAGACCGCCCGCGGATCTTGCCCGCATCGAAGCTGCGTGGGGCCGCCACTCATGAACGCCGGACTCTATAAGGATGAATACGAGCGAGACAGCTGCGGATTCGGACTGATCGCGAGCCTCGACGATGCGCCGAGCCACGCGCTGGTGCGCACCGCCATCACCTCGCTGAATCGCCTCACGCACCGCGGGGCGATTGCCGCGGACGGCAAGACCGGGGACGGCTGCGGTCTGCTCCTCAAGAAACCGGAAGCCTACCTGCGCGCCGTGGCTGCCGAGACCGGCATCAGACTGTCGGAGCGCTTCGCGTCGGGCCTCGTGTTCCTGTCGCGGGACGCCCAAGCGGCGGGCGAGGCGCGCGTCGTGCTCGCCGCCGAGCTCAAGCGCCAGGAGCTCGAGGTCGCCGGCTGGCGGCGGGTTCGGGTGAACCGCGAAGCCTGCGGCGCCGAGGCCCTGAAGACGCTGCCGGTGATCGAGCAGCTGTTCGTCAACTGTCCGCTGCCCATCGACGAGGCGGCCTTCAACCGGCGGCTCTTCATGGCGCGGCGCCTCGCGGAGAAGGCGCTCGCCGCCGACCCGGCCTTCTACGTGCCGAGCCTCTCGGCGAGCACCATCGTCTTCAAGGGCATGGTGATGCCCCAGCACCTCGCCCAGTTCTATCCCGATCTGGACGACCCGCGCCTCGCGACCTCGGTGGCACTGTTCCACCAGCGCTTCTCCACCAACACGCTGCCGCAGTGGCGCCTCGCGCACCCGTACCGGTATCTGGCCCACAACGGCGAGATCAACACCATCCAGGGCAATCGCCACTGGGCGCAGGCGCGCGGACCGCTGCTGCGCTCACCGCTCCTGCCGCACCTCCAGCAGGTGCTGCCGCTGGTGTCGCTGCAGGGCTCGGACTCGCAGAGCCTCGACAACATGCTCGAGGTGCTCCTCATGGGCGGCCTCGACCCGCTGCACGCCATGCGGCTGCTGATCCCGCCGGCGTGGCACGGGCTCGACACCATCGATCCCGACCTGCGCGCCTTCTACGAGTATTACTCGGTGCACATGGAGCCCTGGGACGGGCCGGCCGGCGTGGTGCTCACCGACGGGCGCTATGCGATGTGCACCCTCGACCGCAACGGGCTGCGCCCGGCGCGTTACTGCATCACGCGGGACCGCTGGCTGACGATCGCCTCCGAGACCGGGGTGTGGGACTACCGACCCGAGGACGTGGTGCGCAAGGGCAAGCTCGGCCCCGGCGACATGATCGCGCTCGACCTCGAGTCGGGCGAGCTGCTCAGCTCGCAGGACATCGACCAGAGGCTCAAGAGCCGGCATCCCTACAAGCGCTGGCTGCGCGAGGGCGTGCGTTACCTCGAGAGCGATCTGGTGGACGCGCGGCTCGCGGCCGAGCCCATGGACCGCGAGACACTATCGCTCTATCAGAAGATGTTCAACGTGACGCAGGAGGAGCGCGACGACGTCATCCGCGTGCTCGCGGTGGACGAGAACGAGGCGGTGGGCTCGATGGGCGACGACACGCCGATGCCGGTGCTGTCGCACCAGGTGCGCCCGCTATACGACTACTTCCGCCAGCAGTTCGCCCAGGTCACCAACCCGCCGATCGATCCGCTGCGCGAGACGATCGTGATGTCGCTGCAGACGCAGATCGGCCCCGAGTGCAACATCTTCGTGCCCGCGCCGGGACATGCGCGGCAGATCGTGCTCGGCTCGCCGATCCTGTCGCAGCGCAAGCTCCGGCAGATCCTCGCGATCGAGGAAGTGGCCCACGAGTTCCTCGACCTGCAGTACGAGCCGGCCGAGGGCCTGAAGCGCGCGATCCTGCGCCTGTGCGCACAGGCGGAGAGCGCAGTGCGCGCGGGCAAGCTGGTGCTGCTCCTGTCGGACCGCTACCTGGTCAGGGGGCGGGTGCCGGCACACGCGCTGCTCGCGACCGGCGCCGTGCATCACCACCTGGTGAAGCTCGGTCTGCGCTGCAAGTGCAACCTGCTGGTCGAGACCGGCACGGCGCGCGAGCCGCATCATTTCGCCTGCCTCATCGGCTACGGCGCGACCGCGGTCTACCCCTACATGGCGTACCAGGTGCTGTTCGAGATGATGCGCCGCGGGCGAGTCAAGCTCGACTTCGCGGCGCGTCTCGAGCTCGGCCGCAGCTACCGTGCCGGGCTGCGCAAGGGCCTCTTCAAGATCATGTCCAAGATGGGAATCTCCACCATCTCGAGCTACCGGAGCTCGCAGCTGTTCGAGATCGTGGGGCTCGCCGACGAGGTCGTCGAGCTCTGCTTCACGGGCACGGAGAGCCGCGTGGGCGGCGCCGACTTCGATGATCTCGAGGCGGACCTGAAGGAGCTCGCCGCGCGCGCCTGGGATCCGCGCGAGTCACTGGCGCAGGGCGGACTCCTCAAGTACGTGCACGGCGGGGAGTATCACATGTACAACCCCGACGTGATCGCGGCGCTGCAGGCCGCGGTGATCTCGGGGGACGCGGATCACTACCGGCAATTCGCGCAGCTGGTGAACGAGCGGCCGGCGTCGACGTTGCGCGACCTGCTCGCGCTCAAGCCCGGCGCGCGGGCGGTACCGCTCGAGGAGGTCGAGCCGGCCGAGGCGATCCTGGCGCGCTTCGACAGCGCCGGGATGTCCCTGGGCGCGCTCTCCCCGGAAGCCCACGAAGCGCTCGCCATCGCCATGAACCGCTTGGGCGCGCGCTCCAACTCCGGCGAGGGCGGCGAGGATCCGGCGCGCTACCGCACCGAGAGGAACTCCAAGATCAAGCAGGTGGCCTCGGGGCGCTTCGGGGTGACGCCCGAGTACCTGGTGAACGCCGAGGTGCTGCAGATCAAGATCGCCCAGGGAGCCAAGCCGGGCGAAGGCGGACAGCTCCCCGGCCACAAGGTCAACGACATGATCGCGACCTTGCGCTTCGCGCGCGCCGGCGTCGGGCTGATCTCGCCCCCGCCGCACCACGACATCTACTCCATCGAGGACCTGGCGCAGCTGATCTTCGACCTCAAGCAGGTGAACCCCGCCGCGCTCGTGTCGGTAAAGCTGGTCGCCGAGCCCGGAGTCGGCACCGTGGCCGCCGGGGTCGCCAAGGCGTACGCCGATCTCATCACGATTTCGGGCTACGATGGCGGTACGGGCGCGAGCCCGCTCTCCTCGATCAAGTACGCGGGCACGCCGTGGGAGCTCGGGCTCGCCGAGACGCACCAGACACTGCGCGCGAACGACCTGCGCCATCGCGTGCGGCTGCAGACCGATGGCGGACTTAAGACCGGGCTCGACGTGGTCAAGGCCGCCATCATCGGCGCCGAGAGCTTCGGCTTCGGCACTGCGCCCATGGTGGCGCTCGGGTGCAAGTACCTGCGCATCTGTCACCTCAACAACTGCGCTACCGGGGTCGCGACCCAGCACAACGTGCTGCGCTCGAAGTACTTCACCGGGCTGCCGGAGATGGTGATCAACTATTTCCGCTTCGTCGCCGAGGAGGTGCGCGAGATCCTCGCCGCGCTCGGCGTGCGCAGCCTCGCGGAGATCATCGGCCGCACCGAGCACCTCGAGGTGCTGCCCGGCGCGACGGCGCGCCAGCGCAAGCTCAATCTCGCGCCGATCCTCGCGGATGCGGGACTCGCACCCACGGCGCCGCAGTTCTGCACCACGCCCGCGAACGCGCCCTTCGACAAGGGCGAGCTCGCCGAGCGCATGGTGCGCGACATGCTGCCGGCGATCGAGGCGAGGTCCGGCGGCGAGTGGGCTTACGAGCTCAGTAACTTCAACCGCTCGATCGGGGCGCGCGTCTCGGGCGAGATCGCGCGGCGCTGGGGCAGCTACGGCATGCAGGATGCGCCGCTCATCGTGCGTTGCCGCGGCAACGCCGGCCAGAGCTTCGGCGTGTGGAACGCGGGGGGCCTCAACCTCTACCTCGAGGGCGACGCGAACGACTATGTCGCCAAGGGCATGGCGGCGGGCCGCATCGTGCTGCGCCATCCGGCGGGGGCGCGCTTCACGCCGCGCGAGACCGTGATCATGGGCAACACCTGCCTGTACGGCGCCACCGGCGGCGAGCTGTACGCCGCCGGGGTCGCCGGCGAGCGCTTCGCCGTGCGCAACTCCGGCGCGCTCGCGGTGATCGAGGGGGCGGGGGACCACTGCTGCGAGTACATGACCGGTGGCGCGGTGTGCGTGCTCGGCCGCACCGGGGTGAACTTCGGCGCCGGCTTCACCGGCGGCTTCGCCTACGTGCTCGATCTCGAGCGCAACTTCGTCGACCGCTACAATCACGAGCTCATCGACATCAGCCGCATCCACCCGGAAGCCATGCAGTCGCACGTGCAGCATCTCGAGGGGCTGCTCGAGCGCCACGTCGCCGAGACCGGCAGCGACTGGGCCCGCGAGATCGTCAACGACCTGCGCACTTACCTGCCGAAGTTCTGGGTGGTGAAGCCGAAGGCGGCCTCGATCGACTCGCTGATCGAGAACCTGCGGCGCGCGGCCTGAGGCGGCGGCAACCGCAGCGCCCATGGCTGACAGGAATCTGCAGTTCCTCGACGTGCCGCGCGCCGACCCGGCGAAGAGCCCGGTAGAAGCGCGCGTCAGGCATTTCCGCGAGATCTATGCGCCCTTCGATGCGGCGGGCGCGGCCAGCCAGGCCGGCCGCTGCCTCGCCTGCGGCAACCCGTTCTGCGAATGGAAGTGCCCGGTCCACAACTACATCCCGAACTGGCTGAAGCTGATCGAGGAGGGCAATCTCTTCGAGGCGGCGGAGCTCTCGCACCGAACCAACTCGCTGCCCGAGGTGTGCGGGCGCATCTGCCCGCAGGATCGTCTGTGCGAGGGCGCCTGCACGCTGAACGACGGTTTAGGCAGCGTCACCATCGGCGCGATCGAGAAGTACATCACCGACGAGGCGCTGAAGCGCGGCTGGAAGCCCGATATGTCGAACGTACGACCGACGGGCAAGCGCGTCGCCATCGTCGGCGCGGGACCCGCGGGCCTGGGGTGCGCCGACATCCTGGTGCGCAACGGCGTCACTCCCGTAGTCTTCGACCGCCATGCGCGCATCGGCGGACTCCTGACCTTCGGCATCCCGCCCTTCAAGCTCGAGAAGGAGGTCGTGGAGAAGCGCCGCGAGATCATGGAAGGCATGGGGGTCGAGTTCCGCCTCGGCACCGAGGTCGGCAGCGACGTCGCCTTCGACGCGCTGCTGGCGGAGTACGACGCGGTGTTCCTCGGCATGGGCACCTACACCGCCGTGAGAGGCGGATTCGCCGGGGAGGAGCTCCCGGGCGTATACGCGGCGCTCCCCTACCTGATCTCCAACATTCACCACGAGCTCGGATTCCAGGGCGCCGAGCGCGCGCTCATCAGCATGGCGGGCAGGCGCGTCATGGTGCTCGGGGGCGGCGACACCGCCATGGACTGCAACCGCACCGCGGTGCGCCAGGGAGCGGAATCGGTCACCTGCACCTACCGGCGCGACGAGGACAACATGCCGGGCTCGCGCCGCGACTACCGCAACAGCCGCGAGGAGGGCATCGAGTTCCTCTTCAACCGCCAGCCGATCGAGATCTTGGGCGCCGAGCACGTCGAGGGAGTGAAGCTCGTCGAGACCGCGCTCGGGTCCCCGGACGCGCGCGGCCGGCGCGTGCCGCAGCCGATTCCCGGGAGCGAGCAGATCGTGCCGGCCGATGCCGTCATCATCGCCTTCGGCTTCCTGCCGAGCCCGCCTGAGTGGCTCGAGGCTCACGGCATCCGCCTGCACGACAACGGCCGCGTACGCGTCTCCGCGGGAGCGCGCAACGCGTTCCAGACGACGCATCCGAGAGTCTTTGCCGGCGGCGACATGGTGCGCGGCTCGGACCTGGTCGTGACCGCGGTGTTCGAGGGCCGCGAGGCGGCGAAGGGGATCCTCGGGCTCCTCGAGGTGCGTTGATACACCTCTCTAGAAGCCGAGCCGCATCATCTAAGGCTTGGCCCAGACCATCTGCAGAAGCCATACACCCGCCATGGGAACCGCCGGACACTGGTCGGCCACCAGCTTGCGCTGAGCCGCAATGCTGTCACGGGACTCGCGGGAATCCGGATGCTCCATGGCGGAAAGCTTGTCGCGCTCGACCGCACATTCCGGGGAGCGCGCGGTATGCAGGCGCTCGGCGGCGGCGTGTTGCGCCGCCTGCACGGTCGGATCGCTGCTGCAGGAGGCGGCGACAATCTTGCTGATGCGCGCGAGCTCGGCCGGGCGGTCGGCATCCTTGAGATAGTGGCGCTGGTCGCCGGGCAGTTGTTTGTAGACGGCCACGTCCGTCTTCAGGGTCGCGACCTGCTCCAGCGCGTCCACGCACGGGGACGCGGGCAGGTCCTCGGAGAAGGCCGCTCCGGGGAGCCACGTCGCGCTGATCAGCAGCCACGCGAGCTTCGGCATGTACGAATGATGCTGGGCGCAGCGCCCGACGACAATAATGCGAATCTCCCCCCGCACGAAAAAAAACCCCGCTCGTGAGAGCGGGGTTTCACATGCACATTCCCTTCAACCGACCCGGTGGCTCGCTGTCAGCTACTTCCGGGCGCCCGTACTCCGGATTCAAGACGATTCCGGCACCGGCCCACCGGCATGTCGCGTCGTCACGAGCATCTAAACTTCCCGGCTGAAACGTAATGGAGCGCAGCTCCGGCTTCTATCGCGAGGCCCGCGTGGTTCTCCACGCGTTGTACCGTTCCTGACAGTGCTAAAAGGTAGCTGCTGTCTTACCCGTGCCCGCGTCGATCCCCGAGTTTTCTCTTTTTTAGATCCTTTCAGGTGCTTTGCTTGTACGCATCACCGCCGTAACGGTGCATCCCGTGGGAATGCTTAAAATCCTTTACGGACGGAGGTTTCCGTGAAGAAATTATACTGGTTCCAAGCAAAAAAACCATGTAGCAGGAAACCGACACTCGGGTAGGGGACTCCCGAAGGAGTTCCCCGCCCTCGCCAGCCCCGCCGCCTGGGGAAAGCCCCAGGATCAGGCCGGGAGGGCCAGGCGGATGGAGAACCGCGCTCCGGAGCCGTCGGGGAGATTGCTCGCGGAGGCTGAGCCCCCGTGAAACTCGGCGATAAGTCGCACGATGTAGAGCCCGAGGCCGAAATGCGGCCGGCCGTTGCCGTCGCCGCGCGACTGCCACAGCGACTCGAACAGCCGCCCCGCCTCGGAGGGCAGCGGGGGACCCAGGTTGTCGACCTCGAGAACCGCCTCGGGCGCTGCGAGCCGCAACCGCACCGTGATGCTCGACCCCACGGGGCTGAAATCCACGGCGTTGTCGATGAGCTTGTCGAGCATCTGCACGATGAGGTCCGGGGCACCGTCCATCATCACGGGCCCGGGTGGGAGCTCGGCGGCGAAGCGCCGCTCGGTAAAGGCGCCGCGGTAGGCCGCCACCGCCGATTCGATGAGCGGGACCAGATCGAAACGGCTGCGCTCGGCGCCGCCGATCGCCTCCTCGACGCGCGTCGCCGCGCCCATGGCGAGGAGAATGGCGTTCAGGCGCTCGCTCCCCTGGCGGGCGCGCTCGAGATAGGCGCGGGCGGAGGAGGGAACCTGCTCGGCCTCGAGGTTCTCGAGCGAGGAGCGCACGATGGTGAGCGGGGTCCGGATCTCGTGGGCGAGCTTGCCGGCGAGCGTGCGCAAGTAGCCGGTGTATTCATTGAGCCGGCCGAGGAGCCTCGAGAAGCTGCGCGCCACATCGCCGAGCTCGTCGCGCGCCTCGGTGTCGGGGAAGCTCGCGATGAGCCCGGCGCGGGTCAGCGCCGACTCGCTCGCCTGCCGCAGCCGCGACAGGCGCAGCGCCAGCCACACGGCGAAGGCGAACATGGCGAGCACCACGACGATCGAGGTTGCGAGCGTGAAGTTGAGCATGCGGGTGAGAGCACGGTCGCGCAGGCGCAGCCAGCGGTCGGGCGTCTGCGTCACCTCGAGCGTGCCGATCACGGTGCGATGCTCGCGGTCGTAGACGGACACGCGCGCCTCGATCGGCGGCTGCGCGCCCGGCTGATCGACGAAGCGCCGGTAGAGCCGCGCGATCAGCGGCGGTGCGGGAGCGAGCTCCGCGACACGCTTCAGCTCGTCGACGCGCGCGAGCACCTGCCCGCCGGGCGTCGCCACCGCGAGCTTCAGTCCCGGCTGTGAGAACTGCGCGAGGTAGCCGGTGAGCTCGGGAGCGGCGACGATCAGATGACCGAGCGTGCGCAGGTCGTCCGGATGCAGGCTCCCGTAGCTCAACGGCGCTCCGCCGCGCACGTCGCGATCGTCGATGAGCACGCCGAAGCCAGCGCCGAGCATGGAGAGCGGCACGCGCAGCTCCAGGCGATAGCCGCCGGGACTCAACTGCCACACTCCGCGGATGCGCGGCTCGAGCTGCGCGAGCTGCTGGCCGTACTCGCCGCTCTCGATGTAGCGCGCAGTGATCGCGCCGGGGCCGGTCGCGGCGAGGAACACCTGGCGCTCACCGCCCTGCGGGTCCTGAAAGCCGAGCCAGACGCGGTCGCCGGTGGCGCGCGCATCGAGGGGGCTCGCACCCGCAGCGTCGAATACCGGGTGCTCATCGCGCACCTCGAGCAGCAGGTAGAGCACGCGCTCATAGACCCCGGTGAGCACGCCGAAGCGGTGCGCGGCGTCCTTCTCGTACCAGGCCCATGCAGCAGCGTCCCGCGGCCAGTCCTCGGAGTAGCCGTCGACGAGCGGCGCCGCGGTGAGCGCCACAGGCTTGAGGTCATAGGGTCCGCTCTCGAGCAGCGCTGCCGCATCCTGCGAGTCACCGCCCTGGGGCGCGCGGTAGAGCAGATCCAGCCGTCCTTCGAGCGAGGTCGCGAGCGTCTCGGCGACCGACTGGAGCGAGGTCTGCTCGCCCTCGCGCAGCGCCGACTCCATCTCGCGGGCGTAACGGCAGCCGGCCCACGGCAGCACCAGCGTGAGCAGGCCGAGCAGCAGCAACTTCAACCGCAGCGACATCGTCGCGACGCTACTCGACCCAGCGGTAGCCCATGCCGTAGACGGTTTGCACCGCGTCGAAGCGCGGATCTGCGCCCTGAAACTTGCGGCGGATGCGCTTCACGTGCGAGGTGATGGTGTTGTCGTCGAGCACGACGTTGGCGGCGTCCATGAGCTGCTGGCGGTTGCGCACGTGGCCGGGATGACGCGCCAGCGCGTGCACGATCCAGAACTCGGTGAGCGACAGCAGCACCACCTTGCCGTCCCACTGCGCCTGCATGCGCTCGGTGTCGAGCGTGAGCGGCCCACGCCGCAGCACGTCGCCCGCCTGCTCGGGCTTGCGCAGGGCATCGACGCGGCGGAACAGCGCGTTCACGCGCGCCGACAGGTGCGCGAGGCTCAGGTCCTTGGTGAGGAAATCGTCCGCGCCGAGCCGCAGACCCGAGACCGCATCGAGCTCGCTGTCGCGCGCGGTCAGAAAGATGATCGGCAGTACCGGCGAGAGCGCGCGCAGCTGCCGGCACAGCTCGAATCCCCCCTCGGGCTCGTCCTCGAGCGAGATGTCGATGACGGCGAGGTCCGGGAGGCGGGCCGCGAAGGCGCTCATGGCCTGCGTGCGGTTGGCGTAGGTACGGACCGCGTAGCCCTCGCGCGCGAACGCGGCGGCGTAATTGTCGCGGATGGCGGCTTCGTCCTCGACGATGGCGATCAGGCGCTTCATGAAGTCAACAGGCTACCGCCGGCGCGCGGCCGGTTAAAGCGTCGTGCTTCACCGAATCGCCATGCCGCCGCCGCCACAATCCGCCACATTTGGCCGGTGCCCCGCCCGATTGGCGCCGCGCCCGGGCAATGCCCGGTGGGCAACATGCCTCCTCATGAGTATCGGACCCGCCCCGCCCACCGCACCTGCCGCGCGCTGCTGGCGGCCCCGGGGCACGCTCGCCGACTGGCTCGCGCTGCTGATGCTGCTCGCCGGCAGCGTGGTGTGGCCGCACTGACGCGCGGCGCCGCGCGCGGGGCACAGCGCGCGCGCTAAGGAACGTTGAGCCGCTCCCCCGGCCGTGCTAGGTTGTCCTGCCTCAAGCGCCGGACGCGCTGGTGTTGTATCCACCAGGAGCAGTCGCAACCACAAGAAGCTAAAGCGCCGCGAACCTGAAGAAACGCCCATCGCGCCGCCCACTGAGGGGATAGCTCATGTTCACCCAAGTGCTCGATCCGCTCGACAATCTGACGATCACGTGCCTCGTGGCGCTGATCCCGGTCGTCTCGCTCCTGGTCATGCTGGCCGTGTTCCGCTGGCCGGCGTGGCTCGCGACCCTGATCGGCTCTGTCATCACCTTCGTGCTGGCGCTCGCGGTGTGGAAGATGCCCATGGATCAGGGCTCGCACGCCTACGTCTACGGGGCGGCCACCGGCGTGTGGAACGTCGACTGGATCACCTTCTGGGGAATGATGCTGTTCAACACCCTGTCGGTGAGCGGGCTGTTCGAGAACTTCCGCCGCTGGCTCATCAGCAAGGGCAGCCTCGACGTGCGCGTGCAGACCATGCTGTTCGCATGGGCCTTCGGCGCGCTGCTCGAGGGCCTGGTCGGCTTCGGCTATCCGTGGGCGGTGGTGGCGCCGATCCTGATCTCGCTCGGCATCTCGGATCTGAACGCGATCCGCGTCGCGGCGATCGCCAACAACGCGCCGGTCTCCTACGGCGCCCTCGGCGCGCCGATCATCGCGCTCGCCGCCGTCACCAACTATCCGTTGCTGGCGCTTTCGGGCTCGGTCGGCACTATCGTGGCGGTGCTGGCGCTGCTGCCGCCATGGGTGCTCCTGTACCTGGTCTCGGGCAAGGAGGGCATGAAGGGTGGCTGGCCGCTCGCCGTGGTGGGCTCGCTCGGCTACATCGCCGGTCAGTACCCGGTGGCCCGCTACTGGGGGCCGTACCTGCCCGATGTGGCCGGCGCCATCGTCTGCTTCGTCGCGTTGCTGGTACTGCTCAAGGTCTGGCAGCCGAAGACGACGCTCGGCTATGGAGGCGTGCCGGTCGATGCTGCCACCGCCCGGCAGACGCAGGGCCACGGGCTGCAGTTCGGCGAAGTGCTGCAGGCCTGGCTGCCGTTTGTCGTACTGCTCGTCGTGGTCGCGGCCTGGACCGGCCCGTGGTCGAGCCTGCCGAAGGTCAGCTGGCTCAAGGTGCAGGCCGTCGGCTGCTCGGCGCTTGCCGCCACCTGCACGGCCGCCAAGCCGAGCGTCACCGTGGCCTTCAACTTCGCCCCCTACATCGCGGGCACCGCGATCCTCACGGTCTGGATCATCGTGGTGTTGCTGCTCATCGCGATGGGGCGCCTGAAGGGCGGCCAGATCGGGGAGGTCTTCCGGCGCAGTTTCCACCAGATGTGGGGTGCACTGCTGGTCGGGGTGTTCATCTTCGGGCTCGCCCAGACCTTCAACTACTCAGGCATGGCGGCCTCACTCGCCAAGGGCTTCTCGAGCCTCGGCACCGCCTTCGTCATCGTCTGTCCGATCCTCGGCTTCATCGGGGTCGCGCTCTCGGGCTCGAACACCTCGACGAATACCATGTTCGGCAAGTTCCAGGCGCTGGTCGGCGCGCAGCTCGGCATGCCGCCGCTGCTGCTGCCATCG
>Ga0187776_10000009_pt1 | contig 134452 bp, 126 predicted proteins | sample 0216_BV02_MP12_2_FD_132426 | JGI IMG/M metagenome (GOLD analysis project Ga0187776, IMG submission 132426) | Tropical peat soil microbial communities from peatlands in Department of Meta, Colombia - 0216_BV02_MP12_20_MG | ecosystem: Environmental > Terrestrial > Soil > Wetlands > Peat...
CCAATCCATCATCGGAGCGACCGAGACTCTCCGATCGATCTTTCCGCGGGAAAAATCGTCTGAAAGGCCTATTTTCGTAGGCTTTTCCGATTCAGGTGTTTCTGCGGGATTTCTGCGCATTCCGGGAGTTTAGCGGTTGCTGAGGGGACATGAAGGAGACACGAATGCTGGGTGTCGCGTCCCGAGCGCAGCAGACGGCGCAGCGCCCGCAGAACGCCCGGGTCATCGTCTACGACTGCCACACGGCGTGCCTTGGCTGCCATTTCCAAGGCACGGTAGGGGAAACAATTTGTGGTGGAAACTGGACCTTGGTCCAGCATGTCCGGAGGAATCCACCTCCATGGGCGCAAATAGCTAGCTTGCCGCCTGCACCGACTCCGCGACGAGGCCACTGCGCACGGGGGATCCCGGGACTTCGACGCGACGCGCAGCCCTCTCGGCGCGCGCCGCGAGTACCGCCAGGGTCGGCGTCCCCATTCTTCGCATGACGTGTGCACGATGAAACTTGATCGTCTTCTCGACGGTGCCGAGCGACGCCGCGATTTGCTTGTTGAGCTCTCCGCGGAGCATGTGAGTCAGCACCTGGCGCTCACGTTCGGTCAGGGTCGCAAGCCGCCGTTCGAAACCTGCCGCCTCACTACGTGCCGTGAGCATGACGGCGCAGCGTTCGAGTGCCTGCCGCACTGCGGCAAGAAGCCGTGCGTCGTCGACGGGTTTGGTCAGGAAGTCCGCGGCCCCCTGTTTCATGGCGCGCACGCTCGTCGGGATGTCCCCGTGCCCGGTGAGGAAGATGATCGGCAGCACGCTGCCTCGCTCGATCAACTGCTGCTGCAATTGCAGGCCATCGAGTTCTGGCATGGCGAGGTCAAGAATCAGGCAGCCCATGACGTCGTGACCGTAGCTGTGGAGGAAAGCCTCCGCGGTCGCGAATACCTCCGCCTTGAACCCGGCTGAGCGCAGCAGCCGCTCGATACCCTTAAGTACGGATGGTCGTCATCGACCGCGAACACGGTCATCACCCGATCAGTCATCGCTGGCCTCCGGCCACTGGCAAGGCGAATCGCAGTGTTGCGCCCTTGCCGTCGACGCTCTCCGCCCACAGCCGTCCGCCGTGCGCCGCAACGATGGTGCGACACACGGACAGGCCCAGCCCCATGCCGTGTTCCTTGCTGGTGACGAAAGGCTCAAAAATACGCTCCAGATCGGCGGCCGGAATGCCGCCTCCGGAATCGGAGACGGACACCTCGACCCCGGCGCCATCCGCGACACGTGTCCGCACGATCAGCTGATGCCTGCCGCCAACGCCGTCCATGGCATCGCAGGAGTTCATGACCAGATTGAGCAGCACCTGTTGCAGCTGGATGCGGTCGCCGAGCGATGCCGGGAGATCGGCAGCGAGCTCGGCGCTCGCCACGACGCCGCGATTCATGAGCTCATTGCGCGTCAGGCGCAGAACGTCCGCGACGATGTCGTTGAGGTCGAGCGGACCGCGCTGCACCTCCCCCTTGCGCAGCAGCACGCGCAGCCGATGAATCACCTCTCCAGGCAATCCAAGCTATGAAGAGCCAATCCATATTGGGATTAAAGAAATACGACGGACTGCTGAGAGTCCGACCCGGTCCCTCCGCCCGCCCCTCCCCGCTCGGCGCTAATCTGCCGGCGGCCGATATGAGCTAGATCGTGAAACTCAAGCTAACACCTACCTGGCGCATGGGCGGTACGTAGTCACCGCAGGCGCCAATCCGCGAGCGCCGGTTCATCGCAGCCTGCCCGGGTCGCCGCGTTGCAGCATTGCGCAGCCATTGAGCCCGCTGTTCGATCGCTGCTACGCCTGTGCACGCCTGGTGAGACTGGACCAAAGGCCAGTAGGCGGCGCCCGGCGTGTTGCGTAGGGTGCGACCGTCGCGGGCTTAGTCCAGCGCTGTGCCATAGAACCTTCGGGGAGACAGTTATGAAAGTGCCATCAGTCCTGGCCATCGTCGTCTGTGTTTCTCCCCTGCTGCTCTGCGCTTGTGAATCGCAGCAACAGATGGTCGACGAAATGCAGCCCAAAGCCGTGGACGTGGCGCAGAAACGTGGTGCATTCGAGCTCAATTGCCCTGCAGCGACCGCTGAGGTCTTGAGCAAGGAAATGATGCAGACGGCGGCTCCAACGATGCGCTACGCGCCGCCCGAGCGCGCCGAATACACGGTGGGCGTCTCAGGCTGCGGCAAGCGCGCCACGTATCTGGTCGTCTGTGCGCAAGGAGGCACGGGCTGCGTCGCGGGTGGTGCGCGCAACGAGACCCACTGAGCGCCGGCGCGCGCGACGACCCCAGAGTTCCGCAATGGCCTCTCCCAGCTTGAAAGAGAAGGCGATCGAGGAGCTCCGGCTGTTCTGGGTGATTGCGATTTACCTGACCGTGATGCTCGCCGCCTTCGCGTGGTATCGAAGACTGGTCATGTTCGCGGCCGGCATCAGCTACTTGCACTACGGGGCAGCGGTCATCGAAGCGCTGATCCTTGCCAAAGTGATTCTGATCGGCCAGGCGTTGGGCCTTGGAAAGCGCTTTGAAGGCTCACGGCTGATTCTGTCGGTTCTTTTCAAGTCGGTGGTCTACGGAGCTTTCATAGCGACCTTCAGCGTGCTCGAGCACGTGGTCGAGGGACTGGCGCATCGGGACACCTGGGATCAGATCGCGAACAGCGTCGTCAGCGCCGGACGAGCGGAGATTCTTGCGCGAACGGTGATGATGATCGTCACTCTCATACCGTTCTTTGCCTTTTGGGAGACCGATAGAATCATGGGCGACCACAAGCTGTTCAAGTTGTTCTTTCGCAAGAGAGCCGCATGAGGCAAGGGCTCTGCCCATCAACCGTTCAAGGTGGCGTACAGAGGGCTTCTCAGGACGCACAACTCCCTGATCGTTAAAGCTGTTTCTGAATCTTCGCTCCAAGCCATCACGCCAGGAACGGTCTGCTGCGCCGCGCCTCGGGCCGAAAGCAGCCATCAATGTCCTGCAACCCCGTAGCCCGATATACTTCAGCGTCCCAGCGGCCGAGGGCGCAGCTCATGAGATCCACGATCGCCATGCTCGCCATACTTACGACAGGCGTGTCTCCTGCGTTGGCGGATCCGGCGGCCACTCCGGCTCCAGAATCCCACCCTGCTCCGCAGGCGGCTGAGGAGCCGTTGGATGAGAAGGCGCTTCGTCTCCAGGGTTACAGGGCGACCATGTTGAAGGGCGAGATGGTGTACTGCAGACGGGAGATACCACTCGGCTCACACCTCCCGACGACGCTGAAGTGCGTGACTATCCAGGAAGCGAAGTTAATGGCGGAAGAGGGACGTCAAACCACCGAGCGCATTCAGCGCAGCATGCAGGCCTGTCTCGCATCCGGAGGCCCCCGCGGCCCATCAAGCGCTCCAGCAAACTGCGGAAATTGAGCCTGCGGTAAACACGGCGACAGCCCGCAACCACGTCACGCCAGCTCCGGGGCAGCGAACCAACCGTATCTCGGTTTCTCCCGATTGCCGCCACCTGGCACAGGCTTGATCCTAGCCGGCGGACAAGCACCCCATGAGAGGATCCGCCATGAGCAAGAGCATGTTGGTCATTGCCGCCGGTGCAGTTGCCGCCACTATCGTGGCGGGCAATGTGCTCGCGCAGGACATGGCAATGCCCGAAGTTGTCGTAGAGACGCACCGCGAGGTGTCAACGACCATCGGCAAGAGCGCCAGCGGCGTGCCGATCGTCGAGGTTTCCGAGGGTTACACGGTGAGCGCCAAAGGGCTCGACATCAGCACTCCCATCGGCGCGCGGGCCTTCGAAGCGCGAGTGGCCGACGCCGCCCGAGCGCTGTGCGAGGAGCTCGGCAGGCGCTATCCCGGCTCGACGCCGAGTAACGCAGAGTGCGCCAAGCAGGCCACCGATAAGGCGATGGCCAAGGTCCGCCAGCTCGAGGATGCAGCGTCAAAGAAGAAGTAGCTGGGCCGAGAACCTGGACTGACGGTGTCGCCCCGGCTGTGGGGCGACGTCGCTGCTTGCGCCGCAACAGTCCCTGCGATGCCCTTCACAACGCTCCGACCGCGTAGCTCAGTCGCAGCAGTGACAGCGATTCATCGAGGGCAGCGTTGTCGCGGTTGTTGATGGCGCTGATTCGCAGAGTGACCGCGTCGAGCACCTGAGTGTTCGTGGCCAGCCCGGCCCCATAGAGCTCCCGCGAGCTGCGTAGATTCTCCTCGGCCTGGGCGACGGCCTCCCCCGAGGCCCTGAGCCGTGCCTGCGCTTCGTGCACATCGAGCCAGGCTTGCCGGACCTGCAGCTCGATGCTCGAGCGCAGGTCGTCGAGACGATTCTGCGCAGCACGGCTTGCACTGCGCAGCGCCGCCGCACGGTGCCGCGCCTGGCCTCCGTCGAACAGATTCCACGTGAAGCCGACACCCACCATGGCAACGTCCTGGCGATCCAGGATCTGATTGTCGAGGTGGGAATAGCCGCCCGTCAGCGCCACCTGCGGAAGTGCCTTGGCACTCTCCCCGTGCGACTGCGAGACAAGGCTATCCGCGCGAGCCTCCAGTGCCTTGAGCTCGCTGCGGGAGCCTAAAGCGCGCTGAATGAGTGCATCGACCGCGGAAGCGGTGAGCGAGGCGTCCGCGGAGATCCGCCGATCGAGCTCCGCTGAGCGCCCGAGTGGCTCGCCCAGACGGCGATTGTAGGCGGCCTGAGCGATCTCGACTGAGTTCGCGGCCCGTACCCTCGCCTGCTCGGCGTTTGCAGAGGCCACGCGTGCCGCCAGCATGTCGGCCTTGGGCACCAGGTCGCGCTCCACCATGTGCTGCACGTCGTTTGCATGTGCGGTAAGACTCTCGACACTCGAGCTCGCCGCCTCGAGCGCGCGGCGAGCCCTCAGGACGCCGACATAGGCTTCGGCAACGTCCAATTTCAGAGCTGCGGTCGCCGACTGCTCATCCTCGACGGCTCCAATCACTGCATGATGCGCGGCGTCGATCCCGGCCGATAGCTGTCCGCCGGTATACAGAGGCACCTTCAGCTGGACGCTCCCCGAGACGAACTGGTCATCCTTGAAGATCGGCCCGGAGCGGAACGTCCCGCCGGGAGTCGCGACGTCCAGCGCCGGAGATTCATCGAGGCGCGTGTAGCCGGCGGTCGCGTCCAATGACGGCCACCGGGCGCCGCGCGCGGCCTGCTCAGCCGCACGTGCCCCCTCCACGTCCGCGCCCGCCGCGGCCAGCGCCTTGTCCCGGGCCAGCGCCAACTGCCAAGCATCCTCGAGCGTCTCCGCGCTGGCCGCCTGCCATGATCCCGCTACGGCGATTGCCAGCAGAGCAAGCGGCAGGGAGGGCGCCCCGCGCTCCCTTCTCATCAGCTGACCTTCTTCAACGACAGGATGCCGAGGGCCCTCAGGACATACCTCTCGTACACGGGGGTCACGGAGCCGGTGCGAACCTTGCGCAGGAAGTACTTCTCGAAGGCGATCTTCGCGAAGTGCACCCATTTGCCCTCTTTCGCCCAAGTGACATTGCGCGGCGGGATCTCGGGCAGGGCCACGAAGGCAATGCCCGTGTCGCCGAAATCGGCGAGGCAGACCGCGTTCCAGCTCGCCTGCGCGCTGGGGGCACCGCCTGCGACCTCGGCGGCGATGTTCTCGCAGATCGCACTCACCATCGATTCGATCATGTAGCCGGTCTTCGGAGCTCCGGTCGGCACCGGCGTCGCCTCCACCGGCGGTATCGCGACGCAGACGCCCGCCGAGTAGATGTTGGGGTACTTCTTCGAGCGCTGCCGCTCATCGATCAGTACGAAGCCGCGCGGGTTGCACAGCCCGGGCACGTTCGCCACGGCATCCACGCCTTTGAATGCGGGGAGCACCATCGCGTACTTGAAGCCTATCTGGTGCTCCTTCTTCGGCTTGCCCTCCTCGTCGTGCTCGACGACCGCCATCGAGCCTGCCGTCACTGCGGTGATCTTTGCGTTCGTGACCCACTTGATGTGCCGGTGGCGCAGCTCCGACTCCATGAGTCCCTTGCTGTCGCCGACTCCTCCCAGGCCCATGTGTCCGATATAGGGCTCACTGGTCACGAAGGTGATGGGTACGCGGTCGCGGATCTTGCGCCTGCGCAGATCCGCATCGATGATCATCGCGAACTCGTAGGCCGGACCGAAGCAACTGGCACCCGCGGCCGCCCCGATCACCACCGGACCCGGCTGCTGCACGAATTCCTGGTAGTGCGCCCACGCCTGCTCAGCGTGCTCCTGCGTACACACCGACTGAGTGAACCCGGCGGGGCCCAGTCCGGGCACCTCTTCGAACGCCAGCTTCGGACCGGTCGCGATCACGAGCTGGTCGTATTGCAGCGTCGATCCGTTGCGCAGAGTGAGGCGGTTCTGCGGTGCGTCGATGCTCTCGACGCTCTCCGGAATCCATTCGATCCCCTTGGACTCCAGTGGCACCTTGAGATGCACCCGCGTCTGTTCTCGGGTGCGCCACCCGACCGCCACCCAGGGATTCGACGGAGTGAACTCGAAGTGCGCAGATGAGCCGATCAGGATCACACGGTGTTGCTTCCCGAGCCGCTTGCGGAGCTCGAATGCACACGGCACTCCGCCGATTCCTGCACCAATGATTACAACTTGCGCCATGGTCATGCTCCTTAAGGCGCGGTGAGCGCCTCGTCAGACAGCGTGCCAGCGGCGCGCACAGCGAGGCGCGCCGCTTTCCGCTGCAGATATGCGTAGTAAAGGACCGGAATCACCAGCAACGTGAGCACGGTCGAGACGAGAATGCCGAAGATCAGCGAGACCGCCAGGCCGTTGAAGATCGGATCGTCGAGGATGAAGAAGGCGCCGATCATCGCGGCGAGCGCCGTGAGGGCGATGGGCCGGGCGCGGATCGCCCCGGCGCGCACCACGGCGTCTTCCAGAGTGCGCCCGGCGCGCAGCTCGACGTCGATGAAGTCCACCAGCAGGATGGAATTGCGCACGATGATTCCGGCGAGGGCGATCATCCCGATCATCGAGGTCGCGGTGAACTGGGCACCGAGCAGCGCGTGCCCGGGCATCACGCCGATGATCGTCAGCGGAATCGGGGCCATGATGATGAGCGGCAGGGCGTAGGAGCCGAACTGCGCCACCACCAGCAGATAGATGAGCACCAGACCGACGGAGTAGGCGATGCCCATGTCACGGAAGGTCTCGTAGGTGATCTGCCACTCGCCATCCCACTTGATCGCCGCGCTGTTGGGATCGTCCGGCTGGCTCACGAAGCGCTGTGCGATGGGCTCGCCGCCCGGCGGCTGACGCCTGACGAGACCGACCAGACTGAACATGCCGTACAAGGGGCTGTCGAGCCGGCCTGCCAGGTCACCCGTTACGTAGGCGACCGGCAGCAGATCCTTGTGGTAGATGGTGCTGTCCCACGCCGTCTGGCGCACGCTGACGAGCTCCGAGAGCGGAATGCGCGCACCGGTCGGGGAACGGACCTCGAGCTCGAGCAGCCTGTCTACGCGCTCCTGGTCCGATGCCGGCAGCTCGAGCCGCACGGGTATGGGGTAGCGCTCGTGGCCGACGTGCACGTAGGTCACGTCGGATCCCGAGAGACCCAGTCGCAGCGTCTCGGCTACCTGCTGCTGCGAGACTCCGAGGAGAGCCGCTTTCTGACGATCGACCGCAACCACCAAGCGCGGCGCGGGCGCTTCGACGCTGTCATCGGTATCGACGATGTCCCGCGTCTTATCGAAGGCCGCACGCAGCTGCTTCGCCAGACGCTGCTGCTCGCCGTAGCGCGGCCCGTACACCTCGGCGACGATCGGCGCCCGCACTGGAGGCCCGGGTGGCACCTCGACCACCTGTATCGACGCGGAGTACTTGCGGCCGATCGCCGCCAGCGCCGGCCTGACCGCGAGCGCGATCTCGTGGCTCTTGCGGTGCCGGTGCCGCTTGTCGACGAGATTGACCTGGATGTCACCGAGCTGGGCGGCATGTCGCAGGTAATACTGGCGTACCAGGCCATTGAAGTTGATCGGCGCGGAGGTGCCGGCGTAGACCTCGTAGTCGCTCACCTCGGGCACCTGCTCGATCACATGCGAGAGCTCAGCGAGCGCTCGGGCCGTCGTCTCGATGGTCGCGCCTTCGGGCAGATTGGCCACCACCTGGAATTCGGACTTGTTGTCGAAGGGCAGCATCTTGAGGACCACGAGCTGCACCACGACCAGTGCCGCTGAGATGACGATCGCCCCCAGGATTCCCCAGTAGAGCTTGTGCCGGCGCCTACGCCCGGCGGCTCCCGCGAGGTGTGGACGCACGATGCGCTCGAACAGTCGCGTCAGCCGGCTAGTCTGAGCGTCCTCAGTCACAGCATGGGTGCTGCCGAGCAGCCTCCGGCACAGCCAGGGCGTGAAGACGAGTGCGATGGCCAGCGAGATGAGCATCCCCATGCTCGCGTTGATGGGAATCGGGCTCATGTACGGACCCATGAGCCCGCTCACGAAGGCCATGGGCAGGAGCGCCGCGATGACGGTGAAGGTGGCCAGGATCGTGGGTCCGCCGACCTCGTCGACTGCCCGCGGGATGATTTGCGAGAGCGTGCCGCCGCCGAGGCCCATGTGGCGGTGAATGTTCTCCACCACGACGATCGCATCGTCGACCAGAATGCCGATGGAGAAGATGAGCGCGAAGAGTGACACGCGGTTGATCGTGAAGCCCCAGGCCCACGAGGCGAACAACGTGGCCGCGAGCGTGATGGTCACGGCAGCGCCCACCACCAGCGCTTCCCTGCGGCCCATCGCGAGCACCACCAACAGCACCACCGAGGCCGTCGCGAACAGCAGCTTCTCGATGAGCTTGAGCGCCTTGTCGTTGGCCGTCTCGCCATAGTTGCGCGTCACGGTCACCTGCACACCCTCGGGCAGATAGACGCCGCGCAGCTGCTCGACACGACGGATCACCTGCTTGGCGATTGCGATCGCGTTCGTTCCCGGCTTCTTCGAGATCGCGATCGTCACCGCCGGAGCGTGCCCGGTGGGGATAAGGCCGCGCGTGGCCGCACCGGGTCCGGTTCCGAGCCAGACGTAGGAGTCCGGCTGATCGGGCCGCGTCGACACCTCCGCGACGTCCTGGAGGAACACCGGCCGGCCGTGATCGACTCCGACCACGAGTCCGGCCACGTCGTCACGGCTCGCCAGGTACTCGCCCGCCGCCACCGGGGTCACGCGATCCTCGCCTTCGAGGGCCCCGGCATGCTCGACGACATTGGCGGCGAGGAGCGCGCGCGCCAGGTCCTCCGCGGTCAGCCCGAAGCCCGCGAGCCGTTGCGGGTCGAGCTGCACCCGCACGAGGCTCTGCGGGGCGCCGATCGTGTAGACGTTGCGCGTGCCCGGCACGCGCTTGATCTCGGTCTCGATCGAGCGGGCGACCTGACCGAGCTCGTGGGCACCGTGCGTGGGGTCTTGCGTCCAGAGCGTCAGAGTGACGATCGGAACGTCGTCGATGCCCTTCGGCTTCACCAGCGGCTGCAGGATGCCGGAGTTCGCGGGCCGCCAGTCCTGGTTGGAATAGATCGCGTTGTAGAGCCGTACGATCGCATCGGTGCGGTGCTCACCCACCTTGAACTGCACGCCGAGGATCGCCAGTCCCGGGCGCGAGGCGGAGTAGATGTGCTCGACACCGGAGATCTCACCGAGCACCTGCTCCATGGGCGAGGAGACCAGGCTCTCCACCTGTGCGCTGGATGCGCCCGGAAACGGAATGAATATGTTCGCGAAGGTGACATCGATCTGCGGCTCCTCCTCGCGTGGGGTGACGAGAACCGCGAACACACCCATCAGCAGGGCTGCGAGCGCGATGAGCGGCGACAGCGGGCTGCTCAGGAAGCGCCGCGCGACCCGCCCGCTGAAACCCAGCCGCTCCTCTCCCGGTGGCCGCTCCGGTTGCGCAGCTGCTGCGTCGTTCATGGGCTCGCTCTCGAAGCGACCGCCGCGGGCTTGAGCTGCGCGAGGGCCGCCAGCGGGTCGAGGGCGACCCGCTCGCCCGCCACCAGTCCCGAAAGGATCTCGACGCGGTTGTCGAAGCGGTCGCCCACTCGAACCTGCCGCATCGAAGTCCGCCCGCTCGGATCGATCACATAGACGGCCGTGATCTCACTGCGCTCGATGAGGGAGCGCTCGGGAACGAGCAGGCGCTCGGCTTCGCCCGTGACGAAGCCGACCTTGACGAACATGCCGGGGTAGAGATCCGTCGCGTTCTCCGGGAGCTCGAGCCGCGCACGGAATGTATTGGAAGGGGTGGACGCTTCCGGGAAGACGGTCACCCGGGTGGCCTCGATGCGTCGCCCGTCGACGTACACCGCGCCCTGCTTGATGCGCCGGACCTGCGCGACGATCGACTGCGGAATGTCGACGGCGACGCGCAGATACTGCAGCGAGAGTCCGCTCATGAGCGGGGTTCCCGGACTCACGGTCTCGCCCACCTGCACGAGGCGCTTGGTCACGATCCCCGCGTAGGGTGCGCGAATCTCGGTATAGGCGACACCCTCCCGCGCGCTTGCGAGCGCTGCCTGCGCAGCCGCCAGGCGTGCGACCGCTGCATCCCGGTTCGCGGTTACCTCATCGAGTGTCGCCTTCGGCACGACCTTGCGCGCGTACATATCGGCAATGCGCTGGTAGCGGGACTGTGCTTCCCCCTCGCGGGCACTCGCTTCGTGCAACGCGGCTTCGGCTTGCGCAAGTCCCGCACGTTGCTCGGTGGCGCGCAGGCGAATGATCACCGCTCCCGCCGGAACGAAGTCGTTGACGTCGTAGAGGATGGCTTCCACTCGCCCCGAGGTCTGAGCGGCGACGGTGCCTTGATTCACCGCCTCGATGAGCCCATCGAGCTTGCGCTCGACGGGGATACGCACGCGCTCCACCACCACGCTCTGAAGAGCAGGCCGGAGCTCGCGTGAGGCACCCTGCCTTCCGCCGCCGCAGGCTGCCAGCCACAGGGCGGCAAAGGCGGCGGCTGCGAGGGCATAAGCTCGTCTCCTCATGGAGCACGAACCCCCGCTTCAGGAGAACGCGGGCCCGGGCGGGCGTCCCATCTTCTTCAGGACGGCTGCCAGCGGGCAGAACCCGGTAAATGCGGATTGAAAGAGATTGAGTCCCACGAAACCCGTGAGCAGGAACCACCAGGGGCTCAGCAGAAGCCCGAGCGCCAGGCTGAGCAGAACCATTGCGCCGGCAAAGGCAAGCACGATCCGATCAATCGTCATGACAGTCTCCAATCCCCGCGTGGGTGTGCACGTCTTGGACTCGTCCATTATATTAGCTATTGCTAAATTAGCTACCGCTAATTACACTGAGGTCATGATGCGAATTTCCAAGCGGACCCGATGACCCCGAGTCGTGCGACGGAATCGTCCGGACTCCCCGCTGCGCTCGAGCGCGCTGCGCGCGAGATGCAGCCCCATGCCGGGAAGGCCGCGGAGCTTCTGCGCGCACTCGCCAACGACCAGCGCCTGATGATCCTCTGCCACCTGCTTCAGGGGCCCCTGTCCGTCGGTCGGCTCAACGAGCAATTGCCGCTCAGCCAATCGGCACTCTCGCAGCATCTTGCCGTGCTGCGGAAGTCCGGAATTGTACGGACGGAGCGCGAGGCACAGACGGTGCGCTACTCACTGCCTCCGGGCGTCGTCGCGCGGCTGCTCGCGGTTCTGCAGCAGGAGTTCTGCAAGCGCTGAGGTCGGCGGCCGTGGCGGGCGAAGCGGCCCTTAGGCATTAACCACACTTTCCGCCCGAGGCTCGCGCTCCTAATTTGCCGCCATGTCTTACTACATCTCCAAGACCGTCGATCAGCCTTTCGACGCCGTGGTAGCCGACGTGACGGCGCAGCTCAAGCAGCAGGGCTTCGGCCTTCTGACCGACATCGACGTGCAGGCCACCCTCAAAGCGAAGATCGGCGCCGACATGCCGAAGTATCGAATCCTCGGCGCCTGCAATCCGCGCTTTGCGCATGAGGCGCTGCAGGTCGAGGATAAGCTCGGTGTGCTGCTGCCCTGCAACGTGATCGTGCGCGAGACGGCGGATCACCGAGTCGAGGTGGCGAGCGTCGACCCGGTGGCCGCAATGGAGCGCACGGGCAATCCTGCGCTGCGCGAGACGGCCGAGGAGGTTCGCCGGCTGCTGAGCAACGCAGTCTCCCGCATCTGAGCCCAGCTCGTGCACCCCTACCCCCATACCTACATCGCATCCGCCGCCGGCCCGAGCCAGGGCTCGGTGACGGTCACCTCGGCGCAGCTGCCGAGCCTCGAGACCGCCGCGCCGCCGGAGTTCGATGGGCCGGGTGGCGTCTGGTCGCCTGAGACGCTGCTGTGCGCCTCCCTTGCGGACTGTTTCATCCTCACGTTCCGCGCCGTGAGCCGTGCCGCCCGGCTCGAGTGGTCACGACTCGAGTGCCGGGTGGAGGGTGTGCTCGAGAGAGTCGGCCGCACCTCGCAATTCACACGCTACACGACCTTTGCGCACCTGACCGTACCTGCGGGCGCCGACATGGCGAAGGCGCGCGAGCTCCTCGAGCGCGCCGAGCACGGTTGCCTGATTGCCAATTCCTTGCAGGGGTCGCGTGCGCTCGAGACGCAGATCAGCGTGGCGCAAGCACCGACTGCGGCCGGCTGAGAATCCACAACGCACCCGGCAGTGCCGTGAAGTCGGCCAGCAGCGCCAGCACGAACGCCGTCGAGGTGACGATTCCGAACTGACGCATCGGCGGCAGATCCGAGAACGCGAGCGCGAGAAAGCCGCTCGCGTTGATGACGGTCGCGAACAGGATCGGCCGGCCGGCGACGATGAGCGCCTGGCGCAGCGCCGCCGCCGTCGAGCCGCTCGAGCGGCCCTGTTGCAGGTGATAGAAGAAGTGGATCTGGTCGTTCTCGGTCGCGCCGAGCACGGTGGAGCCGATCAGGATGGTCGCGATGTTGAGCGGAATGCCGCTGCCTCGCATGACGAGGAACACGGTCAGAATCGCGAACAGCGAGGGAATCATCGCCATCAGCCGCCCCGCGGGGCTGCGGAACACGAACAGGAAGGCGATGAAGATCACGCTCCCCGTCAGCGCGAAGCTCTCCGTGAGTGTCGGCACCAGGTGCTCGCTGATCCGCGCCGCCAGCACGCCGCTGCCGACAGCCTGCGCCCGTATGCCCCGCAGCGCCGGCTGCTGCGCGGCAAGCGCGCCCAGGTTCTGCTCGATGAAGCTGCGCATCGCGCCCGCGGGCCCAAAGAGCTCCTCGCGCCCGCGGATGCTGAGCCGCACGCTCGCGAGATCGCCGAGATCGACGTAGCCGCGCGCGCCCGGCTCGGTGAGCAGGATCCGCTCGAGATCGGCGGCCAGCTTCGGCCAGGCGCCTGGCTCGGCCGGCAGGCGATCGGAGCCGCTCTGCACGTAGTGCGCCCACCGCAGCACCGAGGTCGGACCGTCGACGGCAGTAATGCGCGGATCGCGCTCGAGACGCTCGCTGAGCCCCTCGACGGCGCGCAGGAAGTCAGGGTCCAGAGCATGGCCCGGAGGCGTCTGCAGCCACAGCTCCACGACGTCGAGTCCGCTCAGCTCGCGGAAGCGCCGCGTATCCTGCGCTACGCGCTCGCCCGCATTGACGTAACTCAAGGCGTCGGTCTCGAGCGGCAGAGGCGCGATCCGGCCCGGGATGCCGAAGAGCGCCGCCGCCCCGCACGCCATCAGGGCGATTGCGCCGCCGACCAGCGCCCAGCGCCAGCGGCGCGTCAGGGGCACGAGCCGGTCGGCGAAGCTCTCGAACCAGAGGACGGCTGGCGCGCGCGCGGCGCGCACCGGCACACGCAGCAGCGACTGCAGCGCCGGAAAGAGGCTGAAACTGGCGATCCAGGCCACCAGAAGGCCGCTCGCCGTCCACAGGCCCATCTCACGCACCGGGCGGATGTCCGAGACTGCGAGCGCGGCGAAACCGACGGCGGTCGCGAGGATCGAGGCAGTGCAGGGAAGGAATTTGTCGGCGAGCGCCCGGGCATGATGCTCGAGAGGCGTCGCGGCGTCGCTCGCGTCCAGGTAGCGCGAGTGAATGTATACGAGGGTGGCGGTGGTCGTGACCATCACCGTGAGCGGCACCAGCGCCGAGACCACCGTGTGGGAAAAACCCAGAAGGTCGGCGAGGCCCATCGCGATGGCGACCACGGCAGCGAGCGTCACGACGACTGCCGCGAGTGCACGCCAGGAGCGATAGACGATGAGCACCAGCGCCAGCAGGAAGACGCCGAACAGCGGCATGAAGCGCTTGGTGGCAAGACCGGTCTGCCGCTCGAGCCAGGCATCCAGCCACGGCGACCCGACGCGCCGGACCGCAGTGAAAGGCGAGCCGCTGGCCTCGAGCGGCTCGAGGCGTGCCGCGATCGCCTCGAGCGCTCGGTCGCGCTCGGCCGGGGAATGCACCCGCAACTCGAGCGCGATGCCCAGATAGTGATCGCCCAAGAGTCCCGCACGGCGAAAGAGCGTGGTGCCGGTCGCGAAGAGGCGCAGCCGCTCGGACTGCGCACCGCCCAGCTGTGCGCCCGGCACAGCAAGGCGGTAGAGAGTGAGGAGGCTGTGGGGCTCGACCTTGGGGATCCGTGCGAGCTCGCCCTCGAGGTCGTCGGCGGCGCGCAGCGCCGCCGGGCTCAGCGGATCGGGCGCCTCGAGGACGAGCAGTGCCTGCTCGCCCTCGGGGAAGAGACGCTCGAAGTCGCGCGTCGCGCGTGCGACCGGGTCGCCCGCCACCATCAGGTGCTCGATGGCGAGATCCTCCGGGATGCGCAGCGCGCCGTACGCTCCGGCCACGGTCAGACAGAGGAAGACGCCTGCGATCCAGCCCTTGAGCTCAAGGATGCGAGTGAAGATTCGTAGAGCCCCGGGCGAGGCGGGCACACTCATGAAACGGGCGCTCCTGCCGACCGCGTGGGTCCCCGGCGCGGACTGATGATAGCCTAAACGCATGGCTACCCTGCTGGCGGCCGCGGCCGTAACACTTGTTTTCTGCGCTCCTGGATATCCGGGTGAGACCGGGGACGCGCAGCCGTACGTCGATCAGTTCGCGCAGCAGCTGGCGGCCGCCGCCGGCTGGCCCAAGGGCAGCCTCGCGGCCGTCTACGATCCAACCGAGTCAGGAGGGCTTGCGAGGCTCGAGAGCCCCGATGCGGGCCTCGCCTTCGTACCGTATCCCTTCTTCGTCGCGCACCGGGAGAAACTCCAACTCGCACCCCTCGTCGAGGCGGATGTGACCGACCTAGGGTCCCGCGAGCGTTGGACACTCATCGCGAAGCGGGGCCGCGTGACCGGCCCGACGTCGCTCTCGGGCTTCACCCTCGTCAGCACGGCGGGCTACGCCTCGGAATTCGTCACCCGCTCGGCACTGCCCGCCTGGCCCCTGCCGCGCGACGTGCGCATCGAGGCGACGGGGCAGGTGCTGAGCGCGCTGCGGCGCGCGGCCGCGGGCGAGTCCGTGGCGGTGCTGCTCGATCAGACCGGGACGGCGGCACTCGCGAGTCTGCCGTTTGCGAGCGAGCTCGAGGCTGTCGTGCAGTCTCCCGACCTACCGGTCGCCGTGCTCGCGGTGGTCGGCTCACGGGTGCCAGCGGCACGCGCCCGAGCCCTGCGGGCGGCGCTCCTGAAGCTGGGTCACGAACCGAACGATGCCGAGCTGCTGGCGGCGATGCGCCTCAAGGGTTTCGTGCCGACCGGGCTTGCCGGCAACACGGCAGCGCCGTGAGGCGCCCGCCGGCAGCAGCGGCGCTGGCGTTGCTCGCAGCCGGCTGCGCGGCGCCGCCGCAGCAGCTTCTCCCTCCGAGCGCCCCGACACCGACCGGGCAGCGGGTCGAGGCGATCATGCGGGATGCGCGGCGCAGCGAGCACGAGGGCGATGCGACAGCCCGTGCTGCGCTGGCCGAAGATGCCAGCCGCGAGGCCGAGGCCTGCCTGGGCGTGGAGCCTCAGGCTGCCGGCTGTCTCTACGGGCACGCACTCGCGCTCGGCCTCACGGCGCGGGCTCATCCCGCGCATGCGAACGAGTCGCTGAAACGGATGCTCACCGACCTCGCAGCCGCCGAAGCCGCCGACCCTGGCTACGATGAGGCGGGTCCCGCGCGCGTGCGCGCGTTGGTGCTGACCCGGGCGCCGGGATGGCCGCTCGGGCCCGGGGATCCGGCGGCGGCTGTCGTCGCCGCACGGCGCGCCGTCACGCTGCGGCCGCAGTATCCGCCGAATCTGCTGGCGCTCGCCGAAGCGCTGGCGAAAAGCGCCGACGCATCGGGAGCGCGTGAGGCCTACCAGCAGGCGCGCGACCTGGCACTCGGGCGGCCGGCATCAGCCGACCGCGACGAGTGGCTGCGCGAGGCGGACCGGGGGATGCAGCGTTGAGCGGGCCGGGATTCGGGATGCCTCAAGGGGACACCATGTGAAGCAACTCGCGCCGATCGTTTTCCTCGGTACCGTGTTGCTCGCCGGTGCGTGGACTGCCCGCGCCCAGACGCGCGTCGACCCCAGCTACCCGATCCACGACCGCAACCGCCCACAGCCGGCGGTGATCGATCCCGGCACGGCGAGCTCGCAGGCGACGGCGGGCCGCGCGCCTTCAGACGCCATCGTGCTCTTTGACGGACACGATCTCTCGCACTGGCGACACCAGGACGGCGGCGCGCCCAAATGGAAGCTCGGCGCCGGCTACTTCGAGGTCGTCCCGGGGAGTGGCTACCTCTATACCCGCGACGCCTTCGGCGACTGCCAGCTGCACGTCGAGTTCGCCGAACCCGATCCCCCCCGGGGCGACGACCAGAACCGCGGCAACAGCGGCGTATTCCTGCAGGGCCTCTTCGAGGTGCAGGTGCTCGACTCCTACCGGAGCCCGACCTACACCGACGGCCAGGCGGCCGCCGTCTACGGGCAGTTCCCGCCGCTCGTCAACGCCGCGCGCGCCCCCGGCGTCTGGCAGAGCTACGACATCATCTTCCACGGTCCGCGCTTCGATGCCGCAGGACAGCTCACCCGCCCCGCGCGCATGTCGGTGCTGCACAACGGCGTGCTGGTGCAGGACGACGTCGAGCTCACCGGACCCACCGCGCATCATGAGCGTCCGCGCTACAGCGCGCAGCCCGGGAAGCTGCCGCTGGCGCTCCAGGACCACGGCGATCCGGTCCGCTACCGGAACATCTGGCTGCGCGAGCTACCCGACAGCGCGCGCTGACGGGCAGCCTACTTCGCCGTTGGCTTGTATTTGAACTTCTGTCCCGCCACAGCCGCCTGGTACATGGCGCCGCCCTTGACGATTGTGAAGACCGCCATGCCCTTGTAGTACTTGCCGGCGGTGGTCGCGTCCTTCTTGCCGCCGCTGGCACCGGCGCTGCTGCCGCTGGTGCCGGCGCTGGCGCCCGCGGCGGCGGTGATCGCCACGGCGTTCACATCGGCTCCGAACTCGAAGTTCCCGCCGGTAAATTCATCGAGGGCACGCTTGTCCTCGAAGAAGATCATCTGGCTGTAGGCCTGGCCCCCGGCCTGCAGCCCGAAGCTCACCTGGTTCACGGTCGCGTCGCCGATGTGCTTTCCCTTCGCATAGACGCGGCCGCTCCCGTGTGCAGCCCCGATCCCGAGGCCACCCTTGCCGATCGTAGGGAACACCACATAGCCGTAGCAGTTCTTGAAGAAGCCGGCGCTCTCCCCGGCGTTCTTGAAGAGCTCGATAGTGTCGCTGTAGTCGTCAGCCCAGACGGCTCCAGCTCCCATCAACAAGAGAGCACCGCAGAACAGAGCGAAGGACCGTTTCATAACTCACTCTCTCTCAGGCGTCCCAGCGCCAATTACCAATCTAAGTCCCCGTTTCGCACAGTGCGTCGGCCGTTGTCATCAGTACAATTACGCATCCGGAGTACGACCGCACCAGCCGCGGCGTTTGGACAACGCCCACTGATCCTATAGAGTAGCCCTCTAGGGTATGAGTGGGGTCGGGCCGTGGCTCACACCGTTCGCGACAGGCAAAAGCTCCTCAACCGCATCCGGCGCATCCGCGGCCAGGTTGAAGCCGTCGAACGTACGCTCGAAGGCGAGGCGGACTGTTCCGACGTCATGCATCTGCTCACCGCCTCACGCGGCGCCATCAACAGCCTGCTCGCGGAGGTCCTCGAGGACCACGTGCGCGAGCACCTGCTCGGCCGGGTCCCGACCGGCACGCGCGCCGAAGCCGCCGATGAGCTGATCGACGCGATCCACGCCTACTTCAAGTGAGCGTCAGCGCTTCTGCCCGAGCACACTGAAGGCGTGCGTCCAGTGATCGTTGCGCACGCCGTAGATCACCCACAGCATCGCCAGGCTCTCGAGTAAGCGGCTCGCACCGATCTCGCCCACGTCGATCGGCGTGCGCCAGCCGAAGCCCTTGAGCAGCTCCGCTACGCGCGCCTTGGCCGCGGCGTCGTTGCCGGCGATCAGCATGTCGGGGGTGCCGTCCGGCAGACGCGGATGCACCATGTGCGTGGCGGTGACGATGTTGAAGGCCTTGACCACCTGCGAGCGCGGCAGCAGCCGCTGCACCAGCTCCCCGGCCGAATCGTTGGAGATTGCAAGCGTCGGCACTTCACCCGAGAAGTCGAGCGGATTGCTCGGATCGATGACGAGCTTGCCAGCGAGGTTATCGGGTCCCGCCGTGAAGATGGCGGCCTCGAGTCCACTCCAGGGAACCGCCAGCACCGCGACGCTGCCGGCCTCGGCCGCCTCGGCGAAGGAGGCGGCGCGCGATCCGGGGACGGCCTCGAGCGCCGCGCGGGTCTTGGCGCCGTGCACGTCACGGGTGCCGAAGATCACCTGATAGCCGAGCTCGGCGAAGCCCTTGGCGAGCGCGGTGCCCACGGTGCCGTTGCCGAGGATTGCGACGACCTTCCGGGAGGAATCTGCGTTACTCATGGCGAAAGCCTCATGCGCCCTCGACGGGGAGCCTATGCCTTCTGATCGGCGCTCACCAGCATAATCCTCGGCGTTGCCGGGCGCACAGCAGATGGGTGACCATCGCACGGCGCTCTACGGCAGCTGCGTGCCAACGTGTCCGACGCCCAACAAGTCACAGCGAGCCCGGCCAACAGGGCGAGGCCGCTCCTTATCTATGACGGGGACTGCGGCTTCTGTGGCTACTGGGCGCGCTACTGGCAGGCGCTCACCGGCGAGCGGGTCGAATTCCGGTCCTATCAGGAAGTCGCGGCGCAGCATCCGGCGATCCCGCTGCCCGAGTTTCAACGTGCGGTGCAGTACATCGCGGTGGATGGCCGGCGCGCGAGCGCCGCCGAAGCGAGCTTTCTCACCCTGAGCCACGCCAAGGGCCTGAGTCTCTGGCTCGCTCTCTACCGCCGCCTGCCGGGTTTCGCGCCTGCCGCGGAACGGACCTATGCCTTCATCGCATCGCACCGGCCCGCCTTTTATCGCATCAGCGTCTTTCTCTGGGGCAAGGACTATCAGCCGCCCCGCCACGACCTGATCCGCTGGCTGTTTCTGCGCTCTTTCGGGCTGATCTACCTGTCGGCCTTCGTCTCCTTCGCCGTCCAGGCACCGGGACTGATCGGCAGCCACGGCATCCTGCCGCTCGGTGAGCTCATCGACGCGGTGGGCCACGCGGCGCGCCCGGAGCGCTTCTACATCCTGCCGATGCTCTTCTGGCTGAACTCCAGCGATCTTGCGATCCAGGTGGTGTGCTGGGGCGGCGCGGGCCTCTCGCTGCTGCTCATCCTGAATCTTCTCCCCCGCGTCAGCCTGCTGCTCCTCTACATCCTCTATCTCTCGCTCCTGTACGCCGGCCAGGCCTTCATGACCTACCAGTGGGACACGTTCCTGCTCGAGGCCGGATTTCTCGCGCTGCTGCTGTGCTTCTCCACCGGGGCGGGCATCTGGCTGCTGCGCTGGCTGCTGTTCCGTTTCATGTTCATGTCGGGCGTGGTCAAGCTCCTGTCCGGCGATCCGAACTGGTGGAATCTCTCGGCGCTGTCCTACCACTTTCTCACGCAGCCGCTGCCGACTCCGCTGGCATGGTACGCCGCGCATCTGCCGCCGGCGCTTCTCACCTGCGCCACCGCCGCCACCTTCGTCATCGAGCTCGGCCTGCCGTTCCTCATCTTCTGTCCGCGCCGGCTGCGTTTCTGCGCGGCCTTCGGTGTGCTGCTGCTGCAGAGCTGCATCCTGGTCACCGGCAACTACAACTGGTTCAATCTCCAGACCATGCTGCTGTGCCTGCCGCTGTTCGACGACGCGGCGCTGCGCCGCGTGCTGCCGCAGCCGCTGCTGGTGCGCTTGCCGGTGCCGAGGGCGAGCGGCGCTGCGCCCAGGGTGACCACACTCGCAGTCGGCGCGCTCGCGGCGCTCATCGTGTTCTGCAGCCTCATCGAGCTGGTGCTGCGCTTCGGCGGCAACCCGCCCGCAGCGGCGCGCGCCGTCGACGCCGTCCTCGAGCGGCTGCACGTCGTGGGATCCTATGGACTGTTCGCCGTCATGACGACCCAACGCAATGAGATCGTCATCGAGGGCTCGAACGATGGCCTCCATTGGCGCGAGTACGAGTTCCGCTACAAGCCGGGCGATGTGACGCGCCGCCCGCGCTGGAACATCCCGCACCAGCCGCGCCTCGACTGGCAGATGTGGTTTGCCGCGCTCGAGGATCCGCAACGTCTGCGCTGGTTCTGGCTGTTCCTCGAGAGGCTGATGCACAACGAGCCGGCGGTGACCGCGCTGCTCGCCAGGAATCCCTTTACCGACAGGCCGCCGCTCTACCTGCGTGCCAAGTTCTACGATTACACCTATGCCGGCGCCGCGGCGCAGGCCCGCGGTGTCTGGTGGGAGCGGCGCTTGCTCGGACTCTACTTCCCCGAGGTGCGGCTCAAGGCCAACGAGCCGGCGCACTGAGGGCTCACGCGAAGGTCCCCACTTGGCGAATCCCAAGGCACTGCCCTGCGACGAGCTGGCGATTCAGTCTGCACCGAGCGTGCCGGCCTGCGCCGCAGCGCGGCGCTGGGTGCTCGCGGTGGCGGTGCTCGGTTCCACCCTGGCGTACGTCGATGAGTCGGTGGTCAATGTCGCCCTGCCCGCCATCGAGTCCGACCTGCGCACCACGCTGCCGGCGATGCAGTGGGTGATCAACGCCTACACGCTGTGCATGTCGGCGCTGCTGCTCAGCGGCGGTGCGGCCGCCGACCGCTTCGGCCGGCGCCGCGTGTTCGTGATCGGAGTGAGCCTCTTTGCCGCCGCCTCACTCGGCTGCGGCGTGGCAGGGAACGTAGCAATGCTGCTGGCGGCGCGCGCCGTTTCTGGGGTCGGGGCGGCACTGCTCGTCCCTTGCTCGCTGGCGCTCATCGGCGCTGCCTTCGAGGAGCGGGAACGTGGAGCCGCCATCGGCATCTGGTCGGGCGCGGCGGCGATCGCCGCCGGAGCAGCTCCACTTCTCGGGGGTGGTCTGCTCGATCATTGGTCGTGGCGGGTGATCTTCCTCATCAACCCGCTGCTGGCAATCCCCGCGCTGTGGATCTCCCTGCGGCGCGTCCCGGAGAGCCGCGATCCGGATGCGCCGCCGGGTGTCGACTGGAGGGGCAGCCTGCTCGCGTTCGCCGGGCTCGGGACGCTGGTCTACGGACTGATTGCTTCCTCCGATCTCGGCTGGACTCATCCGGCGGTGATCGGCTCACTGGCCCTCGGCGCGGGATTACTGCTCCTGTTCGTCGTAACCGAGTTGCGCAGCCGGGCGCCGATGATGCCGCTCGAGCTCTTCCGCTCGCCGACTTTCAGCGGCGTCAACCTGCTAACGCTGCTGCTCTACGGCGGGCTCGGCGGCGGCTTCTTCTTCCTGCCCTTCCTGCTGATTCAGGCGCGCGGCTACTCGGCGACCGCCGCCGGCGCGGCTTACCTGCCCTTCACCGTGATCCTCGGCGTGCTGTCGCGGTGGTCGGGAGGCCTGATCGACCGTTTCGGCGCGCGCGGGCCGCTGATCCTCGGGCCCACGGTCGCGGCGGGCGGCTTTGCGCTGCTGGCGATCAGCCGTGAGCCCTACTGGACCGTCCTCGTGCCGATGATCGTGCTCGGGCTCGGCATGGCCGTCACGGTCGCACCGCTCACCACCGCAGTCCTCAACGCAGTGCCGACGCATCGCACCGGCGTCGCCTCCGGGATCAACAACGCGGTCGCCTCGGTCGGCAGCCTCCTCGTGATCGCGGTGCTCGGCAGTGTTGCCGTTGGCGCGATGTCACGCTCCCTGGAGCGGCGCCTCGAGAGCCCGGCGGTGCCACGCGAAGTACGGCTGGTGGTCGAGGCCGCGCGCGGTGGCTTCGTCATCCCGCCGCTGCCGGCGAGCCTGCCGGCGCAAGAGCGCTGGCGTGCCCAGGCAATTGTTGCTGCCTCGCTCGACGAGACGGTGCGGATGGCGCTGTGGATCGCGGCAGCCCTGGCCCTGGCCGGCGCGCTGACCGCGCTCGGCACGCTGCCGCGGGACGCGCGCCGTGCGGCCGCGATGCCGGCGCCTCCCTGAGGCGCAGGGCTCACGCGCTCACGCCGGCCGTGACTCTTCCGGCTCGAGGATCGTCGTGATGGTGACACCCTGCTTCAGCGTCAGGGTGACCGGAGTGCGCTCGGCGATATCCGCGAAGCGCGCACGCTGTGCCTCGTCGAGCTCGCCCTCGAGCCGAAGCCGGCGCGTCATCGTGCGTCTCTCCCCCTCGTGGCGGAAGAGCACGTCGACATGTGCCGCACGCAGCGGCCAGCTCTTGCGCTCGGCGTACATGCGCAGCGTGATCGCCGTGCAGGCCGCGAGCGCGGCGCACAGCAACTCGTGCGGCGCGGCACCGGTGTCCTTGCCGCCGAGCGCCGGACCTTCATCGGAGATGAGCGAATGGTGCCCCGCCATGAGCGCCGTCGTGTAGTCGATGGTGCCGATGTCCGCCGTTGCACGTGCCATGGCCGTTGTCCTCGCCACTCTCCGCAGCTAGTCTGGCAGGCGTGACGCTAGAATGCGATCATCGAGGTATCCCGCATGCCCGAGCATCCCCTTCATGGCGCGGATCTGGCCGTGCCCGTCACGGCCACCGATCACACGCTCGGACCGGAGCACGCGCCGGTCGTCGTGGTTGAATACGGCGACTTCGAATGCCCGATCTGCAAGCAGGCTGCGCCGACCGTGCGGCTGCTGCTCGAGCGCTTCGCCAACCGGGTGCGCGTCGCCTTCCGTCACTTTCCGCTCGAGCAGGCTCATCCCCACGCGCTCCTCGCGGCCGAGGCCGCCGAGAGCGCCGGCGAGCAGGGCAAGTTCTGGCAGATGCACGACCTCCTGTTCGCCAACCAGGCGCATCTGGACGCCAGGCACCTGCACTCCTATGCCGAGCGGCTCGGGCTCGACATGGCGCGCTTCACCGCGGAGCTGGACGACCGCGTCTTCACCCAGCGTATCCGTGAGCACCAGGAGAGCGGACGGCGCAGCCACATCCGCGGCACTCCCGGCTTCTTCGTCGACGGCCGGATTCAGGACGTGTCCTTCGGCTTCGAGAGGCTCTTCGACGCGGTGGGGGCGACGTTACGACGATGACAGCACGAAGAGAGCAGGCGGCTAATCCATAGGGACGGCGATCGACTTAGGCACCGCGGCGGCGGTCAGCGCCTCGCGCAGCGGTCGCCGGTGTGCCACCCGGTCCGTGCGCCACCAGGGCTCGACCTCCTTGCCGTGTGCCGGCTCGACCGGCTCGCCGAGGCGCGGCATCAGGAGATGTGTAGCCGCTCGGGGCGCGAGCCTGAGCAGGGTCTCGGCGGGCTGGTCCCAGGGGTGCATCGCCAGCGCAAACGTTCCCCAGTGAATCGGCAGGAATGCACCACCCCCGAGGAGCTCGTGCGCTCTGAGTGCGTTCTCGGGACCCAGGTGCATGTCGCCCCAGGCGGGGTGCCACGCGCCCACCTCGAGCATCGTCAGATCGAACGGCCCCAGCCGCTCGCGAATCTGCTGATACTCGGTCGTGAGTCCGGTATCGCCGCTGAAGAACACCGCGTGCCTCGACGAGCGAATGACCAGCGAGGACCAGAGCGTCGTATTGCGCGTCGTGATGGTGCGGCCGGAAAAGTGTTGCGAGGGAGCCGCGGTGACCGTGAGCTCGGTGTGCGGCAGAGAATAGGACTCCCACCAGTCGAGCTCGACGATGCGCTCGCTTTCCACGCCCCAGGCCTCGAGGTGCGCCCCGACGCCGAGCGAGGTCACGAACGGCACGGCGCGCCTGCGCAGCTGCCGTATGGTCGGATAGTCGAGGTGGTCGTAGTGATCGTGCGAGACGACGACGAGGTCAACCGGCGGCAGCGCGCGCAGCGGCACCGGCACCGGCTGGAACCGCTTCGGACCCACGAAGCGCGAGGGCGAGGCGCGCGGGCCCCAGACCGGATCAGTGAGCACTCGCAGCCCATCGATCTCGATCAGGACCGTTGAATGTCCGAGCCAGGTGGCGCGCAACCTGCTGCCGGGCGGCTTCCCCCACGTTTCCAGGGGATTCATGGCGGGCAGCGGGCCGGGCGGCACCCGCCGCTCGCCCCCGCACAGAAACTCGCGCAGCGTCGGCATCGGCGCGCTCGGGTCGCGCAGGCCGGGCGGGATCGGATGCAGGTTGCGGAAGCATTCGCCCGCCCAGCGCAGCGAGGCCTTGATGCGCTCGAGCCGCGTGCCTTCGGGTCTTCGTCCCAGGGACCTCATCGGCTCCATGATACGCATGAGGACGCGCCCTGAGCTTCCGTGATCAAATATGAAGGCTGCACCAGGGCCTCCTCATCGAGCGCGCCGCCCAGCCGTAGGCAGCGCCGCCGCGCCTCAGCCGAACGCGAGATAGAGGCTGTAGCTCGCCACGACCAGCACGAGGCAGGCCGACAGCGTCAGCTCCGTGCGCACGTCCGAGGCGGCGTGCGGCTGCATATCGTCGAGCAGCCGAGTGGTGCGCACGAATCGTGCGGTCGCCAGCACCACCAGCGCGACTCCACCGAAGATGAGCAGCAGCCCCTCGTAGCTTCCCACCCGACCCGAGAGTCTCGCGAGCTGCGCCGCCTGCTCGCCGACCGCGGCGGCCGCGATCGTGCGCAGGAACAGGTTGAATCTCTCGAGGAAGAACCCGAAGGCGATCACGGCGATGCCGGTGCGCACCCAGGCGAGAAAAGTGCGCTCGTTCGCGGCATGGTCGCTGTAGCTGGTGATCATGGCACGGCCTCCTCAGATGTGGATGCGCTTCATCGCCGGATCGTACAGCGGCCGCGCCGACACGACGGCAGGGTAAAGCTTACCGGCGATGTCGACCTGCCACTCCCCGCTGCCGAGATAGGCCTCATCGACCGTGACCTTCGGCTCGATCATCGCAAGTCCCACCGCACCGCCGAGCGTGTGGCCGTAGGAAGCGGCACGCAGGTAGCCAACGGGCACGGCGTCGCGCCGCACGATCTCGGCGTGGAACATGAGGGGCTCGGGATCCTTGACCAGCACCTGCACCAGGCGGCGCTTCGGGGGACCGGCGGCCTTGCGCTCGAGCACCGCCTCCTTGCCGATGAAGCCGTCGGGCTTGTTGAGATCCAGCGCGAAACCGAGACCGACCTCGTGGGGCACGTCGGTGTTGTCTATGTCGTGGCCGTAGTCGCGGTAGCCCTTCTCCAGGCGCAGGCTGCCGAGCGCCTTGAGGCCCGCATGCCTCAATCCGAGCTGGCGTCCGGCCGCGACGATACGGTCGTACACATGGGTCGCCTGCTCGGCCGGCACATACAGCTCGTAGCCGAGCTCGCCAAGATAGGTGATGCGGATGCACAGCACCCGCGCGAAGCCGATGTCGATCTCGCGCGCCGTGCGGAAGGGAAACGCCGCGTTGGAGAGATCGGCGCTCGTCAGCTGCTGCAACAGCGCGCGCGAGCTCGGCCCCTGCACGTTGAGCTGCCCATAAGCGGAGGTGACGTCGGTGATGGAAGCATGGGCAGCGTCATCGATGTGGCGCCGCATCCAGGTCTCGGCGTGACGCACCATGGTGTCGGTCACGACGACGAGGAAGCGCTCGTCCGCCACTTTGGTGACGGTGAGATCGGCTTCGAGACGGCCGGTCTCGTTGAGCCACTGCGTGTAGGTGATCATGCCCGCGGCGCCGTCGACCTGGTTTCCGGAGATGCGGTTCAGGCAGCGGCCCGCATCGCGCCCCTGCACCAGGAATTTCCCCATGAACGACATGTCCATGAGGATGACGGCCTCGCGCGCGGCGCGATGCTCCTCGCGCCAGCGCGCAAACCAGCTCGGACGGCCCCAGGAGAGCGGTCCCGGGTCCGGGGTGCTCGCGGGCTCGCCATACCAGTCGGGGCTCTCCCAACCGCTGACCTCCCTGAAGTAGGCGCCCGCGGCGGCCAGCCGCTCGTGGAACGGCGACTTTCTCACTCCACGGGCGGTCGCGAGTGACATGAACGGGTAGTGGCACTTGTAGACCATGCCCAGCGATTCCACCGTGCGCCCGCGCCGGTACTCCGGATTGGTCTGCGTCGCGTGCAGCCGGTCGATGTTGAAGCCGGTGACATCCACGTCGGGGTAACCGGTCACGATCCAATGAGCGAGCACACGCCCGAGGCCCCCGCCCGTCAGGACGCCGATGGAATTGAGCCCCGCCGCTACGAAGTAACCCTTGAGCTCCGGAGCCTCGCCCACGATGGGACGCAGGTCGGGCGTGAAGCTCTCCGGTCCGCAGAAGAAACGCTTCATGCCCACTTCCTGCGTGATCGGCACCCGCGACATGGCACGCTCGAGGAACGGTGTCATGCGCTCCCAGTCGGGCGGCAGCTCGCCGAAGGAGAAGTCGCCGGGGATTCCTTCGACCTTCCATGGCGCGCACACCGGCTCGAACAGGCCCACCATGAGCCCACCACCCTCCTCGCGGTAATAGCCGTAGGCACCCGGGTCCTCGAGCACCGGCATGTTCGGCGGCAGATTCCTGATGGGCTCCGTGATCAGGTAGTAATGCTCGGCCGCCTGGTTGGCGATCGTGACACCGCTCGCCGCGCCGAGCTGCCGCGCCCACATCCCCGCGCAGTTGACGACGATCTCGGTCTTGATGTCCCCGAGCGCGGTGCGCACGCCGGTCACGCGTCCGCGCGCCCGCAGCACGCCACTCGCGGGCACGCCCTCGATGATCCTCACGCCCCTCTGGCGCGCGCCCTTGGCGAGCGCCATGGTGACGTCCACCGGGTTCACGCGCCCGTCGTCCTTCACATAGAAGCCCGCCTCGATGTCGTCGACGCGCGCCAGCGGAAAGAGCTCGAGCACCTCGCGCGGGGAGATCTCGAGCACGTCCACGCCGCAATAGCGGTTGAAGGCAGCGACCCGCCGGTACTCCTCGAGGCGGTCCTTGTCGGCGGCGACCTCGATGAAGCCGATCTGCGCGAGTCCGGTCGACTGGCCGGTCTCCGCCTCGAGGCGCCGGTAGAGGTCGCGCGAGTACTTGCGCATCTCGGTCGAGGTCTCGGAGGTCGAGCCGAAGGTGACCATGAGGCCGGCGGCGTGCCAGGTGGTGCCCGAGGTGAGCCGGTCGCGCTCGAGGAGCACGACGTCCCGCCAGCCCATCGCCGCCAGGTGGTATGCAACCGAGGTGCCGATGATGCCGCCGCCGACCACCACCACGCGGGCGTGGGAGGGAATCGCGGCGGGCAGACTGGCGCTCACGTGCTGCATCTTGCCGAAACGGTGGCTCAGGCGCACCTCAGGTAGCGAGTCAGCACGTTCGCGGTCACGCGCTCAGCCATTAGGTCGCGACGCTTGAGTGCGGCCACCCATTCGCAGCTGCCAGCGTGAAACACCTCACCCCTGCCGCGCGCGAAGTTGACGATCATCCCCGCGCCACGCTTGACTCGATCGACGGCCGAGTCGCTCTGATCCCCGTGCAGGATCTCCGCCACGTACTTCGCATCGTCGTCAGAGAGAAATCGATCGTCGAGCGGGACGTCCAGGCGCTCCTCTTTGAGAGCCGACATGCCGAGCGCGAGGATCTCAAGTCCCGGTGGAGCGCCGCTCGTCGCGGTCGGCTCGGGCAGGCCCCCGCGGATCACGTAGTCGAGCCCGTCGACCTCATAGCCAAAAGCGTGACCCTGCGCGCCGAGGAGGTCGCCGTAGCAAAGCCCGGTGCCCGCAAAAGCCCAATGCTCGGGCCGGTACACCGGAAAGCCGCGCACGCCCCGCGGCGCGCAGGCGCCCCAGCCCGCGTACAGGCCGTTGGTGGCATTGAGGCCGAAGGTCGAGGCACCCGGACGTCCGGTCTCGGGCGCTTCCCATGAACCGGTAGTGCGCGACGGATCGGCAGACTTGTACACCGGATCCTCGGCACGTGCCCGGTACTTGTAGCAGACCTGGTTCCTGCCGCCTGACTCCAGGCGCGTTTGCCACATGAAATTGCCTGCGAACCGCGCGACCCTTCCACCGCGATCGAGATAAGCATCGACCGCATCGCGCATCTCCCACGTCCAGTATTCGTCGTGCCCGACGAAGACCACGCAGGAATAGCCCTCGAGGATTTCCGGATTGAAGTGCAACTCGTGCTGGCTGGCGAGGTCCACGGCGTACCCCGAGCGCTCCGCCCACTGCAGGAAATGGCGGTCGTAGCTCGCCCAGCCAGAGGAGGCGTACTTGTTGGAGTAACCATTAGCAAACGCCCACTCCAGATGCGGATAGCGCGGCGCAGCGCCCGGCGGCGGATCGACCTCCAGGGGTACCCGCGGCGCGTCATCCGGCAGGACGACGAAGCCGCGACACCATGGACGCTCGAGGCTGACAGTCGTCGCATACTGGTTGCGCTTCGGTCCGGTGATTCCCTGGTAATGATTGGAGCCTCCCCAGGTGTTATAGGCCGCCCACGTTCCGGATGCCGCGACCTGGAGGATCCGGCTCGCTTTGCGGCCGGCCAGCGGGCGCACGATGATGAGATGCTGAGCGCTCAGCTCGTGGCCGCCGGGACCCTCGGCCTGCAATGTGATCCGGTAGGCACCGGAAGGCCAATCCTCGCCGATGCGAAACTCCAGCGACGGAGCCCAACCGCAGCCGATCACCGAGCACTGCTCGGGCGTATCCTGCCAGCGGGCATCGCGCACTTCCCGCTCGAGCACCGGCTGCGCGCTCGCGCCATCGCGCATTATGGTGAGCCGATAGCGGCGGGCGGTCGAGCTCACGCACAGCCGCACAATCGCTCCCGGCGGGTAGGCGATTCGCTCCGTGTAGCACCAGATCTCGCCGCGTGCACCTGCCTGTCCTGCGCGCTCAAAGCGATGACCGAAGACAGCCTCGTGCCGCTCTGCCGGGGTGAGGCCAAAATCCGCAAAGGCCGTCATAGACTCTCGCCACTCTAGCCTATGTTAGAGTCGGTCGCCTCGTGTACCCGGCAAGAGTCCGGATGAGCGCCGCCTTGCAGCAGCCTGCCAACAAATCCTCGCGCATCGAGCAACACACGATCTACCAGATCCCGCTCGATGAGCGGCACGGCAAGGCGCACCAGTTGTTCACGCTGTGGTTCGGCGCGAATCTGAACGTGCTGACCGTGGTAACCGGCGCCCTCGCCACCACGATTTTCCATCAATCCTTCGTTGCCGCGGTCCTCGCCATACTCCTCGGCAACCTGATCGGCACGATCTTCATGGCCTTGCATGCGGCGCAGGGCCCGCAGCTCGGTGTGCCGCAGATGATCCAGAGCCGCGGCCAGTTCGGAGCCAAGGGAGCCGGCTTCGTCGTCGCCCTCGTCGCATTCATGTACGTCGGATACGCGGGCACGGCCTTCGTGACCGGTGGCCAGTCGCTGCACTTCATCGTTCCCGTGCTCAGCGAGGATGTGGCAATCGTCGCCATCGGCGCGATCACTCTTGCCGCTGCCATCTATGGTCACGACGTAATCCACTTCTCCACCCGCATGATGACCTACGTATCGGGCAGCGCGCTGCTGCTGTGCTTCGTGTGGCTGCTGTTCATTACGCCGCTACCCGGCTACTTCCTGACGCAGGGATCCTTCTCGGCGGTCGGCTTCTTCAAGATGGTTTCGATGGGGGCACTGTGGCAGCTCGGCTACGCGCCCTATGTCTCGGATTATTCGCGCTATCTGCCGCCGGACTCAGGCCCCCGCCAGGCTTTCTGGTCCTGCTACTGGGGTACGACGCTCGGCGCGGTACTACCGATGATTCTCGGAGCCATGATCGGTCCCGCGGTCACGGACGGCAATGTCGTCACCGCAATCGCGCATCTCACCGGACGCGTGAGCATCATCGTCATGCTGCTGCTCATACCCGGCGTCGCGGTGGCCGGCGCGATCTGTCTCTATGGGGGTGCGCTGGCAATGATGACGCTGGGGCACACGCTGGCGCCCCGCTGGCGCATAAGCCACCGCGCGCGCATCGTGATCGCCTCAGGAATATTCGTGGTCGCGCTCCTGATCAGCATAGCGGGGGCGAAGAACTTCCTGCCGCTCTACAGTCACTTCAACGAGCTGCTCCTCTACCTGCTCGTGCCCTGGACGGCGGTGAACCTCATCGACTATTACCTGATCCGCTTCGGTGATTACCACGTGCCGTCGTTCTTCGCGGCGGACGGCGGGGTGTACGGACACTACAATCACACGGCTCTGGCCTGTTACCTCGTGGGCATCGTGGTGCAGATTCCCTTCGTTGCATCCGACCTTTACACCGGTCCCTTCGCCCGGGCGTTCGGCGGCGTCGATCTCTCCTGGATGGTCGGCATCGGCGTCGTGAGCCCCCTCTACTATTTCGCCATGCGTTCCTCCCAGCGGCCACTGTCGGCCGTGCCGGCGGAAAAGTCATGAGCGTCAAAGCACAGCACACGGCGGCAGCGCGCCTTCCCGAGCGCGAGACGGTCCTGCACAGCTGGTGTATCCAGAGCGAGTGGAACGCGCCGACCATCGTCGGCGGCCGGGGCGCGCGGCTCTACACGGCGGACGGGCGCACGATTCTCGACATGTCGAGTCTCGCCGAATGCTCGAGTCTCGGCCACCAACATCCGCGCGTGGTCGAGGCGATCCGCGCGCAGGCGCAGCGGCTGTGCTTCGTCACCAACGCCTGGGGCGCCGAGCCGCGCGCCGCGCTCGCCGCACTGCTGCTCGAGCACTCGGGCTTCACGCACGGGCGCGTGTTCTTCACCCTGGGCGGCGCCGACGCCAACGAGCACGCCGTGAAGTTCGCGCGCGCTGCCGGAGCCAAACCGCGCGGCTGGGTGATCACGCGCGAGCGCTCCTATCACGGGGCGAGCTACGCCGCCATGGCGCTCTCCGGGGACACGCGCACCACGAGCCAGGTCGACGCGCAGGCGTTTCGCGTGATGCGCGTGCCACCTCCTTACGCCTACCGCTGTCCCTTCGGCACGAGCCGCGCGGATGACTGCGCGGCGGCGGCGGTGCGGCGCGTCAGCCAGCTCATCGACGAGTGCGGTGCCCGTGAGGTCGCTGCCGTGATGATGGAGACGAACGCCGGAACCAACGGCATCGTCGCACCCGACAGTTTCTGGCCGGCCTTGCGCGCGGCGACCCGCGCAGCCGGCGTCTATCTGATTGCCGATGAGGTCATGAGCGCCTTCGGACGCTGCGGCGAGTGGTTCGCCTGGCAGCGCTACGGCGCGGACAGTCGGCCCGACCTCATGACGCTCGCCAAGGGCCTCACCGGCGCACACCTGCCGCTCGGGGCGGTGGTGGTCGCGGCGAACGTCGCGCGCGCACTCCAGCCGCAGATGCTCATGACCGGTCTCACCTATTGCGGCCATCCGCTCGCCTGCGCCGCGGGCGTCGCCGCACTCGAGAGCTATCGCGACGAGGGGCTGATCGAGCGCTCCCGGGCGCTCGGGGCCGAGATGTTCGCCCAGCTCAAGCGCATGCAGGCCCGCCACGCGGTGATCGGCGACGTCCGCGGCGGCCATGGACTCTTCGCGGTGGTCGAGCTGGTGCGCGATCGCGCGAGCCGCGCGCCGCTCGCTCCCTGGCCGCAGATGCACGCCGCGCTGCGAGGACTGCTCGAGTCTGCAATGGCCGCCGGTGTCTCCTTCGCCGCGCGGGGTAACCTGCTGCTGCTCGCGCCGCCACTCGTGGTCGGCGAGCGCGAGCTTGGCGAAGCGCTCGAGCTCCTCGATCGCCTGCTCGGCGAGCTCACCGCAGTGGTCTCCGGGGAGCGGAACTCATGACCTTCAAGCTGACCTACGCGACCATGTTCGATCCGCCCGAGGAGCTGCACACGCGCTTCGATGCGGCGATGAAGCGGGTGCGTGGCGCACTCGGTGGCTCGCACCCCCTCTACATCGCCGGCGCCGACCGGCCGGCGGAGCATGCGGCGGAAAAGCGCAGCCCCGCAGATCGCGACCTGCTCATCGGTACTTTCGCCGCCGCGGGCGCCGTGGACGCGGACCGGGCGCTGCGCGCGGCGCACGGCGCCTTCCCGGCATGGAAGCGGACCCCGGCCGCGACACGCGCGCAGCTGCTGCGGCGCGTCGGGCAGCTGATCGAGGAGCGCGTCTACGACATCGCCGCCGCCCTCACCCTCGAGGTGGGCAAGAACCGCATGGAAGCACTCGGCGAGGCGCAGGAGGCGGCGGACTTCTTCACGACCTATTGCGACGACTTCGAGCGTGCGGGTGGCTTTGTGCATACGCTCCCCGACGATCCGCTGACGAGCCACGTATCACACAACCGCAGCGTCCTGAAGCCCTACGGCGCCTGGGCCGTCATCACGCCCTTCAACTTCCCCATCGCGCTCGCCGCCGGTCCGGTGGCGGCGGCGCTCATCACCGGCAACACCGTGGTCCTGAAGGGCGCGACGGTGACGCCCTGGGCGGGACGGCTGCTCGCGGATTGCGTTCGCGATGCCGGGCTGCCACCCGGGGTATTCAACTACCTGAGCGGCTCGAGCCGCGAGATCGGCGCGGCGCTCCTCGAGCATCCGCTCACGGCCGGTGTCACGTTCACGGGTTCCTACGAAGTCGGCCGGCTGATTGCCTTGAAGATGCAGAGCGGCGCGTACCCCAAGCCCTGCATCGCGGAGATGGGCGGCAAGAATGCCTGCATCGTCACCGCCCGCGCGGACCTGAAGCGCGCTGCCGCCGGCATCCTGCGCTCTGCCTTCGGCATGGGCGGGCAGAAATGCTCGGCGCTCTCGCGGCTCTATGTCGACCGTCAGGTGGCCGAGCCGCTGACCGAGGCATTGCTCACACAGCTCGCGGCCCTCAGCATCGGGGACCCCGCGCGGCGCGAGAACTGGCTGGGTCCCGTCGCGACGAGCGCGGGCTACGACGACTACGGGCGCTACGCGGCACAGCTGCGCACCGCGGGTGCCCGCATCCTCTTCGGTGGCGAGCAGCTCAAGGAGGGCGCTCTCGCCCGCGGCTTCTTCGTGCGCCCGACGCTGGCCGAAGCGCCGGTGGGTCACCCGCTGTGGGACAAGGAGATGTTTCTTCCCATCCTGATGTTGCATCGCGTGGCCTCGAACGACGAAGCGATGAGGCTCGCCAACGCTTCCCCGCTCGGGCTCACCGCGGGCTTCTACGGCGCGCCCGATGAGATCGGCTGGTTCCAGGAGCACATCGAGGCCGGCGTCACCTACGCAAACCGCCCGCAGGGCGCCACCACCGGCGCGTGGCCCGGCTATCAACCCTTCGGCGGCTGGAAAGGCTCGGGCACCACGGGCAAGGCCATCGCGTCTTTCTACTACCTGCCGCAATACCTGCGCGAGCAGTCGCAGACCGTGGTCGAGTAAGCGGCATGCAGCTGCTGCCGCTCAACGAGGCGATCGCGACGCACGTGCAGGACGGCGACAGCGTGGCGCTCGAGGGATTTACCCACCTCATCCCGTTCGCCGCCGGTCACGAGATCATCCGTCTCAGGCGGCGCAAGCTGCACCTGATCCGCATGACGCCGGATCTCATCTACGACCAGCTGATCGGCATGGGCTGCGCTGCGCGGCTGACCTTCTCCTGGGGTGGCAATCCGGGCGTGGGATCGCTGCATCGCCTGCGCGATGCGGTGGAGCGGCAATGGCCGCAGCCGCTCGCCCTCAGCGAATTCACCCACGCGGAGCTGGCGCTGGCGTATCAGGCGGGCGCGAGCGGCATGAGCTGCGGACTGATGCCGTATCACGCCGACACGGATCTCGCGCGCCTGCCGGGATCGAAGCTACGCACCGTGCGCTGTCCCTTCACCGAGCGGCTGCTGACCGCCGTCCCCGCCATCAACCCGGACGTCACCATCCTCCACGCGCAGCAGATCGATGCCGAGGGTAACGTCCTCATCCGCGGGATCATCGGCGCCGCCAAGGAGGCCGCGCTGGCGGCACGGCGCGTGCTCGTCACCGTCGAGGAGCAGGTCGAGCGGCTCAACGCGGACCTGAACGCGGTGGTGCTGCCGGCGTGGCTGATCACTGCGGCGAGCGTCGTGCCGGGCGGCGCCTATCCCTCTTACGCCCAGGGCTACTACCCGCGCGACAACCGCTTTTATCTCGCCTGGGATGCGATCGCGCGCGACCGCACGGCATTCACGGCCTGGATGGAGCGCCACGTGCTCGGCGTGCGCGATCACGCGGCGCTGCTGCGCGCGCTCGGAGTGGCTGCATGAGCGCGCCCGCCTACACCGCGGACGAGATCATGACCGTGACCGCCGCGCGGCAGCTGGTGAACGGCGCCGTGTGTTTCGTCGGCATCGGCCTGCCGAGCGCCGCGTGCAACCTGGCGCGCATGACACATGCGCCGGAGCTGGTGCTGATCTACGAATCGGGCACGGTCGGCACGCGGCCCAAGGTGCTGCCGCTCTCGATCGGGGATGGCGAGCTCGCCGAGACCGCGACCTGCGTCGTGCCACTGCCGGAGATCTTCGCGCACTACCTGCAGCGCGGGCGGGTCGACGTCGGCTTCCTCGGCGCGGCGCAGATCGATCGCTTTGGAAATCTCAACAGCACCGTCATCGGCGACTACGCCCGTCCGAGCGTGCGGCTGCCGGGCGCCGGCGGCGCACCGGAAATCGCGACCTACGCGCGTGAGGTGCTCATCATCATGAAGCAGACGCCGCGCAGCTTCGCACCGAGGCTCGACTTTCGCACGTCCTGCGGCTACCTCGAGGGCTCCGGTGCCCGCGCCGCGAGTGGCAGCCCCGGTGCGGGCCCGCGCGCGGTGATTACCGATTTCGGCGTGCTCCGGCCCCATCCCCGGACTGAAGAGCTCGAGCTGGTTGCGCTCTATCCCGGCATCAGCGTGGATGCCGCCCGTGCCGCCACCGGCTGGCCGCTCAAGATCGCCGCGCACGTCGAATGGCTGCCCGCCCCGGAGGCCGCCGAGCTCGCGGTGCTGCGCGAGCTCGAGGTGGCTACGCGCGAGGCGCACGCCCGTCCGATCCGCATCACCCTGAGGAACTGATATGCCCTCACCCCATATCCGCACACCGCTTCCCGGTCCGAGGGCGCAGGCGCTGATAGCCCGCGACCGGCCGGTGACGACGCCCTCCTACCCGCGCGACTACCCCTTTGTCATGGCGCGCGGGCGCGGCGCCGAGGCCTGGGACGTCGACGGCAACCGCTTCCTCGATTTCATGAGCGGCATCGGTGTCGCGAGCACCGGACATGCGCACCCCAAGGTGGTGCAGGCCATCAAGGACGCAGCCGACGATTTCCTGCACATCTCCTCCGATTACTGGCACGAACGCATGACGCGCCTCGCCGAGCGCATCAACGAGCTCGCGCCCGTGGGCGAGCCGGCTCAGGTGCTCGTGTGCCAGAGCGGCACCGAATCGGTCGAAGGCGCGCTCAAGCTCGCGCGCTACGTGACCGGCCGCCCGCGCTTCATCGCTTTTCTGGGCGGCTTTCACGGCCGCACCATGGGTGCGCTCGCCTTCACCTCGAGCAAGGTGACGCAGCAGGCGGGATTCTTCCCGACCATGCCGGGCGTGACTCACGTGCCCTACCCCAACCCCTACCGGCCGCTGTTCGTCGGCACCGACCAGGGCCGCGCGGTGCTCGACTACCTCGAGACGCTCTTCCAGAGCAACGTGCCGCCGAACGAGGTCGCCGCGATCGTGGTCGAGCCGATCCAGGGCGAAGGCGGCTATCTGGTGCCGCCCGACAGCTTCCTGCCCGGTCTGCGCGCGCTCTGCGACCGCCACGGAATTCTCCTGATCTTCGATGAGGTGCAGTGCGGCATCGGGCGCAGCGGCAGGATGTTCGCAAGCCAGCATTGGGGCGTGTCCCCGGACATCATGACGCTTGCCAAGGGCCTCGCCTCGGGGCTGCCGATGGGGCTGGTCGTGGCGCGCCGCACGCACATGGAGAGGTGGAAGCGCGGTGCGCATGGCAACACCTTCGGCGGCAATCCGCTGTGCTGCGCGGCGGCCCTCGCGACGCTCGAGCTCGTGGAGCGCGAGTACGCGGCCAACGCGGCGTCGGTCGGCGAGTACTTCATCGGCCGCCTGCGCGAGCTGCAGCAGCGCTTTCCCTGCATCGGTGATGTGCGCGGCAAGGGACTCATGATCGGCATGGAGCTCGTCACCGACCGCGCGAGCCGTGCGCCCGCGAAGCAGCTGTGCGAGGCCGTACTGACACGCGCCTTCCACCATGGACTGCTGCTGCTTTCCTGCGGCGCGAGCACCGTGCGCTTCATTCCGCCGCTTATGATCAGCCGCACCCATGTGGACGAGGCCCTGACACTGCTCGAGCCGGCGCTGAAGGAAGCGCTGGCGTCGGTCTGAAGGAGCCGCGCGTGCCGGGCACCGCCGAGCAACCGCGCGCCCTGGGGTTGCTCATGTGCACCGCGCTGGTCGTGGGCAACACGATCGGCGTCGGCATCTTCATGCTGCCGGCCTCGCTCGCCCCCTACGGTCTCAACGCCGTGCCGGCCTGGCTGATCACGACCGTCGGCTGCATCTTCGTCGCCTGGGTATTCGCAGGGCTGGCACGCGCCTTTCCGCAGGACGACGGGCCGTACGCCTACTCGAGCCGCGCCCTGGGAGCCGGCGTCGCATTCGTCATCATGTGGTGCTACTGGATCTCCACGGTCGTGACCAACGCGGTGCTCGCGACCGGCGTGGTCGGCTACCTGTCCTCCTTCCTTCCCGTGCTCGCGACCAACCACCTGCTCGCCGCCGTGACGGCGGTGGCGTTGGTGTGGCTGTTCGTGGCGATCAACGTCCGCGGGGTGCGCGCCGCCGGCTGGGTGCAGGTGTGGAGCAGCGTGCTGAAGCTCCTGCCGCAGTTCGGGATCGTGGCGCTCGGGGTATGGGCATTTTTCGCACCGCACGCAACGTCGCCGGTGCAGCTGCCGACCACGCCCACCTCCTTGAGCGGGGTGATCACGGCATCGACCCTCGCCCTCTACGCGATGCTCGGCGTGGAGAGCGCCGCGATGCCGGCCGGCCGGGTGTGCGATCCGGGCCGCACGATCCCGCGCGCGACGTTCATCGGCACGCTGACGGTCGCGCTCGTCTACATCTGCGTCTCGCTGATTCCGATGCTGCTGATCCCGCAGGGCGAGCTCGCGGCCTCGAGCGCGCCGTTCGCGGACCTGTTTGCACGCTTCCTCGGCCCCGCCTCGGGCAAGCTGCTCGCGGCCTTCGTGATCGTGAGCGGCCTCGGCTGCCTGAATGGCTGGACGCTGATCCTGGGCGAGCTCACCGTGAGCTTCGCCCGGCACGGCGGCTTCCCGCCGGCCCTGGGAAAAGTGAACGCGCACGGCGCGCCGACGCGGGCCTTCGTCGTTACCGCCATCCTCGCGAGCCTCATGATGCTCACGAGCTATAGTGATTCGACCGCGGGCGCCTTCACGTTCCTCAGCGTGGTCGTCACCGCCGCCAACCTGCCGGTGTATTTTGGCTGTGCGATCGCCGTGCTGATCCTCTGGCGCCGCGGCGAGCTCGGCCGGCTCAGGTCCCGCGACTCGCGCTGGCTCGCCGCCGCGGTCATGGCAACCATCTACTGTGTGTGGGTCTCGATCGGCATCGGCGGCAAGTCGCTGCTGTGGGCGCTGGCGCTGTGCGCGCTGGGCGTGCCGGTGTACTGGTGGTACGCGATCGTGCGGCGGCCCGCGCTCGCGACCTGAGGATCGCAGCACGGGGGCGCGTCTGCCACAGCGAGCGGAGGATCACAACATGCCGTGCCGAGCCGTCGCATTTCTCACAGCCGCCCTGCTGGCCTCGGCGGTGACCGGCGCAGCCGCCGCCACCGACCCGCCGGCGCACCAGCCCCGCGCGCGCGACCTGGGCGTGCCCTTCGACGGCACCCCGGGACCGCTGAACGCGATCACCGACGTCGACGGAGTGCTGGTCGGCCACACCACCCTCATCTCAGGCAGCGGCAAGCTCATCGTCGGACAAGGCCCGGTGCGCACCGGCGTCACCGCGGTGCTGCCGCGCGGCGCCGACTCCATGCAGCGCTTCTCCTTCGCGGGCTGGTACTCGCAGAACGGCAACGGCGAGATGACCGGCACGACCTGGATCGAGGAGTCGGGCTTTCTCGAAGGTCCGGTGCTCATCACCAACACTCACAGCGTCGGCGTGGTGCGCGACGCCGTGATTGCCTGGCGCGTGGCGCACGGGCCGCCGGATGCGACCCAATCGTGGTGGTCGCTGCCCGTGGTCGCGGAGACCTGGGACGGCTGGCTGAATGACATCAACGGCTTTCATGTGAAGCCGGAGCACGTGTTTCAGGCGCTCGACGGCGCCCACGGCGGAGCCGTCGAGGAAGGCGCGGTAGGCGGCGGCACGGGAATGATCTGCAACGGCTTCAAGGGCGGCATCGGCACCTCCTCGCGCCGGCTCACGGACAAGGACGGCGCTCACACGGTCGGAGTGCTGGTTCAGTGCAACTATGGAGTGCGGCGCAACCTGCGCATCGCGGGCGTGCCGGTCGGACGGGAGATCGACAGCGAGGACCCCTACGCCCTGGTACCGTCGGATCTGGCCGAGCGCGGTTCGATCATTGTGGTGGTCGCCACCAACGCGCCGCTTCTGCCACATCAACTGAAGCGCATCGCCCGACGCGTCTCGCTCGGACTCGGACGGACCGGCAGCATTGCCGGTAATGGCTCGGGCGACATCTTCATCGCGTTCTCGACGGCGAACCCGGCGGCGAGCGACCTGGGACACGTCGTCGACCTGAAAATGGTCCCGAACGACTCCCTGGATCCACTGTTCGCCGCCACCGTGCAGGCCACCGAGGAGGCGATCGTCAATGCCATGGTCGCCGCAAGCGACATGACGGGCATCGACGGGCACCACGTGCGGGCGCTGCCGCACGCTGAGCTGCGCGCGGTGCTCGCGAAATACAACCGCCTTACGAAGTAGTCGCGCCGGCTCGCGCCGCGCCCCTCACTGCCCGGCGAGGATCGCCCGCCCGCCGGCCGCGCGCCCGGAACGAGGCCCATGAAGGTCAAGGCAAGGAGCCACTGGTGAGGCATCGGCGATTCGCTTTGCGGAGCCAGGGCCGCGGACTCCCCGGGGCCGTGCCTGCTATTGTAGCGACCCGCGGGGCGCGTCCTGCGCCTCGAGCCGCCCGTGGAGAGTCCGATGTCGACACGTATCCTTGCCCGGTCTGCGCTGGGGGTCATGATGCTGGCGCTGTTCGCTCGCGAGCCGCTCGCCTACGCCGACTCGCCCGCGCCGCTCAAGACCCGCAACGTCGTCCTCATCGTGAGCGACGGGCTGCGCTGGCAGGAGATCTTCACCGGGGCCGACCCGGAGCTCCTCAACGAGAAGAACGGCGGCATCTGGGACAAGGAAGCGGACCTCAAGCGCGAGTTCTGGCGCGAGGACGTGAACGAGCGGCGCAAGGCGCTGTTTCCGTTCATCTGGTCCACGGTCGCCGCGCGCGGCCAGATCTTCGGCAACCAGCTGAAGGGCAGTGTCGCGCGCGTCACCAACACCTTCTGGTTCTCGTATCCCGGCTACAACGAGATGCTCTCGGGCCAGGCCGATCCACGCGTCAACTCCAACGAGTTCGGGCCGAACCCCAACGTCACCGTGTTCGAATGGCTCAACGGCCTGCCCGACCTCAAGGGTCAGGTCGCGGTGTTCGCCAGCTGGGGCACGTTCAAGGACATCTTCAATGTCGGCCGCAGCCATCTGCCGCTGCAGGCCGGCCAGGACCTGCCATACAAGGGCGAGGTGGGCCCGCGTGAGGCGCTGATGAACGAGCTCTACCGGACTACGACGACACTCGAGGACGGGGACGTCTACGACTCATTCGTGCAGATCCCGCTGATGGACTCCTTGGCCAGAACGCAGCCGCGCGTGCTGTTCGTCGGCTACGGCGAGACCGACAACTGGGGGCACATGGGCCGGTACGACCTGCTGCTGCACGCGGCGCATTCCTTCGACCACTACGTTGAGCAGCTGTGGAATGCGCTGCAGCGCCTGCCCGCGTACCGCGATCAGACGACCTTCATCCTCACCGCCGATCACGGGCGCGGCAGCGGACCCGTCGAATGGAAGGAACACGGTGTCAAGCAGCACGGCTCGGACAACGTCTGGATCGCGGTGATGGGCCCCGACACCGCACCGCTCGGTGAGCGCACTCAAACGCGTGAGGTTCACCAGGCGCAGATCGCGGCGACCGTCGCGGCGCTCCTCGGCAGGGACTACCGCCAGGCGGTGCCGGCCGCGGCGCCCCCCATTGAGGAGGCTCTAGCCGGGCGACGTTGAGCGCCCCTCGAGCACCGTGAGGATTCCCGCCAGGATCCGCGTCGGATCCGGCGGACAACCCGCAACGGCGACGTCCACGGGAATGACGTTGGCGATGCGCCCGCAGCTCGCATAGCCCTCGCCGAAGATGCCGCCGGTGCAGGCGCAGTCCCCGACGGCCACCACCAGCTTGGGATCCGGGGTGGCCTCGTAGGTTCGGCGCAGCGCGAGCTCCATGTGCCTGGAGACCGGGCCGGTCACCAGCAACAGATCAGCGTGCCGGGGACTCGCGACGAAACGGATGCCCAGGCCCTCGATGTTGTACAGCGGGTTGTTGAGGGCGTGTATCTCGAGCTCACAGCCGTTGCACGAGCCCGCGTCCACCGCGCGTACGCACAGGGCGCGCCCCAGCACGGCGAGGATGCGCGCCTGCAGGGCCTCACGCTGACGCAGGGTGTCGTCGGGGGCAGGCGCGGGCTCGCTCGCGATTCCGACCGAGGCGATCTGGCGCAGCGTCTTCAACATGATGCGCTCCTAGAGGTCGTGCCCGCTGTAGGACAGATTGAAGGACTTATTGATGAGCGGAAAATCGGGCACGATGTTGTCGATGATCGCGTGCTCGAGTGCCGGCCAGTTCTGCCACGAGGGATCGTGCGGATGACAGCGGCTGATCGTGCCCTCCGGTCCGGCCTCGAGCGCCACCAGCACCGGCCCGCGCCAGCCCTCGATCGCGCCGATAGCGAGTGCCCCGGGCGGCGGGTTGCGCACGGGCGCGCCCCGCGGCCCGGGCGGCATCCCGGCGATGATGCGCTCGATCAGGCGCAATGATTCGCTCAGCTCATCGAAGCGGACCGCGACCCGTGCCGCGACGTCTCCGGCACGGTGGCCGATCCGGGTCACCGCCAGCTCCGTGTACGGTGCGCAAGGCAGGTCGACGCGCAGATCGAATGCCTGGCCACTGGCGCGCCCCGCGACCCCGGTCAGACCGAGCCGTGCCGCAAGCGGCGGCGCGATCGTGCCGGCGCCGGTGAAGCGGTCGCGCACCCCTGCGTGCTCGTCGTAGATCGTGCGCAGCACCAGTACCTCGCGCGCCAGCTCACTCGCACACGCGCGCAGCATCTCGGCGCCGGCGCCCGTCAAGTCGACTGCCACACCCCCCGGCGCGATCGCGCTCATCAGGTAGCGCTCGCCGAGCACCGCGGCGCAGGCACGCAGCAGCTGCTCCTTGAGGCGCGAGAACTGCGCGAGACCAAAGGCGAAACCGGCGTCGTTTCCCAGCGCGCCGAGATCTCCCAGGTGATTGGCTACGCGCTCGAGCTCGAGGCACAGCGCCCGCAGCCACGCGGCGCGTGCCGGGATCGTGACGCCCGCCAGACTCTCGAGCGCCTGGCAGTATGCCCAGGAGAACGCCACCGCCGAGTCTCCCGACACCCGCGCAGCGAGACGGTGCGCCTCGAGAACAGGCAGCTCGGTGAAGCGCCTCTCGATACCCTTGTGCACGTACCCGAGCCGCTCCTCGAGCCGCAGCACTTTCTCGCCGACCACCGAGAAGCGAAAATGGCCCGGCTCGATGATGCCCGCATGCACGGGGCCGACGGCAATCTCGTGCACCCCCTCGCCCGCGACCCGCACGAACTCGTAGGTGTCGATCTCGGGCGCGGGAGGTGTGGGCGCAGTACCCGGATCGGACAGCGGCCGGTAGGCTGCCGGCCAGGCGTTGTGCCGCAACCAGGGACGGCTATCGGGATCCGAGGCACGCACTCCCGAGAGATCCGCCGCGGCCCGCTGCATCCGGGCGGCGCACGGGAAAAGCTCCTCGAGCCCGGGGTAGGACGCAGCGGCGGCGTCGAGTACCAGGTTCAGGAGCAGCGGGCCGGTGCCGGTGAAGAAGGCCGCGCGCACGATCGGCGCGCCGCGCTCGCCGCTGCTCGCCCAGAGGGCCGCGAGCCGGGCGCCGCCGCCCGCGAGCTCCTCCGCGGCGTGCGCCCATTCCTCCGGCGAGACGTCCTGCATGCGCCAGAGCGGCGCTGCAGCGAGCGCCTGTCGGTGTGCACTCGAGTCCCGGTGCGTCATGTCAGCCGCCGCCGATCAGCCGCGCGGCCGCCCGATACCAGTCGGCAAGGTACGGCGGGATGTAGAGTCCGAGCCCGAGCACCAGGCCAAGGTGCACGAACACGGGCAGCAGTGCCGGCGGATGCGGCAGCCGCTTCGCGGTCGTCTCGCCGAACACCATCGGCTGCACCCGCCCGAAGATGGCGGCGAACGCCACCGCGAGCGCGGCCAACAGGATGGGCGTCGCCCAGGGCTGCTCGCGCATCGCCGTGGTGAGGATCAGGAACTCGCTCGCGAAGACACCGAAGGGCGGCAGCCCGAGAATGGCGAGCGATCCCATCATGAGACCCCAGCCGATGGTCGGACTCAGGGTGATGAGGCCGCGGATCTGATCCATCAGCTGCGAGCCGGCTTTCTGCGCGGCGTGGCCCGCGGCAAAGAAGATCGCGGATTTGGTGAGGGAGTGCACCGTCATGTGCAGCAGCGCGGCAAAGTTCGCCACCGGGCCGCCCATGCCGAAGGCGAAGCTGACGATGCCCATGTGCTCGATCGAGGAGTAGGCGAACAGGCGCTTGATGTCACGCTGGCGCCAGAGCAGGAACACCGCGAGCACCACCGACAGCAGTCCGAAGCCCATCAGCATCCGCGCGGGCAGCGGGGAGTGCAGCGACCCCTCGACCAGCACCTTGCAGCGCACGACGGCGTAGATGGCGACATTCAACAGCAGGCCCGAAAGCACGGCGGAAATCGGCGTCGGGCCCTCGGCATGCGCATCCGGCAACCAGCTGTGCAGCGGAGCGAGTCCGACCTTGGTCCCGTAACCGACCAGCAGGAACACGAAGGCAAGACTCAGCACCGCGGGCTCGAGCTGCCCCTTCACGCCGTTCAGGTGCGTCCACAGCAGGGCGCTCACGCCCTCGGCGCCGATGGCGTGCTCGGCGGCGAAGTACAGGAGGATGGTGCCAAAGAGCGCCTGGGCGATGCCCACGCCGCACAGGATGAAGTACTTCCAGCCCGCCTCGAGACTCGCGGCGGTCCGATAGAGCGTCACCAGCAGCACCGTCGAGAGCGTCGCGGCCTCCATGGCTACCCACAGCAAGCCCATGTTATTGGTCGTCAGCGCGACCAGCATCGTCGACATGAACAGCTGATACATGCTGTGGTAGAGACGCAGCCGCGGGGCACTTACGCGCCCGTGCTCCAGCTCCACGCGCATATAGGGGCGCGAGAAGATCGAAGTCGTGAGTCCCACGAAGGCCGTGAGCGTCACGAGGAACACGTTGAAGGCGTCGATGAAGAACTGATCGCGAGCCACGATGAGGTGGCCTTCGGCGACGACGCGCACGGCCAGCGCGCACGCGGCGAGGAAGGTCAGCAGGCTGAAGCCGACGTTGAGCTCGGGCGCGAAGCGCCGTGCCCCGAGGACCCCGAGCGCCAGCGCGCCCGTCACCGGCGTGGCCAGCAGCAGCAGCAGCTCCACGCTAGTTCCTCCCCACGTCGGTGTCTTCCCGGAGCGACTCGAGGTGATGCAGGTCGAGGCTGTCGAACTGCTCGCGGATCTGGAAGAAGAAAATGCCCAGCACCAGCACCGCCACCAGCACATCGAGCGCGACGCCGAACTCCACGACCATCGGCATACCGTAGGTTGCGCTCATCGCGCCGAAGAACAGGCCGTTCTCCATCGACAGAAAACCCACCACCTGGGACATGGCCTTGCGGCGTGTGATCATCATCAGGAAGGAAAGCAGCACGACGGCGACGGCAATGCCGATCGCGTTGCGGGTCGCGGTGCTCGCGAGCTGCGAGATCGGCTGGGCGAGGCCGAAGGCGAACACCACGATCAGCACGCCGACGAGCATCGTCCCCGAGATATTGAGCAGCGGCTCGGCATCCCAGTAGACCCCGAGCCGGCGGATCAGGCGATGCAGCAGCCACGGCAGCAGGATCACCTTGAGGCCGAGCGTGAGGGCCGCGGAGAGATACAGGTGATGCTGCCCGGTGCGCGCTGCGAGCAGCAGCGTCGCGAGCAGCAGCACGCTCCCCTGTACGGCGAGCAGATTGACCAGATTCACGATGCGCCGCTGTGACAGCATGGCGAACGACAGCAGCAGCAACAGCGCGGCACAGAAGTTCAACAGCTGCAGGATCAGTGGGACACCGCTCACGGCCTCAGGCTCCCAGCAGCAGGTGGACCAGGAGGCCGAGCACCGCGAACAGAAACGCCGTGGCGAGGAACTCCGGTGCGCGGAACACCCGCAGCTTGGCGGACACGGTTTCGATCAAGGCCAGTACGCCGCCGGCGGCCAACAGCTTGGCGGCGAGCACCGGAATGGAGGCGAGCAGCGCCAGCGGACCGCTCTGGCCGGTCGACACGCCCCAGGGAATAAAGAGCGCAAAGCCGATGCAGGCGTAATTGAAGAGCTTGAGTGCAGCGGCCCATTCCATCAGTGCCAGATGCCGCGCCGAGTACTCGAGCAGCAGCGCCTCGTGGATCATGGTCAGCTCGAGATGGGTGGCGGGGTTGTCGATCGGAATGCGCGCATTCTCGGCCAGCAGCACCATGGTGAAGGCGACCGCCGTGAAGGCCAGGCTCGGATACAGCCCGAGCGTCTGCGTCGCCAGGTGCTCGGCGATCGCCGGCAGCGCGGTGGTTGCCGAGATGAGCGAGGCGACGAAGATGATCATGAGCAGCGCCGGCTCGGCGAGGAACCCGACCATCATTTCCCGGCGCGCGCCCAGGGTGCCGAAGGCAGTGCCGACGTCCATGGCGGCGAGCGACATGAACACCCGGGCGGTCGCGAGCAGACCCACCAGCGCAATCGCATCGGCGATGCGGGTGAAGGGCAGCCGGGTGCCCATCGAAGGAATGATGCCGGCGGCGAGCACCATCGCGCCGAAGACGATGTAAGGGGCCAGACGAAAGAGCGCCGAGGCCTGCACGGCGATCACGGCGTCCTTGTGAAACAGCTTGCGGATACCGCGGTACGGGAGCCAGATGCTCGGTGCGCTGCGGTTCTGCAACCAGGCGCGACACTGGTTGATCCAGCCGAGGAACAGCGGCGCAGCCGCGAGCGCCGCCGCGAGCTCCAGCAACTGGGTGACGATCTCGATGGGTCTCATAGCACCAGGGCGAGCAGCGCCACCAGCGTCACGAAGCTGTAGAGAAGATAGGTGGCAATGCGTCCCTGCTGCACCCAGGCGAAGCCGTCGGCAATGCGCTGGACCAGCCCGCCGAGTGGTCCATAGAGACGCTCCCAGATCCGGTCCCCTACGAGCACGCGGTAGCGCGGAGCCCGATCGAAAGGCGAAGGCAGCTCACGCCGCAGCAGGAAGAACTGGCCGAAGATGTGCCGGATCGGCTGGCCGAAGCCTTCGGCCGTGTCCTGCATGCGGGCATCGAGCCTGGCAAAGCCGCAATCCCAGGGATCGGCGCGCCGCACCCGCTGGTGATAGAACAGCCGTACGCCGAGGATGGTGAGCAGCACGACGGCAGTGACGGCGAGGAGAAAGCCGAGGGCCGAGTAGGAGGCCTGGCGGCCGGGTATCGGCTCGAGCAGCCACCAGGGAGCAGTCTGAGCCGGCAACTCGACGCCGCTCAGCTGTTTCACGACGGCACCCAGCCCGTGGACGATCTGAGTGGGAAACAGGGCGAGCGCGATGCAGCCCGCCGCGAGCCACACCAGCCCGAGCCGTTGCAGGACTCCCGCATCGTGGGCGCGCGCGAGCGCGGTCTCCCGCGGCTGCCCGAGGAAGATCACGCCGAAGAACTTGACCATCACGTAGGCGGCGAGCGCCGCCGCCAACACCACGACGGCGGCCGCCATCGGCAGCAGCATGTTGACAAATGTGCGCGGCACCTCATGGGCGAACAGGAAGGCCTGCAGCAGCAGCCACTCCGAGACGAAGCCGTTGAGCGGCGGGAGACCTGCGAGCGCCAGGGCACCGACCAGCGTGAGCCACGCCACCCAGGGCATGCGGTGTATGAGGCCGCCGAGACGACCGAGATTACGCTCACCGGTCGAGTGCAGCACTGCCCCGGTGCCCAGGAACAGCAGGCTCTTCATGAAGGCGTGGTTGAGGCTGTGGTAGAGCAGCGCGATGAGGGCGAGCGCCGCCATCGTCGGCATGCCGACGCCGCGGAACACGATCGCCAGCCCGAACGCCGTAAAGATGATCCCGACGTTCTCGATCGAGGAGTACGCCAGCAGCCGCTTCATGTCGCTCTGCGCCGCGGCGAACACCACGCCGTAGAGCGCGGTGAACAGCCCGACGGCGAGCGCTACGACGCCCCACCACCAAACCGGTTGTCCCAGGAGGTCGAAAGTGACCCGCAGCACGCCGTACACGGCGGTCTTGAGCATCACGCCGCTCATCAGGGCCGAGACCGGCGAGGGCGCGGCCGGATGCGCTTCGGGCAGCCAGACGTGCAGCGGCACGAGTCCCGCCTTCGCGCCAAAGCCAAACAGCGCGAGTAGAAACGCGGCGGCGGCCCAGGGCGCCGGTAGCCGCGCACCGCGCATCGCCTCGAAAGTGAATTGCCAGCTGCCGCCCTGCATCACGCCAAAGGCCAGCAGGATCGCGATCGCGCCGACGTGGGCAATCAGGAGATACAGGAACCCCGCGCGGCGGATGTCCGGCAAGCCGTGCTGCGTAGTCACGAGAAAGTACGACGACAGCGCCATCGTCTCCCATGACACCATGAACGCGTAGGCGTCATCGGCGAGCAGCACGAGCCCCATGCTCGCGAGGAACAGGTGATACTGCAGGCACAGGAGCCCCGCCGATGTGCCGTGCCCCCGGCGGAAATAGCCCGCGGCGAATACCGAGATGCCCGCCGAGGCCGCCCCGAGCAGGAACAGAAACACGCTGCTCAGCCCGTCGCGCCGCACGTGCGCCGGGAGGTCGGGCAGTCCGATGGCGAGAACCGCCCGCTCGGGCGCCACTCCCAGGCTCCACACGGCGACCGCGGCCAGCGCGACGCTGCACAGCGCGCTGATCGGGAACAGGGTTTGGGCAACGAATCGCAGGCTGGTCGGGCGCAGAAGCCCTGCCAGCCCGATGACCCCCCAGAGGACCAGGAGCACCAGGCAGGCGGTGAGCGGCGAGTACGGCGCGGGCATCACAGGGCTACTACTGAAGTCGCCTTGGATTATAATCGGATTAGATGGCGCGTCCCCATCCTCGGAGTGGCGCATTGCCTCGCGAATTTCGTACCGCACGCCTGACGATCCTCATCGACCCGCGCAAGAAGGCGCTGTTCGAGCGCCTGTGTGCCGAGGAGGATGCGACCCCGTCGCAGATCGTGCGGCGTCTGATCCGGCGCTATATAGAGGAGCGCACCGGTCGACCGTGGAATCCGCCGGACAGGAGCCCGACGCGTCGCGCCACGCGTCCCTGAGTCCTGCGGATTACGACGGCGGAAATTTCGCCAGAACGGCGACCACCGCGGCCTTGATCGGGGCCTCGGAGCTCTCGATATCCGCGCGCGTCAGCTCCTTGGTTGCCCAGCCGTGCCACACGGGCCGATGGCTGCGCCCGTCAAAGACATCGATGGACAGCGTGCCCTCGCGGTATTGGCGCACATCGACGCTCGAGCCCCAATAGGGAGCACCCCACCACCCTGTATAGCCCCAGCCCGGGCCCGCATAGGCCGCCGGGTAGGATTGGACATCGATGCGCTCGCGCGAGCCGATGGTGAGGTCGACGAGAAAATCGGCCGACGCCACGTTATCGGTGTAGGTGAAGCCCTTGGCTATCAGCTCGGCCTGGGTTGCATCATGAGCCCGCTGTCTGACCAGCGGATTAGCGGTGGCCGGGTGCTCGCGTGGCAGCCAGGCAAAGCTGTGGTAGCCGGCGAAGCTCGCCGTGTGGTCGAAGTCGCTCGCGACGCGCATCGACTCGCATGCCGCCAGCGCCAGACCACCCAGCACGCCCGCGAGCAACCACGAGCGTGGCGCTCGGCAAGGCTCGCGGGTACACCGCCCGTGGAGTGACATCACGCTCAGCTCCTTCCAAGGCCGAAGAGCATGCCCAGGGGGTGCTGCGCCTGTCATCCGTAGTTCTACGCAGCGTGCGGACTACCTGCCCGGAAGTCGCTCTCTCTTGGGACCGTGCGCGCGCGGATCCTGATCCTTCGAGTGCCACGTAGCCGCTACTAGATAGACGACGAACAGCGTGCCCACCACGCAAAAGGCGATATCGAGGTTGCTCATCGTCTCCGAGGCTAGCCGGCCCGGTGTTAACGCCGCGTTAAGAAGCGCAAGCGCAACGCCCGGCAGTTCTGCGCGCGCTCGCCCTCACGCCTTCCGCGGCGCTGGGTCGCTCAGAATGAGGAACACGCTCGCCAGCACTACACACGCGGCGAGCAGCATCCGCGGCGTCAACTCTTCCCCGGCCACCAGATAACCGAGTGCCACCGCGACCAGCGGGTTCACATAGGCGTGGCTCGCGACTCGCGTCACCGGCATGCGCGCGAGCAGCCAGACGTAGGCCGTGAAGCCGAGCCATGAGCCCCCGACGATGAGATACAGCAACGCGAGTCCCGCGCGCAGCGAGACGTGCGGGGTGCTGTGCAGCTCACCGCTGCCGAGGGACAGTGCCAGCAGCACCGCGCCGCCCAGCATCATCTGTGCGCCGGCCGTGAGCGGCAGCGATCGCGGCCGCGGCATCGAGCGCGTCAGCACCGCGCCGAGCGACCAGGCGACACCGCCCGCCAGGATCGCGAGGCACGGCAGCACCGCGAACGACTCGGCCTCTCCCTTGAGGAGCAGCCACGCCACGCCGCCGAATCCCAGTGCCACCGAGCCCAGCATCCGCCAGCGAAACGGCTGCTGGCGGAATACCAATACCTCGAGCGCGATGCTGGTAATCGGCAGCGTCGCCTCGATCACCGCGGTGAGGCCCGAGGGCACGTATTGCTCGGCCCAGAAGAGCGCCCCATAGGTGACGACGAACATGAAGAGCGCGGTGACGGCAATGCCGCGCCACTCGGCGCCGGTCGGCGCCGCCTGACCCCGCAGGCGCATGCAGGCGTAGAGCAGCGCGCCGGCCGTGAGGAAGCGTGCCCCGGCGGTGAAGAACGGCGGAATCTCCACCACCGCGATGCGGATCGCGAGGAAGGTGCCGCCCCACAGGAGGTAGATCGCCGCGAAGGCCAGCAGCTCGCGCGGATCGACGCGCGCCGTGCCCGGGCGGGCCGTGGCGCCCATAACCTGTGCAATATTCATAGGTGGTTAGAATAGACAGCTTCTTCATAACCTGTATAATTACTTTTGATGGTTAGGAAATGAGTGCCAGGCATAATCCCCCTGCCCTCTTTAGTCTGTGCGGCGGACACCCGGCGCTCGATTTCATCAATACGCTCGATGACCGGTTCAGCGCGCGGGGCCCGGTCGAGCGGCTGCCGGACTATGGCGCCCTGCTGCGCTTTGCAGAGCAGGCCCGAGTGCTCGAGCCGCGAAACGCGCGCCGCCTGGCGCAGGGCGGGCCTGGCGGCAGGGAGCGCGCCCTGCGCTCGGCGCGGCAGCTGCGCGAAGCCCTGGCTACGGCCCTGTACGCCCGGGCGGATGGGCGCGCGGTGCCCGCGGGGGCACTGGGCACGCTCGAGCGCTACTTGCACCGCGCGGCCCGGCATCGGGAGCTCAGCTCCCGGCGCGGCGGCGCGCTGAGGTGGAGCTGGGGCCGCTCCCGGAGCCGGGCGGAGCTGCCGGTGTGGCTGCTGGCGTTGAGCGCCGGCGAGCTCATGATGTCGGAGAAACTGCAGCGGGTACGCACCTGCCGCGCTGACACCTGCCGGTGGCTCTTTCTCGACACGAGCCGCAATCACACCCGCCGCTGGTGCGACATGAAGGTCTGCGGGAACCGGATGAAGGCGCGCCGCTTCCAGGCACGGCATCAGCCTTAGCGGCAGCGCATCGGTACTTTCAGCTACTTTCCAGCCGCGCGCCTTTTGCGTACTCTCTGCCGCCGTGTGCTCACGGTCGTCGAGGAGAATCGCATGAAGCAGGTATTCGATGAGTCCCGTCGGGACTTGCTGAAGAAGGTCGCTCTCGGCACGGTCCTGATTCCGATCGCCGGCGCGCGCTTCACGACCGCGAGCGCGGCCGACCTGCCGCTGGTCAGTACGGCCGATCCGACCGCGAGTGCGCTCAAGTACGTCGAGGACGTCGCCAAGGCCAGCGCCGCGAAACCGGGCAGCAAATGCGCCAACTGCGCGCTCTACCAGGGTGCGGCGGGCTCCGCCCAGGGGCCTTGTCTCCTGTTCCCCGGCAAGGCCGTCAAGTCGGGCGGCTGGTGCAGCTCCTGGACCAAGAAGACCTGAGCCGCGCCGCCTGATCGGCCCCGAGCCTCGTCGGCCAAGTGAAGCGGTCCGGCCTCAATACCCTGTGCGTGCACGCCGCCCACTCGCCCGACACGGCCGTCGGCTCGATCGCTGAGCCCATCTACCTCAGCACCACCTTCGAGCGCGACGCCGACGGCGCCTACCCCAGAGGCTATCGCTACAGCCGCGAAGGCACGCCCAACCGGGCCGCCGTCGAATCCTGTCTGGCGGCTCTCGAGGGTGGCATCGGCGCCGTCGCGTTCGCCTCCGGGCTCGCGGCCAACATGGCGGTGCTCGACCTGCTCGGCACGGGTGAGCGGCTGGTGGCGCAGCGCGAGGCCTACTACGGCTCGCTGAAGCAATTCAGTGACGTCACGCGGCAGCGCGGTGCGGAGCTCTCGCTCGTCGACTTCCGCGATACCGCCGCAGTCAAGGCCGCGGTCGCCGGCGGAGCACGCCTGCTGTGGATCGAGACTCCCACGAATCCACTGCTCAACATCACGGATCTGCAGCTCGCCAGCGCGATCGGGCACGGCGCCGGAGCGCTGGTCGTTTGCGACAACACCTTCGCCACCCCCGTGTGCCAGCGCCCCTTCAGGTTCGGCGTCGACCTGGTGGTGCATAGCGGCACCAAGTATCTCGGCGGTCACAGCGATGTGTTGAGTGGCGCGGTCGTGGTGCACGAGGACGCGGCGCTGCTCGAGCGCCTGCGCGGCTGGCAGCGGATGGCCGGCGCGCCGCTCGCACCCTTCGACTGCTGGCTGCTGCGCCGAAGCATCGCCACGCTCGGCCTGCGCGTGCGCGCCCAGTGTCAGGGGGCGCTCAAGGTGGCAGAGTTCCTCGCGGGACACCCCGCCGCGGAGCGGGTCTTCTATCCAGGGCTCCCCGCTCACCCCGGGCACGCGCTGGCCGCCGCGCAGATGCACGGCGGCTTCGGTGCGATGCTGTCGGCGTGCATCGCCGGCGGCGCGGAGGCCGCGCTGCGCACGGCGAGCCGTACCCGCCTGTTCACGCGCGCCACGAGTCTCGGCGGAGTGGAGAGCCTGATCGAGCATCGCGCATCCATCGAGGGTCCGGGCTCGCGAACGCCGCAGAATCTGCTGCGCCTGTCGGTCGGTATCGAGGAGCCCGAGGATCTCGTGGAGGATCTGGCGCAAGCGCTCGCCTGAGCCTGGGCCCTGCGGACGCAGAGGCTGGCGGCGCGCTCAGCGATGCGCGCGTGCACGCATGAAGCGCCCCAGGCCGGCGAACGACCCGACGAGCTTCACCAGCACCTCGGGATCCAGCGGCTTCGACGCAAACAGCAGCGGCGCGCCCGGCAGCCAGGGCAGGCCGACGTTGGACAGCTGACCGCTGAGGAATATCGTGGGCACTACGTGCCCGAGCACATGACAGATCTCCTGCGCGACGTCGGCGCCATCCATGTCGCCCGGCAGGTTGACGTCGATGATCAGCACATCCGGAGCCGCTTCGCCGTGGGCTATCAGCTCGAGGGCGCTCGCGCCATCGGTCGCCGTCAGCGACTTGAAGCCTTCAGCCCGCAGCAGCCGGGCGACGCTCGCGGCAAGCTCCTCATCGTCCTCGACGTGCAGCACCACGAAAGGCCGCTCGCTGACTTGCACACTGCTCGCGTCCGGACTCATCGCGGCTTCCGACCAACACTCACTCGTTTAGGATCCTAGCGACGGCCCAGGTCGCGCGTCACTACGCATCTTCGCGTATCAGATCAGCGCAGGTAGGCCTCGGTCGCGTAGCGGCGCATCATCCGGTGGCTGTTGAAATAGACGGCATTTCGGCTGATCGCGCCTTTCATCAGCCGCATCCAGCCGTCGGGGTCGCCGTGAAAGAGCGGCAGCACCGTGTTTTCCAGCTTCTCGTAGAGTGTCTCTGCGCCATCGATCGACCAGCCGGTGAGGTTCTCGACACAGCCCTCGATCCACCAGCCGTCGAGCACCGAGAGGCTTGGAACGCCGTTGAAGGCGGCCTTCATCCCGCTGGTGCCCGAGGCCTCCTGCGGCGGCAGTGGCGTGTTGAGCCAGACATCGCTTCCCGAAACCAGCAGCTGCGCCAGCGCCAGGTCGTAGTCCGGGAGGTAGACGGCCGGGACCTTACCCGCCAGTGATCGCGCCTGCTGGTGGAGCAACGCGATCAGGCGCTTGCCGTCCTCATCGTGCGGGTGCGCCTTGCCGGCGAGCACGATCTGAAAGGGCCGTTGGCGGGCGATTGCCTCGAGACGCTTGAGATCGGTGAACAAGAGCTCGGGCCGTTTGTAGGCCGTCATGCGCCGCGCGAAGCCGATGATCGGCGCGTCCGGGCTCAGCGTGACGTCGGTGAGCTGCCGCACGCGCTCGATCAGCGCCTGCTTGGCCTTGAGGTGCGCAGTACGGATCTCGGCATCCGGGATGCTCTCGGCCCGGATCAGCAGCTCGGGCTCGTGGCACCACCCGGCGACGTAACGGTCGTAGACCGCGCGAAAGCCCGGGGCCGTCCAGGTGTAGGGATGCACCCCATTGGTGATGGCCCGCACCTGGTAGCCGGGATACATGCGCGCCGAAACCTCCGCGTGCCGCTTGGCGACCCCGTTCACGAAGTCGCTCAGGGATAGCGCCAGCCGTGTCATGTTGAGCTCGTCCTGGCCGGCGAGCTGCTGCAACTCCGCGAGGTCGAACGGCACGGCGCTCGTGGCGCCAGGCGCGCCGTTGCGGAACAGCCGCTGGACCAGAGCATAGGGGAAGCGGTCATGGCCCGCCTCGACGGGTGTGTGGGTGGTGAAGCGGCAGAGCTGACGCACGCGCGGCAGGTCGTAGGGCGATTCGCCGGCGCGCAGCTCGCTCACCGGGTAGGTGAAGCGACGCAGGAGCTCGAGGCCCAGCAGCGCCGAGTGTCCCTCGTTCATGTGATAGGCGCTGATCTCGAAATCCAGGGCCCGCAGGATGCGCACGCCGCCCAAGCCGAGAATCATCTCCTGCATCAGCCGGTTGCGATCGTCGCCGCCATACAGGTAGTGGGTGATCTCGCGGTCCGTCGGCGCGTTCTCCTCGAGATCCGTATCGAGCAGTATGACCGGTGCGCGCCCGCCGAGGTGGCTCTCGATCACGTACAGCCACGCCCCCACCCACACCGCGCGATCCTCGATGCGTACGGCCACCTTGGCATCGAGCGGCGTTGCCCACCGGGCCGGATCCCACAGCGCGGGGTGCTCGATCTGCCGGCCCTCGGCATCGAGTTCCTGGCGAAAATAGCCGGCGCGGCTGACGAGCGTGACCGCGACCAGCGGCAGCGACAGATCGGCTGCCGAGCGCAGCGTGTCGCCCGCGAGCACCCCCAGGCCGCCGGCGTAGGTCGGGATCTCGCTGCGCAGCGCGATCTCCATGGAAAAGTAGGCGACCCGTGCTTCCTGGAGGAACTCACCGAGCATGGCGACCTTAGCTTCAGCCCTCGCGGCACCCGCGCCGCTGCCGCACAGCGGCGACCGCGGTCAGGGCCGCCGGGCTCCTTCGGTCCGTACCTCGGTGCGGATCGAGCCGATCACACCGAGAAGCTCTTGCGCGACCGCGTCCAGCACCTCATCGAGCGACAGGACACCCACGAGCTGCCCGACCGCGTCTACCACCGGGATGCGGCGCACGCCGATCCTGCGCATCTCGGCGAGAGCGGAGTTGAGGGCGGTGTCCTCGGAAACGACCACCGGCTCGCGAGTCATCACATCGCCGACCTTGAGGAGGCGCGGATCCGCACCCTTGGCGAGCACGCCGACCACGATGTCGCGGTCGGTGAGCACCCCGACGGGCCTCGGTCCTACGTGCGGCGCGTACGGCTCCACCACGATCAAGTAACCGATGTGCCGCTCGCGCATCAGCTTGGCCGCTCGGTCCAGCTCCTCGTGCGCCTCGATGGTCACCGGGTTGCGCCGGCAGATTTCGCTGACGATCATGAGCCCTCCGCCGTGGCGATCGATGCCACTCTGCCCGAACGGCCCGCGCGCGTAATCCGTACTTGTGCATAGGCGCGCAGGCCGTGCGCCGCAATCGCTCAGCTCACCGTTTCCGCGCTGTAGCGTGCCAGCAGGCCGGTGCGTACCGCCCGGCGGTAGACGCGCACGAAGTAGCCGGCGGCGAGCGCAATCTCGAGCGCCGCCAGCGCGAGCGCGCCGAGCGCAGGCAGCCAAGCGAACGGCCTTCCGGCGAGCGCCGCGCGCATGCCTTCGAATACGTAGGACGGCGGCAGAGCGTACGCCACGCCCCGCATCCACGCCGGCAGAGTCGTCAGGGGGTAGAACACCGCGCAGAACGGCGACAGCAGCGCCGGGATCGGCCACACCAGCCACTCCGACGCCGGCCCGAACCTCAGGACCATCGCGCTCGCCAGTGTCCCCAGAGCCACCCCAAATCCGTACAGCACCAGCAGGAACAGCAGCAGCCGCAAGCCGAGCGCCAGGAACGACAGGCCGAAGACCGGCACGGCGAGCCCCAGCATCACCCCAAGCCCGATCATGCTGGTGCAGATGCTGGCGATCACGAGTCCCGTCACGTACTCCGAGATCCTGAGCGGACTCGCAAACAGGTTGAGGAAGTTGCGCGACCACACGTCCTCGAGAAAGGCGGTGGTCAGCCCCTGCATGACCCGTCCGCACAGGTCCCACAGCAGGACCGCCCCGAGGAACACCGCGGTGAAGTTGATGGACGTGCCGCTCACGCTGTTGAGAAAGCGCGAGATGAATCCCCACAGAACGATGTCGATTCCGACCCACGCGAACATCGGCAAGGCCCGCACCGGGCTGCCGCGCAGCAGATACCACTGGCGCAGGAGAATGGCCATCACCGGCGCGACTCTCATGCGAGCCGCTCCGCCGGGTGCGCGAGCGGTTCGCGCGCCAGCTGAATGAACAGCTCCTCGAGATTGCGTGCGCCGTGCTCGCGCGGCAGCGCGCGCGGGTCCCCCGCGAGAAGAATCCGCCCATGCGACAGGAACAGCACCCGGTCGCACACTTCCTCGACCTCGTACATGTTGTGCGAGGTCCAGAGGACGCCGCAGTCCGTGGCGCGCACCAGCGCACGGATGGCGCTGCGTATGTCACGCGCCGCCGCCGGGTCGAGCGATGCGGTGGGCTCATCGAGCAGCAGCAGCCGCGGGCGATTGAGCAACGCCTTCGCCAGTGCCACGCGCGTCAGCTCGCCGGACGACAGCACGCCGCACTTGGTATCGCGCAGCGCTGCGAGCCCGAATTGCCCCAGCAGCTCCTCGATGCGGCTGCTGAGGGCGCGCACGCGGTAGATGAGGCCGAAGAAGCGCAGGTTCTGCGCCACGGTGAGATTGCCCGGGAGGCTGGCATACACGGCGGCAAAGTTGGTACGCGCCAGAGCGAGCGAGCGCTGCCGCGAGACATCCACATCGCCGATGCGTATGGAGCCGGAGCCCGGCGTCAGGACGCCGAGAACGGTGTTGATGATGGTGGTCTTGCCGGCGCCGTTGGGACCCAGCAGTCCGAGGATCTCGCCGGTTGCGACCTCGAACGAGACGCCGTCGACGGCCAGCACCTCAGCGTAGCTCTTGCGCAGATCGCGTACCCGCAGCGCAAGCGGCGCGGCGGAGTCGGTCGGGTGCTCGCTGCGCGCAGTCAAAGGGCGCGGGCTGCCTACGTGCGGCGCGATCGGATCAGAGTCGGGAGTCGGGCCGCGAGGGCGTTGCCGAGGGTGATGGCGGGGCCTGCGTCACCTCGTACCACATGGCGTTGAGCACGCCGAATGTGAGCGCAAGTCCAAGGCCCAGGATCCAGCTGAAGTACCACATGCCTGCGCTCCGCGTTCGAGCACTCAGTAGAGGCCGGTGTGCCGGCGGACCGACTCGAGCGTGATCCGGCCCCGAAGCACACGGAAACCCAGGCAGTGTAAGCGAGCACGACCGGCAGGAACACCACTGCGGCAGTCAACATGATGCCGAGGGTGTGTGCGCTGCTCGAGGCGTCCCACACCGTGAGTTGTTTCCCCTGGAACGCACCTCTCCCTCGCCGCGCAGCTTAAACTCAGCGCGGCGCCGCGGAAAGTCAGCGATTCAGCTATGCGGATAGCCGACACTCTGCGCAAATGTCACGAACTGCCCTTCCGGCAGCTTGAGCAGCTTGCCAAGCCTTTGAGTATCGACGGCTCCTCTGAAGACCGAGCCGAGCCCCGCGGACGCGCAGAACAGGTAGACATTCTGCCCGATGAAGCCCGCATCGACCGAGGCGTACAGCCGGCGCTCCTCGGGCGGGACGTCCATGCGCTCCCCGTGTGCAACGTACACCAGATTGAGCGGCACGGTTGCGGCGAACTCCTGCAGACCGGTATGCGCCCGGATGTCGTCCGGCAGGTGGGGCTGCAGGGCGTGAGCCTGCGGCTCGTAGATCCACACTCCGTCGGCCATCGCGAGATACACGTCGATGACCATCACATGACGCCAGTAGGGCGCGGTGCGGTCACCGCTCGGCCGATTGATGCCGAAGGCCGCCCACAGCAGATCGGAGAGCGTCTGCGCCGACAGCGGCCGAGTGGAGTATTCCCGCGTCGAATGCCGCGCCTTGAGGGCCGCCATCAGCGGCATGCCGCCGCCGCTCGCGGGCGGGGGCAACTTGACCGGCTCCGCCGCCCGGACCGCGCCACCGGTCGCGGTCAGTGCTGCGCTCGCAAGCATGGCATGCGTCGCCTCGCGTCGGGTCAACATGATTCGCTCACTGCACCATGAACACCGGCATGTCGGCGTGCTCCAGCAGCGCGCGGGTCGTGCCGCCGAACACCCGCTGGCGTAGTGCCCCGTGGCCGAAGGCGCCAGCCACCAGCAGGTCGGCGTGCAGCTGCGATGCGCTGCGCAGCAGCTGCGCAGCCGCGGGGCGGGACGTCTCCCCGGCCATGTTGGCCTCCGCATCGATGCCCTGCCAGGTCAGCTGACGGGCAAGGTCCTCGAGCTGCTCGCGCGTTGCCGCTCCCTCCTCCCGGATCGCGAGCAAGACGACTCGGCGCGCCTGCCTGAGCAGCGGCGCGGCGGCCGTCAGCGCCCGGGCCGCCTCGGGCGCCTCCTTCCAGGCTACCACCACCGTGCCCACGACGCTCTGCGGCGGGTGATCATTCGCGATGATCACCGGGCGGCCCCCACGTGCCAGCAGCTCTTCGATCAGGCCGCGCGGAAGATAGTCATGATGGCGACGCCGTCCGAGCACCACCAGATCGCTGTGGCGCGTCTGACGCAGAAGTCGCGCCAGTGGCTGGTCCGTCTCCTCCGAGTAGTGCGCGGTCACGAGATCGGATGGCTTCGGTGTGTCGCGAATCAGCAGCCGATGCTCCTGACAGAACTCCTTGAAATGCTCCAGGGCGGCCGCCGAAAGCTCGCTCTCCTCGCGCTGCAGTTCGGCCAGTGCGGGACCCACCGCGGCTCCCTGCAGGAAATCGACGTGGGGCGCGTGCAAAGCCGCCGCGCCCGGCGTCAGATGGATGTGCAGGAACTCGAGATGCGCTGACAGTGGACGCGCGACCGCAAGCGCGGTGGCGAACACGCTCTGATCCGTCGACGACCCGCTCGTCGGTACCAGAATGTTCTTGATCACTGCAGTGCCCCCGCTTTAGCGATGGCTCAGGGTCGAGCGCCCCTCGTGCGGCCACTGGGCCCAACGCTTGGCCTGCGCGATACCGATGCGGATCGCCCGCCCTTCCTCGTACCCTTCCGCCAGCAAGGCGTTGGCGATCTCGATCGCCTTGTGACGCGTGCGTTGCGGGAGGTTCACCATCGAACGCGGAAAATAGCTGTCACTCCATGGCATCGTCGGTCCACCCCGATTTGAGGCCTATCCTCGCGCTGGGCAGGAGAGCGGCGGTATAAGGGGATCTGCGTAGCGGCGATGGCTTTCATGAGACCTTGCGGGGATCTGCCATGGGAAGCTTTCTCAGTAACTATTGGACTGACTTCATCGGGCGCTTCGACGGTCCGCTGCACTTCCGGCTGTTCATGCAGCCGCTGGTAGCGGTCCTGCTCGCCGTTCGCCACGGCGCCCGGGACGCGCGCGAAGGACGCGGTGCGTTCCTCTGGAGTCTGGTCAGCGATCCCGCACAGCGTCGTTACCTGCTTCACGACGCGTGGAAGGGCATCTGGAGGGTCTTTGCGCTCGCCTTTGGGCTCGACGTCGTGTACCAGTTCATGGAGTGGCACGGCCTGAAAGCCCTGCAGGCGCTGTCGACGGCCGTCGTTCTCGCCATGATCCCGTACGCGCTGCTGCGCGGCCTCGTCAACCGGGTCGTGCGAATCAGCCGCGCGCGAAACGCGTCTCCCTAGAGCAGGCGCCTGTCCGCCCTAAGGGGCACTGCCAGTGGGCGGCAGCCGCGAGACGTAGTCGGCCAGCCCGCGCAGCTCCGCCTCCGGCAGCGCGAGCGCCTCGATCCGTCCGCGATGTACGCTCGCAAAGTCGCGCAGCCGTGACAGCACATAGCGGAAGTGCTGGCCGCCGATGCGCGGCACCGAAGCGCCTTCGGCGCCTGCGCCATCCTGGCCGTGACAGGCGGCGCAGGACCTGAGATACGCACTCCTTCCGGCCGCCAGGGATCGGCCGTCTCCCGGATCGGCGTGCGGGACAGCGGGCGCGTGCGCGAGGTACGCGCCCAGATCGCGGATCGCGGCCGGGCGATTGAGGTCCGGAGCTTTGAGAGTGTCGTGCATCGCCGGGCCGTGCATGGCGGAGCCCGGACGCTCGCCGCTCGCAAAGCGCGTCAGCTGCTCGCTCAGGTAGGCTTCGCGCTGGGCCGCGAGCACGGGGATCTCGCGCGGCCCGTCGCCCCAGGCGCGCTCTCCGTGGCAGGCGACGCAGTGGTGGAGATAGAGGATCTCGCCGTGCCGCAGATCGGGTGCGGCCGGGACTGACCCCTCGGCAGGCGGAGCTGCTTCCGCCGCCGCATTGACCGCGGCACTGAGCAAGGCGACCGACGCGACGATCGCGGGAGCATGGATGCGAAATGGGGCCATGGCGGCTGCCTCAGGCGCCACCGGGCCGCTGTGCCGTCGCGATGGCAGCCAGGACGCGCTCCGCCGTCATGGGCAGCCGCAGCTGCCGCGCGCCGGTTGCGTCGAAAACCGCATTGGCGATGACGGCCCCCACGATCGTGATCGGCGGCTCGCCGCCGCCCTGTGGGGCGATCCCGTCATTGCGCACCAGTATCGCCTCGATGCGCGGCACGGAGGAGAACCGCGGGAGATGATAGGAGCCGAAGTTGCGGTCGCGTATGTCGCCGCCGCGGAAATGCAGCTCTTCCGACAGGGCGTATCCCAAGCCCATGGTGACGCCGCCCTCGATCTGCATGCGCGCGCCTTCCGGATTCACGACGATTCCGAGGTCCTCGGCGCATACCACGCGCGCCACGTGCACGGTGCCCTTCGTCTTGTCGACCGCCACCTCGGCACAGGCGGCAACGTAACTGCCGGCGTCGCTGGAACAGGCGATGCCGCAGCCGCGCCCGCTCGGCGCGGCCGCCGCTTTCCAGCCGAAACCGGCGGCTGCGGCCTGCAGCACCGCCCGCATCCGCGCATCGCTCAAGTGTCGCAGCCGGAACTCGAGCGGGTCCGATCCGCATGCCGCCGCCATGAGGTCCATCTGCGACTCGATCGCGAACACATTCATATTGGCGCCGGGGGCACGCCACGGACCCACCTCGAACGGATGCAGGCGCTGCGGCGCGGGTGTCGGCTCGTAGGACATGCCGCCGCCGCAGCGGATGCGGAGCTCGGGAATGTCGTACACGTGCGCCGCGCCGCGCTCGCCGGCCCCATAGCCGGTGAAGTCCCAGAACGCCACGCGCCGCTCCCCATCCACGCCCGAGACGATGGTCACCACCGCCGCCGGATCGAACCGATCGTAGAGGAACTCCTCGCTCCGATCCCACGCCACCTGCACCGGCCGGCCACAGAGCTGCGCGAGGCGCGCGGCCTCCACCGCCTGACGATCGGCGCTCTTGCCCCCGAAGCCTCCGCCGAGAAAAGGCGCGATCACACGCACCGCATCCGGCGCGAGACCGAGCGCGCGCGCAATGCGCTCACGGGTCGGAAAGGGCGTCTGCGTCGATGCCCAGACCGTGACCCGTCCGGCCGAGAATCCGGCCAGCGCCGCGTGCGGCTCGATCGGCGCATGCGCGACGTAACCCTTGCGATATGTGGACTCGAAAACGCGCGCGGCCCTTGGCCGCGCCGCCACGACATCGCCGCGATGTGCGCTTTCCGTGAGCGCGGCCCCCGACTGTGCCAGGTGCTCGAAAATGCTCTCGTGGTCCGGGGCTGCCTCCTGCGGAAGGTCCCACTCCGCCCGCAGCGCCGCGAGCGCCTCGCTCGAGCGCTGTGGATCGGCATGCATCACGGCCACCAGATCGTCCCGGCGGATCACGGTCACGCCGGCCATAGCCTCCGCCGCCGACGTGTCGAGGCTGCGCAGCTGCGCGCGGTGGACCGGCGGACGCAGCATGCGCGCGTACAGCTGCCCGGCGAGGCGGATGTCCCCCGCGAACTTCGCCTCGCCCGTGACCTTGGCGCGCGCATCCAGCCGCGTCGCCGCGCGCCCCATGACTTCGAAGTCCGCGGCTGCCTTCAGCACCGCCGCCGCATCCACCCGCCGCAGCAGCCGCTGACCCCGCGCGAGCTCCGCGTAGCTCACCTGTCGCGACGGGGCGTCCGTCACGGACACGACTCCGTGGCGCACGCTCAGCCGTTCGGGCGCCACGCCAAGACGCGCCGCGGCGAGGCCGCTGAGGACGACGCGCGCCTCTGCCGCCGCGGCGCGCAGCGCGGGGCCGAACATGCGCGTGGTCATCGAGCCGAAGGTGCCCATGTCCCAGGGGCAGCGGTCGGTGTCGCCCAGCACCATGTCGATCGACTGCAGGTCGACACCGAGCTCCTCGGCCGCCATCTGCGCCAGCGACGTCATGACACCCTGCCCCATCTCGATCTTTCCCGAGAACACGCTGACCCGGCCATCCGCCCCGATCAGCAGATAGGCGTCGACGTCTTCGGGGTAGCGCGGCCAGCGATTCTGGCTCAAGCCAGGCAGCGCGGCGCAGCCCACGCACACCAGGATTCCGCCGCCCGCCAGTTGCAGGAATTCGCGCCGGCTGAGGCGACGCGGCTCATTCATGGGTCGGCGCCGCAGGGGCAGCGACGGATTCGATCGCCGCGAGAATGCGCTGGTGCGCGCCGCAGCGGCACAGCTGGTGCTCCATCGCCGCGGCGATCGCCTCGCGCGACGGGTGCGGCGTCTCGAGCAGCAGAGCCTGCGCGGTGAGGATCATGCCCGGAGTGCAGTAACCGCACTGCAGTGCCCCATGCTCAACAAAGGCCTGCTGCAAGGGATGCAGACGCTCGCCGCGCGCCAGGCCTTCGATAGTCACCACCTCGCGCCGCTCGACATCTGCGAGCGTAGTCAGGCAGGAGCGCATGGCCCGCCGGTCGACCAACACGGTGCAGGCACCGCAGATCCCGACGCCACAACCGTACTTAGTTCCGGTCAGCGCGAGCTCGCCTCGCAGCGTCCAGAGCAGCAGTCGCTCGGGATGCGCCTCGACGCTCACGGGACGGCCGTTCAGCGTGAAGCGGATCGGGCCCGGCATAGGGTCGCCTCCAGTCCCGGCCACGCTAATTACCAATGCGCGCCCGGTACATAGGCACAAGAGCGTATGCGCAACCCATTGGCCCCGCAGCACAATTATTAGCTATGGCACGCGTGGCAGTCGTAACCGGAGGCGTCGCGGGAATTGGCGCGGCGACCTGCCGCGCGCTGCAGCGCGCAGGCTATCAGGTGGCGGCGACCTTCGTGACGGACGTGACGGCCGCACGCCAGTTGCGCGAGGAGACGGGCATTGCCGTATTCCAGTGGAACGTCGCGGACTTCGACGCCTGTCAGGCGGGAGTCGCCGAGATCGTGCGCACCCTGGGTCCCGTGGACGTGCTGGTCAATAATGCCGGGATCACCCGCGACGCGAGTCTGCACAAGATGAGCTACGTGCAGTGGCGCGCGGTGATCGACGTCAATCTCGGCGGCTGCTTCAACATGTGCCGCGCGGTCATCGGACCGATGCGCGAGCGTGGCTACGGGCGCATCGTCAACGTCAGCTCGGTCAACGGCCTCGCCGGTCAGTTCGGTCAGACCAACTATGCCGCGACCAAGGCCGGCATCATCGGCTTCACCAAAGCGCTCGCCCTGGAAAGCGCCGTACACGGAATAACGGTCAACGCCATCGCTCCCGGCTACACCGACACCGCGATGGTGGCGGCGGTACGTCCCGAAATCCGCGAGCGGATCATCGCCGGCGTGCCGGTTGGGCGCCTCGGCAGACCCGAGGAGGTCGCGGCCGCGATCCTCTACCTCGTGAGCGATGCCGCCGCCTTCATCACCGGCGAGACCCTGTCGATCAACGGCGGCCAGTACATGCAGTGAGCGGTCCGCCGCACTGCTCGGCTAAGTACTTTCCGCTACCCGCTGCGCCTTTCGCGGATTACCCGCTCCGCGCACGGCGACGATCATGCGCGCATCGCACCAATCCCAGTCACGGGACAGCTGCGGGCACCGCATGCCGGGGATCCTTCAGATCGCCTACAAGCTGCTGATCAACGATCGCGCCAAGTTCGCGGCGCTGCTCGTGGGCATTACCTTCGCGGTGTTCCTGATGATCGAGATGACGTCGCTGTTCGCCGGCATCCTCAACCGCTCCTCCTCGACCGTCATCAATATCGGCGCGTCCGTCTGGGTCATGGACCCGGCGGTGCAGACGGTCGCCAATACGATTCCGCTTCCCGACTACGTGCTCGATGAGGTGCGCAGCGTCCCGGGCGTCAAGTACGCGGTGCCACTCTACTCGGGCGGCGCGCTCCTCAAGTTGCGCGATGGGACCTACCAGGCGGCCAACGTGGTCGGCCTGGACGACACCAGTCTCTTCGGCCGGCCACAGATGCTGGCCGGGAACATCAAGGACATCTTCGCGGAAAACGCCTTCATCGCCATCAAGGATGCGGAATTCTACAAGCTGGAGAATCCGCGGATCGGCACCGAGTTCGAGCTCAACGACCATCGCGGCGTGATTGTCGGCATTGCCCGCGTCGCCTCCAGCGCGCTGTTCGGCGTGCCGACGCTCTACACGACCTACAGCCGCGCGCTGCAGTACATCCCCAACTCGCGCTTCACCATGTCGTACCTGCTGGTCGAGCCGAAGAGCCCCGCCGACGTCGCCGTCATCAAGGCGCGCGTCACCGCCGCGGGCTACCTGGCGCTCACGCGCGACGAGTTCGTGCAGAAGATCTCCGATTTCTACATGTACAAGACCGGGATCGGCACCAACATGATGCTGATGACGCTCATCAGCTTCATCGTCGGCCTGTCGATCTCCGGGCAGACGTTCTACACGTTCATCCTGGAGAACATCGACAAGTTCGGCGCCCTGAAGGCGATCGGCGCCAAGGGACAGGAGCTGATCGCCATGATCCTCTTCCAGGCCACCTTCGTGGCGCTCACCGGCTACGGGCTCGGCGTCGGACTGTGCGCCACGCTCATCTGGATCGCGCGCTCGCACCTGCCCGACTACGCCGCGATGATCACCTTCGCCAACCTCGCCACGGCGTTCGTGATGGTGGTGATCATCGCCGCGATCTCCAGCTACGTCGGCGTGCGCAAGGTATTGCGGATCGAGCCCTTCGACATCTTCCGGGGCTAGGCATGGCAACGACCGCTATCCTGGCGCAGGGCATCAACAAGTGGTTCGGCGAAGAGCCGGTGCGCACCCATGCCGTGAAGGACGTGAGCTTCGAGGCCCGCTTCGGCGAAATGGTCTACGTCGTCGGCCCTTCGGGCAGCGGCAAGACCACCATGCTCAGCATGATCTCGGGAATCCTGCGCCCGAGCTCGGGCACGGTGAGGATCGAGGGCGCGGACATCTGGAACCTCTCCAGCGATGCGCTCGCGGAGTTCCGCCTCAAGCGCATCGGTTTCGTGTTCCAGGACTATCACCTGTTCCCGCGCCTGACCACGGCGGAGAACGTCGCCATCCCCCTCATCCTGCAGCACCGCGAGTGGAATGCCGCGGTGGAGGAAGCCGAGCGCAATCTCGAGATCGTCGGCCTCAAGGACCGGGCGCAGCTGCCGCCCGTGAAGCTGAGCGGCGGCGAGCAGCAGCGCGTCGCCATCGCGCGCGCCATCGTCAGCCGCCCCGATATCCTGATCCTCGACGAGCCGACCGCCTCGCTGGACGGCGACACGGGACGCAATATCCTGCACTTCGTACGCGAGCAGCTGCTCACGGATAAACGCTGCATCGTCATCGTCACTCATGACGCGCGTATCTATGAGTTCGCCGACCGAATCATGCGCATGGAGGACGGCAGGATCGCCGATGTTGAGCGGAGCCAGCTGGATGCGTGACTGGATGCGCACCCGGATCATCTTCCTCGTCTCCGGCCTGGGGCTGCTGCTGGCGATCGTGAGCGCCTTTCTCTTCAGTCAGCAGCCGAGCGCGCAGCCGCCGGTGTTCACACCGGCCGCCAACCCCTACGAACACGGCATCTACTCCAACGGCATCGTGGAGAGCGCCCAGGCCCAGGGCAAGAACATCAACATCTATCCCGAGGTCGCGGCGCCCATCACCCGCATCCTGGTGCAGGAAGGCCAGCAGGTGCACAAAGGCGATGCGCTCCTCAGCCTGGACGATTCGGTCCAGCGCGCGACTGCCGAGCAGAGCCAGGCGCAGGCCGAAGCCGCGCACGCCATGCTGCGCGAGCTGCGCGCGGAGCCGCGGCGCGAGACCCTCGCGGTGTCGCTGGCCCAGGTCGAGAATGCTCAGGCGACTCTCAAGAACGCGCGCGACCAGCTCGCCAAGCAGCAGCGCTCCTTCGACATCGAGCCGAAGTCGGTCAGCGCCGACGCGCTCGACAACGCCCGCAACGCGGAGAAGATCGCCGAGACCAATCTCAGGGTGATCGAGCGGCAGTATCAGCTGACCAAGGCGGGTGCATGGATCTACGACGTCCAGAACGCCGAGCGCACCTACACCGCGCTGCAGAAAGCCTCCGAGTCCTCCGCGGCCCTGCTGGCCAAGTACACGGTCCGCGCTCCCGCGGACGGAGTAGTCATGGCGGTGAACTCGAGCGTCGGAAGCTACGTCTCCCCGCAGGGCGCCTACGATTCCTACACACAGGGATATGGTCCGCTGATCGTCATGGGCCTGCCGCAGAGCCGCCTGCAGGTACGCGCCTTCATCGACGAGATCCTGGTGCACGACCTGCCGCCGCCCGAGAAGATGGAGGCGCAGATGTTCGTGCGCGGCACGAGCGTACACCTGCCGCTGACGTTCGTGAGCATCCAGCCCTACGTGACGCCCAAGATCGAGCTCTCGGACGCCCGTCAGGAGCGGGTGGATCTGCGCGTGCTGCCGATCGTGTTCCGCTTCGAGAAGCCTAAGGATCTGAACCTCTATCCGGGGCAGCTGGTCGACGTCTATGTGGGCTCGAAGTAGACCTCGGCATCGACTTGCCTTGCGGCGCAGCGGAATGCTGTTGAGCGGTGCGCTGCTCGCCGGCTGCGCCGTTGGCCCGAGCTTCCAGCGCCCCGAGGCGCCGCCGGTGACTCACTACGTGCAGCGTGCCGATCCGGTCGACACCGTGAGCGCTCACGGCGCCGCGCAACACTTCACCCCCGGCGCCAAGGTGGCCGCGGACTGGTGGCGGCTGTTCGAGTGCGCGAGACTCGATGCCATCGTGACCGAGGCGCTCGCCGCCAACCCGGGCCTCGAGGCGGCGCAGGCGAGTCTCCGTCAGAGCGAAGACAATCTCCGCAGCGGTTACGGCATCTTCTATCCGCAGGTCGAGGCGGACGCCGCGGCGACACGCCAGCGCTTCTCGCCGCTCAAGTTCGGCTCGAGCGCCTCCTCGAGCATCTTCAACCTGTTCACGCTGTCGGCATCGGCGAGCTACGCGCTCGACCTGTTCGGGGGCGAGCGCCGCATGATCGAGGGCCTGCACGCGCAGGTGGACCTGCAGCGTGCCACCGAGCAGGCCGCCTACATCACCCTGATCTCCAACATCGTCAACACGGTGGTGGCCCGGGCCGCGTATCGCGCCGAGATCGACGCGACCCGCGAGCTGATCGAGCTGCAGCGCCAGCAGGTCGGGCTCGCCGAGGTGCAGGTGCGCGCCGGGACCGTCCCCTATTCCAACGTCCTCAGCCTCAGGAGCCAGCTCGCCTCCGCCGAGGCCACCGTACCGCAGCTCGAGCAGCGGCTCTCCCAGGCCGATGACCTGCTCGCGGCCCTCGTCGGACACGTTCCGGCCGAGTGGACCCCTCCGGATATCACCCTCGCAGAGCTCACTCTGCCCGCGGAGCTGCCCGTCAGCCTGCCGTCGGAGCTGGTGCGGCAGCGCCCGGACGTCCTGGTGGCCGAGGCCACCGCACACGGCTCCAGCGCCAACGTCGGGGTAGCGACGGCCGCGATGCTGCCCAGCATCAACCTGACGGGCAACTACAGCGCCAACGGCACCACCACCAGTCAGCTGACCTCCGCCGACGGGCGGGCGTGGGCCGTGGGCGCCGGGTTGACGCAGCCCCTGTTCGAGGGCGGGACGCTATGGTACCGGCGCAAGGCTGCGCTCGATCAATACCGGCAGGCTTCGGCTCTCTACGCCCAAGTGGTCCTCTCGGCCTTTGCGCAGGTAGCCGACAGCCTGCAGGCCCTCGAGCACGATGCGGCGGCGCTGCGGGCGCAGGACGATGCATTGGCGGCGGCGAAAGAGGCCCTGCACCTGGTGCAGGCGAACTACGAGGCGGGCCTCGCCACTTACCTGGACGTGCTGATCGCCGACGCCCTGTATCACCAGGCCACGATCAACGACTTGCAGCTGGTGGCGGTCCGTTACCAGGACACCGTGGCCCTCTACGTCGCTCTGGGCGGCGGCTGGTGGACCGACGCGCAGAGGCTTGCGCCTGGCGCGGACGCGGGCGCCACGCGCTGACCTGCGACAGCGTCGCGGAGTTGATTGGTTGCAGTTTGCGAAAGATACGTACAGACGGGGATGGCCCGATCGTGGAACCTCGTTTCTCATGAACAGCGACCGGGTCGGGGGGGCGGGTCCGGCGACGAAAGCGACCGCCGGCACGACGGTCCCCGGCAATGATGCGTCCGCCGCCCTGCACGGGCGGCTGCTGAACGTCTCGCGCATGGCGACCATCGGCGAGATGGCCGCAGGGGTGGCGCATGAACTCAATCAGCCCCTCACCGCGATAGCCAATTACGCGCACGCCTGCGAACGGCTGCTCGCGCGGCCGGGGACGGACCCAAACGAGCTGCGTGAGGCGTTGCACCAGATCGCCGTGCAGACGACCCGCGCCGCGGACATCATCCGCCGGCTGCGCACCCTGGCCCGCAGCCAGCAGAGCGAGCACGTTCCGGTCGCCGTGAATGCCCTGGTCGAGGAGCTGCACGAGCTGATGAGGACCGATGCCAGCCTGCACGGCGTCGAGCTGGCGCTCGATCTGGCCCCGGGGCTCCCCGAGGTGGCGGTGGACGCGGGGCAGATCCAGCAGGTGATTCTCAATTTCCTGCGCAACAGTCTGGAAGCGCTCAGCCTGCAGCCGCCGGTGAAGCCCAAAGTCGCCATCAGCACCTCTCTGGTGGACGCCAATGGCGTGCAGCTCACGGTGTGCGACAACGGGCCCGGGCTGTCGTCCGATACGGCGAAGCGGGTATTCGATCCCTTCTTCTCCACCAAGGAGAACGGCACTGGGCTCGGCCTCGCCATCAGCAGTACTATTGCGCGCGCTCATGGCGGTACGGTTGGCTATCGGGCCAACACACCGAGCGGAGCGTGTTTCTATATCATAGTACCGACACAAGCCCACGATTGACATGCAGCAACAGGCACCAACGGTCTTCGTCGTCGACGACGATGAGGGCGTACGCAACTCTCTGCGCTTCCTGCTGAAATCCGTCGGGCTCGCGACCCGCACCCTCGAGTCGGCGAGCGAGTTCCTCGACACCTACAAGCCCAACCAGCCGGGTTGCCTGGTGCTCGATGTGCGCATGCCTGGCATGAGCGGGCTCGAGTTGCAGCAGCAGCTCAATCTGCGCGGCGCCGTCATTCCGGTGATCTTCATCACCGGCCATGGCGATATTCCGATGGCCGTCGAGGCGATGCAGCAGGGCGCGTTCGACTTCCTGCAGAAGCCGTTTCGCGATCAGGACCTGATCGATCGCATCCAGCGTGCCCTCGAGCGCGATGCCCGCAACCGTGCCGCGCTCGATCAGCATGCCAAGATCCGCGAGCGCCTCAACTCACTCACCCCGCGCGAGCGCGAGGTGCTGGGACTGATGACGCGCGGCAAGCCCAACAAGATCATGGCGGCGGAGCTCGGGGTCAGTCAGCGTACCGTGGAGATTCATCGCGCGCGCGTCATGGAAAAGAGCGGCGCCAGCTCCCTCGCGCAACTGGTGCGCATGGTCATGGATCTGGAGGCGGATCACCCGAGCCACTGAGCAGACGGCCGGCTCCCGTAGCCGTCGCGAGCGGATCTCAGCCGCCGAGGAAGGCCCCGAGGACTTTGAGGAGCTCCTCGGCGTTCACCGGCTTACTGAGGATCCTCAGGTCAGGATCTGCGGGCATCTCTTTGATCACCGCGGAGGTGTCGCCGGTGAGGAGTATGGCCTTGAGACCCGGCCGCACGCGGCCGCGCAAGGCTGCGATCACCTCCGTGCCGAGCTCGCCATTTGCCAGGTGATAGTCGGTCACCAACAGGTCGGGAACGTCGCGGACCACCGCCTGCAGGGCATCGGACAGCGAGGCCACCGCGTTCACGCGATAGCCCTCGACACGCAGCAGCATGGAAGTGGCGTCGCGGACACTGGCGTCGTCCTCGACCAGCAGAACGCGCGCGCCGCCCCCCGCCCCCGCCGCGGGGGCAGGCACCTCGTCGGGTTTCGAGTCGCGCACCGCCGTAGCAGCAAGCGGCAGCAGCAACGCAAACACCGAGCCCTTGCCCACCTCGGACATCGCCTCGAGCCGCGCGTTGAGCAGCTTCACCAGGCGCTGCACGATGCTCAGCCCCAGCCCATAGCCGTCCCGTGAACTGCTCGCGGCGACTCCAACCTGGTAGAACTCATCGTAGATGTAGGCCAGCTGCGCGGCCGGAATGCCGACACCCGTATCGGCAACCTCGAGGCGCAGCGTCTTCCCCTCGCGGCGGCAGCGCACCACCACCCGACCCCGCTGCGTGTACTTCACGGCATTCGAGACCAGGTTCTTCAGGATCTGCTCGACCATCGCCGGATCGCTATGAACCGATTCCTCGGTGGACTCCACCGCGAGCTCGAGTCCTTTACTCTCAGCCAGGGGGCCGAATTCCCGGCGTATGGTCTCGAGGACTTTCGCGGCCCGGAAATCGCGGAACTCGGGCTTCACCGTCCCCGACTCGAGCTTGCTGATATCGAGCAGCGCGTTCAGCAGCCGTGACATGGTGCCGACGGCATGCTCCTGCTGCGACATCACTTCCGCGGCGTCGGGACTCGTCACCATGCGCCGCAGCGCCCCGGTGAGCAGCGCGAGCGTTTGCAGGGGCTGGCGCAGGTCATGACTGGCGGTGGCCAGAAAGCGGCTCTTCGCCTGATTGGCGCGATCGGCCGCTGCGCGTGCCTCCTCTGCAGCTTCGCGCGCCGCAGTGAGCTCCGCCTCGATGCGCTTGTGCTGGGTCACGTCGCGGATCGCCGCGGCCACCAGGACTCCATCCGCACCCACGGGATTGAGACTGATCTCCACCGGAAACTCGCCCCCGTCCCGGCGCCGCGCGAACAGCGCCAGCCCGCTGGCCATCGGGCGCAGATGCGGAGCAGCGAAGAAGCCCTCGCGGTAACCGACGTGACGGCCGCGGAACCTCTCCGGCATCAGCCGTTCCACGGGCAGTCCGATCAGCTCGTCATGCGTGTAGCCGAAGAGCGCCGACGCCTGGCGGTTGGCGAAGCGGACTATGCCGCCGGCATCGGTGATGATCAACGCATCAGGCGCCGCATCCAGCGCGCTGCGCGCAAGTTCTCCCGTGAGAGTCTGCATGTAGACAGCATAACCAAAAACCCAGACCCGGAACGCTCAGCCGAGGGGCTCGACCGCCACCAGTCGGGCGCCGCGGACCGTGCGCGGTACCGGGCACGCAAACTCCGCCGGCTTCACGATCAGCAGGTCGCAGGACAGGCGATCGAGCAGGCGCTCGGCGGTGTTGCCGATGAAAGCGCCCTTGAGTCCGGAGCGGGACACGGCCCCCGCGACCACGATGCCCGCTCTCAGACGCCGCGCCGCATTCCGCACCGCCGCCGTCGGATCGCCGGCGACCACATGCCGGCAGGCCGGAGGGACTGCCGTCGAGCGGAGCGCGTGATCGAGACTGACCCGGGCGCTCGCGGCGGCCGCCTCCTGCGCCCGCAGACCGGCGGCCGCCGCCGGTCCCGCCATTCCCGCCGTTACGGTCGCATACGCGTGCACGGCATGCAGCCTGCCGCGCAGCGCCGCGGCCACCGCGCTCCCCACTTGCACGATCTCCTCGTCGAGCCGCGCAGGCTTGGCGAATGCATGGCTCGGATCGAGCGCCATCAGGATAGTCGGGTGATGATACGGCCGCATGCCCTTCACCAGCAGCACTGGGAGTGGGCTCAGGCGCAGCAACTCCCAATCCGACAGCCGCAGCAATCCAGGGGCGATGCGGCGCCCCGCGTGACACTCCGTCACGACGAGGTCCGCGCCGATCTTCAGGCTGCGGCGTACGATGGCCTCGTAGGCCGGGTAGTCCCACTCGACGGCCACGCTTACTCTGCGGGCGTGGAGCCGGGCGCGCGCCGCGATCCGCTCGAGCCGCTGCAGGTACTCACGGCTCTCGTCGAACTCCATGCGTCGCGTGCGCTCCGCGGTCATCCCCAGCATGTCCGTGTAGTACGGGGAATCGATGGCGTGAAAGAGCTCGAGCTCGGCGTCCAGGGCGCGCGCGAGCTGGACGGCCTTGTTCACCGCGGGCAGCGCCCGCGCCCCGGGGTCCTTGACCGCCGCGAGAATCCGCCGAATTGCACGCATCTGCGCCTCCGCCATCCCGCGCCCAAGCCTGCTCCATCGCGGCCGTCTCACCATGCGGCCCAATACCTAGGCGGTTGCGGCTAACCCGTATGTCGGCATGGAACATTACGAATTTCAAAAGAGGGGCGCCGCGATTCAAGCTGCCTCAGAGCGAAGATGCTCCGCGACCGAGCCATGAAGACCGCGACACCCCTGATTTACTCCACACGCACCTTCCCCAGGTGGCTGCGACACGCAGCCTGGGGCGCGGATCCGCAGCTTGCAGCGCTCTGCACGCAGCACTGGCGCAAGGTGCGTGGGCGAGTGACGGCCGCCGCCCGCGGGATCGAGCCCCGGGCTCTCGAGGCCGCCGCGTACGCCCCGGCGTCTGAATGCCGGCGACGCTGAACACGCTCGGTTGCGCGCTGCTCGCATGCCTCGTGGCCACGGCAGCGCCGCCGGCCACCGCCTCCGCAGACGACCATCGGAGTGCTCTCGAGGCGCCTCATCCTGATGCGCTCCGCTGGAGTCGCTTGGGCACGGCCACGGTGCAGGCGCACGCGCTCATCGAGGCGCTGCAATCTGTCTCCGGCTACGGATTGTCGGCCGCCGACTACGACGCCGCCGGGTTGGCTACGGAACTGGCGGCGCTGTCCGCGGGACCCGATGCAACGTCCGCCGACTGGTCCCGGTTCGACCGGAAACTCACCAGCGCCGCGCTGGCACTGGTCCGGCATCTGCATTTCGGGCGTGTCGATCCGCGCGCTGCGGGTTTCGACATGCCGGCGCGGTCGGAGACATTCGACGCCGCGGCGATCGTCGAGCAGCTCGCCGCCGGCAGCGACACGCGCGCAGTCCTCGCCGCGGTCGAGCCCGCGTACCTGCACTACCGGCTGCTGCGCCAGTCCCTCGCGCGTTATCGGGCGCTGGCGGCCGCGCCGGAGCTGCCGTCACTGCCGCCCCTGCCGCGCAGGTCGGTGAGGCCCGGCGAGCAGTACGCGGGCGCGCCGCAGCTGCGCCGGCGGCTTGCGGCCGTCGGCGACCTGCCGCCGCAGCAGGCGCTGCGAGACGATCAGCTCCTCGATGAGGATCTGGCCGCCGCTCTCAGGAGGTTCCAGTACCTTCACGGGCTCGCGGAGGACGGGGTGCTCGGCCCGGGGACGCTCACTGCGCTGAACGTGCCGTTTCCGCAGCGGGTGCGCCAGATAGAGCTGACGCTCGAGCGCTGGCGGTGGCTCCCACCGCTGCGGCCGCCGACGCTCATCGTCAACATCCCGCAGTTTCGGCTGTTCCTCATCCGCTCCGCGATCGACGAGGAGGCCGATATGCTGCGCATGAACGTCATCGTCGGGAAGCAATATCCGCGGCTCCACACCCCGGTCTTTGCTGCAGACATGACGGCGGTGCTGTTCCGGCCGTACTGGGACGTCCCCGCGAGCATCGTCCGGCACGAGCTGCTCGCGGAGCTGCGCAGGAATCCGCGCTACCTGCAGGCGCACGACATGGAGCTCGTCGCCAGCAGCACCGCCGAACCCGCGGCAGCGCTCGAAGCCACCCCGGCGAATCTGCAGGCACTCGCCGCCGGCAGCCTGCGCCTGCGCCAGCGACCGGGGACGGAAAATGCGCTGGGATTGATCAAGTTCGTCGTGCCCAATCGCTACGACGTATATCTGCATTCGACGCCCGAGCAGCGCTTGTTCGACGAGCCGCGCAGGGCTTTCAGCCACGGCTGCATCCGCGTCAGCGATCCCGTGGCGCTCGCGACCGAGGTCTTGCGCGGCGCGGCGGGCGACTGGACACGGGACAAAGTACTCGAGGCGATGAGCGGCGATGCGACCTTTCATGTGGTCCTGGCGCAGCCCGTGCACGTGCTGATTCTCTATGGAACGGCCCTCGCGACCGAGGACGGCGCGGTGCACTTCTTCGAGGACATCTACGGGGAGGATCGCCGTCTCGAGACGCTGCTCGGGCTCGAGCCGGTGGCGATGCGGCGTTAGCGAGCGGCGCGGTGGGCTGATACGCAGTGATCCTGATACCCAGGGGGGCGGGGCTGCACTAGTTTCAGGCGGTAAATCAAAGGGTAAAAGACACAGGAAAGGAGTACGTCATGAGCCTCATTCGTTGGGAGCCTTTTGGCGCAATGGACGAAGCATTCAACCGATTTCCCGCCTGGTTTGGCCGCTGGCCGCGGTTGCCGGGCGCTCTCGAGACCAGCACGGAATGGGCGCCTTCGGTCGACATCAGCGAGACCGATGGTGAGTACCTGATCCGCGCCTCGCTGCCGGGCGTGAAGAAAGAGGACGCGAAGGTGACAGTCGAGGACGGGATGCTCACCTTGAGCGGCGAGCGCCAGCAGCAGCAGGAGCAGCAGGACGAGAAGTTCCACAAGATCGAGAGCTTCTATGGCAGCTTCTCGCGCAGCTTCGCCCTTCCGGAGGCCGTGGACCAAGGTGCGATCCGCGCCGACTCCAGGGACGGCGTGCTCACCGTCCACGTTCCGAAGATCAAGGTGGAAGCGAAGAAACCAACGACGATCAAGGTCCAGTAGCCAGCGCGAGTCTGCCGCGGGCAGCGTGCGTGCGAGCGTTGTCCGCGGTTTTTTTGAGACGAGGCACATGAACGGCCTGATTAAGTTCGATCCGGCTCTGTTACGCCGTTACGACCGGCCGGGTCCGCGCTACACCTCGTATCCCGCGGCACCCCAGTTCCATGCCGGCTTCGGCGAGCCCGAGCTGCGCGCCTACGCGGCGCGCAGCAACGCGCTGCCGGGAAGCCGTCCCCTATCGCTCTACGTGCACGTGCCCTTCTGCTTCAGTCCCTGCTTCTACTGCGGCTGCAATCGCGTCATCACCCGTGACCTGTCCCGAGGCGAGCGCTATGCGGAGGACCTGCTCCAGGAGATCGGGCTCGCAGCGCCGTTGTTCGATCCCGGTCGCGAGGTGGTGCAGCTGCACCTGGGCGGTGGAACTCCGAACTTCCTCGGTAGCAAGACCCTGGAACGGCTGATCGCCGGGGTCGGGCGCGCATTCCGCCTTAGCGACGCCGCCAACCGCGACTTTTCCATCGAGCTCGATCCGCGCTCGCTCCCGGAGCCGCCGGCGCAGTACGCGGCGACACTCGCGCGGCTCGGCTTCAATCGCGCCAGTCTCGGGGTGCAGGACTTCGACCCCGACGTGCAGCGCGCAGTCAACCGCCTGCAGAGCGTCGAGGAAACGCGCGATCTCATCGACGCCTGCCGGGACCAGGGTTTCCGCTCGATCAACATCGACCTGATCTACGGGTTGCCCGGCCAGACTCCCGAACGATTCCAGCAGACACTGCGGACCGTCATGTCGGCGCGGCCCGACCGCATCGCCATATACGGCTACGCGCATCTGCCGACGCTCTTCAAGGCGCAGCGGCGCATCGACCCGACGGCGCTGCCCGACGCTGCCGGCAGACTCGACCTGCTGCGCCTGGCGATCGATGAGCTCTCCGCGGACGGCTATCAATACATCGGCATGGATCACTTCGCGCTCCCCGACGACGAGCTGGTGCAGGCGCAGGAGCGCGGCGGCCTGCAGCGCAACTTCATGGGCTACACCACCCATGCCGACTGCGACCTGATCGGTATCGGCGCGAGTGCCATCAGCCACATCGCCGACAGTTACAGTCAGAATTTCCGCGAGCTCAAGGCCTGGAAGGCGGCCCTGGAGGAGCGGCGGCTGCCGCTGTGGCGCGGGCTCGGACTCACCTTCGACGACCGCGTGCGGGCCACCGTGATCGGTCAGCTGATGTGCCAGGGCGTGATCGATGTCGGGGCGGTCCAGCAGCTCTACGGCATCGACTTCGCGGCCTACTTCAGCGGCGAGATCCGGCAGCTGCAGACTCTTGCCGACGACGGCCTGGTCCGCATGGCAGGCGGGCGGATTGCCGCGACTCCGGCCGGCCGACTGCTGCTGCGTAACATCGCCATGTGCTTCGACCGCTACCTCGCGATGTCACAGCCGGGCGCAGCGTCAGCGCCCCTCTCCCGGGCCGTGTAGGGTCTGCGCGGCTCTGAAGCCGGTAAGCACTGCTACGGACGTCATAGGTACAAGCCTGACTATCGGCCTTGCGTGTGGGCTCGGTAGCCTCGAAGCGAGTGAATTCGTCGCAGCACTTGAGGGAGTCCTGCATGTCAGCGAGAAAGCTCACGGTCTTGGGTAAGTCTGCGGCGCTCGTGGCCTGCACGGCCGCCGCACTGGGAGCGGCCCCGGCTGCGCTCGCGGTGCCGAGCTTCGCGCGGCAGACCGGCATGGCCTGCGAGGCCTGCCACACGGTCTTCCCCGAGCTCACCCACTTCGGACGCGTCTTCAAGGCGAATGGCTACATCCTCAGCAACGTGAAGCAGGTGCGGGACGTCACCGGCAAGAAGGAGGAGCTGCTGTCGCTGGCACAGACGGTGCCCTTGTCGATCATGGCGCAGGTCTCCTACAGCCAGATGAAGACCGGCGTGCCCGATCTCTCGGCCGTCGGGGCTCCGGGCGTCGCCCAGAACGGCACGGCCGGCTTTCCGCAGCAGCTGAGCTTGTTCTACGCGGGCAAGATCGCCTCGAACTTCGGCGCCTTCTTCCAGATCACCTACGCCAACGACAGCGGCACCATCGGCATCGACAACACCGACCTGCGGTTTGCCGACACCACGCTGCTGCCGGATAACCGGCCACTCACCTATGGGCTGTCGCTCAACAACAACCCGACGGTGCAGGATTTGTGGAACACCACTCCCGCGTGGGGCTACCCGTTCGCCGCGAGCAATGCGGTCGTCTCGCCGCTCGCCGGCACCGCGATCGACGGCGCCTTCGCGCAGGATGTGGCGGGAATCACCGGATATCTCTTCTGGAACGAATCGTTGTACGCCGAGCTCGGTGCCTACCGCTCCGCCAAGCAGGGCACGACCAGCGAGCTCACCGGCGGCGCCGGCCCCCTCGATGGATCCGCCTCGAACGTCCTGTCGGGAGTCACGCCTTACTGGCGAGTCGCCTACGAGTACAACTGGGACCGGCATTCCCTCGAGGCAGGCCTGTACGGCGCCGAATTCAGGCTGTTTCCCGGTGGCGCGCCGGGCGCCGAGGTCCCCCTGAGCGGACCGGTGAATCGCTTCAACGACGTCGCCGAGGACGTGCAGTACCAGTTCGTCGGAGATCAGCATCAGCTGACGCTCGCCGGAACGCACATCCACGAGTCGATGACGCTCGATGCCAGCGTCGCGGGCGGCACGAATCCGAAGGACAACCTGTCGACGACGCGCCTCTGGGCCACGTATTACTACCGGCGCAAGATCGGCGGCACGCTCGGCTACTTCTCGACGACGGGCAGCACCGATCCCGGACTCTATCCGGCCGCAGCGGCCCTGCCGAACGGCAACAACCCCGGGGTGGTCGTCAGCGCCAACGGCTCCCCGGACACGAGCGGCTGGATCGCGGAGGTGAACTATCTGCCCTGGCTGAACGTGAAGCTCTCCGTGCAATACACGGCCTACAGCAAGTTCAACGGTGGCGGCAGCAACTACGACGGGGTCGGGCGTAATGCCTCCGACAACAACGCGCTGTATCTGCTGCTGTGGTTCGCGTACTGAGGTAATCACCATGCGCACGACACACCACGATGGACTCCTGAGCCGGCGCACGGGCTGGACGGCGCGTGCACCGCTGTTGCTGGCCGGCGCGGCCGCACTCCTCGGTCTCAGCAGCGCGGCGCGCGCCGACGAGCCGGACGCGGCGACCCGGGCTCACGCGCAGAGAGTCGCGATTACCGTCTGCGGCACCTGCCACGGCGCGAGCGGCAACAGCACCAATCCGAAGTTCCCGCGCCTCGCGGGGCAGAACCCCAACTACCTCGCCACCCAGCTGAAGGCGTTCCGCGCCCAGACCCGCGGGGATCCGGACGCGATCGGCTACATGTGGGGCATGGCGGGTGAGCTCGATGATGCGACGATCGAGGCACTCGCGGCGTACTACGCCGGGCAGAAGGCCGAGCCGAGCGCCAGCGGCGCATCCGAGGCGATCAGCCGCGGGCGTGATATCTACAAGAACGGCGTCGCCGCGCAGGGCGTCCCGGCCTGCAGCAGTTGCCACGGAGCCGATGCCCACGGGCTGCAGGACTTCCCGCGGCTGGCCGGCCAGCACGGCCAGTACGTGCTCAAGCAGCTCGGCTCGTTCCAGAGCAACATGCGTAACGTCGCCATCATGCATGGCGTCGCGCAGAACCTGAATCTCGCCGACATGGACGCGGTCGCCGCGTTCCTCGAGACTCAGCCCTGAGACCGCCGGCTCCATGACTGCGATCCGCCGTATTCTCGCCGCGGTCAAGGATCCAGGCGCGCGCAGGCTCCCGGGGGTCCGCAAGGCCGCGCGGCTCGCTGCGGCGCTGGGCGCCGAGCTCGTCCTGTACCATGCGCTCGCCGAGCCGCTGTACGTTGGCGGCGTCGACGGCGACCTTTCGCCCTTGTACGACAAGCCGCCGGACATAGAGCAGCGGATACGGGAGGCGCAGCGCGCCCGACTGGAGCGCATCGCACGCCGCCTGCGACGCACCGGCCTCAAGGTCTCGGTGAGCGCCGAATGGGACTACCCCGCCTACGAAGCCATCGTTCGCGAGGCATGCCGGGTCGGCGCCGGCCTCATCGTGGCCGAGCAGCACCCGGGACGACACCTCGCGGCGGGCCTGCTGCATCTCAACGACTGGGAGCTGCTGCGCCTCAGCCCGATGCCGGTGCTGCTCGTCAAGCAGTCGCGCCCCTTCCGCGAACCGGTGATTCTCGCCGCCGTGGATCCGGACCATACCTACGCCAAGCCCATGCGGCTCAACCAGCAGATCCTGCGCCTGGGAGCGGCGGTCGCGCGCGCCCTGCGCGGTGCACTGCATGCCGGGTACGCCTACGTGCCGCTGCCGCTGACGGCGTTTTCGGGCGGCGCACTGTCGGATGAGGAAGTCAGGGGGCTGGAAGCCCGCGCCGCGCGCAGCGCGCGCGCCAAGCTGCAGCGCACGGTACGCGGAGTCGCAATACCCCGCGCCCGACAGCACATCCTGGGCCGCCATCCCGTCGATGCCATCGCACAGCTCGCCACCCGCACCCGCAGCTCGATAGTCGTGATGGGCGCGATCTCGCGCTCGGGCCTGAAGCGCCTGCTGATCGGCAACACCGCGGAGCGGGTCCTGGACCGCCTCAACTGCGACGTGTTGATCGTCAAGCCCGCGGGACTCGTCAAGCCGCCCGCGCGCTCACGGCGCGGCGCCCGCTACTTCGGCATTCAGCCCAGGCTCTACTGAGCTCCCTCAGGCGTCGCGTCGCGACCGCCGCGTCGAATCAGCAGTCGCCGCGCCTCCCGCACGCGCGCGTCCGCCGTGGGCTCGTGCGCGTAGACGTACCAGTCCACGCAGCCGTAGGCGGCATCCGGCGCCGGCTCCGCCTCGCCCGCCGTAGCCTCGTCCTCCGGCAGCATGAAGGGATCGAGCGTTGCGATCCGCCGCGCCGCTGGCCGAACTGCTTGCGTGACAGCGTTCATCCGGCTTTCTCCTCGTCAACTCTCCGTCGTTTGACACCCGCATACTCGCCGGGCGCTCGTCCGGCCGCCATAAGGACAAGCGCTTAAGAGGGGAGCAAGCTAGGCACTTTCCACGATACTGCCGCGCCGCTTGCGACCTAGAGTCCCTGTTGCCCGTCCGCACCGTGAGGGAGCGATCATGCCCACCCGAATCCGGCACGTACTCGTCGCCATCCACGACCTGCGGCGCTCGCCGCGCAACGCACTGCGCAAGGCGGGCAGCGTGGCCAGGGCTGCGGGCGCGACGCTCGAGCTGTTTCACGCGATCGATGAGCCGGACCCGGGCGCCAGCTGGCCTGAGACCGCGACGGCGGAATTCGTGAGCAAGCGCCGCGCGGCGATCGCGGACCGCTGCCAGCGCAGGCTCGAGCGCTTCGCGCGTGACAAGTCGCTGCGCACACTGCGGCTGCGTTGCACGAGCAGCTGGGACTATCCCGCACACGAAGCGATCGTGCGCCGGGCGCTCGCGAGCCGGGCCGACCTGGTCATCGCCGCGACCCGACACCACGTGCCAGGCGCGCGCCTGATCCTGCGCAACACCGACTGGGAGCTGATCCGGCACTGTCCGGCGCCCCTGTTGCTGGTCAAGTCCTCGCGCGAATACCGGCGGCCGGCGATCCTCGCCGCGGTCGATCCCTTCCACGCCCATGCGCGCCCGACCGACCTCGATGCACGGCTGCTCGCAGCCGGCAAGAGCTGCGCGCAGCTGCTGCACGGGACGCTGCACGTGTTTCATGCCTACATGCCGCTCGTCAACGCCGCCATGATGCCGGTGAGCACGGCGCCGATGCTGACGATACCGCCCGAGGTGGAAGACGCGCATGGGCGGCAGATCACCCGCGAGATCGACCGCCTGGCGGCCGGCGCCGGGGTGCCGCGGGCCCGGCGTCACATTCACATGGGGGAGGTCGTGGCAGAGCTCAGGGCCACCGTGCGCGACACCCGGGCGAGCCTCGTGGTGATGGGCGCCGTATCGCGCTCGGCGCTCAAGCGGATCTTCATCGGCAACGCAGCCGAGCGGGCTCTCGATGGCCTCGAGTGCGACATCCTGGTCGTCAAACCGCGCGGATTCAGGTCGACGGTCACCCGGCGGCCAGCCGTCGGCGCACCAATCTCAACACTCGTGACGGCATGAGCACCTATGGGTTCCGCGCGCGATCCCCCCGCGCGCGGCCCACGAGGTAGCCGGCGCCGAATGGCAGGCCAAGCACCAGCACGGCGAGCACGATGAGCAGCAGCAGCACCTCCGCCGCCAGCTCGCGCAGCTGCGTGCCCGCGTCCTGTATCACGCCGTGCGAAATCCGCGCGGCATCCGCGGCGATCGCCTGGCGCTCGGCGTCGAGAGCCGTCATGACCGCCGCGCGCTCGCGCAGCAGATCGGCGAACAGCGCCTCGCGCTCCGTGTGCAGGGCCTGATTGGCGTCGCGCTCGGATGCCTCCAGGCGCTCGAGCAGCTCGCGCAGGGCCTGGCGCAGCTCGGCTTCAGCGCCGTGCACCAGCTCAGGCGTGGACTCCGCGACAGCAGTCAGCCGCTCGAGCCGCTGATCGAGTTGCCGCAGCGCGGCCTGCACGTCCGCGTGCCCATAGCCGGACTCGCGCAGCGCGAGCTGCGTCCGGCGCATCATTTGCGTCGGCAACGTATCGCCATAGATCTCGAGCCGGTCGGCGGCGTCCGCCAACGCCTCGGGAACGGTGCCGAGCGAATCGACGAGCTTGCCGTCGGCCCCCTGCTCGCGGCTCCACAGCTCGATGGCCGAGGCGCGCGCCAGCGTCAGGTCGGCGAGCGGATGCTCGCGCACGTACTTCTCGACGAAACTCTGATAGGCGGGGAAGTCGTGCGGCGCGATCAGCCGTCGCGCCAGGGCGTGGCTCTCGTCGGCGTAATTGCCGGAGATATCACGCACCGCCTGCTGGTGCGCGCCGAACAGAGCGCCGCCCGGTGCGCCCTCGGCGGTGAAGGCCTGCAGCTGCGCAGCGAACGCCCAGGTATCGATCAGGCTCATCATCGGCGCCATGCGCGTGGCGGCACGCCGGCTTTCGCCGACCACCGCGATTTCCCAGCGCAGCGCGTGATCGAGCACCATCGGGTCGCGCTCGGAGACGGCGATATCATCCGCGCAGCGGTTCACCGCGGTCACGAACTGCGTCGACAGCTCCCGGGTGAGGATGCGGGCGTTGAGATCGCGGGGTGAGAGCGGCCGCTCGGGACTCTTGAAGCTGACGAGCGAGCAACCCGCCACCGCGATGAGCAGCGCAACTGAGGCGAGCAGCCGTGGCCAGGCGCTCGGGGCCGAGATCGAAGGCAGGTCGTGCGCGCAAGCCGCGCAGCGATGTCGCCGCTCCATACGCAAACTATACACCGCCCGCAGGTGGCGCCCGGGTCCGCCCTTGACAGGCCGCGCATCCCGGACGGATGGTGACGCTGTGAGCATCCCGGCCGGAGTCTCGCCGCTCGTGATGATGAGCGCAGTGGAGCTGGTGCGCGCGATTCGCGCGCGCACGGTCTCGTGCGCCGAGGTGATGGCGACCTTCCTCGATCACATCGGCCATCTGAATCCGAGGGTGAACGCGCTGGTCTCGCTGCAGGATGCTGAGGTCCTGATGCAGCAGGCGCGCGTGCGCGACGCGCAGCTCGCGCGCGGCGAATACCTCGGACTGCTGCATGGCCTGCCGCACGCGGTCAAGGACCTGGCCTTCACCGCCGGCATCCGCACTACACGCGGCTCGCCGCTCCTCGACGCGGTTCCGGACCACGACTCCATCCTGGTCGAGCGGCTCAAGGCACAGGGTGCGATTCTCATCGGCAAGACCAACACCGCGGAGCTCGGCCTCGGCTCGCAGACCTACAACCCGGTGTTCGGCACGACGCTCAATGCCTACCACCTGGGAAAGACCGCGGGCGGCAGCAGCGGCGGGGCCGCGGTCGCGCTCGCGCTGCGCATGGTGCCGGTGGCCGACGGCAGCGACATGATGGGGTCACTGCGCAACCCGGCCGCCTATAACAATGTGCTCGGCTTCCGCCCCTCGCAGGGGCGCGTGCCCATGGCCGGCGCGGAGTTGTTTCTGGACCCGCTGTCCGTGTGGGGGGCGATGGGCCGAAGCGTGCCGGATGTCGCGATGCTGATGAGCGTCATCGCCGGCCCGGACCCGCGTGTGCCGCTCGCTACGGCGGAGGACCCGGCCGAGTTCCTGCAACCGCTCGAGCGCAGCTTCAAGGGCGTGCGCCTGGGATGGCTCGGCGACCTCGGCGGCTATTTGGCCATGGAGCCCGGAATCCTCGAGCTCGGCCGCGCGGCCTGCCGAGTCTTCGAGACTCTCGGCTGCGAGGTGGAGGAGGCACGGCTCCCGTGCCCACCCGCCGAGCTCTGGGACTCGTGGCTCGCGCTGCGGCACTGGCTGGTGGCCGGCGAGCTCGAGGCTCTCTACCGGGACCCGGTCGCGCGCGCGCGCCTCAAGCCCGAGGCGCGCTGGGAAGTGGAAGGCGCGCAGCATCTCAGCGCGCTCGACGTCTATCGTGCCTCCGCGGCGCGCTCGCGCTGGTACGCGGCGGCGCAGACGCTCTTCGAGCGCTACCAGCAGCTGCTGTTGCCGAGCGCACAGCTGTTTCCCTTCGATGCGAGCGTGCTATGGCCGAAGTCCATCAACGGCATCGCCATGGATAGCTATCACCGCTGGATGGAGGTCGTGGTTCCCGCGAGCCTGCTCGGTGGCCCGGTGCTCAACGTGCCGATCGGGTTCGGCACACAGAACCTGCCGATGGGACTGCAGATCATCGGCCGCCGTCACGCAGATCTCGCCGTGCTCGCGCTCGGCCATGCCTACGATCTCGAGACGGGCTGGGTCGGCAAGCGGCTGCCGCCGCTGCTGGGCTGAGAGTCCGCCGGGTCGTTGGTTGCCCTTCAGCGCACTCCGGCCGGATCGCTATAATTGACGAGGCGTTTTGGGGACCGCGGCACCGGGGGAGCCATGAGTTCGTTGCGTCTGCCTGCATCGCTGCTGGCCCTCATGTCGCTGCCGCTCATGCCGACGCATGCCCGGGCCGACGACCCCTGTGTGGCGTTCTCCTGGGATGTACGTCACGAGCGCGAGCTGTTCAGCAAGGAGCCGGTCGACCTCGCGAGCGGCCGGGCTGCCACCGATGCGCCGGTGCTGACTCCCGAGCGGCTCTACGAGCTCGAGCTGCGCGCGCAACCGGAAGTGAGCTTCGCGGTGCCGCCCAGCCGCAGCTGGCCCCAGGAAGCGACCTACGCAGGACTCGCGCGGCTTACGGTCGAGACTGCCGGGATCTACCGCTTCGCGCTGGATCAACCAGCCTGGATCGACGTGGTCGCGAACGGGGCCCTGCTGCAGTCGCGGGACTTCCAGGGGCGCGCGGGCTGCAGTACTCCACACAAGATCGTCGAGTTCGCGCTGCCGGCCGGCAAGCCGCTCATCCTCGAGTTCAGCTCGAGCGTCACGCCCTCGATCAGAGTCACCGTGAGCCGCTCTCCGGTTCAGACGCCGTAAGCTCAGGGCTGGCTGGCGCCTCGAGGCTGCCTCAGGGCTGCGGCTGGCCCCCGAGGATGCGCACTTCACGCTGCGGTGGGGGCATGATCACGCCGCGGGCGCGGAACGCGGCCAGCACCGCGGCGCACACCTCGCCGCTCGCCGCGCCCTGATCCTGCACCTGCACCCAGGGGCGCACGGCGAGCGCCACTGCGGACTCGCCCAGCTTGAGCGGCTGCACCACGGGCGGTGGATCCCTGAGGACCCGCGGGTTGGCCGCCAGCACCTCGCGGAGGGTGGCGAGCGCGGCCGCGAGATCGGTGTCGTAGGCGACTCCCACCGTGACGTCGAGCTGACGGATCCGGCCGTAGTTGTGGAGGATCTCGCCGACGATCTTGCGGTTCGGAATCACCACCAGCGAGCGGTCGGCGTGCATGAGCGTGGTGCTGAACAGCCTGATGCTCTCGACCGCGCCCTCGACCCCGGCGATCGCGATGTACTCGCCGACCTTGAAGGGCTTGGAGAGGATGATCGACAGGCCGGCCACCACATTGCCCAGCACGCCCTGCATGGCGAGCGCCTCCCCGGCGCCCGCTACGCCGAGCCCCGCCACCAGGGGCAGGAGCTCCACCCCCAGGTTCTGCAGCGCCATGATCGCGAACAGGAGCACGCACATCGCCCACACGATGCGGGTGAAGAGCGCGCGGATCGGCGGCTCGAGCTCGCGCCGCTCGAGCATGCGGGCGAAACCGCCGCTCACCCACTTGCCGACGATGAAGCCTGCCACCAGGATCAGTACCGCCGTCAGCACGCGCGGGCCGAAGCGAATTGCCAGGTCCAGCATCGTGTCCTTGGCGTGGCTGATCGTCGCGACTTGCTCGTTCACGGGAGCATCCCCCTGCGGCAGCGGACTGACAAGACAGTGTAGCAAGGCACGGCCGCGCCGGACCGCGCCGCTTCAGGGCAGGCGGGTGCCGCGCGCGGCGACCAGGATCCGGTACCAGTCCTCGCGTGTCAGGTGCACGGCATAGGCGCTGCGCGCCTCGCGGATGCGTACCGGGTTCTGGCTGCCGATGAGCGGGACCGGCCGCGCCGGATGCGCCATGATCCAGGCGTAGGCCACCGCGGTGCGCGGCGTGCCGTCCCGGCGCGCGATTCCCTCGAGCGCGGCGATCACCCGATCCGTGCGCGGGCTGTCCGCGAGCTCGCCGGTACGCACACCCAGCCGCCCCTGCGCGAGCGGCGACCAGGCGATCACGGCCGTGCCGCGCCGCATCGCCGCATCGAGCGTGCCGTCGACGAGTCCGTCGATGGCGAGCGGTGAGAGCTCGTTCTGCACGCTCGCAATCGCGAATGGCAGATGCGCAGCCAGCGCCTCGAACTGCGCCGCGCCGTAGTTGCAAACGCCCGCCGCACGGATCTTGCCCGCGCGGCGCAGCCGCTCGAGCGCCTGCGCAACCTCGGCGGGATGCGCCAGCAGGTCCGGGCGATGAATCTGATAGAGATCGATGTATTCGACGCCGAGCCGCCTGAGCGATGCGTCGCAGGCCTCGATGAGATGCCCGGCCGAGGAGTCGTAAGGTGCCGGCGGGGTGATGCCGGCCTTGGTGGCGAGCACCAGAGAATCGCGCAATCGCGGGGCCTCGCGCAGCACGGCGCCGAGGAGCGACTCGCAGGCGCCCAAGCCACTGCCCTTTCGATAACCATAAACGTCGGCGGTATCGAACAGCGTGCACCCGGCCTCGAGCGCTGCCTCCACACGCTCGCGCGCGCTCGCCTCGGCCGGGTCCGCGAACCGCCACATGCCCCAGCCGAGCGGCGCTACACTCAAGCCGCTGTTGCCGAGCGCAATGCGCGCGTCCGCTGCGGGTCCAAGGCTCACGGGTGAGCACTGTAGCCAACCCCGCCGCGCTTCACCAACGCGCGCCCGGCGAGCGGCGCTGCGGCGTGCGCCGCCCGTACGCTAGACTGCCGCGTCATAGCTAAGGCAAGCGCGGGACAGCCGGGTGCCCGAGTCACCTCCCCTGCGACGGCGCGACCTCGCTCCGCTGCGACATCTGCCGCGGTCGGTGACGCGCAACTATCTGCGGCAGGCTCGCGATCTGCCGCCAGGCGCCGCGCCGCGGCGCGGCATCCGCGGATTCCTCGGCGCCACGCTGCCGGCCGCGATCGCCGCCTACGCGCGCGAGCGTCTCGGCCCGCGCCACCGGTTCGCCGACTACGGCCCCGGATCGGGCGACAGCGGTCTCTACCGGCTGGACGGCGACGGCAACAGCGTACGGGTCTCGCTCGCCGGCGACTGGGCGAGTGGCACCGACGAGGCGGCCGCGGTCGCCGCGGCGATCGGCAGATTCCACCCGCACTTCACCGTCCACCTGGGCGATGCCTACTACGTCGGTGATGAGTCCGAAATACGCGCGACTTTTCTCGGCGAGCGCACCGGGCCGTATGAGCCGACCCTCTGGCCCCTGGGGTCGGCCGGCAGCTTTGCTCTCAACGGCAACCATGAGATGTATGCGCGGGGCCGCGCCTACTTCGATGTGCTGCTGCCACGACTGGGACTCGCAGCCGGGCCGCCTCAGCGGGCGAGCTTCTTCTGTCTGGAGAATGCCCACTGGCGCATCATTGCGCTCGACACGGCCTACAACTCGGTCGCCTGGCCGCTGCTCGAGGAGCTGCCCTTCTGGCCGTTCACGGCGTCCAACGATCTCCCCGCAGCGGAGCTTCGCTGGCTCGGGCACAACGTGCGGCCGGGCGCGGATGAGCGCGGTATCGTGATCCTGACTCATCACTCGCCCTACCGCCCTCGCGGGCATGACTGCAGCAGGATCGCGCGGCAGCTGCGCTGGCACGTCCGGCGACCGGTACTGTGGTTCTTCGGGCACGAGCACCGACTGGCGGTCTACGACCGGCACGACTGCGGCGCCGGACTCGAGGTCTGGGGCAGGAACATCGGCCACGCCGGCATGCCGGTCGAAGCTGCGACGCCGCTCGCCGACCCGGCGCTCAGGCTCCGCTTCACTGACGCGCGGCGCTATCGGAACGACGAGGGACTCGAGCTCGGTTACAACGGCTATGCGAACCTCACTTTCACCGGTCCCACGCTCTCCATTGAATACCGTGATCTCAACGGCGCGGGCGTCTACCGGGAGCAATGGCGCACTGCAGGCGGGGCACTCGAGGCGCTTGACCCGACCTTCTCCGGACCTTCAGACGCGCTCGAGCCAGAGCACCTCGACCGTAGCGCCGCGGGTCGCGGCGGCGGCGCCGGCGGGACGGCGGATGAGCGCATTCGCCGCGGCGAACACTGAGACGAGCGAGGTGTCCTGGTTGTCGCACGGGCGCACGCGCAGACGCGCGTCGGCGTCCGGTGCCGCGACCGCGCGCAGGTAGCATTCATTGGCTCCGCTTGCGGCGACTTCGCCGTCGAGCAGCGCCGCAACCGGGGAGGCCTGCGCCTCGCGGCCGAGGAGCGCACCGAGGAGCGGTTGCAGAAACAGATGCGCACACACCAGCGCGGCAGCCGGATTGCCCGGAAGGCCCAGCACGGGCTTCTCCCGGAGGCGCCCGAACCAGGTCGGCTTGCCGGGACGGACCGCGACACGCTCCACCGCGACCGCAAGACCCAGCGTGCCGAGAGAGCGCCTGACGACATCGTAGTCGCCGACCGAGGCGCCGCCGATGACGACGAGAAGATCCGCCTGGCGCAGCGCATCCGCGGCCGCGGCCGCGATTGCCGCCTCGGAGTCGGGCCGGACGCCCGAGCGCAGCGCCTCCCCGCCCCAGTCATCGATCGCAGCGCCCAAGCCGAAGCTCACTGAGTCGAAGATCTGGTGAACGCCGGCGGCGGCGCCGGGTTGCACCACCTCATCCCCCGTCGCGAGCAGCGCAATGCAAGGCCGCCGCCGCACCCGCACGCTGGCCGTGCCCGATGCCGCGAGCAGCGCGATGTCGCGCGCGTTGAGTCGCACGCCGCGGCGCGCCAGCACTGCACCAGCGCTGAAGTCGAGGCCGGCCTCGCGGATGTTGCTGCGCGGGTGCGCGGCGACCTCGATCCAGACGGTCTCGTCCGAACGCCGGACGCGCTCCTGCGGCACGATCAGATCCACGCCCGCGGGAACCGGGGCGCCGGTGAAAATGCGCACCGCGCCTCCGGCAGCAAGCGGTGCACCGGCATAGGGGCGGCCGGCCGCCGCCTCGCCGAGCACAGTGAGCGGACAGCGGCCGACGTCACCTGCGCGGATACCGTATCCGTCCATCGCGGCCGAACGAAATGGCGGCTGCGCGCGCGCCGCGCTAACCGTCTCAGCGAGTGTGCGCCCGCTCGCGGCCTCGATCGCGACCGTGACGGAGTCGATGGGAACGGCGCCGGCGAGCATCTCGGCGCGCGCGGCCGCTACCGTGTGCTCGGCCGGCGCCATGGCGGAGTCAGCGCTCCTGGAAGCGCGGCATGACTTCGACGATCGAGCAGGGGCGATGGCGGCTGTCGAGCTGCGGCTGGATCAGGCGGTCCCAGCCGTCGCGGCAGGCGCCGTTGGATCCCGGGAGCGCATAGATCACCGTGCCGCGGGCGAGTCCCGCGCAGGCGCGCGACTGCAGCGTCGAGACGCCGACCGTCTCATAAGAGATGAGGTGCCAGAGCACGTTGAAGCCCTCGAGCTCCTTGTCGAAGAGCTCCCGCACCGCCTCCGGGGTGACGTCCCGTCCGGTGAGGCCGGTCCCGCCGGTCGTAATGACCACGTCGATACCCGGGTCGTCGATCCAGCGGCGCAGCTGCTGCTGGATGAGGCTCTTGTCGTCGCGCACCAGGGCGCGCGCCCCCAGGCGGTGGCCGGCGGCGGCGATGCGCTCGGCGAGCAGGTCACCGGAGGTGTCGCTGGCGACGTCGCGCGAGTCGGAAATGGTGAGTACCGCGATGGCAAGCGGCGTGAACGCGCGCGCCGGATCAATCCTGCCGCCGGGAGTCATGCGTGTAGCTTACCCGATCCCCTCGAGCGGCAGGGGTGGCCCTCGGGCCGGGCCGGAGCGGCTTTAGCGCGCCGCGGCGCCGGTCTCCTCGCGGTGCCGCGCGCGCGTCGAGTGCACCAGATCGCGCAGGAAGGCCTTCTCGTAGGATCGCAGCAGGTGCGCCTGATTACGCTCGACATAAGCGCCCACCACGTCGCGGTCGGCGGCGATGCTCAGCAGCTGGCGCAGGGTGTTGGCATCCCAGCGCCACGGCAGCTCGAGCTCGCAGAACGCGTGGTTGTAGGAGACCAGCTCCGCATCGAGGGAATCGTTCGCCTGCATGGCGGCCTCATTCGCGCTGAACACATTTGCGGTCACTGCTCCACCTTCGGCTCAAGTGCCGGTGCCGGACCCCCGATGGGCGATGCTGCACACGCTACGTCCGGTCAATACCAAAGAAAATTCAAAGCTTTCTATCCCGGATATATGATTTCTTGTATGCATTGGGGAGGCATCGGTATGCTGCGTACCCCATGAAACACGTGACGCTGCGGCAGCTGCGGGTGTTCCTGGCGGCCGCCCGCTACATGAACTTCTCGCGCGCGGCCGAGGAGCTGCACCTCACGCAGCCCGCGGTGTCGACCCAGATCAAGGAGCTTGCCGCGGCCGTCGGCCTGCCGCTGTTCGAGCGCATCGGCCGGCGCAGCTACCTCACGCCGGCCGGCGAGGAGCTGCAACAGTGCGCCCGGGCGATCGTGCAGCGCCTCAGGGAGACCGAGCACGCGCTCGCGCAGCTGAAGGGCGTGACCGGAGGAACGCTCAATGTGGCGGTCATCAGCGCCGGGGACTACTTCTTTCCGCGTCTGTTGGCGGCCTTCGGCGCGAGCCACCCCGGCATCAGCTTCAACCTCACGGTACACAACCGCGAGGGCCTGCTGCACCAGCTCGCCGACAACCTCACGGATCTCGCGGTCATGGTGCGCCCGCCGCGCGACATGGACATCGTCGCCGTGCCCTTCGCGCCGCATCCCTACATGATCGTGGCGGCGCCCGACCATCCGCTCGCCAGCCAGCGGCAGATCCCGCGCGCAGCGCTCAATCGCGAGCGTTTCATCGCGCGAGAGCATGGCTCGGATACCTGGAACTCCATGCGCGAGGTATTCGGCCGCCAGTTCCCGCGCCTCAACATCGCCATGCAGATCCAGAGCACCGAGACCATCAAGCAGGCGGTGGTCGCGGGGATGGGGATCGCGTTCCTGTCGGCCCACACCCTGTCGCTGGACCTGAGCGCCGGCAATCTCGTGGTGCTCGACGTGCAGGATTTCCCCGCCATGCTCAACTGGTACCTGGTGCACAACCGCACCAAGCGCCTGCCGCCCGTCGCCAACGCCTTCAAGGAGTTTCTGTTGCGCGAAGGGGCGCCGCTCATCGAGCGGCTGGTGCACTTCGAGTTCGCGGCGCCAGCGGCCGCGGCGCGTGCCACGTCAGCCGCAAAGCCCGCGCGGCGCGCACCCCGCCGGGCCTGAGCCAGCAGCACACGCCAGCCGGCAGCGCCGCAGGCGCTGCCAGCCAATCAATCCAGAAAATCGCAGTAGCGGTCGACGTGCGCGGCCAGATCGAGGGTGTGCTGGCGGGTGAGGCGCTCGGCGAGCTCGGTATCGCGCCGCTCGAGCGCCTCGATGATCTTCAGGTGATCGATGATCGAGCGGGCGGCGCGGTTGTTCTGCGAGATCGTCGCGCGGCGGATGGCGCGCACGTGCAGGAACAGATTCCGGGTCGCCTCCTCGATGAGGTGCGAGCCGCCAAGCCGAATGATCATCTGGTGGAAGGCGATGTTCGCGTCCGAGTACTCGTCGAGGTGCTCCGCCGGCGGGGAGTTCTGGAACTCGTCGAACAGGTGACGCAGCTTGCCGATCTCGGCGTCCGGGGCGTGCAGCGTCGCGAGGCGCGCCGACATGCTCTCGAGCGCCGCCCACATCTGGATCATCTCGATGATCTCGCGCTTGGACTTGCGCACGATGAAGATCCCGCGGCGCGGAATCGTCTTGACGAAGCCCTGCTGCTCGAGAATCGACAGCGCTTCGCGCACCGGCGTGCGGCTCACGCCGAGCGCCTGCATCAGCTCGCGCTCATCGAGCCTGAGCGGCTGGCGCTCGCCGTAGATGTCGGTGTTGGCGATCGCGTCCTTGATACGCGCGTAGGCCTGGTCGCGCAGGCTCACCGAGTTGACCGGCCTGAGCGCGAGCCCGCCGGATGGCCGTTTCTTGTGCAGTGACGCAGTTGCGCTCATTCGAGCGTCTTCTCTCGTGTCAGGCGATTCACGGAGTCTGGCCGGAGGCCCGTCAAATAAGAGTACGTGTCATCCCTTACAGAGTAAGCGCTTCAATCGTAACTCAGTGTATCTGAGCAATTGATATATCAGATATCACAGCAGACAAATTTGCCCAAACTTGGTGCATGAATCCCACAGATCGCATGTTCGCTGCCTGCTCCACGCTCAAGTTCCGGCATGAATTGGCCGATTCGGCTGTATTGACAAGCTTGAGATATATCACATATGTTCGACCGCCATTCAAGAGAGCGCAATACCCATGCACCAATCCAGGGCCTTGGGGAGCGGTCCGATGCCTCCTCAGTGGGCACCGACAAAGAAGTCCAACGCTCGACTCAAATGATTAGCCGATCGGCCGATATCTTCTTTTCGTTCAGGGGGAGCCAGCGATGATTACCGACTCGAAACCTCAACCAGCTTCGCTTTTCGCCAATCCTTGGATTCAGCTGATCCTCGGCATCATCTGCATGGCCTCGGTGGCCAACATGCAGTACGGCTGGACCCTGTTCGTCGACCCGATCGACACGAAGTATCACTGGGGACGCCCGGCGATCCAGTTTGCCTTCACGCTGTTCGTGTTCCTCGAGACCTGGCTGGTGCCGATCGAAGGCTACCTCGTCGATCGCTTCGGGCCGCGCATCGTCGTGATCGGCGGCGCAATCCTCGTGGCGCTCGCGTGGTCGATGAACTCGGTGGCGACCTCGCTGCCGATGCTGTACGCGGCTGCGGCCGTCGGCGGCATCGGCACGGGAGCGGTATATGGCACCTGCGTCGGCAACGCGCTCAAGTGGTTCCCGGGGCGCCGAGGTCTCGCGGCGGGCTGCACGGCAGCGGGCTTCGGCATCGGTGCCGCGATCACCATCGCGCCTATCTCCACCATGATCGGCGCCTCGGGCTACGAGCACGCCTTCCTGTTCTTCGGACTCCTGCAGGGACTCATCGTGTTTGTGGCCGCCTTCGGCTTGCTGGTCGCGCCGCCCGCGCTCCTCGCGGCAGCTCCGAAGAAGAGCCAGTCCACCAGGAGCTTCTCGCCGACGGAGGTACTGAAGAGCCCGGTGTTCTACGTGATGTACCTGATGTTCGTGCTGGTGGCCGCCGGCGGACTCATTCTTATCGCCAACATGGCGCCCATGGCCAAGGACCTGAAGGTGGCGAAGGCCACCGTCGACATCCTCGGCATGACGGCGGTCGCCGGCACCTTCGCCATCAAGGCGCAGCGCATCTTCGACGGCTTCGGGCGGCCGTTCTTCGGCTGGGTGTCCGACCACATCGGCCGCGAGAACACCATGGCGATCGCCTTCCTCATCGGCGCCGGCGCGCTGTACCTGCTGAGCCAGACCGCCACCACCCCGATCACGTTCGTGGTGTTCAGCACGCTCTACTTCGCGGTGTTCGGCGAGATCTACAGCCTGTTCCCGGCCACGCAGGGCGACACCTTCGGCGCGCAGTTCGCGGCCGCCAATGCCGGCATGCTGTACACGGCCAAGGGCACGGGCTCGCTGCTCGTGTCGTTCGGCACGGCGCTCGCGGCCACGCACGGCTGGAATTCGATTCTGTGGACCGCGATGTGCGGCAACGTCATCGCCGCCCTGCTCGGCCTGTTCGTGCTCAAGCCGATGCGCGCCAGGCACTTCGAGGCCATTCGCGCCTCGGCGGGTGCTCCGGCGCCCGCTGGCGCGGTGCGCAGCACGACCTGACGGAACGCACTTGCGGCGGGGCGGTCCGCGCAGGCGGTCGCCGTCCCGCCGCTCAGCTCAGGGAAGGCTTAAGGAAGATTCAGGAGAGACCCCATGAACGCCGCAACTCCCGTACCCGTAACCGCTCCCAAGTCCACCACTGCCGAGGACACCCTGCAGCGCAAGAGCCGCGACGCCGGCGTCGTCTCCGGGGGCCATCTGGTGGCGAAAGCGCTCAAGAACGAGGGCGTGGACACCATCTTCACGCTCTGCGGCGGGCACATCATCGATATCTACGATGGCTGCATCGACGAGGGCATCCGCATCATCGACGTGCGGCACGAGCAGGTCGCGGCGCACGCCGCCGACGGCTACGCACGGCAGACCGGCAAGCTCGGCTGCGTCGTGACGACCGCCGGTCCCGGCTGCTGCAACGCCGTCACGGGTATCGCCACCGCGTTCCGCTCCGAGAGCCCGGTGCTGCACATCGGGGGCCAGGGGGCGCTCACGCAGCACAAGATGGGCTCGCTCCAGGACCTGCCGCACGTCGACATGATGTCGCCGATCACCAAGTTCGCCGCGACGGTGCCCGGCACCGAGCGCATCGCGGACATGATCTCGATGGCCTGCCGCGAGGCCTTCAACGGCGCTCCAGGGCCGGTGTATCTGGAAATACCGCGCGACGTTCTCGACCGCGAGGTCGATGCCGCCAAGGCGATCGTGCCCAAACCCGGCCACTACCGGGCCTCGACCCGCTCGCTAGGCGATCCGAAGGATATCGAAAAGCTCGCCGACATCCTGGTCGACTCCGAGCGCCCGGCGATCCTCTACGGGCAGCAGGTGTGGACCGCCCGCGGCCACGAAGAGGCGATTGCGCTGCTGCGCGGTCTCGACATCCCCGGCTACTTCAACGGCGGCAGCCGCGGGCTCCTCCCGCCCGGCGACCCGCACCACTTCGACCGCACGCGCAGCAACGCCTTCGCCGATGCCGACGTCATCGTCATCGTCGGTACACCGTTCGACTTCCGCATGGGCTACGGGCGGCGCATCAGCAACAAGCTCAAGCTCGTGCAGATCGACCAGGACTACCGCACCGTCGGCAAGAACCGCGACATCGATGTAGGGATCGTCGGCCATCCGGGGACGATCCTCGGCGCGGTGCTGCAGGCGGCCTCCGGGCGGCTCAAGAAGGACAAGCGTCAGGCGCGCCAGCAGTGGATGAAGAAGCTCACCGACCTGGAGACGGCGGCGACCGAGAAGCTGATGCCGCTCTTCAAGTCCAGCAATAAGCCGATCCACCCCTACCGCGTCGCTTACGAGCTCAACGAGTTCCTCGCCGACAACACCATCTATATCGGCGACGGCGGCGATGTGGTGACGATCTCGGCGCAGGCGGTGCGGCCGCGGCGCCCCGGGCAGTGGATGGACCCGGGAGCGCTCGGCTCGCTCGGCATCGGCACCGGCTTTGCGATCGCCGCGGGGCTCGCGCACCCCGACAAGGAGGTGCTGTGCTACTACGGCGACGGCTCCTTCGGCATGACGGCCTTCGACATGGAGACCGCCAACCGCTTCGGCGTGCCCTACATTGCCGTGGTCGGCAACAACTCCGCGATGAACCAGATCCGCTACGGGCAGCTCGCCAAGTACGGTGAGCAGCGCGGCAACGTCGGCAATCTGCTCGGCGACGTGCCCTTCGGCAAGTTCGCGGAGATGCTCGGCGGCTACGGCGAGGAGGTGCACGACCCGGCGCAGATCGCGCCCGCGCTGCAGCGCGCGCGCGAGTCGGTGCGCAAGCTGAAGAAGTCCGCCGTGATCAACATCTGGGTCGACCCGCGCGAATGGGCGCCCGGAACCAAGAACCAGACCATGTACAAGTAAAAGAGGGGCTGCGGAGAGACTCACATGGCAAAGGCACTGGACGGCGTTCGCATCCTCGACTTCACGCACGTGCAGTCGGGCCCGACCTGCACGCAATTGCTGGCCTGGTTCGGCGCCGACGTCATCAAGGTCGAGCGCGCGGGGGCCGGCGACATCACCCGCGAGCAGCTGCGCGACATTCCCGACGTGGACAGCCTGTACTTCACCATGCTGAACCACAACAAGCGCTCGATCACGCTCGATACCAAGAACCCGGGCGGCAAGGCGGTGCTCGAGCGTCTGGTGAAGCACTGCGACGTGCTGGTGGAGAATTTCGCCCCCGGCGCGCTCGATCGCATGGGTCTCACCTGGGAGCGCGTCCAGAAGCTCAACCCGCGGATGATCTACGCCTCGGTCAAGGGCTTCGGCCCGGGGCCCTACGAGGAGTGCAAGGTCTACGAGAACGTCGCGCAATGCGCGGGCGGCGCCGCCTCCACCACCGGCTTCGACGACGGCCCGCCGCTCGTCACCGGCGCGCAGATCGGCGACAGCGGCACGGGGCTGCATCTCGCGCTCGGCATCGTGGCCGCGCTCTACCAGCGCCAGACCAGCGGCCGCGGCCAGCGGGTGCTGTGCGCCATGCAGGACGGGGTGCTGAACCTCTGCCGCGTGAAGCTGCGCGATCAGCAGCGGCTCGCACGCACCGGCGTCATGAAGGAGTACCCGCAGTATCCGGACGGCAAGTTCGGCTCGGCGGTGCCGCGCGCCGGCAATGCCTCGGGCGGCGGCCAGCCGGGCTGGATCATCAAGTGCAAGGGTTGGGAGACCGACCCGAACGCCTATCTCTACTTCATCACCCAGGCGCCGGTGTGGGCCGAGATCTGCAAGGTGATCGGCAAGGAGGAATGGATCACGCACCCGGACTACGCCACGCCGAACGCGCGCCTGCCGCGCCTGAAGCACGTATTCGCCACCATCGAGCAATGGACCATGACCAAGACCAAGTTCGAGGCCATGGAAGAGTTCAACAAGCACGACATTCCCTGCGGCCCGATCCTCTCGATGGAGGAGCTGGCGGCCGAGCCGTCGCTGCGCGCGACTGGCACGGTCGTCGAGGTCGACCACCCCAAGCGCGGCAAGTATCTGTCGGTCGGGAATCCGATCAAGCTGTCGGACAGCCCGACCGAGGTCAAGCGCTCACCGCTGCTCGGCGAGCACACCGCGGAAGTGCTGCTGGAGCTCGGCTTGAGCCAGGCCGAGATCGGCACCCTGCGGGCCGAGAAAGTCATCTAGAACTGCAAGCATCAGGTCGAGTGGCACGGTGCGCGCTCAGGCGGCGCTCCGTGCGGGGAAGGAACTTAGGGAGAGACCATGGGGCACGACAAGAGTGCGGTTCGCAGGATTCTTGATCAGGCGAAGACCGCGGGCCGCAGCTCACTGACCGCACCGGAGGCCAAGGGTATCTGCGAGGCCTACGGCATCGCGGTGCCGAAGGAAGGCGTGGCCGCCGGCGCCGGCGAGGCCGCCCGCCTCGCCGCCAGCATCGGCTTCCCCGTGGTCATGAAGATCGTCTCGCCGCAGATCCTGCACAAGACCGAGGCCGGGGGCGTCGTGGTCGGCGTCAAGAGCACCAGCGAGGCCGAGCAGGCCTTCACTCAGATCGTCGCCAACGCACGCCGCTACGATGCCAAGGCGACGATCGACGGCGTGCAGGTGCAGCAGATGCTCTCCGGCGGGCAGGAAGTCATCATCGGCGCGGTGACCGACCCGGCCTTCGGGAAGCTGGTGGCCTTCGGCTTGGGCGGCGTGCTGGTCGAGGTGCTGAAGGACATCACCTTCCGCCTGGCACCCGCGACGCGCGAGGATGCGCTGTCGATGCTGGACGGCATTGCCGCCGCGGAGATCCTCAAGGGCGTGCGCGGCGCCGCCCCGGTCGAGCGCGAGTCGCTCGCCACACTGATCGTCAACGTCTCACAGCTGGTGAGCGACTTTCCCGAGATCTCCGAGCTCGACCTCAATCCGGTATTCGCCACCGCCAGGAGCGCTACCGCGGCCGACGTGCGCGTGGTGCTCGACTTTAAGCCGCAGCCGGTCCGTTACCGGCCGGACCAGGCGACCATCGTGCGGCAGATGAACCGCATCATGAAGCCGGATGCGGTCGCCGTCATCGGCGCATCAAGCGAGAACGGCAAGATCGGCAACTCGGTCATGAAGAATCTCATCAACGGCGGCTACCAGGGCGCGATCTATCCGATCCACCCGAGCGCCGGGGAGATCCTGGGCCGCAAGGCCTACAAGAGCGTCAAAGACGTGCCCGGCGTCATCGACGTGGCGGTGTTCTGCATACCGGCGAAGTTCGTCGCCCAGGCGCTCACCGAGGTCGGCGAGAAGAAGATACCGGGCGCGGTGCTCATCCCATCGGGATTCGCCGAGACCGGCAACGTCAAGGGCCAGGAAGAGGTGGTGGCGGTCGCGCGCAAGTACGACATCCGCCTCATGGGGCCGAACATCTACGGTTTCTACTACACGCCGAAGAACCTGTGCGCGACCTTCTGCACCGCCTACGACGTCAAGGGCGGCGCCGCGCTCTCCTCGCAGTCGGGCGGCATCGGCATGGCGATCATCGGCTTCTCGCGCTCGGCGAACATGGGGGTGTCCGCCATCGTCGGGCTCGGCAACAAGTCGGACATCGACGAGGATGACCTCCTCACCTTCTTCGAGCAGGATGACAACACGCAGATCATCTGCCAGCACCTCGAGGATCTGAAGGACGGGCGCGCCTTCGCCGAGGTCGCGAAAAGGGTCGCGAAGAAGAAGCCGGTGGTGGTCCTCAAGGCCGGCCGCACCAGCATGGGCGCGCGCGCCGCGAGCTCGCACACCGGCGCACTCGCCGGCAACGACAAGATCTACGACGACGTGTTCAGGCAGTCGGGCGTGATCCGCGCCCGCTCGCTGCGCGACCTGCTGGACTTCGCGCGCGGCATCCCCGTGCTGCCGACTCCCAAGGGCAACAACGTCGTCATCATCACCGGCGCAGGCGGGTCGGGCGTGCTGCTCTCGGATGCCTGCGTCGACAATCAGCTGCAGCTCATGGCGATGCCGCCGGACCTGGATGCCGCCTTCCGCAAGTTCATCCCGCCCTTCGGCGCGGCCGGCAACCCGGTGGATATCACCGGTGGCGAGCCGCCGACCACCTACCAGAACACCGTGCGCTTAGGCCTCGAGGACCCGCGCATCCACGCGCTCATCCTCGGCTACTGGCACACCATCATCACGCCGCCGATGGTGTTTGCGCGGCTCATGGTGGAAGTCGTCGAGCAGACACGCGCCAAGGGCATCGTCAAGCCGGTGGTGGCCTCGCTCGCGGGCGACATCGAGGTGGAGGAAGCCGCGGAGTATCTCTATCAGCACGGCATCCCTGCCTACGCCTATTCGACCGAGATACCGGTAGGGGTGCTCGGCGCCAAGTATCGCTGGGCGCGGGGCGCGGGGTTGATACCGCCCGCCTGAGTGGCGGGCGGAAGGAAGTCGACAAAGGTAACAAGAGTTTTGCGGTCGCAGGTCTCAGTTCAATCACACCTCGGAAGGGGGATCTTTATGTGTAGCACCCGAGTGCTCAGACCACTGGTCGCGTTGCTTGCGGCCGTCGTGGTGGTGTGCAGCTATTCCGCTGCAACGGTCGCGCAGACCGCCGATCAATCGCAGGAAGCGAAGATGCGCGTGCTCCAGGAGCGCATCGATGCGCTCAGCAAGGAGCTCAAGACCATCCAGGATGAGCAGGCGAAAACGAGCAAGACGATCAGCACGGTCGACAAGGCGTGGAACACGTTCATCAAGGGTTTCTTCGGGACTCTGGACGTGTCCATCGACTATACGACCAAGGGCATGAACGACATGGTGGCCTACCACTGGGGCTCCGCCCCGGACGGCGGCCCTCCCTACGTGAACAACGGGCCGAAGTCGCCCCCGTTTGGACGGGTCAGCTGGATGGCCATGATGTCGAGCAACGGATCGAACATCGGTTACCGCGGCAGCCATAAGATCGGTACCTCCGATGTCGACTTCATCTACCAGGTTTCCGCTGCGATCGACATGGCAGCGGCGCCCGGTCTGCAGAATACCTGGACCAAGTCCTCGAACACCGTCCAGGGAGCCATCGGGCTCGGTGATACGTGGGTAGGCCTCCGCGCCAAGGAGTGGGGACAGTTCCGGTTCGGCGAGATGTACACACCGTACAAGACCTCGACCGACCGCCTCAATCCCTTCGCGGGACTGCTCGGCAACTACAGCGTCATGATAGGCAACACGGGCGGCGACAACCGTGTCGAGTTCGGTACGCGCATGGATCACGTGATCACGTACATGTCGCCGACCTGGTCCGGCTTCAGCTTCGATGCCTCCTACAGCTTCGGCCAGAACCCGGACCCGTACAACAACATCGCACCGCTGGGATCTCCGGACTGCGCGGGATCGAACAATCCGGGTAGCGGCAACCTGTTCCTGAATTGCGATGACGGCGGCTTCAACTACTCCTACGGCGGGGATCTCAAGTTCGAGACGGGCGGCCTCTATCTGACGGCGGCCTACGAGCTGCACAGCGGCGTGAACCGCAGCAGCGACGGCATCGGCTCGAACAACCCGTACTACGGGGCCCTGCCCGGGGGCGGCGACCTGTGCACGAACCCCAATCCTTCGCCGCTGCTCGATTGCGGCAGCTACCTGGCCTACGCGGCGGAATTTCCGGACGCCGCCGCCGTTGGCTCGGCCCCCTACAGCCCGCTGTACGACATGGGCGATGAATGGGCGATGAAGTTCGGCGGACAGTACCGCTTCGAGTTTGGCCTGACGGTCTCCTACCTGTGGGAGGCGATGCACCGCAATCTTCCCGCCGTCATGGAGTTCCAGAACGAGCGGACGCGCAACTCCGACTGGCTGGCCCTCGAGTACGAGTTCGCGGACGGGAGGGACCGGATCGCGGCGGGCTGGGCGCATGCGGGCGCGACGCCGGGCGACCCGGGTGGACAGCACAACTACTACCCGGGCGGGATCGGCAACAACCAGTCGAACATGTACACGCTCGCGTGGTGGCACAAGTTCGACAAGCAGTTTACCTGGTACGTCGATTTTGCCGACACAGCGAACGACGGCAACGCGCACTTCGACATCGGCGCGGGCGGCCACGGTATCAAGACCGACTGCCACGACGCCACGCACACGCCGTTCATCGACTACATGAGTGGCGGCCCGACCACGTGGGGTGGCTGCCATGAGATCGGTTTCTCGACGGGCGTAAACTTCAAGTTCTGAAGGCGCTCGGCTCGGATACCCCTGGACCGGCGGGACGGCAACGGCCAGGCACGACCGGATCGGCCCACTCCTGGTGACAGCAAGCGGAGTGGGCCGCTTCGGCGGGCGGGCCGTCCGCCGCGCCCAGGGTGTGATATACAACGCCTCGACCAATGAGGAGGGAACCAAGGTGTCCCAAGTGATCAAGCGCGTGCCGTTCGCAGCGGTTGCGGTGGCTGCGATATGTGCCGTGGCTGCGTGTGCATCGGGTCCTCCCAAGACCGAAGCGCAACGGGCGGACGATAAGGCGACCGCCGAACGCGTGGAGGCTGCGCTGAGCGCGGACAAGGTGCTCTATGCCAAGCACATCTCGGTACACGCCGATAACGGCGTGGTGCACCTCAGCGGCTACGTCTGGGAGCGGCCAGATCTCGACCTGGCGGTGGCAATCGCGTCGACCGTCCCAGGCGTCACGCGGGTGGTGAACGACCTGGAACTGCAGCGGAACGGGAACGAGAACGGACCCGTCGCGCGGTAGATCCTGAAGCCGCCCGAAGACCGTCGGCGGTGCTGGCCGCCATCGGGAGTGTGACAAAACCCTGCTCAATGTGACAAAAGTCCCGCGGTGAGGACCGCCGGGCCTGGTGAGGCCCGACTCATGAACGGGCAGCCCTCGCCGGTGTCTTAAGGTCAGGCAGGTCGTTCCGAGGAGGTCGGTATGACGATCAGGCGCAGAGGCGCGGCACCTGCCATCCTCGCTGCGATCGCGGTGCTCACGGTCGGATGCTCGACAACTCCTCCCAAGTCGCCCGACCAGGAACGCGCCGACGCGGCCACCACTGAGCGGGTCAGCGCCGCGCTGGAGGCCAATCCGATCTACTACTTCCGTGACGTCGAGGTCAGCGTCGATTACGGAGTGGCGCGGCTGAGCGGTTACGTGTGGACGACGGATGCGCTGTATCATGCTCAGCAGATCGCTCGCGGGGTACCCGGAGTCGTTGCCGTGCGGAACGAGATGGAGCTCGAGCGCCAGGCTAACCGGGGCGGCGGTGACGGCACGGGATCACAATGAGCTCAGCAAAGACTCGCTGGACACCAGTCCTGATGGCCGCGGCCGGACTGGCCGCCTCATGCGCGACGCCCCCTCCGCAAGCACCGCTGTCGCCCGGCGAAGCATCGGCACGAGCCGAACGAGCTGCCAGCGACCAGGTCCTGGCGAGCGCCGTCTACTCACAGCTCGATGCCGACCCCGTCTATTACTATCGTCACGTCGATGTGAGAGTCGAAAACGGGACTGCCCATCTCAGCGGTTACGTCTGGAGCACGGATGCGGTTTACCGTGCCCGACGCATCGCTCAGTCGGTGCCGGGAATCACCGGCGTCGCGACGAATCAACTCGAGCTGGAGCGCAATGGGCTCAATAACGGCGTGACCCGATAGCTTACGGGGAGCCTGCCACCACCGGCAACAGGATGTGCGAGGGGTGCGCCGGGTCTAAGTAGAGCGAATTCTCAGCCACGCGCGAGCTGCGATGGTCGTTGAGCGGCTCGCCGGTGTTGGGATTCACGTCGAAGCGCGGGAAGTTGCTGCTCGAGACATCGAGCCGGATCCGATGGCCGCGCTGGAAGACGAGCGAAGTCGGATAGAGCTCGATGGTGAGCTCGTAGACCTTGCCCCGCTCGAGCATCTCCGGCGTCATGGGTCCGTTGCGGTAACGCGCACGCACGATGCCGTCGCCGACATTGAGGTCGATACCGCGCGGAAAGTCGGCGTTGGGCGGATAGACGTCGATCAGCTTGGCGGTGAAATCCGTATCCGGCGCATCGGAGCCCGCCCACAGCTTCACGATCAGCCGCCCGGTGACTTCCATATCCTCCCTGAGCGGCGGCGTCTGAAACACCAGCACGTCATTGCGCGCGGACAGCGGGAGGGAGTCCGTGCAGGTCCACAGATCGGTGTGGCAGCGCTGGTCGGTCGCGCCCTGGCTCGCGAGCGCTCCCTGGGAGGAGAGGTTGCCGCCGAGCGTCGGCACCGGATGATGTGGGTCGAAACGGTACTTGAGCGGCGCGTGCGGCGCCGGGCGCTCGACCGACAGCAGCCCGCCCCCGTGCAGGTAGTAGGCAGTGGCGCGCGCACGGCTCAGGGGCCACTCCTCCTCGTCGCGCCAATGGCCGCCGACGAACACCCGGCCCTCCGGGGTCTTGTGCGCATCCCCGCCGCCCATGACGTAAAGACGCACGGGCGCCTCGCGCTCGACGCCGTTATCGACTCCTTTCAGCCAGTGGTCGAACCAGCGCTGCTCGAAGGCGTTGAGGTCGATCGCGGCATCGGGAGTGAATTGGGCGTCGCCGGCGAAACTCACGCCGGGTCGGCTGTGGATCCAGGGACCGACGATGAGGCGCTGCAGGCTCTTCTTGTGCGCACGTAACCCGGCGAAGTTGAGGTTCGCGACCTGCAGCGTCCAGGAGTCGTACCAGCCGGTGACGTGATAGACCGGCATGTCCTTGTAATCCGCCATGTGGTCGGGGACGTCGATGCCCATCGCCGTGTACACCGGATCGGCGCCGCCGTGGCTCATGACATCGATCAGCCATTTTTCATAGTCGGGCGCGAATTTGAGCGGGGTTGTCCCGGCGCGCAGCGGCAGCGCGACGACGTACTCGGGCACGTGATTCACCAGCTCAGCGAGCGCGGGCGCCGCGGCCGGGTCGCCCGCGGCACGTGCCGCGGCCACGAGATTCGGCGGACCATTGGGGTCGCCCATGGAGAACACCCAGTTGAACCAGCGAAGCTCGAAGGCGCCGTTGTGCCGCACACCGTAGCGACCCGGATCCGACATCGAGAAGAGCGGGATCATGGTCTTCACGAACGGCGCACCGGCAATGGCGAGCGCCTGCTGCGTGGCACCCTCGTAGGAAGTCCCGAGCGTGCCGATGCCACCGTCGCACCAGCTCTGGTGCCCGATCCACTCTGCCGTGTCGTAACCGTCCGCGCCATCGTCGTACAGGGGCCGCCAGCGACCCTCGGACTGATAGCGGCCGCGCACGTCCTCGACCACCACCACGTAGCCGCGCGCGGCGAAGTAATTGGCAAACGCCGGGGCGCGCACGGCCTTGCTGTAGGGGGTGCGCATGAGAAGCGCGGGAAACCGGCCCTCCGTCGCGACTCCGCCCTGCGCCGGACGGTAGACATCCGCTGCGAGTCGCACGCCGTCGCGCATCGCGACCATCACGTCGCGCGTGACCGCGACATCCGCGGCTGCACCGCTCTCCACGCCCGGAGCCGCGCCGGGCACGAGCGCGGGCAGCAGCCCCGCGGCGATGATCCCAACCGTTGCGCCCGCCCGTCTCATGATCGGGCGCCGCTAAGAGCCCCAGCGGGGCGTGCGCTTGTCGAGAAACGCCTGCACCCCCTCGAGGGCGGCCTCCTCCATCATGTTGCAGGCCATGGTCTCGCCGGCGGCCTGGTAGGCGCCGACCATGCCGAGCTCCAACTGGCGGTAGAAGAGCTCCTTGCCCAGCGCCACCGCGACGCGCGGCTTGGCCACGATGCTCGCCACCAGCCGCTCGGTCTCCGCCTCGAGCTCGGCGGGCTCGACCACCCGGTTGACGAGGCCGCGCGCGAGCGCTTCGCGCGCGTCGATGAAGTCGCCCGTCACCAGCATCTCGAAGGCGCGCTTGCGCGACACGTTGCGCGACAGCGGCACGCCGGGAGTCGAGCAGAACAGGCCGAGGTTCACGCCGCTCACCGCGAAACGCGCGCCGCTCGCGGCCACCGCGAGGTCGCACTGCGCCACCAGCTGACAGCCCGCCGCGGTGGCAATGCCCTGCACGCGCGCGATCACCGGGACCGGCAGCCGGGTCAGGCTCAGCATCACACGGCTGCACTGGGCGAACAGACGCCGATAGTAGTCATGGGAGGGTTGCGCGCGCATCTCGCGCAGGTCGTGACCGGCACAGAAGGCCTTGCCTTCGGCGGCCAGCACTACCACGCGCGCCGACTCGTCGCCGGCGATCGAGTCGAGCTCGCGCTGCAGCACGCCGAGCAACGCCTCTGACAGGGCGTTGTAGGCCTGGGCGCGATTGAGGGTCAGGGTGACCACGCCGCGCGAGTCCCGGGTTCGCTTCACCAGCGGCTCATCGATGCTCATGTGCGTCCTCCAGCGCCATTGTGCCGCGCCCTCGCACCAGCAGCCAGTTGACGCTGGCCGTCACAATCACCGCCAGCACGATGAGCGACTTGCTGAAGTCGACACGTGTCAGGAGCGTGAGGCAGATCAACACCCCGAGCGCCGGCAGCAGCGGACCGAGCGGCAGGCGGAAGCTTGCCGCCTGCGGGTGCCGACGCCGCAGCACCGGCACCGCGGCGCACACCGCACCGTAATAAAACAGCCGCGCGACCGCCGACAGCGTCACGTTCCAAGTGAAGCTGCCGAGCAGCGCAAACGCCCAGACGAGCACCGCGTACACGACGATCGAGAAGTAGGGTGTGCGGAAACGCGGGTGGATCGCCGCGAAGCGCGCCGGAAAATCCCCGCGCTCGGCGAGCGCGAACGTGCCGCGAGGACCGGCCAGCAGGTTCGCGCTCAGGTATCCGTACACGGAGATCAGCGCGCCGACCGAGATGAGCGCCGCGCCGCCCTGCCCCATCATCACCCGGGCCACGTCGGCGAGCGGGCGCTCGCTGCGCGCTGCATCGGGCAGCGCGCCGACCACGACGAGCTGCAGCAGCGTGTAAAGCAATGCCACGACGAGCAACGCGACGAACAACGCGAAGCCTGCATCGTGGCGCGGATCCCTGGCCTCCCCCATGGGAAAGAGCGCCGCTTCGTAGCCGCCGTAGGCAAAGATCAGCAGCAGCACCGCCTTGAGCCAGGCGTCGATGCCGCCGCCGGCAGCGGCCGGAGCGAGCCCCGGGTGGGTCGTCAGATATGCGACGCCGACGGCAGCCACCAGGGCGAGCGGTACGAGCTTGGCGACCACCGAGACGTTGCTCACCAGCGTGCCGGCGGCCACGCCGCGATAGTTCGCCATGCCGAGGGTTCCCACGAACAGCGATACCACCGCGAAGCGCGGCACGGGTGCGCCCGCCCCCGGCCAGAACTCCCCGAGCGAGATGACCAGGAGGTTGACCGAGGCGGCGCACGCCGTCAGCCGGCTGAGCAGCGTCATCCAGCCGACCTGCACGCCGGCGAAGCGCCCGAAGGCGCGCCGCACATATAAGTAGTGCCCGCCGGTCTCGTCGAACTGGGAGGCCGCCTCGGCGTAGCAGCCGATGATCGCCGCCATCGCCAACCCGGCGAGGAGCACCGCCACCGGGCTCCAGCTGCCGACGTAGCCCGCCACCACCGAGGGCAATCCGAAGATGCCGCTGCCGAGAATGCAGTTCACCGCCAGTGCTACCATGCTCCAGCGGCCGATGGCGCGGACCAGTTGCGGCGGCGCGTTGTGTGTTTGCCCCTGCGTCACCGTGCTCTTGTATCACAAACCCCGTGCGCTACTCCTACGCGACCCACCTCGAATGCAGCGCGACCGGCGAGCGCCATGACATCGGCAGCCTCCAGGGTCTGTCGCGGGCGGGGAAGCCCCTGCTCGCCCGCTATGATCTCGCGGCGCTGCGGCACGAGGTGACGCGTGCGCACATCGAGAGCCGAGCGCCGGGCCTGTGGCGCTGGCGGGAGCTCCTGCCAGTGCCCGATCCCAGACACATCGTGAGCCTCGGCGAGGTGGAGACCCCGCTCATCGAGCTCGTGAACAGCGCGCGGCCCGCGGGCTTCATTCCCCCGACGGTCAAGGATGAGGGGCGACTCCCGACCGGCTCCTTCAAGGCGCGCGGGCTGTGTCTCGCGGTGTCGATGGCGCAGTCCTTCGGCGTCCGGCGCGTCGCGATTCCCACCAACGGCAACGCCGGCGCCGCCATGGCCGCCTACGCCGCGCGCGCGCGTCTGGAGGCGTTCTGCTTCTGCCCCGATGACACGCCGGAGATCAACCTGAGCGAGATCGCGCTCCAGGGTGCGACCGTGTGGCGCGTCAACGGGCTCATCAACGACTGCGGGCGGCTCGTGGCCCTGGGCAAGGAGCGCTTCGGGTGGTTCGACATGTCGACGCTCAAGGAGCCCTACCGCATCGAGGGCAAGAAGACCATGGGACTCGAGCTCGCGGTACAGATGCAGTGGCGGCTGCCGGATGTCGTGTTCTACCCGACGGGCGGCGGCACCGGGCTCATCGGCATGTGGAAGGGATGGCAGGAGCTCGCTGCGCTCGGGTGGATCGTGGGTCCGATGCCGCGGCTGGTCGCGGTGCAGTCCACCGGCTGCGCGCCGATCGTGCGTGCCTTCGAGGCAGGCGCGGCGAGCGCCACCCCGTGGGAGAACGCGCACACCATCGCCTCGGGAATCCGGGTGCCGGCCGCGATCGGCGACTTTCTCATCCTGCGCGCGCTGCGCGAGACGCGCGGCTTCGCGCTCGCGATCGACGATGCGGACATCGAGCGCGCCCGGAGTGAGGTGGCGGCGAAGGACGGCCTGTTGCTGAGTCCCGAGGGAGCTGCGACCTACGCGGCCTATCTCGCCGCGGCGCGCGCCGGCAAGCTCGCCGCGAGCGACCGTGTCGTGCTCTTCAACTGCGCGAGCGGCCTCAAGTACCCGATGCCGCCCGCGACTGCCCGCATGGACGTGCGCAGTCCTTTCGCCGAGACCCCACCGACACTCTCAGGGTGACCAGCTCCAGTCGGCAGCACTCTTGCGGCAGCCGCCGCCACCGCCCCCGGTCCAGGCGCGCCCGCGGATCGCGCGGCCGCTGGCCGCTCCGGTCGCGACCTCGCGGCGCAGGGCCCGCACGCCGTTGATCCATACGTCACTGACGCCGGTGGCGAGCTGCTGCGGGCGCTGATAGGTGGCGTGGTCCTGGACCCTTGCCGGATCGAACACGACGATGTCGGCGAAGTAACCCTGGCGCAGCAGGCCGCGATCGCTCAAGGAGAGCGTCGCCGCCGGCAGCGCCGCGAGCTTGACTGTCGCCTGCGGCAGGGTGAGCACCTGCTCCTCGCGCACGTAGTGCGCCAGCACGCGCGCGAAGTTGCCGTAGGTGCGCGGGTGGCGGCTCGACTTGAGAAACACGCCCTCCGGCGCCGGCGCATCGGCGTCCGAATCGAAGCTGACCCAGGGCAGCGCCACCTCGCGGCGCACGTTGTCCTCCGACATGAGGAAATAGGCGACCTCGACGCGCGAGCCGTCCTCGATGACCAGATCGATGGCGGCATCCTGCGCACTGACGCCGCGCGCCTTGGCGACCTGCGCCAGTGTCTTACCGGTGAGTGGCTTGAGCGCGGGGTTCTTGAAGCCGAGGAACAAGGTCCCCTCGGCGCCGGCGGCGAGCAGCAGGTTTTCCCAGTCGGACGCCGGATTGCGCATATCGGCGATGAGACGCGCGCGCGTCGCCGGATCCTTCATGCGTGCGATCCAGGCCTCGAGGCCCCCGTCCTGCACCCAGGGCGGCATGGCGGCATCGAGCCCGGTCGCGCCGGCCGTATAGACATACATGTCGGCGGTGATGCGCACCCCCGCGGCGCGCGCCGCCGCCACCGCGCGAATCAGCGCATCGAGCTTGTCCCAGTTGCGCTTGCCGGCCTGCTTGAGGTGATAGATCTCGGCCGGAGCACCCGAGGCCCGCGCGATGTCGACGGTCTCCTGCACGGCCTCGAGCAGCCGGTCGCCTTCGCTGCGCATATGGGCGCTGTATATGCCGCCGCAGCGCGCCGACTCCTGCGCGAGCGCGATGAGCTCGGGCGTCCTGGCGTAGTCGTTGGGGCTGTAGATGAGCGCCGTCGTGACCCCGAGCGCACCCTGCTCCATCGCCTCCCTCACCAGCGTGCGCATCTCACCCAGCTGCTCGGGGTTCGGCTGCACGTCGCGCTCGCCGAGCACAAAAGTGCGCACCGTCCCCGCACCGACAAAGGAAGCGACGTTGGGAGCGATGCCGCGCTTCTCGAGCTTGGCGAGGTATTCGCCGAGCGTCGTCCAGTCGATCTCGTACTTGATGTCTCCCTGGCGCTGCCGGCCGAGGCGTTTCATCTCCGGCGACAGCGGGCCCATCGAGTCCTCGCCCAACACCTCGAGCGTGACCCCCTGGCGCAGGTCGCTGAGCGCCCGCCCGTCGACGAGCAGCGATTCCTCCGGGTGCGCCAGCATGTTGATGAAGCCCGGCGCCACCGCCTTGCCGCGCGCGGAGAATTCCTCCGCGCTGCGCCCCGGAGCGTGCGGCCCGAGGTAAGCGATGCGATCGCCGCGAATCGCGACATCAGCGACGATCGGGGCGCCCCCCGAGCCGTCGTAGACCGTCCCGCCGCGGATGACGACATCATAGGCAGCCGGCTGTGCCGCGGCGGAAGCTGTGCCGCAGCCGAGCATCGCCAGCAGCGCCGCGACGCTGCATGACAGTGCTCTGCGAGACTCGTGATCGTTCATCAGTGTTGCTCCGCCGGTTGAACTTCGCTGCGCCAGGCGCTGCGCTCGGCACGCGACAGCGCGAAGGGACGAGGATCGATGGCAGTCGGGGCCCCCGCCAGCAGCTGTGCGAGCAGCACGGCGGAGCCCGCCGCCTGTGTCCAGCCGAGATGGCCGTGCCCGGTATTCACGTAGAGTCCCGCGAGCGCCGAGGCGCCGATGTACGGCCGCCCGTCGGCCGACATCGGGCGCAGCCCGCACCACGGCCGTGCCGTCGAGCGGTCGACCGAGCGCGACAGCGTGGGACTCAGGGCCGCGAGCAAGCGCCAGAGCGCCTCGACGCGGCCCGGGCGCAGGGTGAGGTCCCAACCGCTGAACTCGGCGGTACCCGCGAGCCGCAGCGTGGACCCAAGCGGCGTCATGACCGCGTGCAGCGAGTCATCCGACAGGGCGTGGCGCGGACCGGCAGCCGGATCGATCGGGATCGAGAGCGAATAACCCTTCACCGGCCTCACCTGCACGCGCACGCCACAGGCGGCGAGCAGCGCGCGCGACCACGGACCTGCCGCGAGCACGACGGCGGCGCCCGGCACGAACCCGGTCCCGGTCTCGACGCCCGTGGCCCGTCCGCCACTCACCCGGACGGCGCGCACGACTGTGTTCACCAGGATCCTCACTCCGCGGTCCTCGAGACGCGCGCGCAGCGCCCGGCAGAAGAGCCAGGCGTCGCCGCTCTCATCCGCCGGATAGTGGATGGCACCGACCAGCTTCGGTCGTATCTCATCGAGCAGCGGCTCGAGGCGCGCGGTGCCCGCCGGGTCGAGCGCTGTGCCCTGGAGCCCGAGTGGCGCGAGGCTGCGCACTTCGGCCACGGCGTGCTCGAATGAGCGCGGGTCCCGGTACACCTCGATGGTGCCGCGGGTCCCCGCGGCGTACTCAAGCCCCAGGGCCGCGCGCCACGCCCGCAGCCGCTCCAGGCTGTAGGCGCACAGGCGATAGTTGGCGCGCATCGAGGCGTGGTAGGAGCGCGGCGCCGAGCCAGCCAGGAACTCGAGCCCCCAGCCAAGGTAGCCGGGGATCGCCCGCGGCCGCAGCAGCATTGGCGCATCCTCACGCCCGAGCCAGCGCAGCAGCTGCCAGTGCACCCCGGGAGCGTTCCAGGGATCCGGCATCGAGGGCGTCAGGATCCCGCCGTTGGCGAAGCTGGTCTCGAGCGCGACGTCCTCGCGCCGCTCGAGCAGCTGCACGGCGTAGCCTGCCTCATGGAGCGCGTAGGCGCTCGCGAGGCCCGCCAGCCCACCGCCCACCACGATGACGTCGCCGCGGCTCATGCGCGAGGCCTACTCGATCGCGCTGGCAGACCGGGCGCGCTCGCGCAGCACGAACTTCTGAATCTTCCCGGTGATGGTCTTCGGGATATCCTCGAAGCGCACCTCGCGCGGGACCTTGTAGCCGGCGAGCAGGCCGCGGCAGTGCTCGATCAGCTCGGTCGCGCTCGCCGTGGCACCGCTCTTGAGCTCGACGTAGGCGAGCGGCGACTCGCCCCACTTGGGATCCGGCCGCGCCACCACCGCACAGACCATGACGGCCGGATGCCGGTACAGGGCCTCCTCCACCTCGAGCGAGCTGATGTTCTCGCCGCCGGAGATGATGACATCCTTGCTGCGATCCCTGATTTTGACGTAGTGATCCGGCTCCATCACCCCGAGATCGCCGCTGTGGAACCAGCCGCCGGCAAATGCCTCGGCGGTCGCCTGCGGGTTCTTCAGGTAGCCCTTCATCACGATGTTGCCGCGGAACATGACCTCGCCGAGGCTCTCACCATCGGCCGGCACGGGGCGCAGCGTCTGCGGATCGAGCACCGTCATGCCTTCCTCGAGCGCATAACGCACGCCCTGGCGGCCGTTGAGCCGCGCCTGCTCGGCGGGGCTCTGCTGCGCCCAGGCGGCGCGCCTGGCCGCAACCGCCGCCGGTCCGTAGGTCTCGGTGAGCCCATAGACGTGCGTCAGATCGAAGCCGATGCGCTGCATGCCCTCGATCATGGCCAGCGGCGGGGCCGCCCCCGCGACCAGGGCGCGAACGCGCTGGCTAATGCCGGCGCGCCAGGCAGGATCGGCGTTGATCAGCATGTTGTGCACGATGGGCGCGCCGCAGTAATGATCCACGCCGTGGATGCGAATCGCATCGAGGATGGCGCGCGCCTCCACCTTGCGCAGGCACACCTGCAGGCCGCCGAGCAGCGCCACCGTCCAGGGAAAGCACCAGCCGTTGCAGTGGAACAGCGGCAGCGTCCACAGGTAGCGCGGAAACTGCGGCATGGGCCATGAAAGGGCATTGCACACCGCGTTGAGATAGGCACCGCGGTGATGCGTCACCACGCCCTTGGGGTTGCCGGTGGTGCCGGAGGTGTAGGAGACCGCGATCGCGTCCCATTCGTCCGCCGGCCCGGGTAGCAGCGCGAGCGGGGCGTGCGCGGCGAGCAGCGCCTCGTACTCGTGCGTCCCCAGGGGCTCGCCCGGCCCGGCATACTCCGTATCGCACACATCGATCACCCGCGGTGTGCGGCCGTGCTCCTCGCGCAGGAGGCGCAGCGCCCGCCCCATGACCGGAGCGAATTCGCGGTCGGTGATCAGCACCGCCGTCTCGCAATGCTGCATCTGCCAGGCGAGCAGCGGCGGGTCGAGACGCGTATTGAGCGTGTGGAGCACCGCAGCCAGCGCCGGCACCGCGTAGTGCGCCTCGATCATCTCCGGCGTGTTGGTCAGCATGACGCTCACGGTCGTGCCGCGCGCCACGCCGAGCGCGCGCAGCGCCGCCGCGAGCCGCGCGCTGCGAGCTCGCGTCTCGCGCCAGTCGTAGCTGCGGCCGCCATGCACGACGGCCGGCAGCTCGCCGAACACCTCGGCGCTGCGCTCGACGAAGCTCACCGGCGACAGCGCCACGTAGTTCGCGGAGTTCCTCTGCAGCGCCTCGTCGTAGATGCTCACGTGCTCGCGCCCCCCGCACCCGGGTCGCGGAACTTGATGGCGGCGTGCGAGCCGTCGCAGAAGGGCTTGTGCTTCGAGGCGCCGCAGCGGCACAGCGTCACGCGGTTGCGCACCTCGTAGGCAAAGCCGTCGGCGGCGATCAGCGGGATGCCGCCGCGCAGCCACAAGGGCCCGCTCACGCCCTCGGGAGGATCCTCGATCACACCGATCGAGATGGGCAGGTGATGCTCGATGGGCTTGCCCGTGGCGCGGTCCCAGGCGACCAGGCGACCCGAGGGGCAGTTGTTCACCTGCTGCACGAAGGTGGCCCGGACCTCGGCCTCGTCGGTGCGCTCGACCTGGCTCCACACCTGCCCGTTCGGGTCGCAGAAGCGCGCGAAGGCGCACAGCGACTCCGCGTCCGAGAGCGCGAGCACCGGTCCCTCGGTGAGCTGCGCCTGCTCGCGATACGGCTGGCGGCTCGCGGTCTCGGCGCCGTCGAAGCCGATCTTCTTGTGCGTGCCGTCGCAGAAGGGTTTGTTGCCCGAGTGGCCGCAGCGGCACAGCGCATAGCTTTCCTGCGGCGGAAAAGCGCGGCTTTCTCGCCATTGCTCCGAGCCGCCTTCCTTGTCGGCGACGATGGTCTGGCGAGCGAGGGGCACGCCCCCGCTCACCAGGTACGGACCGTTCTTGCTGACCACCACTCGCGGTTCACTCCTGGTCTTCGTCATGAACGACTCCCGCGGATCCGCTCTATTTGTTCGCCCGTGGCGCGGAGCACCTAGCCTGAACCAAGCGCATGCGGGCCACAAGTGTGGCTCGCGCGCAGCGCCCGGGCGAATAATGCACCCGGGCATGTCCGACCCGGAAAGCTGAGCGGAGCAGAGCATGGCCAGGAAGATCTATCCCGTACCACCCATCCCGAGGCTCGGGAAGCATCACTACGCGCGTGAGCTGCGGGCGCTGCAGATCGAGCTGGTGAAGCTCCATCGCCACGTCATCGCCCGCGGGCGCAAGGTGCTGGTGATACTCGAGGGGCGGGACGCGGCCGGCAAGGACGGCACCATCAAGCGCATCGCCGAGCACCTGAGCCCGCGCGAGGTGCGGGTGGTGGCGCCCGGCAAGCCGACCGACCGCGAGGAGACCGAGTGGTACTTTCAGCGCTTCACCCCGCATCTGCCGGCGGCCCAGGAGATCGTGCTGTTCAACCGCAGCTGGTACAACCGCGCCGGCGTCGAGTACGTCATGAGGTTCTGCACGCGCGCCGAGCACGAGGCGTTCCTCGAGTCGGCTCCGGGCTTTGAGCGCATGCTGGTACGCTCGGGCATCCACCTGCTCAAGTACTACCTCGACATCAGCCGCGCCGAGCAGGCGCGGCGGCTGCGTGAGCGCCGCCGCGACCCGCTCAAGCAGTGGAAGCTGAGTCCGGTCGACGAGGCGGCGCAGCGGCATTGGCGCGACTACAGCCGCGCCCGCGATGAAATGCTCGTGCGGACCCACACGCGCGATGCGCCCTGGATGGTGGTGCGCGCCGATGACAAGCAGCAGGCACGCCTCAACGTCATTCGCGACATACTGGCGCGGGTGCCCACGCCGGACGTCGCCCGCAAGCTCGCACGGCCCGATGCGCGTGTGCTGCGCGAATTCAGCGAGCCCCTGGTGAGCGCCGGGTGGGTGGCGCACTGAGCGACGCGGCGCGCCGCGGAACGCTGCAGCAAGCTGTTGCAGGCGCGCGCGATGTTGCAAAAGCGCCCGCGGCGGTGCGCATGTGTGGTTAGAATGCCGCACCGCATGCCCGAACCACGCTCCGCCACGCCCCCGTTCGCCGTGCAGGCGCTGATGTTCTCGGCGGCGGCGATCGTCATGCTCGGCAACTACTACGGCTACGACTCGATCGCGCCGGTCGCCGAGCAGTTGGCGCGCGAGCTGCATTTCACCGATACACAGATCGGCACGCTCAACGCGATCTACAGCCTGCCCAACATTTTCCTGGTCGTAGTCGGCGGCGTGCTGGTGGACCGCTTCAGCGCGCGGCGCGTGGTGGTCGCGACCACGGTCATCTGCCTGGCGGGCGCCGTGGTCACTGCGCTCGGCGAGCGATTTCCGCTCATGGCGACCGGCCGGCTGCTGTTCGGAATCGGCTCGGAGACGCTGGTAGTGGCGGTGCTGGTGGCGCTCGCGCAGTGGTTCTCCGGGCGCTATCTCGCGCTGCTGATGGCGATGAACCTGAGCCTGGCACGCCTCGGCTCCTATCTCGCGGACCGCTCCCCGTCGTTCGCCGGTGACCTGTACGCGCGCGGCTGGCAGCCGCCGCTATGGCTCGCGTTTGGCTTCGCGGCCGCATCCTTCGCAGGTGCACTGCTGTACTACTGGCTCGATCGGCGCGAGGAGCCGCGCGGAACGCTCGCGCTGCCGCCCCCGCCCGCGCGCTTCGACTGGCGGCACGTGCTGTCATTCGGGTCCGAGTACTGGCTGCTGGTCGGGGTGTGCGTGACGTTCTACTCCGTCATCTTCCCGTTCCGCAGTACTTTCGCCATCAAGTATCTCCAGGAGGCGCTGGGGCTGACGCTCGCTGCCGCCAGTACCCTCAACAGCTACGTGTTCCTCGCCGCCGTGTTCGCCACCCCGGTCTTCGGCCTGCTGCTCGACCGGATCGGGCGCAATGCACTGCTGCTCGCTGCCGGCGCGCTGCTGCTGCCGCTCTCGTTCCTGGTGCTGCTGGCCGCACTACCGGGCGCGGCGGGGCTCTCGACCACGCTGCTCGGGGTGAGCTTCTCGTTCCTGCCCGCGGTGCTCTGGCCGACGGTGGTGCGCTACGTGGCGCCCGAGCATCTCGGCACGGCCTACGGGCTCATGACGACGCTGCAGAATGCCGGCCTGTTCGGCGCCAACCTGATCGCCGGATACCTGAACGATGCGAGCGGGGCGAGTGCCGCCAACCCCGGCGGCTATACGCCCATGCTGTGGTTCTTCACCCTGCTCAGCCTGACCGCGTTTCTGCTCACCCTCGGGCTGCGGGTGCGCGACCAGCGCGCCACTGCCGCGGCGCGTAGCGCGGCGGCGGCCGGCGGCCGCGAGTAGCGGGAGTCATGCGTCCGACGGCGCGCCGATGGCTTGGCTGACTCCGCTGTTCGTATGCGCGGTGCTCCTCGGCCTCGCTCTCGAGCTGTGGCTGTCGCAGCGACAGACGTCCGCCGTCGCCCGCCATCGCGGCACGGTACCAGCGCCTTTCGCAGCCAGCGTCTCCGCCGCAGACCACGCCAAGGCGGCCGACTACACCATCGCCAAGGCGCGCCTCGCGCGCATTGACCTCACCTTGAACGCCGCCCTGACGCTCGCGCTCACGATCGGCGGCGGCCTCGCGGTGCTCGACGCGCTGTGGCGCCGCTCGCACCTCGCCGAGCCGTGGCTGGGACTTGCGGTGATCGCCTCCGCCGCGCTGCTGATGCGCCTCGTGAGCCTGCCGCTGTCGTTGTGGCGCACCTTCGCCCTCGAGGAGCGCTTCGGCTTCAACCGTACGACCGCCACGCTCTACCTCACCGATCTCGCCAAGAGCCTGGCGCTCGCCGTGGTGCTGGGCGGGCCCCTGCTGGTAGCGACGCTCGAGCTGATGGAGCGCGCCGGCCGCTGGTGGTGGCTCGCGGCCTGGGGCCTGTGGCTCGCGGTCATGTTCCTCATGGCCTGGGCGTGGCCGGCGTTCATCGCGCCGCTCTTCAATCGCTTCGCGCCTCTCAAGGACCAGGAGCTGAAGCAGCGCATCGAGGCACTGCTCGAGCGCTGCGGCTTCGCCTCCAAGGGCGTGTTCGTCGTCGACAGCTCGCGCCGCTCGAGCCACGGCAACGCGTACTTCACCGGCATCGGCCGCCACAAACGCATCGTGTTCTTCGACACGCTGCTCGAGGCGCTCGCCAGCGCGGAGGTGGAAGCGGTGTTGGCACACGAGCTGGGCCATTTCCGCCTCAAGCACGTGCGCAAGCGGCTGCTGGTATCGGTAGCGGCAGTCCTTGCCGGACTCGCCGTGCTCGGCTGGCTCACTCCGCGGCCCGGCTTCTACCACGCCCTCGGTGTCCCGACTCCATCGACGCATGCAGCGTTGTTGCTCTTCATGCTGGTGGTGCCGGCGTTCACCTTCTTCGTCACACCGCTCGCCTCGCTCTGGTCGCGCCGTCACGAGTTCGAGGCAGACGCGTTCGCGAGCCGCTACGCGAGCGCGGCGCAGCTCGCCAGTGCGCTGGTCAAGCTGCACCGCGATAACGCCAGCACGCTGACGCCCGATCCTTGGTACGTTGCCTTCTACTACTCGCACCCGCCGCCGCTGGTGCGCATCAGCCGCTTGCGGGAACAGGCGCAAGCGTAAGACCCGAGGGGACTCTCCAACCGAGTCTCCCTCAGCCGCCGCTACGCTCGCGACTCTCCCTGCTACGGGATGTAGTAGAGGTCGATCGATTTCCCGACGCGCTCCACCGGCCGGTACGCATCGAGCCAGGCGTAGTCGGTGGGATTGCGGGTGCGCGCCAGCAGCGACACCGCCACCCAGCCGCTGGTCGGCTGGCGGGGCGGCAGAATGGCGAGCGGCGGCAGCGGTTCGCGCGTGAGATCCGCCGTGCCACGGTAGGCCAGGCTCAGCCGCGGAATCTTCAGCTCCACCGCCCGGCGCTCGAGGCGCCGCAGATCCTGCCCCCAGTCGAGATCCGAGTCCACGAGCACGCGCTCGGGGTGGCAGACAGTCTCGTTGAAGTAGGCAAGGTAGTCCGGCCAGACGGACCACAGCGTGCTCAACTGCCAGGTGAGCAGTGCGACCAGAATCACCGTGCCCGCCGCCGCCAGCCGTCGGTCCGGCAGGCGGCGCAGTGCCGCCCACGCCCGGGTCACGACCCAGGCGGCCCCGAGCGCGAGCAGCGGATAGAGGATCAGCACATGGCGTATGCCGATGTTGATGTGGCTGAAGCCGCTCGCGAAGACGAGGATCGCCACGATCAGGATCGCCGGTGTGATGCGCCAGTTGTCACCGCTGCGCCAGCCCTCGCCGGCGAGCCAGGCGACGCCGGTACTGCCCGCAGCGAGCAGCGGCAGCGGCGTCTTCACCGCGAGCGCAATCAGGTAGAAGTACCACCAGCCGGTCATGCGCACCTCCCCCAGCAGGTACGACAGATGGCCGCTGTCGTTGTGTGCCTCGACGGCCACGACTCCATTGAGCAGGTCCTTGATCTCGCGCGGCAGCCACAGATGCTGGAGCACGATGCCGAGTGCATGCTCCGTGCCGTGCTGCTGCAGCAGGTAGGACACCGCCCAGTTGAAGCGGAATGCGACCCGGGCCTCGTTCGGCGCCCGCATGCCGTAGGCGATGAAGAGCGGCACGAGAGCGGCGAGTGCCGCCACGGCGAGCTCGCCCGCGCGCAGGCGCCACGTGGACGCGCGGGCCGCCGCGGGTGCGCGTCTCGAGAGCACCCAGTGGGTGAGCCCGAGCGCCAGCAGTGACATGCCGATGTACGGCACGGCCGAGAACTTGGTCCCTATCGCAAAGCCACTCGCGAGCCCGAACAGTGCCGCGGTGCGCCAGCTCGGTATGTCGAGCCAGCGGTCGAGAGCATAGAGAGCGAGCAGGATGGTCGCCGCCGCCGCCACGTCGAGCGCCGCGAGACCCGCGTGGCCGATCACCGGCGGCACCGACAGCAGCAGGATCACCGCGAGCAGCGCCGCGCCTTCGCCGGCGAGCAGCCGCCGCGCCCACAGCCAGGTCACGAGGAGCAGCAGCGCGAGGAAGGGCAGCGCCCCGGCGCGGGCGAGCGTGAGGTACAGATCGTACTTGCCGTCGCGGTAGAGGATGTCCTCCCCCTCCGTGACGCCGCTCGGCGGCGGCGTGCCGTAGGAATGTGCGCCGGCGAGGTACGGCCCGAGCGCCAGCACCACGCGACCGATCGGCGGGTGCTCGGTGTCGTATTCGTAGTAGCCGCGATCGAGCAGCTCGACGCCGGCGGCGAGGTGCTCCGGCTCGTCCCAGGTTGCGAAGAACACGTGCCAGGTGCTGGCCGTGAGCCCACACGCGCCGATGACGATCAGTGCGAGCGCGAGCCGGGCGGCCGGTGTCGCGCGCGCGACCGATCCGGCGCCCAGGTCAGCCACCGAAGGGGTGTCGGAGCACGATCGTCTGGTCGCGGTCCGGGCCGGTGGAGATCATGTCGAGCGGCACCTGCGTAAGTGCCTCGAGCCGCTCGAGATAACGGCGGGCGTTGCCGGGAAGCGCCTCGTAGTCCGTGATCCCGGCAGTCGACTCGCTCCAGCCCGGCAGCTCCTCGTACACCGGCTCGATGCCCGCGTAGCCTTCCACGCTGAGGGGCGGCTCGGGCGACACCACACCGGCGATGCGGTAGCCGACGCCGATGCGGATGGTGTCGAGCCCATCGAGCACGTCGAGCTTGGTGATGCACAGGCCCGAGACGCTCGAGTTCACGATCGAGCGCCTCAGCGCCACCGAATCGAACCACCCGCAGCGGCGCCGCCGCCCGGTCACCGAGCCGAACTCGTGACCGACGCGCGACAGGTGCTCGCCGTACTCATCGAAGAGCTCGGTGGGAAACGGGCCGGCGCCTACCCGGGTGGTGTAGGCCTTGACGATGCCGAGCACGCCGTCGAACACCCTCGGACCCAGGCCGGTGCCCGTGCCGGCAAAGCCGGCGGTGGTGTTGGAGGAGGTGACGTAGGGATAGGTGCCGAGGTCGACGTCGAGCATCGCGCCTTGCGCGCCCTCGAACAGCACGTTGGCGCCGGTGCTGCGCAGCTCCGCGAGCGCGCCCGTCACATCGGTCATGAGGGGCTTCAAGCGCTCGCCCATCGCCAGCTGCGCATCGAGGATTCTCTGGAAGTCGACCGCCGGCACGCGGTAGTAGTGCTGCAGCAGGAAGTTGTGGAAATCGAGCACCTCGCCGAGCTTGGCCGCGAAGCGGTCGCGCTGGAAGAGATCGGCGACCCGAACCGCGCGGCGCGCCACCTTGTCCTCGTACGCCGGTCCGATGCCGCGGCCGGTGGTGCCGAGGGCGTTGGCGCCGCGGGCGCGCTCGCGTGCCTGATCGAGCAGCACGTGCGAGGGCAGGATCAGCGGGCAATGCGGCGAGACCGCCAGCCGCTCGAACACCGGCACCCCCTGCTCGATGAGCATGTCACTCTCGGCAAACAGCGCCTCGAGCGACAGCACCACGCCGTTGCCGATGAAGCAGCGCACGGCCTCGCGCAGGATCGCCGAAGGTATCAGCGACAGGACGGTCTTCTTGCCACCGATCACCAGCGTGTGGCCGGCATTGTGCCCGCCCTGAAAGCGCGCCACCGCCGCGGCGCGCTCGGCAAGCAGATCGACGACCTTACCCTTGCCTTCATCGCCCCACTGAGTGCCGATGACGACGATGAATCTGCCCATGCGTGCCTACCGCGCCAGGAACAGGATGATCACGCCGACCAGCATGGAACCTAGGCCCGCGATGCGCAACTCGCGGTCACGCACCTCGGTGAGGCGCGTGAGCGCGCGCTTCACCCCCTGCGGATGGAGGAACGGGGCGATGCCCTCGAACACGAGAAACAGGCCGAGCGCGGCCAGCAGGTCCGGGACATTCACGCCGCCGGCTTCACTTGGCGCCGCGGCGCTTGTCCGGGTCCTTCAGGTACTTGAAAAACTCCCCGTCGGGAGTCAGCACCAGCAGGTCGCCGTCCTTGCCGAGGGCGCGCTCGTAGGCCTGGAGGCTGCGGTAGAAGGCATAGAACTCGGGGTCTTTCGAGTAGGCGCGCGCGTAGGTCTGCGTGGCGGCCGCATCGCCCTCGCCGCGGATGCGCAGCGCCTCGCGCTCGGCGTTGGCGAGGATCTCGGTGCGGCGCCGCTCGGCAGTCGCGCGAATGCCGGTGCTGGCGCTCTGCCCCTCGGCGCGCAGCCGGCCCGCGGTGCGGGCGAAGCCCTGCTTCATGCTCTCATAGACGCGTGCGGCGACGTCGTCCGGCAGGTCGATGCGCTGCACGCGCACGTCGACCAGCTCGACACCGAGGCCGGCGGCGCGCTCGCTCGCCTGCCCGAACATGTCGCTCGTGACCGCGGCGCGCTCCGCCGACACGATCTGCTGCAGGGTCCGCTGCGCCACGACGCTCTTGATTCCGTCCTTGACGATGTCGGCAAGCCGCTCGCCGGCCAGCTCTTCCCTGCCGCCGGTGGCCGTGTAGTACTGCACCGGCTCCTTCACGCGCCACTTGATGTAGAAATCGGCGACCAGACCGCGGTTGTCGTTGGTGAGGAAGGTCTCGCCGTTGTAGGACTGCGAGAGGATGCGGCGATCGAACTTGGTGACCACGTCCCAGGGCCACTTGAAATGCAGCCCGGGCGGATAGTGGCTGCCCACGATGGCGCCGAACTCGCTGCAGATCGCGAGCTCGGTCTCGCCTACCGTGAACAGCGACAGCCCCGCGAGCACCAGCGCCACGGCCACCACGAACAGCACCGGGAAGAGCCGGCCGCTCATCAGCGCTCCCCCCGCCCGCGGGCCTCGATGGTGACCGACTCCGGCGGCTCCTTGGCCGCGCCGCTCGCGGCCTGCTCGCTGCCCTCGGCGGCGGCACCGGCTGCCTTCTCGAGCAGCTTGTCGATGGGCAGGTAGATCATGTTGCTGCCGGCGCGTGCGTCGATCAGCACCTTGTGCGCGCGCGCGAGCACGCTCTCGACCGCATCCACGTACAGGCGCTTGCGTGTCACCTCGGGGGCCTGCGCGTAGGCAGCCTCGAGCTGCGTGAAGCGCGCCGCCTGGCCCTCCGCGAGCGCAGTCACCTGCGCCCGGTAGGCCGCGGCGTCCTGCTGCATCCGGCCCGCCGAGCCCTGCGCCACCGGAATGATGCTGTTGGCGTAGGCCTCGGCCTCGAGGATGAAGCGCTCCTTGTCGGCCTGCGCCTTGTTGGCGTCGCGTTGCGAAGGAATCACCGCGTCCGGCACCTGCACGTCCTTGAGGTTGACGGTGGTGACGGTGATTCCGCAATCGTAATTGTCGAGCACGCGCTGGATCAGCTCCTTGGTGCGGCGGGTGATGTCGGGGCGGGTGTTGCCGACCAGCACCTCGTCGAGGGTGCCGCGGCCGATGATCTCGCGGATGGCGCTCTCGCTCACCTCGTTGAGCGTCGCGCCCGGATCGCGCACCCGGAACAGCTTCTTGACCGGGTCGGCGTACTGGTACTGGACCGAGAACACCAGATCCACCAGGAACACATCCGAGGTCAGCACGCGCGACTTGAAGTCGCTCGAGTTGATGCTGGCGACGTTGACCCGTGTGACGGTCTCGATGGGCCACGGCAGCCGCCAGCCGACTCCGGGGGGCCGCACGGACACCAGCCGGCCGAAGCGCTGAATGACGCCGCGCTCCGCAGCCGTGACCTGGTAGAAGCCGCTGAACAGCCACAGGGCGAGCGCGACCAGCACCGCCACCACCAGGAGCGAGCCGCCTTCGCCGCCGCGGCCCCCGGAGCGCCACAGCGACTCGAGCTTGCGCTGCCAGCTCTTCAGGCGCTCGTCGAGATCGGGAGCGCCCTGCCCCGGACGACGCCCCCACGGAGTGTTCGGACCGCTTGGTTGATTCCACGGCATAGGGAGTGTGTGCGCCTCGAGCCCGAAGTCAGCGCAGCTTGGTCACGCTCACGGCGCCGCTTGATTGTAGGTAGGCACCCGAGGGGGCACAAGCCACGTCGGGCCCCTGCACCTCGAGAATCTGCACCCCCGCGGTGCGCGCCAACTGCAGCAGCTCGAGGTCGGGAAGCTCGACCGCGAGCTCGATCGAGCCGTCGGGTGCGCTCGCCTCGGCGCGCACCGCCTGCGCCGAATACAGGCGCGAGCGCAGCGCGCCGGCGCTGGCGGGCATCCTCAGGCGTGCACGGCGGGCAGTGCGCGCCAGGCGCTCCGCCACCGCGCGCAGCAGCAGGTCGAGGCCGGTACGCTGCTGCGCCGAAATCCACACCGCGCTCGAGCGGCCCTCGTCGTCGCGATCGATGCGGGGCGTCACCCTCAGCCGGTCGATCTTGTTGTAGACGATGAGCTGCGGGATGGCGTGCGCGCCGATCTCCTCGAGCACGGCGTTCACCTGGGCGAGCTGCTCGGAGCGGCGTGGGTTGCTCGCGTCCACCACGTGCAGCAGGAGCGTCGCTTCGCGCGCCTCGGTGAGGGTCGACTGAAACGCCGCCACCAGCTCGTGGGGCAGCTCGCGGATGAAGCCGACCGTGTCCGCGACCACGACCGCTGTGCCGCCCGGCAGCCTGACACGGCGTACGGTGGGATCGAGGGTGGCGAACAGCTGGTCGGCCACGTAGGCGTCGGCGCCCGTGAGGGCGCGGAACAGCGTCGACTTGCCGGCGTTGGTGTAGCCCACGAGCGCGACCGAGGGTACCGGAATCTCGGCGCGCATCTGCCGCCCGGTCTCGCGCTGCTGCTTGAGTCTTGCCAGGCGCTTGCCGAGCAGGCGCACCCGGGAGCCCAGAATACGACGGTCGGTCTCGAGCTGCGTCTCGCCGGGACCGCGCAGTCCGATGCCGCCCTTCTGCCGCTCGAGGTGCGTCCACCCGCGCACCAGGCGGCTGGCGATGTGCTTGAGCTGCGCCAGCTCGACCTCGAGTTTGCCCTCGTGGCTGCGCGCGCGCTGCGCGAAGATGTCGAGGATCAGGCCGTTGCGGTCGAGCACGCGTTTGCCCGTGAGCTCTTCGAGATTGCGCTCCTGGCTCGGGCTCAGGGCGTGATCGACCAGAATCACTTCGGCGTCATGCTCCGCGGCAACGCGCTTGAGCTCCTCCGCCTTGCCGCTGCCGACGAAGTAGCGCGGGTCGGGGCGGTCGCGCCGGCCGGTCACGGTGGCGACCGGCACCGCACCGGCCGAGAGGGCGAGCTGCGTAAATTCCTGCAGGTCTTCCGGATCGACGGGGGCGCCTACGCCTAAGCGCACCAATAAGGCGCGCTCACCGGACCGCGGGCGCTCGAACACTCAGGCTTCCCAGGAACGGGGCATCATTCGCCGGGCGTTTCCGCAGCGCTGCCGCCCTCGTCCGCAGACAGGCGCACGTTGCGCGCGGGAACGACCGTGGAAATTGCGTGCTTATAGACCATCTGGCTTACGCTGTTCTTCAGCAGCACCACGAACTGATCGAAGGAATCGATCTGGCCCTGCAACTTAATGCCGTTCACCAGGTAGATGGAGACCGGCACCCGCTCCTTGCGCAGGGCGTTCAGAAAAGGGTCCTGCAAAGACTGTCCTTTAGCCATCGGGTTCTCCTTGTTTTGTGCGAATTCGAGTTCTTGGCACAGCAGAGGGACCGCACCCGAGCTTCCCTGTTCCGCGATCCTGAAGATTCAAGCAAATGTACCGCACCCGAGGGTGAGGGACCGACATGACATCTTAACATGCCTGCCCGCCTCAGAACCCAAGCGCGGCCAGGCCATGACATATGTCTCGGATCCACGACGCCCGAGAGGCCGGATCCAGCCGTTCGCCGCGACTGTCCGCGCGCATCCAGGTCAGCTGGCGCTTGGCCAGCTGGCGCGTCGCGGCAAGCGCGCGCCGCTGGGCCTCCGGCAGATCGTACTGGCCCTCGAGGTGCGCCCACAGCTGCCGGTAGCCTACGGCGCGCATGGAGGAATGGGCGCTGGTCAGATCACCCCGGTCGCGCAGCCGCCTCACCTCGTCGAGAAATCCGCCGGCCATCATCAGCTCGAGGCGCCGTGCGAGACGCTGGTGCAGCATGGCCCGATCGGGCGGGTTCAGCATCCAGTAGCGCACCTCAAAGGGCGCGAGCGGGCTCGAGGTCGCGCGCTGCAGCTCCGAGATCGGCTGGCCCGTGGCGTAGCAGACCTCGAGGGCGCGCTGGATGCGCTGACTGTCGTTCGGAGCGATGCGCGCGGCCGCGGCCGGGTCGAGGCGCGCGAGTTCCGTGTGCAGGACCGCCCAGCCGTGCGCGGCTGCGCGGGCATCGATCTCGCGGCGCAGCTCGGGACTTGCGGGAGGCAGTCGCGCCAGCCCGTCGAGCAGCGCGCGCAGATACAACATCGTGCCACCGACCAGGAGCGGTGCCCGGCGGCGCGCGTGAATGTCGCGGATGCACTCGAGCGCGTCGCTGACGAATCTCCCGGCTGAATAATTCTCGGCCGCATCGCAGATGTCGATCAGGTGGTGGGGGACGCGCGCGCGCACCTCCCGGGTGGGCTTGGCGGTACCTACGTCGAGTCCCCGATACACCAGGGCCGAGTCCACGCTCACGATCTCGATGGGCGCGCTCTCGGCCAGGCCGATCGCCCAGTCGGTTTTGCCGGCGCCCGTCGGCCCGCTGAGCAGGAACACGGGCGGCCGCCCGCCCCCGGCTGCGCCCCGCGACACTCACCGCCCCCGCAAGAACAGCTGGTCGAGCTGCTGCAGCGACAAGCGCGTCCAGGTGGGACGGCCGTGGTTGCACTGGTTGGCCCGCTCGGTCGCCTCCATCTGCCGCAGCAATGCGTTCATCTCCGGCAACGTCAGCCGGCGGTGCGCATGGATCGCACTGCGGCAGGCGAGCGTCCCGAGAATGCGGTCCGCCGCCGCCTCGAGATGGTGACTGTCGGCGTCCAGCACCAGGTCCCGGACCAGCGAGGTCACGAGCCGCTCCACGTCCCCGGCGTCCAGCAGCGCCGGCACGGCGCGCACGGCCAGCCGGGTGGGACCGATCGCGTCCAGCTCGAAGCCGCACCGCGAGAAATCGCCACCGTGCTCGAGGAGCGCCGTCAGCTCGTGGGCCTTGAGCTCGATGACGAGCGGCGTGAGCAGGCGCTGCGTGGCCGCAGGACCCTGAGCGCGCTCGGCCTTGAGCTGCTCGTAGAGCACACGCTCGTGGGCGGCGTGCATGTCGACCAACACCAGCCCCTCGCGGCTCTGCGCGAGGATGTACACGCCGTGCAGCTGCGCGAGCGCCGTTCCAAGCGGCTGCTCGTCGGCGGGCGACGCCGCCGCCGATTCCCGCACCAGCGCCGCCATCGTCCACGGGTCGGGCGCGGCGTGCGCAGGCAGAAGCAGGGCTCCCGGGGCGGGGTATGCGGCGGACGAGGGCCGCGGCCCGCCGTGGTCGCCGGGACTTGCAGCCGCCGGCGCCGCCGCGAGATTCGGCTGCGTGGCCGCGAGCGCCCGCTCCACGGCGCGAAACACGAAATCGTGAATCTGGCGGCTGTCGCGAAAGCGCACTTCGAGCTTGGCGGGATGGGCGTTGACGTCGACCAGCGCAGGAGCGAGCTGGAGGTAGAGCACGTAAGCGGCGTGGCGGCCGTGGTAGAGCACGTCACGGTAAGCGAGGCGCACCGCATTCATCAGCAGCCGGTCGCGGACGCTGCGTCCGTTGACGAACCAGAACTGCTGATCGGGCTGGGCGCGCGAGCGCGTCGGCAGGCCCACCCAGCCCGACAGCATCACCGGTCCCGCCGCGTGCCTGACCGGCACGGCCGCGGCCGCAAAGTCACTGCCGAGCAGCGCCGCCAGCCGTGCCGCCTCTGCGCCCGCCGCAGCCACCGCGGGTGTCTCGAGCTGCACCCGGGTGCCGTGCCGCAGGCGGAAACTCACGTCGAAGCGCGACAGTGCGAGCCGCTCCACCAGGCGCACGATGTGTGTCATCTCGGTGGCGTCGGAGCGCACGAACTTGCGCCGCGCGGGCACGTTGAAAAAAAGGTCGCGCACCTCGACGCTGGTGCCCGGCGGGTGCGCCGCGGGTCGCAGCGGGCCGACGCTCGCGCCCTCGACGCTGATCTCGGCCGCCTGCGCCTCAGGCGCCGCGTGCGACACGATCCTGAGGCGCGACACCGAGCCGATCGAGGGCAGCGCCTCGCCGCGAAAGCCCAGCGTGGCTACCGCCTCCAGGTCCTCGAACGAGGCGATCTTGCTGGTCGCATGCCGTGCCACGGCCTTGGTGAGCTCCGCGGCGGCGATCCCGACCCCGTCATCGCGCACGCGTATGAGCCCGACGCCGCCGCGCTCGACGTCGATCTCGATGCGCTGCGCACCGGCATCCAGGCTGTTCTCGGCGAGCTCCTTGACGACGGAAGCCGGCCGCTCGATCACCTCGCCGGCCGCGATCTGGTCGACGAGCTCGCTGGGAAGAACACGAATCGGCATGCTTCAGCGCACGGGGAACGCCAGCGCAGGATGAGCGCGCTGCGCAGTGTACAGGCGATCCGCTCCGGGCGCGGGTCGCCGCCGCTCAGGGCCGGTCGAGCGTCGCGGTGCCGGCTGCGGTGGCGGCGGCCACGGCCCCGGCGCTGGCGATGCGGCGCTGCTGCTTGAAGCGCGTGCCGTCCGGCGGATTCTGCACGAAGTAGCTGCGCACCCCGCCGCAGATCGCCTCCGCCAGGCGAGCCTGCTGGGCGGGATCGCGCAGGCGCCGTTCCTCGGCCGGATTGGAGATATAGGCGGTCTCGATGAGCATCGAGGGAATGTCGGGGGATTTCAGCACGACGAAGCCGGCGCGCTGCACCTGGGCCTTGCGCACCTCGCCCACGCTCTCGAGGGCCGACACCACGCGCTCGGCCGCCGTGGCGCTGAGGCCAATGAACTCCTGCTGTACGAGGTCGAGCACCACTGGCGCCGCCGCACCGCCGTCGGTGAGGCGCACCCCGCCGATCAGGTCCGCGGCGTTCTGCCCCTCGGCAAGCTCGCGGGCCGCCTCGCTCGATGCCCCGTGAACCGACAGTATGTACACCGAGGCACCGGAGATGCTGCGATCGGCGATCGAGTCGGCATGCACGGAAATGAACATGTCGGCATGGTCGGCATGCGCCCGCTGGATGCGGTCACGCAGCTCCAGGAACTCGTCCCGGTCGCGCGTGAGCACCGCGCGCATGCCGGGCTCGGCGTCGATGCGCTCGGCAAGAGCCCGCGCGATCGCGAGCGTCACGATCTTCTCGCGCGTGCCGTCGTGCCCGATGGCGCCGGGATCCACGCCGCCGTGCCCGGCGTCCACTGCGATGACCACATCACGGTCGCCGTCGCCAGGCGCGTGTGTCGCGCGCACGACCTTCGGCTGCGAATCCGCCACGGCCGCGGTCTCGCCGAGCGCCACCGCCAGCCGCCGCCCCGGCCCTGCCGCCGTGACGGAGCTGCGCACCGGCACCGGGGACTTCAGCTCGAGGACGACGCGCAGCGTGCCGCCCGGCTGCCGGCCGAGACGCACGGCGGTCACGAGCCCCGCAGGCGCGGGTGCGGCGAAGCCTTGTCCGGCACGCGTGCCGGGGAGATCGATGACGGCGCGGTCGGGATCCTCGAGCGTGAAGATTTTCGGCGCGGGCCCGTCGGTGAGCGCGAGGGTAATGAGCGCTGTGTCCGCGTTGGCAGACAGTTGAATGGAGCGCAGCTCCGCGGCGCTCGCCGCATAGGAGACCGCCTGCAACAGCAGCCCGGCGGCGAGCCCTCCTAGAAATGCCTTTCTAATCATCGAGTTCGCAGCGCAATCTGCCGCGTAATCTACGTCCTTCGCGCATGACTTTCAACTGCTTCCCGCGCTAGCGGTGCCTGAGAGTTCGACCAGCCAGGCGGCTCCGAGTGCGGAAGTCCCGATGATCTCGATGTCGTGGCCGGCGTCCCCCGCCACGAACGTCACCTCGAGGTCCGCCGCCGGAAGGCGTCTCCCGCCACGCTCCGGCCATTCGATGAGCCACACGTGCTCAGGCGTTGCCCACTCGCGCAGGCCAAGGGACTCGAGCTCGCCCGCCGACTGCACCCGGTAGAGGTCGAGGTGCACGAGGGTGCCCCGGCCGGCCGGGTACAGCTCGAGCAGGGTGTAGGTCGGGCTGCGCACCGCAGCGGTGACGCCCGCACCGCGCGCGAAGCCACGCGCGAACGTGGTCTTGCCGGAACCCAGCTCCCCGCGCAGATAAAGCACCGCAAGCCGGGCGTCCGCCTCCGGCCGCGCCCGCGCGAGCAGCGCGCCGAGCTCTGCCGTTTCCTCGGCCGTCGCGGTGCGCCAGCGCATCGAATCGCGGCTAGAGGTTGACGGCGTGGTGCAGCTCCCGCGCCAGATCGCTCGCCAACACCCCGCGCTCGCCGCCGCGCGCGGCGGCATCGCCCGCCATCGCGTGCACCAGCACACCGACCCGCGCGGCCGCCCAGGGATCGCGGCATTGCGCCAGAATCCCGGCGATTGCCCCGGTGAGCACATCGCCGGTGCCGGCGCTCGCCATGCCGGGATTGCCGCGCTCGCACACGCCCGGGGTCCGGCCGGTCGCGCCCACCAGCGTGCCGGCGCCCTTGAGGACGATCGTGCCGCCGTAGCGCGCCAGCAGCCGATCGAGCGCCGCCAGCCGATCCTGCTGCACCTCCTGAGTGGTGGTGGCGAGCAGCCGCGCTGCCTCACCCGGATGCGGCGTCAGGATCCAGTCGGCGCGCGCAGCTACCTCGGCCTCGGCCAGGAGGTTCAGCGCGTCGGCGTCGACCACCAGCGGCTTGTCGGTCGAGAGCACCGCATGGAGCGCCGCGCGTGCCCAGGGGCTGCGCCCGAGTCCCGGCCCGATGGCGACCACGTCCGCTCGCGCGAGCGCCTCATCGAGTACCTGCGGCTCGGTGAGCCCGAGGCAGATGAGCTCGGGCCTCCCGGCGGTGATGGCGGCGACGTTCTCCGGCGCCGCGGCCACCGTCGTGAGACCGGCCCCGACGCGCAGGCAGGCCTCGCCGGCGAGGCGTGTCGCGCCCGGCATGCCGCTGCCGCTGCCCACGATCAGAACCCGGCCGAAATCGCCCTTGTGGGCACCCCGTCGCCGGCGCGGCAGGGCCGCGTGGATCTCGCCCTCGACGATACGCGTCAGGCGCGGCACGAATTCGCCCGGTGGCGGCGTGAGCTCCAAGTCGTCGAAGAACACCGTGCCCGAGTATTCCGGACCCTCGCCGACCAGGAGCCCGGTCTTCAGAGCCACGAAGGTGACGGTGCAATCGGCGCGCACCGCCGCGCCGAGCGGCACGCCGGCGTCGCTGTCGAGACCGGAAGGCACATCCAGCGCGAACACCGGCCGACCGCACTGGTTCATGGCGCGGATCGCCTCCGCGTACCCGGCCCGCACCGCCCCATGCAGCCCCGTGCCGAGCAAGGCGTCGACGACGATCTCGCTCTCGCGCAGCGGCAGCGCCGCAAAGAGCTGCGCGCGGGCACCGCTCGAGTGAAAGTCCTCGTAGGCCTGGCGTGCCGCTCCCTTGAGCTCGGCGGGGTCGCTCGCCGCCAGCACCGTCACGGTGAGGCCGGCGGCCTGCGCGAAGCGCGCCAGCACGTAGCCGTCGCCGCCATTGTTGCCGCCACCGCAGACGATCGCGATACGGTGCGCCATCGGCCAGCGCGATCGCAGGTGGCGCAGCGCCGCCTCGCCGGCACGCTTCATGAGGGTGTAGGCCGGGATGCCCAGCGCCTCGATCGCGTGGGCATCGAGGGCGCGCACCTGCGCGCTGGAATACAGGGCGATCGGCAGTGCCATCGGGTCATTATACTGGCGGGGGAAAAGCGCCATGAGCGGGCCCGCCTCCATCGACCTCAACGCGGCCAAACGCGCGCTCACCAGCCAAGCGCGCGCCCTGGGCTTCGACGCCCTCGGCGTCACTGCCATCGATATCCCCGAGGATGAGCGGCACCTCCTGCAGTGGCTCGACGCCGGCTTCCACGGCGAGATGGCCTACATGCGGCGCCACGCCGGACTGCGCGCCCGCCCGCAGCAGCTCTTCGCCGGCACGGTGCGCATCGTCAGCGTGCGCATGGACTACTGGCCCGGCGAGGCACGTGCCGCCGAAGCGGTGCTCCAGGACCCGTCGCTCGGCTACATCTCGCGCTACGCGCTCGGCCGCGACTACCACAAGGTGCTGCGGCGCTCGCTCGCGCGGCTGGCGGCGGATCTCGCCCGGCGGATCGGCAGCTTCGGCTACCGGGTATGCGTCGACAGCGCGCCGGTGCTCGAGAAGGCGCACGCCCGCAATGCCGGGCTCGGCTGGATCGGCAAACACACCAACCTCATCGCGCGCGATGCCGGCTCGTGGTTCTTCCTGGGCGAGATCCTCACGGACCTGCCGCTGCCGGTGGACGAGCGCGCCAGCGCCCATTGCGGCACCTGCCAGGCGTGCATTCCCGCCTGCCCCACCGGGGCGATCGTTGCGCCGTGGCGCCTCGATGCGCGCCGCTGCATCTCCTATCTCACCATCGAGCACCACAGCGCGATTCCCGAGGAGCTGCGCCCCGCCCTCGGCAACCGTATCTACGGCTGCGATGACTGTCAGCTGGCATGCCCGTGGAATAAGTTCGCGCGGGCCGCGGCGCATCCCGACTTCCGGGTGCGGCACGCGCTCGATGCAAGCTCGCTGCCCGGGCTCTTTGGCTGGAGCCCGGGGCAGTTCGAGCAGCGCATGCGCGGCTCGGCGATTTACCGCCTCGGCTACGAGCGCTGGTCGCGCAACATCGCGGTGGCACTCGGCAATGCGCCGACCTCGGCCGAGGTCGTGGGCGCGCTCGCCGCGCGGCGCGCGGATCCTTCGCCCCTGGTGCGCGAGCACGTGGCCTGGGCGCTCAAGCGCCACCGCCAGGCCTGAGAGCCCGGTCGAGGTGCTCGAGCACCAGCGGCCACGCCGCACGATGGCGCTCGCAGGATGCCGCGTCCGGAAAACCGGCGTGCCTCAGGACGAGTCGCGTCCCGCTGTCCGTGCCGTGCAACTCCACGGTGACCACGGTCTCGGCGCCGCGCGTCCCGGCCTCCGTCACCCAGGTCATCTGCACGAGCCGGGCGGGCTCGAGCCTCAGGAACCGCCCGTAGTGTGGATGGCGTGCGCCCTGATAGTGCGTCTCGAAGAAAAAGGGTGCGCCGACCTCGGCTCGCATGGAGACGGTGCCGGCTGCGGCGAACCAGCGGTCGAACTGCTCGGTCCATGCCCGGTACAGCGTCGCGGGAGGCGACGCCATCGACCGCTCGAGCAGCAACCGGAGCGGACGATCCGCAAGGTCTGGCGGCAGCACCTGCATGACTCAGGCAGGGCGCGTCGCCTGCACGTTGTCGATGAGCCGCGCTTTCCCCAGCCGCGCAGCCGCGAGCACCACCAGCTCGCGCGTCTCCCGCTCCGGGGTGCCGAGGTCCGCGGCCCGGCGGACCGCGAAGTAGTCCGGCCGCAGTCCGGCCCTCCCGAGCGCCTCGAAGCCGCCGCGCTCGATGGCGGCGAACCCGGCATCGCCCGCGCGCACGCGCGCCGCGGCCGCCTCGAGCGTCGCGAAAATGACCGGCGCCAGCTTGCGCTCCGCCGCCGTGAGGTACTGGTTGCGCGATGAGAGCGCCAGGCCGTCGACATCGCGCAGGGTCGGCGCGCCGACGATCTCGACCCGCATACACAGCTCCGCCACCATCCGGCGGATGACGCAGAGCTGCTGGTAATCCTTCTCGCCGAATACGGCGACGTCGGGCTCGACGATGTGAAACAGCTTCGCCACCACCGTGCTGACGCCCTCCATGTGCCCGGGACGGAACTCGCCCTCGAGGATGCGCGACAAGCCCGGCACCTCCACGCGCGTGGCCCGCTCGGAGCCGTGCGGATAGATCTCGGCCACGTCCGGCATGAACATGAGGTCGCAGCCGGCAGCGGCCAGCATGCGCTCGTCCTCGCGCGGCGTGCGCGGATAGTGGGCGAAATCCTCGTTGGGGCCGAACTGCATCGGGTTCACGAAGATGCTGGCGACGAAGCGCTCGCCGTGACGGCGCGCGGTCTCGATGAGGCTCACGTGCCCGGCGTGCAGATTCCCCATGGTCGGCACGAACACCACGCGCGCCCCGGCCAGGCGCCAGGCGTGCACGCGCTCGCGAACCGCACTGATGCTGGTGACGGTGTCCATGCGCGGCGAGCTCGGGCGCGGCTCTTGGCGCCGCGTCAGAAGCAGTGCTCGGGAGCGGGATACTCGCGCTGCTTCACGGCGCGCACGTAGCGCTTGAGCGCCTCGAGGTTGTCGCCGGCGCCTTCCATGAAGTTGCGCACGAAGCGCGGCTTGCGCCCGGTGGTGATGTCGAGCATGTCGTAGGTCACCAGGATCTGTCCGTCGGTGTCGGGTCCGGCGCCGATGCCGATCACGGGCACGTGCAGCTCCGCGGCGATGGTCTTGCCGAGCGAGGCCGGGATGCACTCGAGCAGTATCAGGTCGGCGCCGGCGGACTCGAGCCGCCGCGCCTCCTCGAGGAGCCGGGTGGCGGTTTCGCGCTCGCGCCCCTGCACGCGGAAGCCGCCGGTCTTGTGCACCGACTGCGGCTTGAGCCCGAGGTGCGCGCACACGGCGATGTCGTGGCCGGCGAGGAACTCGACGATATCGGTCTGCTTGCCGCCGCTCTCGAGCTTGACCATCTGTGCACCGCCCTCCTGCATCATGCGCACCGAGTTCGCGAGCGCCACCTCGCGCGACGGATAGCTCATGAACGGCAGGTCGCCGATCAGGAACGGGCGGTGCAGCCCGCGCGCCACGCAGGCGCAGTGGTACACCATCTGGTCCATGGTGACGGGCACGGTGGTGCTGTGTCCCTGGACCACCATGCCGAGCGAATCTCCCACCAGCACCACGTCGACGTCCGCGGCATCGAGCAGCACGGCAAAGCTCGCGTCGTAACAGGTGAGGCTCGCGATCTTCTCGCCGTCCGCCTTCATGCGCGCGAGCGTCGAGAGCGTGACCGCTGGCCGGGTGGCGTCGCGTTGCAGATGGGTATACATAGGCGGTCGGAACCTGAGCGCTTGAGTGTACTTAGATGGCGCGGCTGCGCAACGGATTGTAGTAGAGCCGCCCGCGGCTCATGCGTTTGATGGCCGCGAGCAGCTCGTCGTAGTCGCGTTGGTTGTTGATGGGGTCGATGGAAGCGGCATTGACGATGAGCAGCGGTGCCGCATCGAACTCGTGAAAGAAGCGCGCATAGGCTTCGTTGAGCCGCTCGAGGTAGCCACGGTCGATGTATTGCTCGTAGGCCACGCCGCGGCGGGCGATGCGCTCCAGCAGCACGTCGACCGGCGCCTGCAGGTACACCACGAGGTCGGGCTTGGGCACCTGGATGTCGAGCCGCGCGTACAGCTGCTCGTAGAGCGCGTACTCGGCGTCGTCGAGGGTCACGCGCGCGAACAGCCGGTCCTTCTCCAGCAGGTAGTCCGCCACCCGCAGCGGCTCGAACAGGTCGGCCTGCTTGAGCGCGGCCAGCTGCTGCGCGCGCTGCAGAAGGAAATACAGCTGCGCCGGCAGCGCGCCGGCGCGCGGGTTCTTGTAGAAGCGCTCGAGGAAGGGGTTCTGCGCCGCCTCCTCCAGGATCGCCTGTGCGGACAGGCTGGTACTCAGGCGTCGGGCCAGGCTCGTCTTGCCGACGCCGATCGGACCTTCGACTGCGATGAAGCGATGAGTGGTCTCGTTCGCCATGTGCGTCAGTAGCGCCGCACCTAGAGGCGCGCCAGGCCCTCGGCCGTGACCCTGCCGGCGAGCTCGGCGACGCGCCCGAGCCCGGGAAGGTCGAGATCCGGGGCAATGTCCGCGAGAGGATACAGAACGAAGTTGCGCTCCGGTATCCCGGGGTGCGGGAGTGTCAGCTCCGGCCCCCTGCGCCGCTCGCGTGCGTAAGCCAGCAGGTCGAGGTCGATCACGCGCGGACCCCAGCGCTCATGCAGGAGCGGACGACCGTGCGCCACCTCGAGCGCGCGCAGCTCCTCGAGGAGAGCCGCCGACTCGAGTTGGGTGAGGAGGCCCGCGACCGCGTTCACGAAGTCGGGCTGGGAGATCGGCCCCAGCGGCCGCGAGCGATACAGCGGCGAGGTCAGCTCGAGACGGGTGCGCGGCAGCCGCGCCAGGGATCCGAGCGCCTTGAGCACCTGCGTCTGCGGGTCCTCGAGGTTGCTGCCGACCCCGACGTATGCGGGCCGCCACGGCGCCATGACGGCGGCCTTCAGGTCGGAGAGGCGGCCCGGGGGCGCGGGCGTCGTCGCCGCCGGCGACCCCCGCGCCGCGCCGCGGGAGCCCTGTGCACGGCCTCCCCCGCGATTGCGTCCGCCAGCACCAGGCGCTCCTCGTCCGGTACCTCCTGCAGGCGGGTCCACCAAGCAGCCATCTCGGGCGGCGCCAGCCCGAACTCGGCGCGCAGCAGCAGCAGGTCGTAGCCGGCGCGGAAGCGCGGATGCTCGAGCACGCGCAGCGCGCGCCGGCCGCGCGGATGCTCGAGCCGCGGCTGCAGCGCGAACATCTCGCGCACCCCGAGCGCGAAGCGCTTCGGAATCGCGATGTGCGTCTGCGCTTCGCGGATCGCCTGATCGCAGGCGTTGAGAATCGTCCCGAGCTCGTGCCAGCGCTCCGGCGGCGTCGCCTCGATGATCGCGGCAATCGGCCCATATAAGAGGAGAGCGAACAGGAAGGTGGGTGTGACCGGCTTGTCATCGACGACGCGCCCATCGGTGTTGCGCAGGCCTTTGAGCAGCAGCTGCTCGACCAGGCTTCCCGGATGACTCACGAAGTAGGAGTCGACGCTCGGCATCAGCGCGGCGAGCAGCCCGCGGCGACGCAGCACCGCGAAGCTGCCCGCTCCGTGCCCGGTCAGGAAGAGCTTCAGGGTCTCGTCGAAGAGGCGCGCCGGGGGTACGGCCGACAGCAGCCCGCGCAAGGTGCTGAGCGGCCGCGCCGTGTCGGGATCGATGTCGAAGCCCAGCTTGGCCTCGAAGCGCGCGGCGCGCAGCATGCGCACCGGGTCCTCGCGATAACGCGTCTCGGGATCGCCGATCAATCGCAGGCGCCGCGCCTGGATGTCGGCCAGGCCGCCGACGTAATCCCAGATCGAATAGTCGGCGATGTTGTAGTAGA
>Ga0187776_10000010_pt1 | contig 132240 bp, 107 predicted proteins | sample 0216_BV02_MP12_2_FD_132426 | JGI IMG/M metagenome (GOLD analysis project Ga0187776, IMG submission 132426) | Tropical peat soil microbial communities from peatlands in Department of Meta, Colombia - 0216_BV02_MP12_20_MG | ecosystem: Environmental > Terrestrial > Soil > Wetlands > Peat...
CGTGATCATACTGGCAACAGGGGTCAGGCAGAGGTGAGCGAGGGTCTAAAGCGAGCGGCTGGCCGAGAAGAACGAGCCTGACAGAAAACCTTGGGACCCTTAATTATTTAGCCCTCAAGAATCAGTAGTCGGCCGCAAGAGTCCACGTTCACCTCCTCAGCTATTTCCGCGCTGCTGCAGCCCAGTGGTCGCCAAGTTGGTCTCGTGTTCCTTCCTATCTTTGCCGTGGTGGGCTTGGGCCGGAAGGGCTTACCTCAGGAAAAACCAATACGCCAACAGCGCGATCAGAAAAACTCCGCCGCCGATTTTCGCCTTGCAAGTGGTGCAGCTGCGCACATGGTTCAGCTGGGTAATTCTGTGTTCATGGAAATTCGATTCCATGGAGGGCAGGATAGCAGGTCTTCCAGTGGATATTGACTTCGAACTGCAGATCCCGCGCTCGCTATTCGCTTACTCGTGATGACAATCATTGAAAGTGTAAGACTCCCCATTCCCCCTGCGATCAGTGATTTGCAGCGCGGAAACTATCTGCCCAGTTTGGGGTTTGTATTGACATAAAGCGGCGGATGCGCCGCAGGGTCGAGGATTGGAGGGCCCGATGATTACGAAATTCAAGTCGATCAGGAGGTGGGCAGTACTGGGTCTGCTGGGCGTGATGCTCAGTTTAAGTGGCGCGGCATTTGCCGAGGATCATGATCACGATTGGGACCATCGTCATCGTGTGTATGACCGAGACGATTGGCGGCATCGCCAGGAGCGCGAGGAATGGCGGCGTTACAACTACGACCATGACCGCGATTACTGGCGTCACCATGATCGTGACGATTGGCGTTGGCGGCAGGAGTACTGGCAACGCTATCACGTCTGGCCGCGGTAAGTAGCTTCTCTGATCGCGCGACTAAGGGCTGCGAAAAGCAGCCCTTTTCGTTTGCGGCAGCAAAAAGAATTCTTCGTTGCGCTCGGGATTTCGCCTCACACCCCAAGGAGCGGATAATGGTCTCGTCGGGGACCCCGGATCTGGGGACTTCCCCTCACGCCCAAAACGGCTCAAGTTCTCGCGATGTCAATGAGTGCTTGAGAGAGGGCTTGGTCCTGCTCGGGGAAAACTGTGCGCAGATCGATGAGCAGGCGACCTTCGTCAACCCGGGCAATGATGGGTGGATCATTGAGGCGCAGACGTGATGCCAGATCCCCCGCGCTCATGCTCGTCAAAGCAATAGCCAGAAGGCGGGTGGGCAGAGTGGAAGCGGGCGCGGCGCCGCCACCGACCACCGACTCCCCATCGATCGTTTCCGCCGTCAGGCTGGGCGCGGAAGGTTTGAGCAGAGTGAGGACGACTTCGATTCGACGGGCGATATCCGCCAGCGGCACACGCATCAGGCGAATGGCGGGGATGGCATCGTAATCCTGGCGCAGGTATGCGAGCAGGGTGGCTTCCAGGGCGGCGTACGTAAGCTTGTCGACACGCAAAGCGCGGAACAGGGGATTAGAGCGGATGCGCGCGACCAGATCCTTCCGGCCGCTGATGATTCCGGCCTGTGGCCCGCCGAGCAGCTTGTCACCGCTATAAGTCAGAATGTCGATGCCTGCCTGAAGACTCTCGGTTACGCCAGGCTCGCCCTGGATTCCGACGGAGCGAAGGTCAAACAGCGCGCCACTGCCCAGGTCCTCCATCACGGGGATGCCATGGCTGCGTCCCAGCGCAACCAGCTCTTCCAGGGCGGGCTGTTCGGTGAAGCCAGTGATCTGAAAATTTGATCGGTGGACACGCAGAAGCAGGCGAGTGCGTTCACCGATGGCGCGCTCATAATCCGAAATGCGCGTACGATTCGTGGTCCCGACTTCTTTCAGGACGGCGTGCGATTTTGCCATCACGTCGGGAATGCGAAAGGAGCCTCCGATCTCAACCAACTCACCCCGCGAAACAATGACCTCGAATCCGTCGGCCAGCGTGTTAAGGGCAAGAAATACGGCAGCGGCATTGTTGTTGACCACAATGGTGGAGATGGGTGCGGCAGTGCTTCCTGCCGCCAGCAAGCGCGCAAACAGTCGATCTGCGTGGACGTCGCGCTTGCCACGCTCTCCCGCCTCGAGGTTGAATTCAAGATTGGAGTAGGTTCTCGCTGTCTGCTGGATGTTTTCCAGCGCAGCTTGCGACAATGGCGCACGTCCAAGATTGGTGTGCAGAATCACCCCGGTGGCATTGATCACGGGGCGAAGAGACTGACGAAGCGACTGCCGTAACTGGCGTTCGACGGCTGCAGCTACACCCGTGAGTGCAAGGTCAACCGTAGCCTGATCGAGGCGGCCAGCCGAGATCTCCTCGCGCAACTTGGCGAGCACTGTCCGGGAGGCCTCGGTTACCGCGGCGTGGCCCTCACGGGCGACCAGAGTCGCTATCTCCGGGTGGCGCAGCAGTTCATCCACCGACGGGAGTTTGCGAAAGAGAGCAGCCTGCTCCGTAAGATTCGTGTTCATTCTCCAGTTCGCTGCAGCAGCTGAAAAAATCCTGCTGTGCCTAAACAGTATTTCATCATGCCCCTCAGCCAATCACCAACCGCTTTCATGCTGGCACGATACAATCGGCTTCTCCTCCGATGCGACGATTACTGCAGATTGTCCCGCTGGGGCTTGTGCTGATCTCGGTAGCCGTGCTCTCCGCACTTACGGCGATGCGCCTGGCCATCCACGGTGGAGAAGTCAGCGTGCCCAACTTCGTGCGCATGGCTTCCAAGGAAGCAGAACGCGCGGCGCAAGCGAAAGGATTACTGCTGCAGATGGAGGGGAAATTCTACAGTCCAGATGTGGCGGAGGGACAGATTATGTCGCAGGTACCGCCAGCAGGAAGCAAAGTGCGGCGGGGCTGGCGGGTACAGCTAGCAGTGAGTCTGGGCCCGCAACGGTCTACTATCCCCGATGTGGTGGGAGAAAGCATGCGCGCGGCGGAGCTCAATCTAAGGCAGCGCGGGCTGGAATTGGGAACTGTAGCGGTGATCGCTTTGCCCGGCATTTCGCCGGACGAAATAGCAGCACAGAGTCCAGCGGCGAACGCGCAGGTAGCGTCGCCCAAAGTAAGCCTGCTGGTCGGCGCTCCAGAGCTGCCGGAGGCGCTGGTGATGCCGAATTTCGTGGGGCGTCCGCTGGTGGAAGCGGCGGCCGCGATCGAGGCCGGGGGACTGAAACTGGGTAAGGTGAGTGGTGCGGACGCAATCGGGCAGCAAATCTTTCCCGAGCCTGCTCCCGAGCCGATTGCGGCTCCTACCATGGTGATCAAGCAATACCCGCCGGCAGGACAGAAGGTTTTTGCCGGCTCGAGTGTCACCCTGGAAGTCAGTCGCTGAGGCAATGGATTTCTTCCTCGGGTAGTCGGTCGGTTTGGCGCCCTTTTGTTTGGGCTTGCTCGAGTTCAGGCGGCGAGGGAAACAGAATGTCGGCGCCGGATAAAAGCACAGATGCGTCGCTTCGCTCAGCATGATCGTCTGTGGTTTAGCGCTGGCGGACACTTGGCATCATTATCATTGCGGCGAAAAAGCCATCGCAGGGATGGATTCCGGGAAATGTTCTTACAGAGGAGCCATCGAGCAGCGAGTCGAGGTCAGGCCAGATCAGCTCACCGGATTGGCGCAGGCGCGTCAGCTCTGGCTTGCAATCGACAAGCCGGAAGTCCGGTTTCTGCCGCAGGACCTCACGCACGACTTCCTCATTCTCTTCCGGCTCCAGGGAACAGCTGCAGTAGAGCAGGCACCCGCCGGGCGAAAGCCGATCCAGTGCCGAGGTGAGAATGGAAATTTGGCGGGAGTGGAGATCGGCAAGATCGTCGAGGGTGAGACGCCACTTTATTTCAGGATGGCGGGCCAGCGTGCCGGTGCCAGAACATGGGACGTCTGCAAGAATGCTGTCGAAAGAAGTTGCAAAAGGCAGCCGGGTAACATCGGCCGCAACGATTCGGATGCGGTCGCGGACTGCGAGCGAGGAAGACAAATGGGCTACTCGCGCCTGCATGGCGGAGGCCCGCTGGGGATGCAACTCGGCGGCGATCACTTGAGCGTTGGGGTTGCGGGCAGCCAGCAGAATTGTCTTGCCTCCGGGCGCGGCGCAGCAATCCAGGATGCGATTTCCGGCCGCGACCACGTGAGCGACGAGCTGTGAGCCTTCATCCTGTATCGTGATGCGACCGTCACGGAAAGCCGTGGTCGAGGTGACATCGCCGGCGACGATGCGACGTGCGGATTGCATCAGAAGCCCCGGCGAAATCTCAATGCCCGCCCCCATCAGCTCACGCTCAGCCGAAGGATCGAGCAATCGAATAGATGTGGGCGGCACCTTCTGATCGTAGGCGCAGATGGCGGCAGCTCGTTCCAAGCCATAGCGGACCGCCCAGCGGTCGACCAGCCAGAGAGGATGAGCGTAAATTTGAACAAGATCGGGGACGGTCGTTGGCCCAGGAGCCAGCACTGGTTCGGCGGAGATCGGGTTGGCTGCGAGCTTGCGCAGAACGGCATTTACGAATGGCGCAGCTGAGCGCTTACGTTTCCGCTTAACCAGCTCCACGCTATCGTTCACCGAAGCGTGGGCAGGAATGCGTTGTAAAAACATGATCTGATACACAGCCAGGCGCAACGCCAGCAACACCTCGGGGTCGAGTTTCGCGACCGGCTTGGAGACCAGATCAGCCAATGTGTGGTCGAGCCGGGACTGCCAGCGGAGCACTCCCATCACCAGCTCTGTGCATAGGGCGCGGTCCGCAGAAGAGAGGTGGGCGAGACGCGCAGAATTCAGCAGCTCGGACGCGTAGGCCTTCTGCTGCTCAACCTTGAGCAGGATATCGAATGCCGCAGATCGGGCCGGGCTTAACAATTTTGAGGACCCGATCTGCGATCCGCCGTGTAAGAGAGGCGCTGAGCGTGTGGCATGTCAGAATTCAGGCTTGGGTTTTTGCGGGCGCAGATTCTGTCGCCGGCTGACCCAATTTCTCGGCTGGTTTGGGACGATAACCATTGATGAAATCCTTAATCGACATGCGCTTCTTGCCTTCGGGCTGAACCTCAAGCAGTTCTATCGCTGTTGATCCTCCACATCCCACCAGCAGACGGTCTGATTCGAGCTTGAGCAGTGCGGGCTCGAGTTCGACTGACGCCTTTGCTAATGGCCTTGCTGCCGTGATGGTGAGATGCTTACCGCGAAAGATGGTGAAAATACCCGGCCAGGGCTGGAATCCGCGCAGGCGATTGCAGATCTCGGTTGCCGTCATCTGGAAATCAATGAGTCCGTCTTCCTTTTTCAGGATCGGCGCCAGACTGGATTGCGAGTGATCCTGCGGATGTGGTTGGATTTTGCCCTGCTCCAGGGCAGGCAGGGTTTCGACCATCAGCTCGGCTCCGATTTCGGCGAGACGCGGAGCGAGTGTGACGGCGGTGTCTTCGGGTGCGATGGGCAATTGGCGTTGAAGCAAAATGTCGCCCGTATCAAGACCTGCATCGATGCGCATGGTGGTTACACCGGCGACGGTCTCGCCCATAGCGATTGCCCATTGGATGGGCGCGGCTCCCCGGTATTTAGGCAGGAGCGAAGCATGCAGATTGATATTGCCGAGTGGAGGGAGGTCGATCATCCATTGCGGGATGATGCGGCCGTAGCCCACCACCACAATCGCCGCAGGCTGGATGGAGTCGAGCTGGGCGCGAAATTCCTGATTGTTCTTGATTCTGTCCGGCTGCGTGATTGGAAGGCCCCGCTCGAGTGCAAGCTGTTTCACCGGCGAAGACGAGAGCTCCAACCCACGGCCGCTGGGACGGTCTGGCTGCGTGACCACCAGACGAATGCTGAAACCGTGGTCCAGAAGCGCGCGCAGCGTAGGTACGGCGAATTGCGGGGTGCCGCAGAAGACTAGATCCATCATGGTTGATTGTAGATGGCCGCGAGGAAGATGAACCCGGAAATGGAGCCTATTTCCACTCGCCGGCTTTTTCCAATTTGCGAATCTTGCGCCGGATCAGATCGCGTTTCAGCGCGCTGATGCGATGGATATAGAGCTTGCCGTTGAGATGATCGGTTTCGTGCTGCAGGGCACGCGCCAGAAGGTCTTCTCCCGTGCGCTCGAACCACTGGCCTGTAATATCCTGGGCGCGCACGGTGCAGGATCGTGCGCGAGTCACGTTCTCGCGAAACTCAGGAATGCTGAGGCAGCCCTCGTTCTGGGTTATGCGGCCTTCGGTGTGAATGATTTCCGGGTTCACGAGCACCAGCCTGGCCTCCGGGTCTTCCTTGAAAGTCACATCGATTACGGCAACACGCTTGGAGATACCGATCTGCGGAGCCGCGAGGCCGACGCCGTGCGCGGCGTACATGGACTCGAACATGTCTTCAATCAGCTTCTTAAGATCGCCGTCGAAAACGGTAACCGGAGCCGCGGGTTTTTCCAGAACCGGATCGCCAAATTTAACGATGGGGTGAATCATTCAGAATTTTCGCAGCTGTTGCTTGTAGGCTTCGAAATTACGCAAGGTTTCTTGCATGGAATCGCCGCCGAATTTTTCCAAGGCGCAGCGCGCCAGCACGAGGGCGACCATGGCCTCAGCCCCAACGCCCGCCGCCGGAACAACACACACGTCAGAGCGCTCGTAAGCCGCTTTTACCGGTTCCCGAGTGGCGAAATCCACCGAGGCCAGTGGCCGTCGCAGCGTGGAAATCGGCTTGAGGTAGCCGCGAACGATGATGTCCTCGCCATTGGAAACGCCGCCTTCAATTCCGCCGGCGCGATTGGAGCTGCGGGTGAAGCCGGTGAAATTTCCGCCCGCGTTCTCTTCCGTTCCGCCTCTGTAACCTATTTCATCATGCACGGCGGAGCCGGGGGAAGCAGCCGCGGTCACTCCAGAGCCGATCTCCACTGCTTTTACCGCCTGTAGCGACATGACCGCGGCCGCCAGGAGGGCATCGAGCCGCTCATCCCAATTGATGTAAGTGCCGAGACCGGGGGGAACGTTGTGGGCGCGCACCTCAAAGACGCCGCCTACGGAATCACCGGTCTTCAGAACCGCGTCGACCTCGGATTTCATCCGCTGCTCGGCATCGGGGTCGGCGCAGTTAAGCAACACCTCGTCTTTGCCGTATAGAGCGCGAATCTCCTCCCAGCCGACGTCATTGGCGAGAATGGCATTCCCCACGGCGACAACGTGACTAAGTACTTCGATGCCCAATTCGCGTAAAAAGAGTTTGGCAATCGCACCCACCGCGACCCGGGCGGCTGATTCCCGCGCCGAGGCACGCTCCAGGACATAGCGGGCTTCGGGGAAGTTATATTTGAGCGCACCCGCAAGGTCGGCGTGGCCGGGACGCGGAGAAGCGACGCGTTTGTGTTGAGCGGGGTCTCCAGGCGTGACCGGCAAGGCATCAGTCCAGTTTTTCCAGTCACGATTTTCGATCAGGATGGCAATCGGAGAGGCGATGGTGTGCCCATGACGCACACCGGAGAGAATGTGGGCGCAGTCGCGCTCGATGCGCATGCGTCCGCCGCGGCCGTAGCCTTGCTGGCGGCGCCAGAGGTCGAGATCAATGAAGGCAAGGTCAACGGCCAGCCCGGCCGGGATGCCCGACAGAAGCGCGATCAGGGCCTCGCCGTGAGATTCTCCCGCTGTCGAGAAACGCAGCATTTTCAGCAGATTGGGATAGTAATGACTTCCCCGACCGAATTGTATCCGATGCAGCCGATGGCGTGCGCCGGTGGCTGACTTCGGCTTCAGGCAGCCTGCTCGCCGACTGCCATTGCAGCGAGCGTCTTCAGGTCTTTGACCTCCAGGTCTGGAGCCTGTGACGGGGCCGGACGGCTGCCAAAGAGAGTTGTGCCTGGCCGTCGATTGACCCACACGGTGGCGAGTCCCAGGGATTTCGCTGGTATTACGTCGTGCCAGACGCTCTGGCCAATATGAAGAATTCGATCGCGGGGAAGGCCGATGCGTTCTGTTTTCAGCGCGAGCTCAAATATTTTTGGCGACGGCTTATAGGCCCGCGCCTGCTGGGCTGTGATGACGTGATCGAAGGCGACAGCAAGATGGCGCGCAGTTCCGGCAAAAAGGTCGTCATCTGTGTTCGAGATGATTGCGAGCTGGTAACGCGATTTGAGCTGCCTGAGTGCGGGAACGCTGTCGGCGTACGGAGGCCAGTCAGGAAGCGAGCGGGGCAAAGCGTCAAGTTCGGAGGCATCGAGTGAACAAGCCAGCCGGGCGGCAAACTTCTCCGTGACGGAGCGAAGCACTTCGCGGTAGGTCTTGTATTCTCCCTGCTCTTCCTGCGACTCGAGAGCGCCGTAAAGTTCCAGGATGCCGGCATCCGTCAGATTTCGACGATGAGCGCTCAGGATCGGACGTAAGGCGGCCAGAATGCCGGTTTCCCAATCGACAATGGTTCCGTAGCAGTCAAACGTGAGACACTCGAAACGCGAGAAGTCGAGCATGGAGACAGTCTAGCAGTAGGGACGGTGTTTCCCCTTGGGGACTTATGCACCTGCAATTGCTTGAATCCTGATGTTGGTGTTGAAGGTTGAAAGAGACCAACTGCAGATCCCTCGTCGGGCTGACGCCCTCCTCGTGACGACAAACTAAGGTTCACGTAGTGCGGAATCGCTATCATCCAGCGTCAACTATTACTTGGTCGCATTTTCCGGCGCAGCTGCGCAAGCTTCCTGCGTGCCTGGCTCAGCAGTTTGCCTGGCGCCCTTCCCCGTGCCGTTGTCGTTGTCCTTGTCCTTGGCCTGAGGGCAGGCTTGCGGCGCCTCGGTTTGCGCGACTTCCGAATGCTTGCCATTATCCGCGGGCTTGGGATTGAGAAACTTTGCGGGATCGAGCAGTGGTCGTCCCAAAGCTGAGTTGTAGCCTGCCCAGGCGTCCTCGTTAAGAGCCTGGCGCTCGAACTGCGCCCGCATGCTCTCCATTTTCGAATCCAGGTCATCCAGGTAATGGAGCATGAGCGCCTCGGGGAACATCGGCAGCTTGGGGGATCCAAATTCGTACTGACCATGGTGGCTGATGATCATGTGCTCGATCAAGGTCTTGAGCTCAGGGGGGAAACCGGGAAGCTGCTCGAGCTTGGACTGCAGCATCTCCAGTTCGATGATCATGTGCCCCAGGAGCTGGCCGCGCGTGGTGTAGGAGAACGAACGGGCATAGGAGAGCTCGTGCAGCTTGCCAATGTCGTGGAGGAAGGCGCCGGTGAGCAGGAGATCGCGATCGATCTGGGGATAATTTCGGGCGGCAAGCTCGCACAACTGAAACAGCGAGACCACGTGCACCAGAAGTCCGCCGATGTAGGCGTGATGGAGCGTCTTGGCCGCAGGCGCAGTCTTGTAGGCCTGAGCGATCTCGGGGTCGTTGATGAAGGCTTGGAGCAGCGCTTTCAGATTCTGGTTGCGGAAGCCGCCGACATAATCCACCAGCGTAGCCCACAACTGCTCGACGTCCTTATCGGTCTTGGGCAGGTAGTCGGCGTAGTCAATCTCGTTTTCATCCAGCCGGCGGAGTTTATGGATCGTCAGCTGAAAGTGGTTGTTGTACTTATTCAACAGGCCTTTGACCTTGATGAAATCGTCCTGCTCAAAGCAATCAAGGTAGAGCTGTACGTTGTCCCAGACCTTGGCTTCGAGCTGACCCGTCCGGTCAGCAAGTGTGAGGGCGATAAAAAGGTCCCCGGACTTTTTAGGTTTGATCTGCTTGGAACAAACTACGAAGCAGGAAGTAATGGTCTTGTTCTCCTGCTGCGCGGCATCGCGAATGTAGAAATCCTTCATCTGGGCGGGCCGATCCTGTCCTAAACGCAACGGCGAAGCTTGATTTTGGGCGCGCTATATCGTAACCCATGGTGGCGTTGGAACCATGCGCAAACTTGGACGATCCGATAATTTGCATGGAAATCTTTTCCGAATCCTGCTCGGCGGATTGTTGCAGCTCAGCGCTCAACTTGGGAAGTGTTGGCTCGATCTCAGCTCGTCAGAACAGGGAGCTTTCGCTATACATGAGCTGATCGCCTTCCAAACGGGCTTCCGCCGTAAGCCGATGCGGTTTGGTTGGACCAGTGCCGTCGATGTGAAGCACCGTATGCCCGTGCACGACCAGCCAATCCGATACCAGCATGCGGTGACAGCGGAACCACAGCCGCTCCGCACACATGATGGCGACACGGTCATGCTGGGCGCGGGAAATCACGTCGTCGATCGCCTGGCGAAAATCCGGCGTCAACATGTAGTCGGCGTAATTGCGAAAGCTGTCGCTACGCAGAGCCATATTCGGAGAGACTGACATAATTTTCTTGCGGCGCCCTCCCAACCGCTTTTCCCAGGCGTACTCAATTCCGGCGGCGGGGAGCGCCTGGGCGAGTGATTCGCGGTTGAAGTGCGGGAGCCGGCGAGACATAGGGAAAGCCCGAATGTCTACCAGAGTCTGAATACCATGAGCACCCAGTGCGGCGATCAGATCCTCCAGAATTCGCGTGGAATGCCCAATGGTGTAGATCGTGGCCATAAGAAGAAGAGGACTCGGCAATTCTGACTTTGTGAGCGCGAGTTCAGCCTGAAGTCCGACGATAGAAGCTCAGCGCGGCGTCTCCCTGGACCAACCGCCGAACGCGCTGGAGCGATCCGAAGGCGTCACCGGGGTCGAACTTCTTTTCGTGTTCGGCAATCACGAGGCTCTCAGCTGTTATCAGCGTACTCTGCGACAGCGTTTCCAGAGTGCGAGCGTATTGCTCTCGCAAACGATAGGGCGGGTCTAGAAAACAATAGCTAAAGTGCGCGCCTCGCGCCTCCAGCCGGCGGAGCGCCTTTGTCGCATCCTGATCCAGGATCTCGAAGCCATGCTGAATGCCCAGTGCGTGCAAATTCTGCCGAATCAGATTGGAGGCTTGCTTAGAGTCCTCCACAAACACGACCTGAACTGCGCCACGGCTGAGAACTTCGATCCCCACCGCTCCAGTGCCGGCGTAGAGATCGAGCCAAGTGCTGCCCGATAAGGCTTGCGAGTTGCCGGCGGTAAGGACGTTGAACAGGGTCTCACGCAGCCGGTCGGAGGTCGGCCGCAGATCGAGGCCAGGCAGCGATTTCAGATGCCGGCTGCGATATTTCCCGCCGATTATCCGCATTGGTCGTAAGAGCGCATTGAGCCAAAGTGTATAGGCGATCCCACCCTCCGCCAAAAGACGGCAGAAGGACGGGGCCCCCCTTTATTGCTCATGCGATTCGATATTCAGATCCAATAAGGGATAAGCGAACAGCGCACGATAAAATAGAAGGGTATGGGTACGTGGATCTCTGGCATCATGCGCAGCTGGTCCTTTCCTATCGGGCACATAGGAAGGGCCCATGTGCGGGTGCATCTTTCTTTCCTGTTTCTTCTGCTGTTCATCTGGATGACCGAGGCGGCCACTCTGCGCAGCTCAGGGGTGGCCCGAAGCCTGGCGCTGACCGCCATCGTCTTGGGTTCAGTGGTTGTGCACGAGCTGGCGCATGGGCTGGCCGCCATTCGCCGCAACCTTCCTCCGCGAGTGCTGATTCTGCTTCCTATAGGCGGGATCACGCTGGTCGATGACGCCAACCAAAAACAGCAGGATCCAAGCGGCGAGTTGCCGGTTGCGCTGGCCGGACCGCTGGCGAATTTGCTGCTGGCATTTGTCGGCGCGAGCATCGTGCTGGCGTTAATGCCGGACGCCAGGTTGTGGACTCCGCCTCTCGTCTACGCCGGCAATCTGCTGCGCAGTTTCGTGTGGGTGAATGCCTTCCTCTGCGCGTTCAATCTGCTTCCGGCCTACCCCACCGACGGCGGACGCATTCTGCGGGGGCGGCTGGCGAGACACAATAACCTGGTGCCAGCCACGCGGCGAGCAGTGAGCGTAGGGCAGCTATTTGCGATGGTGTTCATCTTCGCGGGCATCTGGAACACCTGGCTGATGGTGGCTGGCTTCTTCCTGTTCCTGGCAGCACAGCTAGAGGAGCGCTCCATCCTGTTCCAGTCGGTAATGGAGAATCTGCGGCTGGAAGATGTGATGCTGACCGATTTTTCCACTCTCTCGCCTGCCGACACCCTCGAAGACGCGCTGGCGAAGGCGGTGCACACGCTACAGGATGATTTTCCTGTCATCCGCGGCAGCGACATGGTGGGCGTGGTGTCACGCCAGAAGATCATGACCGAGCTGCGCTCGCAGGGAAATGGTTACGTGCAGACGGTGATGAATCGGATGTTTGAAGCAGCGCAGCGCACAGAATCTCTCGCTTCAGGGCTGCGCAAGCTGAGCCGCCGAGGATTGAGCCTGATTCCTATCGTGGATGAGGGACGGCTGGTGGGCATCGTAACCTTTCAGAACCTGATGCACAGTATTCGTCTACTGGCGGAGTCGAAGAAGCTGCGGCGAGGGGAGTCGCCAGAGAACCGGGGATAAGCTGTAAACGGGAGGTTCAAGGCTGAAAAGTAACCTCGAGTCGGGGGGGTTTGGACCGCAAGATCCGTCGACTAGACGCGAGCTGCACGGGGAGAACCTGGGGCACGATGAATTGTGGAACTACCCCACCCTAGCCAAAGAACGGTTAGAGTGGGGCAGCCTCAAGTCTGCTTTCTGCAGCGTAGAACAGTAGTCTGAGACCGCCCTCGCGCCTGGAATCGCCATTTCTGCTAACATCTCCAGCTTTGCTGCGTCTAGTTCTAGAACTTGATCCCTGCCTACGATGTCCCTAGGAGCATAAGTCATGCCTGCCAAGAAGTTACTGCGCTCGTATCTGTATGTCCTCATAGCACTGCCCGTTTTCTCCAGCTTTGGCTGGTCACAAGGCGCGACGTCCAAGGCTGCAGCGAAGCCGGCGGTTCAGGTGGCCACGAAGGTAAAGACCGATAGTGCGCTGCCCACAATTCCATACGAAAAATACAAGCTTAAGAATGGCCTGGACGTGATCCTTTCAGAGGATCACCGGCTGCCGCTGGTCGCCGTGAATCTTTGGTATCACGTGGGGCCTGCCAACGAACGGCCGGGCCGCACGGGATTCGCTCATCTGTACGAACACATGATGTTCGAAGGTTCGAAGAACGTGGGTGCCAAAGCTCACTTCCGCTACCTGGAAGGCGCAGGGGCAAGCGACATCAACGGCACGACTGAATTTGACCGCACGAATTATTTTGAGACGTTGCCCTCGAATCAACTGGAACTGGCGCTGTGGCTGGAGAGCGACCGCATGGGCTACCTGCTCGACACCGTGGATCGCGAGAAGCTGGCCAATCAGCGGGACGTGGTTCGCAACGAACGTCGCCAGAGCATTGAGGGCGCACCCTACGGCCTGGCCGAGGAGGAGGTCTACCATCAGCTGTTCCCCAAGGGTCATCCGTATTACGCCTACGTGATGGGCTCGCATGCTGACATTGAAGCGGCACGTATAAATGACATCCGCGAATTCTTCAAGCAGTACTACTCTCCGAACAACTGCAGTCTCGCCATCGTGGGTGACTTCGATAAGGCGCAGACCAAGGCGTTGGTGGAGAAGTATTTTGGTTCGATCCCTGCAGGTCCGCCGGTTCCGAAAATCCAGGCGACCACGCCACCAATTACCTCCGAGCGCCGCGTGACGGTCACGGATCAGGTCGAATTACCTCGGGTGTACATGGCCTGGCTGGGCACGCCTATTTTCAAGCCCGGCGATGCCGAAGCTGATCTGCTGGCCCGCATTCTCGGGGGAGGAAAATCCAGCCGTCTGTATAAGAAGCTGGTTTATGAGAAGGAGATCGCCCAGGACGTGCAGGCCTCGAACAGCTCCCTAATTCTGGGCTCGGTGTTTGAAATCCAGGCTACGGCAAAGCCGGGGGTGAAGCCGGAAGAGCTGGAAAAGGCTATCAACGAAGAGATTGAAAATCTGCGCGCCAACGGGCCGACGCAAGCGGAACTGGAACGCGCCCGCAACACGACCGAAGCCCAGATGATTCATCAGCTCGAGCGGCTGGGAGGCTTCGGCGGAGTGGCCGACCGCTTGAACCAGTACAACCATTATCTCGGCGATCCCGGATACCTGCCCAAAGACCTTGAACGCTACAACCAGGCTACGGCTGCGAGTGTCCATGAGATTGCCAGCGAAGAATTGAAGCCCAACGCTCGCGTGGTGGTTTACGGGGTGCGGGGAAAGAAGGTGGTCAACGACGTTCCCAAAACGCCGGCCGAGCAGGAGGAAAAAGAATCGCAGGGCGGACCAGTTGTGGCGAGCAACTCTCCCAAGGAGCCGTGGCGTGCCAACCCACCTAAGCCCGGTCCGCTATCGAAGCTCACCCTGCCCACACCTGAGAGTTTCACGCTTCCGAATGGGCTCACCGTGATGCTGGTGGAGCGTCACAGTCTGCCCATCGTTTCTGCGAATCTTGTGGTCCTGGCCGGGAGCGAAGCAAATCCGCCAGACAAACCGGGACTGGCATCGTTCACCGCGGCGATGCTGGATGAGGGCACGAAGAAGCGTCCGGCGCTGAAGATCGCCGAGGATGCCGACCAGATTGGAGCCACCATCGGTACGGTACCGAGCGTGGACTCGACGTCTGTCACCATCCGTTCCCTGACCAAGAATGCGGACGCGGCCTTTGAGCTGTTTTCGGATGTCGCACTCGATCCTGCTTTCGATTCGAAGGAAATCGAACGCTTGCGCTCACGGCGCGTAACCTCCGTCATTCAGCAGAAGGATGAGCCTTCCCTGACGGCGCGGCGGGTTATGTATCACCTGCTGTATGGGCCTGGGAATCCGTACGGATACGTTGAGCTTGGTACCGAGGAGTCAAACAAAGCGATCACGCGCGACGAGATGGTGAAGTTCTGGCAATCGCAATATACGCCGGCTAATTCGGCGCTGGTGATTACCGGAGATCTCACCCAGGAGCAGGCGCGTGCTCTAGCAACCAAGTATTTCGGCGGTTGGAAGAGCAGCGGCGCCAAGCACCAGCCGGTGACGGTAAAGAACACATTGCAGAGGAGCATCTTTGTAGTCGATAAGCCCGATGCTCCGCAGACGGAGTTGCGCATTGTCACGCTGTCAGTGGCCCGGTCCAACCCCGACTACGTGCCGCTGGAGGTCATGAACATGGCACTGGGAGGATTGTTCTCCAGCCGCATCAACATGAACATCCGTGAAAAGCACGGGTACACGTATGGAGGATTTTCTGTGTTCGCCTATCGCCGTGCGGTCGGGCACTTCGTGTCAGGGGGAAGCATCCGAACGGATGTAACTGCTCCGGCGGTGAAGGAGATCTTCAACGAGATCGAGGGAATTCGCGAAGCGCCGATCAGTGCAGAGGAATTGGCTATGGCCAAAGGGGCGATAGCACTCTCGTTGCCGGCACTGTTCGAGACTTCGACGGTGATGGCAGCCACAGTGGGCCAGCTGTTTGTTTATGATCTGCCACTCGATTATTACCAAACGTTGCCTGCCAAAATCGACGCCGTTACTACGGCCGATGTGCAGAAAGTAGCGCAAACATGGCTGGTGCCGGAGTCGATGGTGATCGTGGCGGTGGGTGACCGCGCCAAGATCGAACCCGAGTTGAAGAAGCTGGACCTCGGCACGGTTGCAGCCGTTGATTATGAGGGCAATCCGGTGAAGGCTACGGCGGCGAGGGCGAAGTAGGGGAGCGAGGCGAAAGCGAGCAAAGGCCAATGATTCGGTTGCTCTATGGCCAGCTCTTAGCCGATTTTCAACTGCAGATCCCTCGGCCGCCGTTGGCGGCCTCGTGATGACAATCATGAGAACTCCTTGAGCGGCTCATTCCCACTCAAGCCAAAAGCAGGCTTGAGTGGGGCACCTGCGCCGCCTCCGGCGCCCTCGTGATGACAATCCCGGTCAAAATGCCATAATGGAAGTGGAGAATCCTGCTTCCGTGAGCTGCGAAATCTGCCACACCCGCAAGGAGAAGCGCTTTTGCCCGGCGGTGCACGGCCGCATCTGTTCCACTTGCTGCGGCACGGAGCGCGAGGTGACGCTGGACTGTCCGCTCGACTGCCCTTACCTGCAACAGGCGCACCGCAACGAGAAGTTGCGCACGGTGGAGGAGGTGGGGCGGGAAGCGCTGATGACGGAGGTAGAGATCCCGGAACAGTTTGTCTATGACCGGGAGCCGCTGATTCTGGGACTCGGGTACACCATAGCCCAGGCGGCGCATGCAGACAGATCCTTACAGGACCGTGAGGCTATAGCCGCGTTGACTGCGCTGGCCAAGGGTTTGCAGACGCGCGTGGAATCGGGATTGGTGTATGAGGAACGGTCCGCGAGCCTTCCGCAACAAGCCCTGGTGGATCAGCTGCGCAAGATGCTGGATCAGTATCGCGAAGTGGAGGTCAAGAACCAGGGCTACTCCTCGCTACGCGACAGTGATGCGCTTCAGGCTGTGGTCTTCCTGATGCGGCTTGGGCTGATGCACACCAATGGGCGTCCTAAGTCGCGGGCGTTTCTGGATTTTCTGTTGCGTCAATTTCCTGAGCAGAAGTCGGCGATTGCTGCACCGGGAGAAGCGCGGCAGATTGTGATGCCATAGAGTTTTCGAATACCCCTGTCGCCCCAACGGCAGCAAGACCGGGACTCCCACAGCTGAGATGCCCCAGTCCCTCCCCATGCTTCTCACGAAGAGCTAAACACCGGGTCTTTCGACTCGGGCCGGGACCGGTGTGTCCGGCCCTCGCTCAAGATGACAATGAAAGAGTCTCGCGGGAGGTCTGCTCAGCTTTTGTTTCAGGTCTCCAACTTGCGCACAATTGGCGGGCCGGGGCCGAGCATGTCGCGTAGCTCGCGGATGGTTTGTTTGAAGATAGGGTGACGAACCTCCGGGGCGATCTCCGCCAGCGGCTCGAGCACGAAGCGGCGTTCGTGCATCGCAGGATGGGGGATGACCAGGCGCGGATCGTCCACGACCGAACCGCCGAAGAGCAGAATGTCGATGTCGATGACGCGCGGCCCCTTGGGCTGAAGGCGGCGCCTTCCCATCGATTGTTCGATCGAGAGCACTGCAGAAAGGAGCTGGCGAGGCATGCGCTCGGTCTCCAGCGCAACCGCACAGTTCAGGAACCAGGGCTGACGGACGAACTCGACAGGTTCTGTCTCGTACAAAGAGGAAACCGCCTTCACATCGCCTAGTTGGCGCAAATACTCAACGGCCGTACGCAGGTTGCCTTCGCGATCTCCCATATTCGAGCCGAGCGAGAGATAGGCGGTCTTGCGCACGAGGACCATTTGACCACAGAGGATACAGAGGACCAGAACACGAACGACGAATGCGCTGTGCCTGAACCCTCATCATTCTGCTTTCGCCGAGTTACACTTGGCAGCTCGGCAGGAGGTGTGTCGTGTTTTGGTCTTATCTGGGGTTTGCCCGGTTTTGCCGAATCGCATTCTGGTCCGTGCTTTTCTTTGCGCCGGCGGTGGGTGCGCAACAAAAAGCAGTCTCGCCGGCGTCGATCAATCCTTCCAAGCTGGTAGATCTCAGCTACACGTTCGACGAGAAGACGATCTACTGGCCCAATGCCGAAGGTTTTGAGAGGCATGTCGATCATTGGGGCCCGCGCGAGGATGGAGGGTGGTACGCGGCAGCGCATTTCTCGGCGGCAGAGCATGGTGGCACGCACATGGACGCCCCCATTCACTTCGCCAAGGGGAAACGCACTTTGGACCAGATTCCGGTGTCGCAACTGGTAGCGCCGGCGGTGGTGATCGACATCAGCGACAAGTGCGCAGGGCACCCCGATTACCTGCTTCAACCTGCGGATGTAGATGCGTGGGAGAAAGTGCACGGCCGCGTGCCCGCTGGATCGATCGCGCTGGTGCGCACCGGCTGGGGCAAGTTCTGGCCGGATAAGAAGCAGTACATGGGAACGGATGTAAAAGGGGACACCGCGCATCTCGATTTCCCCGGCATTGGGCCGGAAGCAGCCAAGCTGCTGGTGTCGCGAGGAATTGTTGGAGTCGGACTCGACACGGCGAGTATGGACTATGGACGGTCAAAGGATTTTCCGACACATGGGGTCATCAATGGCGCTGATCTGTATGGGTTGGAGAATGTGGCCAACATGGAGAAGCTGCCGGCGACTGGAGCTACCCTTATTGCACTCCCAATGAAAATCGGCGGCGGGACAGGAGCGCCTACGCGAGTTGTGGCAGTGCTGCCCTAGAGTACGATCAAACAGGACTCGCGGAAGTGGACTCGATGGCAGAAGCTGTAACGGCCGGCGACTCCTCGCTGGTTTCTTCCCACAGGCTGGAATCGCGGAGCAGGCGCGATACCAAGGCGGTGTGCATGGCGTGGCCAGCGCGATTGGCGACCACGCGGCCGATGATGCGGCGTCCCAGGAGCGCAAGGTCGCCGATCAGGTCCAAGACTTTGTGGCGAACAAATTCGTCGGGGTAGCGAAGCGGCCCATTGACCACGGCTTCGTCATCGAGGACGACGACGTTGTCGAGCGAGGCCCCGCGGATCAGGCCCATGCTTCGCATCTTGGCTTCGTCGCGAGTAGAGCCGAATGTGCGGGCAGCCGCGATTTCCCGGCGGAATTGGCCGTCGCTGAGATCGACCTCATAGGTTTCCCGGCCAATAAGCGGGTGAGCAAAATCGATGGTGTAGGAGACGGTGTATCCGCAGCCGGGGGAGACGCTAATGAACTTGTCGCCTTCCACCAGTGACAGCTCCCTGCGAATGCGATAGTAGGTGCGCGGCCGCCGCTGGCGGCGGAGGCCTACGCGATCGATCATCTCCATAAATGGCCGGGCGCTGCCGTCAAGAATCGGGAGCTCCAAGTTATCGAGCTCGATGATGGCGTTATCGACGCCGGCTCCCACGAGGGCCGCCAGGACGTGCTCGGTAGTCGAGATCAGCACGCCTTTTTTCATCAGGCTGGTAGCGTAGCTGACACGAGCGACATTGCGGCTGGTGGCTTCGATCTCGAATCCATCGAGATCGGTGCGGCGAAACAGGATGCCTGTACCGGCACTGGCCGGCAGCAGGCGCATGTTCGCCTTCACGCCACTGTGCAGACCAATCCCGTGACATTCGACGGCATCGCGGATTGTCTGCTCGTAGGTCAAAGCGGGGGAATAAAGCCCTAGTACTACATAAGATTAACCCAGCTCTGCAAAGAAGGTGTGTGGCAGAAAGTGCACACTTCGTGGAATTTCAGGCGCAAATACTCAAGATGGTAACGGCGGGTGGTTTAAGGGACGTAAGCTCAAGCTGTGAGCTCCAGTCGACAGGAAACCGTGACAAACAGTGTGAGGCAATATGAAGTTCCAGTTGCGACACGTCAGCGTCCGGGTTGAAGAAGATGTGGCCGGTTGCGCGCGCGCCTGACCGCCCGCCGCGAGATCAGCGTCTCGCGTCTACTGGGTGATCTGCTGAAAGAGCGTATGCAGCAGGAGAACAACTACGACCGCGCGAGGTGCCGAGCCCTAACGCGAAAGCCCTTCATGCGAACTGGCGGCCACTACCTCTCGGGTGAAGAGGCGGATGACCTGCACAGTCTTCGTCGACACTAAGGTGCTGATTTACGCGATCGACCCTTCGGAAGATTTCCGAGTGATCAAAACTTCGCGGGAGTAATTGTCATCAACCCGTTCGAGCGCGATCCAGAGTCTGTTAGCTAATAACGGATCCAACTCGTACCTTCTCGAGCCAACGCACGGCGGTATCTGCGATCAATGATTGCGGAACTTACGTCGACTTGCATGAGAGCATCCGTCAGAAAAGAATAGCAAGGAACTCTTTATGCATTCGGAATGAACGGCGCGGCTGTCAAAACTGAGGTCGAGCGAAGACCCGATTTGGCGGAGCTAGGCTGCGCCTGAACGGACGAGACGTTTGTTCCCACAGGAGCACCGTTTCCACACGAGATTGCGGAACAACATCTTATGCACCAATCGCGCGGCAGTTAGATGAGAGACACTTGACAGAAGGCATCGTGAGTTCTCACATTAGCGCGGCACTGAATTTTTGCGTGGTGAGTTTTTTCACCACGCGAGAATCTTCGTGCTAGCATGCTAGTCGGTTCAGGCAACGAGACACTGCTTTAGGTTCTGTGCAAATCCGGGTTTTCTGCCGTGCTTCTCGCAACATCGCCGCAGGATATGCAATTCGCGGCCGGATACTCGGAAGCAGATTAGATCGTCTTGAGTGAGTCCGCGTGGACTCTGACCAGCCGGAAGAAGCCAGCGCAATGAAAACGGCGAATGCGGGACTGCAGGGCTGGCTGTCCCATGCCGGTCATCACGGGAAATATTTCCGGCCCGCCTGTGGATTCAGCACGGTTCTGAGTCGCAGGTGCGTATTGTTTTAGTGAGCGACTTCGGCGCACGTGGCGCTTGCGGTAAAGCGAATTTCAAATTTTCTTGTTCCACTGACGCATGCAGGACTAATACGACATGGCGAGTACTACGACCAGCATTGACGATCCCTGGGTACAAATTCTCAGCGCCCTGGAAAAGAAAATTAATCGTCACTCCTATGACACCTGGTTGAAGCCTACCCGTTTCAGCCACCAGCAGAATGGAGTGATGTTCATCCGGGTGCCCACGCCGGAGTTCCGCGACATTGGCGACAAGTACGGCGACCTAATCCAGGAAGCCATCGACAATCTTGGAATGGACTTCAATGACGTGAGGTTCATCACGGCAGAGGATTCCCGTCCTCCGGCTTCGGCAACACCTGTGCGTCACGACGGAGGCTTCTCGAACTCGACGCATGCGGTTGGGCAAACTGCTAAGCAGACCCGCTTTGACTGGGACGGAGCGGCGCAACTCAACCCCAAGTACACGTTCGAAGCCTTCGTCATCGGTTCGGGAAATCAGTTCGCGGCAGCCGCGGCCCGGGCAGTGGCAGAAAATCCTTCGAAAGCCTACAACCCGTTGTTCCTGTACGGCGGTGTGGGTATGGGCAAGACCCACCTGATGCAGGCCATCGGTCATGAGGTGAAAAAGCGCAGTCCGCAATATTCCATCTGCTATCTCTCCAGCGAGCGCTTCACCAACGAGATGATCAACTCTCTACGCTACGACAAGATGTCGAGCTTCCGCGATAAGTTCCGCAATGTCGACATGCTGCTGGTGGACGACATCCAGTTTCTGGCGCAGAAAGAACGGACCCAGGAGGAGTTCTTCCATACCTTCAATGCGCTGCATGAGTCGATGAAGCAGATCATTATCGCGAGCGACCGGCCGCCGAAAGAGCTGGCGGAAATCGAAGACCGGCTGCGAAGCCGCTTCGAATGGGGCTTGATCGCCGACATTCAGCCTCCCGATCTGGAGACCAAGGTCGCCATTCTGCAAAAGAAAGCGGAACTGGAGAGAGTGCTGATTCCCACCGACGTGGCGCTGTTCATTGCTTCCAACATTCGCTCCAACGTACGCGAGTTGGAAGGGGCGCTGATCCGGCTGATCGCTCATTCCTCGCTGATTGGAACTGAGATCACGCTGCCCTACGCCCAGCAGGTGCTAAAGAATTTCATCGACTCCCAAACCCGCAAGGTGTCGATTGACGCCATCCAGAAGTCCGTAGCCGAGCAGTTTGGGTTGCGGGTACAGGAGATCAAGGCGAAGAACAACTCCCGGGCCATCGTGTATCCGCGGCAGATTGCCATGTACTTAGCGAAGCACCTGACCGATGCGTCGCTGCCGGAGATTGGGCGGCAGTTTGGCGGCAAGCACCATACCACCGTCCTGCATTCCATTGAAAAAATCGAGGAAGTACGCAAGGCGGACAAAGATTTGAACAGGATGCTGAACAAGCTGACTGAGATCTTGAGCGGGTAACAATAGGGTTTTCGATAGCCGATTCACCCCAACGCGGAACATGAGCTCGATTTCCCTGTGGAGCCTTTGTGAAAAGTGTGCAAGAAACCAGCCCGAGTAGTGAAGAGTTGGCGGAATTAGGGGGAGTTTCAGCCCGGGGCTGGATTTTTACGGGATTCAGGATAGGGGCAAGTAGTTGGGACGGATGCTGCTTAGCAAAGGTTTCCACATTTCCTACGCCATCCTCTACTACTTCTCTACGGCTGTCTGATTGAATTATCCTAATGATATATAAGTAAGTCCGTAGCCAGCTTCAAGAAGTACCTGGCCGTGCCAGGGCCCTTGCGCGCACTCTGACGGCAGCGGGCTTAGGAGACTGCGATATGGAGATCACCGTCAGTAAGTCTGACCTCCTGAAGGAACTTAGCGCCACGCAGGGCGTGGTCGAACGCAAGACCACGATTCCCATTCTTTCGCATTTCTTATTCGAAGCAACTGGCGACAAGCTTTCCCTCACCGCAACCGATCTTGACCTCGGACTTCGCACCTGCTGTCCCGCAAAGGTGAAAAAAGAGGGCTCCTGCACGATCCCCGCCCGCAAGCTCTACGACTATGTGAAATTGCTCCCTGACGGCGATATCACAATCAAGCTGCTGGACAATCACTGGGTCAATATTCGTCTGGGGCGGTCCAACACGAAGATGGTGGGAATGGCACGCTCTAATTTCCCCAGCTTACCTGTGTTTCCCACCAGCGGTGTAATCCGCATTCCGGCGCAGGTGCTGCACACCATGATCGCCAAAACCATCTTTGCCATATCAAACGAGGAATCCCGCTACACCCTGAACGGCGCTTTGATGGTGCTGAAGCCAGAATCGATCACCATGGTAGCTACCGACGGACATCGCCTGGCACACATCGAGAAGGCTCACGAAAGCTTTCCCGATGTTTCGGATTTGAAAACGCTGGTCCCCAAGAAGGCTATGGCCGAGCTGAATTCGCTACTCCAGGCGAATGAAGATCAGACGATTGAGTTTGCGCGTGATGAATCGACGCTGTTCTTCCGCATAGGAAACCGGGTGCTCACTTCACGTCAACTGACCGGCCAGTTCCCGAATTATGAAGCCGTGCTGCCCAAGGACAACACCAAGCAGGTGACGGTACGGAGTGAGGATATTTCTGGCGCCATCCAACGCGTGGCGCAGTTTGCCGATGAGCGCTCGGGAGCGATCAAGCTGCGGCTGGACAAGGGAGTGATGACGGTTTCGTCTTCGTCGGCGGACACGGGAGAGTCGGAAGATACGATTGAGACGGCTTACCAGGCTGAGCCCATGGTGATCGGATTCAATTCCGGATATCTGCTGGACTTCTTCAAAGCAAGCAGCGGCGGCGACATCCGGTTGGAGTTCAAGGATGCGCAGTCGGCAGGCCAGTTGCGTCCGGAAGAGAATGGCGATGTGGATTTCAAATATCGCTACATCGTGATGCCGATGCGGATCTGAAGGCGATTTCCTGATCGTCAGCCCCTATCCCAATTTGGGCGCATATTCGTTGTTTGAGTGAGGACTATCCTTCCGCCGCTTTTCCCGGATTGACGTAAACCAAGTGACGTTTTAGGCTCGCAATCCACAAAATTCGAGCTCTGGAGGCAACATGAAAGGCTTCCGGGAATTCATACTGCGCGGCAATGTAGTGGATCTGGCGATTGGGGTGGTGATTGGTGCAGCATTTGGCACGGTGGTTACCGCCTTCGTGAAGGATTTGCTTACTCCGCTGATCGCGGCGATTGTTAAGAAGCCGGATTTCTCCGCGTTTTCCTTTGAGATCAATGGCGCCAAATTTCTCTATGGCGACTTTTTCAATGCAGCCATTTCCTTTCTGCTGATAGCGCTGGCTGTCTACTATTTTGTGGTGCTGCCGGTGAATGTCCTGATGGACCGGTTCAAGAAAGCGCCGCCATCGGATCCAACAGTCCGGTCGTGCCCGGAGTGCTTGAGTGCGATTCCTGTAGAGGCACGTCGCTGCTCGCACTGCGGGCAAGCGGTGGCGCCGGCACGCGCGGCATGAGCGGCTGAGCCCTTGTTTTAGAAGAGCGGGTACCCGGCGGTTGTCGAATCACATGGTTCACGCCCGTCGTGAGTACGCGGGAATCGCTTGGAGGAACGCTGAGATGTCCCGCAAAGCCATACTCCTTACGCTTGCGCTGGCGGTTGCCGGTTGCCTTCAGGCGTGGGCAAGATCCGATGTTGAGGATAAAGTGCGCTTCGGGCAGAGCATCACGGTAGCGTCTGGGGAGAAGATCGGCGATGCGGTTTGTTTTGGTTGCTCGGTCCGGATTGAGGGTGAAACCGGCGACGTGGTGGTGTTTGGCGGAAGCGTTTCCGTCAACGGCAGGACTGCTGACGTGGCTGTTTTCGGAGGCTCAATCGAACTGGGGCCTCAGGCGGACGTGCGCGGAGACGTGGCGGTGGCAGGGGGCGAAGTCCACCGTGATCCGGCCGCGCGCGTGAAGGGCGATGTGCAGAACCTGCCAGGCAAGGCAATGTTCGGCATTGGCGGGGTAGGGATGCTGTTCCTGTTCTCACTACTAGGGGCGATTCCGCTCGCGCTGCTTCTTACCCTGCTCGCGTTTCTGATTCTTAAAGAGCCGCGGGTGAATGTCATGGCCAACGCCGCCAAAACGCAAACCGGCGCGGTGCTGCTAGCGGGCTTGGCAGTAGTGGTTGCCATGGTGCTGTTATGCGGATTAGCGATCCGGGTGGGGCACAGCCTGCGTGTGTTGATGTTTATTGTGTGCTTGGGCTTCGTGGTCACGCTAGTTGTCGGTTACACCGGGTTGAGTTCGTGGATCGGACGGCAGCTGGCGAAGAATGCACAGCCGCTGGCGGTGGTGCTGGTTGGCGCGGTCGCGATCTGCATCCTGCAGGCAATCCCGCTGATTGGTGGGATTGCGTTTGTGGTGTTTGTCCTGCTGGCGCTGGGATCGGCGGTGTTTACCGGGTACGGCAGCGCGCAGGACTGGTTTCGCACAAGAGTGGGGTGAGCAATCAAGTTGTCAACGGCGAATTTCCGAGTTGGCCATCATGGGGGAGCAAAGTTGTAATGACTGCCTAGTTCTTAGCCCCGGTGATCGCAAATGCGATAGCTGCTATATGTGTTCGCTTCGCTGTCCGATTTGAATTACCGCCGGCGTGGCCTCTGTTTGGCGGATACAGACCGAATGATGACGCTACCCCGCCCCGTTGCCGGCAGCGGGTTTTCGCAAAACTCACAGCGGACAAGGGGTCAATTCCATGTCGCACTCTTATTCCAGAGCGTTGATCACCTGCACCGCTGTGGTGAGATCCGCGCCGGTAGCCGATTGGTATTTCTTCACTGCGTCAATTCGTTGGCCCTGACCGACAAGCGTCTTCAGTTGGGTCAGTAACGGGTCCTTTATTTCGGACGCCAGCTCGCGAGCGTGCTCTCTCTGTGCCCTTCCCTTTTCGAGGTTCTCGCGAAACAACCTGGCACCTTCCGCATTGGCACAGGGATAAACAAGGAACCATTCCCCGTTGTTTGCCGCAATGGTGCGAATGATGGTCACTGAGCTGTTCGGGCGAGGCTCCCAGTTGATCTGAACCTGGTAGCTGGGGTGCACCGGATACTTGAATGCCCGCGGAGGAGCTCCGGGAACCACCATCTCGTGTTCGACGGGCGTTATTGAAATGTCATATTTGCCGCGCGGCGCTTCCTCAACATCGTGGTTGATGAGGAAATCAAAGTACTCGCGATTGGAAGCATTGATGCAAGCCAGGAGCTGCGGGTGAAGCAACTGCCGGACGCGGGTGGGATCCTTCGATTGCACCGCAGCGATGTAATTCCTGGCAAATTGCTGCCGCGCCGAATCGGCCGTGGTCCCGGTCTGTGCTGCGACTGGGATGACCAGTGGGCAGCTTGCGTAGAGGAGCATTGCGGAGGCGAAGAGGGCGATTCGGGTTTGCGTGCGCATGATGCCATGATGCACGAGCGTCCAATTCCATGCAGGCGTGAAACTGCGCAGGAACCTGACCTGACACCGGGCCCCGAGAGATCTGAAGATATCGATACGGCTCGTTCCTCTCTGGCAGTGCAGGGAGATCGTTTTATTGCGGAATCCTGCAGGATGCCTCTGCATCTCTTCCGAGTATTGTGCGCACCCTAGGAATGATTGGCGGGCTTGGGCCCGAGTCCACGATCGACTATTACCGGTTTATCCTCGCGCGCTATCGCGAACGTAAGCCGGATAGCGGGTATCCCCACGTAATCATCAACAGCCTTGACGTCGATAAAGGTATCGCCCTCCTTGATGCAGGGCAGCTTGAGGAGCTGGTTGAATACCTTGCCACTGGCATAGAGGTGCTGGTGCGCGCCGGTGCGGAGTTTGGTTGTATCGCGGCAAACTCGCCGCATCTGGTCTTCGATGAGGCCCAACGCCGTTCGGCAATACCGCTTCTCAGCATCGTTCGCGCCACAGCCGATCACGCAAGGTCACTCGGTTTGAAGAAGGTGGGGCTGTTTGGGACCGGATTTACCATGCGAGCGAATTTTTACCCGGAGGAGTTCCGGCGGGCGGGTATTGCCATGGTCCGGCCAAAGGAAGGAGAACAGGAATTCATCCACCGAAAGTACATAGGTGAATTGCTGAAGAATAAATTTCTGCCGGAAACCAGGACGGAGATTGTGCGCATCGCGCAAAGGATGGTGAACGAGGACGGGATCGAGGCGGTGGTGCTCGCAGGGACGGAACTGCCGTTGTTATTGCGTGACGCAGGTTTAGGCCTCAAGATTCTGGATACAACTGTGATTCACGTCGAAGCCATCGTTGACGAGTTGCTGCTGTGAACTTGGCACCATTTCACGACGCCCATCCTCCGCCAGAAGCAGCGGAAGGGCGGGTCAAACTCTAATCGAGTTCTTCACTGCTTTGACTGCATTGAAGCCCAGGTATTGCTCAAAGTGCGTTCTTTCGACGAAATCCGCGGGTCTCGCCATTGGCCAGTTTTGTTCCTCGTAAATAACTGAACACGAAAGCTTTATGCGATCAGCCAGCTCCCAAAGAAAGGCTCCCGTGTGGTAAAATTTGATTAGGTCTGAGGGCACTAAATTACTGAAATTTCAAGCAGTTGAATGCCCGGAGAACGCTTCCCGGAAACGATTTTTCTGTCCGACGACCGCGAAATAGCCGCCTCGGCGCCCCAGCCGTCAGGCCAGTGATGTGCGGGGTCAGTTTAAGTCCGAGGTCCCCGGATGCCGCAGCTTGCCGCAGCGATTTGCGCTGCGTGCTCGACAGTTCCGCACCATGGTGCGGTCTGATAAGCGCGTGCGGGGGCACGATGGGAGTTCGATGCCCGCCAAAGAGATTCGCAGCGAAACAGTGCTCGCCGAAGAGAACGAAATCACCACGACAAGCAAGAACGACAAGCCGGCCAGCAAGAACGGTAACGGAACCGAAGCCGACTACACTGCCGAGTCGATCAAGGTGCTCGGTGGCATGGAAGCAGTGCGCAAACGGCCGGCGATGTATATCGGATCGACGGGCGAGCTGGGATTGCACCACCTGGTTTACGAAGTGGTGGACAACTCGGTGGACGAAGCGCTCGCCGGTTATGCTTCGCGAGTCGATGTCACCATTCATATCGACAACTCAATCACCGTGATCGATGACGGCCGCGGCATCCCCGTCGATGACATGGTGGTTGACGGCGAAAAACTTCCCGCGGCGCAGGTGGTAATGACCACATTGCACGCCGGGGGCAAGTTTGACAGCTCGACGTACAAGGTCTCTGGCGGTCTGCACGGCGTTGGCGTCTCTTGCGTGAATGCCCTAAGCGAGGAACTGAATCTCGAGATCTGGCGCAACGGCTTCACTTGGGAGCAGTCCTATTCCAAGGGCGACCCGACGACGAAACTGAAGAAGACCGGCAGCGCGGGGCGTAAGGTTGGAACGAAGGTGAACTTCCGGCCCGATCGCGGGATCTTCACGGTCGTCGAGTATAACTTCGATACGCTGGCGCAGCGGCTGCGCGAACTGGCCTTTCTCAACAAGGGCCTGGTGATCACGCTCACTGACGAGCGCACCACCGATCCCAAAACCGGCGAAGCCAAGAAGCTGGAATTCAAGTACAACGGCGGCATCGCCGAATTCGTGAAGCATCTGAACCGCGGCAAGAACGTTCTGCACGACAAGCCGATCTATATGGAGGCAACGCGCGACGGCGTGGAGATGGAGATTGCCATCCAGTACAACGATGGCTACTCGGAGAACGTCTTCAGCTTCGCCAACAACATCAACACGGTGGATGGCGGCACGCATCTTTCCGGATTCCGCACGGCGCTCACGCGCACGATCAACTACTACGGACAGCAGCTTGGGTTGTTCAAGGACGTCAAGGAAAATCTGACGGGCGATGACGTGCGCGAAGGATTGGTGGCGGTGATCAGCGTGAAGCTGTCGCAGCCTCAGTTCGAAGGTCAGACCAAAGGCAAGCTGAATTCCGATATCGCGGGCACGGTACAGGCCTTCCTGAATGAGCGCCTGGGCGCCTATTTCGAGCAGAATTCAACTGCAGCGCGAAAGATCATCAACAAGGCGATTGAAGCGGCGCGGGCGCGAGAAGCGGCGCGAAAGGCGCGCGACCTCACGCGGCGCAAGGGAGCGCTGGATGGAGGCGGGCTGCCGGGAAAATTGGCGGACTGCTCCGAGCGGCAGCCAGAGCGTTGCGAGCTGTTTCTGGTGGAGGGGGAATCCGCGGGCGGCACCGCCAAGCAGGGACGCGACCGGCGATTCCAGGCGATTTTGCCGTTGAAGGGCAAGATTCTGAATGTCGAGAAGGCGCGCTACGACAAGATGCTGAGCCACGAAGAAATCCGCGCCATGATCACGGCGCTGGGGACCGGGATCGGCAAAGATGACTTCGTCGCTGGCAAGCTGCGCTACGGCAAGATCATCCTGATGACCGACGCCGACGTGGATGGCTCGCACATCCGCACTTTGTTGCTGACGTTTTTTTTCCGCCACATGCAGGAGCTGATCAAGCGCGGCAATGTGTTCATTGCACAACCGCCACTGTACTCGATACGCAAAGGCAAATCGCACCAGTACATCAAGGACGACCGCGAATTTGTGCGTGTGATGGTGAAGCGGGCAGCAGATGGGCTTATCGTGCGCTACGGCGAAGGCGCGGCCAAGCTGGAAGGGGCGGCGCTGGCGAAGTTCATGACCACGTTGAATGAGTATCTGAGCTTCTTCGACAAGGTAGAAAAGCGGCTGCGCAATGAAGAAGTCACGGAGCTCCTGCCGAGGCTGGATCTGGCGAAGCGTGCTGATTTCGAAGGCGACAAGAAGGAGCCACCAAAGAAAATATCGCAGCTGCAGAAAGAATTGCAGAAGCTGGCCAAGAAACAGGAATTCAAGAAAGTAGAGTCGCGTTTCGATGAAGAGCACAACCTGTGGGAGGTGCTGTTTGTGAACGCGCAGGGCGCGGAACATGTGATCAACTGGGAGGTGGCAAGTTCGCCTGAATATCGGCAGATGCTGGCCAAGTACAAACTGGTCGAGACCTACATGCAGCCGCCGTTCGTGATCGAGGTGAAGCCGCGCGAAGACACCAAGGCCGACAAGGAAGAACTGAGCGACGCCGAGAAGGAAGAACTGGATAAGACGGAAAAGAAGGCTCCCAAGGCCGCAGCGCGGCGCAAGCATGAAACCGAGGTGGTGGAGAAGACCACGGCGCGCGAGCTGTTCGATTACGTGCTTAACGAAGGCAAGAAAGACTTCACCGTTCAGCGATATAAAGGACTGGGGGAGATGAGCGCAACGCAGTTGTGGGATACGACGATGGACCCGGAGCGGCGGACGCTGCTGTCGGTGAAGTTGGAAGATATCGCCGAGTGTGAGGCCATCTTCTCGACGTTGATGGGCGAGGACGTGGAGTCGCGGAGAAAGTTCATCGAGGAGAATGCGCTGGATGTGAAGAATCTGGATATCTGAGTCGCAGAGTTTTGCAGATCGTTCGTGAGCCCGGCCGAAAATGGCCGGGCTTATTGTTTTTTGCAGAAGCTCTTGTTTTCGATAAGGAAGATGCCAAAGGGTCTGCGGTTCAGAAGAAAGGGCTGTTAATCGCGGAACTTTCGCGGTCGTCATGGTGTCGAAAGGGGCATGAAGATGTGGCGAGTTCTGATGCTGACAACCTTGACTTTGGGTCTCGTGGCAAGCGTGTGTGCCCAAGCTTGTCCGGTAGATGATGACGCGGCTGTATCGAGCGGCACCACTGTTCAGGACGTGCAGGGTGAATTCGTGCTCTGGGCGATGCCAATACTCATGCTTGGGCTTACGGCTGGCCTTACGATCATGCTCCGAAGCAAGCAGAAGGAATCTGTTGCCTCGCTTAATCTGTCAAATGGGGACGAGCAACCGGCATTCCCTGATGCTGTGACGATTGAACTGAGTCTACTGGCGCTGGAATTTGATCAGGTAAGCGCGGAGAAAGGTGTAGACGACGAAGTAGCCGCCTTGCGTTGAAGGGGCGCGGCTGTGGCGGCGTTCACAGAGCTTCTGGGATTGGCAGACGATTCGGCTCTTGCGGGCAGCATCTGCTGTGGCGACTGATCACGCAGCGGAGCGGGGCTCCGCCTGAACGGACGAGACGTCCGTTCCCACGCGGTTCTTTAGAACCAAAAGATTCTTCGACCCCCTCCTCCGGCCCCCAAGAAACCAAAGGCGGGTTTGTTGGGGATTCCGCGTGCTCGGCCTTGCTAGGATGACACCCAAGGAAGTGGCACTTTCGGGGATTACCAGAGTTTTGCAAGCACTGATCCAAGCTTACGTTCTTTGTTCGAATGCCGGGAGGAGAGTTATCCGTCCCGGCCTGACGAGGGAGAACATCTGTGAAAAGTCTGATCTGGACAGCCATTATCGCCGTCAGCCTATTTGCCGGCGCTTCCAATGCCATTGCGGAAGAAAATTCGCCTGCATGGCGAAGTACGCAGCAAAGTCCGCCGCAAGGGACGAGTGAAGGGACACAAGAAGCAGGCGGTAACTCGAATTCCCGCAGTGCCTCGCCCGCGCTGACCATCTACAACCAGAATTTTGCGTTGGTAAAAGAGCGCCTGCCGCTGGAATTGACTGCGGGGGTGAACACCATGCGCTTCAGCGAGATTACGTCGCAACTAGAGCCGTCGTCGGTGGTGCTGCGCGACCCCTTGGGTCAACGCTCGCTCCAGGTGCTGGAGCAGAACTATCGCGCCGATCCCATCTCGCAGGAGCTGCTGCTTTCGCTCTATGAAGGCAAGACGATTGATTTTCTGGTGAACCCAGGCGAGCCACAGAAGATGGTGAAGGGAAAGATCATTCGCAGCGGCTACATCCCCAGCCTGGTCCGCTTGGGGCAGTACCAGCAGCCGCAGTATCAGCAGCCGATCATCGAAGTGGATGGTGTGCTGCGCTTCGGATTGCCGGGGCAGCCGCTGTTTCCTGCGCTCACCGGCGACACCATCCTCAAGCCCACGCTCAACTGGCAACTGCGTACGGACAAGCCGGGCCGGTTCGATGCCGAGCTCTCGTACATCACTGGCGGGATGAGTTGGCAGGCGGACTACAACCTGGTCGCGCCTGAGAAGGGCAACACGCTCGATGTGATCGGCTGGGTCACGATCGACAACCGCAGCGGCCGCGTGTTCGAGAATGCGCGCCTGAAGTTGATGGCGGGTGACGTCAACAAGCTACAGCCTGGCGAGCGGGACAACTATGCCCGCACCGCTAAGGCGATGGCAGTCTTGTCGGACGAGCGGCGCGAGGCTGTGACCGAGAAGACGTTCGACGAATATCACCTGTACACGCTGGAGCGCCCGACCACTTTGCACGATCAGGAGGTGAAGCAGGTGGAATTCGTGCGCGCGGCTGGGGTGTCATCCAACCGGCTGTATCTGTACGACGGCGCCAGCTTCGATTGGGCTCGGTTCCAGTACTATTCGCCGGAGCAGTTGCGCGTGGAGCGCGATCTAGGCACACAGACGAACAAGAAGGTCTGGGTAGTACAGGAGTTCAAGAATTCGGAGAAGAATCACCTCGGCATGCCTCTGCCGAAAGGCCGGCTGCGGTTTTATCGGCGCGACAACGATGGCCATCTGGAATTCACCGGCGAGAGCGAGATCGACCACACGCCCAAGGATGAAACGGTGCGAGTGTACACCGGCAACGCCTTTGACCTAGTGGGCGAGCGCAAGCGGACCAACTACGCGATCGACACAAACCGTCGCTGGATCGATGAGTCGTTCGAAATCCGGCTGCGCAATCACAAGAAAGAGGCGGCGACCTTCACCGTGCAGGAGCACCTGTATCGATGTGTGAATTGGCAGATCACGGAAGAGTCGCATCCACACAAGAAGACAGAAGCGCAACGGATGGAGTTTCAGGTGACGGTGCCGCCGGATGGGGAGCAGGTGGTGACGTACACAGTGCACTACACGTGGTAGGGAGGGGTTGTTCAACGGCTCGGAAGCGCAAGCCGTGGACGGATTCAGCGTAACCGTTCTGTCGACATTTACGTGACAGTTTGCTCTTGGACAGGAGTAAGGAAAACGCAAGATCCTTCGACTCCGCGCCCGCGACCCGCAAAAAGCGCGGGTCGGAAAGCAGACAGGCGCGTCGCTCAGGATGACAAATAGAAGAACCTTGATCGGCGCGGCTGAAGCCGCGCCCCTTCAAAGCCACTTACTGGATTAGCGTGCCGTTTCCGTTGCCGTTTGTCTCCTCGGCGGGGATGACCACGGCTGCCGCTACGCGATCGCCTTCTTCCAGCGACAGCAGGCGGACGCCCTGGGTTGAGCGGCCCGCTTCGCGGATCTGCTCGGTCTCGGTGCGGATGATCTTGCCGAACTGGCTAATGATCATCACTTCGGCATCTTCCGTGACCAACATGATGGAGACCACTTTTCCATTGCGCGCCGTGGTCTTCACGTTGATCACGCCCTTACCTCCGCGCGACTGCAGGCGGTATTCGTCCACCGGCGTGCGTTTTCCGTAAGCGTTCTCGGTGACGGAGAGAATCTTGTCGGCAATTTCCTCGGCTTCCTGCTCGCTTTCCGGCTTGGGCGGATGTTTGGGCGTGACTGCCATGCCCACGATGTAGTCGCCTTTGTCCAGATCCATTCCACGCACGCCGAAGGCAGGACGGCCCATGGGGCGGACATCCTCCTCGTCGAAGCGGATGGCCATCCCTTCGTGAGTAGCAAGAAAGATGATCTGGTTGCCGTCGGTGACCTGGGCGGCGACCAGTTCGTCGCCTTTGTCGATGCCGATGGCAATGATGCCGCGGGACATCACATTGCAGAAGTCCTTGAGCGGAGTTTTCTTCACAGTGCCCTGGCGAGTGACGAAGAGGATGTATCTGTTTTCCTCTTCCAGGTTGCGCACCGGCAGGAAGGCGCGAACGTTTTCGCCGGGCTGCAGAGCTACCAGGTTGCCGATGTGCTTACCCTTGCCGGCTGCGCCGACGTCGGGAATTTCGTACACCTTCAGCCAGTACACACGGCCGTTGTTGGTGAACACCAACAGGTAGGCATGAGTGGATGCGATGTAGAGATGTTCGACGAAGTCCTCCTCGCGCGTGCTCATGCCGCGCCGGCCAGTGCCACCGCGACGCTGCGAGCGGTAAGTGGAGATCGGGGTGCGCTTCAGGTAACCGGAATGCGAGATCGTGACTGCCACCTGCTCGTCGACAATGAGGTCCTCGAGCTGGATCTCGGTGGTCTCGTCGACTAACTGAGTGCGGCGGGCGTCGCCGTATTCTTTCTTGATCTCCTCCAATTCCTTCACGATGATGCCGCGCAGCTTCTTTTCGGACGCCAAGGTTGATTCGTAATCGGCAATCTGCTCGCGAATCTGTTTCAACTCGCTGATGATTTCGTCGATGGAGAGCCGGGTGAGGCGATGCAGTTGCAACTCCAGGATGGCATCGGCCTGCTTGGCGTCGAAGGGGCGCTCGGGCTTGTTGCGGCCCACGCTGACGTTGCTCTTCCTGCCATTGACGTTGACTTCGATGCTCTTGCCGCCGAAATATGCGACCAGGTTGTCGCGTGCCTCGGTGCGGTTGTTGCTGCCGCGAATGATGGCGATCACGTCGTCAACGTGATCGAGAGCGACTTTGTAGCCTTCCAGGATGTGTTCCCGCTCACGAGCCTTGGCCAAGAGGAACGCGGTGCGCCGGCGCACCACGTCGATGCGGTGATCGACGAAGTGGCGGATCGCCTCGACCAGACCCATTTCCCGTGGCTGGCCGTTCACCACGGCCAGGAAGATCATGCTGAAGTTCTCCTGCATCTGGGTGTGCTTGTAGAGTTGATTCAGCACGATCTGGGCTTCTGCGCCTCGCTTGAGCGGCACAACAATGCGCATTCCTTCGCGATCTGATTCATCGCGCGGCTCACCTTGAATGTCGTCGATAACTTTGTTCTCGGCTAATTCCGCAATGCGCCGGACCAGCGCTGCCTTGTTGGTCTGGTAGGGAATTTCAGTGACTACAATGGCCTGCCGGCCTTCGGTCATCTTCTCGATCGATGCCTTGGCACGCATGGTGAAACGGCCACGTCCGGTCTTGTAAGCGTCCACGATTCCAGCCTTGCCGTAGATGAAGCCGCCAGTGGGGAAGTCGGGTCCCTGCACGTCTTTCATGACTTCGGCCAGCGTGGCATTGGGATTGTTCACCAGGGTGATGGCCGCGTTAACGATCTCAGTCAGGTTGTGTGGCGGGATGTTAGTGGCCATGCCGACGGCAATGCCATTGGCGCCGTTGATGATCAGGTTGGGAATCTTGGTGGGGAGAACGACAGGTTCAGCGGTGGTATTGTCGAAGTTCTCGACAAAATCGACCGTGTCTTTCTCGATGTCGGCCATCATCTCTTCGGCGATGGCGGTGAGGCGGCACTCGGTATAACGGTAGGCCGCGGGAGGATCGCCATCGACGGAGCCGAAATTGCCCTGGCCGTCGATGAGCGGATAGCGCATGTTCCAGGGCTGGGCCAGGCGGACGAGGGCGTCGTAGACAGCGCTATCGCCGTGCGGGTGATATTTCTTCAGACACTCGCCGACCACACCGGCGCACTTCATGTGCTTGCGGTTATGCAGCACACCCATGTCGTACATGGCGTAAAGAATGCGGCGATGGACGGGCTTCAGGCCGTCGCGAATGTCGGGCAGTGCGCGCCCGATGATGACCGACATTGAATAGTCGAGATACGAACGCCGCATCTCTTCTTCAATGTTGATCGGCTGAATGTTGGCGGCGCCAGGGCCCATGCCGCCGCCGCTGCCATCACCCCCGAGGGGGAGTTGATCTTGGGGATTCTGTTCGTCTGCCATTGGTTAGCGTTCCTTCAAGAGCTCAGTTCGTGCTCAAAATCTCGGGCTGCGACTTTTCATTGCGGAGGTCGAGCCCGCGTCACAATCTGCCGGAGCAGGGCTGCGGTGATCGATGTTGACAAAAACTCTGGGAGCGGCGAGATTCTGCGTAAATAATTGCATTTACAGGAAGTTACGGGTCGTTTGGGTACAAAGAAATTATATCACGGGGCACGAACGTAATATGGGTCGGAACTAACTGGAAGCAAGGGAGTTAATGGCTCAATTCTCGGGGGGGGCCGAGCTGGGCTCGGCTTGACCGGACGACCACCCCAGCAAACCAAAAGCGGGTTTGCCGGGGACCCCGGACGAGGATGTCCGGTCCTACGTAATTACTAAATTAACTTGCGTCAAGCAATTCGCGGACCTTGCGCACCAGGAACTCGGTGCGAAACGGCTTATCGATCACATTTTCCCCTTCCGGCAGGGTTCCCTCGCGAGTCATAGCCTCAGTTCCATATCCCGACATATAGAGGATTTTGATCTCCGGCCGCCGCTTGCGGATCCGCCCTGCTGCTTGCGGTCCGGAGAGTCCGGGCATGATGACGTCGGTGATCATGAGGTGAATTGGACCCTGGTGCGCAACGGACGCCGCCACGGCCTGCTCCCCGTCCTTCGCCAGCAGCACCTGGTAGCCCTTGGCTCGCAGGATGTGATCGAGGAGAATGCGCAGGTCATCGGCATCTTCGGCGATCAGCAGTGTTTCCGCGGCCCGGGGGCCCTCGGCAGCCTGGGCGGCGAGAATCGGAACGGTTGCGGGTTTGGTTTCCAGTTTCTCCTCAGTTTTCGCCAGGTAAACCCGGAAGGTTGTTCCGCAGCCGAGTTCGCTTTCGACGGCAATGTGGCCACCACTCTGGGTAACGATGCCGTAAGTGGTGGATAGTCCCAATCCGGTGCCTTCACCCACCAGCTTGGTAGTGAAGAAAGGCTCAAAGATGTGGGACATGGTTTCATGGCTCATCCCGATACCGGTATCGGTGACCGCGAGCATCGTGTAGGAACCCGCTGTGACCTGGTGGGAGCGCGCGTAGTTTTCGTCGAGGTCGATGTTGGCAGTTTCGATGGTGAGGCTGCCACCGTCGGGCATTGCATCGCGCGCATTGACCACCAGGTTCATCAGGACTTGTTCCATCTGCGTGGGGTCGGCCTTGATCGCCCACAGGGCAGGAGCGGGATGGATGTGCAGCCGGATCTTCTCCCCGAGAATTTGCCGGAAGATAGTTCCCATCTCCGCCAGAATGCTATTCAAATCGAGCGCCACCGGATTGAGCTCCTGGCGGCGGCTAAAGGCGAGCAGCTTGCGAACCAGCGCTGTGGCCTTCTCCCCGGCCTTGATCACCTGATGGGTTTTCAGGCGCAGAGGATCTTCTGCAGCGAGCCGTGCTTCGATCAGGCTGGTGTAGCCCATCATCACGTTCAGAAGGTTGTTGAAGTCGTGAGCCACGCCGCCGGCGAGTTGACCGATGGCCTGCAGCTTCTGCATCTGGCGAAGTTGTTCTTCCAGCTCATGGCGCTCGCGCTCGGCAGTTTTTAGAGCAGAGATGTCGAGCGCGTAGATCACGCCGATCTGAGGAGTGCCCTCCAGCATGGCGCCGCCAAAGATCGCGTGAACCCGCGATCCATCCTTGCGCAGGAACTCCTTCTCGGAATTCGGCACCAGGCCGGTCGTTTCCAACTGCTGCCGCGCCAGTTGGTCGCGTTCGTGGTCTTCCGGTGGAGAAATCCGCTGCCAGCGCAGCAGACCCGATTTGAGATCCTCGCGGGTGTAGCCCAACATATCGAGGAAAGCTTCGTTCGCGTAACGCAGCGAGCCATCTTTCTCCCAGAAGAAAGTTCCGATCAGGTTGGCCTGGATTATCCGCCGCACGGCAGATTCGGCGCGTCGTCGAGCGGTGTATTCCTTCACCTCCGCGGATTGGAAGGCAAGCAGCAGGCAAAGACCGGTAAGAAGTACGAATATCAGCCCCTTGAGGCTTTCGAGCTTCCAAATAACCGGAGACGCGCCGAGGATCAGATGAAGGATGGCATCGGAGAACACCACCCAAAGCGCAGATAAGAGAATATAGGCGATGGCTATGCGAGACGACGCGGGACCGAGCGAAAAACCACGAGAGGTTTTCTGCCGCGAGGAAGAGTTGTTTTCGCCTGCCATGGCTTTGAAGGCACAACCGCCTGTGCTTTTGAGGAAACAGAAAATCCGAGACGGTGAATGTTATCCGCTAAATGAGCGAGCCCCAAGTCTAACGCGACGTGGTTAAGGTTTTGTGAGGATTTGAAGTGTGTTGCCCGGGAAACCTATGTAGCCCGTGGTCGAGAAACAAAAGGTGTTTCGACTCGGGCCGGGAACTCTTGGCCCGGCCCTCGCTCAACATGACAGGATCAAGGTCAATTTTTGTACGACGCAGGCAGGCTGAACTCTACGCCGCGATCTTCATTCACCTTCGCCGTCTGGTCCAGATCCAGGTCGGCGAGTTTGATCCGGTGGGCAACGAACGTCCCCAGATCAAACAGGGTGTCGCCCACAATCGCGTAGTTGGTGACCTGCTGTTGGTGGCCGTCCTTGAAAACAAGCACAGTTGGGGTGAGAGACCTTGGTGGCGCGCTTGGAGGTTCGGAAACCTGGGCGTCAGCAGCGGCGTTGGCTGGAGGTTGGGGGTCAGCTAACTTAGCCCTCTGGTCATAGTACCGGGGTCCTTCATAGGGTCCACTCTGCATTGGCGCGTACGGTCCATTGCCATAACGGTCGTACACGGTTGGGCCGGGGGGCTCTTCCTGTGGCTGATCTTCGTCCTGGGCGGAGGAATCCACGGCTACCGGGTATGGATACGCATACGGAACATAGACCGGATACCCGCCGCGACGGTCGTGGTCTGGGCGCCCATTATGCGTGCCTCTGGTATTTATCTTCTGCCCCAACAGCACGCGCCCGTTGGTGAAATCGATTGTCGGAGTGAAAGCGGGATTGATGCATCCCACGGGAGAAGCACACGCAAATCCGGGCGTGTAGCCGCGAGGTCCAAGCGAGGTCACGCTGGGACGCGCGCCCGGCGCAATATTTGTTCCGTTGTAGGAAGTGACGCTCGGCGCCGGGCCGTTGGCAAACTTTCCTGTAAACGAAGTGACCGATGGCGGTACGCCATAAATTTGCGCGAACAGCGGGGCAGCCGTTAGCGCAATCACCAACAACCCGAATTGGAATACGCGTTTCACAGTGGAATCGTACCTCTAAACGGGACCGGCGCAACTGGTTCCGTTAACTCTATACCTAATTAGAAACCTTTGTAGGACCAATGGTTGCGCAAAATCTGGGCCAGACGCGGAGTTCGCCGTCCTGGGACGAGCCTCAGTGGGCCAGCGAGAGCTGACAAAAAATGTCTCTCTGGCCCCAAGTACATGACCTCACGTGCGTTACTCCCGGTCAGGGCAACGCCTATCATGTCTGGGTGATGGAATTGCGCTCATTGCTGCTCAGTCGCGACGCCGAGATGACGGATGTGCTGAAGCGCGCCATGAGCGAGTTAGGCATCGGAGTATTCGTTTACACGATGCCGGAGTGGGCGGGCGAGGACCTACGCCGCCACAAGTTCGACGCGGTGATCATCGATTGTGACGACCTGCCGGAAGGCGTGGACGTGCTGCAGGCAGTAAAGAATACGCCTTCCAACAGCGATTCCATGGCATTTGCCATTGTCAACGGCCGCACCAGTCTGCAGGCGGCACTTGATATGGGAGCTCATCTGGCGCTCGAGAAGCCGATCTCGGCGGAGCGCGCCAAGTCGAGTTTTCGAGCAGCCTACGGCCTGATGGTGAGCGAACGGCGCCGTTACTTCCGATATGACATTGAGGCACCCGTAGGAGTGAGTCTCGATGAGAAGACGGAGTATGCCGGAGTCGCAGTTAACATCAGCGAAGGCGGGATGGCGCTGAAAATGAACTGCGTGATTGCTCCCAAGTCAGTGGCCCAGCTGCGATTTACCTTGCCGGGAAGTTCACAGGTGCAGTTGCGGGCGGTTGTGGTCTGGTCCGATGAGCAGGGCCGCGCGGGAGTGCGATTTGAACAGGTTCCTGCGGCCGCACGCAAGCATTTGGCTGAGTGGTTTGCGAAGCAGGAAGCGGCCATGGGACAAAAGCCCGCAGAGTAGCCACTAAGCGGCACAGCTCTTCGGTAATAACTCAGAAAGCAACGCCAAGTTCACCGAAATTTTCCGATAGCTCTCGCAATCCTCGCGGGCAGGAGTGCCTGCGCCACACATCGTCCTGTAAAATTGAAGAGCGATGATTCTGCCGTTCGTCCGCGAGCTGTTTGCGGACGTGGAGAAAACTTCCGCCTTTGCGCGCCTGACCTCCCACCTCAAGACGGGCGCGGGACGGATAGGTATGTCCGGGCTCGTTCCGACAGCTAAATCCCTGCTCATTCCGCTGCTGGCGCGCGCGGCGTCGCGGCCGCTGATCCTGGTAGTGGCCGATAACCGCGCCGCCGAAGAGATGCTCCCCCGGGTGCAAGGTTTTTGCGAGCTGACGGGAGCGCTTGCAGCGGATGCGATCGTCAGCGTTCCCGCCTATGACGTACTTCCCTTCGAAAATCTCTCGCCGCACGCTGAAATTCAGGAGGCACGAGCCAAGGCGCTGTGGCGGATTACCACCGGCGAAGCTCGCGTGGCGATCATTCCGGTAGCTGCCGCTGTCATGAAACTACAGTCGCCAGAGTATTACTTCGACTTGGGGCAGGTGTTCCACCGCGGCGAGGTCGTGGATATCGAGAAACTGGTGGCGCAGCTCAACCTGGTCGGCTATTCACGTACCGACGTGGTAGAGATGCCGGGTGAATACGCAATTCGCGGCGGAATTCTCGATGTATATCCGCCAGAATTTGATCGCCCGCTACGTGTCGAGCTGTTCGGGGATGAGATCGAATCGATCCGCAAGTTTGATCCGGCAACGCAACGTTCTTCCAGCCCGGTCGACGATCTGGTGCTGATGCCGCTGACGGATACACCCGTACGCGAAGAAACCCTGGGAGCGATTCACGCACGGCTGACCGGGGCGCGGGTCAGCGGGCGTGAAGAAGTAATCGAGGACGCGATACGCGCGGGAGGTATCACAGTGTTTCCCGGGTGGGAGCTGTATGCGCCTGTGGCAGGAGCCGGAGAGAGCATCTTCGGACTGCTACCGCAGGCAAGCGTGCTGATCAACGAACCCTCGCTGGTCAAGAGCGAACTGGAGCATTGGTGGGAGAAAGTAGAGAGTGCTCACGAACGCAGCGGGATTGGAAATCTGGTGCGACCGGAGGATCTCTATTTCGCTCCCGATGGTTGGTGGATGCGGGTCGATTCCATGACCGGCGCCGATTTGGAGCACCTCGGACTTGGCACTGATGAGGAAAGCCTGCACCTAAGTTTCAGCACGCAGCCGGCAATGAAATTTCATGGTTCCGTGGCGGCCATGGTGGAGGAGGTGAAAAAACTCGCTGCTGAGAATCAGCGCGTTGTCTTCGCTGCCGGCAATACAGGCGAAGTGGAGCGGTTGGCAGAAATTTTCAGTGAATACGGGGTCAGCTTCCGCCTGGGCAGCCGTACACCACGTCCAGGCGAGACGCACGTGGATGACGCCGCTTACCTGGCGGGCGAAGAAGTGCTGACGACGATCGTCAAAGGCTTCGTCCCAGATGGAGTGACGCTGCCCGAAGTCAACCTGGTGATCTTTGGCGCCAGTGACCTGTTTGATGAGTCGGAAGTGGCTGCGATTCGACCTCTGCGGCAAAAATCAAAGACTGCCGCCTTCGCATCCGATTTTCGCGATCTGGCCGTGGGCGACTACGTGGTTCATGTGGAGCATGGGATCGGGCAGTACGACGGACTGAAGGAAATACCGCAGACGGATGGATCGAATGCGGAATTCATGGTGCTGGAGTACGCGGAGGCAGCGCGGCTGTATGTTCCTCTGACCCGGCTTGATCTCGTACAGAAATATCGCTCCGCCGAGGGAGCCCGGCCGGTGCTGAACCGGCTCGGCACCGCGCAGTGGCAGAAGACCAAGGCGCGGGTCAAGAAAGCCATGCGGGACATGGCGGAAGAGCTACTCAAGCTCTATGCCCAGCGCAAGCTGGCGGAGGGCCATGCGTATCCCGCCGATACCGAGTGGCAGCGGGAATTCGAGGACGCCTTCGAATTCAACGAGACCGAAGATCAGCTTACAGCCATCTCCGACGTGAAGCGCGACATGCAGTTGGGAACGCCTATGGACCGTCTGCTCTGCGGCGATGTCGGCTACGGCAAAACTGAGGTCGCCATGCGCGCGGCCTTCAAGGCGGTCAGCGACAATCGGCAGGTGGCGGTGCTCGCTCCTACCACGGTGCTCGCATTTCAACATTTCGGGACGTTCAAGCAGCGATTCGCCGCATTTCCCATTCGCGTGGAGATGCTAAGCCGCTTCCGCACACCAAAAGAGCAGAAAGAGATTGCACAAAAGGTGGAGCACGGGCAGGTGGATGTCGTGATCGGCACCCACCGGCTACTTTCAAAGGACGTGAATTTTGCCGACCTCGGGCTGGTGATCATCGATGAAGAGCAGCGCTTTGGCGTACGCCACAAAGAACGGCTGAAGCAGCTGCGGAAGGAAGTGGACGTTCTGGCCATGTCGGCTACGCCCATCCCGCGGACTCTGCACATGTCACTCGTGGGTCTGCGCGACATGAGCGTGATCGAAACTCCACCCAAAGACCGGATTGCAATTCAGACCGTGGTCGCGCCGTACGAAGAGAAGCTAGTGCGTTCGGCGCTTGAACATGAGTTGGAACGCGGCGGGCAGGTCTATTTCATCCACAATCGTGTGGAATCGATTTACGAGATCGCCTCCCACGTGCAGGAAATGGTGCCACGGGCGCGAGTGATCGCGGGGCACGGACAGATGTCGGAGGGCGAACTGGAAAAAGTGATGCTCAAATTCGTGCGCCATGAAGCCGACATCCTGGTGGCCACGACCATTGTGGAGAACGGGCTGGACATTCCGCTGTGCAACACCATCATTATTAATCGTGCCGACCGCTACGGACTCTCGGAACTGTACCAGTTGCGCGGGCGGGTAGGACGCTCGAACCGCCGTGCTTATGCATACCTGCTGATCCCACCTGATACGGAACTGACGCCGCTGGCGCGGCGGCGGCTTGCCGCATTGAAGGAGTTTTCCGATCTGGGAGCTGGCTTCAAGATTGCCGCCCTCGATCTTGAGTTGCGCGGCGCCGGCAACATGTTGGGTGGTGAGCAGAGCGGCCACGTCGATGCTGTCGGATTCGAGCTGTACACATCAATGTTGGAGCGCACGGTTCGCGAGTTGAAGGGAGAGGTGGCCCCGCAGGAGGTGGAGACGCAGCTCAATCTCGGCATCAACATTCGCATTCCCGCGACTTACATTGCCGAAGAGAACCAGCGACTGCGCATGTACAAGCGCGTGGCGGGAGTAGAGAGCGAGAGCCAGCTGGCCGATGTCGCGGGTGAATTGGAAGATCGGTACGGGCCCCCGCCTGCGGCGGTGGGAAACCTGCTGGAGTATGCGACGCTCAAACTGCTGTGCCAGCGCGTCGGCGTGATTGGCATCGACCGCCATCGCGATGTGGTAAATATCAAGTTCGCGGAAAACGCAGGAATCGACCCAGAACGGCTGATGCGCTTCATCTCCCGGCAGAAGGGGGCGCAGTTCACACCGGCAGGCATTCTGAAATTCACCATGACAGCGACCGCGGCCGAAGAGGTGCTGGCCCGGCTCAAACGTTTATTGGAGGAATTGGCCGCGGAGCAGGTGGGAGCAACCGGAGATCAGGTGGTTCGGTAGTTCCGCAGCACTTGCTTATATCTTCCGGTGTATACAAACCCGACAAATGTGCTTTCCTATGGTAAGTTGAATCGTCTACAGACTGTCTATGCAAACTACAATTCGAGCCGTTCTCCTTGTGTTGATCGCGTGTTCTTTTTTCACTCAAGCCCAAACTCAGCAAGGAAACCATAAGATGGCGCAGCAAGCCGTGGCTCCTCCCAGTTCTAGCGCGGCGCTCGAGTCGTGGAACAAGCTGGTGGATGAGTATTTTGACGGGTTTTTCGGTTACCACCCCAGCGAAGCTACCGCCACGGGTTTTCATCAATACGATACGCAGCTAGAGGACTATTCGCGGAAGAATATCGATCAGCAGATCGCCTTCAACCGCCAATTTCGCGCCCGGCTGGAGAAATTCGATGCCTCAAGTTTGCCCCTGGAAGCGCAGCAGGATTACCAGTTGATCGTAGCCAGCATCAACAGCACGCTGCTGAGTTTGGAGAGCATCCGGCCATGGGAGAAGAATCCGGACCGCTATTCCAGCGGGATCACCGGCAGCGCATTCGTGATCATGTCGCGCAAATTCGCGCCGCCGGAGGATCGCCTGCGATCTCTGATCGCGCGAGAGAAGCAGATGCCGGCGGTATTTACGGCCGCCCGTGCCAACCTCAACAATCCACCCAAGGTGTACACCCAGGTGGCCATCGAGCAGATGCCGGGGCTTATCTCTTTTTTCCAAAAGGATGTGCCTGAAGCATTTGCCGGCGTGAAAGATCCGGCGTTGCTGGCGGAATTCAAAGAATCGAACCAGGGGGTGATCAGCGCGCTGGAAAAGTATCAGAACTTCCTGCAGGAAGATCTGCTACCCATTTCCCAGGGGGACTTCCGCATCGGTGCGGAGAACTACCGCAAGAAGCTGGAATACGACGAAATGGTCGATACGCCGCTCGACCGTCTGCTGGAGATCGGATACCAGGATCTGCGTAAGAACCAGCAGCATTTCAAGGAGGTAGCGGCGCAAATCGATCCCAAGAAGACGCCGCAGGAGATCCTGGACGATCTGGAAAAAGATCACCCGACCGGGGATAACCTGCTGCAGAGCTTTCGAGATGTCCTCAGCGGCCTGCGTCAGTACATCGAGAGAAACCACATTGTGACCATTCCGTCGCAGGTGATGCCGATTGTGGAAGAGACGCCTCCATTTGCCAGGGCGCTGACCTCGGCTTCTATGGATACACCCGGTCCCTATGAAACCAAGGCTACCGAGGCGTACTTTAACGTAACCCTTCCCGATGCTCGCTGGTCCAAACAACAAACCGAAGAATGGCTGCAGGGATTCAATCGCGGCACCATCATCAGCACGGCGGTGCATGAGGCGTTTCCCGGTCACTATACGCAGTTCCTGTGGCTTTACCACGCTCCGTCCAAGGTGCGGAAACTGGCCGGGTGCGCTTCCAATGCGGAAGGTTGGGCGCATTACACCGAGCAGATGATGCTGGATGAGGGCTATGGGCGCCCCCCAGGCTCACCGGCGGACCCTCGTTTCCTGCAGTTACGCCTCGGGCAGTTGCAGGATGCCTTGCTGCGAGATGCGCGCTTTATTGTGGGCATCTCCATGCACACCGGCAAAATGACGCTGGAACAAGCAACCGATTTCTTTGTCAAAGACGGATATCAGACGCACGCCGTAGCCGAACGCGAGGCTAAGCGCGGCACTTCCGATCCCACTTACCTGGTGTACACGCTGGGTAAGCTGCAAATCATGAAGCTGCGCGAGGACTACAAGCAGATCAAAGGCGACAAATTCTCGCTGCAGGAATTCCACGATACTTTTCTCAAACAGGGCTTCCCTCCGGTGAAGCTCATCCGTGAAACCATGCTGGGAAACAACAGCCCAGTGCTCTAAGACAACTCTGTTAGGCAATCGGGGAATCAGAGCGTATGCTCGCCAGCCCGACTGAGCCGAGATTATGAAAGTAAGGAAAGCAGTCTTCCCCGCAGCAGGATTAGGCACGCGCTTCCTGCCGGCCACCAAAGCCCAGCCCAAGGAAATGCTGCCGCTGGTCGACAAACCCATCATCCAGTATGGCGTGGAGGAGGCATTGGCGGCAGGCTGCGACCAGATCATCATCGTCACCGGACGCGGCAAGCAGGCCATCGAAGATCACTTCGACACCAGCTACGAACTGGAGAAGATGCTGGAAGAGCGAAAGAAATTCGATCTGCTAGCCATCGTGCGCCAGATCTCCGACATGATTCATGTCGCGTATGTGCGACAGAAGGAAGCCTTGGGCCTTGGACATGCCGTACTGACTGCGCGCGAGCTGGTGGGCGATGAACCTTTCGCCGTACTGCTTGCTGACGACGTCATCGATGCCCCCGTTCCCTGCCTGAAGCAGATGATGGAAGTATTCGAGCAGACTCAATGCTCAGTGATTGCCAATCAGGTAGTGGAAGGAGCCGCGATTTCTGCCTATGGCGTGATCGCCGCCAATCCTGTGGACGGGAAGTTCTCCGGAAGGCTGCATGAGATTACCAATCTGGTCGAGAAACCGCGACCTCAGGAAGCCCCATCGAAGTTCGCCATCATTGGGCGCTATATTCTGACCCCGCGCATCTTTGAGGCTTTGGAATCTACCGGTGTGGGCAGTGGCGGAGAGCTGCAACTCACCGATGGACTGCGCCAGCTGCTGAAGCACGAGAAAATCTACGGGTTCCTGTTTGAAGGCAAGCGTCACGACACGGGAGACAAACTGGGGTTTCTGAAGGCGACAGTGGAGTTCGCGCTGAAGCGCCCAGACCTGGGAAAAGAATTGAGGAGTTGGCTGAAGGATTTGCCGTTGTAGAAGCCGGGCCTGTTCGTCATCGCTTCACCGCCCGGGCTGCAATGTCCTTGCGGTACTGCATGCCATCGAATTGGATTTTGCCCGCCGCTTCGTAAGCGCGTGAGACCGCGGTGGCGAGATCGGGAGCACGGGATGTGACTCCGAGCACGCGGCCGCCGGTGGTGTAGTAGGTGTTGCCTTCTTTTCGGGTTCCCGCGTGAAAGACCTTGACGCCTTCCACGCGCGCTGCGTCTTCGAGCCCGAAGATCGGTTTACCCACTTCCGGGGTGTCGGGATATCCCTTCGATGCCAGCACCACGCAGACCGTGGAATCGTCCGACCACTTGAAGTCTCCGTCACTCACTCGTCCTTCTGTGGAAGCCATGAAGGCACCGAACAGATCGCTTTCCAGGCGCATGAGAATGGGCTGGGTTTCGGGATCGCCGAAGCGAGCGTTGAACTCCAGCACCATAGGTCCGCGGGCGGTCATCATCAAGCCACAATAAAGGATGCCGCGATATTCGATGCCCTCGGCTCGCATGTGGCTGATGGTGGGGCGCGCGATGTGCGTGACCAGCCAATCGCGCATCTTGTCGTCCACAATTGCAGGGCTGGAATAGGCGCCCATGCCGCCAGTGTTGGGACCGGTATCGCCGTCGCCGATGCGTTTGTAATCCTGTGCGGCGACCAAAGGAACTACGCGTTCGCCGTCACTCACCACTAGAAATGAGAGCTCTTCGCCGCGGAGATATTCCTCGAGCACGACGGCTTTGCCGGCATCGCCTAGAAGCTGGCCACTGAGCATCTTCTGGGCGACCTCGGAGGCCTCCTCGCGGCTCTGCGCCAGAACGACTCCCTTTCCCGCCGCCAGCCCGTCAGCTTTGATCACGATGGGAGCGCTGAAGTGCGGGAGAGCGCTTTTCAGTTCCTGCAAGTTTGTGCAGATAACGAAATGCGAGGCCGGAATGCGATGCCGCAACATGAATTCTTTGGCGAAAATCTTGCTCGACTCCAGGCGGGCGGCGGAAGCGGTAGGGCCGAAGATGCGGAAGCCACTGCGGCGGAATTCATCCACAACGCCGTTGGCCAGTGGCAGCTCGGGTCCGACGATGGTGAGGTCGGGTTCGATGCGGCGCGCAATCTGCAGCAGGGAAGGCACATCTTTGACCTCTGCGGGAATGCATTCAGCTTCGTCGCAGATACCACCGTTTCCCGGTACGCAATAAAGCTGTGAAATGCGAGGCGATTGGCGCAGTTTCCAGACAATCGCGTGTTCCCTGCCCCCACTGCCGATGACCAGGACTTTCATGTGTCTCCCGCGACCAAGGTTAGGGAAGTAACGCCTGCCGTGTCAAACGCTTAACCAGGCTTCGGCGGGGGCGTTTGCGATTCGATTTGAGGGTCGCGCCTGTACCGAAGTAACCGGGTTTTACCGCAGGAATTGATATTCTTGTGTTAATCGTAGTTAACCCATAGCGTATAATTGTAATTTGCATGATCACGGTATCCAAAGAGGACTACATCAAGGCCATTATGGAAGCCGAGAGCGAGGGCACGGATGTGATCTCGGCGACCCTGGCGCACTGGCTTTCGGTATCGGCGCCGGCCGTAACTATGGCGCTACGCCGCTTGAAGAAGGATGGTCTAGTGACGGTGCACGCCGATGGGCGGGTTCGTCTGACGGCGGCGGGGCGCGAGATCGCTCGCCATCTGATGGTGCGCCACCACCTGATCGAGCGGATGCTCCACGAAGTGTTTGGCATGGAATGGTACAAAACCCACGACGAGGCAGAGCGGCTGGAACACGCGGTTTCAGCGGATTTCGAGGCTCGCTTGGTGGAAAAACTGGGACGCGGGAGGGCCTGTCCGCACGGCAATCTGACCACGCCGGAGAGCCCCGCATCGCGCCGACGGCGGGGTCTGGTGCTGCTGTCCAGCGCCGAACCAGGAAAGACATACACCGTAGCTGCGCTGTACGAGCGCGACCGCAAGCTGCTGGAGTTTCTCGACAGCCGCGGCGTGCGTCCCGGGGCCAAGATTCATGTGGTGAACCGTAACTACGACCAAACCCTCACACTGGAAGGCGAGGCTGGGGTTGTGCCGCTGGGTGGAGCAGCGGCGGAGAGGGTTTGGGTTTCGGCAGACAAAAATCATCGCCATGGCGGGCGCTCAGAAACACGGGGTTAACTCCGGTTCACCTTTCTAAATTTGCTCCTGCTAAAGGGCAACAGCGGATCGATTGGCAAGGTCTTAGGCACTATGGCGAGCGATAGCAAAACCTGGAACCTGGAGCGAGAACAGCAGAGCCTGCCAGAGGTGCACCGCACGCTTCCCATACCTGACTCGCCGGCATTTCTGCGCAAACTAATCGCCTTCGCCGGTCCCGGCTTCCTGGTAGCAGTGGGATACATGGATCCCGGAAATTGGGCCACCGACCTGGCTGGCGGCTCCATGTACAACTACAAGCTGCTGTCGGTGATCATGATCTCCAACCTCATGGCCATTTTGCTGCAGAGCCTGGCGTTGAAGTTGGGAATCGTTTCCGGACGCGACCTGGCGCAGGCCTGCCGCGACTCGTTCAGCCGGCGAACCACAATTCTGCTGTGGGTGTTTGCCGAAGTTGCGATTGCCGCCTGCGATTTGGCGGAGGTGATTGGCTCGGCCATTGCTCTCAATCTTCTATTTCACATCCCCCTGCTGTGGGGCGTGTGCATTACCGCTCTGGACGTCCTGGTGATTCTTTTCCTGCAGCAGAAAGGATTTCGCTACATTGAGGCGGTTGTCATCACTCTTATCGCGGTGATCGGGGTGTGCTTCGGGCTGGAGATCTTGTTCTCGCGACCGAGCATGTTAGGAATCGCCCAGGGGTTCATTCCTTCGGCGCAAATCCTGAAAGATCCGGGCATGTTGTATATCGCCATCGGAATCCTCGGCGCGACGGTGATGCCACATAACTTGTATCTGCACTCGGCGATCGTGCAGACGCGTGATTTTGCCCGCACCCGCGAAGGCATGAGGGAAGCGATCAAGTATTCGCAGATCGATTCGGCGGGGGCGCTGACGATCGCGCTGTTTGTGAACGCCGCCATCTTGATCGTTTCAGCGGCCACGTTCTACCAGGCTGGATACAACCACATAGCCGAAATTCAGGACGCTTACAAGCTACTTTCCCCGTTGCTGGGAGTGACGGGTGCGAGCACGATCTTTGCCCTGGCTTTGCTGGCTTCAGGGCAGAACTCCACGCTGACCGGAACCCTGGCCGGTCAGGTGGTGATGGAGGGATTTCTGAATATCCGTTTGCGGCCCTGGCTGCGGCGGCTGATTACGCGTGCGCTGGCCATCATACCCGCAGTGATAGTCACGGCGATTGCCGGCGCCAGCGGTACTGCCAGGCTGCTCGTCCTCAGCCAGGTCGTGCTGAGCATGCAATTGAGTTTCGCCGTAGTTCCCCTCGTTATGTTCACCAGCGATCGCCGCAAAATGGGCGAGTTCGTCAATCCGGCGTGGTTGAAAGCACTGGCGTGGGTGACGGCTGTGTTCATTGCGGTGTTGAATGCGTGGCTGCTGGTGCAGGCCGTGCATACTGTTTAGCTGAAGAGTACAAAAAGCATTCCCGAGAGATTACACTAATCTGTTTGGGAGACGGGTCTCCGGCGTCCTGTTTGCATCGCACTCCCGAACCCTACATCCAACCTAATTGAAGGTACTTCACATGAATAGTTTTGGCAGCCGCTCCGTGTTTCGCGTCGGAGGCCGGGAATTCGAGATCTATGGTCTCGACGCTCTGGATAAACAGGGAATCGCCACCCGGCATTTGCCTTATTCGCTGCGAATCCTGCTCGAAAACCTGCTCCGCAATGAGAACGGCACGGTCAAGAAAGACGACATCCTCACGCTCGCGAAATGGGATGGTAAGAAGCCTTCGAGCCAGGAGATCGCGTTCATGCCGGCCCGCGTCTTGATGCAGGATTTCACCGGCGTGCCTGCGGTCGTGGACCTGGCGGCGATGCGCGATGCCATGGCGCGGCTGGGAGGCGATCCCTCCAGAATCAATCCCATTCAGCCGGCGGAATTGGTGATCGATCATTCAGTGCAGGTGGATGAGTTTGGAACCCCGGCGTCATTTCAGCTCAATGCGGAGATGGAATTCCAGCGCAACAAGGAGCGTTATGCCTTCCTGCGGTGGGGACAAACGGCGTTCAAGAACTTCGCCATTGTGCCACCCGACACCGGCATCGTTCACCAGGTGAATTTGGAATATCTGGCGCGGGTGGTGTTTATCGGGCCAAAAGGACAGAGCGGCCATCCGATGGCATATCCCGACACGCTTGTCGGCACGGATTCGCACACTACCATGATTAACGGGCTCGGCGTGCTGGGTTGGGGCGTGGGTGGAATTGAAGCCGAAGCCGCCATGCTGAATCAGCCGGTTTCAATGCTGATTCCGGAAGTCGTCGGGGTGCGGTTGACTGGCAATCTGCGGGAGGGGTCGACCGCTACCGACCTGGTACTCACGATTACGGAGATGCTCCGCAAGGAAGGCGTGGTAGGCAAATTCGTGGAGTACTTCGGTCCGGGTCTAGCGAATTTGCCGCTCGCTGACCGCGCCACTATCGGCAACATGTCGCCGGAATACGGGGCTACGTGCGGTATCTTCCCAGTGGACCAGGAGACGCTGCGCTTTCTGGCTTTTAGCGGCCGGTCCAAAGAGCAGATCGAACTGGTCGAAGCCTATTGCAAAGAGCAGGGGCTGTTCCACACACCTGATTTTCCAGAAGCGACCTACTCCAAGGTTCTGCGTCTGGATCTGGCGAGTGTGGAGCCCAGCGTTTCCGGACCTAAGCGCCCGCAGGACCGGGTTGCGCTCAGCCACATCAACCAGTCGTTTAGCGATGCTCTGCCTTCGTTGCTGAAGCCTAATGCCAAGACTCCGGCGAATGCGGCAAAAGTATCCGGCAATGGCGATCTGCGGTCCAATTTGCACCACGGGAGCGTAGTGATCGCGGCTATCACCAGCTGCACCAATACTTCGAATCCATCGGTCATGCTGGCCGCAGGTTTGCTGGCCAAGAAGGCGGTCGAGAAGGGGCTGAAGCGGCCCGCATGGGTGAAAACATCGCTGGCGCCCGGCTCGAAAGTCGTGACCGAGTATTACAAGACTGCGGGACTGACGAAGTACCTCGATGAACTGGGCTTCAACCTGGTGGGATACGGTTGTACGACGTGCATCGGGAATTCCGGACCGTTGCCCCAGGAAGTGTCGGAGTTGGTGAACGAACAAGATTTGGTGGTGGCCTCGGTGCTGTCCGGTAACCGCAACTTCGAAGGGCGCATTAACTCCGAAGTGAGGGCCAACTACCTGATGTCACCGCCATTGGTGGTGGCGTTCGCGCTGGCTGGACGCATCGACTTCGATCCCGTGAATGATCCGCTGGGCAAAGGCAAGGATGGCAAGCCGGTCTATCTGCGCGACGTCTGGCCCACGCAGAAAGAAGTGGATGAGACGATCCGCCGGTGTGTGAAGGCGGAACAGTTCAGCAAGACCTATAGCGAAGTCTTTGAAGGAGACGAGCGCTGGCGGTCGCTGAATGTGCCGCAAGGCCAGACATTCCGCTGGGACGACAAATCCACCTACATCCGGCAGGCCCCATACTTTGACGGCATGAGTACGACCGTGCCGCCGGTTCAGGAGATCACAGGAGCGCGCGTACTGGCAAAGCTGGGCCATAGCGTGACTACCGATCACGTCTCGCCCGCGGGATCGATAAAGCCGGACAGCCCGGCAGGAAAGTACCTGATCGAGCGTGGCGTGGCAGTGAAGGATTTCAATTCATATGGCTCACGCCGCGGCAATCATGAAGTGATGGTGCGCGGCACCTTCGCCAATACGCGGATTCGCAACAAGCTCGTTCCCAGCCGCGAGGGCGGCTACACGCGTCATCTTACTGATGGTCAGGAGATGAGCATCTACGATGCCGCGATGAAGTACAAAGCTGAAGGCGTGCCGCTGATTGTTCTGGCAGGTAAAGAGTACGGTTCGGGATCGTCGCGCGATTGGGCGGCGAAAGGACCGGCGCTGCAGGGTGTGCGCTGCGTGATCGCCGAGAGCTTCGAGCGTATCCACCGTTCGAATCTGGTGGGCATGGGCATTCTGCCGCTGCAGTTCCTTCCCGACCAGGACGGGGACAAGCTCGGGCTCACCGGCGAGGAGGTGTTCGACATCATCGGACTGCGGGCAATGCTCGACAACTTTAAGCCCGGCAGCACGGTGAAAGTGCGGACGAAAAAGAGCGACGGCAGTACGTCAGAGTTTGCCTGCACGCTGCGCATCGATACACCGCAGGAAGTGCTGTACTACAAGCACGGCGGAATTTTGCAGTATGTGCTTAGGCAACTGCTGGGAGGCAAGTAGGGCCACGGATCAAGACGGATAACACCGATCCTGAATTTCCCTCAGGGGCTAAGGCCCGATCGATTTTTGCAGCTTTTAGGGACGGCCTGAAGGCCGTCCCTTCAAAACCCTTCGCCACAAGTGAGTCTTTCCGCAACTTTTTACAGGCGCAGCAAACCGCTGAGGCTGAAGATCACGTGTCCCAGGCATACTCCCAGAACAACGCCCAGCGCCACTCCCGCGTAGCGTGACTCCAGCAGATCAGAAAAAACTCCAGCGATGAAAACGTATGCGAAGGGCAATGCGATCGGGTAGAAAACGAATCCGCCTTGATGGGGGAGCAAGAACCCCATCCCCAGCAGCAGAAGGAACACCAGCAAGGGTGCGATCACGCCGAAATAACGGGGGCGGGGCCAGGCAGCGAAGGTCGCGAGGGCAATCACCAGCAACAGAGCGACCGCTGGGACCTCCCAAAAGAACGCGGCCAACAGGTTGTAGGTGATCTTTATGCCAAGCATCTGGGTTTGGAATTGCAGCGCGCGCGAGCTGCTTACCGCCTGCACCAGTGTGGCGAGGTGGAATCCGTACGAGGCGAGCAGCAGGAGCACTCCAATCGCGCAACCCGCAGCCAGGATGGCGATTGCGGCTCCCCGCCGTTCCGGAACCAGATAGAGCATGAACGCAGCGGCTAGCGGCAGCAGGACGATGAGCGAACACTGCGAGGCCACGGCCACGCCCAAAGCCACGCCCAGAAGCAGGATGCGCCGCCAGTTCCAGAGCACTACCTCGCGCTGGGCATAGAGCGTATGGGCTACAGCAATTGAAGTAAAGATCAGCCCAAAGGCTCCCCAGGCAGCGCCCGATCCGGGCTGAACCGTGGAACTGCGGATCACATCCACAGGCGAAAAGGCAAAGAGCACCAGGGACAGGTAACCGCCGCGGTTTCCAAACAACCGCCGGGAGACGTACCACAGGGAGGCTCCCAAAGCGACTCCCATGAACATGAATGGCAGCCGCGCGAGCCAGCGCCAGTAACCGGGCGGCTCGTCTCCGCTCAGCACGTGACGCACAACTGGCGCGGCGGCAAGCAGGCCAGTCAGGGGCGAAGCCTGTTCCGTCTGCGGGACTTCGCCAGCCTTCCATTGCCGCAGCCCCTGATCAATCGTATTCAGTTCCCGGTCGCGCAGCGGAACCCTGCCAGCAAACCACAGGCACTGAACAAAGAACGCCAACAGCAAGATTCCGGCGATGAATTGGGGAGTGCCGAAGCGCCCACGTGTGAAGTAGGAAGCCATGCAGGACGAAGCAAATGTTGTATCACGGAGAGAAGCAGTCAGCACTTCAGCAGTCAGTAATCAGTAATCAGTAATCAGCAGTCAGCAAAGCAAATCTCGCGAGTGTGCCTGAAGACTACGGGTGCGGGCTGGTACCTGGCTCCGTTTTCGGCTGATTCAGGCGCTGGTCCCACCATCCTTGCCACGCCCAGGTATCGTCTTGCAGGTCGGTTCTGCCAGTGATCTCGCGCAGTGCGTCGAAGACGTTATGCCGATCGGGATCTGTGAGACGTCCGGATAACTCGATCAATTCCGGTACGGCGTGCCAGCGCTGCTCCTCGGTGAGCATGCCGGTGCGGGCGGTGCTGTGGGAGGCCTGGGCGCGCACCTGCGGGTCGGAATCGTCGCGGATGATCTTCAGCAGATCGGAGGCGGAATCCTCGCTGCCAATCATGGCCAAGGCCTGCACCGCCGCTACACGCACCTTGGGGTCGGGGTCGTGCAGCCAGGTGAGAAGCCATTCGCGCACGCGCTGCGGCTGCACTCCGCGGTTGGCCAGCATGCCGAGCAGACTAGTGACTTTGACCCGCCTCGATGGATCAACCTGGGCTTCTTTGATGAGCCTGCTGACGGTTTCAGGCGTCTTCTCCAGGTCGAGAATCGCCAGCCGAACTTCAATGGCGGCGGCGCGCACGCGCACGTCATTGGCCGCCATGGCTTCATTCTCAAAGGTGGTCAGCGATTCTGTGCGGGCAATGTGCCCGTACCAGGTGGGCGCCAGCTTCTCTATGACCTCGGTAGCGCCCTCATCGTGGTTGACCGCGGCTTGCAAGAGCCGCTCCGCTTGCTCTTGTGGAGGACGGCTCGGGATGTATTCGGTTTCATGCTCCGAATATTTGGAGTGAGTTGCCGGCAAAACCGGCCCTGTGACACTGGCATTGTGTCCCGTGATGTAGTGCCACGCGGCCTGGGCCACACCCGAACTCACGCCAAGTACGCCTATGAAGATGACCACACACGCGGCTGCGAGCGTCCATTGCAAGCGACGGCGGCTGATGGAGATGGTGAACAGGGCGGGTTCGGGATCGCCGATCATTTTTTTCTGCGCTTCGTTTTCTCGCGCCGTCCGGTTAGCCCTTGCTCTCGGCGGCTAGCTGTTGCCGCGCACTGTCCAGGTTTCCGGACCGTAGGGCTTGGCATGACCGTCTTCGTTCAGCCACTTCCGCCACGCACTGGCATCATTGGGAAGGCTCACATTGGTGATCTCGCGCAGCGCCTGGAAGAACCAGGTGCGAGTTTCCGGATCGACATCGTTGCGCTCCACATACTCCACCAGCGTGGAAACGGCCAGCATGCGTTCCTCCTGCGTGTAGGCACCGGATTTCGCCAGGCCACAGCCTGCGCGCTCACGCTGCGTGCGGGTTTTGCCGTCATGAAAGATCCGCAGCAGAATTGGTATGGTTTCCTTGGTGCCGACGATCGCGATCGATTCCACCGCCCAGAACTGAGTCTTGTCGTCAGGATCGTCGACATAGCGCTCGAGGGCATCGATGACGCGCTCCGTCTGCACGCCACGATTGCCCAGCATTCCCAGCGCCCAGGTGGCGTGCGGGCGAGCAGAAGGATTTTCCGCTGCCATGCTTACCAGCCGGTCGACGGTCTCGCCATCTTTGGGGTAGTTGAAGGTCGCAAGCAGGAGCTCAGTGGTGGCAGCGCGGACGCGCAGGTCATTGCTGTAGCGGGCAGTCAGATCGAGATCGTTGAGCTTCTGGGTGAACTCGAGGTGGCCGCGCCATTCATCCACGTGCTGCTCGATGAGATCGGTGGCGCCCTCGTAATGGTTGGTGGCGGCCTGCAAGAGCTGCTCGGCCTGCTGCTGCGGAGGAAGGCCGAGGATGCGGTCGATCTCGCGCTGATCAAGCTTACGGCCGGTGGCTTCAACCGGCGGCCCCGCCACACGGATGCGCTCGCCCGTAAGCTGCTTCCATGCCGCCTGCACGGCGCCTGACTGCGCCAGGGCTCCCGCCGCTGCCAGCAGGGCTACCAGCAAGATGATCCGGCGCAGGCTGGATCGAGTTATCCCGACCGTGACGACGTCCCTGGCATTCTCTTCTGCAGACGTGGTTAGCGGCATAGTCCTCCGCCGTCCGAGTTCTGGGGAGGAGCGCGGCAAGCTCAGACCTCCATCATCCGCATTATTTAGGAAAACGCACTCTTTGGTGGGCACCTGCACGTTCCCAAAGTAACTTGCAGGGACAAGGGGAGGTGAAGCTGAGGCTGCGGAATAAGCCGGTGCCTGTCAAATTGCGTGAGCAAACAGCGGAACAAACGGCTGAAACAGCGATTCCAACTCGGCACTCAGGTGCAGGCGCTCACTCTCGGTCTTAAGCAGCGCACGCGGATCAGGCGCCGTCTTCAGCGCATAACGCAGGTAGGACAACCGCATGAGCCAGATGGCATGCTCGAGATCCTCTTCTTTGCGCACATGAAATGTCGCCCAGCCGGAATTTGGGACCCAGTGGTGCTCCTCGGCCAACCCCTTCGCCAACAGGGCATCACGCACCGGCCGCGGAAAGGGAATGTCCACAGTCCCATTCGTGTGCAGGTGTCCGACTTCCGCATTGCCATAGCGGAATTCCCTGCCTCCAAAGCGGTGGGGATGAACTGAGATGTGCGGCCAGGAAGAAACAGTGTCTTCGAGCTTCTTAAGATCATTCATGGTTGCACGCCTGTCTTATCTATCTGTTCGATGACTAGACGCGATCGCTCGATTCAGTCCGGTTGTGGCGTATTGGGAGGTCGCCTGAATCGTGGCAACATCTCGCAGGCTAGAATACGATCCTCTCGCGAGGAAGCACTATGGGCAGGGTGTCGGCCGTCATGTTCCTGGTACTCTCAGCAGGTACGTGGTTCATATCGGCGGTGCCAGCTCGACTACCGAACGAAACCCTGCTGTCTTCTGAAAATGCCTATAACCCGATACCGAGTCCTGATGGGAAATATATTGCCTTCGTCCGCATCGGATGGAATAAGCGGACAGCCGGACTGGGGCGTTCCAGTCTTATTTCGCAAACCGCTCTGATGGATCCGGGCGGCAACCTGGTTGCGAAGCAATCGTTAGCAGATTCTTTCTTGTCTGGCTGGACGCCGGACGGCAGTCTCCTGATTTGTTATCGCGACGGCGAGTATTCCCTCGTGCGGGTTGACGGAAGTAACTCAATCAAAGAACAACTCCCCGCCGCGCCAGATGTGCTTGGCACAGAGCGAGTCTCCTATTTTGCTCGTTCAAGAGCTGCGATCTGGAGTCATTCAGTCGGGAATATTACCGTGCTTGAGACTCCATACGGCGTTCTCGCACAGCAGGATGGTTGGAAGGGAAATCTGATCGCTCCATCGCCGAACGGAAGGTACCTCGCAATTGCGGGCGACTGGCCCGGTTCTCGTCTATGGATTTACGATCTTGAACTGGACAGCTGGACGTGTTTAGGCGATATCAGCATTCACCCGGACGAGAATTGGGACTACATCAAGCCAAGCTGGAATCCCTGGTTTGCTGATGGTTCGCGACTTACATTCTTCGCCCGTAAGAATTCGGTTCTTGTTATCACCTTGCCTGATGGCAAGCAACGGCGTGATGTCCAGATTTGGGGCACCTGCAGCTCTAGCGACACCATCACCTGATGGTCAATTCGTAGCTTACGTCACATTCGAGCCACGGCCTAGGAAACTGCGTCCGGACCTTCAGTTCTGGGGAGGAACACGCATCTGGGTTGCGCCAGCCAATGGAGACTTCAAATCGCTGGCGGTCACCGCCAAGAGTGCGGACGAAACTTACGACTTACGATGGCTTGACGACCACACATTGGTTTTTGATCGTGTTGCGGATGTTCAGTTCTATATGCAGGCGCAGGTCTGGAAGGCGGACGTCAGGCGCTAAGGGGTGAAAACCCATGTCGACAAACTCCAAATCCATTCTCCTCGACCGCCTCTCCCGTTATAACCAGATCGACCTTAGCGTGACCGGCAGAAAGTCGGGGCGCACGATCTCCAATCCAGTTTGGTTTGTCCTGGAAGGCAAGACGCTCTACCTCTTGCCGGTACAGGGATCGAATACGCAGTGGTATAAGAACGTACTTACGAACCCTAGCATTGGGATCGCGGCTCGCGATGCAAAAGGCGAGTTCCGTGCTGTTCCCATCAAGGACGCGAAGACGGTGAAGTCAGTGGTCGAGAAATTTCGCGAGAAGTACGGCGCCGGTGACGTGAAGAAGTACTATTCCAAGCCCAACGTCGCGGTTCAGGTCGAGCTGGGGATGTAAGTTTCCTGCTGCGAACCGTGTGTGATCCTCACCAGACTCCCTCAGGGGCTGAAGCCCGGAATTATTAGGCGCATAGCAAGGAAGCTGAGTCGCGCGGAAAAGCAAAACGCAAGGTCCTTCGACTCGGACGCGGATTGGTATACCGCGTCCTCGCTCAGGATGACAGCGGGAAGACAGCTATCGGAGCGAGGGTCTCTTGTGAGGTCGGCAGGGCCCGCTGAACTCAGTCCACATCTGGTGTCGGCACCGCAGGAATCCGTTACTCGATCGCGTACACGCAATCGTCCTCGCCGCCGAAGTAGAGTACGCCATTGCTGACCACGGCCGATGAGACGATCCGCTCATCGGTCGCAAAGACGCCCAAAAGCCTTCCGGTATCGGCATTCAACCACAGCATGGTGCCGTAGAAATCGCCAACGTAAAGAGTGTTGCCTACGACGACGGGAGAGGCGAAGACATTCGCTGGCTCGGGCGATTTGGCCTGCCATTTCACCTGGCCGGTCTTGGCGTCGTAAGCCTTGATGTCCTGCGCATCGGACGTGCCCACGATCACCATGGCTTTGTAGATCGCCGGCCCGCCGATCACCCAGGAGAAGTTTTCCTGGTCGGCTCTCCAGCGCAGCTTCCCGGTCGCTACTTCGACCGCATAAAGCGCGCCGTCACGTGCCCCAAAGAACACCGCGCCCTCGCCGACGGCGGGTGTGGACTGTACTTCCCCGAGAGGAAAGTACTGGTTGCCGGCAGTTTTGAACTTCCACTTCAACGCGCCGCTTGCGGCGTCGAGGGCATACAGGTTTCCGTCCATGCTCCCGGCATATACCACGGCATCCGCTACAGCTGGGGTTGCCCGCACTCGGCCGGCCGTTTTGAATACCCACTTCCGCTTTCCGGTCGCAGGATCGAGGGCATAGATGTTGCCGTCGGCGCTGCCGATATAGAGCGTTGCATCAGCAATCACTGGTGACGAATGCTCGAATTCCCACTTGCCATTCGACATCAGTTTCGGATCGGGTGGGATTGGCATACCTGTTTTCACCGTCCACCTCTCACGACCAGTACGGGCGTCCACTGCGTGGATAGCGGCGTCGCCGGCCTCGAAGAACACGGTGTCACGATAAACCGCAGGCGACGAAGCCACTGCGCCCGCGGCCTGGCATTTCCATTTCGGCTTGCCGGTTTGGGCATCAAGAGCGTAGAGGTGGCCGTCGTTGCTACCGATGTACAGCGTGCCGGCATGGAGCACGGGAGCCGAGCGAATTTTGTTTCCCGTCTCGAAGCTCCACTTCAATTTGCCAGCAGGAATTTTGCTATCGGGATAGACACCCGTGTGCTGCGGGTCTCCGCGGAACATGACAGCATCGCTCGCGTTCTGCGCGGTTGTTGAAATGCTAGAACAGGAGATCAGCAGGGAAACGGCCAGCAGCGCTGATGCAGTTTTCATGCGTGTCTGTATACGACACCCCATATGGGATGGCGCAAGGACTCTTGACTCCGGGGGATGTGATGTTCGGTTGGCGGGATGTGTACTCAGCGCCGCAAGGCAGTTCGTTCTGGACCGCTGCTGAATTCGGCGAGGGCGTCGGCGAGACTGTCGGCGAGACTTATCACTGTGTAAGGCCGGGGAATGAATTTTCTTCGGGGGCTAAAGCCCAATTGACTTTGAAGTCCTCAGGGAGGGCCTGAAGGCCGTACCCTTCAAAGCATACGACTCGGGCCGGGTTTGGTGAGCCCGGCCCTTGCTCAGAATGACAGGTCAACAGGTTGGAGTTTTGAAGCGCCTTAGTCGCGCACTCCGTCGAGAAACGCCCGCAGCTTGCGCGAGCGCGAGGGATGACGCAGCTTGCGCAGCGCCTTGGCCTCGATCTGGCGGATACGTTCGCGAGTGACCGCAAACGACTGCCCGACTTCCTCCAAGGTGTGTTCCGAACCATCTTCCAGACCAAAACGCATCTTGATGACCTTCTCTTCACGCGGCGTGAGCGAGCGCAGCACCTGCGCCGTCTGGTCCTTCAAGTTGACATTGATCACGGCTTCGGCCGGTGAGACCACAGCGCGATCCTCGATGAAATCGCCCAGGTGTGAGTCTTCCTCTTCGCCGATCGGGGTCTCGAGCGAGATCGGCTCCTGCGCGATCTTCAGCACCTTGCGCACTTTTGCTACCGGAATGTCCATGCGCTTGGCGATCTCTTCTGAAGACGGTTCGCGACCGAGTTCCTGCACCAGTTGGCGCGAAGTGCGGATCAGCTTGTTAATGGTTTCGATCATGTGCACCGGAATGCGGATGGTGCGGGCCTGGTCCGCAATGGCGCGGGTGATCGCCTGGCGAATCCACCAGGTGGCATAGGTCGAGAATTTGTAGCCGCGGCGGTACTCGAATTTATCCACCGCTTTCATCAGACCGATATTGCCCTCCTGGATCAGATCGAGGAATTGCAGGCCGCGGTTGGTGTACTTTTTGGCGATCGAGACCACCAGGCGCAGGTTGGCTTCGATCAGCTCGCGTTTGGCCTGCTCAGCATCCATGTCGCCCTGGATGATGTCGCGCTGGGTGCGCTTCAACTCCAGGATGCTGGCTCCGGCTTCAGCCTCCAGGCGCTCCAGATCAGCGCGCAGCGTGCGCGCCTGCTTGCGAAGTTCCTTCTTGGCTTCGTCGCTGCGAGCGGCGTCAGCCTTCTTCTCGACGCTGTCCACCTGGCGTTCGAGAGCGCGCATGGAATCGACGGTCTTGTTGACGCGATCGATCAGCCGCTTGCGCTCGCTATTGGTGAAACCCAGCTGGCGAATATCCCGCGAGAGCTTTACCAGCTCGCGGCCCAAGGTCCAACGCACCCTACGGCCCTCGCGCAGCTTGCGTTTCACCGCCGGCAGCGCCTGCAGCTTCTCGGTGAGCTGAGCGGCTTTCTTGTAGTGCTTATTGATCTCGTCGATTTTCCCGGTGATGTCCTTCAGCCGATTGATGAGCACATCTTCGGTGATTTCCTCTTCATCGAAGATCACTACTTCCCGAATAGAGCGGACGCCCTTCTTGAGGTCTTCGCCGAGAGCGATGATTTCGCGAATTACGATGGGGGAACGCGAGATCGCCTTGAGCACCTTGAGCTGGCCGCGTTCGATGCGCTTGGCGATTTCTACTTCGCCTTCGCGCGTCAGCAAGGGCACGGTGCCCATCTCACGCAGATACATACGGACCGGGTCGTTGGTTTTTTCCAGCGCGCCCGGAGTGAGGTCGAGCTCGACCTCGTCCCCTTCTCCTTCGACTTCTGCTTCAAAGCGCTTGTCGAGCGCCGAGGACGGCAGCTTGGAACCTTCCAGCAGGTCGATGCCTTGCGTCCCGATGGTGGTGAGCAGATCGTCGAGGTCCTCAGGGGAGTGCAGGTCGTGGGGAATCAGGTCATTGACTTCGTTGTAAGTCAGATAGCCTTTTTCCTTGCCTGCATCGATCAATTTCTTAATATCGTACTTATCGTCAAGAGCCAAAGCGGAATACCTCTCGCGGCGCACGGTTAGGAAGGAATAACCCTTCCGACAGTTTGGAACTTCGGCGGGAACTCTTCGGAACTATAACGTGAGCGGAAACCTACAGATTTTAGCATGGCCGCACGGCTTGGTGAAGCCAGAGCTACCACAAAATCAGCCGTCGTTCGCCTGCCCAGCGCCGTCAATAACTTAGATGTCAGCCAGCCCTATCAGGGTTCCCAAAATCCGCCGAATTCCCGCCTTGCAAGCCTCTAAAATTGCAAGAATTCTGCAAAAATCGAGGTTACGTCCCGGTAACCCTGTTCCCCAGGTGCCCGGCGCTGAGTTCCCGGTCGATCTCCAGCTTCTTTTTCAGCAGTGTAGTCAAGCCCGCCGTGTCCTGCTTTCGCTCCGCTTCCGCGATCTCAGCCCGCACCTGTCGCTGCGAGCGCTCCAGTTTCCGGCGCTTCAGGGCCAGGATGGCTCCCTCCAGAAGCTCGGGAGTGAGTTCTTCTTCCTCGCTCATCAGGCATTCGGCCATTAACTGCCGATCGCCTTCTCCCAGTTCCAGGGAACCCGGAGATGCATCTTCAGCCTCCAGCAGCGCGGAAATCAGGGACTCGGCCGCAAGCCCTTCGTGCAGGGGCTCGATCTTGAGGGCGAAACGCGCCTGTCGTGCGGGATCGAACTCCTCTTCCGCTCCATCCCGTGATGAAACATGCCCATCGGCTCCGCCCAGCATTCCACGAAATGAGAGAGCGCGAATCAGAATGCGCTCTGCCTCGGTGACCTGCGCCACGGGCGGCGCCTTCACCTGCCTGGTTCCCCGCGCGGTAGCGGCATGCCGAAGCTCCTGCCGCAGAACGGTGGAGTCAATTGCCAGTTTCTGCGCAATTTCGCCTGCGATCTCGTCGCGAGCTATGCGACTCGGCGCCCGCTGCACGTGAGGCAACAGGAAATTCAGGGCCTTTACTTTGCCCTCGGGAGTCCGTACCGGAAATTTCATGCGTGCCCGTGCGATCAGATAATCGAAGTAGCGTGGTGCGGACTTGAGCGCTGCCGCATAGGCTTCCCGGCCTTTCTTGCGGATGTAGAGATCAGGATCAAAACCTGCCTCCAATTGCACGACCTTGATGTCGAAATCCTCCTCCACCAGAAGAGCCAGCGAGCGCTCGGCCGCCGCCGCTCCGGCGAGGTCGGGATCAAAACTGACCACGATATTGCGGCTGAAGCGTGCCAGCAGCCGTGCCTGCGATTCCGTAAAGGCTGTGCCGGAGCTGGCCACCACGTTGTGAAATCCAGCCGCAAACACCGAGATGCAGTCCATCTGCCCTTCGACCAGGATCGCGTAGCCCAGCGCGCGGATCGCCTCCTTGGCGCGGTCGAGATTGAACAGGATCCGAGACTTGGAATAGATCGGGGTCTCGGGGGAGTTCAGGTACTTCGGCCCCGCCTTTTCGTCGGCGGAAAGCGTACGGCCCGTGAATGCGATCACCCGCCCCGACTCGTTGGTGATGGGAAAGGTTACTCGGTTGCGGAACTTGCTGTAGATAGGATCAGCGGATTTATGTGCAGTATCGGCGGAATCGTGTTTCCACGAAAACAGACCCGAGGTCCGCAGGATTTCTTCGTCAAAGTCGCCGCGCAGCCGGTCGCGAAGCAGGAATCCCGACTCCGGGGCGTAGCCAATTCGGAAGCGCGCAATCATCTCTTCATTCAGGCCGCGCCCGGCGAGATATTCACGGGCATGCGCTGCCTCTGGTTTACGCAGCTGCTCCTGGAACCAGGCGCAGGCGCGCTCCTGGACGTCCATGAGCTGCATGCGCAGCCGCGCGTCCCGCTCTTCAGTGGGACTATCGAACTGCATTTTGGGAAGCGGGATATCCAGCTTTTGTGCGATCAGCCGCAGCGCTTCGGGAAACGTGATGTTCTCTATTTTCTGAACGAAGCTGAAGACATCGCCAGACGCGCCGCAGCCGAAGCAGTGATAGAACTGCCGAGTAGCGTGCACGGAAAAAGACGGCGTCTTTTCGTTATGGAAAGGGCAGAGCCCCTGATAATTTTGCGCCCCCGACTTGCGCAGCTTTACGTAATCACCCACGATGCGGACGATGTCCGCCTGCTGCCGGAGGGTCTCCTTGAAGTCGTGCGGGGTGGGCATTAGGTCAGTATTGGCGCGGAATGGTCAGCCAGAAAATAACTATCCTATCAATGCTGTGCAAAAGCTGTGGGAAACGGATCTTTCCGTTCAATATGTGAGGAAAATTCTAACCGCTCGCTGTTGGGCAGAGGAGCGGCGTCAGAACCGGTGCGGTGGCGAAGAATCTCTGCGACTCTCCGACCAAATGCACAGATTCTTCGCTCCCTGCGTTCGCCCAGAATGACCCCGAAAACCTCTTGCTTGAGCGCCTACGCTTACGCGCTGGCGGCCTGCGGCTGGGTAAAGGCGGCCAGGTTCTCGCGCAGATATTGATCCAAAGTGATGGGGGCGCGGCCGATCAGGTTGCGGACCAGCGAATCCGTCTTACCGTCGCCGCCCTCGCGGTAGTAGCGCTGCAACTCCAGGAGCGCATCCACCTGCCACTCCGGCATGCCGAGCCCGAGCATGCTCTTCTTCATCTCCGCTGGAGGCAGGTCGACATAGCGCACCTGTTTGCCAATTTTCTTCGAGATCGCTGCCGCGACCTGGTCGCAGGTCAAAGCCTCCGGCCCATTGAGTTCGTAGGTCTTGCCCAAGTGCTCGCCGCCAGAAATGGCAGCCGCGATGACCGCTGCGATATCGCGCACGTCGATATAGGCAATGGGCGCCTGGCCGTATGATCCGTAGAATGCGCCCTGCTGCCGGATGGTGCCAGAGTAATAGGTAGCGATATTCTGCAGGAACGTGTTCGGACGGATGATGGTGTACGAAACGCCGGAGCGCTTTAGCATCTCTTCCACTTTGGCGTGCCAGCTGGGAAAAGAGGAGTTGAATTCTCCTGCGCCCATCGCGGAGTTCAGGACGATTTGGCTGATGCGGCGCTCCCGGCAGACTTCAATCGCGTTGGTTTCGAGCTCGACGAGTTGTGGTATCGGGCCGCACACAAGAAGGACCCGGTCGATTCCCTCAAGCGCGGCCGCGAACGAAGCTCGATCTGCGAAGTCGGCGATCGCGACAGGCACTCCTGCCGGCGCGGCGGCTGCGTCGGACTTGGAACGATAGAGCGCTTTCACCGGTTGCTTGTCCGCAATCAGCTGTTTGAGGACGGCACCTCCGACATTTCCCGAAGCTCCGGTAACCAGAATCATTGGACACCTCCCCCTGCGGAGTTTGTAGCTCAGTGAGGACAGGCAAGATTGCCTATCCTACACAAATTAGAACAATGGATGGGCCGGGTAGTCGGGTGGTTGCGCTATTTCTTAAGTGCAGCTCAGAGCCTCAAATCCACCACCGTGGCCCCGCCTCCGCCCTCATTCTGCGGCGGTTCGCTGACAGACGCCACGTGCGGATGCGACTGCAGATACTGGCGCAAAGCCTTGCGCAGAATGCCCATGCCGCTGCCGTGCACGATGCGTACCCGCGGCATACCTGCCAAGAACGCTCGATCTACGAACTTCTCCACTTCGCGGGTGGCATCGTCCACTGTCTGCCCGATCACATTGATCTCCGCAGGCACGCTCTCGTCTCGATCAAGTTGAACATTGACACCATGCGCGCGCGCCACTTTCACTGGACTGTCCGAGGCTCGGGCAACCACAGCAGCAATATCGGCGCGTGGGATCTTCATCTTCATGATTCCCGCTTCCACCTCGAACATGTCACCGTCCAGCTTCCGCCTCACCACTGCGTTTCGTCCGAGAGAGCGCAATTGCACGGTGTCGCCTTCCGAGACATGCTGCACGAGTTGTGGGCGCGCATTTGGATCGCCCACGTCGGCACCGGAAGTATGTGCTACCACCGTCTGATCGAACTGCTCGCGCAGCTCGCGGCGCATTTTGGCAATGCGGCGCTCCGCGTCTTTGGAGAGCTTCATCGACATGGCCCGGTCCTGCACCGCGTTGACCGTTTCGCGCACGCGGTACTCGAAATCCTGCATTACATTCTCAAGCTTCTTCTCCATTTCACGCAGCTTCGCCTTTTGCTCTTTCAGGCCTTCAGCGGCAAGCCGCTGCTTTTCGCGCTCCAATTCCTGCTCGCGAGCATGGAGTCGAGTCCGCTCTCCTTCTGCTTGGCGTAACTCAGCGTGCAGCTTATCCAGAAAACGAGCGACGTCCTGTGTTTGGGTGCCCAGCCGAGCGCGAGCTGCTTCAACGATCGCCGAGTTCAATCCCAGTCTTCCGGCGATATTGATTCCTGCTGAAGCCCCAGGAACTCCCATGCGCAACTCATAAGTAGGTTGCAGAGTCCGCTCGTCGAAGCCAACTGCCGCGTTGAGCACGCCCGCGGTATTCGCGCCATAGACTTTCAGGGAAGTGTGGTGGGTCGAAATGATGCTGATTGCTGCCAGGCGGCGAAAGTGATCGGCGATCGCCACCGCGAGCGCCGCACCTTCCTCGGGGTCGGTAGCCGAACCCAATTCATCCAGCAGCACCAGCGAATCCGGGGTAGCCGTGCGGGAAATGGAATCAATGTTGGTGACGTGAGCAGAAAAAGTTGAAAGGTTCTGCTCGATCGACTGGTAATCGCCGATATCGGCCAGTACGTTGTCAAAAACCGGCAGTTCTGCTTTTTCGGCGGGCACCGGCACTCCCGACTGCGCCATCAGCGCGAGCAGGCCAATGGTCTTCAGCGAGACGGTCTTACCGCCCGTATTAGGACCGGTGATTACCAGTTGGCGAGCTTCGCCGGAGAGTTCCACGCTGATCGGAACCACCGAACCGTGCTTGGCCTTCAGGTTGCGTTCCAGGAGTGGATGGCGGGCATTGTGCAGGAACAACGCGTTCTCGCCCAAAGTCACAGTCGTGCAGTTGTACTCCTCCGCAAAGCGTGCTTTAGCGAACTGTAGCTCAACTTCAGCGAGAATCTCAGTCGCCAGGGCGATCGCAGGAGCCTGCTCCCCCAGGCGGCGAGTCATCTCCAGCAAGATGCGGTGAATCTCTGTCTGCTCTTCTTCGAGCAGCCGAACCAATTCGTTGTTTTGCTCGATGGTTTCCAGAGGCTCGATGAACACCGTCTGGCCGCTGGAGCTCATCCCGTGCACCACGCCCTGCACGCGCTTCTTCTGCTCGATTTTCACGGGAATGACGAAGCGCTCGCCGCGAATGGTGATCAAGTCTTCCTGTACCGCTCCCTCTTCCGACAACCGCCGGAGATAACTTTGCAGGGACTGCGAGATCAACCGCCGCTGCTTGTCGATGTCCCGACGGATCTGCGCCAGCGCCGGCGAGGCGTGATCATCGAGGGTACCGTCGGGGAGAATTTTGTGGCGAAACGCCCGAAGGAGTTCAGTGAAATCGACGAGGCCGGATGAGAGCTGCGCAATCGCAGGCCACGGTTTTTCTAAACCTGACTCATTGGGGCGCAACTTCGAGGGCGGATTCGCGATAATTGCGCTCCACTCGTCCGCCCGGTCGGCAACCAGCAGGATCTCGCGGATCTGGCTGGGCTCCAGCGCAGCGCCCTCGATCGTAGCTTGCTCCAGCAGTTGCTTGGGATCCCGCAGGTCGCAAAAATCAAAGCTGCCGCCGGCGCGCAGAAGTTGCCGGATCTCGGCAGCCATTTGCTGCTGATTCTGGATCCAGCCACGATCGTGGGTGGGAAATAGGGAATCCACCCGACCCTTGCCCAATGAAGACCAGGCATGACCGCGCAGCACATCGCGCAGCACGTCAAATTCGAGAACGCGGGAGCTAGTGTGGGAAAGAGGCTGTGGCAATTCAGACATGTGCCTGGTTCATCTTAACGCAGGCGAAAAGCGGGTGGGCGAGGGTGATCGCGCTTGCGGCACGCCAGCCCACCGGGAGGCGATAAAATTGCGGTATGGGTGGTTTAGGCAAGCTTCTGATCCTTGCAGGCGGGTTGCTGATCCTGCTGGGACTGCTATTCGTGGTAGCTGGCCGCTGGAATCTTCCGCTCGGCCGCCTTCCGGGCGACATCTCTTATCGGGGCAAGCACACCGTCTTTTACTTTCCACTAACCAGCTCGATCCTTGTAAGCATTGTGCTCTCATTGCTGTTTTACCTGATCAGCCGTATCAGCAAGTAAGCCGAAGTTTCAGCGCCTGCCCACCGTGTCCACATTACCCCGGCTTGGTCTTAGCGCCCTGCGTGAATGTAAACTGGGCGCAATGTCCCTGGGCGACCAGTTAGGCTTCACCTTCCAAACCGCGCGTCGGGTGTGGACCGTAGCCGAACTGATGTCGGCCGTCCGCACGCAACTGGAGCGTGAGTACACCGACGTCTGGGTGGAAGGAGAGATTTCCAATTTCCGTCCAGCCGAGTCCGGACACATCTACTTCACGCTTAAGGATGACAACTCGCAATTGCGGGCGGTGATCTTCCGCTCCCAGGCACGACTGCTTCGCTTCCGTCCGGAAAATGGGCTGCAAGTAATCGCGCGAGGACGAATTACCGTCTACGAAGCCCGCGGCGAGATGCAGTTGACTGCCGAGTATCTGGAACCGAAAGGAGCGGGCGCGCTGCAGGTCGCCTTCGAGCAATTGAAGGCCAAGCTGGCGGCCGAAGGACTGTTTGAGGCATCCCGAAAGAAGCCGATTCCAGCCCTGCCCCGACGTATTGGAATTGTTACCTCGCCGCGAGGAGCGGCTATCCAGGACATCCTGAATGTTCTCCGCCGCCGTCACGAATCGGTTTCCGTGTTGATTTACCCGGCGCAGGTTCAGGGGGAGGCGGCGCCCTCAGAAATCAGCGCAGGAATTCGTTACTTCAACCGCACCCGCAACGTGGACGTCATCCTGGTTGCCCGTGGTGGCGGATCGCTGGAGGACCTTGCGGCTTTCAATCACGAAGGTCTGGCGCGCGTGGCGGCGGCATCGACTCTTCCCGTAATCTCGGCGATCGGGCACGAGACGGATTTCACGATCCTTGATTTTGCCGCTGATCTGCGGGCTCCAACCCCATCCGCGGCTGCGGAATTGGTGGTGCAATCGAAACATGAGATTGAGAATCGAGTATTAAACCTGCGCCAGCGGCTGGGTCGCGCGGCTCGGTATCGAGTCTTGCAGATGCGCCAGCGGCTTACGGAATTGGCGCAGCACGGCGCCTTCCGCGGGATGGTGGATGCAATTCGACGCCGTCAACAGCGCCTTGACGAGCTCGCTTTCCGCCTGACCACCGTACAGGCAAACCATCTGCGGAAGAATCATCGACGGCTTGATGTCGCGGCCGCCAGGCTGCGGCATCACGATCTGGGGCGCAGACTGCTATACATCTCCCGCGAACTGGCGAGCCGGCTGGGCGCGCTCTCCGGCGCCACCCGTTCGCAATTGCAACGCAAGCGGGCCAGGCTGGAACAACTGAGCGCTCAACTCCAGGCGCTCTCCCCTACGAACATTCTGGAGCGCGGATACGCGCTCGTGTTCAATGCTGCCGGCGAACTAGTGAAAGACGCAGAACAGGTAAGAGCAGGCGAAGAAATTACCGCTCAGGTCGCGAAAGGGAAAATCGGCGCGGTGGTCCGTGATCGCAAACCCTAACCCGGCAAGGGCCACAGTTTTTTCTTATCGGGAGTGCCCGGGCACGCACCCTTGGAACCTAACTCGCTGATTTAAAATAGGAATGTAAATCTCACTCCCTCCGGATCACATTGGGAAAGGATGCCGGATGCCGCACATTTTTGGGCACTTACCGCACATGTCTCTCACTTCGGTGATCGACATCCTGCTGGTTACAGTGCTCATTTACGAATTCCTCGCGCTGATCAAGGGCACACGCGCCGTACCAGTGCTTGTCGGAGTGGGATTCGTGGCGCTGGCGTTCTACGTGGCTCACGTTGCCGAGCTGCGGGCGGTGAATTTCCTGATGGGCAATCTGCTGCCCTACGCCATCTTTGCGCTCATCGTTGTATTCCAGAACGAAATTCGGCACGCCTTGGCGAAGATCGGGCGCAAGCTGACTTTCTCCCGTAGCAATCATGGCATGGCCGAGGCCTACGATGACATAGTGCTCGCCGCCAACCTGTTCTCCCAGAGCCAGACGGGGGCCTTGGTGGTGATCGAGCGTGAAATCGGCCTGCGTACTTACATTGAGAGCGGAGTTCCACTCGACGCCAAGCTCTCCTATGATCTGCTGGCGACGATTTTCCGTCCCAGCGCACCCTTGCACGACGGCGCGGTCATCGTGCAGAAGGACCGTATCGCGGCTGCGGCGTGCTTTTTGCCGCTCTCGATGAATCCGGTGCTTTCTACTCAGCTGGGCACTCGTCATCGCGCAGGAATTGGAATTACCGAGGAAACAGATGCGGTGGCGGTGATCGTTTCCGAAGAAACCGGCGCGATAAGCCTCGCGGTAGCTGGCAATGTCGAGCGCGATCTCACCGTAGAATATCTGCGCGAGCGGCTGGGAGAACTTCTCCGCCGCTACGTTCCGCCCATGGCCCTTCCGGCTCCTTTGGGGAGGCCGGAACCAGAAGAACCTACCGAGGAGAGCCGCGATTCTTCCCAAAGCCGTGCCGGCTCGGCAGGCGAAGGCACCCATGGAGTCTGAGCATGGTGGAATTTATCCATCGTTATGTGCTGCACAACATCGGACTGAAGCTGATCTCCCTTGTGGCGGCAACGCTGTTGTGGATGGCCATCGCCCGTGAGCCGATGGAGGAAGTCACGCTCAGCGTTCCTATTGAATACCAGAATGCTCCAACGAACCTCGAGATCAGCACTGATGCACTGCCCCAGCTGCAGGTGCGGGTAAGTGGGCCCTCCAGCCGGATACACTCCTTGCGTCCCGCCGAGGTGCACGCGGTAATCGATTTGGTGGGAGCAAAGCCCGGCGAACGCACTTACGATCTCAGCACCTCGCGGGTTCGCGTACCCCGAGATATGCAGGTTGTGCAGGTGATTCCCAGCCAATTCCGCGTCAGCTTCGATAATCGCGCCACTCGAAGAGTGCGGGTCGAACCACGAGTGGTGGGAAGCTCAGCCCCGGGATTCAATCTGGAGCAAGTCGTGCCGGATCCCGATGCTGTTACCATCGTCGGCCCGGAGAAGCACGTTGCTGAAGTTGATTCTGTTGTTACCGATCCCGTCGATGCCAGCGGATTGATGGGGAAAGCAACTTTCACTACTCACGTGTACATTTCCGATCCCCTGGTGCGATTGGCTAGTCCGTCGACGGTACATGTTACTGTGACAACCGGGCGGGGACATTAGGACTCAGGAGAACGTACTGCACATGAGGATGCTTTTTGGAACCGACGGAATCCGTGGTGTGGCGGGAGAGCCGCCCCTGGACTGCAACACAGTTTTCGCTGTTGGGGTTGCGCTTGGCCAGCATCTGACGCGGAGCCATCGAAATCCACGTGCGGTAATCGGGCAGGACACTCGCGAATCAAGTTGCTGGATCGCGGAGGTCGTCACCAAAGGTCTGGAATCCGCCGGGGTGCGGGTGACTAGCGCTGGCATCATCACTACCCCCGGGGTGGCATTTTTGGCGCGCCAGGCCTTTGAGGCGGGGATCGTTATTTCGGCGTCGCACAATCCGTGGACTGACAATGGCATCAAGGTATTCGGGCACGACGGCTACAAGCTGTCCGATGAGGTTGAAGAGCAGATCGAAGAGAGCATCTTCAAGCTGTTGCATGGCCGCAGCCAGGAATCGACTGTGGCCAGCGCGGCGATGTCCAAGGCTCCGGAGTCGGTCGGCACTCATCCTGAGCTGCTTTCGCAGTATGTCGATTGGCTCAGCCAGCAGGTGAGGGGGGCAGACTTATCAGGACTCACTGTGCTCGTTGATTGCGCCAACGGAGCGGCGACCCCGGTAGCGCATCGTGTTTTTCAAGCTTGCCGAATTCGAGCGGACTATCTGCACGACACGCCGAACGGCCGCAACATCAACGAAGCCAGCGGAGCGCTGCATCCTGAAGTTGTGGCCGCAGTTGTTTCTGCGGCGAATGGCAAGTACGACCTGGGTGTTACCTTCGACGGCGATGCAGATCGTGCCTTATTCTGTGATGCCGCAGGAAGAGTCGTGAATGGTGACGCGGTGCTTTTGCTGGCAGGACGCGAGATGCAATCCCGGGGCACACTCAAGGGAAACGCAATTGTGGCGACCACGATGTCCAACATGGGCCTGGAGGTTGCACTCAAGCACTCTGGCATCCGCATGCTGCGCGCTCCCGTGGGCGACAAGTACGTCCTCGAGCAGATGCATAGCACCGGCGCGACTCTGGGCGGCGAGCAGTCCGGCCACATCATCTTTCGCGACGGCGACGCCACGACTGGCGATGGCCTACTGACAGCTTTGCGGGTGATGCGAGCCGTGGCTGCTTGCGGCAAGCCGCTAAGCGAGTTGGTCGCTGACCTAAGAGTGTTTCCACAAGTGATCCGTAACGTGCGGGTGCGCGAAAAGAAGCCGCTGGATCAGCTTTCGGAGGTGAGCACCGTGATCCGGCAGGCGGAATCTGAACTCAACGGTAGTGGCCGCGTAGTCGTTCGCTACTCGGGGACGGAGGCGCTGGCGCGGGTGATGGTGGAAGCAGAGTCGGAAGAGAAGATGAAGCGGCTCACGGAAGCCATTGCGGGGGCGATTCAGAAAGCGATCGGAGTGTGAGATTTCCCTTCCGACGCTGTCTATCGCGGAACCGCGAGGTGTTTCGACTCGGGTCGGGGCTGGTTAACCCGGCCCTCGCTCAACATGACAAGTAGTAGGAGAACGGCGGCACGGCAGGATCATTCTAAATCCCGCCAGTTCGGCCCTACTCCCAATTCCACCAGTAACGGCACTCGCAATGGATGGACATTCTCCATCTTTTCGCGGACGAGGCGGCGCATGATCTCCACCTCGTCTTCGGGCACTTCGAAGACCAGCTCGTCGTGGACCTGCAGCGTCATTCGCGATTTCAGCTTCCGTTCCCGCAACTCGGCGTCGATCTGGATCATCGCCAGCTTGATGAGGTCAGCGGCCGTGCCTTGCAGAGGCGTGTTCACCGCCGTGCGTTCGGCGAAGCCGCGCTGGTTGGCGTTCTTGCTGTTGATGTCGGGGATGGGACGGATCCGGCCAAAGAGCGTTCGCACTCTCTGATCGCGCCGCGCTGCATCGAGCGTGCGATCGATGAACGCCCGCACCCCGTAGTATTTCTCGAAGTAGGCATCAATGAACTGCTTGGCTTCCTTGGGCTCGATGCTGAGCTGCTGTGAGAGACCGAATGCCGATAATCCGTAGACGATGCCGAAATTCACGACCTTGGCGCGCCGGCGGTGCTCGGCGTTCACCATCAGCGGAGGGACGCCGAACACCTGCGCTGCGGTGAGCGTGTGAATGTCGTCGCCGCGGCGGAAGGCATCCACCAGCAGCTTGTCTTCCGAAAAGTGAGCCAGCAGGCGAAGCTCGATCTGCGAATAGTCCGCCGACATCAGCACGCAGCCGGGTTCAGCGATGAATGCAGCACGAATCTCGCGACCCAGTTCGGTGCGAATGGGAATGTTCTGCAGGTTGGGATTTTTGGAAGACAGGCGTCCCGTCGCGGTGTTGGTCTGATCGAACGTAGTGTGCAACCGCTGAGTGCATTGGTTCAACAACGCAGGCAGGGCATCCACGTAGGTGGATTTCAACTTGGACAGCTGGCGATATTCGAGCACCAGCTTCGGCACTTCGTGTTGCAGAGCCAACGCTTCGAGGACGTCCACCGCCGTAGAAATCATCTTGCCCTTGCCATATTTCACGGGCTTGGGCAGATTGAGCTGATTGAAGAGCACATCCCCGAGCTTCCGCGGAGAATTGATGTTGAACTCCGTGCCAGCCGCGTCATAGATCTTTCGCGCGACCGCACCGATCTCGCGGTCCAGGCGCCTGGACATCTCCGCCAGCACATCGCAGTCAATCTTGACTCCGGTTTTTTCCATGCCGGCGAGCACGGGAAGCAGAGGGAGATCGATGTCGCGATAGACCGCAGCCAGTCCAGCCTGCTCTATTTCTTTGCGCAAGGATTCGGCAAAGCGATACGTAACATCAGCTGATTCGGCCAGCGATCCTGAGAGATTAAGATTGAATTTCCGCAGCGCAATTTCCGGCAGGCGATGGCTGGAGTACGTTGGATCGAGAAGATAGGAGTAGAGCATGGGCTCATCGCGCACACCGGCAAGCGCAATCCCGCGCTGCTCCAGGGCCTGCATGGCGCTCTTGTAGTCGTGCACCGACTTGGGAATCCCGGGATCTGAGAGAATGGATTTCAACTTGGCTGCGGTGGGTGCATCATCCCAGTTGATGACCCACGCTTTGCCAGACGTTGGTGAGACGGCAATATTCCTAACCGTGGGCGGTGCCGCCATTGTGGCGGCTACCAGCAGCGGGGCTTGTTCCTCGTCGGATTCGGTCAAAGACTCGTCCGGCGTTCCAGTCTCGCCGCCGTCCGCCGTGAAGTCTAATGCCACTGCCAGCGCAGCACCGGCAGGTAGCGCAGACAGTGCATCCGCAACTTCCTTCGGCGATTTAGCATCGCGATAGTCGGTCTGGCTCAGGTCGATACCGGAGACCAGATCTTTCAGCAGAGAAGTAAACTCCAGTTCTGTGAACAGGGCCCTCAGCTCTCCGATTTTGGGATCGGCCGAGCGCATGGGCTCGAGATCGAGCGTGATCGGTACGTTGCAATCGATCGTCGCCAGCTGCTTGCTCCACAGAATGTTCTCGCGATTCTGCAGCAACGACTCGCGATATGTTTTCCGCTCGACCTCCTGGGCACGATCCAGCGCCGCTTCGACCGTGCCAAAGCGCTGGATGAGATCGACCGAGCCTTTATCACCAATGCCCGGAGCGCCAGGAATGTTGTCGATCGAATCTCCGCGTAGCGCCATCACGTCTATCACACGCTCCGGTGGCACGCCCAGGATTTCCTCTACCTTGGCGCGGTCGGCGATCAGGTTGTCCTTGGGCGGGTTCAGAACGAGGACTTTTTCATTGACCAGCTGCAGCATGTCTTTGTCGCTGGACACGACATAAACCGGATAAGAGAGCTCCGCAGCCTGGCATGCCAGTGTACCGATGACGTCATCGGCTTCGAAGCCCGCCACTTCGAGTATCGGAATGCGATATGCCTCCAGTGCCCGCCGGATGTAGGGAATCTGCTGCGCCAGGTCGCCGGGCATCTCTTTGCGATTGGCCTTGTAGCCCTTGTACTCGATTTCCTGAAAGGTCTGTGTCTTCAGATCAAACTTGCGGACCGCGGTGACTGTTGCGGCCTGGGTGTCCCGAAAAGTAGGGCCGGCAGGATCGAAGATGGCCGCCAGGTACTCGGGATGGAAGTCGTCCCGAAGCTTGCGCAGCATATTGATGAACACGTAGCTGGCGCTGGTGGGAATGCCGGTCTTGGTAGACATTCCCCGCGCACGGGCCATGGCGTGGTAGGCGCGGAAGATGAACGAAAAGGCGTCAATGAGAAAGACGCGGCCTTTGGCCTCGGGGGTGAGCGCGGCTGGCGGGCTTGCATCAAGCTTTTCGTCGGTTAGCTGCGGCACTGCGAGCGCCTGGGCCAAGCTCGAATGAACGGATTTTCTTTTTGCGGGCAACTAATCAAGTTTAGCAGGGGGTGAGAGGTAGAAAGGCCGGGCCAAGAGTGTCCGCGTCATATATGGTTATTTGCGGAACTCCGAGCGAGTCGCGCGGCGTTTCAGGATCAGCTCGATCACTCCGTAGACGACCACGCAAACCCAAAAATCGATGACCAAGCCGAGGTCGATACGAGGCACTCCCAGAGACACGCCATGGCGGGCGGCAGGCGGGAGTACCGGCATAAGAATGAGGAAATAGATGGCATTCCCGATCAGGACCGCGGCCAGCGACTTATAGAAATTACGGAAAACCATCCACTCTCTTTGACACCGCAGCCGCCTTCCGGGCTGCACAGAATGGCGAAAGAAACTCTGGGCAGTTCCCAGTTACGAACAGCGGGCTTCCGAGCCTCATCCACGCGAAAGCTCCGGCAACCCTGCTAACATCGCAGACAATGCTGGAGTTAGACAGCCAGGTGCAGTACGTAAAAGGCGTCGGCCCGGCGCGTGCGGTGGCGCTCGCCGCCAAGGGTATCACCACTGTCGAAGATCTGCTCTATTACCTGCCGTTTCGCTACGAGGACCGCTCCAACCCGCGCCGAATTGCCGACTTGCGCCCCGGGGAGATGGCAACCCTGGTTGCCGAAGTCCGCACTTCGGCGCTGTTTCGCACCCGGCGCATGCCCATCTTTGAGATGACGGTAGGCGAGTTGGGGGATCATCGGCCTCCCGAGTTTGGCAAATCGCCTCCCGCCACTATCAAGTGCATGTGGTTTAACGCGACCTATCTCAAAGATCGCTTCAAGCCGGGGCAGGTCCTTGCCCTCTACGGCAAAGTGGAGGAAGACAAGCGGCATCCTGGACGTCTGCAACTGATGCAGCCGCAGATCGAAGTGCTGAGCGAGGACCCCGAAGAGAACGAAGAAGCGCTGCCCGAATCCCTAGAGATCGGCCGCATCGTGCCCATCTACGAAGGCATGGGGAAGGGGATGCTGACCTCGCGGGGTTTGCGGCGCGTGATTCGCAGTGCTCTGGAAAGCGTGAATCCTGAGCTGCCTGAAACTATTCCTGAGCCGGTCCGTAAGCGCATGGGGCTAATTCCCCGCATGCAGGCGTTCTGGCGCGCGCACTGGCCCGAGCCGGATGAACCCCTGCGCAATTTGCAGGCTTCGCGCAGTGCAGCGCATATCCGCCTCATCTTCGAAGAGCTCTTTTTCCTGCAACTCGGGCTGGAACTTAAGCGCCGCAGTCTCCGGGAACGCCCCGGGATCTCGTTCCGCCTCGACGAATCCATCCGTGAGGCTCTCAAGCGAATCTTGCCTTTCAAGCCCACCGCCGCACAAAAGAAGGTCCTGGGAGAAATTGCCGCCGACATGCGCCAGGCGATCCCGATGCGACGGTTGCTGCAGGGCGACGTAGGATCGGGGAAAACCATCGTTGCGTTCCAAGCGGCCATCATTGCCATCGAAAATGGCTACCAGGTCGCACTGATGGCGCCCACGGAAATCCTGGCTACGCAGCATTACTTTTCTGCCCGCAGCATCCTCGAAAAAGCGGGGTACCGGATCGTGCTGCTCACCGGATCGCTCGAACAGGACCGCAAACGCGACATCCGCCGCCACCTCGCCCAGGGCAATGCTCAGCTGGTCATCGGGACACACGCCTTGATCGAGGAGAAAGTCGAATTCGCCCGCCCGGGGCTGATCATCGTGGACGAGCAGCACCGATTCGGCGTGATGCAGCGCCTGAAAATAATGAAAAAGAGCAGAGATGACGCCGAGAATACTCCGGAACCAGACGTTCTCGTCATGACCGCCACTCCGATTCCCCGAACACTGGCTCTCACCATTTATGGCGAACTCGACGTGAGCATCATCGACGAGTTGCCACCGGGCCGCACGCCGACCATTACCCGCCGCGTAGCAGACACGCGCTCGGATGAGGTCTTCGACTTCGTCCGCAAGCAGGTTGCAGCCGGTCACCAGGCGTATGTGGTCTATCCGGTGATCGAGGAAGGCGCAATGGAAGGGGAATTGAAAGCCGCGATCCAGATGTATGACGAGCTGCGCAAACACATACTTCCCGATCTGCGAATCGGCCTGCTGCACGGGCGCATGGAGGCCGACGAAAAAGATTCCGTCATGCGGCGCTTTCAGAGGCGCGAGCTGGACATCCTGGTATCAACCACAGTGATTGAAGTCGGGGTGGACGTTCCCAATGCCACCGTGATGGTGATCGAGCATGCCGAGCGCTTCGGGCTCTCGCAACTTCATCAGCTGCGCGGACGCATAGGGCGCGGCGCTGCCAAGTCTTATTGCATACTGATGACCGGCAGCAAGATTTCCGAGGAGGGCGAGCAACGTTTGGCTACCATGGTCCGCACCCAGGATGGCTTCGAGATCGCCGAGACGGACCTGCAACTGCGTGGGCCCGGAGAATTCTTCGGAACCAGGCAATCCGGGATTCCCAGCTTTCGAGTCGCCAACCTGGTGCGCGATAGGGAGCTTATGGAGGCCGCGAGACGCGAAGCGGCGTTCGTCCTCAGCGGCAGCGCGGAGGTGCCTCAGTCGGAGGTCAGCCGCGCCCTGGTGCACCTGCGGGCCAGTTGGCAAAGGCGCTACGGCCTGGTGGAGGTAGGGTGAAATCGCAGAATTCTTGACACGATTCGAGAAACACCAGAACATTAGCCGTGCAGCAGCGCAGCCTGCGTGTCTTCAAGGACACACAGTGAGCTTATTCGGCACTCCCGCTCAAGGAGGTCTTCCATTATGGCTGTGAATCCGGTCGCTCCCACTCCCGAATTGCAGCTCGACACTGAAGAGACCCAGGCAGAAACGATTATCCACTGCAGTGGCAGAGTTACCTCATCCACCTCGCCGCTACTGCAGGCCACGGTTAAGAAAGTGATTCCCGAGAAGAAGACCATCGTTCTAGACCTGTCGAAGGTAAGCTATCTGGACAGTTCTGGTATCGGTGCGCTGGTCAGCGTATGGGTTTCGGCGAAGAGGAACGGGTGCGAGCTGAAGCTGGTCAGCCTGAGCGATCGCGTGAAGGAACTGCTTCACCTGACCAATTTGGACAAGCTGCTTGCCACATCAAGATTTCCTGATAAGCCGAGTTTTTAGCCGGGAAACCTCCAGCACGTTCACGCGCGGCTTCGGTCGGTCGCGTACTCCGGGGTTGTCTGAAAATTCCGGTTGTGTGCCAGCGTTCAGCGTGCTGCTCGATGATTGATCGTCGTCGTGGTGTTCAGGCTTCACTAGTCGATTCAGGACTTTGATTCCCTTCATCAATATTTCTAATTTAGCCGCCCAGCGAGCTCCGAATACAATCCGGCAGTTCAAACGATCTTCTGTCGCCAAGGCGCAGAGCTCGGTATCTTTCACTCGGAGGGGACGATGGAAATCAGCGCCGCAACAGAAAAGCTGCTCGCCGCCAAGAAAGCCAAAGGACTGAGTTTCGGCGAACTCGGCAAAGTTATTGGGCACGACGAAGTATGGGTAGCTGCTCTGTTGTACGGACAAGCCAAGGCCAGTGAGGAAGAAGCCAAGAAACTGGGCTTAGCCCTCGGCGTTTCAGCCGAACTCGCTGAGCCTCTTATGGAATTTCCCAGCAAGGGCTTGGGCCCGGTGGTGCCAACTGACCCCCTGATCTATCGCTTCTATGAAATTATGCAGGTGTACGGAATGCCCATCAAGGCTGTGATCCATGAGAAGTTTGGCGACGGCATCATGAGCGCCATCGATTTCAGCATGCACGTCGAAAAGGAAGCCGACCCCAAGGGCGATCGCGTAAAGATCACGATGTCAGGAAAATTTCTCCCGTATAAGAAGTTCTAGGGATGCGAGCTAAAATAAGTTGTCATCCGTTTCCATGCGGAGATCGATATGTGCAGCAACTTCGGCTTCAACCACCATCCCGGGAGACCCCCGGCGGCACTGGAATCGAGCTGGTATTCCTTCTTAGTGCGATTGCTGGCTCGTCTCCGGAGAAGGCTCCAAAAGCAGGCGGCACTGCCTCTGCAGGCGGACGATTCCGAGAAAGATAAAGAGGCCGACGAGTTCTGCATTCACCGCTGATAGACGATTGCAGCCAGCAGGCTAGTGAGTCTCCCCGTCCCCAGGATGGAAATCGGGAGTGTCCAGTTGCTGGGCCACAGATTTGGAAGGCAATACCGGAGGTTCGGGAAACTGCTCCTGATCTTTTCCTTTCAGTGCCACCTTCATGAAATCGACCCAGATGGGCAGAGCCGCCTGGGCGCCGGTTTCCTTATTCCCCAGTGACTTTTTCTCATCGAAACCCACCCAAACGCCGCAGGTCATCGAAGGAGAAAAGCCGATAAACCAGGCGTCGGTGAAGTCGTTCGTCGTGCCGGTCTTGCCTGCCAGTGGATGATTCAGTTTGCTGGCAGAGTAGGCGGTGCCGTGGAGCACCACTTCGCGCAACATTGCAGTCATGATGCGTGCCGTACGCGAGCTGACCACATCGTGCACTTCCGGATAGTCCTCCTCCAGAACATGGGCGCCGTAATCCTCAACTTTCCGGATATATCGTGGAACGACGCGAACGCCGTCGCCGGGAAAAGTCGTAAACGCGCTGGTCTGCTCCATCAGGGTAAGGTCCGCGGAGCCCAGCGCCACTGGCAGATACGGAGGAATAGGCGAGGTTACGCCAAATTTCCGCGCGTATTCGATCACGTTCTTAATTCCCACACGATCGGCGATCTTTACCGCTGGAATGTTGCGTGATTGCGCCAATGCCCGGCGCAAGGTGATGGTGCCTTCGAACTTCCCGTCGTAGTTGTGAGGCACCCACGGTCCGGAAAGAGTGTCAAAGCTCACCGGGGAATCCACGACGGTGTCGTCGGGAGTCATTCCATCCTCGTCGATGGCTGCGGTGTATACATACGGCTTAAAAGATGATCCAACCTGCCGCTGCGCCTGGGTAGCACGATTGAACTTGGAGAGGTCGAAGTCGCGGCCGCCGACCATGGCCTTGATGTCCCCGTTTACGTTATCGATCGCCAACAACGCCCCCTGAGTTCCGGAATCCTGCTCGAGCGTGACCTGCGCGCTATTGTCGGGTGAGATAGCCGTCACTCTTACGTAGACCACGTCGCCGTTGGCCAGGATCTCGTCAACTCGCTTGTGGTGGGTCCAGGCGATCAGCGCGGGGGTAATCTCGCTGGTGTATTTTCCCAGTTTCACTTCCGCCCGAGCCGGCGAGATCGAAGTCACCAGCGCGTGCACGTAGGATCCGGCCTGAATGGGCTTGCTCCAATCAGGGTGATCGAATTTGTTCAGCTCGGTCCCTTCGGCAATTGCGTTTTCCAGCTTGCCTTTCCAGCCATGGCGGCGCTCGTAGGCGGCCAAACCGTCCAACACTGCCTGATTGGCGGTGGCCTGCAGCTCGGAGCTGAGGGAGGTATAGACGCGCAGGCCACCCTGGTGAACTTCATCACTGCCGTATTTCTTTTCCAGATAACGGCGGATTTCTTCGACAAAATAAGGCGCCAGATAATTCGGATCTGCCTGGAGATGCAGCCGCAGAGGAGAGTTCTTGGCGCGTGCGGCTTCCGAAGCGGTGATCTTTCCATCCTCCAGCATGGAGTTGATTACCAGGTTGCGCCGGCGCAAGGCGCGGTCCGGATTGTTGATGGGCGAGTATGCATTCGGCGCCTTGGGCAGACCTGCCAACAGAGCGGCCTCTTCCAGCGTGAGATCTCGCGCCCGCTTACTGAAGTAATACTGGGCTCCCGCTTCGAATCCATACACGCCATGCCCAAGAAAAATCTGATTGGCGTAGAGCGTGAAGATTTGCGGCTTGGTAAAACGCCGTTCAATCTGGATGGAGAGCAATACCTCCTGCACCTTGCGGTTGAAGGTGCGCTCAGGGGACAAGAACAAGTTTCGAGCCAGCTGCATGGTTAAGGTCGAAGCGCCTTGTGCGCGCGTGCCCGACGTCAGGTCACGATAGGCAGCGCCAATGCCGCGCCACAGATTGATTCCCCAGTGCTTTTCGAAATCCTTGTCTTCGATGGAGATGATGGCGTCGCGCAGGAGCTTGGGGAAATCATCGTAGGAGACCACGATGCGGCGCTGCAGCGCAAACGAACCAATCACCTTGCCCTGATCATCGTAGAGTTCCGTGACCGAGCTGGGGCGATAGTGCTCCAGTTCACCAATCTCGGGCAGATCGGTGGAGTAGACCAGCAGCAGCCCGCCCAGTGCGCCGACCATGGCGGAGGCCAGCACCAGAAGGCCAAAGATCATCCACCGGACAAGCCGTTTTCGCCGGGGCTGGTGAGCCGCAAGCTCTTCAACCGGTGTCTTGGTCGCCATAGCTCTCGTTGAGGCTCAGAATAGCACGTTCAGATGACGGCATTCGGGATTAGCAGCGAGGGTCCGATAAAGCAAAATGGCGGGCTCAAGCGGCCCGCCATTAGCTCAAGATGTGCACAAACGTTAGCTCTTGTTTACGCGTTTGTTGAGCACTTCGATCGCGCGTTTGAGCTGATCGTCGTTCTGCTGTGTCCGCGGCTTCTTCTCCGGTTCGGAGGGATTGTTTTCGTCTTCGTCCGGAAGGATGAAGTCGTCGTTGTTGTCGGCGACCATAACGGTGGGGGTCACCGCGGTGTCCTGAATGGCTTTGCCATTGGGACTGTAATATTTGGCGACTGTAAGAATCAGAGCCGAACCATCGGGAATATCGATGACCTTCTGGATGGATCCCGCCCCAAAGGTCTTATCGCCCACCACATCGGCGCGCGCATTGTCCAGCAGCGCAGCGGCCACGATTTCGGCAGCGCCGGCGGTGCCGCGATTCACCAGAACTACTATGGGCAGACTGGTAATGTCTTTTTGGGGATCAGCATTGAAAGTCTCGCGCGGGTACTTTTGTCCCTGCAGATAGGCGATCGTTCCATGGTTCAGGAACAGATTGGCAACCGCAATGCCTTCCGACTCATCGCCCTCGGCACAATTACGAAGATCGAGCACGAGCTTGCGCGCTCCGTGGTCCTGGAGGTCTTTGATTTTGGACGCCAGTTCCTGAGCTTTGCCTTTGGTCAGAGCATCAACCTTCAGATATCCAATTCCGTCGTCCAGGGTCTTTTCGGATACGGGAGGAATCTTCTCGACATCGCGAACAATGGTGAGGCGCAGCGGCTCGGCGCGACGGGCGCGCACGATGGAGACATTCACATTCGAGCCCTGCGGACCGGAAAGCATGGTAAGGATCTCGGCCAGCGACAAGTCGCGCGTGCTCTTTGACTCGATCGATTCAATGATGTCGCCGGAATCAATGCCCGCTTTATCGGCTGGGCCTCCGGGGATAACGGAAACCACCGCCGCATAGCCGAAGCGCTTCGAAACTGTAGCTCCGATGGCAGCCCTTCCTTCAGTCTTATGGCTCTTGTATTCCTTGTACTCAGCGGGGCTGAGATAGCTGGAATTGGCATCCAGTGATTCCAGCAATCCATGCAAGGCCCCGTCAGTTACCTGGGGAATATTGGGCTCTTCCACGTACTCCGTGCGCACGCGCGAGAGGACTTCGCTGTAAACACCCAGCTGCCGATAGGCGCCATCATTGGAGGCAGCGCGTACCCGCAAACCACCCATAACTGTGAAGAGCACTAAAGCCAGGGAAAGGACGAGAAAGCAGGCTTTCAATCTCTTGGACATGAACACCTTTTGAGAGGAGCAAATCCCAGCTGGAACTTACTTCCTTATTATAAGGCCCTATCTGCTCATTATAGAACGGTTCGGTTATCCCAATGGCTGCTCTCCTCTGGGCTGAACCCTTGCGAGCATCCATCCGTACCAGCACTCTCGTTTAGATGTGCTGCACTGCTTATTTGGACGCCATGCCGGGGAAAATGTTGCTGAAAATTACCGATGATCCTGCGAAATTTGGAACAAAAAAGGGCCGCTGGCGGCGGTCCCGGAATTGCTGAGTTGGCGCCTGCGGAGTTTCGCATTGGTGCTCGTTGCCTGCGGTTTGACACTCCTGCGCAGCGACTCATAGAATCAATGTGGACGCACTACGATGTGCCCAGTGCGGCGCAATCCTTCCGGTTTTTCGTTAAGGATTCCCTTCAGTCTGGCGGTGTAGCTCAGGTGGCTAGAGCGAGGGTCTCATAATCCCTAGGTCGTTGGTTCGAGTCCAACCGCCGCCACCAGAAACAACTGGTTTCGCCTCGGCTTGCTCAACAGCGAGGGTCTCGGCTTCTCCCACGCTTGGGGGACGCCCGCAAGCGGGCTCAACTAGAGTGCGGCGGCGGTACTAGTGCCGGCGGCGGCGAAAACATCGGCGGCTTCATTTTCTGCGATGGGAATAAAAGCCTGCACCACGTTGGAATCGAACTGGGTTGCGCTGCTCGCCAGCAGCCGGCGGACCGCCTCTTCATGTGGCAGCCCCTTGCGGTAACAACGGTTGGAAACCATCGCGTCGTAGGCATCGATGACAGAAATGATGCGTGAGACGGTGGGGATATCCTCTCCCTTCAAACCTGCCGGGTAGCCTGTGCCGTCCATGTTCTCGTGGTGATGCAGCGCGTACAGGCTGGCGTCTTCGAGGCCTGGAAACAAGCGCAGGATGGACCAGCTGTACTCGGGATGGCGATTGATGAGCGCGCGCTCCTCTGTGGTCAACGGTCCTGCTTTTTTCAGGATGGCATCGGGCACGCCGATCTTGCCGATATCGTGCAGCAAGGCGGCAACCTCGACCTGATAAAAGTGCTCTTCAGGAATGTTCATCTTGCGCGCGACCCGGAGTGCCCACTCTGCCAGTCGTGTGCTGTGGACACCGGTGTTGATGTCCTTTAAGTCCAGCAGTTGGTTGAAGGCGCAGATCACCGAATTGCGAAGCGCCAGCTGCTGCTCCTCCAATTCTTTGACTCGAAGCAGCAGCTCCAGTGAATCGGCGAAAGGAGTCGTGATCATCGCCGAGTTATTGATGGTCGCCTCCTGCCGCCACAGCAGCGAGTGAGATGTGTGATCTGCCACTGGCAAACCCCTCTGCGTTCCTCACCGCAAGACGTAACAGGCTGTAACGGCCTGGAAGGTGTCCAGACGTCCCCAGCCCATATCGGGATCGCCAATGTAGTGAGCCAGCGCCAGCCCCCAGGGCACACTCGAACTGCTGCAGCCCCCGCCGTTGTTCCCGAGCATTACGGCCGCAGTGCCGGCAACAAAGGGCGTGCTGAACGACGTGCCCCATCCTGCCGCATAGGTACCCCAAGGATATGTGGTCATGATGCCTTCCCCGGGCGCAGCCATCCACACCGGTGGCGCTCCGTAATTGGTAAAGCTGGACTGGACATCGGAGTTGGAGGTGGAGGCGACATCAATTACTCCCGGCAGCCCGGCGGGATAGACGACCGTCCGAAGACCATCGTTTCCGGCCGAGGCCACCGAAACCACTCCCTGGCTGTTGGCGTAACGAATGGCGCGGGCGAGTTCCGTGGAATAACTGGTGTAGTCGAAGCTCATATTGATCACGTCAGCCCCATTCTTGACCGCGTAATAAATCGCCCGCAGGACGTCGGAATCGTAACCGGTGCCATCGGCGTGGAATGCCTTCAAAGGCATGATTTTTGCCTGTGGCGCCACCAGGTGCACCACCCCGGCCGTCATCGTGCCGTGTCCGAAGGCGGAATATTGGCTGCCATCAAGAACCGCGACGGTCCTCTGATCCAGCACCGCCACAGTGCGCTGGTTGACCTCGGCGGTTTGCGCCGAGCTGCTGTCAGGACTGGCATTCACGTCGGCTTTTTCCGAGCCGCCGCTGACGTTGCGGGTGAAGTCGTATCCGCTCACAAGCACGGGCATCAATACCGGGTGTGTAGGATCGACGCCGGTATCAATTACCGCCACGGTCACACCTGCGCCTGCAGCATTGAGGACGGAATGAGTCTGGTCGGTGCGAATAAGCTGATTACCGGGCTGGGTCACGTAACCGCGCCACACGGTCGCGCCGTAATACGAAACCGGCGTTTTGTCGCTCAGGTAGGAAGGCGGGGAATCTGCGTACGCTGGCTGGGTGTTTACCACCTGATCAATTTCAACTGAAAGCACCCCAGCCTGAAGGCTCAGGCGGAGGATTCCGGTGATGGGATCAAGAATCGCCGGGAGGGTCACCAGGAACAACTGCCCGTCAGGATCGCCTAGTCCGGTAACTACATGGCAGCCGGTCAAAAGGCAGGTGAGATTGATACCGGGCAATCCCAGCGAGTCCCGCACAATCAGACGCGTCTGCGCTTGCAGTGCGGGAGCGCCCAGCGAAATCAGCAGCAAAAAAACCACCAGGCAGTGAAAACCGGCCCTTGCTCGAATACCCTTCATAAGCTCAATCCCCTCTCATCGGGCGCTTGGCGGCGGGGGATGAGCGCGAGTCTAAGATCTGGCTTGGCAGCGCGCTACTTACAGCCGTAACCCGGTTCTGGTCTCTTACGTAATTGGTAAACATTTAGTCCAGGCTCCCCAATGGGATCCACAGCGTCTTGCGGTCTATAGTTGCGATCGAGACTCGCAAGTCACGTGTTGCTTCAAATTCGAACTGAAACTCGCCGTATTTATTGGCTTCAGCCGCGGTTACTTTCTCTTTGCCCATCCACAAAACTACGGTGGCGTTTCCCGGCCAGCAGAGCGGCGCCTGCTTGTCGAGCACTTGACCAGATGCATAAATGCGGCTTGACTGCGGCTGCCGCTCAAAGCGCAAATCCACGGTGAGGCCTTCAACCTCGAATACGAGTTGGCGGGTGCTGACTGAGCCAGTGCGCACGCCCGCCGCGAGCGGCTGCAGCAGGCTGTCGTAGACAAGGCTGGCGATAGCAGACTCTGACTCATTCGCTTCGGTGCCGGCGAAGCCTAACTTCACCAGCCGCACAAGATTCTCGGGAGGTGTGTATTCGCTTTCACCGGTGGCGAAACGTTCCATTCCTCTCCAAAGATCAAAATCAGCTTTGCATTCTGGACAGCCTGCCGTGAGATGGGCTTGGAGTTCGTGCGTACGGTCGACGACTCCGACACCGCGGACAAAATCGGCCCAAGCTTCTTCGGAAAAATGCGGCATTCAAGTCCTCGTGTTTTTTGGGGATGTCGCCCAACCAATGGGGCGTTTCTTTCATTGAATAAGGGAGGGCAAGCGCTCAAGAAATATAGCTATTAAGAAAAAAATACTTGGGCTCATTACCCCTTTCCTATCAATAAGAAAGGCGCCCAGTGATAGGGATGGGGGTAGCGCTCCCGTAACTCCAGCATGGTTCCCTGCATAGCTGCGGGAAGGGAAAAACCCTGCCCGAGCCGGGTGTAAAAGCCGATCATGAAATCTTTGGTGCTTTCGTCATGAACGTCCCACAGGCTAAGGCTGAGGGTATGCGCTCCAGCCTGAAGGAGACCTCGTACCAACCCGAGAAGCTCATCGCCCTCGGTGACCACGTTCAGTCCGGTGGCGCAGCCACTCAGCACGATCAGTTCGGCGGGCAGTTGCAGGTGATAAATGTCATATAAACTCAGGTGCGAGCCTGCCAGACGAATGGCCGAAAACATTGGATTGTCCTGGCGAAAATAGCCATGAGTGGCGATATGTATGACGCGGCTGTTGCGTCCATGGGCCCGCAAGACCTCTTCGGTGGCGGCCTTTCCGACAAAGAGCCGCGAATTTGACAGAATCCGGCTGAGAGCCTCGACCTCAGTTTGAATCGAGGGAGCCTGTGCATCGGGAATTCCCAGGATCAGCGAATCGCTGGCTGCAGTAGCTTGCCTGTTCTGACATAGGGCATGAATGCTGGCGCTGGGGGCATAGGAAGTGGTGTAGCGGTCTACCAAGTAGGAGTCGCCATCGTGCAGGGCATGAAATGGAATGTAGTGCAGGAGCCCGTGTGGTACGAAAACCAGATGTCGCGCATCGAGGAGATGGCGAATAGGTGCAACCAGTTCCTGGTAGAGGCCTTGAAGATGCGCCTGTGTGGCGTGCAACAGGGATTCGCCGAAGGTAGCCACGTACTGGGGATCGAGGCGGAATTTTGATAACTGAAACTGCAATAACTGCGATAGCTTTTGAATCCGCGAATGCACCGTGACTGGCGTGATGCGAAGCTGGTCGCGACTCAACACGCAGGCGATGATCCTGTCCTGGATGCGAAAGTACTCAACCAGCGCTGTATCGGGTGCGAGGGCGGCGCGAATCTGCTCCAGCGGCATCGCAGAGGCGACCTGCAGACCCGCTTCGCAGGCTTCCGCAATCGTGGCTTCCTTGAGGGCGCGAGCCAGATCGGACTCGCGCGCACTCGCCTGCTGCTCTAACTGTCTGATCCTTTCGGGTGAACGCTCTTCCGGCCGCAGCTGTTCGCGCTCGATCAGGTTGTAGTACCAGTTCAGTTCCTCGCGCAGATTTCGAATCGATCGCACCAATTCGCTTTGGCCCGCGTCGGATGCGCTGCTCACATGCAGTGATTGGCTGAGCAGGTCCATCAAGGTCCGCGATTTTGCCAGCTCGATGTAAGCAAATGCCTCCTCAAAGCCGCCGGGACGCCGCAGGCACAGGTCCACCAGGTTTTCGTACACTTCCAGCTTGTTCTGGAAGAAAGCGATTTTCAGTTCCTCGCCGCGAAGGTTGCTGCGCAATCGTTCTACGGACTGGCGGGCGCGGACATAGGATTGATAGGCCTTCTGCTCTTCTCCGAGGGCGCGCTCAACCTCACCCATCAGGAACTCGGCCTGATACTTCAGAATCGGCGAGTCGAATTTCTCCAACCCGGACAGCGCCGCCTGGCAATGTTGCTGGGCCGCAAGAGAATCGTTCATGCGCAGCGAGATTCGAGCCATCAGTAGTTGAGCAAGTACCGCCTTTCCGCGCATCAACGACGTTCGAAAGAACTCGTGCGCGCTAAGGCAGAGACGGCGTGCCTCGAACAGTCGCCCCTCGTTAAACAACACTAAGGCTTCGTAGAGATCGATGAGGGAAGGCCAAACCTGGTTTTGATCGCGGACAAACATCTGCCGGGATTGTGCGAACAGCTTCACTGCCTCAAAGGCCTGGCCAGTTCGGCTTACGGCTATCGCGGTGAAGGCAAGTGCCTTGGCGGCCTCATAGCCAAATCCCAGTTGTTGAAAGCCTTCGTATGCATCCCTGCCCAGTTCAGCGGCCTCGGTATTGAGGTTCAATTCCAGGTAAATTTCCGACAGGTCCAGATTGCAGAGCGCAGACTGATAGGAGTCATCAGCTTTCTTTGCGCTTCTTGAGGTGTCCCCAAGCATATGGATCGCCCGTCCATACTCGCCGCGCAGAAAGTAGAGGTAGGCGATGTTGTAGTCGGCGTAGGCCACCAGGATTGGCATGCCCTTCTGCTCACAGTGCTGGCGCGCAATCCGGTGAAACTCCAATGCTCTGGGAAAATCGTTCAGGCTGATGTGGCAGAGGGAGATGTTGCTGAGCACGGCGGCGAGGCCTTCCGCATCGTCGTGCTGCAGCAACTCATCATAGGCTTGCCCGTAGAAGGCGAGCGCTTCCGAGAATCGATCCTGGCGGTGATAGATGTTTCCAACATTGATTTCCAGCCGCGCCAGGCGGTGCGTGTTTCCTTGCCGGCGGAAGATTTCGCGTGCCCGTTCCGCGTGCGCCAGGGCCTGATCGTGACGGCCAAGCAGCAGCAGGGGCTGGATAGAGCCGCTCAGCGTGCGAGCAAGCTCGGTGTCGGCCTGGGCTCGCTCAAAGAGCAGGATCGCCCGCTCATGCAAAGCGATCGCGGTCGCGTGCCGATCGAGGGCATACATGGCATTGGCTTTAGCGCGGAGACCCTTGGCGAGCGAAATGGTGTCACCGCATGCCTCGGCAATATTGATTGCGGTATCTGCCAGACGCTCCGCGCGGTGGGTATCGACTCGCACTTCCTGCCAGACACGCTCAGTAAGAAGCCGTACGACTTGCGCCCAGTCGATCGCCGGCTGCTGGACAACTAACCTTTGTTGGCTTGCGGAATCCTCCAACCTGAGGAGCTGGTCAATGGTCGCGTCCATTTCGGTCTTCGGGGCCGCCTGGACGCTCATTAAAATCCCTTCTTCTCTAAATGCTTTCTCAGGCGCGCCAGACAGCGCCCGCGAATAAAGCCGATGGAACCAGTCGCCAGCCCGAGTTCCTGAGCGATCTCTTCATAGGGCCGGGCGGGAATTTCGAAGAAGAGCATGTGAATCAGCTGGCGGCAGCGCGCCGGCATCTCGGAGATGGTGTCCCGCAAGGTCTGCTCCTTTTGCAGTTGAACCAGCAGCTCCTCGGGAAGCATCTCAGGGCTTTCCTGTGCTTCTGTCGCCGACGGCTCGAGCTGCACTTGCCGGCCTTCGGCGCGCTGGTGGTGCAGACACTTGTGATAGCAGGTTTGTATCAGCCACTTCGGCAAAGCACGGTGGTCGCGAAGCTGCGGCAGCTCCGAAAGCAGGTCCACACAAACCGCCTGAAAGACGTCGGCGGCTTCCTGATACATTCCCAGCTTGATAGGAATCGAGTAAATAAGATTCTTGTACTTATCAATCAGCGCTGCCCAGGCCTGCGGGTCGCCGTTCAGGCATTGCCTGATGAGCCGCTCATCGGCTGCGCCGGGCGTTCGCTGGGCCTGTATTGTGGATGCAGCAGTGGTCACGGCGCCCCCGCATTTCCCTGGGGCGCGCCGACGTAGAGTTGCTCTACGTTCCACAAGGTGTACGGATCGAGCACCGCGGGATGAAAGTTGCCCACGCGAGAATCCGCTGCGGCCAGAATGTTGGGAGTCGCCAGGAAAATGAAGGGGAGGTTTTCTGCGATCAATTGTTGAACCCGGTCATAAAGCTGCTTGCGCCGGTTGTAGTCGAGGGTGACCAGTTGCTGCTGCATGAGCTGATCGGTTTCCCGCTCCCAGGCAGTAGCGGGTTGGGTCTCGCCGAGATGCCATAGATGCGATGTGCCGTTAGACATCCACACATTCATCTCCGGATTGGGGTCGGCGTCGCCTCCACCTAATCCCATAATCGCGGCTTCATAATCGAAACTCTGAAAGACGCGATCAATGAGGGAGCGGAACTCCAGGGGCACCACGTGTACCTGCATGCCAAGGTGTGACAAATCGTCTTGCAGGATGGTCGCCATCTTCATGCGCTGACTGTTAGAGGAGCTGGTGACGATCGAAAACTCCACCCTCTGCCCAGAGGCATCCTGCAGCTGTCCTGCCTGATTCCAAGAAAAGCCTGCGGCCTTTAGCAGCTCGCGCGCGCGATCAAGCGAATGCTGGGGGTGCGGAATGGTGTTGTTGACCCATAGCTTGTTGCCCGGCCCCACATTTCCCCACAGCGGTGCTCCGCGGGTTCCGTAGACCAGGCGAACAATGGCCTCGCGGTCGATGGCTACTGATACCGCCTGACGGAATTTCAGATCGCGAAACCACATCTGCTTGCGCGCAATGAGATCCAGTTTTTTCGCGCTTAAATCGTTCTGATTGAAAACCAGGAAGTTGTATTCCAGGCTGGGCCCGAGATCGGCAAGCCGGAACCCGGTGCGGGAGCGCTCGCGTCCCAGCAGGTTGTAGTTGTCCGAACTCAGCCGGCTGATTACATCGGTTTCGCCCGCCTCAAAGCGCATGACCTGGGCGTCTTCCGTGCCCACGAAGAGAAATACCAGTTCGTCAAGGTAGGGCAGACGATGGTTTTCCTGATCGATTTTCCAGTAATAAGGATTTCGTTCCAGAACCAACCGCTGCCCGGGCACATATTGCTTCAGCCGAAACGGTCCCAGCCCAGCGATATCGCTCGGCGAGACATTCAAAGACCATGCCTGGATGAACTTCCCCTCGCGATACGGCCGTTCCAGCAGATGCCTGGGCAACATTGCCAGCCCATCAAAGAGCCGCTCAGCCGCGGCATAAGGACGCGGCAAGGTGAAGCGCACGGTGTACTGGTCGAGTCTGGTAACCGTGATGGGCTTGCCATCGATGATCAGGAGATCGCGCTGCGGCGAATCAACTCTCTCATCCATGTAAACGGCGAATGAGAACACGACATCGTCAGCATCGAAGGGGTGCCCATCCGAAAAGCGAATTCCTTTACGTAGAGACAGGGTGAAGGTCCGGCCATCAGGGGAAATCTTCCAGGACTTGGCCAGCGCGGGTTGGGTCTGCTGGGAGGCGCGGTTAATCTCGATGAGGTCCGTCATCATTCGCCCAATAACTTCCCGCGAAACCGCATCGGTGGCGAGCACAGGATTCAGTGTTTTGGGCTCGGCGCGCTCACCAACGGTGAGATGTCCGCCATAGTGACCGGAAAGACCCTGCGCTCGCTCGAGTTCTTCAAGCGCATTGAGTTTTTGGGGAACCGGCGCCGCTGCATGACACAGGCAAGCGAGCAGACACACCATCAACATCAGGCTTGTGACTTGCTTCATGACACCCCTATCCCCACAGAACTCAGATTTCTAGGTTGGTTGAAATTCTAGCCGGGAATGCAGGTCATCCGCGAGCAGGCTGTAGATTACGGAAGTAATGACGAGCGCCGCTGCAGGCGCCAGCAGCCATGCGTAGGAAACAAGAACGCTGTATTGCTGCAGCGTGCTGAGCATGTTGCCCCAACTGGCCACCGGTTCATTGACTCCCAGTCCGAAGAATGACAACGTGACTTCTGCCGCAATGTATCGCGGCGCGAGCAGAATAGCCTGGGTCAGCAGGACCCCAGTGACGGCAGGAAAGATGTGTCGCCGCAAGATATAGAAATCCGATCCGCCGAAGCCGCGAGCGGCTAGAACATAGTTTCGTGATCGTGCACTGGTAACAATGCCTCGCACCAGACGGGCGGGACGCGCCCAGCCGATCAGTCCGATCACACACGTGAGGAGGAAGAAGGTTCGGCCGGGGCTCAGGTGCAGGGGCAAAAATGCCCGCACGCCCAGTAGAAAATAGAGCCACGGCAAAGAAAGAAACAGTTCCGTTGCGCCCATCAGCGACTCGTCCGCCCAGCGGCCGTAGTATCCGGCCAGCATACCGAGAATGGTCCCTGCCAGCAGCGCGATGAGGGTAGCGGTGAGGCCGGCCGCCACCGAGATTTGTCCCCCGTAGAGGACGCGAGAAAATTCGTCACGCCCAAAACCATCAGTGCCGAGAAGCGCGATCCTTCCTGGCTCCTCCACCCCAAACAGGTGCCAATCACTGGCGAAGAGGCCAAGCAATTTGTAACTGGAGGCCTTTGCGAAGATGTGAACCGGGAAAGAGCGGCTGGTGTCCTCCTCATATCCATCGGGGCCCGTTTTGTAGGCATAGACAAAGGGCCGCCAGTGCAAACCGGAGGAATCGCGAAAATGCAGTCGTGTGGGAGGCGCGTAGGGAAGCTCCCGATCCTGAGCAGCCGGATCATCAGGCGCTACGAAGCCCGCGAACAGCAGCGGCAGATGGATCGCCGCGAGCAGGGCGATCAGGAGCCTGGTCTTAAAGCGCATCAGGGGCTCCACTCCTGATCCGTGGATCAAGGGCGACCAGCAGCACATCGGCAATCAGGTTTCCGCCCGTTATGAAGAGCGTCGAAATCATGATTCCGCCAATCACTAGATAAAAGTCGTGGGAGAGCGTGGCTTCCAGAATCAGTGGACCCAAACCTGGCCAACCGCAGATCACTTCAACTATCAGCGAGCCGCTGACCAAGCCTGCCAGGGAGAATCCGAAGAGCGAGATTGCTGGATTTGCGGCAGCCGGCAGAAGGTGGCGGAAAAGCATACGGGCTGGGGCGATTCCGAATCCGCGAGTTGCTTGCACAAACGGCGCCGCAAGGACCTCCAGGACGCTGGCGCGGATGTGCCGCACAATAATCGCACTATCCAGCAACGCGAGAACGATCATGGGCAGCAGCATATGTCGGGCGAGGTCCAAGGCGCGGCTCCAGAAGGGAAGTCCCTCGAACTCGACGGACTTCATTCCGCCAATGGGGAACAGTCGCCAGCGCACGACGATCGCCAGCAGAGCAACGGCAAGCACAACTTCTGGAATGGCAATCAGCAGCGAACTGATTACGGTGCTGGCGCTGTCCAGCATGTGGCCGCGGCGCGCGGCCGCCCAAACGCCCACGGGAACCGAGATCATCCAAGCCAGAAGCATGGCGCTGCTGGTGAGCAGCAGGGTGTTGGCGGCGCGGCTCCGAAGCAGCGGCCCCACCTCGAGGTTGTAGGCGACGGAGTATCCGAAATCCGCATGCGCTGCGGACTTCAGCCAACGTCCGTAGCGCACGATCAATGGCTGATCCAGCCCATAGCGGGAGCGCAGCAAGGCTATAGTCTCAGGAGAAATCTGAGGATTAAGCCGCATCTCATCAAAAAAGCTGCCGGGAGCCATTTCCGTGAATAGAAAACACAGCGCCGAAACCGCGATAAGCAGCACGATCGCGCGGGCCAATCTGCGTGCCAGGTAGTTCATACGCAGGCCACCGTTGATGACGTAAGGTTCAACTCCGCCGTTTTGGCGGACGCTAACAGTCTCTTTGTTTCCTCGTGTGTGGGGCTAGCCAGGATCTGCCGCGTCTGGCCCTGCTCCACAATCTGGCCCGCGGCCATAACTGCAACTGCATCTGCCATCTGCGCGACCAGCGCGAGATCGTGCGAGATCAATAAGAAAGTCAGCGAGTAAGTCGCCTGGAGGTGGAGCAGCAAGTTGGCAATCTGCGCCTGCGTGGACAAATCGAGCCCGGAAAGGGCCTCATCCAGAACCAGCAGCTTCGGCCGAACGGCGAGTGCACGCGCAATGGCGAGTCTCTGCCGCTGTCCCCCGCTGAACTCCATCACCGGGTGGTTCAGCCACTCCGAAGGAAGCGCAACATCCCGCATCAGAGCCTGCAGGATCTCCAGGCGTACCGGCCGGCTACATCCTTGGATCAACAAGGGCTCCGCAATGACCTCAGCCGCCGAGAACCGCGGGTTCATGGCGGTTGCCGCATCCTGGAAGATCATCTGAATTCTGGGGCGGAATGGCAGCAATTCACGTGAACTCAGCCGTGCGATGTCGGTTCCTTCGAACCAGATTTGTCCCGAGTCCGGCCGCTCCAGACGCGTCACACAGCGAGCCACGGTTGACTTTCCGGAACCGGAGGCCCCAACCAACGCCAGCGTACGCGCCGGAAGAAGTTCAACATCCACCCCGCGCACCGCTTCGACTGGTGCGTATCTCGGCAAGAGCCCGCCGCGGACATACCGTTTCGCTAGCCCCTGCACACGCAGCAGCGGGTTGTCGCCGAACTCGCGGCCTGAGAAATCACTCTGCATATTTGAAACAGCTCACAGATCTCGCATTTTCGGGCGCGACTTCAGGCGGGAACTGGCAGGCACAGATTTCCATCCGCTCGGAGCAGCGCGGCTCAAAACGGCAGCCAGCGACAACAACGGCCGGATCGGGAGAGTCGCCTTCAATGACTGAAAAGCGAGCCCTCGCCGCCGCGTTTAGACTCATGGACCTAGCAATTGCCACCAGGCCCTGAGTGTAAGGGTGCAGTGGTCGTGCAAGAGTCTCTGCGCAGTCGCCGGATTCCACGATGCGCCCCGCATACATCACGGCCACGCGGTCGGCATATCCCGCCAGCAGTGCGGGATCGTGACTGATGAGGAGAATCGCGGTGCGATATTGGCGGCGGATTTCGGACAGAAGCTTCCCTATATCTGCCCGCACAGCGGGATCCAGCTTGCTGGTAGGTTCGTCGGCAATAATCAGTGCTGGCCTGCATGCCACCGCTTGCGCAATCACCACCCGCTGACGTTGTCCTCCGCTGAGCTGATGGGGATAGGCGCGCTGAATTTCCTCCGGAGAATCAAAACCAACCTGCGCAAGCAGCTCTCTAACACGCTGGCAGCGCTCTGCTGTTCCACATGGCGCATGCGATCGCAATACCTCAGCGATCTGGCTTCCCACGGTCATTACTGGATTCAAAGAGAGTGCGGGATCTTGCGGTACGAGCGAAAGCTCACGGCCACGTATGCGGCGTAAATCCGCTTCGGGAAGTTCCAGCAGATTGCGACCACGAAATCGAATTTCTCCGCCATCGCAGCGCGCATTCGGAGGCAACAGTCTGAGCAAGGCGCATGCGAGCGTGCTTTTGCCGGATCCGGATTCGCCAAGGATTCCCAGAACCTCGCCATCACCGATCTCGAGACCAATACCGTCGAGAGCGCGAACTGCATGTCCGCCGGCTGAAGAATATGTGACCTTCAGTCCCTGAATAATGAGCAGCGTTTCTCCCACCGGACGGTCTCCACCCCTTGGCAAGTCTTACGCAATCATCCATCTGGAACAAAGGGACGAAGGTGCTTGGACTGCTGATTTGCGGGAAGAACAGCCCGGCCCGGAGCGAGAGAGCAAGGGAATTGGAGTGCGGCGTGACGAACTGATCGGCGAGTACGCCCCCCGATCTTCCCAAAATGTGTGCAGCTGAAATCTTGCAGCGGAGCGAACGTTGCTTTATCAACGACTTAGCGATATCTTGCGTAAGCTAGCCGTTTGGTGCGCTAAGTGTCTCTCATTGGCGGTGTTCGTTGTGTCGAAACCGAGCCGCCGGATCGCGCGCCAACCGCCGCCATCAGGTTCTCTATTTCTGCATCGCGTTCCAGCCGGAGAGTAAAAGTCATGCCGATCAAAGAAGCTGCCAGCATCCGCGAGGACATCGTGAATAGGTTCCCGGAGCTGTTCGGGAGCAAAAAGGTGAATGGCCGGGAAATCAACCTCGAACAGGCAATCGATACACTTAGCGAAGAGTTGCGGCCCGCAATTGCCGACGCACTCAGCGCGCGGCGGAAGCTGCTGCAGTCTTCGGAAGCGGTTCAGCAACGCTATGCGTGGCCACAGTGGGAGGAAAAATTTGAAGATCCCGTGAGCGGGAAATCCTGGTCTTATCGTCAGATCGTTCAGGGCATGATCGACAATTTTGTCGGCCGCGAAAGCGAATGGCGCTGGCGGCTCAACGATCAGGTGCCCATCCCGAAAGATGTTCACCCGCTCGACAATCCCGGCCTGGAGCTGACCGGGCCGTGGCATCCGCTGGACATGGCGTTCAATGCCCTGAACAGTTCGGCGCCCATGAACATGCCGGATTTTGAGGACGCTTCGCCGCCGCACTTCCAGCCCGACGGCACCTCCAGTAACGAGCCAGTGGGAGTCTTCGCGGCGATGCAAAACGCCAAAGAAATTTTCGAGGGCCGCTGGACCGGCCGCGCCTACGAAGTGCTGAAGAAGGGCAAGACGCGCAAATATCTAATCAACAATCCGACCTCGAAGTGGCCTACGCGGCTCGTCCGGCCACCCAGTATCCACGTGCTCTACGATCATGTGATAGTAGGTGGAAGGCCTGCGCCGGGGCTGATTCCTGTGGTCCTGCTGTGGGTCCTGAACAACTACGACGCGCTCAAGAAGCTCGGCACCGGCGTGTATTTTTACATTCCGAAAATTCAGACGCCGCAGGAAGCGCTCATATTCGAAAAGCTGCTGGCGCGCGTGGAGGACATGATCGGTGTGTCGGCCGGCACTTTCAAGATCAAGATGCTGTATGAGGAGGGCAATGCCGGCCGCTTCCTTCCCGCCATCGCGTGGGTGCTGCGCCGCCGATTGCTGGGAACGAACGTCGGACGCTGGGACTATCTGGGCAGCCTGATCGAGATCTGGAAAGACGATCCTAAGGGTATCTTCCCCGATCCGCAGACAGTTGGCATGGCCACTCCGAACATGATTGCCTATCAGCGCTACAACGCGCTGGTGATGCTCATGGCGGGCATGAAGAATGGCGAGCTGCGCAATTCGGCGCCCATTGGCGGCATGGCTGCGGTGATGATCTATCAACCCAGTGATCCCTATGGCCGTTCGCGCTACAACCCTCTGGCGCTTCGTGCCATGGCGATCGACAAGCTGCGCGAGCGCATACTGGGGCTCATGTTTGTGCCCGAAGGGCCGCTACCCCAGCCGCCCAGCCTGGAAGAGATTCTCGCAGGCCGGGTGAAAGGCAAGCTGTACGACGCGTATCGTCAGAGCTGGGTCGCCAGTCCGGAACCGGCTTACGTGGAGGCGGGGAATGCGCCGCTGCGCATTGCGATTGAAAAACTGCAGTCGGTTGTCGAGGCCCCGCAGGAGATAGTGGAGGTAAATGGCAAGCCGCTGCCCACTGTCGCCAGCGGCCTGACTGACTCCGAGCGCAGCTTGTTCCAGGCGCGCGGGCTGCTGAACGCCCAGGGCAAGATCACACCATCAGTCATCGCCAAAGAAATGCTGGACACGCCGGAGAAAATCTTGAGCCAGGAACGCTGGGATGGGGTATACGGTGTGCCCAAAGGCGAGGTCACGATCGAGCACATTCAGCACTCGTTCTACATGGCGGCGAACTACGGCTACCAGATCCTGAACGGCAACTTTGCCGCCGCCATCGACGATTACGAGCTCAAGCTGCGCTTCATGAACGACCTGGCCACCTATCGGATTTATGTTTCGTGGCTGTGGAGCCTTGCCCATCACCAGGCAGTCATTACCAAAGACGGCTACATCAAGGCGCCCGAGCTTACTGAGGATGGCGTGGTTCCGGCAGTAGACTCGTACCCGGTGAAGGCCGGCACCCGCTTCACCCCTGACCTGTTCAACAGAGTATGGGATCTCCACAACCAGTGGACGAACGCGTTCTTCGCCGAACAGGACCGCCACAGCGATCCCGGTCGGTTTGATCGCAGCAAGGCGCCGGTAATCATGGAGCTGTTGAAGCGGCAATTGCTTTCGCCGCGCTACATCCAGCACAGCGCGCGCGTATTGTTCGTGGTCGGCCAGGCCAACGATCGCCTGCGTGCGCAGCTTCTGGATGCTTTATTTGATCTCTCACGCGAGGAAGTCGTGAAGCGAGTCAATGCGGGCAAGATGGACAGGGCTGCTCTGGCCGCGCACGACTACGCTTACGATATTTTCCCGGGCAGTGCGTAGGAATAGCGCTCGATCGAAGCAGGCTGCACTTAAGAAAGTCGAAGTCGGCGGGGAGCCCCAAGGCCCGGACAAGACAAGCTTGTCTAACCTGCAACCATCCTCATCTCAGGTAAACTGGATTGAGAAGCTTTTAACAAAACCATGAGCACAATCAATCCTGAGACCGCTGCAGCCAGTGCCCCGGCTGAGTCTCGCCCGTCTAACTTTCTGCGCGACAAAATTATCGAGGACCTTAAGGCCGGCAAGTACAAGAGCGTGCAGACTCGATTTCCTCCGGAGCCGAATGGCTATCTGCACATTGGTCATGCCAAAGCCATCTGCATCGACTTCGGCTTAGCCGACGAATTCGGCGGCCGCACTAACCTGCGCTTTGACGACACCAATCCCGAGAAAGAAGAGACCGAGTACGTCGAGTCCATTATGGAGGACGTCAGGTGGCTCGGCTTCGAGTGGGAGGGCCTGTATTACGCCTCCGATTATTTCGATCAACTCTACGAGTGGGCGGTTCAGTTGATCAAGGCCGGGAAGGCGTACGTGGACGACCTAGCGGCCGACGAAGTGCGCGAATACCGCGGCACTCTAACCCAGCGGGGAAAAGAATCGCCGTATCGCAACCGTACGATCGAAGAGAACCTCGAGCTATTCGAGCGCATGCGCAACGGCGAGTTTCCAGACGGCTCGCGAACACTGCGGGCCAAAATCGATATGGCGTCGCCGAACCTGAACCTGCGCGATCCCGTGCTCTACCGGATCCTGCACTCCGAGCATCATCGCACGGGCAATGAATGGTGCATTTATCCGATGTACGACTACGCGCACGGGCAGTCAGATTCCATCGAGCGCGTCACCCATTCCATGTGCACGCTGGAATTTGCTGATCACCGTCCGCTGTATGAATGGTTCATCCGCGAGTTGGGGATCTTTCCGTCGCAACAGATCGAGTTCGACCGCCTGAATTTGACTTATACGCTACTGAGCAAGCGTAAGCTGCTGCAGTTGGTCCAGGAAGGCCATGTCAACGGGTGGGATGACCCGCGCATGCCTACGCTCTCCGGTATCCGCCGACGTGGTTATCCGCCGGAAGCAATTCGCAACTTCGTTACCGCTGCGGGCGTCTCGCGCACCAATGGCGTGGTAGATTTCGCCATGCTGGAGCACTTCGTGCGCGAGGACCTCAACCTGCACGCCCCTCGCGTGATGGCGGTGCTGAAGCCGCTGAAGGTCGTCATCGATAACTACCCCGAGGGGCAGGTCGAGCAAATGGATGCCGTAAACAATCCTGAGGATCCCTCGGCCGGCGCGCGCAAAGTGCCGTTCTCGCGGGTGCTGTACATCGAGCAGGATGATTTTCGCGAGGTTCCTCCCAAACACTACTATCGACTTTCCCCGGGAAAGGAGGTTCGCCTGCGTTACGGCTACTTCATTACCGGCACGGGAGTCGTGAAGGATGACCGAACCGGCGAGATCGTCGAGGTTCACTGCACGTATGATCCTGCAACTCGTGGCGGCAATGCTGCGGATGGGCGAAAAGTGAAGGCTACGATTCATTGGGTCTCGGCCGCACACGCGGTGGAAGGAGAAGTGCGCCTGTATGACAAGCTCTTCAGCAAGCCCAATCCGAGCGAAACTGAAGAGGGGCAGGATTTCACCGCCAATCTGAATGCCAACTCGCTGGACGTCGTCCGCAGCTGCAAGATGGAGCCGTCACTTAGCGGGGCTGCGGTTGGCGTCCGATATCAATTCGAGCGCCTGGGATACTTCTGTGTCGATCCCGATTCCCGCGAAGGGAAGCTGGTATTCAACCGCACCGTAGCGCTCAAAGACACCTGGGCTAAGGTCGAACAACGGGGCAGAAGCGCAGGGTAGAAGCTTGCCTGTAGCAGCGGTTACCGGAGCAGCGCAAGGGATAGGACGCTGTACGGCGGAAGCACTCGCGCGTGCTGGGTATTCGCTCGCTCTCAACGATCTGCGACCGCCCGCCGAATCGCTGGCCGCGGTCCGCAGTCTGGGGGCTGAGGCCTTGGAATTCGTCGGCAACATCGCAGACGAAGAAGTCGTAATGCGATTTGCTAACGAGGTGAAAGCACGTTGGAACAAGATCGATGTGCTGGTAAACAATGCGGGCATCAGTTTCATTTCGCCGGCGGAAGAAACCGGCCTTAGCGATTTTCGGCGCGTGCTCGAGGTGAATCTCGTGGCACCGTTTCTCCTTTGCAAAGCGTTTGGAACGATGATGCTGGAGGCCGGCTCAGGCAGCATTATCAACGTGGCATCAATAGCAGGCCTGGCCGGTGTCAGTGACCGCGCGGCGTACAACGCTTCGAAGCATGGCCTGATCGGGCTGACGCGAACGCTTGCCGCGGAGTGGGGAGGGCGAGGAGTACGATGCAATGCGGTTTGTCCCGGCTGGGTGAAGACCGCAATGGATAGTGCTGACCAGGCTCGGGGTACCTACACCGACGCTGATATCACCGGGCGCAACCCTATGGGCCGCTTTGCCATGCCTGAAGACATTGCGCGAGCTATCGTGTTCCTGGCTGATCCGGCACAGAGCAGTTTCGTCAACGGGCATTCACTCGTGGTCGATGGCGGCTGGACTATAGACGGCAGCTGGGAAAGCCTGCGGCTCAGCCATCGCTGAATTTCATTCAGCGTTCGTTAGCTCTGTTGGAAACAAAGAAGCCCAGCTGGTTTGCTGGGCTTCGGGCTTTGGACAATGAACTGACGAAAATGTAAGGTTTAGCGTGAAGCGCCGCTCGTGCACGTCTTGGAGATGTGCTTCACGGAGCTCACATTGAGTGTCTTTTGTGCGGAGCTGCTGGATTGCCCGGACATGCCCGCGCTTCCGCTAGCTCCACTGCTAGTGGTACTCGAGGCTGAAGTGGTAGAACCCTTGACCTCAATCTCGTGCCCCACATGATCGGCGAGTTTGGATGTGTCGCCGGAAAGCTGCCAGCTATTGCCGCTACTGTCGGTAAGCATGTAATTCCCGCTCGACCCGCTCAGGCAGCCCTTAACCGTCTGCTCGCTTCCCGAACTCCCCGAACTTCCGGCAGTCGAAGGAGATTGGCTGGAACCGGTTTGTGCGACTGCCCAGCTCACGCAGAGCAGCAACATCAAGAGGAACATCATTTTCTTCATCCGTGAACCTCCACCTAGAATCTGAGGCTAACTGGTGGCGAGTTGGATGCAATCCGGCCCTGACCGTTGTCTCGTGGCCTTCTGTCACACCCAAGTGAAGGAGACTTGCTCTGCGGGAGCGTCAGCGCGCTACAGCATTCACTGTATCGCGCAAATCAGCCGCGATGAACAGCACTTGTCTCGCATCCGGGGCGGGGTAAAGGGGGCCCGAAAGGACGGCAACGCGCTTCGACGATTCGCGCGTCAGGCCAACTCCGTCGGCTTGGAGCCCTTCAAGGCGTAATAAACGATGTAGCAATAGCAAATCGCGGGCAGGAAAAAGGCATGGTGAATTCCGATACGATCGGCGACGGCGCCTTGAGCTACGGGGATAAGAGCGCCTCCGACAATCGCCATGATGAGTAAACCGGAGCCGTCTCCGGTGAGCGGGCCCAACTCTGCGATTCCCAGCGTGAAGATGCTGGGGAACATGATCGAGTTGAACAATCCGACGAGAATAATGCTCCACATCGCTACCGGACCTGTCGTACTCATGGAAGTGATCACTAATACGGTGGTGCAGGTGGCGCACAGCCCCAGAAGGTGTCCGGTCTTCATAGCAACGCGCCCGCCCTTTACGAGTGAGGCCAGCAGCAGAACCACAAAGATAGCTGTGCACAGCGCCACGAGGGGGCGTCCCTGAACCAGCCAGCGGAAGGCGTGCTCGAAAAAGGGAATACCTTGAAATGCGCTTTCCATGTACGAGAGGCCGAGCAGCGCCCCCGATATCACCGCGCAGATTGCCATGTGAATAGTTCTCACGCCGTGAAGGAGGGCTGAGCCGATAAACCGCCCAATCATCGCTCCGCCCCAGTAGTAAGAAACGTACCGCGCTGCTTCTAATTGGCTGATATTCCCGATGTAGCTTTGACTGAGATAGTTGATCAGGAAGCTGCCAATGGAGACCTCCGCGCCTACGTAAACAAAAATGGCCACCGCTCCCAGGACCAGGTGGCGGTACTTCCACACACTATGCTTCTCTCCTTTTTTCTCGCCGTGGCGCTCGGCTTGCGGCATCGGCGGCAGCTTGAACAGCCCGATGACGACAGCCAATGCCATCAGCGCCAATCCAATCGCCAGGTAGGGCATCTTGACAGATGAAGCCACTTCGATTTGGTAAGCCCGCCGCGCACTCTCGGACATCTGGCGCACCGCTTCCATGCTCTTGGGCGCGGCGTTCAGGATGAGAGCCCCGCCCAGCGCTGGCCCGATGGTCGTGCCCAGGGAGTTGAAAGCTTGTGACAGGTTCAGGCGCGCCGAGGCTGTTTCCGGGGGCCCCAGCACTGCCACGTACGGGTTCGCCGCCACCTGCAGCAAAGTGATGCCCGCGGCCAGAACCATGAACGCCGCCAGAAACAACGGATAAGAAGGCACGCTGGCCGCCGGGATAAACAAGAATGCGCCGATTCCAAGGACCACGATGCCCACCACCATCGACCACTTGTAGCCAATCCAATCGATCATCCGGCTGGAAGGAATGGAAAAGATGAAATACGCCGAAAAGAAGGAAAACTGGATCAGCATCGACTGAAAGTAGTTGAGATCGAAAATCGACTTCAGGTGGGGGACGAGCACGTCATTCAGGACGGTGACAAAGCCCCACATGAAAAACAGGCTGGTCACCACGATTAGTGCCAGGTTGTACTTGGCGGGCCCCTTCTCTACGGTTGGCGCTGCGGTTCCGACATTGGCAATTGGCATTTGGCGTAGTGCCCCAGTCTCTGCTGAAGTTGCAGCTTGCGCCTGCTGGCCCGGCATCATATCACCCGCCGCCAAAGCCTAGGAAATGAGCATTGTTTGTCCTCGAATCCGGAAAATCACTGGGGTTGGCGCCCGCGATCAGCAGACTCTAGTCTCCTGTCTTCTCCTGGTTCTTCCCCAGCAGATATTTCTCAATAAATAGGATCGTGGCGTAGAACTGGAAATCGGCGTTTTTCTTCTTGGCAAAGCCATGACCTTCATCTTTACCCACCAGATACCATACTGGGGTGCCCTGCTGCTCGAGCGCTGCGACCATCTGGTCGGCTTCGCTCTTGGGGACACGTGGGTCGTTGGCGCCGGCCACCACGAACATGGGCCGGGTCACGTTTTTGACGTGATTCATGGGGGCTATGCTCTCGAGATAGGTGCGCATTTGGGGATTGCGCTCATCCCCATATTCCACCCGCCGCAGATCACGGCGGTAAGACTCCGTATGCTCGAGGAAAGTCACCAGATTTGACATGCCCACCACGTCGATAGAACAGCAGATCATGTCGTTGTAGCGGGTAGCCGTGGCAAGAGTCATGTGTCCGCCATAGCTGCCTCCGGTGACGAGAATCTTGTCTCCATCCAGGTTGGGTTGTTGCTTGATCCAGTTGAGCAGGCTCTCAATGTCCTTGTAGGAATCCTCCCGTTTGAAGCCGTTGTCCATGGCGACAAAAGTCTTGCCGTAGCCGCTTGATCCGCGGACGTTGGGGAACAAAATGGCGATCCCCATCTCATTAATGAAATAGTTATTTCGGCCTAGATACCCGGGACGCGCCTGGCTTTCCGGCCCACCGTGAATGTTGACGATTACAGGCCGCTTACCGGGAAATTTGTCGGCTGCCGGCGTATAGAGCCAGCCGGAAATTTCGCGGTCATCGAAGGATTTCCATTTCACCAGCTTGGGTTCTACGAAAGCCTCTGCATTGAGACCTCCGGTTTCGCTTCTTGTCCAGCGCTCGAGCTTGCCGCTAAGGATGTCGATGGAATAGACATCCAGCGGCGAACGAGCCGAGTTCAGGGCAAAGCCTAGTTCGCGATTGTTTTCGTGCCAACTGACTGCACTGATGGTCCCGGTCGGTGTTTTGGGCAGCGGCCGCTCCTGGTTGCTGGAGAGATCCAGAACATGCAGTGTGCTCAATCCGTTCTCGTTGACCGCGAAGGCAATCAGCTTGCGATTCCAGGAGAGACTGGCGCCCTCGATGTCCCATGAATACTGTGTCAGGTACTTGGGCTGCTTGGTGGCCAGATCGATCAATGCGATGCGCGGGAATTCATTGTCACGATCACTGGTCAGATAAATTCCTTTGCCGTCTGCGCTGAAACCAATGGGCGCATAAGCAACCTTTTCGCCACCCTTGGGTGTGATCAGAGTTTTGTTGCCGCTGGCGACATCCACAAGCCAGAGATAGCTTTCGTTGATGGAGATTTCTTCGACTGCCAACAGGGTCCGCTCATCGGGCGACCAATCGGCGACTTGCCAGCCTCCTCCCTGGTTCTGTGCCATGAGCCTGTCCGTCGACTTGTCACTGGGGTCCATTACGTAAAAGTCCAGGTCTGTTCCATTGCGGCGGGTCGAAGAGTAGGCGATGCGATCGCCTTTGTTCGACCAGACGATGCCGAGGTTGCGCGATTTGCCATCGGTGAGCAGAGTGATGTTGCCCGAGTCAACGTCATCCCGGTAGATCTGGAACCACTCGCCACCGCCCACGTCTTTCAGGAACACAAAGTAATTGCCCAGGTGAGGGCGGTAGGAGGCGTCGCTAATCCGGTCCGGAAAAAACGTAAGCTGGGTGCGGGCTCCGCCCGGCGTATTAACCCGGTGGAGCTGCACGGTGTCGGCGAAGCGTGTGCCAATCAGGATTTCGCGCCTTTGTGGGTGCCAGCCAAAAAGGGTGGCGGTGCGGAACTCAGTGTAGCGATTCGCGCGCTCGGCGAGCGCGGATGGCACTGCAGGAATATTCTGAATAATCAGGTTCTCGTTCGGCGCGATCGCCGGCGCCATGCCCGCCTGTTGCGCCGAAGCAACGCAGGCAAACAGCACTAATCCTAGAAAACATGACAGAAATCTTTTCAATGCGCCCTCCAGAAGGGAAAAGAGGGAAAAAGGTAGCCTGTAAGCGGGAAATGCCGCAAGCCTGTTCTGCGAAATTTTCAGGGGAAAAAATACACGAGGGATACGGGGGTATGAATAAGGATTGCGTACCCGCTCCCTCGTTTATGAAACCTACTCTTCTTCAGGGCCCGTCCAACCGAACCGGGGCAATCAACTCTCAGCCGGTAAACCTATCCGTGTTGCTCTCAACTAATAGACGCATCTCACACAGAAAATGTTTCATGACTTTTGTTCGGGTTTTATTCCATTTCGCAGGCGACATAACTTAGCTTGCCCCGGTGCTCGATCTGCAGGACCAGCGGATCCCCCGGTTTCACTTTTTCCAGCGCGCTGCGAAGCTCGGCGACGCTCGCCACCCCCGTCTGATTCACGGCATGAATAATGTCTCCCGCCACCAGCCCGGTATCCACTTCCAGGGGATCGCGAACACGCGCAGCTACTACCACGCCTGTCTTCGCACGAGGATCGTCTAGCAGGTTGGCGACCGCAGGATCCAAATTTGAGCCGATAATGCCCAGCTTGGAAATCAGATTCTTTCCCGGATCGGCCACATCTGCCAAACGGTCTGCATCGTCGTGCACTTGCTTGACTGGAATGTTCAGATCGATCTTCTGACTGCCCCGCAACACTTCGAGGCGGAGATTGTCGCCCGGCGCGTGCATGTAGAGCGCAGATTGGAACGTGGGCAGGCCGCCTACTGGAGCGCCATCGAGTTTGAGAATGATGTCGCGAATCTTCAAACCCGAAGCTTCCGCCGACGAGCCGGGAAACACGTCGGAGACAATCACTCCTTGATCCCGCGGCAGTCCCAGCCCCGCAGCCAGCACGGGTGTGATGGTCTGTGCGATCGCGCCAATCTCCCCATGATGTACGTGTCCGCGCTCGCGAAGTTCGCGGTACACGAAGTTGACAACGCTGGCCGGAACCGCGAATCCCAGACCTTCGCTTCCGCCGCTTTCCGTCAGGATGAAGGTATTGATTCCGACCAGATATCCATCGGCGTCAATGAGTGGCCCTCCACTGTTGCCCCGATTGATAGGGGCATCGGTTTGGATGTACGCCATGGGACTGTCGGGATCAGGCTGGCGCGAGGCTGCGCTCACGATTCCCAGGGTCATCGTGTTTTCCAGGCCCTGCGGGCTGCCCAGCGCCACCACGATTTCTCCCTGATGCACGTTGCGATAGTTGTTCAGGTCCAGCGATGCCAGACCCTTGGCATCCACTTTCAGAAGAGCCAAGTCGGTCTGCTGGTGAACGCCGACCACGGTTGCCGTGGTGGGGCGCAGGACTTGCGTCGTGTCCTGGTTACTCGTACCTGACGGCACATTCGGAAAGATCACACGAATCCGCTCGGCTCCTTCGATCACGTGCGCGTTGGTGATGATGTAGCCATTGGGGTCGACAATCACTCCCGAACCGATGGTGTGCTGGCGCCGGATCAGAGCCGTATCGGCTCGATCATGATCCTCGGCAGGACCATATCCGGTCACCATGACCTGCACCACCGCAGGCGAAATCTTGTCTGCCAGCTGCTGCAGGGACTCGCTGAATTGGTGCAGCAGACCAGCGGAGCGCGCAGCCGCGGGAGTCGTGGGAATATCCGGTACCGCCGCCTCCGCCAGCTGCGAATGGGTCTCAGCCGGTGTCTGCCTGTCCTGTGCGTGGACCGGGAGCACGCCCCCGCATGCAAGCGCACACCATGCCGTCACTTTCAGCCATTGTCTTGCGGAATTCATTGGCTACTCCTTGAATTTGCCATTAAGCGCCTGGAAACCTTGCCACACCTGGAAAGCCGAAAGTGTCAGGCCGAGTACGATGAGCATGACAAGTAATCCCCAAAACATCGCCTCAACTCCTTTAGGGTTACCGGTACGTGAAACATTTGCTTCCCGGCTGGAAGACTATCTCCGGGACGTTGGCATTAACCAGGAAAACCGCGGCAGAGCAAGTTGCATTTGAAAGTGCCGCCTACTATATAGAACGGCGTGACGCCACCTTTGGCGTAAAGACTTGGTAAAGTCAAACACTTCTGCAGCTCTTGCTCAGGACGAGAGCGCCTCTAACGTTGAAGCTCTAAGCTCTGACTTCTAATTTCTTCTAGTAGCCTGGCTCAGAGGGCGCGAACTTATATCCCAGGCCCTGTACCGTCAAGATCAATTGGGGTTGCTTGGGATCATCTTCCAATTTCTGGCGGAGGCTCGCCACGTGGACATCCACGGTGCGCGTAAATGTGTCGACGCTGTAACCCCAAACCTCTTTCAAGATTTCCGCACGCGACAGGGTAGTGCCGCGGTGTTCGAGGAAGTAGCGCAGCAGCTGAAATTCGCGGGCGGAAAGCGCCACGACTTTTCCATCGCGTGTGACTTCTGTTCCTCGCAGATCGACGCGAATCGAGCCGACCTGGTGCACTGCGGCATGAGCCAGAGGGCGGCTGGGAGCACGCCGTAGGAGCGCCTCGATTCGGGCCATCACCTCCAGCATGTCGAAGGGTTTGGTCACGTAGTCATCGGCGCCAATTTTCAGACCTACCACTTTGTCCAACGTCTGACTGCGCGCGGTCAGCATCAGGATGGGCGTGATCAGCCCGGCCTTGCGGATGTCACGGCAAATGTCGAAGCCGTTCTTGCGCGGCAGCATGACATCCAGGATGATCAGATCGAAGGGTGTCCGGGTGGCGCGGTCGTATCCTGCTTCCCCGTCACGGGCGCAATCGACAACGTATCCCTCTCGCTTCAGCCGATCGCTGAGGGTCATGCAGAGAGCTTCTTCGTCTTCAACCAGAAGAATTCTTTCGCGCATTCCGGAATTATGACAGCTTAGGATGGGGTGCGACTCCGAGTTCCGTCCTGGCGTCGGCCAGCACTTCTTTAGGAAGCGGGAGATGAAGGGTGAACGAACTTCCTGCTCCAGGCGAGCTACGAACACTCAGCTGGCCTCCCATGGCCTCAGCGATGCTCTTGGCCAGTGGCAGCCCCAGGCCGGTGCCATGAATCTGGGCTGCGGCGACTGATGGGCTGCGGTAAAAAGGCTCGAAAATGTGCGGCAAATCTGAGGTCGCGATACCCACGCCCTTGTCCTGCACCGTGATCTGAATCTCAGCGGATCTACCGTCATCCTCGCTGGCCCGGGCGCGGATTCCAATCCATCGCTGGTCGCCGCCGTATTTCACCGCGTTGGTAATCAAATTTTGCAGGCATCGGGACAATGCGGGCAAGTCGCCCATCACCGCAGGAAGATTCGCCGGAATATCTTTTTCGACGGTGAATTGTGCGGCATGGATAAGCTCGGCTGTATGGTTGATTGCCAAATCCACGATCTCGGAAACTTGCAGGGGTCGCAAGGTAAACCGTGGCCGCTCCTCGCGCGCAGCTGCGAATAGGAGGATCTGCTCCACCAGATCAGTCAGCTGTCGAGCCTGCTTTTTGATAACCGAACCGTACTGCGTAAGCTGAGGTTTACTCTCTACCACGCCATCGGCCAGATTGTCGGCAGCCGAGCTGATCACAGCGAGGGGGGTACGCAACTCATGAGAAACGGCAGCCACAAAGTCCATCTGCAACTTCGCCAGTCTCTGCGCCCGCAAACTGGTAATGATCACCATGGCCATACTGGCTGCGAGCAGCAATAACACACCAAAGCTGATAGTCAGATTCCTGCGCCGGGTGGCCGCGACGACCGCTTCCAGTGAGCCTTTGCGATGCTTCGCCAGCAATTGCCAATCACGGTCGTTCGCGCTGTAGCGAATTGGTTCCACTCGCACCGGCGCCGGAGGGCCGCGCCAGTCGTGCATCCGGAGTCCTCCCAGGCCGCTGTCGGCATGCAAGCCTGTCGTTGTCTTGGCGGCGCTATCCTGCGGAGGACCGTGCGGCGGACCAAACACGTTGATGAACGCCTCTGTGCTGCGTGGATCCTGGGTACCGAAGCCGCGATCGGAGGTGTAAATCACGCGCGGCTCCGCCGCGCCACCGACCAGAGCTACTTCATATGTCAGACCCTCAGGTCCTCCAAAATATCTTTCCGCCAGCTCGGGCATGACATGTGACTGCAGAACATTGGAATCCAGTTCAATCAAAAACCAGTCCACCGTCGGTTGGGCATGCTCAGCCGAGGAATTCCGTTGAATATTGGCGTGAACCAGAAGCGGGATATTCTGATCGATCCGCCAGGGGAATACCGGACCACTAGCCGAGCGTTGATTGTCGCGCCCGCGTTCGAGAGCGGGGGGAGGTTCGTTGAGCCCGCGCGGACGCTGCTTCAGTCCCAGCCTGGCCAGGGCTGCTACGATCATGTCCAAGGATGTGGCTTGCAGCCGGTCGTGCACAGCCTGAAAATTGGCGGGCCACTCCGCCGCCTCGAACTCCCCTTCGCTCCCGTTCAAGCGCAGCAGGCGGGGAGATTTCCCTGCGCCTGTTTCCCAGATGAACACATTACTTACCAGGTCAGGATGAGCAGCGGTTCTCGCCCACTCCTGGTAGCGCTGGACATACTTCTTGTGATCCTTATCGGCAGGCGCCTCTGGATCGCTCTGAAACACCAGGCAGATGCTCGCGAGCTCGCGATAGAGGTCCTGGCGCACGCCCATCATTGAGGTCTGGAGGCTCGCCTCCATCCGCGTGCTGGTGGCGTCGCTGACCTCGCGGCTCCAGCGATACTGCAGGACGCCAAGAGTAATCAACACTCCTGCCAGGCCCAGCACCACGGCCAGCGATAGCAGTCTTTCCTTAGCGGAGGATTTCATGAGTGCTTACTAGATGATGCGCTCTAAGTTGTTTTGCTGCAATCTTCGCGTCCTGGTTCGAAGCGCAAGACTGCGCACGTGACAATTATTTTGCAATCCCTTTACAGCCAGCAGTAACTCTTTTCCGGATGATCCGTCTAGTATGTAGGACGAAAGGATTCGTATGACCCAAGAATTTGCCCAGTTTCTCGCCATCTTGCTGTCCGATCCTGATGCAACCGCCCGGGCAAAAACTGCCGGAAAGCGCCAGGCCACAAGTCCCTCGGAACGGCCCACGGTGTCGAGCTGCTTCTTCAAAGGTCCGCTTCGCGAAGAATAGGCGCGGCGTGCGCCACCTGGATTCGCCAGCAGACTCCTCGCAAAATTCAGCCGTTGGAGCTGCAAAACCGCCTTGTTCGGGATTTCAAAATTCTGTTCGGCCAAAAATATTCGGCGGGGAGAGTTGGAGGAGAAAGCAGGCTCGTCCCCGCCGATGGGGCGTAGTTTCGAAGTGTCGCTATAACGTGAGTATTGAAGCACGGCCTGACTGCAAGCGGTGTAAAGTCTGCGTAAACTGCTGACGCCTGCCCATATCATTTTTCGATCAAACCGGCAGTTTCTGCGCCAGGCGTGGATCGCGAGCCTGGGGATCCCGGCGCTTCTTGACGGATGCAGCGGTCCAATTGCGGGCGGTCGGCATGCGGCCGTTCTCAGCCTCAGATTTTTCGCGCTCGTAGATAGCGTGTGCTCGCGTGTCGCTCCGAAATTGCAGCCAGAAGGCGATTAGCAGTATCCAACCGCTGAGCACCAACCCTGCAGCCAACAGATGCAGCAAAATGTCGTAATCCATAACTCCTCGGCGCACGAACCAGGGACTGGAAAATCTCGCTTGACGATACCTGTTATCAAATAACATCGGCGCCGGGCGCGGGGTAAAATCTCTGTAAAGCCGCGATTTAAGCTCAGTTTGAACCGGTGTGAGCCGGCAGGGACAAACTGGACGCGATTCCCGCATTTTTTACAAATGATTAACAGCAGGGCGAGAACGTTCACGTCAATACTTGTGTTCCTATTGCCGGAGAGACTCGACAATGAAAAAAACAATCAGTGTTCTGCTGTTTACATGCCTTCTAACCGCATCTCTGCTATTCGCCCAGAATCCAACGCCACCCGATCCCGCAACACGAGTGCAGCATCATGTGAGTTTCCTTACCACCGCTCTGTCGCTGACGCCCGCACAGCAGAGTCAGGCCACCACGATTTTCACTAGTGATGCGAATAACCAGTCGGCCCTGCACGACAGCCTGAAGACCGCGCACCAGAATCTCGATACTGCCATTAAGAACAATGACAGCGCGGGAATCGAGCAGGCTTCCACCACAATTGGCAACCTGACGGCCCAGCTTACTTCGGCTCACGCCAAGGCGCAGGCGGCGTTCTATCAGGTCCTCAATACGGATCAACAGACGAAGCTCAGTCAAATGCACAGCCAGCATCATTTCGGTTTTGGCGGTCCGCCCCACTTTGGCGGAGGCCCGGGCCCGGCCAGCAATCCGCAGGTCCAAAACTAAGCATGGGGACTGCAGGCCGGAATAGCATTCCGGCCGTACCCCTTTTTCGCCTCTAACGCTTCGAAAGATCCGAGGAGATTCCCAAGATGAAGTCATTACGGTTCACAGGCCTGATCGCAGCGCTGACCATCTCGATCGTGGCAGTTGCTCAATATGGCGGAACGGGCCAGGGTGGAGGACGCCATGGATTCGGTGGGCGACAGATGCCCAGCGTCGACGACCAGGTTAAGAACCTTACTCAGGAATTGAGTCTGAGCGACGATCAGCAGACAAAAGTGCGCAGCATTCTTCAGGACCAGCGCACTCAAATGCAACAGACCATGCAGGATACTTCCGCTTCCCGGGAAGACAAGATGGCGAAGATGAAGGACATCCATCAGAGTTCGACCGGAAAGATCCGCGATCTGCTGAACGACGATCAGAAAAAGAAATACGACGACTACCTGCAGAAGCGGCAACAGGAGATGCAGCAGCGGCGCGGCAACATGGGCGGCCCTCAGTCCTGAGAAGCTGTCTCACAATGAACTGAGGGGGTAACGTCCGGTCCCTCAGGGGTAAAGCCCAGGATTTATGAGGCTCTGGACGGCGCGGCTGAAGCCGCCCTTTCAAAACCGATTTATGAGATGGCTTAATAGCTTCCGCGTATGAGATCGCTCTGGCCGAGCAGGCCGGCTTGCCCCACGTGCAATCAAACCCGCATGGCTGGCCTGCTCTTCTCGTAACAGCACCCCGGTGTTTGATACGCCTAGCCACGCAGGTTAGCGCCGACCTGCACGGCGCGAACCTGGGGCACCAGACACTTCCCGCGAAATAGGCGGAGATCATCCTGCTCTTCCTTGCTATCCTTTTCCGAACATGCCACAGGTGGTGGGGACCGCCGTTCCGCGCAAAGAGGGACGCGACAAAATCACGGGGCGGGCGCAATACGTTGACGATCTGCAATTCCCCGGAATGATCTACGGCGCCACGGTGCGTTCTCCCGCCGCCCGCGGCCGCATCACAGCCGTTCATTTCGGCGAGGGAGTCCCCTGGCCGGAATTCACGATTGTCCGCGCCAGCGACATCCCCGGCGTCAACTGCATTGCATTAATCCTCAACGATCAGCCTTGCCTCGCCGAGTCGGTGGTGAATCATCCGGAGGAACCGATTCTGCTTCTGGCTCATCCCGACCGCTACCTGCTCGAGGAAGCTCGCCGCGCAGTGACAATCGAAATTGAGCCTCTGACACCGATCTTCACCCTGGAAGCATCGCTTGCGCGACAAAACGTGATCTGGGGTGCAGACAATGTCTTTAAGAGATTCCAGGTTGAAAAAGGCAATGTGGACGAGGTCTGGGAGTCTGCAGACTTCATCGTTGAAGGCGAGTATTCCACCGCTGCGCAGGAACAGCTGTACATCGAGAACAACGGCATGATTGCCATTGCGTCTCCCGGGGATGGCGTAACAGTTTGGGGATCGATGCAATGCCCCTACTACGTGCACAAGGCTGTGAAGGGCGTGATTGGTCTCGAAGACGATAGGGTCCGGGTTATTCAGACCGAAACGGGCGGCGGCTTCGGTGGCAAGGAAGAATATCCATCCATGATCGCGGCTCACACCGCCCTGCTCGCGTGGAAATCCGGCAGACCGGTAAAGCTGATCTACGACCGCGCCGAAGATATGGCGGCGACGACCAAGCGCCATCCTTCGCGCACGCGCCATCGTACGGCCGTCCGCCGTGACGGCACACTGCTGGCCATGGACATCGATTTCACGATCGACGGAGGCGCCTACGCCACGTTGTCTTCGGTGGTTCTTTCGCGGGGAACCATTCATGCCGCCGGCCCCTACTATTGTCCCAATGTTCGGATACGCAGCCAGGCAGCCGCCACCAATGCTCCGCCTCACGGAGCGTTTCGAGGCTTCGGCGCGCCGCAAAGCATCTTCGCCCTGGAGCGCCACATGGACAAGATTGCGGCGACGGTTGGAGTTTCGCCGGAAGAGATTCGCCGCCGTAATTTTCTTCACCGCGGAGAGACCACAGCGACCGGCCAGGCAATCCGCGAAGACGTGGATATGTCCTCGCTACTCGAGCGAGCTCTTGCCGAGTCCCAGTATGCAGCCAAAAAACAGCGTTTCACAGAGGAGAATCGCGGCTCGCCCGTGAAGCATGGCATCGGCCTCGCTGCTTTCTTTCACGGCGCGGGGTTCACCGGCTCGGGCGAACGCTACCTGGCTTCGATTGTTGGAGTGGAAGCAGCCGCGGATGGCCGCGTTTACGTTCTTGCTTCCAGCACCGAGATGGGCCAGGGAACGAAAACGATTCTCACGCAGATCGCGGCGCAAACATTGCAGCTGCCTTACGAGTACGTTGAAATCCCCCAGCCGGATACTGCCGGGGTACCTAACAGCGGGCCAACCGTTGCTTCCCGCACCTGCATGGTCGTCGGCAAGCTTGTGGAATCGGCCGCATTGAGGTTGCGAGAGACGTTGAAAAGGTCAGGCTTGCTGCCGGACCCCTACACGCTGGAACAATTCGCTCAAGCCTGCGGGGCATATGTCCGCCAGCACGGTGCTCTCCGCTCATTCAGCCAGTACGAAGCTCCGGACGGCATCTATTGGGACGACGAAAAATATCAGGGTGATGCCTATGGCACGTACGGCTGGGCGGTTTATGTCGCGGAAGTGAGTGTCGATACGCGCACCTTCGAGGTCCGCATGGAAGATTTCGTTGCTGTGCAGGAAGCCGGGAAAATCATTCATCCTGTGCTCGCCAAGGGGCAGATTGAAGGTGGTGTGGTGCAGGCGATCGGATACGCGCTTTATGAAAACGTGGTATGGCAGGATGGCCGGATGCTGAACAGTCAGCTGACGAACTACATCATTCCGACTTCGGCCGACGTTCCTCCCATTCGTGTTTTCTTCATCGAGAAACCTTACGCTCACGGCCCGATGGGCGCCAAAGGACTTGGTGAGCTACCGATGGATGGCCCTGCGCCCGCGATTTTGAATGCAGTTGAAAATGCACTGGGAATCAGCTTCAACTCCATTCCCCTCACTCCCGAAGCTCTTATGGCTGCCATGTCACGAGTGGAAGAGATGGTTCATGGCTAAGGTCAAAATCTCCATGACGGTGAATGGAACCGTTCATAGCGTGGAGACCTGGCCGATGATGCGCCTGCTGGACGTGTTGCGCGAAGAGCTTCGTCTGACCGGCACGAAGGAAGGATGCGGCGAAGGCGAGTGCGGCGCCTGCTCCGTGATGATGAATGGCAAGCTGGTGAATAGCTGCCTGATTCCGGCATTGCAGGCCGATGGGTCGCAGATCACGACGATTGAGGGAATCGCCAGCGGCGACCAGCTTCACGCCGTGCAGCAGGCATTTCTCGAATGCGGTGGCGCTCAGTGCGGCATCTGCACGCCGGGCATGATTTTGGCAGCGCTGAATCTGCTGCAATACACGACTGCGCCCAGCGAGGCGGACATCCGAAACGGCCTGGCGGGCAACCTCTGCCGCTGTACCGGATATATGCGCATTTTCGAATCGGTCTTGAAGGCGTGCCGGCAAGAAGGGATGCGCGCTTGAGATCGTTCATCCCAGCCTATGAAATGCGGGCTCCGGAGTCACTCGCTCAGGCTTTGGATCTGCTGGCATCGGAGCCCGGCGTGTGGCAGGCATTCGCGGGTGGCACCGACCTGATGGTGTTGCTCGAAGCCGGCAAGCTCGAGCATCGCCGTTTCCTGAGCATCTGGAATTTGCCGGAACTTCGCGGCATCAACGTAGGCAATGACTTCGTAACTTTCGGTGCTCTCACTACCTACAGTGAAGTTCTGGCCAGTGAAATTCTGCAACGCGAATTTCCGCTGCTGATCGAAGCCGCGCGCACCACAGGCGGAATCGCCACTCAGAATCGTGGCACCCTCGGCGGCAACATTGTGAATGCTTCGCCAGCGGCCGACACGCCGCCCGCACTTCTTGTGTACGAAGCCGAGCTCGAGCTGATTTCGGCCCGCGGCTCCCGCTGGCTTCCTCACCATCAATTCCACATCGGCTACAGGCAGACTCGTCTGCAACCCGACGAGCTACTCGTCCGCATCCGGCTTGCTCGCGACACTTCGCGCTGGCGGCAGTATTACCGCAAGGTCGGGACACGGCGGGCGCAAGCAATCTCCAAGATCTGCCTCGCCGCTCTGCTGGACTCCGAAACTGGAGATGCACGTGTAGCCGTGGGCAGTGTGGCTCCGGTTCCTTTGCGTTGTTTTCGGACCGAGGGCGCCATTCGCGATCACAGCGATGTTCTCGGCACGCTGGCAGGCGAAATCTCACCCATCGACGATATGCGTTCCACCGCAGCCTATCGCACACGGATTGCGCAAAACCTGCTGCAGGACTTTCTTAATGGCCGCTGATCGCGTTGTCCGCAGCCGGCGAGTGGTTCTGCCGGATGGCATCCGGCCCGCGTCAATCCACATTCAGGACGGAATCATCGCCGAAATCGGCGACCACGAATCAACCGCAAGCGACGATTTCGGCAATTCCGTGATCATGGCCGGCCTAGTTGACACCCACGTGCATATCAACGAACCCGGCCGTACAGAGTGGGAAGGCTTCTCGAGTGCCACACGCGCGGCTGCGGCGGGTGGGATCACCACCATTGTCGAGATGCCTCTCAATAGCATCCCCAGCACTACCTCCAGCGAGGCCTATGCCGCCAAACTTCGGGCCGCGGAAGAGAAGTGCTGGATCGACGTCGGTTTCTGGGGAGGAGTGATCCCCAAAAATGCAGACCAGATCCGGCCGCTCTGGGAAGAAGGGTGCTTCGGCTTTAAATGCTTTCTGGTTCCCTCGGGCGTCGAGGAATTTCCACATGTAGACGAGGCCAGTTTACGCTCGGCGATGCTGGAATTAGGACGGTGTGGCGCGGTGCTGATGGTGCACGCGGAGTTGCCCTCTGAACTGCAAGCGCCGGCTGGCGATGCGCGCCATTACCGAAACTATCTGCGCTCCCGGCCCAGGAACGCGGAAAATCGCGCCATCGATCTGCTGATCCGCCTGAGCAGGGAAACCGGATGCAAGGTGCACATCGTCCACTTGTCTTCCTGCGATGCGGTTCCGATGCTGCAAAATGCCCGTTCCGGCGGCCTGCCGATCACAGTGGAAACCTGCCCCCACTACCTCGTCTTCAACGCGGAAGAGATTCCAGATGGAGCGACGGAATTCAAATGCGCTCCTCCCATTCGTGAGGCGGCCAACCGCGACAGCCTGTGGGAAGCCCTGCGATCGGGCGCAATCGACATGGTAGTCTCGGATCATTCCCCCAGCCCGCCGACACTGAAGCGGCGGGAGGAGGGCGATTTCTTCGGCGCCTGGGGCGGGATCGCTTCTTTGCAGCTCACTCTTCCCGCAGTATGGAGCGAGTGCCGCCGCCGCGGATTCACTATTGAAAATCTGGCTTCATGGATGTGTGCGGCGCCCGCCAAACTGGCGGGGCTGGCAAACAAAAAGGGCATCATTGGTTCCGGTCACGATGCTGACCTGGTTGTCTGGGACCCGGAGACGGAATTCGTGGTTGATCCGGGCGGGCTGTATCATCGCCACAAGCTTACGCCTTATGCGGGCATGCGCCTGGCGGGCGTGGTAAAAAGAACGTACTTGCGCGGCATGACGGTTGACCCAAACGGTCGGCCGCAGGGAAAAATGTTGCGCCGAGGTCGGCTGTGAAGCCTTTTAGCAAATTCATGGACCTCGCCTCCGAACGGGCGGGCGGCTGCGTAATTGCGGCCAGCGACGATTTCTTTGCTCTCAAGGAAAATCTCATCAAAGATGCTGACCCCGTTTTCATTCCCGGAAAGCACACCGATCGCGGGAAGTGGATGGACGGTTGGGAATCACGCCGCAGGCGGACTCCCGGCCACGACTGGGCTATCGTCCGGCTTGGCATCCCGGGAGTGATTCACGGTATCGTGGTCGACACTAGCCATTTCACGGGGAATTATCCCGAGTGCTGTTCTCTGGAAGGCTGCACTGCGGATGGCAATCCGGGGCGTGAAGATCTGCGGGACTGGCTCGAACTGCTGCCCAGCTCTCGCTTACATGGCGACAAGCAAAATCCGTTTCAGATCAGTTGCGCGCAACGCTTTACTCATCTCCGCCTGAACATTTTTCCGGATGGCGGAGTGGCCCGCTTGCGTGTGTATGGTGAAGCCCTTCCAGATTGGCAACGCTTGAGTGCGGAGATAGACCTGGTATCTGCGGAATGCGGTGGCACGGTTGTGGATTCAAGTGATCAGCACTATGGCCATCCACAGAACCTGATCATGCCTGGACGCGCCCTCGACATGAGTGACGGCTGGGAAACGCGCAGACGGCGCGGTCCCGGACATGATTGGGTCATCTTGAAGCTGGCCGCCGAAGGAATCATCGAGCGGGTTGAGGTCGACACCGCCCATTTCAAGGGCAATTTTCCGGATCGTTGCTCGCTCGAAATCAGTCCGTCTATCGAAGGGGATTCCTGGAGCGAACTGCTGCCCGAGACGGCGCTGCAGGCACACACGCGGCATATCTTTCATGAGGAGCTAGTGCGCGAACAGCCCGCACGCTACGTTCGCTTCAACATTTTCCCTGATGGTGGAGTGAGCCGGCTGCGGCTGTTTGGGTATCTCACCGAACACGGTCACAGGGAAGCGAGCCTGAAGGCGCTGAATGCGGTGCCGGCAGACGAAGCGGCTGCCGATTTTTTGCAGTGCTGCGGGTCGAAAACCTGGGCGACAGCCATGGCGGCTGGCCGTCCCTACGACAGCGTGGAGGCGCTCGAGGAATCGGCGGAACGCGTGTGGAGAAAGTGCTCGCCGCAAGATTGGTTGGAGGCGTTCGCGGCACATCCTAAAATCGGTCAGCAGTCTGGAGGGCAATGGTCCCGGCAGGAGCAGTCCGCAGTCTCAGCAGCCGACCTGGATACGCTGGCGGGGCTGGCTGAAGAGAATCGGAAGTACGAAGAAAAATTCGGCCACATCTTTATCGTTTGCGCAACCGGCAAGTCCGCGAAAGAAATACTGGACCTGCTGAGAGCGCGGCTCAAACACAGCTCCAGCGAAGAGATGACGCAAGCCGGTGAAGAGCAACTTGGAATCACCCGTCTGCGCCTGAGAAAGTTGCTGAGCGAATGAGCCGCATTACCACTCACGTGCTGGACATCGCTGCCGGACGCCCCGCGCCCAATATTTCCGTCCATCTGGCGCAATATGTCACGGCTTCGGCTGATTGGAAGCAGCTAGGTTTAGCCACGACCGACGCTGATGGCCGCGTCCGCAACCTTCTGCCTGACGGGCAGCTTTTGGAACCCGGCCTGTATCGCCTGCAGTTTGATACCTCAGGGGTCTCCGAGTTCTTCCCACAGATCTCGATCCAATTCCGCGTTGCTAATGCGGATCAGCACTATCATGTGCCACTGCTGCTCAGCCCTTACGGCTACTCCACCTATCGAGGAAGCTGATGCCGATCGCTCTCGCGGCCAATTCCTATGGCAAATCGCAGGTCCGGCTGGTTAAGGTCGAGCGCCGTGGCGCGCACCACGAATTAACGGATCTGAACATCGACATCGCCCTTTCTGGAGAATTCAGCGCTGCCTACGCATCTGGCGACAATCGTGACGTGCTGCCTACGGACACGATGAAGAACACGGTGTATGCTCTCGCGCGCAAGCAGCCACTGGGTGAGATCGAGGAGTTTGGGCTGCGCCTCGCCGATCACTTCCTCACTCGAAATCCGCAGGTCTCTAGCGCGCGAATCGCAGTCAGGCAAAATCTCTGGAAACGAATCCTCGTTAACGGACGGCCTCACAACCACGCATTCCTCAAAGCCGGAGGAGGACGACGCACAGCGGTGGTCACTTCCGATCGCAAGCACGCGGAAATCAAGTCAGGTATCGATGAGCTAGAGATCCTCAAAACCTCCGGTTCGGCCTTCGAGGGCTACATCCACGATGAATACACGACGCTGAAGGAGACTCGCGATCGTCTGTTCGGCACTATTGTGAAGGCGGAGTGGCTGTACCAGCCCGGAAGTCATTCCTTCGGGTCTTTGTGGGATACTGTGCGCCACACCGTATTGGAAGTCTTCGCCTGTCACGACAGCCGTGGCGTGCAGCACACGCTCTACGCCATCGGGGAAACGGTGCTCAGCCGGGCTAAAGAGATCGTGGAGATTCATCTCTCCATGCCCAACCGCCACTGCCTGCTGGTCGATTTGTCACCCTTCGGGCTGGATAACCCCAATGAAGTCTTCCTCCCGATTGATGAGCCTCACGGCCTGATCGAAGCGACGCTGCGGCGCGGTTAGCCTCCAGAATCAGGAATAAGTCTGGGAAGAGATTTGCCTTTCTCCCACGTTGGAACTGCAGATCCCTCGCTCGCTTCCCTCGCTCGTGATGACAATGAGCGCGGGGCGTGACGGAAGACTAGTCCGCTCTCCGTCGAAGCTGCGCCTCGACTTGCCAGCTTAGCCAAAGGACGGCTACAGGGGCACGCTCCAGCTTCTCGGAAAAGCAGGTCCCTCCACGCGTGATTGGAACGCGCTACGCGATCCAATCACTTGGTCGGGATGACACCCATGCTTGGTAGATCTCAGCGTCGGCAGCAGCTCCCTTTGGCAAAATCAATAAGGAACTTTGGCCGCCAGATTCCGCCAGCTTTGAAAAGCCGCCAGCGATTCCTGCCGCATCATTCCGATCATTGGGATGGACCGCAGTTCTACCGGCAATTGGATCTGCGCATAAATGAAAGCATCATCGAAACCGGCGGCGGCGGCATCTTCCCGCGTCCCGGCGTAATACAGCCGGTCAACGCGCGACCAGTACACGCCACCCAGGCACATGGGGCAGGGCTCACAGCTGGTGTAGATTTCGCAACCCGTCAAATGAAAGGTGTTCAGTTTGCGGCAGGCATTTCGGATCGCCGTGATCTCGGCGTGCGCCGTGGGGTCCATCGCCGAGGTCACCAGGTTTGTGCCCTCGGCAATAAGCTCGCCTTCTTTGACCACTAGTGCCGCAAAAGGCCCACCGCGGCGCGCATTGACATTTTCGACGGCGAGCTCGATAGCCCGCGACATAAATGAATTTTTCATGTGGAATATTCGTTATTGTAATCGCCCGTCCCTGCTGCTGATGGTTTATTCTCTGCGACGTGCCCTCCATCGGAATGACGCAGAGTGTGACGCTGCTCCACCTGCTGCAACTCGCCGATAGCGCGCTTCCGGTCGGCGCGATGGCTCATTCCTTTGGCTTGGAATCGCTAGTTGAATACGGCGCGCTGGTTCCGGACAACTTAGAATCTTTTCTCCGCGATTGGCTAGTCGAGTCCGGTACCCTGGAAGCTGTTTTTTGTGCCCGCAGTTGTGCGCTGGCACAAAGCGGCACGGCGAGTCTTTTGGAGTGGCTGCAGCTTAACCTGCGCCTCGACGCGCGCAAGCCTGCCCGCGAAGCGCGCGAGGCCTCCGCAGCCATCGCCCGGCGTCTGATCGATCTTGCTACGCGAGCATTCGGAAATCACATTTTCGCCGACGTGGCAAACGTTGCTTCGGCGAAGAATCAACCGCTTCATTACGCTGTCTGCTTCGGATACATGGCCGGACGTCTGCAGATTCTTTCATGCCATGTGGTTCCGGCGTTTCTTCATCAGAATGTTGCCGGCCTGATTTCTGCCTGCCAGCGGCTAATGCCTCTCGGGCACATCCAGGCACAAGCCATTCTGTTTCATCTGAAACCTGAAATCGCCTGCGCTGCCGCCTCTGCCTTGGAGGCAGAACTCCACATTTCTTCGTTTGCCCCGCTCCTTGAAATCGGTTCCATGACTCATCCGCGGCTGGGGACTCGTCTATTCATCAGCTGATATGTCATCGACACGAACAGCCTCGCTCTGGCTCGACTTTTCAAGAAACGAGGATAGCGGCGCGACCGCGCTCCGCATCCACCGTCAGGAGGTTCCCTGGCGCGTGCTGCGGGGCTTTCCAAATGCGTCCGGCGAGACGCTGGCACACCTTAACAACATTTCCGGGGGGATTTTGGATTCCGATCATCTTCAGCTGAAGATCACGGTTGGATACTCAGCCAAGGCGCAACTGACTTCCACTGGCGCCACCCGCATTTATCGCAGCCGCTCTCCGCGGCACTGCAGCCGCGCTGAGATCGACGTTGAAATTGGCGCCGACGGTTTTCTGGAATATGTTCCCGACGCCCTCATCCCCTACGCCGGGTCGCGCTACGAACAGGTTACGCGAATTACTTTGCAACCGGGCGCAGCGTTGTTTTGGTGGGAGCTGATTGCGCCTGGCCGCGAAGCTTCCGGAGAAACCTTCCGCTATGCCCGCATGTCGTCCTCGTTTGTGATTTGTGGAGTAGATCGTGCCCTGATCGAAGAACACTGGGACCTCGAGCCCGAGGTGCGAGCTTTGGGATCTCCGGCACGCCTCGGGCAATACCGCCACATCGCCTCGCTGTACGTTTGCCAGCCGGGGACACCGCCGGCCCGCTGGCGCCAGTTGGAAGCGCAGCTCGACTCGCAAGCCTCTCAGCTCAGCCAACCTGGTCAAGCGCTGTGGGGAATCAGCTCGCTCGGTGCGGACGGAATGGTTGTGCGCGGACTTGCCTGTAACGGGAGAATCCTGATGGAAGGCTTGACCGGGTTGTGGCGAGCCGCGAAACTGTCTCTCTGCGGTCGAAGCGCCACGTTCCCGCGAAAACTTTATTGAACGTGGGAAGGAGCTCTCGTGCACCTTACGCCTCGCGAACAGGAGAAGCTGTTGATCTTCGTGGCGGCAGAAGTCGCCCGCAAGCGTCGGGCTCGGGGATTGAAGCTCAACTATCCCGAAGCGGTGGCGATCATCTCCGCCGAAGTTCTGGAAGCAGCTCGCGATGGCCAGAGCGTTTCCGACATCATGACTCTTGGCGCTACCATCCTCACCCGCAACGACGTCATGGAAGGAGTGGCGGAGATGATTCACGAAGTGCAGGTCGAAGCCACGTTTCCCGATGGCACCAAGCTGGTCACCGTTCACGATCCAGTGCAATGAGGAGTCGCAATGGTTCCCGGTGAGTACTTGCTGGCTGATGGCGAAATCGAACTCAATGCAGGCCGTCCTGCGGTCCGCGTTGTGGTGCGCAACACCGGAGACCGTCCCATTCAGGTAGGCAGCCACTACCATTTTTTTGAAGTGAATCGCGCCCTGGACTTCGAGCGCGATTCTGCCTACGGAATGCGGCTCGATATTGCGGCGGGCACCGCAGTCCGCTTCGAGCCGGGAGAGGAAAAAGAGGTTCCGCTGGTTGCCTTCGTCGGCGAACGCCGCGTCTATGGCCACCATGGCGCCGTGAACGGCCCGCTCCAGCCGGGGAAGCGAGGACAAACATGAGCCTGCGCATTCCTCGCCGTACTTACGCGGACCTCTACGGTCCCACTACGGGTGATCGCGTCCGGCTGGCCGACACCGAAATCATCATCGAAATCGAAAAGGACCACACCATCTACGGCGACGAAATCACGTTCGGCGGCGGGAAGGTAATTCGCGACGGAATGGGGCAAAGCTCCACCGGAACCCGCGAATGCAGACCCGGTGTTCTCGACCTGGTCATCACCAATGCCGTCATCATCGATCACTGGGGGATCGTCAAGGGCGATATCGGTATTCGCGACGGGCGAATCGTGAAGGTCGGGAAGGCAGGTAATCCAGATACTCAAGCTGGTGTCGATCCCGAGCTCGTGGTGGGTGCGGCCACTGAGGTCGTCGCTGGCGAAAATCGCATTGTCACCGCCGGCGGCGTGGACAGTCACATTCACTTCATCTCGCCGCAACAGGTTTACGAGGCGCTCTCGAACGGCATCACGACCATGATTGGGGGAGGCACCGGTCCGGCTACCGGTACCAACGCTACCACCTGCACGCCCGGCGCCTGGAACATCGAACACATGCTGCGCGCGGCCGATGCCTGGCCCATGAATTTCGGTTTTCTGGGGAAAGGAAACGCCGCGACTGGCGAGCCTTTGGCAGAACAAATCGAAGCGGGCGCCTGCGGACTAAAGCTCCACGAAGACTGGGGCACCACTCCCGCGGCGATCGATGCTTGCATAAGAGTTGCCGATCAGTACGACGTGCAGGTTGCCATCCACACCGACACTCTCAACGAAGCCGGGTTCGTGGACGACAGCATTGCCGCCATCGCCGGCCGTACCATTCACGCTTACCACACCGAAGGGGCGGGCGGTGGCCATGCTCCCGACATCATCAAAGTTGCCGGAATTCCCAATATTCTCACCTCTTCCACCAATCCCACTCGGCCCTACACGGTTAACACACTCGCCGAGCACCTGGATATGCTGATGGTCTGTCATCACCTGAACCCGCTGGTGCCCGAGGATGTAGCCTTTGCGGAAAGCCGAATTCGGCCCGAGACCATGGCGGCGGAAGATATCCTGCACGATCTGGGGGCGATCAGCATGATGTCCAGCGATTCGCAGGCCATGGGACGGATCGGCGAAGTTGTGACTCGCACGTGGCAGACGGCGCACAAGATGAAAGTGCAGCGTGGTCCGCTGGCGGGCGACAGTTCAAGCAACGACAATCAGCGCGTGAAACGTTATGTCTCTAAGTACACCATCAATCCTGCCATCACTCACGGTATATCGGGCGAAGTAGGATCGATTGAGCCCGGCAAGTTAGCTGACCTCGTGCTCTGGCACCCGGCGTTTTTTGGGGTAAAACCAGAAATGGTCATCAAGGGCGGATTTATAGCGTGGAGCATTATGGGTGATGCCAACGCTTCCATCCCCACTCCACAGCCCGTGTTTTATCGGCCCATGTTTGGCGCTTTCGGAAGCGCGACGCGGTCTATCGCCGTAAGCTTCGTTTCAAGCGCCGCGATCTCGCGCAAGCTTCCTGTGGCCAAGCGGATGGTTGCGGTTAAGAAGTGCCGCGATCTGCGCAAGTCGGACATGCTCCACAACACCGCCACTCCCAAGATTGAAGCCGATCCTGAGACCTACGAGGTGCGCGCTGATGGAGAATTGCTGACCTGCGAACCAGCCAGCGTTCTGCCCCTGGCGCAACGCTACTTTCTATTCTGAGAATGGCACGATGAATGAAAACCGAAGAGCCTTTCGTGTGGGCGTGGCCGGACCGGTAGGCAGCGGAAAAACTGCCCTGGTCGATGCCCTCAGCCGCAAGCTTTGGCCGGGAGTGAATCTTGCTGTCGTGACGAACGACATCTATACGCGCGAAGATGCGGAATTTCTTATCCGCCAGGGAATTTTGCCCGCCGATCGCGTGCGTGGTGTAGAGACGGGGGGCTGTCCGCATGCCGCCATCCGCGAGGACGCATCCATGAACCTGGAAGCCATCGCCGATCTGGAACGCACGCACGGAAGTCTGGAGCTGGTGTTTGTGGAGAGCGGCGGCGACAACCTTGCAGCTGCGTTCAGTCCGGAGCTGGTGGACGTGTCTATTTATGTCATCGACGTGGCCGCCGGGGACAAAATTCCGCGCAAAGGCGGGCCCGGCATACGCCGGTCGGACCTGCTGGTCATAAATAAGATCGACCTTGCTCCGCAGGTTGGCGCCTCGCTCGAGGTCATGGAGCGCGATAGCCGCCGCATGCGGGGCGAGCTGCCCTTCGTATTCACCAATCTCAAAGATGGAACTGGGCTGGCCGCGGTGCTTGCCTGGCTACATCGCCAGATGTCTTCACCTGCGGAATTGAGGCGCAAGCTGGTCGAGACCGGTGAAAGGAGCGGAAGCGAGCAGGCGGGGTATCGTCATCGTCATCACCATGGCCATGAGCATTCGCACGATCACCATCAGCCAGAACATTAACTGATGGGTTGTGCGGGAATGTGGGCGGTCCGTCGGGTCAGGTGGGTTCGAAGTATCTTGCATATTGATTGGGCCACCCTTGCGCATTTTGGGCTTGAACTGGGACTGCCGGCTGCGTGAGTGTCGGAGGTTGGAGGAAAGGGTGGGCTACCCTGCGCACCCGTCCTGACGTTTGGCTCAGGCCTCGGAAAAACGACTGGATCGCGGCCTCCTCGTGTGTCGAAACCCCCGGGAACAGGCTGTCGATGCTGGTAAGGCGCAGAATATTCACCACCCTGACGGCGGGATTCAGTAGTCTGAGCTGGCCGCCCTGGAGCTGGACGCTGGTGAATGCGCCTACCAACTCCCCGATGCCAGAGCTGTCGATATAGGTGACATTCGTCAGGTTGAGCAGAATCTTGCGTCCTCCCTGTTTGAGTATTTGGCGGACGATCTCCCCAATCACCTTCGGCCGCGGAGCATCTGTGCTGGTACGGCCGCTTTCCCGACCATACGCCAGCAATTCACCTAGAGTGATGGGACCCGTCAAGTCGACGATGGTTACATCTTTGCTCTGCCGGAGCGCGTATTCGAGCATGTGTCAGCCTTTGAAGGGGAAAGCCAACAAGAGCCGCCAATTGTAGGCAGTCTCAGGACCCCAAGTCAATAAAGCGGGTCACCCACCTTCGCTATGCTCAGGGTGGGGCACCCACAGCGTGGGGGGCGCAGGAAAAAGTGGGCCAGCCGCCCGGTTTGTGCTAGTTTTCGTTCTGCCCCTTCGCAAGCCAAGTGGAAGACTCAAGGAGGTACTCGTGCGGGAAAGAGCCGGGATCCTGGCGTGTAGCCTGGCGCTGTTGATAATTTCGCAATTTGTATCTGGCCAGGAAAAGGCCGGCAAGATCACCGGCACGGTAGCCTATCGCGAACGCGTGGCGCTTCCACCCAACGCTATGCTGACGATCCGCATGGAAGATGTCTCCAAGCAGGATGTGGGGGCCACGCTCATTGCAGGGACGGCTTTTTCTGCGAATGGCCGGCAAGTGCCGATTCCCTTCGAGCTTTCCTACAACCCGGCGAAGATCTCGCAGAAGGGTCGTTACGTAGTGCGCGCCAACGTGGACGTGGATGGGGAGTTGCTGTTCACGACCACGCAGCCTTACCCGGTGCTGAACGATGGGGCGAGCAACGAAGTCAATGTCATGATGAAGATGGTGGCCTATCCTCCTCCGGGATTCACGCCCGCAGGTACGGAAGGTCCGGCAGCGCCATTGATGGGAACGGAATGGAAGCTGACCGAGCTCGGGGGTGAGACGTTTGAGGCTCCAGCCGAGGGCCGCGCGGTGCCTACGCTCATTCTTAACAAGAAGGATAAGCGCATCTCCGGGTCGGCCGGGTGCAACCGCATGATGGGCACGTTCACGATGCAGGGCGATGGTTTGCGGTTTGGCAAAGTGGCGACAACCATGATGGCCTGTCCGGAGCCGGCCATGAGCGTGGAAAAGAAATTCCTCGAGGCCCTGAACTCCACGGATAGCTATCGCATCGACGGCGACACGTTGGAGCTTCGGCAGAAAGATAAGGTGCTGGCGAGGTTTAAAGCGCAGCCCAAAGCGCAAGCGAAGAAGTCGTAGGAGAAGCCCTCAGCAATTAACATTCAGCAATCAGTAATGATTGCTGCCGAGCGTGCGCTCGGCCTGAACGGACGGGACGTCCGTTCCCACGTAGTTCTTTATTGATCCGCGTTGTAAGAAGCAGTCAGCATTCGGTAATCAGCATTCAGTCCGCTGCCGTTGAGCGGTGGTTTTCTACTGTCCTACGGCAGGAAAGGCCGGTCGAATGCTTTCGAGCCTATCGGCGGCGCGATTGAGAGCGGCGGTCAATTCTGCCAACTGTTGTTTGGCAAGTTCGGGATCCGAATTCTCGATCGCCTCATTGACTCCGGGAATCACGGACGCGGTATAGCCTTTGAGATCGGCAGGTGCGAAGATCGCGTGCTTGAACCAGGGGCGGCGGGGCAGTCCTTTAGGAAGCAGCAGGTCCCGTTCGGTGGCGCTGAGGATGGTATTCAGCGAGTGAGCATCGAGGGCGGAGTTTCTTACTGCGACATTCATGGCCGCGCCGGCAGCAGTAAACCTGTGGGCGGCTATGAGCGCACTTTGAAAACTGGGAGCTCCGTCGCCTAATATGTCTCTCGCGTGTTTTTGCGCGGCTCCCAGGTAACGAATGATCTCGTTACCATAAGCCTCGTAATCGTGAGGCAACACATCCGCGTTCGCCATCCGCAGCACTTCCATCCCGATCACGCGCGCAATCATCTGCGAGTACAGGAAGCCGGGGTCGCCGAATTTGCGGAACCACTGGTAGTTGTCGAAAACGGAGTGATAGACGCCGTAATTACCCGAGGAGCGCACGTCACTGGAGGGGACGCCGGCGTGATCCAAGAAAGGAGTGTAGTCGGACCCGGATCCCAAATTGCCAAGCTGGCTGGTATCCGAGCCTCCAGCGGCTACCGCCGTATTTTTGCGCGAGCTCTGGCGCCAGTGATCGTAGATCGTGCCGCCCGCCGGGTCGGGAACAGCTTTGGTGATGTCGCGAATGAAACCCTTAAGGCTGGGTGTGGCGGCGGCTCGAAAATTGGGGCCGGCTCCGCCGGTATCACTGTTGAAGTAGGCCACTGCCTTGCTGAGGTCGGGTTCGTGCTCTTCCACCCATTCGGTTGAGCCGATGAGGCCCTGCTCCTCCGCGTCCCAACTGGCAAAAAGAATGGTTCGCTTAGGACGCCAGCCAGTTTTTAGCAACTGGCCCAAGCCATGAACTGCCTCCAGCATGGCCACGGTGCCGCTGATCGGATCGACGGCGCCGTAAACCCAGGCATCGCGGTGGTTGCCCATGATCACCCATTCGTCGGGGTACTGGCTGCCACGAATCTTGCCAATCACGTTCCAGATCGTGCGGTAGCCGTAATCGTTCTGGACGTGGATTCTTACCCGCACTGGCCCGGGTCCCAGATGATAGGTAAGGGGCAATGCGCCCTGCCAATCCCGAGGAGACTCAGGGCCAGCGAGGTTGGCCAAAATTGGCTGGGCGTCGTGATAAGAGAGCGGCAGAGCAAGGATCTTGGGCATGTCCGGGTTGGACGCCGGGTCCATGCGCTGCGAGTCGGGCAAAGAAGGCAGGGAGGCGAATCCGGGAGTGGTGGGATCCCCCGGATGTTCGAAGCCATACTCGATGGTTCCCCGCTGGACGCCGGTGGACGGACGCCAGGGTCCACGAGGATAGACGTCGCCCTTGAAATAGCCGTCGTCTATCGGATCGGAGTAAAGGATGAGGCCGGCAGCTCCCTTTTCCTGTGCGAGATATGCCTTGACTCCGCGGAAATTCTCGCCGTAGCGCACCATGACGATCTTGCCGTGGAGATCGATGCCCGCGTCTGATAAGTGCCGAAAATCCTCGGGACGACCGTAGTTGGCGTAGACGACTTCGCCCTCGACGTCACCCGAAGGCGAATAGGCGCTAAAGGCCGGCGACACTCGAGGATTGTCCTGGTAGGGGTCACCCTCGACTGATTCCCGCGAAGGCCCATGCATGACGACGCCCTCCGGAGCGGTTACGTCGATGCTGATCTCCTTCGGATAATTCATCCAAACGCGGTACTCGACGAGGGAGGTTTCCAGTCCAGCTTCGCGGAAACGGCTGGCGACATAATCGGCAGTCTTGCGGTCTTCTGGAGTGCCGGCAATATGCGGCTCGGAGGTGAGTGCGCGCATATGGCGGTCGAGGAGCCTGGTGTCGGGAACAGCCAGGAAACGCCGCTCAAGCTCTATTTCGGAGAGGGGATTGCGAAATCCGGCCAGCGCCGAAGTGGCCCGGACGGTATCGTTGGAAAAGCCGGTGACGGCCACGAATATGGCGGCGAAAAGAAAACCCTTACGACTTGTGATGGCCATCCGAGGGCGATCTCCGGAGGTCCCGGCGGGATAGGTCGGAGTGAATTGCGGTGCCTATCTTACCAGAACTAGGTGAGCCGGGTAGTGTCTGATATTGTCAATCAGCGCACTTTTTCGCAGTGCAGCCAACGGATGAGACGCAGAATTCTGCTTCTGCTGTTGCTCGGATTGCTGGTTTGGTTCTTCTTTGCTTCTGGACGGCTGCTTGTGCTGGATCGGCCGGAGAAATCCGATGCCATCGTAATCCTGGATGGAGATAGCATCGATCAGCGCTATGCCAAAGGCCTGGAATTGCTGCGCGCGGGTTACGGCAACCACCTGTTTCTGGATGCGCGGTCGGACCTAACGGTTTATGGACAGCGAGCGAACCAATTGGCCGCCCAATGGGTAGAGCAGACAGCGGGCGACGACCTAGCGAAGGTTAGCATTTGCGAAATCGAGGCTGTGTCTACCCGACAGGAAACTGCCTATGTGACCCGGTGCCTCGATCAGATTGGTGCACGTAGCGCGCTGATCGTAACCTCAGATCACCACACGCGCAGAGCCTATGAGATCTTCTCTAAGCTGAAGCCACAATATCACTGGTCGGTGGCCGCCGCCCGCGATCCCGCCATGTTCGGGGAAAAGTGGTGGCGTAAACGAGAGTGGGCCAAGACCTGGCTGATGGAATGGGAACGCATGCTATGGTGGCAACTGGTGGACAGCTGGCGCACAGCGCCTACTCAATGAACATACAATCGCCGTAAGAATAAAAACGATAGCCCTGCTCGACAGCATGGCGATAGGCATCCAGAACCGGATCTTTTCCCGCAAAAGCACAAACCAGCATCAATAGAGTGGACTTGGGCAGGTGGAAGTTGGTCAGCATTGCCCCTACCACGCGGAATGCAAATCCTGGATAGATGAAAAGGCCGGTGTCGCCTGAGGCTGGCTGAATGCAGCCGGCGGGTGAGACCAAAGCTGCCTGTTCCAGGGTGCGAACCGCGGTCGTGCCCACGGCAACGATGCGACGTTTCTCGGCTATCGCGCAGGTGAGTCTCTCGGCTGCTTCATTGGAGATCATGTACCGTTCGGTGTGAAGGTGGTGCTCTTCCACGGTCCGCTCGTGAATCGGTTGGAAGGTGCCAAGTCCAACGTGGAGGGTGACTTCCAGGGTTTCGATTCCGCGCTTCCTCATGTGGTCTATTACGTCTGGAGTGAAATGAAAGCCTGCGGTAGGTGCGGCAACGGAGCCCCGCTCGCGAGCAAAAATCGTCTGATAGCGTTCCCGATCGGAAGGGGCGTCAGCCCGGTCGATATAGGGCGGCAACGGCACATGACCGATGCGCTCGAGGACGGCAAAGAAGCCGGCAACCGGGAGGAAACGTAGCGTCCGCTCGCCGAACTCCCCCCGCCCAATCACTTCGGCTTCGAGCTCCCCATGTTCACCGAAAGAAAGCTGCTCTCCGATTCCAATCTTTCTGCCTGGATGGACCAGGGCTTCCCATGTCAGCGCGTCGGGGCTGGCAAGCTGCCGGGTTAGCAGGACTTCTACCTTGCCCTTCAGAAAATCACGTGCTGCGGGATTTCTTGGACTTATAGGCTGAGCTCGGGCTCCCTTGCGATGGCCAAAGAGGCGCGCCGGAAAGACGCGAGTGTTATTGAGAACCACCAGGTCGTCGGGCCGGAGCAGGTCCGGGAAGTCACGAAAGCGCCGGTCCGCCAGCAGGCTGCTACTTCGTTGGAGGTGGAGCATGCGAGAGGCGGCGCGATCCTCCAGGGGCTGCTGCGCGATCAATTCCTTCGGAAGCGCGTAGTCGAACTCGGAAACCAGCACGAAGAGGGATTATAAGAGGGGAATCGTTTAGCTCGTCCGAGCGGTTAAACGCTGTGAAAATCTCATGAAATCACGATAACTACGTTGCCGACGTGCAACAGCTGAAGTACCATACCAGTACCTCGTTTCAGTTCACGGAAAGGTCTGTTTTTTCGATAAGCTCACCGTTTTCCCATGAAGGCCGAACGCGAGATCAGGGACGACATCGTCCACTACGGGAAGATGCTGTACCAGCGCGGCTACATCGCCGCCATGGATGGTAACATCTCGGTGCGTCTGGACGATGGCAGCATCCTGGTCACGCCCACCTGCATGTGCAAAGGCCTGATGTCGCCTGAGGACATAGTTCACATCAACGCCGCCGGTCATAAGCTCAAGGGACATCGCAGCGTGTCCAGCGAACTCGGCATGCATTTACTGATCTATGGCATGCGGCCGGAAGTGCGTGGGATCGTGCACGCCCATCCCCCAACGGCAACCGGATTTGCTGCTGCCGGGTTGCCGCTGGATCAGCCGATCCTTTCGGAAGTCCTACTGACCCTGGGGTCTGTCCCTCTCGCCCGATACGCGACACCGGGGAGTGATGAACTGGTGGAAGCTCTGCGCCCGCTGGTGCTGGAGCACAATGCCATCCTGATGGCGAATCACGGTGTAGTGGCATTTGCCGACCATCTCGAACGTGCCTACATGCACATGGAGACCGTAGAACACTTCGCGAAGATTGCTCTCACCGCACGCTTGCTGGGCAGGCAACAGTTGCTTACTGAAGATGACGTGCGAAAGCTAACCGAGATCCGGCTCCGGCTAGAGGGCAAGGGGGAGCACTCGCCGGGAAATGGAAGCACAGGGGTGAGGAGTGACATTGGTTCGATCGAGCCGAAGATTGCGATCGAACGGCCTTAGCTGAGCGAAATCCCACTGAAAACAGCATCAGGTGATCGCAAATTTCCCGACCTTTCGCCAAAAGCAGCCGAACGGGTGGGGCCACGCAGGGTTGAGCGAACTTAGGTAGCCATCACTCAGTCGTAACGGTGGCAGATTGGATTTCCTGCACGTCGACGAGGTTGGTGGGATAGCGGCCGGTGTAGCAGGCTGTGCAGTAGTTGGTTCCTTCCCCGTCCGCACAAGCCTTCTTCAACCCTTCCAGAGAAAGATAGGCGAGTGAATCAGCGCCAATGAATTGCCGGATCTCCTCGGGACTCTTGTTGGCGGCGATGAGATCTTTCTTGTGCGGCGTATCTACTCCGTAATAACAGGGCGAAATCGTTGGCGGACACGAGATCCGCATATGGACTTCCTTCGCACCGGCTGCGCGGATCATGCGAACGATCTTCTTGCTGGTGGTGCCGCGGACGATGGAGTCGTCGATCAGAATCACACGCTTTCCTTCGAGCACGCTGCGCACGGGGTTGAGCTTCAGTCTGACTCCGAAATCGCGGACACGCTGCTCCGGCTCGATGAAGGTTCGCCCGACATAGTGGCTACGAATGAGCCCTACGCGATAGGGAATACCGCTCTC